>Ga0268299_1000054_pt1 | contig 440469 bp, 445 predicted proteins | sample NOBtaG_FD_193484 | JGI IMG/M metagenome (GOLD analysis project Ga0268299, IMG submission 193484) | Activated sludge microbial communities from bioreactor in Nijmegen, Gelderland, Netherland - NOB reactor | ecosystem: Engineered > Bioreactor > Aerobic > Activated sludge | place: Netherlands...
GCTCATCCTCTACGGCGTGCTCACCGAGAAGTCGATCGGCGACCTGTTCATCGCCGGGATCATTCCCGGCATCGTCCTCGCGGTGGCCTACTGCGCCGGCATCCTCATGATGGGCCGCTTCTGGCCGGCGTTCGTCGGCGGGCGCGAGGTCGCGGAGGACCGGCGTGCGCTGATGAGCGTCGGGCAGATGGCCGCACGGATTCTCCCGGTGGTGTTCCTTGTGGCGCTCGTGCTCGGCGGGCTGTACGGCGGCGTGTTCACCCCGACCGAGGCGGGGGCGGTGGGCGCGGCGGGGGCGCTCGTGCTCGCGCTCGCTAGACGGCGGCTCGATTGGCGGGGACTGTGGAAGGTGCTCGTCGACACCGCGCACATCACTGCCGCGATCTGCTTCCTCATCATCTCGGCGAGCCTCTACTCGCGGATGCTCGCCGTCTCGGGTGTGACCGAGCTGCTGCGCACGCTGATCGTCGACTCGGGGCTCGGATTCTGGGGTCTGCTCGCGATATACGTCGCGGTCGTCCTGCTGCTCGGCACAATCCTCGACTCGAGCTCGATCATGCTGATCACCATCCCGCTCGTCCTGCCGTCGCTTGTCGCGTTCGGGACCGATCTCGTCTGGTTCGGGATCGTGACCCTGCTCGCGGTCGAGATCGGGCTGCTGACGCCGCCGTTCGGGATCGCGGTCTTCGTCATCAAGGCGACCCTGGGCAATGACAGCCCGATCACGCTCAACGACATCTTCGCCGGCGCGGCGCCGTTTGCGGCGATCATGATCCTGGTGCTGCTCGCGGTCATCGCATTCCCGCAGCTCGCGACCGCGCTGCTGTAGATTTCCCCTTCGACGATAGGAGAGAGGCGATGATCTGGAGAGTGCGCAGGGTGCTTACCGGGCACGATGCCCACGGCAAGTCGGTGTTCATCGCCGACGGGCTCGCGCCGAACGTGAAGGAGATGGCCTCGATGCCGGGGCTCGCGCTGACCGACCTGTGGGAGACGAAGGGCGCGCCCGCCCGCAACGAGGGCTCGGCCGACAACGCGGACCGGCCGGTGCGCCTCGAGCCGCCGAAGAGCGGCACGATCCTGCGCATCGTCGAGTTTCCGCCGGACAGCGCCTGGCGCGGCCGGACGGACGGTCGCGCGGGTTTCGACTCGATCGGCGCAGGGCACGCGCAGGACGCTCACTCGAGCGATCCCATGATGCACCAGACGGCGACCGTCGACTACATCATCGTCCTGAAGGGCGAGATCTACGCGATCATGGACAAAGCGGAGACGCTGCTCAAGGCGGGCGACATCCTCGTTCAGCGCGGGACCAACCACTCGTGGAGCGTGCGCGGCAACGAACCTTGCATCATCGCGGCGGTGCTGGTGAGCGCCGCGCCGCTCGGGGCAAAGCGCGCGGTCAGGAAGGCGGCGGAGCGCCCGGCAAAGCGGCCTGCGCGTCGGCGCGCGCGAGCATCCGCTTCACCCAGGGCAGCAGCGCGTAGGCGGGGAAAGACAGGAAGAAGGTGAGCAGGAAGTAGGGCGCGTAGCCCATCGCCTCCGCACCGAATCCGCTCGCCCAGCCCGCGACCGAGCGCGACAGCGCGAACACCGACGAAAGCAGCGCGTACTCGGTCGCCGAGTGGCGCTTGTCGACGATCGCCATCAGGAACGCGAGGAAGGCCGCAGTCCCGAGTCCCCCGGTGAACGACTCGGCCGCGCTCGCCGCGTACATCACCCCGCGGTGCCAGAGCTCGGGCGACGCCCCCGCGCCATACGGCAGCAGCGACGCGGCCACTGCGTAGCCGAGGTTCGAGAGGGCCTGCCACAGGCCGAGGACCCAGAGCGCCTTGAAGATGCCGGCGCGGTCGGTGTACCACCCGCCGGCGATGCCGCCGGCGATCGAGAGCCCGAGCCCGATGTTGACCGACACGAGGCCGATCTCGGTCGCGGTGAAGCCGGCGTCGACCCAGAACGGCTTCACCATGAAGCCCATCGACGCGTCACCGAGCTTGAAAATCAGGATGAAGAGCAGCACCGGCCAGATGTACGGCCGGCCCAGCAGCTCCATGAGTGCGCCGAACATCGGGCCGCGCACCGGGTCGGCCTCGCTCGCTGCCCGCTGCCGACTGCCGCGTCCGCCAATCCAGCCGGCCGCGAGCGCGGCGGCGGCGGCTCCGAGCGCGATGCCCCAGAACGGCGGATAGGCGCTCGACCACTTGGCCGCGCCGTCGGCGAGCCACAGCACGCCGAGCGCGAAGGCGAGCACGATCGCGAGATGCCGCGGATTGCCGAGGATGCGCCGCAGCTCGACGGCGAGGGTCGTGTCCGGCGGCCTGACGATCGCGCGCTCGCGCGGCGCGAACAGCACCGCGATCGCGCAGGCCGCGAGGATCGCGGCCGCGCAGACGAACGCGCCCGACCAGGTGATCCAGTCCGACAGGATCAGGACGAAGCCGGACGCCAGCATGCCGACGCGGTAGAGCGCTATCCGCACGCCGTTCGCGAGTCCGAGCTCGTCGCGCGCCAGGAACTCGATCGTGTAACCGTCGATCGCGATGTCGTTGGTCGCCGAGAGCACGGTGAAGAGCCCGATCGCCGCCCACACCCACGGTCCGAAGCCGGCCGTCGCGGCGAAGACGAGCAGCACCCCGCCCATCGCAAGGTCGACCGCCGCCATCCAGACGCGATGGTGGCGGTAGTGATCGACCGCCGGCGCCCAGAGGAACTTCAGTGTCCATGCGAGCCCGAGCAGGCTGAGCATCCCGATCGAGCGCAGGTCGACGCCCTGCTGGCGGAAGTAGACCGGGAAGAGCTCGTAGAAGACGCCGAGCGGAAACCCCTCGGAGAAGTAGAGGAGCCCGACCCAGAACAGCTTCGAGCGCAGCAGGCTGGCCTGCGGCGCCGCAGGGGACGCGGGCGCGATCACTTCTTCAGCACGGTCCGCCGCACCTGGACGCCCGCGGGCGCTGGCGCGCGCTCGAGATCGCGGAACGCCTGGATGTTCCAGGGCCGGACGGCGACGAGCAGGCTGTGGCCGAAGCGCCGGTCGAGCGGCAGGTGCACGTCCTCCTCGTGGAGCCGGGAGCACTCGTTGGCGACCTGCTTCAGCCGCTCGACCATCGTCGCCGCGGAGGTCCGCGACAGCATGGCGTTCACGAACAGCATCAGCTCGCCCTCGCGGTCGAAGCGGGAACGGAAAAACTCGTGCTGCGCCTGGGTCTTGAAGAACTGCTGGATCGGGCCGTCGGGGAGCCAAGAGAAGGTGCGCGAGACCAGCAGGCGGATGCGGTTCCCGGGCGCGAGCTGGATGAACTTGAGCTTGTCGAGCCGCATGAGAAGGCGCACGAGCTCTGCCTCGCTGAGGTCGTAGGTCTCGAGGATCTGTTCGAAGCTGAAGTGGTTGAGCGCGCACACCGCGGCGAGGAAGAGCTTGCGGTTGCCGACGATCTCGCGCTCCTGCTCGAGCGTGAGCTGCGAGATCTCGCGCTCCTTCGATTCGGCCGCGCGCGCGAGGTCGGCGATGTCCACCCCGGCGAAGCGGCACACCTCGTCGAAGCGCTTCAGCGTGAAGCTCTCCTGCGAGAACATGCGCTTGACGCTCGCCTCGCTCATCGCGATCGCGCGGGCGACCTGCGCGTAGGTGATGTCGCGCGCCTTCAGCGCGCGCTTCAGCGCCTCCACGAGGGCGCTCGTCTGGGTCATCGCATCCTCCGCGGCGCTAGTGCGCGCGCCTCTCGAACCGGAACACCGCGAGGCTGCCGAGCAGGTTCGGCAGCCACGTCACCGGACGCCCGCCGTGCAGGACCAGCCGCTCGAGGATGCGGATGCCGTGGTCGGCGCAGAAGCGCTCGAAGTCGCGGATCGTGCAGAGGTGGACGTTCGGCGTGTCGTACCACTGGTAGGGCAGCGTGTCGGAAACCGGCATGCGCCCGCCGAGCGCGACCTGCCACCGTGCCTGCCAGTGGCCGAAGTTCGGGAAGGTGACGATCGCCTCGCGTCCCACGCGCAGCATCTCCAGGACGATCGCCTCGGTGTGCCGCACGGCCTGCAGCGTGAGCGAGAGCAGCACGTAGTCGAAGGAGCCGTCGTCGAAGCCCCACAGGCCGCGCTCGAGGTCCGCCTGGATCACGTTCACGCCGTTCGCCACGGACGCGATGACCTTGTCGTCCTCGACCTCCACCCCGTAGCCGCGCGCGCCGCGCGTCTCGGCGAGGTGCCTCAGCAGCACCCCGTCGCCGCAGCCGAGGTCGAGGACCGACGCGCTCGGCCGCACCCACGCGGCGATCGCCTCGAGGTCGGGCCGTCCGGCGAGGCTGCGGCGTCCGTTGCCGCTCATTGGCTTACCTTGGCGCTGAAGAGCGCCAAGGATTCGCGCGAGACGGGGGAGGGGCCCTGTCTTCCCTCCCGGGGGCTGACCGGCGCGCTCATGCAGCGAACCCGCTTGCGAGCGCGTCGGCGGAGCCGTGGCGAACGAGCGGCTCCCCGGGCAGCTCCGCCGGCTGGCCGGCTTGCGGCGCCGCGCCGACCGCGCGCGCGACGTTGTCGAAGTACGCGCGCACGACCGCGTGGTAGCGCGCGTCGTCGAGCAGGAACGCGTCGTGGCCGTGCGGCGCGTCGATCTCCGCGTAGGCGACGTCGCGGCGGTTGTCGATCAGTGCCTTCACGATCTCGCGCGAGCGCTCGGGCGAAAAGCGCCAGTCGGACGTGAACGAGACGACCAGGAAGCGGGCGGACGCGGGCGCGAGCGCCGCGGACAGGTTCCCGCCGTGCGCATGCGCCGGGTCGAAGTAGTCGAGCGCGCGGGTGATGAGGAGATAGGTGTTCGCGTCGAAGTATTCGGCAAACTTGTCGCTCTGGTAGCGCAGGTACGACTCGACCTCGAAGTCGACGTCGAAGTGGTAGCCGATCGAACCGGAGCGCAGGACGCGGCCGAACTTCTCCATCATCGCGTCGTCGGAGAGGTAGGTGATGTGCCCGATCATCCGGGCGAGCCTCAAGCCCCGCTTCGGCTTCACCCCGTGCAGGTAGAAGTCGCCGCCGTGGAAGTCGGGGTCGGTGACGATCGCGCGGCGCGCGACTTCATTGAACGCGATGTTCTGCGCGGTGAGTTTCGGGGTGGCCGCGACCACGATCGCGTTGGCGATGCGCTCGGGATACGAGATCGTCCACTGCAGCGCCTGCATCGCCCCGAGGCTGCCCCCCATCACCGCGGCGAAGCGCCGGATGCCGAGCCGGTCGGCGAGGCGCGCCTGCACCTCCACCCAGTCCTCGCAGGTCACGACCGGGAAGCTCGAGCCGTACGGCCTACCGGTGGCGGGATTGGTCGACATCGGGCCGGTCGAGCCGAAGCAGCTGCCCGGATTGTTGACGCCGATCACGAAGAACCGGTCGGTGTCGACCGGCTTGCCCGGCCCGATCATGTTGTCCCACCAGCCGACGTTGTCCGGGTCGTCCGCGTAGTAGCCGGCGACGTGGTGCGAGGCGTTCAGCGCGTGGCAGACGAGCACCGCGTTCGAGCGCTCGGCGTTCAGCCGGCCGTAGGTCTCGTAGACGAGATCGTAGGCGGGCAGCGTGCCGCCGCTGCGGCAGGCGAGCGGCGCGTCGAACCGCAGCCGCCGGGCGACGACCGGTCCGACCGAGGAGGGCTGGGGGCGCTCATTCGGGCTCATGCGATTGGATGCGCCGGCAAATCGTGGTGGTGTTGCAGCGCGCCGATCGGGTGCTTGCGAGGCGCGCGGTCCCCAAAAAAATAAACCCGTTCAGCTTTGCTCTGCCTGAACGGGTGGCCGTCGCTTTAGCAGGATTTCGCCCACGGCAATCGACCGAGCCGTGGACCGCGCCCGCAAGCTGAACTCAAATCGGCGCGTGGCGCGCACGGTACCGCAGGCGCGGACGCGGTGTCAAACCCATCACGAGGGCAACCCAGTGCCCTGTAGTACCCTCGTCGCCTGATGTGGGGCGGGGACGCGCCGTGCTGGCCAGACTGCTGAGGGACATCTTTGGCGCGCGCAGTGCGCCTTCGGCGCAGGCCGCCGTGCCGGTAACACCGGCGATGATGCGGCTGCGAAAGATCGCCGCGGCCCACTCCCGCGCACCTCTCGATCGCCACCTCGCGATCCTTTTCGGCGACGCCCGCGCGGGACGACGCGGCCTGCTCGAGGTGACCGCCGAATCGCTGGCGCGGTCCGGATCGGCGTTTCCGCCGGTGAAGGTGCTCCATCGCCGGTTCTCGATCCAGTCCCTGACCGCGTACTTCCTGTATGCACGTACGTTGCCCGGCCGCTGGGCGGAGTGCGGCGTATACAGCGGGTACAGCTCGTTGTCGCTCTGCGCCGCGGCGCGCTCCGTCGATCCGGCTTTCGACGGGACGGGTTTCCACCTGGTCGACAGCTTCGAGGGACTCAGTCCGGCTCACGAGCGCGACTTCGCCGCGGTGCAAGGCGACGACGGTGCGGCAAAGCAGGTCCCGCCGATGCTGGGCGAAGGTCACTTCCGCATCGACTTCGCGCAGGTGAAGGCCGCATTCGGGGAGTTCCCGAATGTGACCTTTCACAAGGGGTGGATCCCCGACGTGTTTGCGTCGCTGCCCGACTCGCAATGGTCGTTCGTGCACGTGGATGTGGACCTGTACTCGCCCACCCGCGCATGCATGGAGTACTTCCTTCCCCGGCTCGTCCGCGGCGGCGTGATGGTCTGCGACGATTACGGCTCTTCGGTATTCCCCGGGGCGGCCCGGGCCTGGGACGAGGTCTGCGAGGAGGAACAGCTCCCTTTCGTCGAGCTGCCGACCGGACAGGCGGTGATTCTCAAGGCATGACTGCAGCGCGCGGGGCACGCGCCGCTCAGCCCTCGTCGTGCTCCTGCCAGCCCTCGCGGCGGTAGCGGCGGCGCGGCTGGCGCGCCGGCGAGCCGACCTGGGCGTAATCGCGGATCGTCCGCAGCACCGAAGTGCTGATCCGATGCGGCACTTCCCCGCATTCGGCGGCGAACCGCGCCGCGAGGTCGTCGGGGTTGAAGCGATCGGCCTCGGGACCGTCGTGGAAGTGGCCGGTGCCCTTCCTCCACACGAGCGCGTGCTCGCTGTGCCCCACGCCGTAGCAGAGTTCCAGCCCCACGATCTCGCCCTGCTCGTCCTGGCGGACGAAGAGGTCGAAGTAGTCGTCGTGGAACCAGCGTCGGGCGTTCCCGCCAGGGTCGTGACTCACGCCGGTGATCTCGCGCAGCACGGGGTCTCTCCTGCTCATGCGTTCAGTTTAGCCAGAAGCGCGCGCGTGCGCTCGGGGTCCTCGCACCGGAGGATGCGCTGCGCCATCACCTCGACCTCCGGGATCGAGGAGCGCAGCACCTGCTGCTTGACCGCGAGCAGCTGCGCGGGGTGCATCGAGAATTGCCGCAGTCCCAGCCCGAGGAGGAGCCGGGTCAGCGCCACCTCGCCCGCCATCTCGCCGCACACCGCGACCGGGACGCCGACCTTGTGCGCGGCGCGGATCGTGTGGCCGACCAGATGCAGCACCGCCGGGTGCAGCGGGTCGTAAAGATGGGCGACCGTGTCGTCGGTGCGGTCGATCGCGAGCGTGTACTGGATCAGGTCGTTGGTGCCGATCGAGAGGAAGTCGAGCCGCTTCACGAACGCGCCGAGGGCGAGCGCCGCGGCGGGGATCTCGATCATGCCGCCGACCGGCAGCGCCGGATCGAATTGCACCCCGTCGCGCGCGAGACTCGCCTTCGCCTGCTGCACGTAGTGCAGCACCTGGTCGACCTCGTGCGCGTGCGCGATCATCGGCACCAGCAGCCGCACCGGCCCGTAGTGCGAGGCGCGCAGGATCGCGCGCAGCTGAGTGAGGAACATCTGCGGTTCCGCGAGGCAGAAGCGGATCGCGCGCAGCCCGAGCGCCGGATTCGGGCCTGCCCGGTCGGCGCCGTTGACCGTCTTGTCGGCGCCGATGTCGAGCGTGCGAATCGTCACCGGGCGGCCACCCATTGCCTCGACCACCTGCCGGTAGGCCTCGAACTGCTCGTCCTCCTCGGGTAGCTCCATCCGGCCCATGAAGAGGAACTCGCTGCGGAACAGGCCGACGCCCATCGCGCCGGACTCGAGCGCCTGCTCGACGTCCTCGGGCAGCTCGATGTTGGCGGCGAGCTCGATCGGCACGCCCTCGATCGTCGCCGCCGGGGTCGTGCGCAGGCGCTTGAGCTTCTGCCGTTCCAGGTCGAACTGGCTGCGGCGCAGCTGGTACTCGGCGAGCACCTGGCGGTCGGGATTGACGATCAGCACGCCGGCCGCGCCGTCGACGATCAGCAGCTCGCCCTCGCGGATCATGTGGCGCGCGCGGTGCAGGCCGACGATCGCGGGCAGGCCGAGGCTGCGCGCCACGATCGCGGTGTGCGAGGTGACGCCGCCAAGGTCGGTGACGAATCCCGCGAACCGGTGTTGCTTGAAGGCGAGCATGTCGGCCGGCGAGAAGTCGTGCGCGACGACGATGATGTCCTCCTCGCGCTCCGGCGGGCTCGGTGCGTGCCCGGTGCCGAGCATCGCCTTCAGCACCCGCTCGACGACCTGCTGCACGTCGGCCTTGCGCTCGCGCAGGTACGGGTCCTCGATCTCCTCGAACCGGTGCACCAGCATCTCCATCTGGTGCACGAGCGCCCACTCGGCGTTGGCGCGCCGCGTCCGGATGAGCTCGCGCGGCGCTTGCGAAAGCGTCGAGTCGTCGAGGATCATCAGGTGGAGGTCGAGGAACGCGCCCATTTCCGCGGGGGCGTCCGCGGGCACCGCGGCGTGCAGGCCGATCAGCTCGCCGCGCACCTCGGCGATCGCGTCGTCGAAGCGCGCGAGCTCGGGCTCGATCTCGTCGGCCGCAACCTCGTAGTGGGCCACCTCGAGCCGCGCCGAGGTGATGAGGTGGGCGTACCCGATCGCGATGCCGCCCGACACGCCGGCCCCGTGCAGCGTGAAGCTCGCGCCCGCCGGCGCGGCGAGCGCGCGTTCCACCGTCGATGCCTCGGGCTTGCCCATCATTCGCCCTCGCCGAAGCGGTCCTCGATCAGGTTCACCAGCGCCGCCAGCGCCTCGTCCGCGTCGGCGCCGTCGGTCTCGATCGCGATGCGGCTGCCCTTGCCGGCCGCGAGCATCATGACGCCCATGATGCTCTTTGCGTTCACCCGCCGGCCGTTGCGCGACAGCCACACCTCGGCCCCGAACCGGCTCGCCGTCTGCGTGAGCTTTGCCGAGGCGCGGGCGTGCAATCCGAGCTTGTTCACGATCTCGACCTCACGCCGCGGCATGCGGTTCCCAGTCGCCGCTCAGGTGCACCACCCCTTCGCATCCGCCGCTGACTGCCTTCGCGACCACCGACGCGAGCGGCGCATCGCGATAGGTGAGCGCGCGGATCAGCATCGGCAGGCTCGCGCCCGAGACGATCTCGACCTTGCCGGGGGAGGCGAGTCGCGCGGCGATGTTCGACGGGGTCGCGCCGAGCATGTCAGTCAGCACCAGGACGCCGGCGCCGTCGTCGAGCTCCCGCACGAGACCCAGCGCCTGCGGAAATATCGCGTCCGGGTCGTCGTGCACCGTGATGCCGACCTGCCGCACGCGCAGCGGCCGCTTGCCGAGCACGTGGCTCGCGCAGTGGATGAGCGCTTCGCCGAACGCGCCGTGAGCGACGATGAGAATGCCGACCATTGGACCGCCAGGGCCACCGAACTCGCTGAAACTGCTGGAAGTTTACCCCGGCCCGGAGGCTCCGGGCAGGCTCGGGGGGGCGCCGGGGTCAGGCGCCGACCGCCCGCTCCAGGGCGTCGACGAACATGCCCGCCACGTTGAACCCGGTCTGCTGGGTGATCTCCTGGAAGCAGGTGGGGCTGGTGACGTTCACCTCGGTCAGGAAATCCCCGATCACGTCTAGGCCGACGAGCAGGAGCCCGCGGCTCCACAGGTCCGGGGCGAGCGCTGCGGCAATCTCGCGATCGCGCGCGGAGAGCGGACGCGCCACCCCCGTCCCGCCCGCGGCGAGGTTGCCGCGCGACTCTCCGGCCTTGGGAATGCGTGCAAGGCAGTACGGGACCGGCTCGCCGCCGATCAGCAGGACGCGCTTGTCGCCGTCGCGGATCTCGGGAATGTAGCGCTGGGCCATGATCGTGCGGTGCCCGTGGCCGGTGAGCGTCTCGACGATCACGTTGCGGTTCGGGTCGCGGTCGGTGACGCGGAACACCGACTCGCCGCCCATGCCCGCGAGCGGCTTGAGCACCACGTCGCCGTGCGCCTCGATGAACGACTGCAGCTGCGGCATGAGGCGCGTGACGAGCGTCGGCGCGGCGAACTGCGGGAACTTCGCGATCGCGAGCTTCTCGCTGAAGTCGCGGATCGAGCGCGGGTCGTTGAACACGCGCGCCCCCTCGCGCGCCGCCGCCTCGAGCAGCCACGTGCTCGTGACGTACTCCATGTCGAAGGGCGGGTCCTTGCGCATGAGCACCGCGCCGAAATCGGCGAGCGGGGACTCGCGCGGGGGCAGCTCGAGGCGGTACCAGTGCGAGTCGTGGTAGGACGGATTGGCGAGCCGCTTGTCGCCGTCGACGAGGTGCAGCCGGACGTGCTCGGCGACGACGCGGCCGCCCTTCCACATCAGCCCCTCCTGCGGGGTGAAGTGGATCTCATGGCCGCGACCCGCGGCCTCGACCATCATCGCAAAGGACGTGTCCTTGTACGTCTTGATCGACGCGAGCGGATCGAGAACGAAGAGCAGCTTCACGTCGGCGCGGTCCGGGGGGGGTCGGGGCATTCTAGCCGATGGGCGCGGCCCGTCCGCGGGGACGTCGCGCGTCGTTCGTTGAAAGTCTGCGACCCGGGTGTTAGATTGCGCGCGAGAAGCGGTCAAGAACGGCGATGCCGCGCAGCCGGGCCAGGGGGAGTGAGCAGACCCGGCGCGATCCATGACTTTCTACTCGAGGAGCAATCTATGCAGCTCAAGCAAGTGATCCGGGCGGTGGCGACCGCGGCCTGCTCGGTGGGGCTCGTCGCCGCGGCGCACGCCCAGGCGAACCCCAACTGGCCCAAGAACCTGACCCTCGGCACTGCGTCGGTCGGCGGCACGTATTTCGTGTACGGACAGGTCTGGGCGAGCCTGGTGAACGAGAAGATCGGCACCAACATCAGCACCCAGCAGACCCAGGGGCCCAACCAGAACATCATCCTCACCGACTCGCGCCAGGTCGACTTCGGCATGACGACGATGGGCGTCGCGCTGCAAGCGTGGGAAGGCAAGGGCGAGTGGACGAAGGGCAAGCAGTTCCGGAACGTCCGGGCCCTTTTCCCGATGTACGACACGCCGTTCCACTTCGTCGCGCTCGAGAAGTCGGGGATCAAGAGCGTCAAGGACCTCGCCGGCAAGCGCGCCGGGGTCGGTCCCCGGGCAGGCACCTGCGGGACCTACTTCCCGCTGATGTTCGACGCGCTCGGCGTCAAGGTCACGATCCGCAACGGGCAGGCCTCCGACATGGCGGGCAACCTCCAGGACGGGCTGATCGACGCTTTCCCGTTCTGCGCCGGAATTCCGATCGCGGCGTACTCGGAGCTCGAGACCACCAACAAGGTCAACTTCTTCACCTACACCGACGAAGAGATCGCGAAGCTCAAGAAGGCGCTGCCGGAGCTCTCGGACTCGGTGATCCCCAAGGGCACGTACAAGCAGCAAACGGCCGACCACAAGACCGTCGGCGTGTTCAACTTCGCGATCGCGCACAAGGACGTGCCCGAGGACCTCGCCTACGCCGTGACCAAGGCGGTGCTGGAGAACAACGCCCAGCTGGTGAAGGGGCACGCCGCGGCCAAGGAGACCGTGACCGAGAACTGGAACCGCAACACGTTCCTGGCGTTCCACCCGGGCGCGATCCGGTACTTCAAGGAAAAGGGCATCACCGTTCCGCCGAACCTCGTGGCGAAGTAGCCGGCCCGAGAGGCTCGATCGAACGCAAGCCGCGCCGGGGCGACCGCCCCGCCGCGGCGTTCTCGTCTCTGGGAGGAGGGGAGGCATATGGCCGCAGCGCACGACCGACCGCACGGCGACCGCGCCGTTGCGAAACCGGTGCAGGAAGAGGAGTTCGGCGGCAACAAGCGCGCGCTGCTCCGGTGGGAGGGCTGGCTGCTCAGCGCACTCGCGCTGGGCTTCACCGTCTTCCACATGATCGTCCTCAACTTCTATCCGCTCGAGCCGCTGCTGTTCCGCGCCATCCACGTCGCGTGGGGCGCCGCGATCGGCTTCATGCTGTACAGCGCCGCGCACCGCATCCGCGCCGCGGGCGTGCCATGGTACGACTGGGTCTTAGTGGTCGCGTCGATCGCCTGCGGGGCGTACATCGCGGTCGAGCTCGACGGCCTGCTCTTCCGGGCCGGCGCGCAGTTCACAACCGGGGACGTGATCACGGGAGTGGTCGGTACGCTGCTCGTGCTCGAGTTCGCGCGCCGCGCAGCCGGGCTCGCGCTGCCGCTGATCGCGGCGATCTTCATCGTCTACTCGTTCGTCGGCCCCTGGATGCCGGGCGTGCTCGAGCACAAGGGCTTCGGAGTCGACCGGTTCTTCACCTACATCTACAGCGAGTACGGGATTTTCGGCGTGACGACGCAGGTCTCGTCGACCTACATCATCCTGTTCGTCACCTTCGCCGCGTTCCTCACGGTTTCGAAGGTGGGCGACTACATCAACGACCTTTGCAACGCGGTGTTCGGCTGGGCGCGCGGCGGACCGGCGAAGGCGGCGGTGGCCTCGGGGATCATGGTCGGATCGATCTCCGGATCCGCAGTGGCGAACGTCGTCGCCTCGGGCATGGTCACGATCCCGATGATGCGCAAGGTCGGCTACGACAAGGACACCGCGGCGGCGATCGAGGCGACCTCGTCGACCGGCGGCCAGATCACCCCGCCGGTGATGGGCGCGGGCGCGTTCCTGATGGCCGAGATCACCGGCATCCCCTACGGGGACATCGCCTTTGCAGCGATCATGCCGGCGGTGCTCTTCTACATCGCGTGCTGGATCCACGTCGACCTGCACGCCATCCGGCTGGGGCTGCGGGGCGTATCGCGCCACGAGCTGCCGCCGCTCGGCCAGATGGTGTCGCTTCTCTATCTCTTCTCGCCGATCGTGGTGCTCGTCTGGGCGCTGTTTGGCGGCCTTTCGCCGTTCCGCGCCGGCGCGCTCGGCATTGGCACGGCCATGATCGCCGGCCTCATCGCGTTCCGGCTGCGCGACGTCGCCGAGAATGCGGCGACGCAGCAGCGTTTGGCCGCGCTCGAAGTGGGCCGGCGCCTGGTCGTGCGGCTGGCCGCGATCGGCATCCTCGGCGGGCTCTTCTACTTCGTCCCCGCGACGGTGGCCGGGGTCGCGCAGGCCGGGCTCGGCGAATGGGGCACGTTCCTCGTGGTGGCGGTGGCGGTGCTGCTGCTCGCCGCCGCCTTCGGCTGGAAGCGCACCGGCGACGGACTGATCGGGGCGGCAAAGGACTGCACGCAGCTGGTCGCCGTATGCGCCTGCGCGGGGATCATCGTCGGCGTGATCGCCCTCACCGGGATCGGCGGGCGCTTTTCGCAGATGCTGCTCGCGCTCGCCGGGCAGAGCCAGTTCATCGCGATGATGTTCGCCGCGCTGGTCGCGCTCATCCTGGGGATGGGCATGCCGACCACCGCGGCCTATGCGATCGCTGCCGCGGTCATCGCGCCGGGCGTGATCAAGATGGGCGTGCCGCCGCTGGTCGCCCACATGTTCATCTTCTACTTCGCGGTCATCTCGGCGATCACGCCCCCGGTCGCGCTCGCCTCGTTCGCGGCCGCGGGCATGGCGCAATCGGACCCTTGGCGAACGTCGTGGATCGCACTCAAGATGGGGCTCGCGACGTTCATCGTGCCGCTGATGTTCTTCTTCAGCCCGGTGCTGCTGATGCAGGGCACGTGGCTCGAGATCCTCCATGCGGGCCTGACCGCGTCGATCGGGGTGTGGTTCCTGGCGTCCGGGACGGAGGGATGGGCGCGCGGGCCGCTCGCCCTGCCGCTGCGCGGCGCGATGATCGCCGCGGCCCTGCTGTGCATGCATCCGGGGGCGATCACCGACGTGATCGGCATCGCCCTCGGCGGCGCGGTGTACGCCTACCAGTACCTGCGCAGGGGCGGCGGGCGGCCGGCGCCGTCGCACTAGGCCGCGCGGCGCGCGCGCAGCGCGCGCACGAGCGGCAACAGCCAGACGAGCAGCGTCACTGCGGCGAGCCCCGCCGCGATCGGGCGCTCGACGAACGCGAGCCAGCGCCCGTCCGCCTTGATCATCGAGGTGACGAAGTTCTCCTCGAGCATCGCGCCGAGGATCACCCCCAGGATCGCGGGCGCGACCGGGTACCCGTTCTCCTCCATGAAGTAGGCGGCGACGCCGAACACCAGGATCACGATCACCGCGAATACCGTGTTGTTGATCGCGAACGCGCCCACGATGCAGAAGAGCAGGATGATCGGCATCAGCACCTTGCGAGGCACGTCGAGGATGCGCCGCGCCGCCTTTATCGCCGCCCAGCCGAGCGGGATCATCAGCAGGTTCGCGAGGAAGAACACGATGAACACCGCGTAGATGGCCGCCGGGTTGTTGATGAAGATGGTCGGACCGGGGTTCATGCCCTTAATGTAGAGCACGCCGATCACGATCGCGGTGATCGAGTCGCCCGGGATGCCGAACACGAGCGCCGGGATCCAGGCGCCGGCGAGCGCGCTGTTGTTGGCCGCGCCCGCCTCCACGATCCCCTCCACGTGCCCGGTCCCGAACTTCTCCGGAGTCCTCGAGAACCGCTTCGACATCGCGTACGACATCCACGCGGCGATGTCGGCGCCGGCTCCCGGCAGCGCGCCGATCGCGGTGCCGAGCACGCTGCCGCGCAGGATCGACCAGGGGTACTGCACGCACAACCGCCACATGCCGCGAAAAACGTTGCCGATCTGCTTGCGGAAGGCCAGTGCGCCGTCCCCGGCGGTCACCGCGTAGCGCAGGATCTCCGACACCGCGAACATGCCGATCATCATCGGAATGAGGCCGACCGAGCCGAGCAGCTCGATCGAGCCGAAGGTGAAGCGCGGGAAGCCGGCGGGGTTGTCGAGGCCGATCGACGAGATCAGCAGGCCGGCGAGCAGCGAGACGATTCCCTTGAGCGGGTCGCCGAGCGTGATGATCACCGCGCTCGTCAGGCCGAGCAGCACCAGCCAGAAGTACTCGAACGAGCTGAACCTGAGCGCGACCTCGGCGAGCGAGGGCGCCGCGGCGACCAGCACGACGGTGCCGAAGATGCCGCCAATCACCGAGAAGACGAGGTCGGCGCCGAGCACCGTCTCGGCCTGCCCGTTCTTCGTCATCATGTACGACTCGTCGGTGTACGCCGCCGACGCCGGCGTGCCGGGGATGCGCACCAGCGCTCCCGGGATGTCGCCCGAGAAGATCGCCATCGCGGTTGCGGTCACAAGCACGGCGATCGCCGGCACCGGCGGCATGAAGAAGGTGACCGGAACGAGCAGCGCGGTCGCCATCGTCGCGGTGAGGCCGGGCACTGCGCCCACGAAGAGCCCGAAGACCGCGGCGAGCAGGATGACCCCGAGCGTATACGGCTCGAACACCAGCCCGAGCGCGGTGATCACGTGCTCCATCGGTGCGGCGCCCTACCAGGCAAACCGCTCGAGGATGCCCCACGGCAGCGGCACCCGGAGCAGCTTGTAGAAGAGCCAGTGCATGACGAGGGTCGTCGCAATCGCCGTCGCGATCGCCGCCACCGGGCGGACGCCGAACTTCAGGAAGAGCGCGAGCAGAATGACGAGGCCTGTCGGGATGAAGCCGAGCGGCGCGACCGCGAGGACGTAGAAGACGAGCGCGGCGCAGACGGCGAGGAAGTTGGCGACCAGGCCCGGCACGCGCATCCACGGCCCGAGCGCGAGCAGCGGGAATCCGGCCCTTGCGCCGCGCACGACGAGGAGCAGGCCGGTGGCGATGAAGCCGACCGCGATCAGGCCGGGAAAGAGCGCCGGGCCGTACTTCTGGCCCGGGATAAGGGGATAGCCCTGGATGTGGACGAGGATCGCGATCGCCAGCGCGATCAGTCCCGCGCCGACGACCGCGTCGTTGACTCGCACGACTACTTGACGATGCCGACCGCCTTCATCGTCGCGCCGAGGTCGTTCGACGACTTCTCCATGAACTTCGCGAAGTCCGCCGGCGGCATGTAGATGACGCCGAAGCCGCGGTCGGCCATGAATTTCTTGTAGTCGGCGCTGTCGTAGGCGTTTTTCACCGCGGCGACGAGACGCGCCTCGACGTCCTTCGGAATGCCCTTCGGCGCGGCCATGCCGCGCCAGGCGGCCATGGTCCAGTCGGTGCCGAGCGCGGCCTTGAGCGGCGGCACGTTGGGATAGAGCGCCGGCGGGTTCGCATCCATGATCGCGAGGCTCTTGACCTTGCCCGCGTCGATCAGCGCGCGCGCTTCGGGGATCGAGCAGGGCACGACGTCCACGCCGCCCGCGACGAGGTCCTGGAGGCCGGGCGCCGCGCCGTTCGACGGCACCCACGGCGTCGCGGCCGGATCGATGTTGAGGCTCTTCAGCATGCCGGCGATCGACAGGTGCCAGATGCCGCCCTGCCCGGTGCCGGAGGACTTCAGCTTGCCGGGATTCGCCTTGATCGCGTCGACGAGCTCCTTCGCCGTCTTGTAGGGCGAGTCGGCGCGCACCTGCAGGCCGGCAGGGTCCGCGTTCACGAGGCCGAGCGGCGTGTAGGACGCGCCGGTGAGCTTGGTGAGCCCCTGCCAGTGCATCATCCCGATCTCCACGGTGATGAGCCCGATCGTGTAGCCGTCGGGCTGCGCCTCGGCGATCGCGGAGTGGCCGACGACGCCGCTGCCCCCGGTGCGGTTCACGACGTTGACCGGCTGCTTGAGGTCCTTCTCCATGATGCTCGCGAGGATGCGCGCGGTGGCGTCGGTGCCGCCGCCCGCGCCCCACGGCACGATGAGGGTGATCGGACGGTTCGGGTACTGCGCGGACGCGATCGGCGCGAGCGCGAGGGCGACGATTGCGGCGGCGAGCCGCAGGGCGGTACGGCGAAGCATGCGGGTCCTCCTTCGATGGATCGTCCGTGCGAGGTGGCCTTGACGCTCGTTCTACTCGCGGGCGGAACGCGCGGCAGGATTGCATCGTTCCCAGGCACTGTCAACTCGCCGCGCCGCGCGGCGAGCGCAATGAAAAAGGGCGGCCGGAGCCGCCCTCGACGTGCGTTCTGCGCCGGCTACTTCGCTGCCGCCACCATGTAGTCGACCGCCGCCTTTACGTCGGCGTCGGCGAGCGTGGTGTTGCCCCCCTTGGGCGGCATCGCGCCCTTGCCCTTGAGCGACGTCGCATAGAGCGCCTCCATCCCGGTCTGGATGCGCGGCGCCCACGCTGCCTTGTCGCCGAATTTCGGCGCATTCGCGACGCCGGTTGCGTGGCACGCCACGCACGCTTGGTTGTAGATCGCCTTGCCCTTGTCGTCGGCGGCGGCACCGGGCGCGGGCGCGGCCGATGCCACGGCGGCGGGCGCGGCGGCGACCGTCGCGGGGGCGGCCGCGGCCGCGGGAGCCGCCGCCGGCGCGGCCGCTGCGGCGGGCTCCTTGAAGTTCGCGCCGGCAGCGTTTCCCATGTAGACCACCGCGCGCGTCACCTCGAGGTCCGAGAGGTCCGGATTGCCGCCGCGCGGCGGCATGGCGCGAATGCCGTTGATCGCGTTCTTCGCGAGCGTCTCCAGTCCTTCCTTGAGGTGCGGCGACCAGGCGGCCTTGTCGCCGAATTTCCACGCGCCGGCGACGCCGGTGCCGTGGCAGGTCGCGCACACCGCCTTGTAGACCTCCTCGCCGCTCTTCGCGGCGCGGGCGCCGCCAGCCGGCGCCGCGTCCGCGAACTCGACGCGCGCGACGGGCTGGATGCGGCGCGCGACCGTGTCGGGATCGGCGGCCGTCTGCGCCGCGCGATAGCCGGAGATCACGAACTGCGCGAGCAGGATCAGCCCGACGACGGGGATGACGAACGCCAGCACCGTGACGACCACGAGCTGCGTCGGGGTCTTGATCGGCGAGGAATGCGCGTGCTCAAAGCCTTGATCTTTCATCGGGTCGACGCCTGGACGGGACGTAATCGGAGGTGGGCCGCGATTATAGCCGCGGCCCCCCTTGCGGTAAAATCCGGCCGCTCTCCTCCGCGCGCCCGTAGCTCAGTTGGATAGAGTGTTGGTTTCCGAAGCCAAAGGTCGCAGGTTCGACTCCTGCCGGGCGCGCCACCCAATCCACCAGGACCGGTCGGCGCCGGCGCTCGTCGCGGCCGCGGCCCCAGCGCCTCCGCCATGAGCACACGCCCGTTCCGCATCCTCGGCCTGCAGCAGATCGCGATCGGCGGCACCGACAAGGCGCGCCTCGCGAAGCTCTGGGTCGACACGCTCGGCGTGCCGGTGACGGGCAACTACCGCAGCGAGCGCGAGAACGTGGATGAGGACATCCTTGCCCTCGGAACCGGGCCGCACAAGGTCGAGGTTGACCTCATGCAGCCGCTCGACGCGGCGAAGAAGCCCGCGGTGCACGAGACGCCGCTCAACCACATCGGCCTGTGGGTCGACGACCTGCCGAAGGCGATGGAGTGGCTGACCGCGCAGGGGGTGCGCTTCGCCCCCGGCGGCATCCGCCGCGGCGGCGCGGGCTACGACATCTGCTTCATCCACCCGAAGGCCAACGACCAGTTTCCGATCGCGGGCGAGGGCGTGCTGATCGAGCTCGTCCAGGCGCCGCCTGAGGTCGTCGCGGCGCTCGACGGCTGAGCGCGCGGCGCCGACCGGCTACTCGAACTCGATGATCGACTGATCGACCGCGAGGCTCTCGCCCGGCTTCGCAAGCAGCGCCTTCACGCGCGCGTCGTTCTCGGCGCGCAGCACGTTCTCCATCTTCATCGCCTCGATCACCGCCAGCTTCTCGCCCGCCCTCACTTCCTGGCCGACCGCGACCGTGATCTCGCGCAGGAGGCCCGGCATCGGCGAGAGCAGGAACTTCGAGAGATCGGGCGGCGGCTTCCGCGGCATGAGCGCGTGCAGCTCGGCCGCGCGCGCGGTGAGCACCATCACGTCCACCTGCGTGCCCCAGTGGAAGATGCGGTAGACGAGGTTGCGCCGCTCCACCTGCATGCAGACCTCGCGCCCGTTGACCGTGCCGCGGAAGATCGGGTGCCCAAACGCCCAGTCCGAGAGGACGGTGAACGCCTCGCCCTTGTAGGCGACGTGCTGGCCGCCCGCGATGTTCGACACCGTGACCGGATGATGCTCGTCGCCCAGGATCACGACCCAGTCGGCCCCCACCTTGCGCTCGTGGCCGCGCAGCTGGCCCGTGATTCCGGCGGCGCGGTCCATGTAGCGGCGGTGGAGCACGGCCGCGATGCACACCAGCAGCGCCGGGTCGTCGTGCGGGACGTCCTCGCTGCGGAAGCCCTGCGGGTATTCCTCGGCGATGAAACCGGTGTTGAAGCGCCCCGCGACGAAGCGCGGGTGCTGCATGAGCGCCGCCTGGAAGGGGATGTTCGTCGACACGCCGCGGATGACGAACGCGTTGAGCGCGTCGCGCATGCGCGCGATCGCCTGGTCGCGCGTCGCGCCGTGCGCGACGAGCTTCGCGATCATCGAGTCGTAGTACATCGAGATCTCGCCGCCCTCGTACACGCCGGTGTCGACGCGCACCATGCCGGGCAGCTCGGCCGGCGGCATGTACTTCACCAGCCGCCCGATCGAGGGCAGGAAGCCGCGGAAGGGGTCCTCGGCGTTGATGCGGCACTCGAGCGCCCAGCCGTTGAGCCTGAGGTCCTTCTGCGCGAACCCGAGCCGCTCGCCGGCGGCGACCCGGATCATCTGCTCGACGAGGTCCAGGCCGGTGATCATCTCGGTCACCGGGTGCTCGACCTGCAGCCGCGTGTTCATCTCGAGGAAGTAGAAGCGCCGGTCGGCGCCGACCACGAACTCGACGGTGCCCGCCGACTGGTAGTCCACCGCTCTTGCGAGCGCGACCGCCTGCTCGCCCATGGCCCGGCGCGTGGGCTCGTCCAGGAACGGGGAGGGGGCCTCCTCGATCACCTTCTGGTGGCGGCGCTGGATCGAGCACTCGCGCTCCCAGAGGAACACGCAGTTGCCGTGCGAATCGCCGAGCACCTGGATCTCGATGTGGCGCGGCTCCACGATGAACTTCTCGATGAACACCCGGTCGTCGCCGAATGCGGCTTTCGCCTCGTTGCGGCAGCTCTGGAAGCCCTCGCGGCACTCGCCGTCGGTCCAGGCGACGCGCAGGCCCTTGCCGCCGCCGCCCGCAGAGGCCTTGATCATCACCGGATAGCCGATGCCGCGCGCGATCTCCACCGCCCGTTCGGCGCTCTCGATTGCATCGGTGTGGCCGGGAATCGTGTTGACCTTCGCGGCGAGCGCGAGCTTCTTGGAGGCGATCTTGTCGCCCATCGCCTGGATCGACTTCGCCTTCGGTCCGATGAAGACGATGCCGTTGCCCTCGAGCAGGTCGCAGAACGCCGCGTTCTCCGAGAGGAAGCCATACCCGGGATGCACCGCCTCGGCACCGGTGTCCCGCGCCGCCTGGAGGATGCGGTCCATCACGAGGTAGCTCTGCGCCGACGGCGGCGGCCCGATCGGCACCGCCTCGTCGGCGAGGTCGACGTGACGCGCGTCGCGGTCCGCCTCCGAGTACACCGCTACCGTGCGGATGCCCATCTGGCGCGCGGTGCGGATCACGCGGCAGGCGATCTCGCCGCGGTTGGCTATGAGAATCTTCTTGAACATGCGTCCTCGCCGGGGCGGAAGCGCGCGCCTCCGCCGCCGCTCCCCTTCCTTTACAGCGGAATGTTTCCGTGCTTGCGCCACGGGTTGTCGAGCTTCTTCTCGCGCAGCATCGCGAGCGAGCGGCAGATGCGCTTGCGCGTCTCGTGCGGCATGATCACGTCGTCGATGAAGCCGCGGCTGCCCGCGACGAACGGGTTCGCGAACTTCTGCCGGTACTCCTCGGTGCGCGCGGCGATTTTCTTGGGGTCGGAGAGGTCCTTGCGGAAGATGATCTCCACCGCGCCCTTCGGCCCCATCACCGCGATCTCCGCCGACGGCCACGCAAAGTTGACGTCGCCGCGCAGGTGCTTGGAGCTCATGACGTCGTAGGCGCCGCCGTAGGCCTTGCGGGTGATCACGGTCACCTTCGGAACCGTCGCCTCGGCATAGGCGTACAGGAGCTTCGCGCCGTGCTTGATGATGCCGCCGTACTCCTGCGCGGTTCCGGGCATGAACCCGGGCACGTCGACGAAGGTGATGATCGGGATGTTGAACGCGTCGCAGAAGCGCACGAAGCGTGCGGCCTTGATCGAGCTCCGGATGTCGAGGCAACCGGCGAGCACGAGCGGCTGGTTGGCCACGACGCCGACGGTGGAGCCTTCCATGCGCCCGAACCCGATGACCATGTTCCTGGCGTAGTCGGGCTGCAGCTCGAGGAAGTCGGTGTCGTCGACGACCTTGAGCACGAGCTCCTTGATGTCGTAGGCCTTGTTCGGGTTGTCGGGCACGAGCGTGTCGAGCGAGTAGTCGAGCCGGTCGGCGCCGTCGGTGGTGGGACGCACCGGGGGCTTCTCGCGGTTGTTGGGCGGCAGGAAGTTCACCAGCCGCCGCACCATCACGAGCGCCTCGACGTCGTTCTCGAACGCGCGGTCGGCCACGCCGGACTTCGTCGAGTGCGTCATCGCGCCGCCGAGCTCCTCGGCGGTGACCTCCTCGTGCGTCACCGTCTTCACCACCTCCGGCCCGGTGACGAACATGTAGGAGGTGTCCTTCACCATGACGATGAAGTCGGTCATCGCCGGCGAGTAGACCGCGCCGCCCGCGCACGGGCCCATGATGACCGAGATCTGCGGGATGACGCCGGAGGCGAGGACGTTGCGCTGGAACACGTCGGCGTAGCCGCCAAGCGAAGCCACGCCCTCCTGGATGCGCGCGCCGCCGGAGTCGTTCAGGCCGATCACCGGGGCCCCGGTCTTGAGCGCGTGGTCCATGATCTTGCAGATCTTCTCCGCATGCGCCTCGGACAACGCGCCGCCGAACACCGTGAAGTCCTGGCTGAAGACGAACACGAGCCGTCCGTTGATCGTGCCGTACCCGGTCACGACGCCGTCGCCGGGGATCTTCTGCTCCCCCATGCCGAAGTCGACGCAGCGGTGCTCGACGAACATGTCCCATTCCTCGAACGAGTCCGGGTCGAGCAGGAGCTCGATGCGCTCACGCGCGGTGAGCTTGCCCTTCGCGTGCTGCGCCTCGATCCGCTTCTCGCCCCCGCCCACGCGCGCGGCGGCGCGCATCTCGTCGAGGCGCCTGATAATGTCGTGCATCCTTCCTCCCCGAACCTCTAATTGCGTGCCGCCGCCAGCAGCCGCTCGGCCGCGGCGGCGGGCGTCATTCTCCCCTCGGCGACCGCAGCCTGCACCGCGGCGAAGTCCGCTCTCACCGCCGGGTGCTGGTAGAACCGCGCACGCAGCTCGTGCTCGACGAGCGCGGTCGTCCAGTCGAGCGCCTGCCGCCGGCGGCGCGCCGCCGCCGCGCCGCTCGCGACCGCGGCGGCACGGAAACGCTCCACTTCGCCCCAGAAGGGCTCCAGCCCGGCGCCGGTCAGCGCGCTCAGGGCGAGCACCGGCGGCGACCAGTGCGCCGCGCGCGGACGCAGCATCGAGAACGCGTTGGCGATCTGCGTGCGCGCGAGCTCGGCCGCCTTCGGATCGAGGTCGGCCTTGTTCACCAGCACGAGGTCGACCAGCTCGACGATCCCGCGCTTGATCGCCTGCAGGTCGTCGCCCGCATTGGGCAGCGCGAGGAGCACGAAGCAGTCGGTCATGCCCGCGACCGCGGTCTCCGACTGGCCGACGCCGACCGTTTCCACGATCACCACGTCATAGCCCGCCGCCTCGCACAGGGCGAGCGCCTCGCGCGTCTTGTGCGCGACCCCGCCGAGCGTGCCCCCGGACGGGCTCGGGCGGATGAACGCGTCGGGATCGCGCGCGAGGCGCTCCATGCGCGTCTTGTCGCCGAGGATCGAACCGCCCGAGACCGCGCTCGTCGGATCGACCGCGAGCACCGCGACGCGACGGCCGCGCGCGGTGAGGAACAGCCCGAAGCGCTCGATGAACGTCGACTTGCCCGCGCCGGGGGCGCCGCTGATGCCGATGCGGAAACTGCCCCCGGTGTGCGGCAGGAGCGCCTCGAGGAGGGCGGTCGCGCGCGCCTGGTGGTCGCGCCGGGACGACTCGACGAGCGTAATCGCCTTCGCGAGGGCGCGCGGCGCGCGCGCGACGAGCTCGTCGGCGAGCCGGCGATCGGCGGGGTCGAGGTGCTCGGCGGCGGGGCTCGCGCGCTTGTGGACCGGCATCGGGGAGCGTTCGCTCGGCGCGTCGGTGCGGAGGGCGGGACCCTACCGGGCGGCGCCCGCCGCCGCCTTGCCCGAGATCAAACCGCGCCTGCGGCGACCCGGGCGCTCCGGATCGCCCTCAGGGTCGTTTGCGCCGCCTCCGAGATGACGGTGCCGGGCCCGAAGACCGCCGCGACGCCGGCGCCCTTGAGGAAGTCGTAGTCCTGCTGCGGGACGACGCCGCCGACCACCACGATGATCTCGGGCGCGCCCTGGTCGCGCAGCGCCTTCACGAGCGCCGGCACGAGCGTCTTGTGCCCGGCCGCGAGCGTCGAGACGCCGACCGCGTGCACGTCGTTCTCGATCGCCTGGCGCGCGGCCTCTTCCGGGGTCTGGAAGAGCGGCCCGATGTCGACGTCGAAGCCGAGATCGGCGAAGGCGGTGGCGATGACCTTCGCGCCGCGGTCGTGGCCGTCCTGGCCGACCTTCGCGATCAGGATGCGCGGGCGCCGCCCCTCCGCGGCTTCGAACTCGCCGATGTCGCCCCTGAGCGCCTGCCACCCCGCGTCCTGCACGAACGCGGCGCCGTAGACGCCGGACACGGTCTGCGCCTGCGCCTGATAGCGGCCCCAGATCTTCTCCAACGCGCCGCTCACCTCGCCGACGGTCGCGCGGGCGCGCACCGCCTTGATCGAGAGGTCGAGCAGGTTGCCCTGGCCGGTCTGCGCCGCGTCGGTCAGCGCGGCGAGCGCGGCGGCCACCGCCTTCGGATCGCGCTTCGCCTTGACCGCCTGCAGGCGCTTGATCTGCGCGTCGCGCACCGCGGTGTTGTCGATCTCGCGGATCGGGATCGGCTCCTCCTCGGCGAGCTTGTACTTGTTGACCCCGACGATGACGTCCTCGCCCCGGTCGATGCGCGCCTGCTTCTCGGCCGCGCACGCCTCGATGCGCAGCTTCGCCCAGCCCGACTGCACCGCCTTGGTCATGCCGCCGAGCGCCTCGACCTCCGCGATGATCGCCCAGGCCTTGTCGGCCATGTCCTGCGTGAGCCTCTCCATCATGTACGAGCCCGCCCAGGGGTCGACGACCGCGGTGATGTGCGTCTCCTCCTGGAGGATGAGCTGGGTGTTGCGCGCGATGCGCGCGGAGAAGTCGGTCGGCAGCGCGATCGCCTCGTCGAACGAGTTGGTGTGCAGCGACTGCGTGCCGCCGAACACCGCCGCCAGCCCCTCGATCGTCGTGCGCACGATGTTGTTGTAGGGATCCTGCTCGGTGAGCGACCAGCCCGAGGTCTGCACGTGCGTGCGCAGCATCAGCGAGCGCGCGCTCTTCGGGTTGAAGTCCTTCATCATCCGCCACCAGAGCAGGCGCGCCGCGCGCAGCTTCGCCACCTCGAGGTAGAAGTTCATGCCGACGTTGAAGAAGAACGAGAGGCGGCCGGCGAACTCGTCCACGTCGAGCCCGCGCGCGAGCGCCGCGCGGACGTACTCGCGCCCGTCGGCGAGCGTGAAGGCGAGTTCGAGCGCCTGCGTCGCCCCGGCTTCCTGGATGTGGTAGCCCGAGATCGATATCGAGTTGAACTTCGGCATGTGGCGCGCCGTGTACTCGATGATGTCGGCCACGATGCGCATCGACGGCTCGGGCGGGTAGATGTAGGTGTTGCGGACCATGAACTCCTTGAGGATGTCGTTCTGGATGGTCCCGGAGAGCGCGCCCTGCCCGACGCCCTGCTCCTCGGCCGCGACGACGTACCCGGCGAGCACCGGCAGCACCGCGCCGTTCATCGTCATCGACACCGAGATCTTGTCGAGCGGGATGCCGTCGAAGAGCACCTTCATGTCCTCGACCGAGTCGATCGCCACGCCCGCCTTGCCGACGTCGCCGCTGACGCGCGGGTGGTCCGAGTCGTAGCCGCGGTGCGTCGCGAGGTCGAAGGCGATCGAGACCCCCTGCTGGCCGGCCGCGAGGTTGCGGCGGTAGAAGGCGTTCGATTCCTCGGCGGTCGAGAAGCCCGAGTACTGGCGGATCGTCCACGGCCGCACCGCGTACATCGTGGCCTGCGGCCCGCGCAGGAACGGCTCGAAGCCGGGCAGCGTGTTGGCGTGGGAAAGGCCCTTCAGGTCCTCGGCCGTGTAGAGCGCCTTTACGTCGATGCCCTCTGGCGTGCGCCAGACGAGCTTGTCCGGCGAGCCGGCGGCTTTCGCGGCCGTCTTCTGCCAGTCTTCGAGGGTGGGCTGCTTGGGCGTGCGGTCGTTCATGGTCGTCGCCTTCGTGCCGCGGCGGCGGCACTGCGCGGGAGGAGATCGGTCTGCCATTCTAAGCAGGATCGGCGCCGGTCGCGACAACCGGATGCCCGAAGTATGCTTCGCCGGTCCGGAACAAAAACGGGGGAGAGGTCGCAATGAAGCCGTTCTGGGTTGCGCTCGCTTTGGTCGGCGCCACGGCGCACGCTGCCGGCACCGTGAGCTGCCCCGACCTCGCCGCCGCCGTGCAGGTCGCGGCCTGCCCGTCGGAGGCGGAGCTGAAGTACACGTTCATCGGCTACTGCGCGGACAACGCGCGCATGTACGACAAGGATCCGGCCTGCGCCGACGAGAAGGCCTACCGCCAGAAGAAGAACGTCGCGCTGTGGGAATCGCGCGACGGCTCGTTTCAGGGCTACGTTTCGTGCGACCTGCCGCCCGCCGTGGTGAAGGACGCCAAGGCCACGCGGATCGCCGTCACGCGAGCCGGCACGCTCACCCGCGTCGCCTGCACCTACCGCGACGGAATCGTGTTCACGCAGCGCATGCGAGCCACGTGCAAGGTGACGGGCGACGGCAGCTGCGCGGGCGGCGACTGCGCGGCAAGCTGCGACTGACCCGGTGCCAACCACACGCACCGCGGCGCTCGCGCCCTTCGGCGTACGCAGCTTCCGTTTCCAGTGGCCGGCGGACCTCGCGACCTCCTGGGCGTTCGAGATGGAGATCCTGATCCTGGGCTGGTACGTGCTCGCCACCACCGGCTCGGTCGAGCAGCTGGTGGCGTTCGGCGCGCTGGCGTGGCTGGGCGCGCTGTTCTCGCCGTTCTTCGGCGTCTGGGGAGACCGCCTCGGTCATCGCACCCTGCTCTGCGTCACGCGCGGCGTGTACGCGCTGCTCGCGGCGGCTCTGACGGCGCTGACGATGAGCGGCGCGCTCGCGCCATGGCACGTGTTCGCGATCGCGGCCGTCGCCGGGCTGATGAAGCCGTCCGACATGGTGATGCGGCACGCGCTGGTGGCGCAGACCATCCGTCCCGATCTGCTGCTGGGCGCGCTCGGCATCTCGCGCACCACCTCGGACACCGCGCGCGTGGGCGGCGCGATCGCGGGCACCGGCGGGGTGGCGCTCATCGGCATGGGCCCGGCGTACGCGGTGGTCACCGCGCTGTACGTCGCGGCATTCCTCCTCTCGCTCGGCGTCGCGGGCGCGCGTCCCCGCCACCCCGCGCCGGGAGCGGCCACCGCGCATCCGGTCGCGGACCTGAAGGAGGCGTTCGTCTACGTCTGGCGCAAGCCCGAGCTGCTCGGGGCGTTCAGCGTGGCGTTCCTCGTCAACCTGCTCGCGTTTCCGTTCTTCCTCGGCCTCCTGCCGTACGTGGCGAAGGAGGTTTACGCGATCGGGCAGTCCGGCCTGGGCTACCTCGCGGGAGCATTCGCCATGGGCGCGCTCGCAGGGTCGCTCGTGGTGGGGGCCAACCGACTGCCGCTGCAGGCCGCCCGGGCGATGCTCGCCGGCGCCGCGGCGTGGTTCGTCGCGATCCTGCTGTTCGGGCAGACCTCGTCGCTGGCGCTGGGGCTGGCGCTGCTCTTCGTCGCCGGCTTCGTGCAGAGCCTGTGCCTCACGCCGCTGGCGGCGGTGATGCTGCGCGCGTCGGCGGACGAGATGCGCGGCCGCGTGATGGGCATGCGTATCCTCGCGGTCTGGGGATTGCCGCTCGGCCTGCTTGCGGCCGGGCCGATCATCGCGCACTTCGGTTTTGCCGCCACGACCGTCCTCTACGCGGGCCTCGGGCTGGCGGCGACGTTCGCCATCGGCTACGGGTGGCGCCGCGTGCTCTGGCACCGCGCGGCTGCGGCGAATGCGGGCGCGTAGGCGTTCCGCGCGACCAGATCGCGCGCTCTCGCTGTCATCCGGCTACCTCACCTGCCCCGGCAGCCACGTGGTCAGTGGTGGAAAGACGATGAGCAGCGCGAGCACGACGAGCGCCCACGCGAGGAACGGCAGGGATTCGCGCACCACCTCGGTCATGCGCAGGTTGCTGATCGAGGAGACCACGAAGAGCAGCAGTCCGACGGGCGGGGTCAGCATGCCGATCATCAGGTTGATCACCAGGATCGAGCCAAACTGGATCGGATCGATGCCGAGCTGCGCGCTGACCGGCAGGAGCGCCGGGAGAAAGATCACCATCGCCGGCAGCGGCTCGATCAGGCAGCCCACGACGAGCAGGAGTAGGTTGATGACGAACATGATGACGATCGGGCTGTCGCTGATCGCGCGGATCGTCTGCACCGCGAACTCGCCGACCTGGCTCTCGGCCACCAGCCACGAGAACGGCCCGGCAGCCGCGAGCAGGAACAGGATCGTCGCGCTCGCTCGGCCCGCCTCGTAGAGCAGCTTCGGCAGCTCCCGCACCTTGAGGTCGCGATAGATCGCGAGGCTCACGACGAGCGCGTACAGCACCACCATTGCCGCGACCTCGGTGTCGGTGAACCACCCGAACCGGATGCCGAGGATGACGAGTAGCGGCATCGCGAGCGCCCAAGACGCGCGGCCGGTCGCACGCACCTTGCCGCGCAGGTCGATGCGCGCCTCGGTCGGATAGCCGCGGCGCTTCGCGACCAGCGAGCAGATCGCGAAGAACCCCCCGGCGAGGAGCAGGCCGGGGATCACGCCCGAGAGGAACATCCGGATTACCGACACGTTGGCGATCTGTGCGTAGATCACCATCGGGATGGACGGCGGGATGACCGGGCCGAGGAGCGCACCGGCGCTCACCACTGCGCCGGCGAAGCCATCCGCGTAGCCGCGCTTCTGCATCGCGGGGATAAGCGGCTTGCCGGTGGCGACTGCGTCAGCGACCGCCGAGCCGGAGATGCCGGCCATGATCAGGTTGGTGAGGACGGTGACGTGGCCGAGCGCGCCGCGCATGCGACCGGTGAACGCGAGCGACCAGTCGATCAGCCGCGCGGTCAGTCCGCCGCGGTTCATCAGCTCGCCGGCCAGGACGAAGAGCGGGATCTGCACGAGCGCGTAGAAGTTGATCCCGTTCATCATCGTCTGCGGCAGCAGGATGGTGTCCACCGCGCGGTCGGTCTTGATGAGGATCCCGAACCAGGCCGAGAGGATCATCGACAGGCCGACGTCGACGCCGACGACAATCAGCAGCAGGAATGACAGAAAGAGGAGGACCAGCATCTACAGAGTCACTCCGAACGTGCGCCGGAGATACCTTGCGAGCACCGCCACGAACATAAGCGCGCAGCCGAGGGCCATTCCGAGCACCGGCACCGAGACGGTCATGTCGGTGCCGAGGATCGTCTGCAGCGTGCTCACCTCGTACAGTCGCACGGACTTCCAGAGGATGACGCCGAGCAGCGCGAGCAGCAGGAGGTCGAAGAAGCCATTGAGCCAGGCCCGCGCGCGCTCGGGTAGGCGCTGGTCGACGAAATCGACGCGGATCTCGACGCCGGCCCGCATTGCCAGGCCGAAGCCGAGGAAAGTCATCCAGATCAGGGCGACCTTGACGTACTCGTCGGCTGGGAAGCCGCGCCAGATCGGGTGGACATAGCGGTCGACGAACTGCGAGACCACGAGGAGGAGCATCGCGACCAGCAGCGCGCCGACCGCGAACGCGGCGGCACGCTCGACCGCGCGCAGCAACCCGCGCAGCGCGCCGAGCATCGCCAGCGTAGGTTACTTGTTGTTCGGCAGCGCGCGGATCTGTTCGACCAGCCCGGGCGCCCACAGCTTGCCCTCGGACTGCTTGTACGCGTCCTTGAGCGCGGTCTCGAACGCCGGGCGATCGGCCTGGCTGATGGTCACGCCGTTGGCCTTGAACGTGTCGAGCCCGTCCTTCTCGATCTTCTCGCCGAGCTGCGTGACGACCGCGCCTCCGGTCTTCGCCGCCGCCACGAACGCCTTCCTCTGGTCGGGCGTGAGCGACTGCCAGATCTTCTCCGGCATGTACCAGGCTGCGGTCTCGTACATGTGCGCGGTCTCGGTCCAGAACTTCGCGACCTCGAACCACTTGAACGAGATCGCCGCGTCGATGCCGTTCTCGTGGCCGTCGACTTGCCCGCGGCTGATGCCCTGGTAGGTGTCGCCGAGCCCCATCACGACGCCCTGCGCGCCGAGCATGCCGACGAACTGGCGCATACCGTCGATCGGCGGGATGCGGATCTTCAGTCCCTTCATGTCGTCGGGCTTGACGACCGCGCGCTTGGAGTTCTGCACGCCGCGCGGAGTGCGCTGGCCGTAGACCGCGAATATGCGCACGCCCGACTGGGTCGCCACGTCCTCGTACATCCTCTGGAAGATCGGGCCGTTCGCGATCTCCTCGGCCGCCGCCTTGCTCTTGAACAGGTACGGCACGTATGCGAGGTTGAGCTGCGGGCCGCCCTTGAGCACGTTCGCGTTGCCGATCGCGAGGTAGGTCATGTCGACGGTGCCGGTTTGCATCCCGTTGATCAGCGCCTGGATGTCGCCGAGCTGGCCGTCCGGGAACACCAGCACCTTGATCTGGCCGTTGGTGCCCTTCTCGACCTCCTCGGCGAACTTGAGGATGCCCTGGTGGAAGAGGCTGGTTGCCGGCCAGGGGGAGCCGAAGCGCAGCTGCCGCTGCTGCGCGTCCGCTGGCGCGGCGGCGAGCACCATCACCACGGCAATGGTCGCGATCCAGGTGCGAGTCATGGCAGTCTCCTCCATTGGTTGCGGCCGGCGCGAGCCGGCCGTCCCTTCGTGGCGCATTCGGCCGCCGCCTATCGTTGGCAAACTGGTATGATCATTACATGATGAGTCGAGAAGTGTCAATGCGGCCCGCGGTGCACGCCGCGGCCGAGCCGATCCAGCGCCGCAAGCTCGCGCGCGAGGTGCTCGACCGCCTCCTCGCGCGCATCCGCGCTGGGGAGTGGCCGGCGGGTGAGCACCTACCGTCCGAGCGCCAGCTGATGCAAGCCTTCGGTGTTGGGCGTCCTGCGATCCGCGAGGCGTTGCAGGCGCTCGAGAGGATGGGGTTCATCTCCATCACGCACGGGGAGCGTGCGCGCGTGCTGCCAGTTTCCGCACAGAGCGTCATTGCTCAGGTCGCCGAGGTCGGACACCACTTGCTTGCGCGCTCCAGCGAGACACTCGAGCATCTTAAGGAGGCCAGGCAGTTTTTCGAGCTGGGAATGGTGCGCATCGCCGCGGCGCGCGCGACCAGGGACGACATCGAGCGTCTGCGCGCCGCCCTCGACGCGCACAAGGCCGCGGACGCCGCCACTTTCCTCAAGCTCGACATGGAATTCCATCGCGCGATCGCCTCGATCTCCGGCAATCCGATCTACGTCGCGCTCTCGCAGGCCGTCTTCGAGTGGCTCGAGAAGTTCTACACCGAGCTCGTGCGGGCGCCGGGCGCGGAGCGTGTGACGATCGCCGAGCACACCCGGATCTTCGAGCGCATCGCCGCGCACGACCCGGACGGCGCGGAGAAGGCGATGACCGCCCACCTGATGCGCGCCAACAAGCTCTACCGGCTGCTGGAGAGCGCGCAGCGTGTGCCTGCTGCGCAGGATCTGCGGGGGCCACGCAAGCACATCGGTTCAGCGAGGAAGCGATGACCATGAGAAGCAACTCCATCAAGGCGCGGGCGCTCGCCGGCGAGACCGTCGCCGGCGCGCTCGTGATCGACTTCTTCACGCCGGGGATGCCGCAGGTGCTCAACGCGGCCGGCTGCGAGTTCGCGCTGTTCGACATGGAGCACAGCGGGCTCGGATTCGAGACGCTGAAGATGCTCATCGCCGCGTGCCGCGGGCTCGACATCGTGCCGCTCGCCCGCGTTCCGCGCGGGGAGTACCACTTCCTCGCGCGCGCGCTCGACGTCGGTGCGCACGGCGTGATGATCCCGATGGTGGAGAGCGCGGAGGAGGCGCGGCGCATCGCGGAGGCCACGCACTATCCGCCGCGCGGGCGCCGCGGCGCTGCATTCGGCGTCGCGCACGACGGCTACGCGGCGGGCGACCTGAAGCAGAAGATGCAGTCGCTGGACGCGCGCACGTTCGTGATCGCGCAGATCGAGACCGAGCGTGGCCTGGCCGAGGTGGACGCGATCGCAGCGACCCCGGGCATCGACGTGCTCTGGCTCGGGCACTTCGATCTCACCAATTTTCTCGGCATCCCGGGCGAGTTCGACCACCCGAAGTACCTCGCTGCGATCGAGGCGATCGTCGCCGCCGGGCGGCGCCACGGCAAGGGTCTCGGGTTCATGGCGAGCGACGCCGCGTCGGCGCAGCGCTACCGCGCGTACGGTTTCAACGTGATCGCCGCGGGGCTCGATCCGGGCCTGCTGCAGTCGGCCATTCGCGCCACGCTCGCGCCGCTCGCCGCGCCGAAATGACGATCGTCAACATCGAAGACCTGCGCCGCCGCGCGCGCCGCCGCCTGCCGAAGGTGGTGTTCGACTTCATTGACGGCGGCGCGCAGGACGAGGTTTCGCTGCGCGCCAACCGCGCCGACTTCGAGGCCTGGGAGTTGCTGCCGAAGATGCTCGTCGACGTCTCGCAGCGCACGCTGAAGACCAGGGTCCTCGGTCGCGAGATTGCGATGCCCCTGATGGTCGCGCCCACCGGCCTGAGCGGGCTGGCGACGCCGAAGGGCGAGCTGCACGCCGCGCGCGCGGCGAAAGAGGCCGGAACAATCTACTGCCTCAGCACTACCGCGACCTGCAGCATCGAGGAGATCGCCGCAGCGACCGGCGAGCCGTTCTGGTTCCAGCTCTACGTGATGCGCGACCGCGGCGCGACGCGCGCGATGGTGGAGCGCGCGGCGGCAGCGAGGTGCGGCGCGCTCGTGCTCACGATCGACCTTGCGGTGCAGGGCCGGCGCGAGCGCGACGTGTACAACGGATTCACAGTTCCGCCGCGCGTGACGGCGCGCAACGTGCTCGAGGTGCTCGCGCGCCCGCGCTGGATCGCCGACATGGCGCTCGGACCGCGCATGACCTTCGCGAACTTCACCGACGCGATGACCGCCGGCGGCGGCTTCATCAACCTCGGCAAGCACATCAACGCGCAGTTTGACCAGTCGGTGACCTGGAAGGACGTCGACTGGCTGCGCTCGCTCTTTCCCGGGCCGCTCGTGATTAAGGGCGTGCTCACCGCGCACGACGCAAGACTTGCTATCGAGCACGGCGCCGCGGCGGTGATCGTGTCGAACCACGGCGCCCGCCAGCTCGACCACGTGCCCTCGTCCATCAGGGCGCTGCCCGAGGTGGCCGAGGCGGTGGGCGACCGGCTCGAGGTGTACTTGGACAGCGGCGTGCGGCGAGGCACCGACATCGCGAAGGCGCTCGCGCTTGGCGCGCGCGCGGTGCTGGTCGGACGGCCGTTCCTCTACGGCATGGGCGCGCTCGGTCCGGCCGGCGCGGCGCGGTCGCTCGAGATCCTGCGCGACGAACTCGACAACTGCATGGCGCTCCTCGGCGCGCCGTCGGTGGCGGCGCTAGACTCCTCGTTCGTCCGGCGCCGCTAGCCCGCGGCGCACCCGTACCAGGAGTTGTTCATGCGAATCGCCCTCGTCGCTCTCGTCTGCTGTCCGCTGCTCGTCCACGCCGGCGGCTCCAACTACGGCGTCGCGCCCGGCGCAAAGGACATCACCGGCAAGATCACCGAGTGGCCTGTGCCGACGCCGAAGTTCGCCCGCGACCCGGCGATCGGACCGGACGGCAACATCTACATCGCCGTGATGCAGGGCAATCGCATCGCGCGCTTCGACACGAAGACTCAGACTTTCACCGAGTGGGACCTGCCGGCGAACGCGAGGCCGCACGGCCTCCTCGTCGACGCGAAGAATGTCGTCTGGTACACCGGCAACGGCAACGGCACGATCGGGGCGCTCGACCCGCGCTCGGGGCGCGTCCTCGAGCACAAGGCACCCTCGGGCGGCGACCCGCACACGCTGGTGATTGCCGACGACGGGATCATCTGGTTCACGGTGCAGGGCGGCGGCCGGATCGGGCGCCTCGACCCGCGCTCCTCGCGCATCACCGAGTACAAGACCTCCGGCGGGCCGTACGGCCTCGCGCTCGACAAGCAGGGCAACGTCTGGTTCTGCCGCTTCGGCGCCGACTCGCTCGGGCGGCTCGACCCGAAGACCGGCGAGATCACCACGCTGTCGACCGGACCGGGCTCGCGGCCGCGCCGGATCGCGGTCGCGCCGGATGGCACGCTCTGGGTGACCTATTACGGCAACGGCAAGCTCGGGCAGATCGATCCGGTCGCCCGCAAGGTCGTGCGCGAGGTCGAGCTGCCGGCGGGCGCCGCAGGTGGGCCCTACGCGGTGACCGTGGACGGAAAGGGCCGCGTGTGGGCGAACGAGATCCAGACCGACACCGTGGCAGTGCTCGACCCGGCTACGCTGCAGATCCGCGTGTTCAAGCTGCCCTCGAGCGGCGCGGGGATCCGCAAGGCGATCGTCGACGGCCAGGGGCGCTACTGGTACATGGGCAGCCACAACGGCCGGCTCGGAGTGATCGAGTGAGCGTCGCGCTGCGCGCAGGGGCGCTGCGCGCGTTCCTGTGCGTGGCGCTGGCGGCGACCTGCGGTCTCGCCCGCGCCGACGAGGCGGTCTGGTCGCAGCTCCGCGCCGGCGGGCTGGTCGTCTTCGTCCGTCACGCGGAAACGGACCCGGGTGTCGGCGACCCGCCGGGGTTCCGGCTCGACGACTGCAAGACGCAGCGCAACCTCAGTGCCGCGGGGCGCGAGCAGGCGAAGCGGCTCGGGGACACCCTCCGGCGCGAGCGAGTCCCGGTCGGGCAGGTGCTGTCGAGCGAGTGGTGCCGCTGCAGGGACACGGCGACGCTCGCGTTCGGACGCTACGAAACGTGGCCGGCGCTGAACAACCTCTTCGGCCGCGCGCAGAACGAGCCCGCCCAGAAGCAGGCGATGCTCGAGCGCGCGGGCGCGCATCGGGAGAAGGACAACCTCATCCTGGTGACGCACGGGTCGACCGTGGTCCCGGTCGCCGGCGTGAGCCCGGCGCAGGGCGAGATCGTGGTGATGAAACCCGCCGGGGCAGGTCGGCTCGAGCTCGTCGGCCGGCTGCGCCCCGGCTGATCGCTACCGGCGCAGGAAGTCGAGCAGCGGCCCTTCCACCGTGCCCGGCGCCTCTTCGGGAATGAAGTGGCCGCAGTCGACCTGGAACCCGCGCACGTCGTTCGCGAAGCGCCGCCAGGTCTGCATCGGGTCCGGCTTTCCCTGGCCGACGAACGTGCCGGCCCACACCGCGAGCACCGGGCAGTCGATCTTGCGCCCCGCGTCGAGGTCGGCGCGATCGTGCGTGTCGTCGAGCGTTGCACCGGCGCGGTAGTCGGCGCAGGTCGCCGCGATCACCTCGGGGCGCCGGAAGCAGCGCTTGTACTCCGGCAGCGCGTCCGCGAGCGCCTTGTGGTCGCGCCCCCACTTGCGGCAGAGCGACTCGACCCAGAAGTCCGGGTCGACGCCGATCAGCTTCTCCGGCATGCCGCCGGGCTGCGCGAGAAAACCCCAATGGAAGGTGTTGACCGCGAACACCCGGTTGGCGCCTTCCCACATCGCCCCGGTGGGGACGATGTCGAAGACCGCGAGCTTGCGCACGCGCTCGGGATGGTCGAGCGCCATCCGGTAGCCGATGCGCGCGCCGCGATCGTGGCCGACGACGAGAAAGCGCTCGTGGTTGAGCGCGCGCATCAGTGCGACGAAGTCCGCTGCCATCGCGCGCTTGGAGTAGCGCGACGAGGACGGGTCGGGTGCGGGCGCGTCGCTGTCGCCATAGCCCTTCAAGTCCGGCGCAATCACGGTGAACTCGCGCGCCAGCACCGGCGCGAGATGCCGCCACATCAAGTGCGTCTGCGGGTAGCCGTGCAGCAGGAGGACGGCGGGCCCCTCGCCGCCCTCGCACACGTTGAACGAGACGCCCGAGGCGACGACGCGGCGCTGACCGAGGCCGGGGATCATCGACGTGACAGTTCCTTGCGTTCCGGGCGGTCTGCGCGGCTAGACGCCGTGCTTCTTGAACCAGGCCAGCATGCGCTTCCAGCCGTCTTCGGCGGCCTCCTTGCGGTAGGACGCGAACGGGACTTTCGGGAGCAGGCTGTCGAGATGCGAGTCGTCGAATGTCGAGCGCTCACTCATTTTGATCAGTCTCATAGCAGGTCGTTGGTCGAGGCGATTAGAATCGGCTGCCGGCGCGCATTGTGCCACTTTGCCGGCGCGCCGCCGACTCCGGACGAACACTCGCGACATGACATCCATTCCCCCGATCAGCCGGTTTCCCGTCCCGCAGCTCGAAGACCTGCCCGAGGACATCCGCGCGCGCATCCTCAAGGTGCAGGAGAAGTCCGGCTTCGTGCCGAACGTCTTCCTCGCCCTCGCCCACCGGCCCGACGAGTGGCGCGCGTTCTTCGCCTACCACGATGCCCTGATGGAGCGCCAGAGCGGGCTCACCAAGGCCGAGCGCGAGATGATCGTCGTGGCCGTCGCGGGGGCGAACGGCTGCCAGTACTGCGTCGTCGCGCACGGCGCGATCCTGCGCGTGCGCGCGAAGAACCCGCTCGTCGCCGACCAGGTCGCGGTCAACTACCGCGAGGCCGACATCACGCCGCGCCAGCGCGCGATGCTGGACTTCGCGCTGAAGGTTGCCGTGGACTCGCGCGCGATCGACGAGCGCGACTTTGAGGCTCTGCGCGCGCAGGGCCTCGGCGACGAGGACATCTGGGACATCGCCGGCGTCAGCGCGTTCTTCTCGCTGTCGAATCGATTCGCGAACTTCCTCGCGCTCCGCCCGAACGACGAGTTCTACCTGATGGGGCGGGCGCCGAGGTAGCCGCCCGCGTCGGGCACGCCACACTCACGATCAGCCGTCCACGCAGCGCCACACCGGCGATTTCGGGCGCCGAGCCGTATACGGGGCACGGTCCCGGGATCTCCTGCGCCCGGATGCGCAATAGTCGGCAGCGGGCGGCGCAGCGCCCGCGACAATCCGGAAGTATGACCGCGTCGTGGCGGTGGCAGTGGCGCAGAGTGGCCGCTCGATTCCAGCGACAATACACGGGAGGCTCGCAAATGTCGTTCGCCAAGCACGCCGCAGTCGTCCTTGCCGCCGTCCTGACGCTCGTTGCCGCGTCCGCCGTATCCGTCGCCGACGAGGTCCCGGATCCCGCCGCGAAGGTCGACAGCGGTCTTGGCGCGCTTCCGTACTACACCGAGTGGAAGGCCGCGCCCTGGCTCTACGCAACGCCCGCCGAGAGCGTCGACGACGGGCTCGGCGCGATACCCGACGCCGCCCGCATCACCGAAGTCTGGCTGTACGCGATGCCGGCGGAGAAGCTGGATTCCGGCCTGGGCGAGATCGTCGCGACTGACTCGCCCGCGCGGCGCTGAGCGGCTCAGCGCCCGAGGAGGGCGCGCGCCGCGACCAGCACCACCACCAACAGCACCACCCCGAAGGCGATGTTCACGCGGCGCTGCAGGCGCCGACGCTTCTCGGTGGCTGCCCCGCGCTCCGAATCCATGAGCGCCGCGATGCGCGACCACTTGGCGTCGGGGTCCTGCGCCGGCGCACCGCTGGCGGCGGGATGATCCCACCCGGCCACCGTCGGCTGGTCGAGCGGCGTGGTACGCGCCGAGGGATGGTCCCAGCCGACGACGGTGCGCCCGTCGAGGGGCGTGAGCGGCGCCCTGGCGTCCCTGACGGGGGGCGGCGGCGCGCCGGCTTTGCGCCGGGCCGCCGCATCGCGGCGGGCCGCGGCGACGAGCTGCAGCTCCTTCTCGCTCATGCCGGCGTTCTTCATCGCTGCGATTGTGACGGCGCACCGTTCCGGGGGTCTACCCGAACCGGGCCGCGCCGGGTGGCGAAAGTCACGCGGGGGCGACGCCGGCCCCGGGGTTAGCCGCCTTTCGGCCGGACGTGCGCCGAGGCCTCGTCGTCCACGCGCTGCCAGATCTCGAGCGCCATCGGATGCTCGGTCTCCTCGAGGAGGTGCCCGACCAGGCCGACCGCGCGCGCCATGACGCCGAGCCCACGCACCACCCTGTCCGGCACGCCGAGCTCGCAGCAGATTGCGCCGATCGCGCCGGTCGCGTTGATCGGCAGCGTCTTGCCGGATACGCGAGCCGCCTCCGTGGCGATGAGCTGGACGAGCTCGACGTAGGCGCCGGCGAATCCGTTCTCGCGGGCGATCTCGAACAGCCGCGACGTGCGCGGGTCGACCGGCTTGTGGATCGGATGTCCCAGGCCCGGGATCGGCGCCTTGCGCGCGCGCCACGCCGCGACCGTGTCGCGGGCGATCGCCTCGAGCTCCGGGCCGGTCGCCCGCTTCGCGCGGTCGCGCGGCAGCGCCTCGGCCAGCAGCCGCGCCACGCCCTCCATGCTGCCAACGAACACGGTGCCGAGACCGCACAGGCCGGCCGCGACCGCGGCCTGGAGCGACTCCGGCGCACCCGCGTAGGTGAGGCGCGCTGCGAGCGCGCTCGGGGTGACGCCGTGCTCCACGAGCGTGACCAGGATCGCGTTGAAGACGACCGATTCCTGCGGCGTGGGTACCCGTCCCATCAGCTCCAGGAACGCCATGTCGCCGAGGTTGATCTTTCCGAGCAGTTCGCCCGGCAGGTCCTTGCCGCGCACCACGATGCGGTCGGCGGTACTCCAGCCGAGGTCACTGCGCAGGGGCTTGGGTTGACGAGCCATCATTCGCACCTCAGATCGGGTCCCAGGAAAAGACGTCGGCCGAGACTTCGAGCGGCAGGAAGCTCGCCCTGAGCGCCGGCAATGCGTGCGCCGCAATCGCTTCCGCGGTCCAGCCTTCCGCCCGGTGCACCGAGCGCACCGGGCGCGGCTGGCTCATCACGAGGATCTCGTTCGCCCGCACAGCGAAGATCTGCCCGGTCACGTCCCGAGCGGCGTCTCCGGCCAGGAACACTGCCATCGGCGCGATCTTGCCCGCGTCCATGCGCTGCAGCTTTTCGACGCGCGCCTGCTGCTCCGGCGTGTCGGTCGGGATCGAGGCGATCATGCGGCTCCAGGCGAACGGCGCGATGCAGTTCGAGCGCACGTTGAACTTCGCCATGTCGAGCGCGATCGACTTCGACAGCGCCGCGATGCCGAGCTTCGCCGCGGCGTAGTTCGCCTGACCGACGTTGCCGACCAGGCCGGAGGTCGAGGTCATGTGCACGTACGCGCCGCTTTCCTGGGCGCGGAAGTGCGTCGCGGCGGCGCGGCTCACGTAGAAGCTGCCCATCAGGTGCACCTGCACGACCGCCTCGAAGTCCTCCGGCGTCATCTTGTGGAAGAGGCGGTCGCGCAGGATGCCGGCGTTGTTCACGACCGCGTCGACGCGGCCGAAGGCGTCGAGCGCGGCCTGCACGATGCGGTTCGCTGCGTTCCACTCCGCGACGCTGTCGCGGCTCGCGACCGCCGTGCCGCCGCGCGCGCGGATCTCGCCGACGACGCGCTCGGCGGCCCCCGCGTCGCCCGGATCGCCGCTGAGCGACGCGCCGACGTCGTTGACGACCACTTTGGCGCCCGCGGCGGCCAGCGCGAGCGCGATCTCGCGCCCGATGCCGCCGCCGGCGCCGGTGACGATGACGACCTTGTCGCGGACCATGATTGCCTAGATGAGGATGATGTCGAACTGCTCCTGCGTGTAGCTCGTCTCGACCTGCATCGACACCGGCTTGCGGATGAAGTCGCCCAGCATCGCGAGTGACTGCGACTCCTCCTCGAGGAAGAGGTCGATCACGCTCTGCGCGGCGAGGATGCGGAACTCGGCTGCGTTGAACTGGCGCGCCTCGCGCAGGATCTCGCGCAGAATCTCGTAGCACACGGTGCGCGCGGTCTTCACCGCCCCGCGCCCCTGGCAGGTGACGCACGGCTCGCACAGCACGTGCTCGAGCGACTCGCGGGTGCGCTTGCGCGTCATCTCGACCAGCCCAAGCTGGGTGAAGCCGTTCACGGTCATCTTGGTGCGGTCGCGCGCCAGGAACTTCTGGAACTCCGCCAGCACGGCCGCGCGGTGGTCGGGATTCGTCATGTCGATGAAGTCGACGATGATGATGCCGCCCAGGTTGCGCAGGCGGAGCTGGCGCGCGATCACCTGCGCGGCCTCGAGGTTGGTCTTGAAGATCGTGTCCTCGAAGTTGCGCACGCCGACGAACCCGCCGGTGTTGACGTCGATCGTGGTCATCGCCTCGGTCTGGTCGATGATCAGGTAGCCGCCGCTCTTGAGGTCGACGCGGCGGGCGAGCGCGCGCTCGATCTCGTCCTCGACGTTGTAGAGGTCGAACAGCGGCCGCTCGCCGGCGTAGTGCTCGAGCTTGGTCAGCACCGTGGGCACGTAGTCGGTCGCGAACCCTTGCAGCCGGGTGAAGGTCTCGCGCGAGTCGACCAGGACGCGCGAGGTGTCCTCGTTCACGAAGTCGCGCAGCACGCGCTGCGCGAGCGAGAGGTCCTGGTGCAGGAGCGAGGGTGCGTGCGAGGTCTGCGAGCGCTCGCGGATCGTGCCCCACAGCCGGCGCAGGTAGGCTACGTCGTTCGCAAGCTCGGCCTCGGTCGCCGACTCGGCCATGGTGCGGATGATGTAGCCTCCGCGTTCCTCCGGCGGCAGGAGCTGCTGCAGCCGCTCGCGCAGCAGCCTGCGCTCGGCCTCGTCCTCGATGCGCTGCGAGACCCCGATGTGCGTGTCCTGCGGCAGGTGCACGATGAGGCGCCCGGCGATCGAGACCTGGGTCGACAGGCGCGCGCCCTTGGTGCCGATCGGGTCCTTGACCACCTGCACCATCAGCGGCTGGCCCTCGGCCAGGATCTTCTCGATCGGGCGCGTCGCGCCGGCGCGCGGCGCGTCCCCGTTCGCGGCGCCGTTCTGGCGCTCCTCCCAGATGTCGGCGACGTGGAGGAACGCCGCGCGCTCGAGCCCCACCTCGATGAAAGCCGACTGCATCCCGGGCAGCACGCGCACGACGCGGCCCATGTAGATGTTGCCGACCAGCCCGCGCGTGGCGGCGCGCTCGACGTGCAGCTCCTGCACGACGCCGCTCGCGACGACCGCGACGCGCGTCTCCTGCGGCGTGATGTTGATCAGGATTTCTTCGGCCATGGTTGGGCGCGGCGCCGCGCGCCGGGCTGCGAAGATTAAACCGGCCTCAGCCGAACCGCGACTGGAACCTGCGCAGCAGGCTCGCCGTCTCGTACAGCGGCAGCCCCATCACCCCGGTGTAGCTGCCCAGGATCTCGGGGATGAATGCCGCGGCGCGTCCCTGGATCGCGTAGCCGCCGGCCTTGTCGAACGGCTCGCCGGTGTCCACGTACTGCCCGATCTCCGCGTCCTCCAGCGTGCGGAACCGCACCACGTTCTCGTTGAGGATCGCGTCCACGGTCGAGTCGAACTGGAGCACGACGGCGGTGAGCACGCGGTGCTCGCGCCCCGACAGCTCGCGCAGCATGGCGATGGCGTCGGCACGGTCGGCCGGCTTGCCGAAGATCTTGTTGCGCAGGCACACGGTGGTGTCGGCGGAGAGCACCGGGTGGCGCGGCAGGCCGCGCTGGACCACGCGCTGCCAGCCGGCGTCGGCCTTCTCCTTGGCGACGCGGGTGACGTAGGCCTCGGGCAGCTCGTCGCCGCGCGGGGTCTCGTCCAGGTCGCGGCCGCGCAGGCCGTGCTCGCGGAAGAGGAGCACCTCGAACCCGATGCCGATCTGCTTGAGCAGCTCCCGGCGGCGCGGGCTGCGGGAGGCGAGGTAGATGCGCGGTAGGAGGAGCGCCACGGCCGCCAGTCGTTATTGTCTATTGTCGATGGTACGGGTGATTATCGAGGAGCGAGAGCGCCCGATAAAGCTGTTCCGCGAGCAGGACGCGAACCAGTGCATGCGGCAGCGTCAGGCTGGAGAGGCGCAGCAGCAGGTCCGCGCGCGAGCGCAAGGCGGGGTCGAGGCCGTCCGGGCCGCCGATCAGGAACCCGACGTCGCGTCCCCCGGCGAGCCAGCCCCCGAGAAGCCGCGCGAGCGCAGGCGTCGTGACCTCGCGCCCGCGCTCGTCGAGCGCGACGCTGAGCGCGCCGGCGGGCAGCGCGGCCGCGAGGCGCCGCGCCTCGGCGGCCATGGCTTGAGCGGGGGTCCTGGTCGCGCCGCGCTTCTCGGCCCGCACCTCGGCCAGCTCGAGCCGGGCCTTGCGCGGGAAGCGTCGGGCGTAGTCGGCGAAGGCCTCGTCGACCCAGCCGGGCATGCGTTCCCCGACCGCGGCGACGACGAGGCGCAATCAGTTCGCCGCCTCTTCGGCGGGCTTGTGCTTCGCGCGGGGACGCCTCGCGCGCGGCGCCGGCTGGTCCCAGAGCTCCTCGAGGTTGTAGTGGCTCCGCACCGCCGGCTGCATGATGTGCACCACGACGTCGCCGAGGTCGACCAGCACCCACTCCGCGCCGGCCTCGCCCTCGATGCCCGAGACGCGCTCGCCGAGCGCCTTCATGCGCTCGACCACGTGACCGGCGAGCGCCTTGGTCTGCCGCGCCGAGTCGGCGGTGGCGATGATCACCCGGTCGAAGAGACTGGTCAGGTGCGTGACGTTGAACGCCGCGATGTCGCGCGCCTTGATGTCCTCGAGCGCGGCGACGATCGCCTTCTGCTTCTTCCGGATGTCCATCAGGCGGCCGGCTTGTCCTCTTGGTAAAGGCCGTTCGCTCGAATATATGCGAGAACTTCGGGCGGGAGCAAATAGCGCACGCTGCGCCCGGACGCGAGCCGGCGGCGGAGCTCGGACGCCGAGATGCCGAGCAACGTCATCGGAAAGGTGACGATGTGCCCCGCCGGCGCGGCGGCGAGCGCCGCGGGCGTGCCCGCGCGCCGCGCGTACTCCGCGCCGACCTCGGCGGGGAGCGCCTCGCGGTCGAGCGCGAACCCGGGTCGCTGTCCAACCGCGAAGTGCGCGAGCGCAAAGAGCTCCCGCCACGCGCGCCAGGTGTGGAATGCGTGCAGCTGGTCGGCGCCGATGAGGAACACGAGCGGCGCGTCCGGACCGAGCTCGGCCCGCAGGCGCTTGAGCGTGTCGATTGTGAAGGTCGGCGCCGCGCCCTCGGCTTCCGCATCGTCGACCTCGAAGCGCGGGTCCGCGCGCACCGCGATGCGCACCATCTCGAGCCGGTGCCGGCCGGCCGTGCGTGGCGCCGCGCGATGGCCCGGGCTGCCCGACGGGATCCAGCGCACGCGCGCGAGGCCGAGGTGCTCCGCGGCTTCGTCGGCGAGGCGCAGGTGCGCGTAGTGGACCGGGTCGAAGGTGCCGCCCAGGAGCCCGAGCAGCGGGGGATGCGCCATGCGGGTCTCGCGCGCCGGCGCAATCAGGCCTTGCGGGTCGCGGCGACCTGGATCGACGCGAGCCGTTGCATCTCGGGCGAGTCGAAGAGCTGCGCGTTGGCGAGGTAATCGCGCAGCATGTCGGTCGAGTCTAGGCCCCAGAATAGGTGGCCGTCGGCGACGAACGTCGGCACGCCGAAGACCCCGGCGCGGATCGCTTCCTCGCCGTTCTCGCGCAGCTGCGCCTTGACGCCCTCGCTCGCCGCCAGCACCTCCGCGCCCGGCACGCCGAGCGTGTCGCAGAGCGCCTTCCACTCGTCGTTCGGCGAGCGCCCCTCTCGCCAGACGAAGTCGAAGATCGCCTTCACCGTCTCGTAGGTCGTGCCGAATGCGAGCGCGAGGCGCAGCGCGTGGATCGGGTTGAAGGGATGCGCCGGCGGCACGCGGACCGTGACGCCGCGCTTCGCGCCGAGCCAGGTGACGTGGCGGTAGGTGTGCAGGCGCTTCGACTCGATCTCCGCCGGGGCCTTCTGGCCCCAGTGGTCGAGCAGCGCCGCGAGCACGAGCGGTTTCAGCTCGACGTCGGAGCGCTGGAAGAGCTCCGGCTCGGTGGAGAACTGCAGGTAGGCGTACGGCGAGAGGAAGTCGAAGTACCACTGCAGTCGCGCCACGCGATCTCCTTCGCCCCGTCAGGTGCGGACCTGCCCGGTGCCCAGTACCACGTACTTCTGCGAAGTGAGGCCCTCGAGGCCGACCGGCCCGCGGGCGTGCAGCTTGTCGGTGGAGATGCCGATCTCGGCGCCGAGGCCGTACTCGAACCCGTCGGCGAACCGTGTCGAGGCGTTCACCATGACCGAGCTGGAGTCCACCTCGCGCAGGAACCGGCGCGCGCGCGCCTCGTCCTCGGTCACGATCGCGTCGGTGTGCTGCGAACCGTACTTGGCGATGTGCGCCATCGCCTCGTCGAGGCTCTTAACGATGTGCACGCCGAGGACCGGCGCAAGCCACTCGGTGTACCAGTCCTGCTCGGTCGCCGGCCTGATCGCCGGCGCGGCTCCGTCGAGCGCCGCGCGGATGAGCTGCGCGGCGGCCTCGTCGCAGCGCAGCTCCACGCCCTTCTCGGCGTAGATGCGCGCGAGCGCCGGCAGCACCCGCGGCGCGATCGACTCGTGCACGAGCAGCGTCTCCATCGTGTTGCAGGTGCCGTAGCGCTGCGTCTTCGCGTTGTCGGCGATGCGCACCGCCTTGTCCACGTCGGCGCGCTCGTCGATGTACACGTGACACACGCCGTCCAGGTGCTTGATCATCGGGATGCGCGACTCGGCGATCACGCGCTCGACGAGCGACTTTCCGCCGCGCGGCACGATGATGTCGACGTTGTCGTGCATCCGCAGCAGCTCGCCGACGGCGGCGCGGTCGGGCGTGCTCACCACGAGCACCGCGTCCGCGGGCAGGCCCGCGGCGCGCAGTCCCTCGTGCACGCACTCGGCGATCGCCAGGTTGGCGCGGATCGCCTCGGAGCCCCCGCGCAGGATGCAGGCGTTGCCCGACTTGAGGCACAGCGCAGCGGCGTCCGCCGTGACGTTCGGACGCGACTCGTACACGATCCCGATCACGCCGAGGGGCACGCGCATCCGGCCGACCTTGATGCCGGTCGGGCGCTCGACGAGCTCGGTGATCGCGCCCACCGGATCGGGCAGCGCCGCGACCTCCTCGAGACCCTCGGCCATCGTCTCGACCGCCTTGTCCGATAGCGCGAGCCGGTCGACCAACGCGGGCTCGAGGCCGGCAGCGCGCGCCTGCGCGACGTCCTCGGCGTTCGCCGCGAGGATCTCCGCGCGGCGGCGGCGCACCGCCGCGGCCATCGCGTGCAGCGCGCGGTTCTTCGTGTCGGTGTCGGCCTTCGCGACGGCCCGCGACGCCGCGCGCGCGCGGCGCCCGAGGTCCTGCATGTAGGCCTTCACGTCCATGCGGCAAGTGTAGCCCAGCGGAGCGGGAGGAGCGCCTCTACGCGAAGCGCAATCCGAGCTGCAGCAGCTCGTCCCAGGGGTCGCCTTTCGCGAGCCCCTTGATGGTCCGGTCGACGGCAGCGGCCTGCGCGAGCGCGGCGTCGAGCGCCGCGCGCCCCATGCGGCGCGCGGCGGCGGCCACGAGGCGCTGGCGCGCCTCGCCCCAGACGCGGTGCTCGCGGAAGAGGTCGGCGGCGTTGCGTCCCGCGGCGAGCCCCTGCTGCAGGCGCGCCACCGCGCGCACGTCGTCGGACATGACCCAGAGCACGCGCGGCGGCGCCTCGCCTTCGCCCGCGAGCCCGTCGAGCACGCGCGCGAGGCGGCCGCGGTCGCCCGCGAGCATCGCCTCCGAGAGCTGCGAGATCTCGAAGCGCGCCACGTCGAGCACCGCGTCGCGCACTTGCTCGAACGAGAGCTCGCCGGCCGGGTAGAGCAGGCCGAGCTTCTGGATCTCCTGGTGCGCCGCGAGCAGGTTTCCCTCGACGCAGTCGGCGACGAACGCGAGCGCGTCCTCGGCCGCGCGCTGCTTCTGGCGCGCGAGGCGGGCGCCGATCCACAGCGGCAGGGTCCGCCGCTCGACCGGGAACACGTTCACCACGACGCCCGCGCCGGAGAGGGCGCCGAACCAGGCCGAGTTCTGGCCGGCGCGGTCGAGACGCGGCAGCGTGACGAGCGTGACGATGTCGGGTGGGAGCGCGGCGCAGTAGGCGGCGATGGCCGCGCCGCCCTCGGTGCCGGGCTTGCCCGAGGGGATGCGGAGCTCGATCAGTCTGCGGGTTGCGAAGAGCGACAGCGATGCGGCGGCCGCGGCGAGGCGGCCCCAGTCGTAGCTTCGTTCGACGAGATGGACCTCGCGCTCCGAGCAGCCCTCGGCGCGCGCCTTCGCCCGGATCGCGTCGGCGGCCTCCATCGCGAGCAGCGGCTCGTCGCCGTGCACCACGTACAGCGGCGCGAGGGCGCGTGAGAGCTGGGCCTCGAGCTGGTCGGCTCGGACTTGCGGCACCGCGGCCGGGCCTACTCGGCGTCCGCGACCACCGGCCTTGCCGCCCCGAGCCGCCGGACGATCTGCTGCACGAGGTCGGAGCGCATCTCGCGGTAGAGCTGCGCCTCCTCGGTCTCCTTTGCGAGCACCTGGTCGTTGAAGGTGATGTCGCGCGTGAGGACGACCGCGGTGGGCGTGATGAAGTCGGTGCCCTTTGGGCTCGCGACCCGGTACACCACCCGATAGCGCAGCTGGTACTCGCGCACGCGGCCCTGGGTGTTGAGGGAGAGGATCACCTTCTCCTGCGCTTCGCTCAGGATCGACAGCACGGCCTCCGCGTCGGCGATGTTGTCGACGAGCTTGACCTGCTCGTTGGCCGCGGCGATGTTGCGCTTCAGCTCGAACCCGAGCGGCGTGTTGAGCGGCACGCTGATCGTGTCGAACGGGAAGGTCTGCTGGCCGCGGAGCTTGAAGCCGCACGCCGCCGTCGTCGCGCACAGCGCGAGGATCAGCGCGAATCGCGTCACGGCCCGGATCACGCGGTCAGACTACCACGTTCACCAGCCGCCCCGGCACCACGACCACCTTCTTCGGCGGCCGTCCCTCGGCGTGCTTCGCGACCGCGTCGTGCCCGAGCGCGAGCTTCTCGATCGCCGCCCGGTCGGCGTCCTTGGCGACGCGCAGGTGCCCGCGCAGCTTTCCGTTCACCTGGAGCACGAGCTCGATCTCGTCGCTATCGAGCGCGCTCGGGTCGGCCTCCGGCCAGCTCGCGCCCATCGGGTCGCCGGCATAGCCGAGGCTGCGCCACAGCGCGTGCGCGATGTGCGGCGCGATCGGGTAGAGCACGCGCAGCAGGATCGAGAAGCCCTCGTGCAGCAGGGTCGCGGCGGGCGGCGCCGCGTCCGGCCCGCGCGGCACGGTCGCCAGCGCGTTGTAGATCTTCATCGCCGCCGAGGCGACGGTGTTGAACTGCTGGCGCTCGATGTCGTAGGTCGCCTGCTTCACGTTGGCGTGGATCTCGCGGCGCACGGCGGCGAGCTGGGGGTGACGGCCGGACCAATCGGCCGGATAGAGGTACTGCGCGTACGCGCCCGCGCGCCGCTGCGACTCCGCGCCGACGAGGGCGGAGAGCTCGTAGGCGAGTCCCCACACGCGGCGCAGGAAGCGCGACGCGCCCTCGACGCCGGCGTCGTTCCACTCCAGCGTCTGCTCGGGCGGGCTCGCGAAGATGATGAAGAAGCGCGCGGTGTCGGCGCCGTACTTCTCGATCAGCTCCTGGGGATCGACGCCGTTCCTCTTCGATTTCGACATCGTGCCGATGCCGGCGTACTCGACCGGCCGGCCGTCCGACCGCGCGCGCGCGCCGACGATCCGGCCTTCCGCGTCGCGCTGAACCTCGACCTCCTCGGGCGCGAAGTAGGTGATCCCGCCCTTGTCGCCCTTCCTCTGGAAGATGTCGTTCAGCACCATGCCCTGCGTGAGCAGGTTCGCGAACGGCTCGTCGAAGCTCACCAGACCGAGATCGCGCATCACCTTCGACCAGAAGCGCGCGTACAGCAGGTGCAGGATCGCGTGCTCGATGCCGCCGATGTACTGGTCGACGGGCAGCCAGTAGTTCACGCGCGAGTCCACCATCGCGCCCGCGGCATCCGCGCTGGCGAAGCGGCTGAAATACCACGACGAGTCGACGAAGGTATCCATCGTGTCGGTTTCGCGCCGCGCCGGCCCGGCGCACTTCGGGCACGAGGTGTCCACGAACGCTGCGCGCTTGTTGAGCGGATTGCCGCTGCCGTCGGGCACGCAGTCCTCGGGCAGCACCACGGGCAGGTCCCGGTCCGGCACGGGCACGTCCCCGCAGGCCGCGCAGTGCACGATCGGCACCGGCGTGCCCCAGTAGCGCTGGCGCGAGATGCCCCAGTCGCGCAGCCGCCACTGCACCTGCTTGTCGCCCAGGCCCTCGGCCTTCAGGTCGGCGGCGATCGCGTCCGTGGCGCCCTTGTAGCTCAGGCCGTCGTACTTTCCCGAGTGGACGCAGGTGCCGTGCTCCTTGTCCGCGTACCACTCCTGCCATTCGTCTGTGCTGTAGACCTTGCCCGGGAGCGCGATCACCTGCTTGATCGGCAGCCCGTACTTCTTGGCGAACGCAAAGTCGCGCTCGTCGTGCGCCGGAACGCCCATCACGGCACCCTCGCCGTAGCCCATCAGCACGTAGTTGCCGACCCAGATCTCGACCCGCTCGCCGGTCAGCGGGTGCGTGCAGAAGAAGCCGGTGGGAACGCCCTTCTTCTCCATCGTCGCGAGGTCCGCCTCCATGACCGAGCCGGCCTTGCACTCGGCGACGAAGGCAGCGAGCTTCGGGTCGTCGCGCGCGAGCCGCGTCGCGAGCGGATGCTCGGCGGCGATCGCGTTGAACGTCACGCCCATGATGGTGTCGGCGCGCGTAGTGAACACGCGCAGCAGCTTGCGTTCGCCGTCGATCTCGTAGGGAAAGCCGAAGTTGACGCCTTCGCTGCGGCCGATCCAGTTCGCCTGCATCAGCTTCACGCGCTCGGGCCAGCCGGGGAGCCGCTCGAGGGCCGCGAGCAGCTCCTCGGCGTACTGCGTGATGCGCAGGTAGTACATCGGGATCTCGCGCTTCTCGACCACCGCGCCGGTGCGCCAGCCGCGGCCGTCGATCACCTGCTCATTGGCGAGCACGGTCTGGTCGACCGGGTCCCAGTTCACCACGCCGGTGTGCTTGTACGCGATGCCCTTCTCGAGCATGCGCAGGAACAGCCACTGGTTCCAGCGGTAGTAGTCCGGCTTGCAGGTGGCGAGCTCGCGCTCCCAGTCGATCGCAAACCCGAGCGACCGCAGCTGCGACTTCATGTAGGCGATGTTGTCGTAGGTCCACTGCGCCGGCGGCACGCCGTTCGCGATCGCGGCGTTCTCCGCCGGCAGCCCGAACGCGTCCCAGCCCATCGGCTGCAGCACGTTGCGGCCGCGCATGCGGTAGTAGCGCGTGAGCACGTCGCCGATCGTGTAGTTGCGCACGTGCCCCATGTGGAGCTTGCCCGACGGGTAGGGGAACATCGACAGGCAGTAGTACTTCGGCCTGCCCGCGTCCTCGACGGCGCGGAAGGCGCGCGTCTCGTCCCAGAACGCCTGCGCGTCGCGCTCGACCCGTCCCGGGTGGTAGACCGGCTCCATTGCGTCGATCATTGGTGTTCGGAAAGGGCGGGATTATAGCCGTGCACTAGTTCCGCTCCGCCCTCATCCGGAGCGGGAGAGCGCTCGTAGAATCGCCGGACCGCCTGGGGAGGAGACCCGCATGAAGCGCTTGATCGCCGTCGCCGTCCTGGCGACCGCCGCGGCCGCGGCACACGCCGCCGACGAACCGAGGCGCGCCGCGCCGCCCGCGGTGGTGGAGGCGGTGCAGATGCCGGCGTGGGTCGAACGCGGCGGCAGCCGCGTGCCGCTTGCGCCCGGCATGGCGCTCGCGCCGGACGACGACCTGCGCACCGGCGCGAATGCGCGCCTGCTCGTCAAGCTCGCCGAAGGAAGCAGCGTAAAGCTCGGCGAGAACGCGCAGCTCAGGATCGCGCAGGCGCAGCTGCGCAAGGACAACGTGTTCGCCTCGACCATGAACCTCCTCGCCGGCGCGTTCCGCTTCACGACCGACGCCCTGGCCAAGGCGCGCCGGCGCGAGGTGAGCATCAGCGTCGCCACGGTCACCGCCGGCATCCGCGGTACCGACCTCTGGGGCAAGGCCGCCGCCGACCGCGACATCGTGTGCCTGATTGAGGGTCGGATCGACGTGGCGCGTGCGGGCGATCCGCCGCTGACGATGGACCAGCCGCTCTCGTTCTTCATCGCGCCGCGGGGCCAGCCCCCGCTGCCGGTGCAGCCGGTCAAGCCCGAGCAGCTCCGGCAGTGGGCGACGGAGACGGAGATCGCGGCCGGGGCGGGTGCGGCACGCCGCGGCGGCCGCTGGAAGGTTGTGCTCGCGAGCGGAGAGTCGGAGAACGAAGTTCTGCGCGTGTACCAGGACGCGCGCGCCGCCGGCTACGCCGCAGAGCTCGCACCCAAGCGGGTGGACGGCCGGCGTGCGTACGACGTTCGCATCGCGCAACTCCCCTCGCGCGAGGAAGCCGAGGCGCTCGCCGCGAGCCTCGCGGGCAAGCACGGCATCGCCACGCCGCGAGTGACGCGGTAGCGGCGCGCCGGCGGCTCAGCGTCGCGCGTCGACGACCCGCAGCGCGCGGCTCCAGTACTCGTTCGCGGCGTGCACGAACGCCTCGGCCGCGTCGAACGCCGCGGCGCCGAGGCGGCGCTGCGAGTCGATCAGCGGCACGGCGGAGCGCGCAGCGGGCGCCGCCAGCGGCTGCTCGCGCTCGTCGGCCTGGACGAGCGCGACACCTTCGCAGCGCAGGAGCCGCAGCAGGACGCGGATCGCGTGCGCCCAGTACTCCGGGGTGCGCGCGTCCGTGCCGTGCGCGAAATCGGCCAGGGCGAGCGACTGGCGCCACAGCTCCTCCGCGCGCTCCAGCGGGACGCCGTGACGGCGGGCGAACCAGGGCAGGATCTTCAGTCGCTGCACGGACTTGCCCTCGCCCTGTGCGCGGTGGGCGCTCCCTGGGGGACGCCTTTTCAGCATCGGGAATGGCTTCGTCATGGCGTCATACTGCGCTGCACCATATTGCGCGTCAACCATCACGTAACTCGTTGATGTAGAAAATTCACTCTATCTGCTGTGTCGCAACAGCCCGACACTCTCCCGGGTTCGCGACGACCGCCTCGGAGCTGACGGGGCGGCCGAAAGGCGGCTGCTATACTCGCCGCCTCGATTCGCCGCCGCGGCATGTCCAGCCTTCTCGACCACCTCAATCCCGAGCAGCTCCAGGCGGTCACCCTTCCGAACCAGCATGCGCTGATCCTCGCGGGCGCGGGGTCGGGCAAGACGCGGGTCCTCACGACGCGCATCGCGTGGCTGATCCAGACGGGCAACGCAACACCCGCGAGCCTCCTTGCGGTCACCTTCACGAACAAGGCGGCGCGCGAGATGCTCACGCGCATCTCGGCGATGCTGCCGATCAGCACGCGCGGCATGTGGATCGGCACGTTCCACGGCCTCTGCAACCGGATGCTGCGCGCACACCACCGCGACGCGGGGCTGCCGCCGATCTTCCAGATCCTCGATTCGCAGGATCAGCTCGGCGCGGTGAAGCGGGTGCTGAAGAGCCTCAACGTCGACGAGGACCGCTACCCGCCGAAACAGGTGCAGTGGTTCATCAACGACCGCAAGGAGGAAGGCCTGCGGGCGAAGGACGTCCCGGTGCACGACGAGACGAGCCGGCGCCACGCCGAACTCTACGCTGCCTACGACGAGCAGTGCCAGAAGGAGGGCGCGGTCGATTTCCCGGAGCTGCTCCTGCGCTGCTTCGAGCTGCTCCAGCGCAACGAGCTGCTGCGCGCGCACTACCAGGGCCGCTTCCGTCACATCCTGGTCGACGAGTTCCAGGACACGAACCGCCTCCAGTACCGCTGGCTCAAGCTGCTCGCGGGGAAGGAGAACGCGATCTTCGCGGTCGGCGACGACGACCAGTCGATCTACGCCTTCCGCGGCGCGAACGTCGGCAACATGGCCGACCTCGAGCGCGAGTACCGCGTGCAGAACGTGATCCGGCTCGAGCAGAACTACCGCTCGCACGGGAACATTCTCGACGCCGCGAACGCGCTCATCGCCCACAACCGCAACCGCCTCGGGAAGAATCTGTGGACCGCCGCGGGCGAGGGCGAACCGCTGCGGGTGTACGAGGCCGCCTCCGACGGCTACGAGGCGCACTTCCTCGCCGAGGAGGTGCAGAACCTCGTGCGCGAGGGCTTCGCGCGGCGCGACGTCGCGATCCTGTACCGCTCGAACGCGCAGTCGCGCGTGATCGAGCACGCGCTCTTCACCCAGGGGATCCCGTATCGCGTGTACGGGGGGCTCCGCTTCTTCGAGCGCCAGGAGATCAAGCACGCGCTCGCGTACCTGCGCCTGCTCGCCAACCCCGACGACGACGGCGCGCTGCTGCGCGTCGTCAACTTCCCGGCGCGCGGCATCGGCGCGCGCTCGGTCGAGGCGCTGCAGGACGCGGCGGCGGCGGGCGGCACGAGCCTCTGGCAGGCAGTTCCACGGGTGGCGGGCAAGGCGGGCACAACGGTCGGCGCCTTCGTGAAGCTGATCGAGACGCTGCGCGCCGGCACGCAAGGGTTGCCGCTGCCCGAGGTCGTGGAGCACATGTTGCAGGCGAGCGGGCTGCTCGAGCACTACAAGGCCGAACGCGACGGCGCCGACCGCGTCGAGAACCTCGAGGAGCTCGTGAACGCGGCGGCCGCGTTCACGCAGGAGGAGGGCCACGCCGCGGCCGAGGCCGCCGATGCCGCGCAGGCGCCCGCCCCCGATCCGCTCGGCCAGTTCCTTGCGCACGCGGCGCTCGAGTCGGGCGAGAACCAGGCGGCCGAGGGCGCCGACGCGATCCAGCTCATGACCGTCCATTCGGCGAAAGGCCTCGAGTTCCACGCCGTGTTCATCACCGGACTGGAAGAGGGGCTCTTCCCGCACGAGCAGAGCGTCACCGAGCAGGACGGTCTCGAGGAGGAACGCCGGCTCATGTACGTGGCGATCACGCGCGCGCGCACGCGCCTGTACCTGAGCTTCGCACAGACGCGCCTCCTGCACGGCCAGACGCGCTACAACGTCTCGAGCCGGTTCCTCGACGAGATTCCCGCCGGAGTGATGAAATGGCTCACGCCGCGCGGTCGGACGGCCGTCCCGGAGAGCGCATGGCAGGCGGCGCCGGCGCCGGCGCGTTACCGCAAGGACTCGGGCGGCGGCGCGCCGAACCTCCCGTTCCGCATCGGCCAGAGCGTCGTGCACGCGAAGTTCGGTCAGGGCGTCATCGTCAACGCCGAGGGCAGCGGCACCGACGCGCGCGTGCAGATCAATTTCGGTCCGCAGGGCATGAAATGGTTGCAGCTCGAGTACGCGAAGCTGCAGGCAGCGTAGTCACCAGCAAAGGAGATCGTCCCGTGAAAAGTCGGTGGAAGGCAGCGGCCGCGTTCGCCGCCGCAGTGTCGCTGATCGCAGTGCAGGGCCCGGCCGCTGCGCAAGCCGCGGCGGACAAGAAGGACGAGTACCAGCCGCAGGTCGGGCAGGCCGGCAAGGACGTGGTCTGGGTGCCGACGCCCGATGCGCTGGTCGAACGCATGCTGCGCATGGCGAACGTGACCGCGCGGGACTACGTCATCGACCTCGGCTCGGGCGACGGCCGCACCGTCATCGCGGCGGCGCAGAAGTTCGGCGCGACCGCCCTGGGCATCGAGTACAACCCCGACATGGTCGCGATCTCGGTGAAGGCTGCCGAAAAGGCCGGCGTCTCGGACAAGGCGAAGTTCATCAAAGCCGACATCTTCGAGACCGACTTCAGCAAGGCGAGCGTCATCACCATGTACCTGCTGCCCGCGCTGAACATCAAGCTGCGGCCCAAGATTCTCGACTTGCGCCCGGGCACGCGGATCGTCTCGCATGCGTTCACGATGGAGGACTGGGAGCCCGACCAGACCGCGACCGTCGAGGGGCGCGACGCCTTCCTCTGGATCGTCCCGGCCAAGGTGCAGGGCGACTGGGCGCTGTCGGTGCCGGCGGGCAACGGCGACCAGAAGTGGCAGGTTTCGCTCAAGCAGAACTTCCAGAAGCTCTCGGGCACCGCGCGCCTCGACGGCAAGTCCTACCCGCTCACCGAGACGCGGCTGCGCGGCGCCGACGTCGCCTTTGCCTTCGTCGACGGCAACGGGGTGAAGCGCCAGTTCAGCGGGCGCGTGTCGGGCGAGAAGATGGACGGCACGACCGCCACGCAGGGCGGCGCGAAGGTCAACTGGACCGCGGCGCGGACGCGCGCGTCCTGACGCGGCGCGCGGTCTAGAGCGCCGCGCCCTGCGCGACGAGCACGTAGCGCGCGGCGCGGCCGAGCGCCTGGAACGCGGCGGAAGCCATCCAGTTGAGCTTGAGCCAGCCGGCGGCGACGCAGAGCGCGTCGCCGACGACCGGCGCCCACGCGAGGAGCAGCGCGGCGGGGCCCCATCGCTCCACTGCCTCGACGTGCTTCAACGGCTTGCGCGTCGCGAGGAGGCGCCCGACGAGGTAGGTCGTCATCCCGCCGAGCGTGTTCGCTGCCGTCGCGACGCCGATCGCCGGCCAGAAGAGGTGCGGATGCACCTTGAGCACGGCGAACAGCGCGACCTCGGAGCTCATCGGCAGCAGCGTCGCCGCGAGGAACGAGGCGGCGGCGAGCGACCAGAGGCTCGCGTCGGGGCCGATCAGGCTGGCGGGATCCACGGCGGTGCGGCGGAAAGCCCGCCACGCTACTGGCGCCGACGGCGCGGCGCAAGCCGATCGCGTCAGGTCTTGGGTGCGGAGCGCGCGGCCGCTTCGTCGGCCGCGCGTTTGGAGAGCTGCACCTTGAGGTCGAGGTCGTCGACCTGTGCCGCGAGGCGCAAGTAGAACTGCACCGTCGTCCGACACTTGCGTGCGGCCTCCTGGACCAGCCTTTGCCCGCTCGGACCCACGCGCGCCGTCAGCTCGAGGCCGAGCGCGTGGACCAGCCCCGGGTTGCTCCGGTCGAGCGTCGCGGTCTCCTGGGGCGCTGCAGCCGGCGTAGCGGGGGGCGGTGCCGGTGTCCGGGTGACGATGCCCGCTTTGGGGGCGAGCGACTCGGTCGCGGCGAGAAACGCACTTGCCGCGGCCGGCTCCATCTGGTCCGCGACGCGCCTGCGGACTTCCTCGACGCCGCCGCCGGCGGCCGCAGCCTGCTCCACCAGCAGGCTGGCGATCGGCCCGAGGGTAGCGGCGGCGCGCTGCACGAGCACCTCGAGCAGCGCCGGGCTGAGCGTTACGCTTGCCATCCGCGTGCGGCCTCAGGCGGTGGTTCGTTCGCGGTGCGTGCTCACTTCTTCGCGCGCAGCATCTGCATCGCCTTGGCGAGGCTCGTCGTCATGCGGTTGAACGACTGCGCGAGCTTCGCAACCTCGTCGGTGCCCGACGCATCGAGCGCGCCGACCTCGAAGTTGCCGCCGCTGATCGCGTCGGCGGCCGCGGACATGCGCACGATCGGCTTGATGACGAGGCGGTCGAGCATGACGTTCAGGATAACGAACATGGCGAAGAAGATCGCCACCAGCGCGCCGATCGAGGTGTAGAAGGTGGTCCGCGCCCGCTGCATCGGCACCGCCATCGGCACCGACACCACCTGCGCGCCGACGATCTCGTTCAGCGTCCAGCCGAAGCCCGCCTGCTCGCCGTAGGTCTTGAGCAACGACGCCGGCGCGGCCTTGGGCTCGCTGTGGCACGCGAGGCAGGCCGGGTTCGTGATCTGGATCGGCCGCGCGACGTAGAGGCTCCGCCCGGTCCGAGTGGAGCGCACACCGTTCACTTCCCGCACGGTCGGGTCGGCACGGAACGCCTCCACGATCTTCGCTTCCCATTCCTCGGCGAGGTCGCGCGGATTCGTGGGGTTGAGCGTCGCCTCCTTGTAGGCATACTCGGGATACTTCTTGCGCAGCGCAGTGAGCGTCTCGGTGGCCGCGAACGCCGGTACCGTCTGCGGCATGAACTCGTCGTCGGGCAGCTTCGACAGTCGCGGGCGCACGTGGTCGACGGTGTAGGCGCGGATCGCGAGCGCCGACTCCATCAGCAGCCCCGCCTCGTGCATGACCTCGTCGCGCGCGTTCTTCTCGAGCACCCGGTTCAGCTGGAAGCTCGACAGGGCGAGCCCGAGCGCCATCACGGCGAGCAGGCTCAGGTTGAACTTCAACCGCAGTGACATTTTTCTTCTCCTGTGGATCCGTACTCCTGGGAGGGCGTACGGTATCGCCCGGGTTGCGGACGCAACAGGAACACGTGCCGCTGTGACGGAATGCGTTACAGGGGACTGCGGAATCGATCACGCTCGCGCGCCGGGCCGCGGCTTTGCGCACCCCGCGCGTTTTGCTTAGAGTAGCGCCCTCGCCCCGGGCCGCAGGCCGCGGCCCGCGCGCTTCGAATGCCGATCGACTACCTCCCGCGCATCCTCAACTCCCGCGTCTACGACGTCGCGGTCGAGACGCCGCTCGAACTCGCGCCGAATCTGTCGGCGCGGCTCGGGAACCGGGTCATGCTCAAGCGCGAGGACATGCAGCCGGTGTTCTCCTTCAAGCTGCGGGGGGCGTACAACAAGATGGCGAACCTGCCGGCGCACGCGCTCAGGCGGGGAGTGATCGCAGCTTCCGCCGGCAACCATGCGCAGGGCGTGGCGCTCGCCGCGCAGAAGCTCGGCTGCCGGGCGGTCATCGTGATGCCGGTGACCACGCCGCGCATCAAGGTCGAGGCGGTCGCCGCGCGCGGCGCAGAGGTCGTGCTGCAGGGCGACTCCTACAGCGATGCGCGCGAGCATGCGCGCAAGCTCGAGCGGCGCCTGAAGCTCGCGTTCGTCCATCCGTTCGACGACCCCGACGTCATCGCCGGCCAAGGCACGATCGGGATGGAGATCCTGCGCCAGTCGACGCGGCCGATCCACGCCATCTTCGTCGCGATCGGCGGCGGCGGCCTGGTGTCCGGAATCGCCTCGTACGTGAAGCGCCTGCAGCCCGGGATCAAGGTGATCGGCGTGCAGCCGGTCGACTCGGACGCGATGAAGCGCTCGATCGAGAGCGGGCGGCGCGTCGTCCTGCCGCACGTGGGCCTCTTCGCCGACGGGGTCGCGGTGAAGCAGGTGGGGAAGGAGACCTTCCGGATCGCGCGCGAGCTCGTCGACGACATCATCATCGTCGGCACCGACGAGATCTGCGCGGCGATCAAGGACGTCTTCGAGGATACGCGCTCGATCCTCGAGCCGGCGGGCGCGCTCTCGATCGCGGGCGCGAAGCGCTACGTCGAGCGCACCCACCTGCGCGACCGCAAGCTCGTGGCGATCGCGTGCGGCGCGAACACGAACTTCGACCGCCTGCGCTTCGTCGCCGAGCGCGCCGAGGTCGGGGAGCACCGCGAGGCGATCCTCGCGGTGACGATCCCCGAGCGGCCCGGCAGCTTCAAGAAGTTCTGCGCGACTCTCGGCGCGCGCAACATCACCGAGTTCAACTACCGCATGGCGGACCCGGTCGAGGCGCACGTGTTCGTCGGCGTCGAGGTGCGCGGGCGGGACGAGACCGCCCGCCTGCTGCGCACGCTGCGCCGGCACGGCCTGAAGACGCTGGACCTCTCGGACAACGAGATGGCCAAGCTGCACGTGCGCCACCTCGTCGGCGGCCATTCGGCGCGCGCCCACAACGAGCTTCTCTATCGCTTCGAGTTCCCGGAGCGCCCGGGCGCGCTGATGCGCTTCCTGTCGAACATGCGCTCGGACTGGAACATCAGCCTGTTCCACTACCGCAACCAGGGGGCCGACTACGGGCGGGTGCTCGTGGGCATGCAGGTGCCGCCGCAGGAGATGCGCGAGTTCCGCGCCTTCCTGCGCAAGCTCGGCTACCCGTACGTCGACGAGTCGCGCAACCCGTCCTACCGCCTATTCCTCGGTTAGCAGGCCGTTGAAAAAGGGACGGCGCGAGCGCCCGCGGCGTTTCTGCGGGGCGCGCACGCGCCCCAAGCCTTTGCTCGTGTGAGCGTCCGATCCGGCGGTTTAGTCGAGCGCAGCTGTGTACGCACGTTTCTCAGCGGCCTGTTAGCGCCGGGTCAGCTCCCGAAGTACTTCGGATCGAGCTCGCCGGCGTAGCACACCGGCGAGCTGAGCGCGCTCGCCTCGCCCGCCAGCGGCGCGCCCAGGAATTCGAGCTTTTCCCCGTCGCGCCGGTAGACGCCGCGCTCGGTGACGATCCAGTCCATCGGGATGTCGTGGGGCTGCGGATGGATCGTTTCGAGATGCGCGCCCTCGTATGCGACGCCGATCACCACCGGCTTGCGGGCGAGCGCCGCAAGCGTGCGGTCGAAGTAGCCGCCGCCGTAACCGAGCCGATAGCCCGCGTCGTCGAAGCCGACCAGCGGCACCACCACCGCGTCGGGCGCGACCTCGCGGCTGTCGGCCGGATAGGGAATCCCGAGGACGCCCGCGACAAGCGTCACGCCCGGATGCCACTCGCGGAAGACGAGCGGCGACCTGGGGGCGACCACGACCGGCAACGCAGTCGTCGCGCCGCGCGCGCGCAGGCCGCGCGCGAGGAAGCGCGCGTCGTACTCGCCCTTGTACGGCCAGCAGAACGCGAACACGCCGCGCGCGAGGCCGGGGAACCCGCGCTCGAGATGCTGGTCGATCCGCTCGCGATGGCCCGCCAGCGTCCCGGCGTCCAGCGCGTTGCGCGCTTCGATCAGCTGCGCGCGGAGCGCCTTGCGCCACACCTTGACTTCGTCGGGGGTCATGCGGACCGCCAATTCTGGCGAAATTCGGGCAGGGCTGTGCTATTCTTCATACGCTTCATAGGGTTATGCAAAGTAGTCTCACACGTATGTTACGCCTTCCGGTTTGCCGTCTGGTGCTCTTAGTCGCGCTCGCCGCGCCCGCGCTGCCGCTGCACGCCCAGACGAACGGCAAGGCGCGCGCGGCTGCCGTCTCGCAGGACGACCGGTTCCTCGCGGCGCGCGAGGCGTTCCGCGTCGGTCAGTACGCAAGAGTCGCCGAGCAGGCGCCGCATCTGCGCGGCTACGTGCTCGAGCCGTACGTCGAGTACTACCTCCTGCGGATGAAGCTCGAGGAGGCGTCCGCCGCGCAGGCGCGCGAGTTCCTCACCCTCCATCAGGGCACCTACATCGCCGACCAGCTGCGCCGCGACTGGCTGAAGAGTCTCGGCAAGCACCAGGACTGGGAGAGGTTCGAGGCCGAGTTTCCGGCGCTCGTGGGCGAGGACCCGGAACTGACGTGCTTCGCGCTTCAGGCCCGCTGGAAGCGCGGCGACGCCTCGGCGCTGGAGGAGTTCCGGCCCCTGTGGGCGGTCCCGCGCGAGCTTCCGGAGAGCTGCGTGCCGCTCGCGGAGGCCGAGATCACCGCCGGAACGCTCACCGTGCGCCACGTCTGGGATCGGATACGGGGCCTGCTCGAGGCGGGGCAGATGTCGTCCGCAAAGCGCATGGTCCAGTACCTGCCGACGGGCGAGGCCCCCGACGAGCGCACGCTCGACCGCATCCGGCGCGCGCCGGTCGGCTTCATCGACCACGCCGAGAAGCTCGACCTGAAGAAGCGCGCGAACCGCGAGCTCCTGCTCTTCGCATTCGCCCGCGTCGCGCGCAGCGATCCCGAGGCCGCGCCAAGCCACCTGTCGCGCAAGCTCCAGGAGCGGTTGCCGGCGGAAGACCAGGCCTGGATCTGGGGTCAGATCGCCACACAGGGCGCGAAGCGGCACCTGCCCGCGGCGCTCGACTGGTACGCCAAGGCCGAAGGGGCCGCGCTGTCCGAGGAGCAGCTCGAGTGGTGGGTGCGCGCCGCGCTGCGCGAGGAGAACTGGGCGACGGTCCGGATGGTCATCGAGCGGATGGGCCCTCTGCAGCGAACCGAGCCGACCTGGACGTACTGGCGGGCGCGCGCGCTGCGCGCGGCCGGCGACAGGGAGGCCGCCACGGCGCTCTTCACGCGGCTCGCGGGCGAGCACCACTTCTACGGCAAGCTCGCGCGCGAGGAGCTGGGACAGCCCTTCTCGATCCCCCCCCGGGGCTACGCGCCGAGCGAGGAGGCGGTGACCCGAATGGCGGCAAATCCGGCGCTCAAGCGCGGTATTGCGCTGCTGCGCCTGCAGCAGCGCGTCGAGGGCGTGCGCGAGTGGAACTGGGCGCTCCGCGGCATGGACGACGAGCAGCTCCTCGCGGCGGCCGAGTTTGCGCGCCGCGCCGAGGTGTGGGACCGCGCGATCAACACGGCCGACCGGACCGTCGGCACGCACGACTTCGGCGTGCGCTTCCTCGCGCCCTACCGCGAGGTCTTCGCGCAGCGCGCGCGCGACCAGGGCCTCGAGGAGCCGTACGTGCTCGGCCTTGTGCGCCAGGAGAGCCGATTCATTCCCGACGTGCGGTCGGTCGCCGGGGCCTCGGGTCTCATGCAGCTCATGCCGGCCACCGCGCGCTGGGTGGCGCGCCAGACCGGCATGAAGGACTACACGCCGGCGCGCGTCACCGACGTGGAAGTGAACGTCGCTCTCGGCACGAGCTACCTCAAGTACGTTCTGGACGAGCTCGACGGCAGCCCGGTCCTCGCCGCGGCCGCGTACAACGCCGGGCCGGGGCGCGCCCGCAAGTGGAAGGCGGACCGCCCGCTGGAGGGCGCGATCTACGCCGAGACGATCCCCTTCAACGAGACGCGCGACTACGTGAAGAAGGTGCTGAGCAACACGATGTACTACGCGGCGATCTATGGCGGCGGCGCGGAGAAGCCGCTCAAGGTCCGGCTCGGCACCATTGCCCCGCGCCGCAACGGCGAAGGCTACGCCGCGACGATCACCGGGCAGGCAGCGCTAGAATAGCCGGACTCGTGGCGCGATCCCCGCGCCGGAGCTTTCCTTCTCGTCTCGCCATGGCCAGGATCTGCGTCCTCGGCGGCACCGGATTCGTCGGCCGCCACATCGTCGCCAGGCTCGCGGCCCGCGGGGATCGCATCGTCGTCCCCACGCGACGGCGCGAGCGTGCGCGACATCTCATCATGCTGCCCACCGTCGAAGTGGTGGAAGCGAACGTGCACGAGGCGCCGGCGCTCGAGCGCCTGCTCGAGCGCTGCGACGCGGCGATCAACCTGGCCGGCGTCCTGCAGAGCCGCAACGGGCAGCCCTACGGACCCGATTTCGCCCGTACGCACGTGGAGCTGCCGCAGCGACTCGTCGCGGCCTGCGTCGCGGCGCAGGTGCCGCGGCTCGTGCACATGAGCGCGCTCAAGGCTGCCGCCGATGCGCCGAGCCAGTACCTGCGCTCCAAGGCCGACGGCGAGGCCGCGATCGTCGCGGCGCGCGCCCAGCTCGCCACCACCATCTTCCGACCCTCGGTCGTGTTCGGCCCGGAGGACCAGTTCCTCAACCTGTTTGCGTGGCTGCAGCGGTTCCTCCCGGTCGTGTTTCTAGCCAGCCCTGACGCCCGGTTTCAGCCGGTGTACGTCGGCGACGTCGCGGAATCCTTCGTTCGCGCGCTCGACGAGAGCGAGAGCCACGGCAAGGCCTACGACCTCGTCGGGCCGAAGGTCTACAGCCTGCGCGAGCTGGTCGCCTACGCGGGCGAGGTGTCCGGCCACTCGCGGCCGATCGTCGGGCTCGGCGACCGGCTCTCTTATCTGCAGGCGTGGCTCATGGAGCTCACTCCCGGCAAGCTGATGAGCCGCGACAACTACCACTCCATGAAGCTGCCGAACACTTCTGCGGCGAGCCTGCCTTTCGGCATCCATCCCACCGCGCTCGAGGCGGTTGCGCCGGTCTACCTCAAGGGCCTCTCGCCGCGCTCGCGCTACAGCGAGTTCCGCTATCACGCCGGCCGCAAGACGAGAGAAGTATGAGCGCGCCGGGCCGCCCTCAGGAGGGAAGACAGCGCCCCTCCCCCGTCTCGTGCGAATCCTTGGCGCTCTTCCGCGCCAAGGCAAGCCAATGACCCGGCCGCAGCTGGTCATCGGCAACAAGAACTACTCGTCGTGGTCGATGCGGGCCTGGGTGCTTCTGCGCGCGCTCGGCATCGACTTCGAGGAAGTGCAGCTCAAGTTCCACACCGAGGGCTGGAAGCGCGACATCGGTCGCTTGTCGCCGACCGGGCGCGTGCCGGTGTTGTGGCTCGACGCCGAGCCGGTGTGGGACACGCTTGCGATCGCCGAGACCGTCGCGGAGCGCTGGCCGGAGCGGCAGGCCTGGCCGGCGGACGCGCGCGCGCGCGCGGCGGCGCGGGCAATGTGCGCCGAGATGCACTCCGGCTTCCACGCGCTGCGCCAGGCGATGCCGATGAACATTCGCGGCTCGTACCCCGGCCGGGGCATGGGCCCCGAGGTCGCGCAGGACATCGACCGCATCGTCGCGGCCTGGACCGCCTGCCGGGAGCGCTTCGGCGCCAGCGGCGAGCTGCTCTTCGGCGGCTTCAGCATTGCGGACGCCTTCTACGCGCCGGTTGCGACGCGCCTCGTCACCTACGGCGTGCGCGTTCCGGCCGCAGCGCAGCGCTACGTCGACGCGGTGCTAGCGGTGCCGGCCGTCCGCGAATGGAGCGCGGCGGCCCGGGCGGAACCCGAGGTCATCGCCGAGGAAGAGCCGTACGCGCACCACTATCGGTGACCCGCGGGCGGGCCCGGGGGCGCGCCGGCCGGCGTGCCGGTCGATGGCGCTCGAGCCCCGCGACTAGCGCGCCGCGATGAAGGTCTACCAGGTCGGCGGCGCCGTCCGCGACGAGCTCCTCGGGCTTCCGGTCAAGGATCGCGATTACGTCGTCGTCGGGGCGACCCCGGAGGAGATGGTGCGCCTCGGCTTCAAGCCGGTCGGCAAGGATTTCCCCGTCTTTCTCCACCCCGTCACGCGCGAGGAGCACGCGCTCGCGCGCACCGAGCGCAAGTCCGGCCGCGGCTACAAGGGCTTCACCGTCCACGCCGCGCCCGACGTCACGCTCGAGGAGGACCTCGCGCGCCGCGACCTGACGATTAACGCGATCGCCAAGGACGAGCGCGGCAACGTGATCGATCCGTTCGGCGGCGTGCGCGACCTGCGCTCGCGCCTCCTTCGGCACGTGAGCCCGGCCTTTGCCGAGGATCCGGTTCGCGTGCTGCGCGTCGCACGCTTCGCCGCGCGCTTCGGGTTCGCCATCGCCCCGGAGACCCTCGCGCTGATGCGCGCGATGGCGGCAGGCGGCGAGGTCGACGCGCTCGTCTCCGAGCGCGTGTGGCAGGAATTTTCGAAGGGCTTGATGGAACCCGCGCCGCGCCGGATGCTCGAGGCGCTCGACGAGTGCGGCGCGCTCGAGCGCGTCCTGCCGGAGTGGCGCGAGCTCGACGGCGAGCGCGCGCTTGCCGCGCTCGATGCGGCGGCCGCACGCGGCGCGGCGCTTCCGGTGCGCTACGCCGCGATCTTCGCGGGCGCCGCGGAGGCCGTCGCGGACCGTGCGTCCGCTCGCCTGCGCGCAACGGGCGAGTGTCGCGACATGGCCGTCACGACGGCCCGCGCGCGCGACGCCCTCGAGCGCGCGACGGGGCTGCCTGCCGTCGAGGTCGTGGAGCTCCTGCAGCAGCTCGACGTGTTCCGGCGTCCGGAGCGCTTCGAGGCGCTGCTCGTGGCGCACGAGTGCGATGCGATCGCCGCAGGCCGGGCCGACCCGACCGGCCTGCTGCGCCTGCGGCGGGCGGCGGACGCCGCACGCGCGGTGGATGCCGGCGCGATCGCCGCAGCCCAGCCGGAGGACATCGCCGGCGCGATCCGGGCGGCCCGCGTCGAGGCTGTCGCGCGATTGCGATAGGCGCGCAATGCAAGTCGGACCGGTCGACGGCGCGACTCAGACGCCCCGGGCTGCGACCGCCGTACGGAGCGCCTCGACGCGCGCCCGGTTGACGCCGAAGTCGCGGTAGCCGAGGCGCGACGCCGAGCGCGCGTGGATCACGCGCGCACCCGGGTCCAGCAGGAACTCGACGTCGTCGACGAAGCCCATGATCTTCGAGGTGAACTCCGCGCGCAGATAGCCGTCCCGCTCGATGACGATCTTCGCGCGCGCCGATGCCGCAACTGCCTCCCGCAGCGCGCGCCAGGCGGCGGGCGCATCGCCCTTGAACGCGATCGGCGCGATGTAGTGGGTCGCGTCCGCGCGATCGGCCTGGCTCGCCACGCAGTTCGGCGAGAACGGGCAGGGGGCGAGGCGCCCCTCCTTCGCGCCCAGGCTCGTAGGGGGTCGTCCGGCGAACAGGCCCATGGCGGCGCCTCCGAGTGTAGCTGTCGCGGCGGCGGCCGCGACCGCCAAGAGAATCGCAATCGCGCGCCGCACCGCGCGCTCTAGATCAATCTCGACAGCGCCGTCAACGCTAGCGACAGCAGGACCGTCGTGGTGAACGGCACGTAGACCTCGCGCCCGCGGATGCGCACGACGAGGTCGCCCGGCAGGCGGCCGAGGCCGAAGCGCCGCGCGAGCCAGGGCGAGACGGCGCTCAGCACCACGAGCGCGATCGCCAGCGTCAAGAGCCATTTCAGCACCGCGCAGTTCCTTCTTTTCCCAGCCGGCGCGAGTGTACACTTCGCGCGCCGCAGCGGACATCGTTCGCCGGCAGACGGGGAGAGCGGGGAGTGATCGAGCTTTACACGTGGGGCACGCCGAACGGGCGCAAGGTGTCGATCATGCTGGAGGAGTGCGGACTCCCCTACAACGTCCACCCGATCGACATTGGCAAAGGGGACCAGTTCAAGCCCGAGTTCGTCGCGATCGATCCGAACAGCAAGATTCCGGCGATCGTCGATAGCGAAGGCCCCGAGGGCAAGCCGTTCCCGCTCTTCGAGTCGGGCGCAATCCTGATCTACCTCTCCGACAAGACCGGCAGGTTCATGCCCGCGTCCACGAGCGGGAAATACGTGGCGCTGCAGTGGCTCATGTTCCAGATGGGCGGGGTGGGCCCCTTCTTCGGCCAGGTGCACCATTTCGTGCGCGCGGCCAAGGTCGAGGTGCCCTACGCGATCGAGCGCTACGTCAAGGAGAAGGACCGTCTCTACGGCGTCCTCGACCGGCGGCTCGGCGAGGCGGCCTACCTCGCGGGCGGCGACTACACGATCGCCGACATCGCCACCTATCCCTGGGTGGCCCGCTACGAGTGGCACAAGACCGACCTGGGTCAGTTTCCCAACGTGAAGCGCTGGTTCGACGCGATCTCCCTGCGTCCCGCCGTGCAACGGGGCATGAAGGTGCCGGGCTGACGCGCATGCGAACGATGGAGGTCCTCCGCTCCAGCCTCTCGTCCCGCCTCGAGATCCTCGAGTGCCAGCCGCAGATCGAGTCGCCGCGGCCGCCGGTGCTGTTCGTGCACGGCGCGTACGCCGCGGCCTGGACCTGGGCGGAGCACTTCATGCCGCATTTCGCCGCGCGCGGCTTTCCGACGTACGCGCTGAGCCTGCGCGGGCACGGCGCGAGCGCCGGCCGCGAGGCGCTCGCGTGGGCGAGTATCGCCGACTACGTGGAGGACCTCGGCGAGGCGATCGACGCGCTCGACGCCCCGCCGGTGCTCGTCGGGCATTCGATGGGCGCGATGATCATCATGAAGCACCTCGAGCGCGAGACCGCCCCGGCCGCGGTGCTGATCGCGCCGGTTCCGCCGCACGGGCTCTTCCCGTCGTCGCTCATGCTCGCGCTCGGGCGCCCGGGGCTCTTCGCGGAGCTGAACAGCCTGATGTCGCGCGGCACCGCGTCGGTCGAGGCGATGCAGAACGCGCTATTCTCCGGCCCGCTGCCGGTCGAGCAGCTGCTCGAGTACTACGGCCGCTTCCAGCGCGAGTCGCAGCGCGCGATCTGGGACATGACGCTTTTCAACCTCCCGCTCGCGTGGCGCATGAACCGGCCGCCGATGATCGCGCTCCTCGCCGAGCGCGACATGCTCTTCCCGCTCGAGGCGTCACGCGCAGGATTCACCGCGATCGGCATCCGCGCCGAGGTCGTCGAGGACACGGGGCACGCGGTGATGCTCGATCGGGGTTGGCGGCAGGCGGCCGACCGCGTCGTCGACTGGCTGGCGGAGCAGCTGCCGCTCTGAGCCGCCCGCGGCGCCTCAGCCCCCGCGGGCGTGGCGCTGCAGGAAGCGGACGATCTCGTCGATGCGCAGCTGCGGCTCGCGCGGGTCGCGCCGCGAGCCGATCACGCGGTTCATCCACTGCATGTTCTGTTCCATCCGCTGCACGACTGCTGGCCATTCGCGCGCGGTGTGACGCCGCGGGTCGGGCAAAACGTGGCACTGGTTGCAGGCGAGCCGGAACGACTGCGCGGCGGGGCTCTCGACCTCGGGGTACATCCGCGGATCGAGCGCACGCTGGCTGTTCTGCCGCAGGTAGGCGAGCAGCTGCCGTGCCTCCTCGTCGGTCGGCGCCTGCACGCCGGCCATCATCTCCTTCATCAGCTCGCCCATGTTGCCCTGACCGCGCATGCGGAGCACCATGCGGTCGACCACCTTTGGCCACTTCGCCGCATCGTGCATGGCGGGGTTGGGCAGGTTGTGGCACTGCACGCAGTACTGCACCACGAGCGCGGCACCGCGGGACGCCGGCTGCGGCAGCTGTGCGGGCTCGAAGGTCGGCGGGAGGATGCGCTCGAGCATCGGGCCGTGCGGACTGTCCGCCCAGCGCCCGCGCGCGTCGTCCACGCTGCGCTGGAAGTCGGCCGCCGACGATGCGCCCGCTGCGGCCTGCCCGGCGAGGGCGAGTATCGCGGCGGCGAGGACGCGGCAGAGCATGACGGCTCCGATTATATCGGGGCGTCCCGCGTGTAAGCCCGGGGCCGTCGGCCGCGACAAAGGGCTCAGCCCTGCGCGAGACGCCCCATGAGAGCGAGGCCGCAATGACCCCCGAGAAGTTCGACACGATCATCATCGGCACCGGCCAGTCCGGCAAGCCGCTCGCGCTTGCGCTTGGACGCGCGGGCCGCAAGACCGCCGTCGTCGAGGCAAGGCACGTCGGCGGCACGTGCATCAATGTCGGGTGCACGCCGACCAAGACCATGGTTGCCTCCGCGCGCGTCGCCTATCTCGCGCGGCGCAGCGCCGATTACGGCGTGCACGCCGGCGCGCCGCGGGTCGACCTCGCCGAAGTGTGGGCACGCAAGCAGCGCGTCGTCGAACAGTTCCGGCGCGGCGGCCAGCGCGGCCTCGAGAGCGTGCCGGCGATCGATCTCATGTTCGGCGAGGGCAGCTTCGCCGATGCGCGCACGGTGCGCGTGAAGCTGAACGCCGGCGGCGAGCGCCTGCTCACCGCCGCGCGCATCGTGATCAATACCGGCGGCCGCCCGGCGGTGTCCGGCATCGCCGGCCTCGCCGACGTCGACTTCCTCGACTCATCGAGCATCATGGAGCTGCAGGCCCTTCCGGCGCACCTGGTCGTCCTCGGCGGCGGCTACATCGGGCTCGAGTTCAGCCAGATGTTCCGGCGCCTCGGCGCCCGGGTCACCGTCATCACGCGCGACGACCGGCTGATCCCGCGCGAGGATCCCGACGTCTCCGCCGAGGTCGAGAAAATCCTGGTCGAGGACGGCATTGGCATCGTGAACAACGCGAGCACCCTGCGCGTCGAGGGACGCGGCGGCGTACGGGTCCTGGTGGAGACGCCGGAGGGCCCGCGCGAGATCGGGGGCAGCCATCTTCTCGTCGCCATCGGGCGTACACCGAACTCGGACCGGCTGAACCTGGCAGCCGCCGGCGTCGCGACGGACAAGGCGGGGTTCATCCCCGTCAACAGCCGCCTGGAGACGAACGTCCCGGGAATCTACGCGATCGGCGACGTGAAGGGCGGGCCGGCATTCACGCACATTTCGTACGACGACTACCGCGTGCTGCGGGCGAACTGGCTCGAGGGTGGTGACGCGACGATCGACGGGCGCGACGTGCCCAACACGATGTACATCGATCCGCAGCTCGCGACGGTCGGCGTGACCGAGGCCGAGGCGAAGCGCCGCGGGCTCCACTACAAGGTGGCGAAGCTTTCCATGACGAGCGTCGCGCGCGCGATCGAGATGAGCGAGACGCGCGGGTTCATGAAAGCGATCGTCGACGCGGACACGAAGCAGATCATCGGCTGTACGGTGCTCGGGATCGAGGGCGGGGAGATCATGTCGATGTTGCAGATCGCGATGATGGGCAAGCTGCCCTACCCGCGGCTGCGCGATGCGATCTTCGCGCACCCGACGCTGGCCGAGGCGCTGAACAACCTGTTCGCCACGCTCGACTAGAGCGTGTGCCGCCGGTCGCCGGCGCGAAACCCGACGAGCAGCGCGTCGATGCCGCGCCCGAAGGCGAGCGCCTTGAAAAGCTCGCCCATCTCGGCCGGACTGGTGAGTCGGTTTGCGGTGCCGGCCAGAGGCGCATAGCGACGCGTGTCCTCCGGCGGCACGCGCCCCACCACGTCGGTCAGCCCGCAGTTGATGAGGAACTGCGCCTGCGTCGCGTAGCCGAGCACATCCGCGCCCGCGTCGTGCGCCGCCTCGGCGATCGCCGTGAAGTCGACGTGCGCGGTGATGTCCTGAAGTCCCGGCAGGAAGAACGGGTCACCGTGCGCGCGATGGCGGTAGTGGCACATGAGCGTGCCGCTGTGCCGCTGCGGGTGGTAGTACTCGGCGCGCGGGAAGCCGTAGTCGATGAAGAGCGCCAGGCCGCGCTCGAGCATCGCCCCGACACTGGCGACGAACCCGCGCGCGACGAGCCCGATCTCGGTCGTATACCCGTCGGGAAGTTCGAGCGCGCGCGCGACGTCCGCGACCTCGGCGGGCGCAGGACGTTGCGCCCACTCGAACCGCACGCCGTCGGGTGCGAGCGCAACCCCGGCCTCCTGGATCGCGCCCGCATGCGCCCGCACGATGTGCACCGGCATCGCGTCGAGCACTTCGTTGCCGAGCACGACGCCGGTGAGCGCCGGCGGCAGGCCGTTCAGCCACGCGACGCGCTCGAGCAGATGGGGAACGCGCGCCGCGAGCGTGTCGCGGCTGCGCGCGCGCAGCTCCGGCGAGAGCTCGAGGATGAGGTAGTGCGCCGGCAGCCGATCGGCCTGCTCGAGCGCCTCGAGCACCGAAGCGGCCAGTGCGCCGCTGCCGGCGCCGATCTCCAGCACGTCGCCGCCCGCGGCCTCCAGGCCCTGCGCGACCTGGCGCGCGACGGTGTGGCCGAAGAGGGGCCCGAGCTCGGGGGCGGTCACGAAATCGCCGTCTGCGCCGAGCTTCCGCGCCCCGGCCATGTAGTAGCCGAGGCCGGGCGCGTAGAGCGCGAGCGCCATGTACCGCGCGAACGAGATCCAGCCGCCTGCGCGCTCGATCTCGGCGCGGATGTGGCTCGCCACCCGCTCGCTGTGCGCGGCGGCTTCCGGAGCGGGGCGGGGCAGGTCGTTCATGCTGGAGGCATACGGCGCGGGGCGGTCATGGTGCGCGCATCCGCTAGAATCCGCAATGTCGTCCTCGAGCCCGCGCCCGGCGCGGTCGGTCCATGGCGGAGCTGGCGCTCAGCGGAAAGGTGGTGCTCGTCACCGGCGGCGCGAAGCGCGTCGGTGCGGCGATCTCGCGCCGGCTGCACGCGGCGGGCGCGACGATCGTGCTGCATCACCACTCGGCGAAGGCCGAGGCGCAGCAGCTGGCCTCGGCGCTGAACGCCAAGCGGGCGAACTCCGCGGCGACGGTGCAGGCGAATCTGCTCAACGCGGCGGAGCTGCCCGAGCTCGTCCGCACCGCCGTCACGCGCTTCGGGCGCCTCGACGCGCTGGTGAACAACGCCTCGAGCTTCCATCCCACGCCGCTCGGCGAGATCAAGCTCACCGATTGGGACGACCTGATGGGCACGAACCTGCGCGCGCCGCTCCTGATCGCGCAGGCTGCGGCGCCGCACCTGAAAAGGAGCGGCGGCTGCATCGTCAACATCACCGACATCCACGCCGACCGCCCGCTGAAGAACTACGTCGTGTACAGCGTTGCGAAGGCGGGCCTCGCGGCGCTCACGCGCTCGCTCGCGCGCGAGCTGGGGCCGGAGGTGCGCGTGAACGGGGTGGCGCCCGGACCGGTGCTCTGGCCCGAGGACGACTCCTTCGACGAGCTCGCGCGCCAGCGGGTGATCTCGCACACGCTGCTCAAGCGCGCCGGCGAGCCGGAGGACGTGGCCGGCGCGGTCCACTACCTGGTGGTCGACGCGCCCTACGTGACCGGCCAGATCATCGCGGTCGACGGCGGGCGGAGCGTGAACCTGTAGCCCGCGTCGCGCCTCAGCGAGTGTCGCGCTGCTCGAGCACGACGACCCAGGGTGGGTCGGGGCGCGGCGCGAGCAGGCCGCGCTCGTCGACCGCGAGCCGCGCGAGCGCGACGGTGTCGCCGACGTTCCCGCCGATGACCTCGATCGCACCGGGCCCCGACCGGACCACCAGGTCGCAGTGGTACGGCCCGGGTTGCAGGGCCGCGAACTCCCGTATGCCGACGCGGCGGGACGCGCAGACCAAATCACCTATGCGCGGCGCATAGGCGAGCGGATCGCGCGCGACGAAGCGCGCGGTGGCGTTGGGGCGGAGAAACCGGGCGATGTAGTCCCAGTGCGCAATGCTGGGCGGGAACTCGTCGTCAGTCAGGCCCGCGCCGCGCGCGAGCCAGGAGATGAACGCGGCCGACCACGCGCGCAACTCCCCCTGGAATCCGACGATCGGTTCCCGCGTCACTGCGTACCAGTAGAGCATGACGCGGGAGAGACTCGGCGCCTGCGCCTCGTGAGTCGTCGCCGCGTCCGGCGGGAACTCGAGCGCGATCGCGCCGTTGCCGTCGCGCACGGCGACCGGCTGTCCGAACAGGGCCCACTCCTGCTCGGCGAGGAAGACCATCCGCTCCCGGACGGTCGGCACCAGGAAGTTCGGGGCCACGTCCGGCGCGGCGGCGAGCGGCGCCGGACCGCGGTCGGCGGGCTTGACGGCGCATGCCGCAACGAGGATTGCGAACACGAGGACTGCGATCGAGCGCCGGGGCATGCCCTTCCCAGTCTAACTGCGCCGCCTGGACCCTCGATGGGATAATCGGGCGCGCATGAACGCCCCGACCGCAAAGCAGGTCCGCAAGGCCGCCTTCGAGACCAACAAGCTCGAGAAGCGGCTGCGCCGCCAGGCCGGGCAGGCGATCGCGGACTTCGACATGATTCGCGCCGGCGACCGCGTGATGGTTTGTCTCTCCGGCGGCAAGGACAGCTACGGGCTGCTCGACATCCTGCTCAGGCTGCGCGACGCCGCGCCGCTCGACTTCGAGGTTGTCGCGGTGAACCTCGACCAGCGCCATCCCGGCTATCCCGAGCACGTCCTACCGGAGTACCTCGGCCGGCTCGGCGTTCCGTTCCGCATCGAGCGGCAGGACACCTACTCGGTCGTGAAGCGCGTCGTTCCGGCGGGCAAGACGATGTGCGGCCTCTGCTCGCGGCTCCGGCGGGGCGTCCTCTACCGCGTGGCGAAGGAGGTGGGCGCGACGAAGATCGCGCTCGGGCATCACCGCGACGACATCCTCGAGACGTTCTTCCTCAATCTCTTCTTCGGCGGAAAGCTCAAGGCGATGTCGCCGAAGCTCGCTTCCGACGACGGCCATCACGTCGTCATCCGCCCGCTCGCCTACGTGGCCGAGGCCGACCTCGCTGCCTGGGCGGACGCGCGCCGCTTTCCGATCATTCCCTGCAACCTGTGTGGCTCGCAGGAAACGCTGCAGCGCGCCCAGGCGAAGGCGATGCTCCGCGACTGGGAGAAGCGCTTTCCCGGGCGGATCGAGTCGATCTTCAACGCGCTGACCCGGGCGGTGCCTTCCCACCTGCTCGATCGCGGATTGTTCGATTTCGGGGCGGTCACGGCGACCGGCGTGGCCACCTCCGATGGGGACAAGGCGATTGATTCGGAAGCGGATTTTGGGATGCGGCCCGACCCGACGGCCGACGCTTAGCGATCCAGGCTTGTCAAACTGAGTTTGTCATGGCAGATTCGGCGCGATGAATTGCGCCGAGCGCCTCGTTTCGATCTTCGGCAGCCAGGCCGAGGTCGCCCGCCGGATGAAGCTCGACCGCGCGGTGGTCAGCCACTGGGTCAAGTCCGGCTACATCCCGTCGCGCTGGGCGGTCGAGGTGGAGCACCTCACCGGCGGCCAGGTCGCGGCGACCGACATCCTCAACGAAGCCTACGCGGCAAAGCCCATCCGGGTGAAGTCGCGCGGCGAAGACGAATCCCCATTCGGATCTCCCATTGCAGGAACTGACAACATGAACCCGTACGCCCCGGCGAAGCGCATCTCATCGTTCCATCCTCCGCAGCGCACGCTGATGGGCCCGGGTCCCACCGAGATCCATCCGCGCGTTCTCACGACGATGAGCCAGCCCGCGATCGGCTATCTCGATCCGGTCTTCGTCGAGATGATGGAGGAGCTGAAATCCCTGCTCCGCTACGTCTACCAGACCAAGAACCCGCTGACGTTCCCGGTGTCCGGGCCCGGCTCGGTGGGGATGGAGTACTGCTTCGTCAACTTGGTGCGGCCGGGCGACAAGGTGATCGTCGCGCGCAACGGCGTCTTCGGCGGCCGCATGATCGAGAACGTCGAGCGCTGCGGCGGCACGCCGATCGTCGTCGAGCACGAGTGGGGCGAGCCGGTCGATCCGCACAAGGTCGAGGACGCGCTCAAGCAGAACCGCGACGCTCGCCTCGTCGCTTTCGTGCACGCCGAGACGTCCACCGGTGCACTCTCCGACGCGAAGGCGCTGGTGGCGCTCGCACACAAGTACGACGCGCTCGCGATCGTCGATGCGGTCACCTCGCTCGGCGGCTGCCCGGTCCTGGTGGACGAGTGGGGCGTCGACGCGATCTACTCCGCGAGCCAGAAGTGCCTGTCGTGCACGCCCGGGCTCTCGCCGGTGTCCTTCTCCGAACGCGTCGTCGACTACGTCAAGGCGCGCAAGGACAAGATCCACAGCTGGTTCATGGACATGAACCTGCTGCTGGGCTACTGGGGCGCGACGACGCGCACCTACCATCACACCGCGCCGACCAACTCGCTCTTCGCGCTGCACGAGGCGCTGCTGCTGATCCGCGAGGAAGGCCTCGAGAACTGCTGGGCCCGCCATCACCGCCATCACGTCGCGCTCAAGGCCGGGCTCGAGGCGATGGGGCTCAAGTTCCTGGTGAAGGAGCAGTACCAGATCCCGCAGATGAACGCCGTCCGCTGCCCCGAGGGCGTGCAGGAGGCCGAAGTCCGCAAGCGCCTGCTCAGCGAGTTCAGCCTCGAGATCGGCGCCGGCCTCGGGCCTCTCGCCGGCAAGATCTGGCGCTTCGGCATCATGGGCTACTCGTGCCGCCCCGACAACGTCATGCTCTGCCTCTCTGCGCTCGGATCGGTGCTCTCCGACATGGGCTATCCGGTGCACGTCGGGGATGCGGAGGCCGCGGCCCACAGCGCCTACGCGCAGATGCACCAGAAGGCCGCGCAACAGAAGCTGAAGAAGGCGAAAGCGCCGGTCGCTGCCTGAGCGACGGTGAAGGACCTCGCGCCTCAGATCACGCGCCAGCGGCTGCTGGTCGAGGGGTACTACGCGATCGCGGTCGACCGCCATGCGGTCGACCGCTATCTCCACGGGGTGGCCGCGCACCTCGGACTGCGGACCTACGGCGCCGCCACCATCTTCTCGCCCGGGGGCGAGGGGAAAGCCGAGAACCAGGGGTACGACGCATTTCTCCCGCTGATCGATTCGGGCATTTCCCTGTACGTCTGGTCCTCCGCGCGCTTCTTCTCGGCGATTCTCTACACCTGTCGACGCTTCGACGAGGCCGCGGCGATCGATTTCACGCGGCGCTACTTCGGTGTGCGGGACGAGATTGCCTCGCTCGGCTTCTAGGCGCGGGGGTCGACGCCCGGGCGGGCGCTACCCTATAGTCGCAGGGGTGAACAGCCGACCGCACGACGCATGACCTCGAGCTCCCGCCCCGTTGCCATTCTCTTCGCCGACGTAAGCGGCAGCACGACACTGTACGAGCGGCTCGGCGACCGGCAGGCGCTGCGCGCGGTCGAGCAGGTTCTCGATCTCCTGCGCCGGGCGGTGGCCACCTACCACGGCCGCGTCGTGAAGACAATCGGCGACGAGGTCATGGCGGTCTTCAAGGACGCGGACAGCGCGCTGCAGGCGGCGAGCGACATGCAGACGCGCGTCTCGGCGCTGCCGACGTTCGCCGACGCGCGCCTCGCGATCCGCGTCGGGTTTCACTTCGGCCCGGCGCTCGAGGAGAACGGCGACTACTTCGGCGACGCGGTCAACACCGCCGCGCGCATGGCCGAGCTGGCGAAGGGCGGGCAGATCATCACGACCGCGGCGACCGTGGCGTGCGTCTCTCCGCTCCTGCGGGAGGGCACGCGCGAGGTCGCGGCGCTCGCCGTCAAGGGCAAGCAGGCCGAGGTGCAGGTGTGCGAGGTCCTGTGGCAGAGCGGCGAGGACGTCACGATGCTCGCCTCGAAAGGCGCCCAGGCCTCCACCGAGGCGGTGCTGCGCCTCGCCCATGGCGGGCGCACGCTGGTGATGGACGGCGACCTGGCGACGGTCCAGATCGGGCGCGACGTGGCGCACCAGATCCCGATCAGCGACAAGACGGCGTCCCGCCTGCACGGCCGCATCGAGCGCCGCGGGGACAAGTTCTACTACGTCGATCTCAGCACCAACGGGACGTACATCACGATCGAGGGCGACGTCGAGACGGTGCTGCGCCGCGACCAGGCGATGCTGCGCGGCCGCGGCACGCTGAGCTTCGGTCACTCTGCGTCCGACCCCGGCGCGGAGCTGGTGCAGTTCGTCTGCGAGTACCGGCCGAAGCCGGGTTAGATCATGATCTTCTTGAGCGTCTCGGGGTTCTTCACCACCGAGCGCTGACGCGATTGGGGCGCCGCGTAGAGCCCCGCCGGCGGCGCAGTCTCGAGCCGGCTCATCACCGACTTGTCGCAGGTCGGCGCGAGCGCCACGCTCACCTCTTCGCCGGTGCTCGCGCCAAGCGCGAAGCACGCTGCGCCGAGCTTGGCGTTGAGCGGCTTGAGGATGCCGTTGGCGACGATATCCTGGGCCAGGCCGCTTCCGGCCAGCACCACGTCGTAGACCCGTGGCGATGCGCCCGGCCGCGGCGTGCTCGACACTACCGAAGCGAGCCCGATCAGCTCGCGGCCAAGCAGCTCTGCCGACCCCGGGTCGTCGAGCCCGGTCACCTTCAGCACCACCTTCTGCCCGGTCATGCCGAAGTGCTGGAGGAAGAAGTCGCGGTTGAACTCCTCGGCGATCTTCGTCCCGATCGCGGCGAGGGCTTCCTCTTCGGTCGCCCAGCTGCCGACGTTTTTCGGCAGGGTATTGTTGAAGTAGATCTCCTCGCCGGTGGCCCGGTCGGTGGCCTTCACCGTCCAGGACGTGAGGGTGTACTTGGTGATCGTGAGGCCGGAGGCCTGGAGCTTCGCCGACAGCCGCTTGATGCGCGCCTCGCCCGAGACCAGGAAGTCCGCGGTCTTGTCCGCGCTGCCTTCCTCGGACCAGGTGCGGAAGCCGAACGACTTGATGCGCTCCTTGAGCAGGTTCTCCGCGATCGGCGAGGCCTGCGCGGGCGCGTCCGCGCGGTCCGCGTCGCGTGTGGTCACCCGAACGGCGACCTTCGGGTCGCCGTTGTTGCGGATGAAGCTGATGCGATCGTCGCGCGACATCTCGTTCAGGGACTTCTGCACCTCGCGCGTCTTCACGACCGCCTGCGTGGTGAGATACGCGAGCCCGTCCTTGCCTACCTTCGGCTCCGACTCCTGGACCACTGTCGAGATGTAGTCGCCGCTCCGCGCGAGGAGCTTCTCGCGGAGCCGCTCGTAGTGCTGCGAGAGCGACGGCTGCTGCAGGTAGAGACCGATCGCCTTCTCCACCGCCTGGGCGTGCGAGTCGGCGCGCAGATCGGCGGCGAGCGCCGCCTGATTGCCCTGGTAGCGCGGGTCGGTGGGGTCGGCGAGTCCGAGCGCGGAGACCAGGATCGTGCCGGGCGCCGTCTGGACGGCCGGCTTCGCGGCGGGCGCGGGCGCAGGTGCCGCCGGCGCGGGCCCGGCGGCAGGCGCCGCGGTGGCGGCACTCGGCTGCGTCACCGCGGCAGTGGCGGCGCCCGGCTGTGATGCGGTCTGTGCTGGACGGTCGCCGCCGCGATTCAGCATGAACCAGCCGCCGGCCACTGCGGCCCCGATCACGACTACGGCGCCGACCAGCACGGCCGCCGGGAACTGCGACTTGCGCGCGGGCGGCGTCGCGATAGCGGCAGGTGCCGGGGCGATCCGCTCGGTGCGCTGCGTGCGCTCGGTCGCCACTGGTGCGGGTTTCTGCACGACGGTTGCCTGGCTCGGCGGGAGCGTCGCGTCGAGATTGAGCATCGTCGGCTCGGCCGCTGCCGCGCTCTGGGTGGCCGCCTGCCGGATCGCGTCGAGGAACTCGCGCGCGGTCTGGTAGCGCTCGTCCGGGCGCTTCGCGAGCGCCTTGCGGATCACCGCGTCGAAGCCGCGCGGCACCTGCACGTTGAGCTTGGACGGCGGGAGCGGCTCCTCCTGCAGCACCTTGTGCATGATCGTGGTGAGCGAGCCGGTGAACGGCTTCTCGCCCGTCAGCATCTGATACAGGATCACGCCCGCCGAGAAGATGTCCGAGCGCCCGTCGACCGTCTGGCCCATGAACTGCTCGGGCGACATGTAGCTCGGCGTGCCGAGCACCATGCCGGCCTGGGTGAGGTTCGACGACTCCAGCCGTGCGATCCCGAAGTCGGCGACCTTTGCGGTCCCGTCGCCGAGGATGATGATGTTGGAGGGCTTGACATCGCGGTGCACGACGCCCTGCCGGTGCGAGTAGTCGAGCGCCTCGAGCAGCTGGCCCATGATGCGCACGATATCGTGCAGCGCGAAGCGCTCGTTGGCCTCCAGGAAGCTCTGGAGCTCGCGCCCCTTCACGAACTCCATCGCGATGTAATAGGTCCCGGCGTCCTCGCCGAAGTCGTAGATCCCGACGATGTTCGGGTGGGTGAGCCGGCCGGCCGCCTGGGCCTCGCGGCGGAAGCGCGCGAGCTGCTCCTGCGCGTCCTCGCCCTGCAGGTTCTCGGCGCGAATCGTCTTCAGCGCAACGACCCGGTCGATCATCGGGTCGTGGCCCTCGTACACGACCCCCATCGCGCCCTTGCCGAGCTCGCGGCGGACCTGGAATTTTCCGAGCTTGGTGATCTCGCTCATGCGCCGGAGCCGTTCGTGAGAGGGCTACTTGTACTTGCTGTCGATCTCCCAGACCGACTTTTGCACCAGCCGCTGCACCATCGTGTCGAGCCCGACGCCCCCCTGCTGTGACTGCGAGAAGCCCATCACCGACGTACCGGTGGCGCCGATCTCCATCTTTTCCTCGGTGTAGCCCTGCGCGACCTGCTCGGTGGTCTCGGCGTCCATGATCTTGTAGCGCATGCCGATGACCCAGATGCCGGTCGAGTCGCCGACCTTCACCGAGCCCACCGCGGTGTCGCCGATCGCGCCCGCCTGTGCGCCGCCGCGCGAGCCGCTGAACGCGCCGAGGATGCCGATCACGCGCCCGACCGACGCACCGTCGAAGCCCTGCTGGGCGGCGGCGACCTGCTCGGTCTTCAGGATGTCGAACTTGACTACGTACTTGGTGGTGCGCAGCTTGCCCATTCCGAGGTAGCCGCGCGCCTTGTTCGGGTCGCCGAGGTTGTAGGCGAGCGTGAACTCGTTGAGCAGCGGCCCGAGGTTCGTACGCTCGAGGACCTGGAAGTTCGCGCGGCTCAGCTCGATCTCGGCGAAGTCCGCGATGTTCGTCGGCCCGAACTTCTGCGTGAAGGTGGCGTTGCTGCTCTTGATCTCGCCCGGGATCACCACGAGCGCCGGGCCCTGCTTGCCGGCGTTCTGGTACTGGATCGCCTGGTACATCGCCTTGTCGGCGTTCGCGTTCGCCTTCTCCGAGGTCGCCGTGCCCGCGGTGGGGGATGCGCTCTGGAAAGTGGGTTGCGCGATCGCGGCGCCGCACACGCACAGCGCCGCCGTCGTGAACACTCCGTGCTTGATCAGGTTCATCTCCGTCTCTCCGCTAGTAGTCCAGCCGTTGCCGCCGGGCGCCCGGGTGCGGGGCGCCTACTTCCGCGCCTTTGCCGGTGTCGCGACCTCGGCGTTCCGGCAGTACTCGCTGTAGAGTCGCGACACCACTTCGTCCGCCTGCTCGTTGAGCAGCGTGACCGCCATGGCGCGCACGTCCGGGCCCGCGTACGAGGCGGCGCTCGCCGCCGCGTTCGCGACGGTGCGGCCGTCCGCGGCCGCGAGCGTGAAACCCATGCCGACCGATACCTGGTTCACGCGCACGATTGCGTTGTACGTCGCCTGCGACGTGATCAGGCCGCGCAGGACGAAGTTCGCCCCGAGCCGCTTCGACGCCGAGAGCGCCGCGTCGGGGTTGTTCTTGAAGTAGGCGTCGATTTCGGCCTGAGCGATCTGCTTGCGGATCTCCTCGGGCGTGTAGGTCCGCAGGCCGAGAGCCTGCAGGCGGCCGTTGATCAGCTGGAAGTGCGGGCCGTAGTTCTCCTGCCGCGCGAGCACGACTCCGTTCGATTGCTCCTCGCCGATGATGACGGCGATCTTCTTGTTCTTGATCGCCTCCTTGCACGGCGTGGAGAGGTTCTGGGCGACGCGCGCCCCGCGCGCCGCTTCCTCGGCGGACCGTTGCTGGGCGCCGGGATCCTTCTCGAACTTGAAGCCCTGCGCGAGCGCCGCGGGCGGCCAGAGCGCGACCGCGCACAGCATCACGCTGACGCGCCGCAGGACCGCAATCCGGACATTCGTTGCCATCGGTGTTCTCCGCCGGACAGCCACTCTAGTACAACGTCGCGCGCCCTTCCATCGCCGCATCGACTTAGACCGCCCCGGGGCGCGCACCCGGTGCGCCCGGAATAGTGCGGCGAGACCCGCGATCGCGCCACCTGACGGACTGTCAACTCGCGTGTGCGGCGAGACGTACGCCACACCGCCGCGTCGACGAGTCGACAGCGGCGCGGGTCAGGGGCGGTAGATGTAGGTGGGCGGGATCTCGCCGGACGGCTGCACCACGGTGCCGTGCGGGGTCGGGACCACGTAGCCCGGCGCGCCACCTGGACCGATGATCATGGCGCCGCCGGGGCGGCCCGGGATCGGGTTGACGAGGGTCGTCGGCTGCCCGGGCCCGACGATCGTGGTGCCGCCCATCGGGTTCGGGCGGATCACCGTCGTGCCCTGGTTCGGCGAGATGATCGTCGTGCCACCGCCCTGGCCGGGCACGATGTAGGTCGGCCCGTAGCCTGGCGCAATCACTGCGCCCGCCCCACCGCCACCAGGCGGCACGACGTATGCGGGCGGGTACCCGGGGGTCAGAATCACCCCGCCGCCGCCTTGCGTCGGGGCCACGATCGCTGCGCCGCCGTAGCCCTGCGGTGCCACCGGCGCACCGGCGCCGGGAACCATCGTTTGCGGGATCACGGGCTGCGGGATCTGGCCGAGGGCGGCAAGCGGGACCGTGAGGAGCAGGATCGGCAGCGCGCGCATGGGTGCCTCCGGAGGCTGGATCGCCACCATATGCTGCGCGACCGATCGCCGCAAGCGCGCGCTGGCGGCGCGGCGGCAGGGCGACACGCAGGACATCCGGCGCGGCACGGGCCGCGGTCCCGGCGGACGGCGAAGCCGCGTACCATTTCCCGGCCCGATCCGAGGACCCCGCGCATGACCGACCTCGCCGACTCCCCGTTCTCCGGCTACTGGCGCGTGGCCGCGCCCGACGTCGATCCGGCCGAGACGCGCGAGTGGCTCGACGCGTTCGACGCGCTGGTCGAGCGCGAGGGCCCGGAGCGCGCCACGTTCCTGCTGCGCCGGCTGCTCGATCGCGCGCGGGCGAAGCGCGTGCGCATGCCGCCGGTTCTCAACACGCCGTACTGCAACACGATCGGGCTCGCCGACCAGCCGCAGTTCCCGGGCAGTCTCGAGATCGAGCACCGTCTCGCGTCGATCATCCGCTGGAACGCGCTTGCCATGGTGGTGCGCGCGAACCGCGCGCACCCGGAGCTCGGGGGTCACATCTCGAGCTACGCGTCGGCCGCCGATCTCTTCGAGGTCGGCTTCAATCACTTCTTTCGCGCGGGCCAGGCCGGCGACCTCGTGTACTTCCAGCCGCACTCGGCGCCGGGCGTCTATGCGCGCGCGTTCCTCGAGGGCCGGCTCACCGAGGTGCACCTGGCGAACTACCGGCGCGAAGTCGGCGGGCAGGGGCTCTCTTCCTACTGCCACCCGTGGCTGATGCCGGCGTTCTGGCAGTTCCCGACCGGATCGATGGGCCTCGGGCCGATCAACGCCATCTACCAGGCGCGCTTCATGCGCTACCTGGAGAACCGCGGACTGCTCGCCACCGCCGGACGCAAGGTGTGGTGCTTCGTGGGCGACGGCGAGATGGACGAGCCCGAGGCCCTCGCCGGCCTGTCGCTCGCCGCGCGCGAAGGGCTCGACAACCTGATCATGGTGGTCAACTGCAACCTCCAGCGGCTCGACGGCCCGGTGCGCGGCAACGGGTCGATCATCCAGGAGCTCGAGGGCCTGTTCGCCGGTGCCGGCTGGAACGTCGTCAAGCTGCTGTGGGGCTCGGACTGGGATCCGCTCTTCGCGCGCGACCACGACGAGGTCATCCTGCGCCGGCTGCACGAGACGGTGGACGGCGAGTTCCAGAAGTACGCCGCGACCGACGGCCGGTTCAACCGCGAGCACTTCTTCAACAAGTATCCCGAGCTGCAGGCGCTCGTCGCCGAGATGTCCGACGAGGACATCGACCGGCTGCGCCGCGGCGGCCACGATCCGGTGAAGATCTACGCGGCCTACCACGTCGCCACGCGGCACCGCGGCCAGCCGACGGTCATCCTTGCGCAGACGAAGAAGGGCTACGGCATGGGGCACTGGGGGCAGGGCAAGATGACCACCCACCAGCAGAAGAAGCTCGACGACGAGGCGTTGCGCGCGTTTCGCGACCGCTTCGCGCTCCCGCTTTCCGACGACGACGTCGAGAGCCTGCGCTTCCACCAGCCGCCCGAGGCGTCGCCGGAGATGCGCTACCTGCACGCGCGCCGGCAGTCGCTCGGCGGCTACCTGCCCGCGCGGCCCACGCACGCGCCGCCGGTGGAGGCGCCGAGGCTCGCGGCCTTTGCGCCGCTCCTCGCCGCCGCGGACGGGCGCGAGAAGTCCACCACCATGGTGTTCGTGCAGATGCTCGGCCAGCTGTTGCGCGACCCGACGGTGGGCAAGCGCATCGTGCCGATCGTAGCCGACGAGGCGCGCACGTTCGGGATGCAGAACCTGTTCCGGCAGGTCGGCATCTACTCGTCGGTCGGGCAGCTCTACGAGCCGGAGGACCGCGACGAGCTCCTGTACTACAAGGAGGCGAAGGACGGCCAGATACTCGAGGAGGGCATCACCGAGGCGGGCGCGATCTCCTCCTGGCTCGCCGCCGCGACGAGCTACAGCGCGCACGGCATTGCCATGCTGCCGTTCTACATCTTCTACTCGATGTTCGGTTTCCAGCGCATCGGCGACATCGCCTGGGCGGCGGCGGACTCGCGCGCGCGCGGTTTCCTGCTCGGCGCGACGGCGGGACGCACGACGCTCTCGGGCGAGGGGCTGCAGCACCAGGACGGCGCGAGCCAGCTCGTCGCGTCCACGATACCGACCTGCAGGGCCTACGACCCCTGCTTCAAGCACGAGCTCGTCGTGATCCTGCAGGACGGGATGCGGCGCATGCTCGAGGCGCAGGAGGACGTCTTCTACTACGTGACGGTGATGAACGAGAACTACGCGCATCCCGAGATGCCGCCGGACGCGGAGGAGGGGATCCGCCGCGGCATGTACCTGCTGCGCGCTTCCACGCGGCGCGACGCGCGGCGGCGCGTGCAGCTGCTCGGCTCGGGAACGATCCTGCGTGAAGCGCTCGCGGCGGCGAAGACGCTCGAGGCCGCGCACGGCGTCGCGGCGGACGTGTGGAGCGTCACGAGCTGGACGGAGCTGCGCTGGGACGGGCTCGTCGCCGGCGGCGCGTCGCCCGCGGTGCGCGAGGCGCGCGGCGGGGCTGCGGGGCAGAGCTGGGTGGCGCGCTGCCTTGACGCGACCGAAGGACCGATCGTCGCGGCGAGCGACTACGTGAGCGCCGTGGCCGATCTCGTCCGGCCGTTCGCACCCGCGGGGCGGCGCTACGTCGCGCTCGGGACCGACGGCTTCGGGCGCAGCGACACGCGCGCGAGCCTGCGCGCCTTTTTCGCCGTCGACCGGGCCGCGATCGCCGCCGCTGCGCTCGGCGCGCTCGGCTGAGCGCGCCGCCCTACATGCCCAGCATGCGCCCGATGCGCGCGACGTAGTCGGCGTCGGTGAAGAGCTCGCCCTCCGCCTTCTGCAGCAGTGCGCGGATGCCGTGCAGTCCCTCGTGGACCTCGCCATGCGCCGTTTCCGGCGCGGCGAGCGCCTGGCGCAGCTGCGCGACCTCGCCGCGCAGCGTTTCGACGTCGCCGGAGCCGGCGCGGACCTTCGCGAGGTCGCGTTCCAGGGCGGCGACGAGCCGGGCGACCTCGTCCAGGTCGACGTTGCTCCTGCCGGGTTGCGTGATGTTCATGCCAGACCTTCCATTGGCGCGGTGCGCGCGTATCCTGTCACTGTCATTCTAGCCTCGCTGCAAGCGTCGGACCCGGAAACGCGACCGACGACCCGGGGCCCGGCCGGCGCGGAACTCGCGCGGCGCGGCGCGGCCTGCGGTTCACACCATCAGGAGATGCGACGATGAATCGACGCGGTTTGCTGCACGGCATCCTGGCATCGGGCCTGGCCGCGGCGCTCCCGGCGCGCGCGCAGAAGACCCTTCCCGCGGACATGAAGGCGGTCGACGCGCTCCAGCAGGGCTGGCGCGAGTTCCTGGCGAAGGGCGTCGCGGCGCCGGCGCCGACCGACACGCTCAAGCTGTCCGGCGAGGAGTGGCGCAAGCGCCTGGACCGGGCACAGTTCTACATCCTGCGCGAGGAGGGGACGGAGGCCGCCGGGACGAGCCCGCTCAACAATGAGTCGCGGGCGGGGATCTTCGCGTGCGCCGGTTGCGGACTGCCGCTCTTCACCTCGGCGATGAAGTACGAGAGCCACACTGGCTGGCCGAGCTTTTTCACCACCATTCCCGGCGTCTTCGGGACCAAGACCGACTACAAGCTGATCCTGCCGCGCACCGAGTACCACTGCGTGCGCTGCGGCGGGCACCACGGGCACGTGTTCGACGACGGTCCGCGGCCGACCGGCAAGCGCTGGTGCAACAACGGCATCGCGCTGAAATTCATCCCGAAGGACGCGAAGGCCTAGGCGCGGACATGCGCGCCGGGCGGCCTGCGGCATAATCGCGCGCGCCGTCCCGCTCGTCGCCGTCCCGCTCGTCGCCGTCTCGCGTGTCCGCTCCCCCCCGCGCGTTCCTCCCGCTCCTCGGCCTCTTCGGCGTCGCAGTGAGCCTCGGCGCGGGCCACGTGTGCGCGCGGGTCGCGTTCACCCATGGCGTAGGCGTACTGACGGCCGCGACCGTGCGCTCGCTGCTCGCCGCCGCCCTCCTGCTGGTGCTGCTGCGGCTGCGCCGGACGCCGGTCCTCCCGCTTCCGCGCGAATTCAAGGGCACGCTCCTGCTCGGCCTGCTCATCGCCGGGCAGACGGTGATGATCCAGGTCGCAGTCGCGCTGCTGCCGGTCACGATTGCGCTGCTCGTCTTCTACACCTATCCCTTCTTCACCGGCCTCGCGTCGATCCTGCTCGGGAGCGAGCGCTTTTCGTGGCGGCTCGCGGCGACGCTCCTTGCGGCCTTCCTCGGCCTCGCCCTCGTGCTCGGGGTGAGTCTCCAGCCCGTCAATCCGCTCGGCGTCGCGGCGGCGCTCGGCGCGTCGGTGGCGTTTACCGCGGCGGTCGTCCTCACGCAGCGCCTCGCCCCCAACCTCGGCGCGCCGCTACGAACCTTCTTCATGCTTGCGACGGCGGCCGCGATCTTCGTCGCGACCGCCGCGGTGACGGCCGACGTCGGGCTGCCCCCCGGCGGCGCCGGCGTCTTCGGGCTCGCCGGGCTCGCGGTGTTCTACGCCGCCGGCATCATCGGGCTCTTCCTGCTCCTACCCCTGCTCGGTCCGGTGCAGACGACGGTCGTCCTCAACCTGGAGCCGGTGGTCGTCGCGGCCCTCGCGTGGGCAGCCCTCGGGGAGGTGCTCACCGCCACCCAGATCCTCGGGGCGATCGTGGTCGTGGGGGCCGTGATGCTCTTCCAGCTCACCGGCAAGCGCTAGCGCCGGCACGATCGCGGTACCCTTGCGGCCGAGCAAGGCAGGAGGAAGTGCGATGCCCGAGATCGTCGATCTACGCAGCGACACCGTCACGCGACCCTCACCCGGAATGCGCGCGGCGATGGCGGCGGCCGAGGTCGGGGACGACGTGTTCGCCGAAGATCCGACCGTCAACCGGCTGCAAGCGCACGCGGCGTCGATGCTGGGATTCGACGCGGCGCTCCTCTTTCCGTCCGGGACCCAGTCGAACCTCGCCGCGATAATGAGCCACTGCCAGCGCGGCGACGAGTACGTCGTCGGCCAGGAGGCGCACACCTACCGCTCCGAGGCGGGCGGTGCCGCGGTGCTCGGGAGCGTGCAACCGCAGCCGCTCGCCAACAAGCCCGACGGCACGCTCGATCTCGCGGAGGTCGAGGCGGCGATCAAGCCCGAGGACGCGCATTACGCACGCACGCGCCTGCTCGCGCTCGAGAACACGATCGGCGGGCGCGCGGTCCCGCGCGGCTACCTCAACGAAGCCCTCGCGCTGGCGGGCCGGCGCGGCCTCGCCACGCATCTCGACGGCGCGCGGATCTTCAACGCGGCCGTGAGGCTCGGCGTCCCCGTCGCCGTGCTCTGCCGCGGCTTCGGCACGGTGTCGGTCTGCCTGTCGAAGGGCCTGGGCGCGCCCGCGGGAACGGTCCTGGCCGGCAGCCGGGACCTCATCGCGCGCGCTCACCGCTGCCGGAAGATCCTCGGCGGGGCGATGCGGCAGGCCGGCGTGCTCGCCGCCGCCGGGCTCTACGCCCTCGAGCACAACGTCGACCGGCTCGCGCAGGACCACGCGAACGCCGAACGCCTCGCCGCCGGGCTCGGCCGGATCGACGGCCTGCGGGTCGAGTCGCCGCAGACCAACATGGTGTTCGTCCACGTTCCCGCCGCGCGCGTGGGCGCCCTCGTCGCCCACCTGAGGGCCGCCGGCGTCAGCGTGCTTCCCGGTGCGCGAATGCGTCTGGTCACGCACCTGGATGTCGACGCGGTGGGCATCGACCGGGCGATCGCCGCGTTCGGCGCATTTTTCCGTGAACACGCGGCGGCGGTTCTGAAATAATCGCGTTCGATGGGCCCCGTCCTTCGTCTCGCACTGGGCGCCGTGGCAACCATGCTCCTGCTCGCGCCGCTCGCGGCGAGCGCGCAGAACCTCGGTCGGCTCGCGCTGCTCTCCCGTCTCGGCGAGCCGCTGGACGCCGAGATCGAGGTCACCGGCGTTCCCGCCCAGGCGCGCGATTCGCTTTCCGCGCAAATCGCTCCGATCGGCGTGTTCGAGCGCTTCGGGGTGACACCTTCTCCGCCGCTCGAAGTGCTGCGCGCCTCGGTCGTGAGCGGCGGCGACGGCAACCCGGTCGTGCGACTCAGATCGACCGTTCCGGTCCAGCGGCCCGCGGTCAACGTCATCATCGAGCTCGCCTGGAACGGCGGACGCATGGTGCGGCAGTACGCGTTCAGCGTCGATCCTCCGGACCGGGCCGTCGCGAAGGCCGAGGCGCCGCCGCCCGCGCCCCAGGTCGAACCGCAGCGCGCTGCGCAGGTTGCGCCGGCGCCTGCGGCACAGGCCGCGCCCGCGAAGTCCCCCGCTGCTTCGAGGCCCGCACCCAAGCCGAAAGAGAAGGTCGCCGCCAAGCCAGCGCCGAAGGAAAAGGCCGCCGCTACGCAACCACGTGCGCGCGTCGCGCCGAAGGGGGTCGACGTCGAGGCCGCCGAGAACCGGGTCAAGGATCTCGAGCGGACGATGCGCGACCTGCAGGAGCGAATCGACGCGCGCAACCGCGAGATCGAGGCGCTTCAGCGCGAGGTCGGTGGCACCGCCAAGTAGCGCCGCGGCACCGCCTCAGGCGGCAAGCTCGCCCTTCAGCTCGACGATGTTGTCCTCGGGGTCCCAGAGGTAGATCGAGACGCCTTCGCCCTGCGCACCGAAGCGCGGGCGGGCCTCCCCGACGCGCACCCCGTGCGCCGTGAGCTCGGCCGCGATCGCAGCCGGGTCGAACGGCGCCACGCGCAGGCACACGTGATCGACGTTGCGCCCGTCCGGACCCGGGGGCGCACCGCCCCTGCGTCCGAGGGGGCCGTCGACCGGGACGAGGTCGATCATTGCGCGTCCGGCGCGCAGGTGCACCAGCCCGAGATCGTCGCGGCGCCACGCGACCGGGCACCCGAGCACGTCGCGGTAGAAGGCGATCATGCGCTCGAGGTCCCGCACCCGCAGGACGACGTGGTCGATGTCGACGACGCGGATCATCGGGCGTGCTTGCGCTCGCGCCACGTCAGGCGCTTGGCCGCCTTCTCGGCCCAGCGCCGCCGCACGTCCGCCGGCGGCGGGTGATCGCGCAGGGCGTAGGCACGGCGCTCGATCTCGTCGTTCCGGCGCAGCGCGCGGATCTGCCGGTCGCTCACCAGGCGGTAGTGCGGGAGCGCCTCGAGCCGCTCGGTGACCTCCCAGCAATTCTTGCCGTTCGTCGCCCACAGCCTGGGGTCGATCGTGCGCAAGTCGAGCGGGCGCGAGTAGCGGCGCAGGGTCTTGTGGCCGCGCTTGTTCGCATACTCGTGGAAGTAGCTGAGCGCGAGCTCGCGCAGGCTGCGATAGATCGGGTCCCGGTAGCGCAGCGGGTAGTGGTTGGTCTTGGAGAGGGCGCCCCAGAAGCCGTTGCGCCGGAAGAGCGCGACGACGTGGTCGTAGTCGTGCACCGCGGAGAGGTCGAGCAGCAGCGGCCGCTCGCCGTGGACCCAGAGCGCGGCCGCGGCGAGCATCGCGCCCTCGATGCAATGCGCCCGCTGCTGGCGCAGCACCTCGCGGATCGACAGCGCCGTGTCGCCGTCCGGCTCGAAGTTCTGCGGGATGCGGTCGAGGAACGCCTGGATCTTCTGCGGCGAGTCGAGAAGCTGCAGGACGCGAAACTCCGCGCGCGTGAGGCCGAGATCCTCCCGTCGGGCGAAACGCTTGCGCATCGATCCTTGCTCCTGGCGTCGAGGGGCCGACAGCGTCGGCGCGCGGCGACGGTCCTCCGCCGGCCGCCCGGATGATAACCATGCCCTCGCGGGCCGCGGGGACAGTGGCGCTTTTCCATGCTGATGGCATAATGGCGCCGTCACCCTGCGCGGGTGGCACGATCCCTGGAAGGAGGCGCCAATCGTCCGGCTCGTCGCACTTGGAGTCGCCCTCGCGCTCGCGGCGGTAGCAGCGGCGGCAGCCGAGCTCGGCCGCCTGACCGTGTTTTCGGGCGTCGGCGAGCCCTTGCGCGCGGAGATCGACGTCGTCGACGTGGGGGCGAACGAGGCGCGCGCGCTCAGCGTGCGCCTCGCGACGACCGAGGAGTTCTGGCGCGCCGGCATCGAGCCGCCGACGTTCCTCGGGGCGCTCAGCGCGGCCATCACGCGCGGGACGAAGGGTCGCACCGTGGTGACGCTCACCTCGAGCCAGCCGATCGAAGAACCGTTCATGAGCCTGCTGGTGCAGCTCGGCTCGCCATCCCGGCAGTCGACACGCGAATACCCCGTGCTGCTCGAGGAGCGTCGCACCCGCGAGGCGCGCCCCGCGCCGATCCTCCCCGAGCTCGCGCCCGCGCAGCCTGAGCCTGCGCCCAGCGAACCGGCGCTCGTGCCAGCCGGGCCGACCGCGCTCGCCGCGAACAACGGCGAACACCGCGTGCGGCCGGGCGAGACGCTCGCGACGATCGCAAGCGCCCTCAAGGTGCCAGGCGCAACGCGCGAACAGGCGCTGGTGGCATTCGTGCGCGCGAACCCCGGCGCGTTCGGCGACGGGAACATGAACCAGCTGTCCGCGGGACAGGTGCTGACGGTGCCCGACGAGGTCGCGGTGCGCGCCGTCTCGCCAGACGAGGCCCGCCGCGTGGTGGCGGAGCACCGTGCCGCCGCGCAAAGGGCGCTCGCCGCGGCCGATCGGCTGCAGCTCTCTCGCCAGGACGCGGGTACCGCCGGGGCGGACGATGGCGCAGCGGCGCGCCGCGCTTCCAGCGAGGCGCAGGAGCGCCTTGCCATGCTCGAGCGCAGCATCGAGAGCCTCCACAAGCTGGCGGAGCTGCAGAACCGCCAGATCTCGCGCCTCCAGCAAGTCGCAATCGGGAACGCGGTGTCGCCCGGTCCGGGCGCGGCCGGTGCCTCCGAGCCCGGCAGCGTGGCGCCACCCGCGGAGGATCGTTACCTGCAGCGCGCGCTGGGGCGGCTCGTCGGCGAGCATTGGCCCTGGTTCGCCACCGCGCTCGTGCTCGCATTCGCGGCGTGGGTGTGGATGCCGCTCAAGACCGCACGCCTGTGGCGCAAGAAGCGCCGTCGCAAGGAGCGCATGCTGCGGCGCATCCTGCGCGGCGAGGACCGCGCGCGGCGCAAGCGGCGCCAACGCGTCGTGACGCTCGCACCCGCCTGAGCGCGCCGCGGGCGCCGTCAGTCGCGTCCGACCGCCCGCGTAGAATCCCGCCCTTCCTCCCGCGCGCCCGCGCGGGGCGTGCCCATGACGCCTCACGCCTTCCGCGACATCGTCCGACTCGCCTGGCCCGTCTACGTCGCGCAGGTTGCGGTCATGGCGAACGGGGTTATCGACACGGTCATGGCCGGGCGCTACGGCACGCTCGATCTCGCTGCGGTCGGGATCGGCGCGTCGATCTACGCGACCCTGTTCATCACGCTGATGAGCGTGCTGCTCGCGCTGACGCCGATCGCCTCGCAGGCCTACGGCGCAGGACGTCACGCGGAGATCGGCGAGAGCGTCCGTCAGTGCGCCTGGCTCGCCGTGTGGCTGACGATCGTCGCCATCGCCCTGCTCGAGCACCCCGGTCCGCTGCTCGCCTTGAGCCGCCTCGCGCCCGACGTCGAGGCGCGCACCGTCGCGTACCTCGATGCGATCGCGTGGGCCGTTCCGGCCACGCTGCTCTTGCGCGTGTTCGCGGGCTTCTCGACCGCGATTTCACGGCCGCGCGCGGTGATGGCGTTCAACCTGGCCGGGCTCGCCCTCAAGGTTCCGCTCAACTGGGTCCTCATGCACGGCGAGCTCGGCTTGCCGGCGCTCGGTGCCGCGGGCTGCGCGGCGTCGACGGCCGTGATCGCGTGGCTGACCTGTATCGCGGCCTGGCTCTGGTGCTGGCGCAACCGCGACTATCGGCGCTATCGCGTCTTCGAACGCTGGTCCTGGCCGAACGCGCGCGCGCAGTGGCGGCTCGTCGCGCTCGGGGTGCCGATCGGCGCGACCTTCTTCGTCGACGTCACCGCGTTCACGTTCATGGCGCTGTTCATCGCCCGCTCCGGGGCGCTCTGGTCGGGCGCGCATCAGATTGCCGCGAACCTCGCTGCGGCTGCGTTCATGCTGCCGCTCGCGATCGGGATCGCGGCGAGCGTGCTGGTCGGCCAGGCGCTCGGCGCCCGCGCCGCGCAGCGCGCGCGGTCGACCGGCCTCGCGGGGGTCGCGCTCGGCCTCGCCTGCGGCGTGACGGTCGGCGCGACGCTCGTCCTGGCCGCGCACCCGATCGTCGCGCTCTACACGTCAGACGCGGAAGTGCAGCTCCTCGCCGCGGGGCTGCTCGGGTTCGTCGGCGCGTATCACGTCTTCGACGCCCTGCAGGTGGTCGCCGTAAACGCGGTGCGCGCATACGAGCGCACGGCGATCCCAATGCTGATCTACGTCGCGGCGCTGTGGGGCGTCGCCCTGGGCGGCGGGTATCTCCTCGGCATCTCCGGGATTGCCACCGCGGGCGGGGACGTCGCGCCGATGGGGGCGCGCGGGTTCTGGCTTGCCGCGCTGGCCGGGATGGTCCTGACCGCGGCGCTCGTGACCGCCTACTTCCTGCGTACGAGCGGTGCGCGCGTGCGCCTGGAGGCGCGCGAGCGCCGCGCCGCGCCGTAGGCGCTGCGCGCCCAGGGCGCGGCCAGCGTGCGCGATTCCAATACCTCTTCGGGCGCACGGAAATAGGACATCACGACACGTCGTCCGCGCGCCCGGTACGCGAACGGCGACGCGCCGGCACGCTCGAAATCGCTCCGATTCTCATCGTCCGCTTTCAGGTAAAGGACTCCGTCGGCGATCAGAGCGAACATCGTGCCGTCGCAATACAGGCCGTGGCCGCCGAACATCCGCCGCGCGACGACGCTGCCGACCGACGACAGCAGATCGGTTGCGTGAGTTGCGAACTCCTCTGGCGGTTTCATGGTCGTAGCAAACGAACCTGTCTATCATAGACGCGCGCGCCAGCCGGCGGACTTCGCCGTGCCGGCCGCGCGAGCACGGGAGCATTCACGCATGCCCTACTCCGCCGCCAAGCGACGCCCGCCGCACCTGCGCCGCTCGTGGCTCTTCTGCCCGGGCGCCGATGCGGCCGCGCAGGCTGCGGCGCTGGAAGCGGTGCCGGACGTGCTGATACCCGACCTCGAGGACTTCACGCCGCCCGCGCTCCGGCCGCGCGGGCGCGAGATGATCCTCGCGCTGCTCGAGAAGTGCCGCAAGGCGGGCCTCATCGGCGCGGTGCGGGTGAATCCGCTCGCCGCCGAAGGCCGCAACGACCTCGGGGTCGTGATGCAGGCCCGGCCGGCGGCGGTGTTGCTGCCCAAGACGAACGCGCCCGAGCAGATCGTCGAGCTCGACCGCGCGATCACCGACCACGAGCGCCGGCTCGCGATTCCAACCGGCAGCACCGAGATCGTGCCGAACATCGAAACGGCGGCGGGGCTCGTCGCGACCGGCGCCATCGTCCGCGCGAGCGCGCGCGTGAAGGCCTGCCTGGTCGCCGCGGAGGACATGGCCGCCGACCTGGGCGCCGAGCGCGGACCGGACGGGGTCGAGCTTGCGTACGTGCGCCAGCGGTTCCTGGTCGAGTGCGTCGCGGCCGGGGTGGTCGCGATCGATGCCCCCTACACGTTCAGCGACCTGGAGGGCGCGGGCGCCGAAGCGCGGCACGCGCGCCGGCTCGGCTACCGGGCGAAGAGCGCGGTGGTGCCCGCGCACGTCGCGGTGATCAACGCCGTGCTGACGCCCGACGCCGAAGCGATCGCGCGGGCGCGCCGCATCGTGGAGTCCTTCGATGCCGCGCGCGCGGCCGGACGCGACCGCGCCGAAGTCGACGGGAATCTCGTCGAGGTGCCGACCTACCTGAACGCGAAGCGGCTCATCGCTCGCGACGAGGCGCTGCGCGGGGCGCACGGCGCGCACGCGCCCAAGCGCTGAGGCGCTCTCCGCCGGGCAACGCGCAGGCATTACGTCACCTGGCGGCCGACGCCGCCATTTTCTTGCCAGAATCCGGCGTTAACCTTCCACCCTGACGACTCGCCCCCGACACGAACGTCGTCTCGAATACAACCGTCGCGGCCCCGGGGTACGGACCGCAAAGACGGAAGGAGACTGAAGTGGACGCCACCAAACCTCAACCCACCGCGCGCCTCGGTCGGGTCGTGCTCGCGGATTTCTCGCTCGTGCTCGTCAAGGCGCTCGCCGGCGGGTTCGCCGCGAGCGTCGTCGCGGCCGCGATCGTTCTCGGCCTGGCGCGACTCGCCGGCTGACCTGCCGCCGGCGCGCCAGCGCGGGCGCTGCGGGCCGGTGGCTGGGGCGAGCGTCGCGCGGGCAGCACAATGCGCGCTACGGGGTTGCGCCCGGCGCCATAGCGCGATCACAGAGTACGGCCGCGCGACTCGAAGCGCGATCATCGCGACGCGATGCCCTGCGGGCATCGGTCCCCAGTCCCCTGGCCCCCAGCGCCTGCCCCGCACGCGCGCCGCCCGCCGAGGCTGCGACGCGAGGCGACCGGCAGGTGTCGCCGCGCCCCGACGATTGCCGCGCCGCCGGGCGCGCTCCCGCCTTCCGAGCCGAGGATCGCTAGACCGATCGGCCTAGACCATGAAGCGCCTTGTGCGGGGTGCCCGATTGGTCTGAGATTCCGCGGACGCCATCACGACCCCCGCGATCCGGACCACGCCTGCGACCCCATGATCGACACTCGAACATACGGCGCAAGCGCGCACCACATCCAGGAAGAAGAGGAGCGCAGCATCAACACGGCGATGCGCGCCACGCTGTGGTTCGTGACCATCGTGCTCCTTCTCGCTTGGGCGGGCGTGGCAGACGCCGGCTCCCTGCCCGGGGCGACGGTCGCCGCAGTAGCGGCGCGCGCCGGGTAGCCCGTTTCCTCGTCGATCGCGGGGGCTCCCGCTCCTCGCAACCTCGCGATCGCCTTTGTTCCCGGCGTCGCGCGGCCCTTGCGCGGCGCCGGGAGATTTCTTCCCGCGAAGCGTCAGGGGCGCGGCTGCACGGCCGTTGCGTCGTCGTCCAGGTGCAGGCCGAGCCGGCCCGCCTCGACGACGGCCTGGGTGCGCGTGCTGACGTTCAGCGCGCGCAGGATGGCGGCCACGTGGATCTTGACCGTGCCCTCCGCCAATCCGAGTTCGCGGCAGATCGCCTTGTTCGGCTTGCCCTGGAGGATCAGCGCGAGCACCTGCGCCTGCCGCCCGGTGAGGCCGAGCGCATCGGCGGTCAGCGGCGCAGCGCCGGCCGACCGCTGCACGTCGGGGGCTACGGCATCGAGCACCGCGTCCCCGCCCGACCCGAGCGCGGCGGGCGGAACGTAGATGCCGCCCGAGAGCACCAGGCGCAAGGCTTGCAGCATGAGCGGGCTCGGCGAGGTCTTGGGGATGAAGCCCATCGCGCCGAGATCGATGGCGCGCACGACGTCGTCGCGCCGGTCTGAGGCCGAAAGCACGACGACCGGGACGGCGGGGAACGCGTTGCGCAGCTCGTCGAGCACCGCGAACCCGTCCGCGTCGGGCAACGACAGATCGAGCAGAAGGAGGCCGGCGTCCGGGTGCGCTGCGACCAGCGCACGGCCGGTGGCCGCGTCGCGCGCGTCGCACACCTCGACCTCGCGGTCGAGCTGCCGGAGCACGTGGTGCAACGCCTCGAGGATCAGCGGATGGTCATCGACCACCAGGATCTTCACGAGTCTCTCTCGCTACCGATGTTGTTGGTGTTCGGTTGATGGTAGCACCGGGTCATCGCATCCGCACGCGCGCCGAGCCGACGAGCGCCGCAGGAGGATGACGCCATGCGACCGCCGGCCCGGGCCGGAGGCCTGGGGGACGGCGCTAGAGCCCGAGCCGCTGCCAGATCGTCGTGGTGAGGCCGGCCTGGTTCATCGTGTAGAAGTGCAGGCCCGGCGCGCCGGCGGCGAGCAGCCGGTCGCACAGGTCGGTCACCACGTCCAGCCCGAGGCTCCGGATCGAGGCCGTGTCGTCGGCGTAGCCCTGGAGCTTGAGCCGCAGCCAGCGCGGGATCTCGGCGCCGCACGCGTCGGAGAAGCGCGCGAGCTGGCTGAAATTGGCGATCGGCATGATGCCGGGGACGATCGGGACGTCGATCCCGAGCGCCTCGCACTCGTCGACGAAGCGGAAATAGGCGTCGGCGTTGTAGAAATACTGCGTGATTGCGCCGTTCGCGCCGGCGTCGACCTTGCGCTTGAAGTGGCGCAGGTCCTCGCCGGCGGTGCGCGCCTGCGGGTGGAACTCCGGATAGCAGGCGACTTCGACGCTGAACCAGTCGCCGGTGGTCGCACGGATGAATTCCACGAGCTCGTTGGCGTGGCGCAGCTCGCCGGCGCTCGCCGCGCCGGAGGGCAGATCGCCGCGCAGCGCGACGATGTGCCGGATGCCGTGCGACCGGTAGAGCTCCAGCGTCTGCGCGATGTCGGCGCGCGTGGACCCGATGCACGACAGGTGGGGCGCCGCCTCGTGGCCCTCGGCCCGGGTCTCGAGCACGGTCTCGAGCGTGCGGTCGCGCGTCGAGCCGCCGGCGCCGTAGGTGACGGAGAAGAACCGCGGCTTGAGCTGCTCGAGCTGCCGGCGGGCGGCACGCAGCTTCTCCACCCCTTCCGGCGTCTTCGGCGGAAAGAACTCGAAACTGATGCTGCGAGGGAATTTCCTCTGGCTATCCATCGAGCCTCCTGCACTCGCGAATCAGCGCCTTGCGCGTTGGAGCGTCACCGCCTCGGGCGGTGACGCTCCAACGCGGGCACGATGGCCCGTCAATAGCGATAGTGATCGGTCTTGTACGGCCCGGATTTCGGCACGCCGATGTACTTTGCCTGCTCGTCGGTGAGCTCGGTCAGCATCGCGTTCAGCTTCTTGAGCTGGAGCCGCGCGACCTTCTCGTCGAGGTGCTTCGGCAGCGTGTAGACGCCGACCGGGTACTTCGAGGTGTTGGTGAACAGCTCGATCTGGGCGATCGTCTGATTCGCGAACGACGAGCTCATCACGTAGCTCGGGTGACCGGTGCCGCAGCCGAGGTTCACCAGTCGGCCCTTGGCGAGCACGATGATGCGCTTGCCGTCGGGGAAGATCACGTGGTCGACCTGCGGCTTGATCTCTTCCCACTTGTACTTCTCGAGCGAAGCGATGTCGATCTCGCTGTCGAAGTGGCCGATGTTGCAGACGATTGCCTGGTCCTTCATCTTCGCCATGTGGTCGTGCGCGATCACGCGCAGGTTGCCGGTCGCGGTGACGAAGATGTCGGCCTTGTCGGCGGCGTAGTCCATCGTGACGACGCGGTAGCCCTCCATCGCGGCCTGCAGCGCGCAGATCGGGTCGATCTCGGTGACCCACACCTGCGCCGAGAGCGCGCGCAGCGCCTGCGCGGAGCCCTTGCCCACGTCGCCGTACCCGCACACCACCGCGATCTTGCCCGCGACCATCACGTCGGTGGCGCGCTTGATGCCGTCGACGAGCGACTCGCGGCAGCCGTACAGGTTGTCGAACTTGGACTTGGTGACCGAGTCGTTGACGTTGATCGCGGGGAACATGAGCCGGCCGTCCTTCGCCATTTCGTAGAGGCGGTGGACGCCGGTCGTGGTCTCCTCGGTGACGCCCTTGATCGCCTTGGCGCGCGCCGAATACCAGCCGGGCTGCGAGGCGAGGCGCTTCTTGATCGCCGCGAAGAGCACGCGCTCCTCCTCGCTGCCGGGGTTGTTGAGCACCTTCGGATCGGTCTCCGCGCGCGCGCCGAGGTGGAGAAGCAGTGTCGCGTCACCGCCGTCGTCGAGGATCATGTTCGAGAGCCCGCCGTCGGGCCACTCGAAGATGCGGTGCGTGAAGTCCCAGTATTCCTCGAGCGACTCGCCCTTGTAGGCGAAGACCGGCGTTCCCTCGGCGGCGATTGCCGCGGCGGCGTGGTCCTGGGTCGAGAAGATGTTGCACGAGGCCCAGCGCACCTGCGCGCCGAGCGCCTGCAGCGTCTCGATCAGCACCGCGGTCTGGATCGTCATGTGGAGCGAGCCGGTGATACGCGCGCCTTTGAGCGGCTGTTTCGCGGCGTACTCCTCGCGGATCGCCATCAGACCGGGCATCTCGGTCTCGGCGATCCTGATCTCCTTGCGGCCCCAGTCGGCGAGCGACAGGTCGGCGACGCGGAAGTCCTGCTTCGGTTGGGGGACTGCGCTCATGGCGAACCTCGTTCAACGGAGCGGGCGCCGTTACTCCTGGATCACCCCCGAGCCTGGCGGGCGCGATGCCCGTCGCAGCGCCCCTCGGGGGCGGAAATAAAAAGCGCTCGCACCGTTTCCGGTGCGAGCGCCGTTGTCAGGTGCTGAGCCTGGCCGGCCGTTCAGGCCGGTTGCAACGCTCCTCAGCCGCCGGGATTATAGGTCAATCCCAACCCGCTGCGGTGCGGAATTACGCGAGCGCGGGCTGCTTGACGCCCGCGTCGGCGGCGAGGGCTTTCGCCTTGTCCGTCCGCTCCCAGGTGAACTCCGGCTCCTCGCGACCGAAGTGGCCGTAGGCGGCGGTCTTCTCGTAGATCGGGCGCAGCAGGTCGAGCATCAGGACGATGCCCTTCGGCCGCAGGTCGAAGTGCTTCTGCACGAGCTCGGCGATCTTGTCGTCCGAGATCTTTCCGGTGCCCGAAGTGGTGACCATCACGCTGGTGGGCCGGGCGACGCCGATCGCGTACGACACCTGCACGAGGCACTTCGACGCGAGGCCCGCGGCGACCACATTCTTCGCGACGTAGCGCGCGGCGTAGGCGGCGGAGCGGTCCACCTTGGACGGGTCCTTGCCGGAGAACGCGCCGCCGCCGTGCGGGGCAGCGCCCCCGTAGGTGTCGACGATGATCTTGCGCCCGGTAAGGCCGCAGTCGCCATGCGGGCCGCCGATCACGAACCGGCCGGTCGGGTTCACGAGGTACTTCACCTCGCCCTTGACCAGGTTCTTCGGCAAAATGGGCTTGATGATCTGCTCGATCACCGCCTCCGAGAGTTCCTTGTGCTCGACGTCGGGCAGGTGCTGCGTGGAGAGCACGACCGTGTCGATCGCCTCGGGCCGGCCGTCGGCGTAGCGCACGGTGACCTGCGACTTCGCGTCCGGTCCGATCCACGGCAGGCGGCCGTCGCGCCGCACCTCGGACTGGCGCTGCACGAGCCGGTGCGCAAGGTAGATCGGGAGCGGCATGAGCTGCGGCGTCTCGTCGCAGGCATAGCCGAACATGAGGCCCTGGTCGCCCGCGCCCTGCTCGAGGTCGAGGCCCTGGCCCTCGGTCACGCCCTGCGAGATGTCCGGCGACTGGCGGTCGTAGTTCACCATCACCGCGCAGGCGCGGTAGTCCATGCCGTAGTCGGCGTTGTCGTAGCCGATGCGTTTCACCACACCGCGCGCGACCTGCGCGTAGTCGACGGACGCCTTGGTCGTGATCTCCCCCGCCAGCACGATGAGCCCGGTATTGCACAGCGTCTCCGCGGCGACTCGGGCGTACTTGTCCTGGGCTAGAATCGCGTCCAGGATCGCATCCGAGATCTGGTCGGCGACCTTGTCGGGATGACCTTCCGACACCGACTCGGAAGTGAAGAGGTAGCTGCTCATGGGCTCGCGCAGTCCGGTAAGGGGAACAAGGGCGGCGATTCTAGCAGACCCTGCAGGCCGGTCCCGCAGTCAATCGATCACGCTTTCCCACTCTCGAATCCCGCGATTGACGCCCCGGAATTGACCGCCCCGCATCCATGAGCAAGCTCCGGGCCGCGGTGGTGGGGGTGGGCTATTTCGGCAGCCGTCACGTCGACAAGTGGGCCGCGCTGGACGACGTCGAGCTCGCCTACGTCGTCGACCGCGACGCCGATCTGGCGCGCAAGGTCGCACGCAGGTTCGGTGCGGCGGCTGCCACCGATCCGGCCGAGATCGCGGGCAAGGTGGACGTCGCCTCGGTCGCGGTGCCGACCGAGCACCACCATGCGGTCGCGAGCCGCCTCCTCGACGCGGGCATCCACGTGCTGGTCGAGAAGCCGCTCACGCGCACGCTGGAGGAAGCCGACCGCCTGGTCGCCGCCGCCGAGGCGCGCGGCCTGGAGCTGCGAGTCGGGCACCTCGAGCGCTTCAACCCTGCGCTGGTCGCGGTGCGCGACCGCATCGTGCGGCCGCGCTTCATGGAGTGCCACCGGCTCGCGCCGTTCAAGCCGCGCTCGACCGACGTGGACGTCGTGCTCGACCTGATGATCCACGACATCGACATCATCCTCAGCCTCGTCGGCGCCGAGGTCACCGAGGTGCGCGCGAGCGGCGTGCCGGTGCTCACCGGCAGCGTCGACATCGCGAACGCGCGCATCGAGTTCGCCGACGGTTGCGTCGCGAACGTCACTGCGAGCCGGGTCAGCGCGAAGTCGATGAGAAAGCTGCGCGTCTTCCAGCCCGACACTTATGTCTCGATCGACTTCGAGGCACGCGAATGCGCAGTCGCGCGCAAGCTCCCGGGCGAGACGCGCGACGGCATGCCGAAGATCGACCACGAGCTCAGGCGCTTCGCGCAGGGCGACTCGCTCGAGGCGGAGTTGCGCGCGTTCGTCGACGCGGTGCGCGGCCGCGCGCGCCCCGGGGCGACCGGCCGCGAGGGGCGGCGCGCACTCGATCTCGCGCTCGCGGTGTCGCACCGGATCCGCGACAGCCTGAAGTGAAGCGCAGGCTCCGGTTCACCAAGATGCAGGGTGCCGGGAATGACTTCGTCGTTCTCGATGGCGTCTCCGCGCCGATCGAGCTTGCGCCGGCGCAGCTCGCGCGCCTCGCCGACCGTCACTTCGGCGTCGGCGCCGACCAGATCCTGCTGGTCGAGCCCGCGCGCACGAGCGGCGTGGACTTTCGCTACCGGATCTTCAATGCCGACGGCGGCGAGGTCGAGCAGTGCGGCAATGGCGCGCGCTGCTTCGTGCGCTTCGTGCGCGATCGCGGCCTGACCGCGAAACGCGAGATCCGCGTCGAGACGCTCGCCGGCATCATCGCGCCGCGCCTGGAGGACGACGGGCGCGTCACCGTCGACATGGGCGCTCCGGCGTTCGAGCCGTCGCGCGTGCCGTTCGACACCACGGGCCTCGCGCCGCTCGCGCGCCACCCGCGCGTGGACGTCTGGCCGCTGGAGGTCCCCGGCGCGACGCTGCCGATCGTCGTGGTCTCGATGGGCAATCCGCACGCGGTGCAGGTGGTGCCGGACGTCGCCGCGGCGCCGGTCGCGACGCAGGGGCCGCTGGTCGAGCGCCATCCCCGGTTTCCGCAGCGGGTCAATGCCGGCTACATGCAGGTGGAGGGGCGCTCCCGCATCCGGCTGCGCGTGTTCGAGCGCGGCGCGGGCGAGACGCTCGCCTGCGGGACCGGCGCCTGCGCTGCGGTAGCCGCCGGCATCCGGCTCGGGCTGCTCGACTCGCCGGTCGAGGTGCACACGCGCGGCGGGGAATTGACGATTGCGTGGCGTGGCGCGGACAATCCGGTGTACATGACCGGGCCCGCGCAAACGGTGTTCGAGGGAGAGATCGAGATTGAGTGAGATCAAAGCGGAGGATGTCGCGCGCTACCTCGAGGCGAACCCGATCTTCTTCGAGGAGCACGCCGAGCTCCTGACGCGAATCCACGTGCCGCACCCGCACGGCGGCCAGGCGATCCCGCTCTCCGACCGCCAGGTGCTCGGGCTGCGCGAGAAGACCCGCGCGCTCGAAGGCAAGCTCTCCGAGCTGATCCAGTTCGGCGAGGAGAACGACGTCATCAGCGAGCGCGTGCACCGGCTCGCGGTCGCGATGCTCGCCGCGCGCACCCTGCCCACGCTCCTGCACGAGCTGTACTTCAACCTGCGCGAGGACTTCGCGGTGCCGCATGCGGGGCTGCGCCTCTGGCGCGGCACGGGCGAGGGCGCCGAGTTCCAGCCGGTGAGCGAAGAGCTGCGCGCCTACGCCGCGGACCTCGACGCCCCATTCTGCGGGCCGAACGCGAACTTCGAGGCGGTGAGCTGGTTCGGCGAGGCGGCGCCCCACATCCGTTCGGTCGCCTTCATGCCGTTGCGGGAGCTCGACCAGACCTTCGGCATGCTCGTGCTGGCGAGCGAGGACCTGCTGCGCTTCTACCCGGAGATGGGCACGCTGTACCTCAAGCGCATCGGGGAGATGGCGAGCGCCGCGCTGCTGCGCTTCGTCTAGCATGCGCACCGGCGCGCCTCGCCCGGGGGGTGCCGATCCCCGCCGCGAGCTGGTCGCGGCGTACCTGGAGCACCTTGCCGTGGAACGGCGACTCGCGGAGGCCACGCGGATCGCCTACGCGCAGGGGCTCGATGCGCTGCTCGGGGCGGTCCCCGACCTGCCCCCTGCCGAGATGCGCACCACCCATCTCCGCCGGGCGACGGCGCAGCTCCGCAGCCGCGGCCTCGACGGGCGCACGATCGCCCGCATCCTGTCCTCGTGGCGGGGTTTCTTCCGATGGCTCGCCCGCACCCGACGCCTCGACGCCGATCCGTGCGCCGGGGTGCGCGCACCGAGGGTCGCTCGACTGCTGCCGAAGGCGCTGACGCCCGACGAGGCGCGCCTGTTGCTCGAACGCCCGGCCGAGGGCCCGCTGGAGGTGCAGGACAAGGCGATGTTCGAGCTCTGCTACTCGTCGGGCCTGCGGCTCGCGGAGCTGGTCGGGCTCGACGCGGCGGAGGTCCGCGGGATCGTGCGCGACCGGGAAGTGACGGTGACCGGGAAGGGCCGCAGGACCCGGACGGTGCCGGTGGGCGCGAAAGCGGTCGCGGCGCTGCGTGAGTGGGTGGCGACGCGCGCGCAGATCGCGCACCCCGAAGAGCACGCGCTCTTCGTCGGGGCGCAGGGGCGGCGCGTGAACCCGGCGGTGGTGCGTCGACGCCTTGCCCGCTGGGGTTCGAGCGCCGGGGTCGGACAGCACGTCCATCCCCACGTCCTGCGGCACTCGTTCGCGTCGCACGTCCTGCAGTCCTCGAGCGACCTGCGCGCGGTCCAGGAGATGCTCGGTCACGCGAGCATCTCGACGACGCAGGTTTACACGCGTCTCGACTTCCAGCACCTCGCCAAGGTCTACGACGCCGCGCACCCGCGCGCGAAGAAGAAGGGCTAGCGGCACGTGAGCGCCCGACGCGCGAACGGGCGGCGTTCGCGTCCGCAGGACGACGCGCCGGCGCTGATCCTCAAGCCCGGCCGCGAGAAGTCGCTCGCGCGCCGGCACCCGTGGGTGTTCTCGGGCGCGGTCGAGCGGGTCGAAGGCGCGCCCGAGCCGGGTGCGACGGTTGCGGTGCGGGCGGCCACGGGCGGGTTCCTCGCCTGGGCCGCCTTCAGCCCGCAGTCGCAGATCCGTGCGCGTGCCTGGAGCTTCGACGAGGCCGAGTCCATCGGCGCGGGATTCTTCCGCGCGCGCGTCGACGGCGCGGTGTCGCGACGCGCGGGGCTCGAGCGGGACACCGATGCGCTGCGCCTCGTCCACGGCGAAGCGGACGGACTGCCGGGTGTGGTCTGCGACCGCTACTCCGGGCTGGTGGCGGTGCAGCTCTCGTCCGCCGGCGCCGAGCGCTGGCGCGACGAGATCGTCGAGGCGGTGTGCGCTGCGAGCGGCTGCCGTGCGGCCTACGAGCGCTCCGATCTGGAAGTTCGCTCGCTCGAGGGTCTGGCGCCGCGCGCCGGTCCGCTGCGCGGCGCGCCGGACGCAGTCGTGACGATCGTCGAGCACGGACTGCACTACCGCGTCGACGTTGCGCACGGACAGAAGACCGGGTTCTATCTCGACCAGCGCGCGAATCGGCGCACGATCGGCGCGCTCGCCGCCGGTCGCGAGGTCCTCAATGCGTTCTGCTACAGCGGGGGCTTCTCGCTCGCCGCGCTTGCGGGCGGCGCCGCGTCGGTGCTCTCGATCGACAGCTCCGCCGCGGCTCTCGAGCTGGCACGCGAAAACCTCGCGCTGAACCGCCTGGACGCCGCGCGCGCCGAGTGGCGGGAGGCGGACGTGTTCCAGTGCCTGCGCGAGCTGCGCAATGCGGGCCGGACGTTCGATCTCGTGGTGCTCGACCCGCCGAAGTTCGCGCCCACCGCCGCGCACGCGGAACGGGCCGCGCGCGCGTACAAGGACGTCAACCTGCTCGCGCTGAAGCTGCTGCGCCCGGGCGGCCTGCTCGCCACGTTCTCGTGCTCGGGCGGCGTATCGGCCGAACTCTTTCAGAAGATCTTGGCAGGCGCCGCGACCGACGCAGGCGCCGACGCGGAGCTCGTCGCGCGTTTCCACGCCGACCGGGATCACCCGGTGCTCATGTCCTTCCCCGAGGGCGAGTACCTGAAGGGGCTGCTGCTGCGCAAGCGTTGACGGGCGCGCGGTGCAACTGTGTTGCACCGTTCCCGGCCGGCGGCTAGAATGCGCGCCCGTGTCGGCCGGCCCAGCGAAAGCGATCCCGAGCGCGAGCGCGCGGCTGCGCGCGACGGGCGAGCGGATCACGCCGGCGCGGGCCGCCGTGTTCGCGCTGCTGCGCGACTCGGCGCGTGCGCTGTCGCACCAGGAGATCGAGTCCGGTCTCGGGCGCGCGAATGCCCTGGACCGCGTGACCGTGTATCGGGTGCTCGAGTGGCTGGTGGACCAGGGGCTCGCCCACAAGGTGGCCGGCCTCGATCGCGTGTGGCGCTTCAGCATCGCGCGCGAGACCCACGGACGCCACGCGCATTTCCAGTGCATCGGCTGCGGCAAGGTGGTCTGCCTGTCCGACGTTGCCCCGCGGCGCGTGACGCTGCCGCGCGGTTTCCGCTCCGAGCGCGTGGACGTGACGGTGAAGGGCCGCTGCGCCGAGTGCGCGTAGGGCGGCAAGGAGAGTGAGAGCAGTGGCGCAAGAAACCATGGTCCCCGTCACCATCCTGACGGGATTCCTCGGGAGCGGGAAGACGACGCTCCTCAACCGGATCCTGCGCGAGCAGCACGGGCACCGGATCGCGGTGATCGAGAACGAGTTCGGCGAGGAGGGCGTGGACAACGACCTCCTGCTCGAGGCCGCCGGCGAGCAGATCGTCGAGATGAACAACGGCTGCCTGTGCTGCACGGTGCGCGGCGACCTGATCCGCATCCTGGGCAACCTCAAGGCGCGGCGCGAAGCCGGCGAGATCGGCTTCGAGCGCGTGATCATCGAGACCACGGGTATGGCCGACCCCGGCCCGGTGGCGCAGACCTTCTTCATGGACGACGACATCGGCGAGTACTACCTGCTCGACTCGGTGATCACGCTGGTCGACGCGAAGCACGGGCCGAAGCAGCTCGACGAGTTCGACGAGGCGCAGGAGCAGGTCGGGTTCGCCGACCGCATCCTGCTCTCTAAGACCGACCTCGTCGAGGAGGACGACGTCGAGGCGCTGAAAGAACGCCTGGCGCAGATGAACCCGCGCGCGCCGATCAAGCCGGTCCACTTCGGACAGGCCCCGATCGAGGAGATCCTGGACATCCGGGGATTCAACCTGAACGCCATCCTCGAGCTCGACCCGGACTTTCTCGCCGACAGCCACCACCATCACGCCGACGACGTGGGCTCGTTCGTCTTCCGCGCGGCCGCGCCGTTTGACGGCCTGAAGCTCGAAGAATTCCTTTCTTCGATGATCCAGGTTTACGGGCAGGATCTGCTGCGGTACAAAGGCGTCCTCAGCCTGCAGGACAATCCCCACCGCGTGGTCTTCCAGGGGGTGCACATGCTGATGGGCGGGGACGTCGGGCGCCCGTGGGGCGCCGGCGAAAAGCGCGAGAGCGTGATGGTCTTCATCGGCCGCAAGCTCCCGAAGGACGTATTCATGCAGGGGTTGGAACAATGCCTCGTGAAAGCACAGTGAAGAAGCAGGCTGCCACCGGAGCCGCACCGCGGGTCCTCACCGAGGCGGAGCTGCTGAAGATGCCGGAAGCCGACTACATGAACGCCGCGCAGCTCGCGTTCTTCAAGGACCGCCTGCTCAAGATGAAGCAGGAGCTGCTCGACAACGCGGGGCTCACCTCGGAGCACCTGCGCGAGAACGACATGGTTCCCGACCCGGCCGACCGCGCGACGATCGAGGAGGAGCATGCGCTCGAGCTCCGCACCCGTGACCGGGAGCGCAAGCTCATGAAGAAGATCGACGAGACCCTCATGCGCATCGAGGACGGCAGCTACGGCTGGTGCGAGGAGACCGGCGACCCGATCGGCCTGCCGCGCCTGCTCGCGCGCCCCACCGCGACGCTGTCGATCGAGGCGCAGCAGCGGCGCGAGCTAAAGCAGAAGATGTACGGCGATTAGCCGTTATTGCGTCACGAGAGGCGTGACGCAATAACCGTCCGCGCCGGAGCGTCACCAAGGAGCGGTGACGTTCAACGCGGACGGCGCCGACCCCGAAGGTTCCTTCAAGACCGACCGCCCCTGCCCGAGCCGAATCCATGATCGCGGTCGACGCGCTGCGGCATCGATACGGTGGAAGCACCGTCCTAGCGCTCGACGCGTGGCGGGCCGGCAGGGGCGAGCACTGCCTCGTCCTCGGCGCGTCCGGCAGCGGCAAGACCACGCTGCTCGGGGTCCTCGCCGGGCTGCTGCGACCGAGCGCGGGCCGCGTCGAGGTTGCCGGCGAGGACCTGACGCGGCTCTCCGGGCCGGCGCTCGACCGGTTCCGCGGCCGGCACATCGGCTTCGTCCCGCAGAAGCTTCACCTCATCGCCAGCCTCGACGTCGAGGGGAACCTCGCGCTCGCGCAGTTCATGGCCGGCGTCGCCCAGGACCGCGCGCGGGTGCGCGAGGTGCTTGCGGCCGTGGGGATGGCGGACCGCCTGCAGGCGCGGCCGGCGCAGCTCTCGCACGGACAGGCGCAGCGCGTCGCGGTCGCGCGCGCGGTGGTAAATCGCCCGCAGGTGATCCTCGCCGACGAGCCGACGTCGAACCTGGACGACGGTCACTGCGCCGCGACGCTCGATCTTCTCGAGTCGCAGGCAGCCGCGTGCGGCGCGACGCTGGTGATCGCCACCCACGACCAGCGCGCGAAGAGCCGGTTCGCGCAGCGGCTCGAGCTCGGCGCGAGGCCGCCTGAATGAACTTGGCGCGATTGAGCTTCGCCTACCTGAAAGCGCGGCCGCTGAACACCGCGCTCAACCTCGTGCTGCTCGCGCTCGGGGTCGGGACGATCGCGCTGCTCCTGCTGGCGAGCCACCAGATCGAAGAGCGCATGGGTCGCGACGCGCGCGGCATCGATCTCGTTGCCGGGGCGAAGGGCAGCCCGATGCAGCTCATCCTGTCCGCGGTGTTTCACATCGATGCGCCCGCAGGCAACATTCCGCTCGCGGAAGCGAAGAAGCTGGCCCAGCACCGGGCGGTGAAGCGCGCGATTCCGCTCGCGCTCGGCGATTCATACCGGGGGTTCCGCATCGCGGGGACCACGCACGAATACGTGACCCACTACGGCGGCGAGCTCGCAAGCGGCCGCCTGTGGCAGGCGCCGATGGAAGCGGTGCTCGGCGCCGAGGTCGCGCGCGCCACGGCCCTGGGCGTCGGCGGAAAATTCGTCGGCAGCCACGGCGTCGCGGAGGGCGGGGAGGAGCACGGCGAGTATCCGTACGCGGTCGTCGGGGTGCTGAAGCCGACCGGATCGGTGCTCGACCGCCTCGTGCTGACGAGCGTCGAGAGCGTCTGGTTCGTCCACGTGCATCCGGAGAAGCACGACGATCCCAAGACCGTGCTCGCCCAGCTGCGGGAGGACGAGCAGGAAATTACGGCGCTCCTCGTCCAGTACGCCACGCCGATTGCCGCCGCGACGCTGCCGCGCCAGGTCAATGCGACGAGCGCCCTGCAGGCGGCCTCACCCGCGTATGAGAGCGCGCGTCTGTTTCGCATGCTCGGCGTCGGGCTCGACGTACTGCGCGCGTTCGCGCTCGTCCTGGTCGCCGCCGCCGGGCTTTCGATCTTCATCGCGCTCTATAACGCGATGGAAGAACGGCGTTACGATCTCGCGGTGATGCGCATGCTCGGCGCTTCCCCGGGGAAGCTGATGCGGCTGGTGCTGCTCGAGGCCCTGGTGCTCGCGCTCGCCGGCGCGCTCGTCGGACTCGCGCTCGGCCACCTGCTCACGGAGGTCGTCGGGGCGATGCTCGTCGCGGCGCAGCAGCCGCCAGTGTCGGGCGCCGCATGGCAGGCGAGCGAGCTGTGGCTCGTCGCGCTGGCGGCCGGAGTCGGCCTCGCGGCCGGCCTCGTGCCCGCCTGGCGCGCCTACCGCACCGACATCGCCACGACGCTCGCGCAAAGTTGATGGACCCAACGCATTCGAGGGATTGACCATGAAGCTCGTACTCGCGCTCTTCGCCGCTGCCGCGTTCGTCGGCCCGGCGCTTGCGCAGGAGAAGCCCAAGGCGCCGAACCCGGACGCCGTCAAGCGGGACATCGCCGACCACCGGGCGCTCGCGCAGGTGCACGAGAACGCCGCGAAGTGCCTGGAATCCGGCAAGTCGGAGAAGGCGTGCCACGACCAACTCGCCAAGGAGTGCAAGGGGGTCGGCATCGGTAAGTACTGCGGGATGCGGCACCGCCACTGACGCCCCGTGCCCGCGCGCGGCGTCCTGACCTACACTAATGCCCTCACCCGGGAGATCCCGATGAAGCAATCCGTCATCGCCCTGCTCGCGGCGCTCGTCGCCGCGCCGGCCCTCGCGTTCAGCCAGGGCCCGCCGGACAAGCAGGGCCACGTCCCACCCGGCGGCGCGCCGGCCGCCTCGCCCGACGCGTTCAAGCCGCTGCCCGAGCTCCAGGGCGTCGTGTCCTGGAAGACGCTCGGCCAGGTGCAGCTCGTCAAGGTCAAGGACCGCGTCGTGCCGCAATTCAGCGACGGCGTGCTCAAGCTCAACGCGACCGAAGTCAAGCTGCAGGGCTTCATGATGCCGCTCGAGATGGGCGACCGGCAGAAGCACTTCGTGCTGACCGCAATGCCGCAGACCTGCTCCTTCTGCCTGCCCGGCGGTCCCGAGTCGCTCGTGGAGGTGCGCACGAAGACGCCGGTCAAGTACACCTTCGAGCCGATCGTCCTGAGCGGCAAGCTCGCGGTGCTGAAGGACGACGCGAACGGCCTCTTCTACCGCCTCACCGACGCGGTGCAGGTCGCGAAGTAGCCTGCGAGCGGTGCGCCGGCTCCTCGCCCGCCTCTGTCTTGCCGCCGCGGTCGCGGTCGCCGCGCCGGGAGCGTACGCGCACGCGCTGACCCACGTCAGCGAGGCGCTCGAGGGGCTCCATCACCACGACAGCGAAGGCGACGCACACCAGGAGCGCTACGGCTGCGTCCTGGATGCAGCGTTCGCCGGTTCGGATGCGCTCGGTGCGCGTCCCGTTCTCGCGCTCGTGCCCGGCGCCGCGGTCGCGGCGCCGGCCTTCCCGCACGCCAGCCGTACGCTGCCCTGCGAAGCGCTCGCGCGCTTCGCGAGCCGGGCGCCTCCCTTCTCCCGCTAGCGCCTTCCCCTGAGAGCCGCCGCGCGGGCGCTGGTCCGTCGCGGCGATTGGTGTCGCGCGCCCGCGTCGGGCGCAACGGGAGAAATTTCATGCGATTCAGGAGAACGCGCCTCGCGTTCGCCGTCGCCGCGTCGTTCGCGGCCGGCGCGCAGGCGCAGACGGCACAACCGCTTTCGCCGGTGTTCGTCACGGCTACGCCACTCGGCTCGAACCTGTTCGAGATGGTCGATCCGGTCAACGTGCTCGAGGGTCAAGGCCTGCGGCTCAAGCGCCAGCCGACCCTCGGCGAAACCCTCGCCGAGGAAGTGGGCGTCAGCGCGAGCTACTTCGGGCCCAACGCGAGCCGGCCGATCATCCGCGGGCTCGGCGGGTTCGACATCCGGCTGCTGAACAACGGCATCGGCGTCCTCGACGCCTCCGCGTCGAGCCCCGACCACGCGGTCGCGCTCTCGCCGTTCGCGGTCGAGCGCATCGAGGTGGTGCGCGGGCCGGCGACCGTGATGTACGGCGGCACCGCGATCGGCGGCGTGGTCAACACGATCGACAGCCGCATCGCCGAGACCGGGGTCGCGAAGCCGGTGAGCGGCGCGGCGAGCTACCAGTTCGGCTCGCAGAACAACCTCAACGCGGGCGGCGCGCGCGTCGACGTCGGCAACGAGCGGTTCGTCGTGCACGCCGACCTGTACAAGACGGACAACCACGACCTCCGCATCCCGGGCAGCGCGTGGTCCCCGCAGGCGCAAGCAGCGCGCGGCGAGCCGGGGCCCTACGGGCGGCTGCCGAACAGCGCCGGCGACTCGGAGTCCTACGGAATCGGCGGGTCGTTGATCCTGGGCGAGCGCGGCTACGCGGGCGTGTCCTACGGCGAGTTCAAGACCAACTACGGCACGGTCGCCGAACCCGACGTGACGATCGGTCTCAAGCAGAACGCCTGGAACTTCGCCGGCGAGCTGCGCAACACCATTCCGGGACTCGACGCGCTGCGGGTGAAGTACGGCTACACCGACTACGAGCACACCGAGTTCGAGTCGGGCGAGCCCGGGACGTTGTTCAAGTCGAACGGCTACAACCTCCGGGTCGAAGCACTGCACGCGAAGATCGGGCCGTTCCAGGGCGCGGTCGGGCTGGAGCTCGCGAACTTCGACTTTTCGGCGCTCGGCGACGAGGCGTTCGTGCCCAGCACCAAGACCGACAGCGTGGCCGGGTTCCTCTACGAGGAGCTGCCCTACGGCGCGTGGAAGTTCTCCTTCGGCGGACGCGTCGGCAGCACGAAGGTCGAAGCCGATGAGTTCGCGGCGGCTGGCTTGCCCGCCGATTCCCGCAGCTTCACGCCGTGGAGCGGCGCGGCGGGTGTGTTCTACGCGTTCAGCAAGGAGTGGGGGCTCGGGACGAGCCTCCAGTACACCCAGCGCGCGCCCAGCTTCCAGGAGCTCTACGCCGACGGGCCCCACCTCGCGACCAACGCGTTCGAGGTCGGCAACCACTCGCTCGGCAAGGTCGAATCGACCTCGGTCGACCTGACGCTCAAGCAGCAGAGCGACCTCCACACCAGCTCGGTCGGCGCGTTCTACACGTCGTTCTCGAACTTCATCGGTCTTTTCCCGACCGGGATCTTCCGCAACCCGGAGGACCGCAGCGTCACGCCCGACGCGACGCCGATCGTCGACCCGATCACGGGCGAGGAGGTCGTCCCGCTCGAGCAGTTCGACTATCAGCAGGTCAAGGCGCGGTTCTACGGCGTCGAGGCGCAGGTCGGGTTCCCGGTATGGCGAGAAGGCGGGAACCTACTCACGATGAAGCTGCAGGCGGACTACGTGAACGCGACCGATCGCAGCAATGGCCAGCCGCTGCCGTTCATTCCGCCTTTCCGGGCGGGGGCGACTCTCGGCTATCAGCGGGCGGCGTTCACCGCGAGCCTCGGCGGCTTCTTCGCTGCCGCGCAGAACCGGGTGCCGCAGTTTCAGACCACGACGCCCGGGTATGCGAACGTGTTCCTCAACGCGGCGTACAAGCTGGATCTCGGTCGCGCGGTTGCCCTCGAGGCGTTCCTCCAGGGCACCAACCTGCTCGATCAGACGATTCGCTACAGTACGTCGAACCTGAAGGACATCGCTCCGCTCGGACGGCGGGCGGTGATGGTGGGCGTGCGCGGGACGTTCTGAACGGGACGAATGAAGTGATCCGGGGCGAGCGCGAACGGCAGCTCTTGAGCGCGTGCGTGGCGGTGAGCGTCGCGCTGCACGCCGCCGCGCTCGTGCTCGGGCCGCGCTTGCGGGAAGCGCGCATCGTCCCCCCCCAGGTGCTCAGCGTGGTGCTCGCCGAGGCGCCACCGCTGGCGCGACCGCCGGAGGAGACGGCACGCCCGCCTCCGCCGCCGAAGCGGGAAACGCCGCGCGCCCGGGCTCGTCCGGCGCCCGCGCCCCAGCCGCGCGTCGCGGATCCTGCTCCCGCGATCGCGCCGACGATGCCCGCACCTGCAGCGGCACTTCCGCGGGAAGACGCGGCGCCAGCGCCGGCCGCCGCCGCGCCCGCGACGCCCGCGCCGTCCGTGCCGGAACGGGCGAGCTTCGTTCCGCCGGACTATCGAGCGGCCTACCTCAACAATCCGCCGCCGGCCTATCCGCGCAGTGCCCGTCGCAATGGCGAGCAGGGGACGGTGACCCTGCGGGTACGAGTCGGCGCCGACGGCGTTCCCGCGGCGGTGGAACTCGAGCGGTCGAGCGGGTCGAACGCACTGGACGCGGCGGCGCTCGAAAGCGTGAAGAGTTGGCGCTTTGTCCCGGCGCGTCGCGGTACCGACGCGGTGGCGGCCTGGGTAATCGTGCCGGTCATCTTTCGCCTCGCGCCCGCGCCGTAAAATAAGCCCGCTCCGGGTTGCGACCCATGTCGCGCATGGCGCAATACCGGTTTGCCGCAAGCGGTCGGCCTGTGCTAAAAGAACCGAGCGGCCCGCAGCGCCGCGTTAATCCTTATTCGCTGATTCGATTTGGCTTTTTCCCTTTTCGGCAAGAAACCGGACAAGAAGCCGGAGAAGCCTCCTGTCAAGGCGCGGCCCTCGACTGCCGCTCCTGGACCGCGCACGCCCGTAGCGCCGGGTCCGGAGGACGAGGGCGAATCGCTCGATTTCACGAATTACGTTCCACCCACACCGTCGGCACCGTCCGCACCGCCCGCCTCCGTCACGCCGTCGCCGGCCTCCATTGCGCCGCCGTCGGTTGCGCCCAAAGCAGCAGCGTCGGTTGCACCGCCCACCGGCCTCGATTTCGCCTCGCTCGCCGCCGCGGCTGCTCCGCAGACCGCGAAGGCCCCGTCGCCGAAGCCTCCGCCCCCGCCGGCATCGGTTCTCCCGGACCTGCCCGGGCTCGGCGCCCCGGCCGCGAAGACCGAGAAGACCGCCGACGCGAAGAAGAAGGGCGTGGCAAAGCCCGTCGACTCGATCCTCTGCATCGAAGTCGAGGAAGGCGATCACGAGGCGCCGCCGGCGATCGAGGAGGCGGCCGTCCTGTTCGCGAACGGGCAGGTCGCCGAGGCGCATGCACGCATCCGGAAGGCGCTCGAAGGCGAGGACCTCGGCGCGTGGAAGTTGCAGATGTGGCTGATGATGTTCGACGTGCTGCAACACCTCGGGAGGAAGCAGGAATTCGAGGAGCGGGCCCTCGATTTTGTGGTGAAGCTCGAACGCTCCCCGCCGGTGTGGGCCGACTTGCCCCCGGCACCCAAGCCGAATCCGTCGTTGCGCACCGGCGGCGCGGCGACCGTGTCGCTCACCGGCTCGCTCGGCGCGCAGAGCGCGACGGCGCTGGAACAGCTGCGCAAGGCCTCCGAGAAGCAGCCGAAGCTGCGGCTCGACTTCGGGAAGCTGCAGGGCATCGAGCCGGCGGGCTGCAAGCTGCTGCTCGCCACGCTGAAGTACTTCAAGAGCGCCAAGCGCGACGTCTGGCTGACCGGCGAGGCGACGCTCATCAAGCTGCTGCGCGAGGGCGCGAAGGCCGGGGACAAATCGGTCGAGACGAGCGTGTGGCTCCTGCTCCTCGACCTCTACCAGATGCTCGGCCTGCAGAACGAGTTCGAGGAGGCGGCGGTCGATTACGCGGTGACCTACGAGGTGTCGCCCCCCTCGTGGGAGGCGCCGCCGTCCCGGCCGAAGGCCGAGCCGATGGCCGAATCCCAGCCGGTCGCCACCCAGGTCGCCGACGACGCGTTCCACGTGAGCGGCGAGGTGGCGGGGCAAAGCGACCAGCTCTTTGCCGACCTCGGCACGTACGCCGCCGAGGCGAACCCGGTGGTGCTCGACTTCTCGACTGCACGCCGCGTCGATTTCGTGAACGCGGGGCGGCTGCTGAACGCACTGGAGAAGCTCAAGGCCGAGGGCAAGCAGCTCGTGATACGAGGCGCGGGCGAGATGATCATCGCGCTCTTCGCGGTCATGGGCATCCCGAAGGTCGCGCGCATCATCCCCAGGAAGTGACCCGCGGGCGCGCCGCCACAGGCGGCGCGGTGCGGGTCATCCCGGCGCAAGCCGGGACCCAGGGAGCTTGACTTCCCCCGCCTCGCCCCAAGCTCTAGTCATCCCGCGTAAGCTTTCTGCCCATGGAACAGTTCCACGGCACCACCATCCTATCCGTGCGCCGCGGGGGGCAGGTCGCGCTCGGCGGCGACGGCCAGGTGACGCTCGGCAACGTCGTCATCAAGGCCGGCGCGCGCAAGGTCCGGCGCCTGTACCACGAGCGCATCCTCGCCGGCTTCGCCGGCGGCACCGCCGATGCCTTCACGCTCTTCGAGCGCTTCGAGGCGAAGCTCGAGAAGCACCAGGGCAACCTCCTGCGCTCGGCGGTCGAGCTCGCAAAGGACTGGCGCACCGATCGCATCCTGCGCCGGCTCGAGGCCATGCTCGGCGTCGCCGACCGCGACACCTCGCTCGTGATCACCGGCGCGGGCGACGTCCTCGAGCCGGAGCACGGCATCATCGCGATCGGGTCGGGCGGCGCGTTCGCGCAGGCGGCCGCGCGCGCGCTGGTCGAGAACAGCGAGCTCGGTGCCGAGACGATCGTGCGCAAGAGCCTCGCGATCGCAGGCGAGCTGTGCATCTACACCAATCAGAACGTCGTCGTCGAAGTGCTCGAGTAGGGCTCGGGCGCGCTCGACCGTCGCATTCCCGGAGTCGGCGATGTCCGGCATGACCCCCCAAGAGATCGTCCACGAGCTCGACAGCCGGCCGGCCACGGGCAGTGTGAGGCGGAGGCCGGGGTCATCGGCAGGAGCCGGTCGTCTACGCCGGCCGGCTGCGGCGCAGGGTCATGCGACGCAAGCCGCGTGAGCCGGAGCCACAAGCACATCATCGGCGGTCGCTATGTCAGGTATGACTCCTCAAGAAATCGTCCACGAGCTCGACAAGCACATTATCGGGCAGGCCAAGGCCAAGCGCGCCGTGGCGATCGCCCTGCGCAACCGCTGGCGCCGGCAGCAGGTCGCCGAGCCGCTGCGGCAGGAGATCACGCCGAAGAACATCCTGATGATCGGCCCGACCGGCGTCGGCAAGACCGAGATCGCGCGCCGTCTCGCGCGGCTGGCGGACGCGCCGTTCATCAAGGTCGAGGCGACGAAGTTCACCGAGGTCGGTTACGTTGGGCGCGATGTCGACACGATCGTGCGCGACCTCGTCGAGATATCGCTCAAGGGCGCGCGCGAGGCGGCGACGCGCCAGGTGCGCGCGCGCGCCGAGGACGCCGCCGAGGAGCGCGTCCTCGACGCCCTGCTGCCGCCTGCACGCGATTTCGGTTTCGGCGCCAAGCCGGCCGAGACGGACGAGTCGGTCACGCGCCAGAAGTTCCGCAAGAAGCTGCGCGAGGGCGAGCTCGACGACAAGGAGATCGAGATCGAGGTCGCCGCCACCCAGGCCGCGATGGAGATCCTCGCGCCGCCCGGCATGGAGGAGCTGACCCAGCAGCTCCAGGGCATGTTCCAGAACCTGGCTGGCGGGCGGAAGAAACTCCGCAAGCTCAAGGTGAAGGAGGCGCTGCGCCTGCTGGTGGACGAGGAGGCGGCGCGGCTCGTGAACGACGAGGAGCTCAAGGCGAAGGCCCTGGCGAACGTCGAGCAGAACGGGATCGTCTTCCTCGACGAGATCGACAAGATCGCGAGCCGCTCCGAGATGCACGGGGCGGACGTCTCGCGCCAGGGCGTGCAGCGCGACCTGCTGCCGCTCGTCGAGGGCACCACCATCTCGACCCGGCACGGCATGGTGAAGACCGATCACATCCTCTTCATCGCGAGCGGCGCGTTCCACCTCGCAAAGCCCTCGGACCTCATCCCGGAGATGCAGGGGCGGTTCCCGATCCGAGTCGAGCTCGACTCGCTCACTGCCGCCGACTTCGAGCAGATCCTGACCAACACCGACGCCTGCCTCGTGCGGCAGTACGAGGCGTTGCTCGCGACCGAAGGGGTGAGCGTCGAATTCCGGTCCGACGCGGTCAAGCGCATGGCGGAGATCGCGTACGCGGTGAACGAGAAGACCGAGAACATCGGCGCGCGTCGTCTCTACACGGTGATCGAGAAGCTGCTCGAGGAGGTATCGTTCGAGGCGGGACGGGGCGGCACGCGGTCGGTCACGATCGACGCGGCGTACGTCGATGCACGACTGAAGGACCTCGCCGCGAGCGAGGATCTCGCGCGCTACGTCCTGTAGACTGCGGCGTGATGCGCCGCTTCTTCTCTCCCCTGCGAATCGCTCTCGCGCTCGTCGCCGCGGCAAACTCGGTCGCGGCGCCGCTCGTCGCGCATGCCCACCATCTGGCGCCAGGTCGCGCGGACTTCACGGAGGTCTGCACGGACGCGGGCATCAAGCGCTTGCCGCCGGCGCCGGGCGACGGGAGCCCGACCTCGGCCGAGCGCTCCCACTGCAACGCCTGTGTCGTTTCGACCGTCGCGCAGGCGCCGGGGCCGGCGCCCGCCGCAGACCTCGTACGAGTCGCCGGCGGGCCGAAGTTTCCGGCGCTTCGATCCGCAAGCCTGCCGGTCGAGCGGATTCGGGCGGCGCAACCGCGCGGCCCGCCAGGGTTCGACCGCTCCGCCTGACACGGCCGCCCTCCGGCGCGGCACCCGTGCGCGGCACGCCGCGCATTGCATTCCGAATCAAGGAGTCGAATGACAATGATGAAGCGAGTCAGTTTTGCCGCGGCGTTCGCCCTGCTCGCCACGGCAGCCCCCGCGTGGGCGCAGGTGACGGTCAGCCAGCCGTGGGTCCGCGGCACCGTTCAGGGCCAGAAGGCGAGCGGGGCGTTCATGCAGCTCAAGAGCGCGGAGGGCGCGACGCTCGTCGGCGCCCAGAGCCCCGTGGCCGGCGTGGTCGAGATCCACGAGATGCGGATGGAGAGCAACGTGATGCGGATGCGGGCGATCCCGAAGCTCGACCTGCCGGCGGGACAGGCGGTCGAGCTCAAGCCCGGCGGCTACCACGTGATGCTGATGGATCTCAAGCAGCCGCTGAAGAAGGGCGATACCGTGCCGATCACCCTAAGGATCCAGGGCAAGGATGGCAAGCCGCAGGAGGTCGAGGTCAAGGCGGAGGTGCGGGATCTGGCCGCGTCTTCCGGGGGCGGGGCGATGAAGCACTAGGGCCGTATGCGCCCCGGGGCGTAGACCTCAGGCCGACGCCCCGGCGAGCGCGCGCAGGCAGCGCGGGCAGAGGCAGCCTGCCAGCGCCGGATCGATCGGGACGCGCGGCGCGTCGGCGCACCAGCAGTGCCCCACGCCCGCCGACATTCCGCACTCGAACGCCGCCCCGCAGCGGGCGCACGCGTCGGCTCGCGGGGGCACTAGCCCGAAGTAGTGAAAACCGCCGTGCGTTCGGGCGGCGCCCCGCTCGAACCGAATGGGGTAGGCGAAGCCCGGACCGTCGTAGACGAACGAATGGAACTCGCCGTGCTCTCCGCACGGATCGACGCCGGCGGGAAGCGTGCGGAAGAAGGCGGCGTCCATCTCGCGACCCGTCCGGCTGGCGTCGAGCCTCGCTGCGTCCACGCAGACCGTCAACCCGCGGTAGCCGTCCCGCACGAACGTCCGCGCCAACTCGCGCGTGTCCGCGCCCCAGAGCGGATAGACCGCCTCGAACCGGAGCCGCGCCATCAGCGCATCGCGGTACGCCTTGATGTCCGCGAGAAAAAGGTCGCCGAACGCGACGTGGCCGATGCCGTCGGCACGAAACGGCGCGAGCGCGGCGGCGAGGCGTTCCTCGTACACCACGTTGGGCGGGTCGCGCGGGACGGCGACCCGGGCAAGCGGCAGACCGAGGCTCGACGCCTGCAGCGCGACGAGGCGCTCGGGGACTGCGTGCATCGCGAGCGTCCGATCGTCCTCGATGACGCTCGCCACGAGCGCACGCACGTCCCACGCCGCCGACGCACGCAGCGCCGCGAGCGCGAGGACGCTGTCCTTGCCGCCACTGAAGGAGAGGACGACGGGAATCCGCACCCGCGCGACACCGCTATTTCGGCGGCTCGTCGTCGGGACCCGGGTACGCGCGCGCCGCGCGGCGCAGGAACTCGAACTGCCGCGTGACGCGCGCACACGCGGCGCAGATCGCCACGTGGACGCGCAGGCGGGCGCGCTCGGCGACCCCCAGGTCCCGGTCGAGCCCCTCTGATATGAGGCGCGAGGCCTCTTTGCAGGTGATCATGATCATGCGGCACCGCCGGCGGCGAACCACCGGCCCTCCAGGCACTCCCGCAGCGCCATCCTGGCACGGTAGAGGAGCACCCAGCAGTTAGACGAGGTGACGTCCAGTTCCTTACAGATCTCGGCCGTCTCCAGGCCCATCACCTCGCGCATCATGAACGCCCGGGCGGTCTTCTTCGGCAGGCCTTCCATGCAGCGCTCGAGGACCTCGAAGAACTTGCGTTGCTCGAGGGCCGCCTCGGGGTTGCCCCAGTCGGCGGGCTTCTCACGGAAGTGCCCATCCTCGCGGTACACCGCGTCCTGCAGGTCGTGGATGTCGGTCTCGTCGTCGGCCGGCTCGAGGGGCTGCTCGCGCGACTGCTTCCGGATCGCGTCGATGATCTTGTGCTTGAGGATCCCGACCAGCCAGGTCCGGACCGAGGACTGCCCGGCGAAGGTCCCGCCGGCCTGCAGGGCGGCGAGCAGGGTCTCCTGCACCACGTCCTCGGCAGACGTGGCGTTGCGGAGCTGCAACATCGCAAACCTCAATAACTGGGGACGATGTTTCTGCAGTTCAACCGGGTCGATCCGGGGGGGCTCGGGCGAGTTCATGGCGGGCGGCTTCAGGGTCGCGGAATCTTACCGCCTGCCGCCGTCCCCCCACGAGAGCCCCTTGAAAGGCAGGGGCGGCTTCCCCATTTCCTTGGGCGTAGGGCAATGCCCCGATTGAACCCGACCATGAGGAGAAAGCAATGGCGAACGTGACCCGTTACGACCCGTTCGGCGACCTGTTCGACGACCTGATGAAGGGCTTCTTCGTCCGGCCCATCGCCGCCGAGGGGACAACTGCCGCCCCGCGCATGAAGCTCGAGGTGAGCGAGCAGGCCGAGGCGTTCAAGGTGCTGGCCGAGATCCCGGGCGTGAAGAAGGACGAGATCCAGGTGACGATCGACGGCGACCAGGTGACGATCGGCGCCGAGATCCGCAAGGAGAAGGACGTCAAGGAAGGCGAGCGTCTGGTGCACAGCGAGCGCTACTACGGCAAGGTCTCGCGCGCGTTCCGGCTCGGCGCCGACCTCGACGAGTCGAAGGCGCAGGCGCGCTACACCGACGGCGTGCTCGAGCTCATCCTGCCGAAGAAGACCACTGCCGCGGCGCGCAAGCTGACCATCCAGTAAGTACACCCGCGCTCCGGACAAGGGCGGCCATGCGGCCGCCCTCTCTCTTTCCCGCGGCCGGCCCCTCGAGAGGGCGCGGTAGAATCGCGCGTTCCGCGAGACCGCCGCAATGACTGTCACGCCCACCACCGCCGCGCTGAAGGCCCGGATCCTCGCCGAGGCGCTGCCGTACATCCGCCGCTTCCACGGCAAGACGATCGTGGTCAAGTACGGCGGCAACGCGATGACCGAACCCGCACTGCAGCGGAGCTTCGCGCACGACGTGGTGCTCCTCAAGCTGGTCGGAATGAACCCGGTCGTCGTGCACGGCGGCGGCCCGCAGATCGACACCGTCCTCAACCGCCTCGGGAAGAAGGGCGAGTTCGTCCAGGGGATGCGCGTCACCGACGCGGAGACGATGGACGTCGTCGAGATGGTCCTCGGCGGCGCGGTGAACAAGGAGATCGTGACGCTGATCAACCAGGCCGGTGGCAAGGCGGTCGGGCTCACCGGAAAGGACGGCACCTTCATCCGCGCGCGCAAGCTGCTGCTCGCCGGCGCAGACGGCGCGAAGACCGACATCGGCCACGTCGGCGAGATCGAGTCGATCGACCCGGTCGTGATCTCCACCCTCGAGGATGGCGGATTCATTCCGGTGGTCGCGCCGATCGGCGTCGGCAAGGACGGCGAGTCCTACAACATCAACGCCGATCTCGTGGCGGGGAAGCTCGCCGAGGTGCTGAAGGCCGAGAAGCTCGTGCTCCTCACCAACACGCCGGGCGTACTGGACAAGGACGGCAAGCTGCTCACGGGCCTCACGCCCAAGCGCGTCGACGAGCTGGTGGCGGAGGGCGCGCTTTCGGGCGGCATGCTGCCCAAGATCGGGTCGGCGCTCGACGCGGCGCGCGGCGGCGTGAAGAGCGTGCACATCATCGACGGACGCGTGGACCACGCGCTGCTGCTCGAGATCCTCACCGACGAAGGCGTCGGGACGCTCATTCGCAGCAAGTGACGGCGCGCCGGCGCGGTCATCCCGGCGGACGCCGGGATCCACGCCGCGTCACCGGAACGATTCGACGATGCGCATCGACCAGCCCGTCCAGATAACCCTCCCGCGCGTCGTGGATCGTCAGTACGCGTCGCCGTGGCGCCGCGCTGAACGACAGATGGACCCACTCCGAGTACTCGTAGATGCACTGGTCGAAGCCGATCTTTGAGTCGCGTATCGCGCGGGCGACCGCAATCGGCGGGCCGAATCCGGGGCAGGTGAAGTCGACGGCCAGCCCCTGCGCGTGCTGCGAGTGCGGCGCGCCGCCGACGGCGGCATTGAGCTCGGGGCACCGGTAGCCGCTCGAGATGTCGAGCCGATGCCCGAGCAGCCGACGCACGCGATCGAGCCCGCGCGCGAGCAGGCGAAGGTTGGGCAGGAGCGCGTCGGGGGGCGTGTTGTCGATGCCGCGCTCCCGTGCGGTGTCCGAGTGAATGAGCCGCGCGAGCGTGTAATAGCTCGACAGGCGAGGGCTGCGGGCGCGTTTGCGCATGGGTGACGGCGAATGCTGACCTGGATCTTCGATTTAGACAACACGCTCCACAACGCGTCCCCGCACATCTTCCCGCACATCAACCGGAGCATGACCCGGTACCTGCAGGAGCACCTCGCGCTCGACGAAGCGGCGGCGGCCACGCTGCGGATCCACTACTGGCGCACGTACGGCGCGACCCTGCTCGGGCTCATCCGCCACCACGGTACCGATCCCGACCATTTCCTCTGGCATACCCACCAGTTCCCGGACCTCGCGCGGATGGTGGTCGCCGATCGCGCGGCGCTTGCGGCAGTAGGACGGCTGCGCGGGCGCAAGATCCTCTTTTCGAATGCGCCGGCCCACTACGTCCACGCGGTGCTCGACCTGCTCGGCATCGGGCCGCTGTTCGACGCGGTGTACGCGGTCGAACATGTCCGGTACCGGCCCAAGCCCTCGCTCGACGGGTTTCGCCGGCTCCTGCGCGCGGAGCGGGTCGTGGCGCGGCGCGCAGTCATGGTCGACGACAGCCTGCCCAACCTCCGCGCGGCGCGGCGGCTCGGTCTGCGCACCGTCTGGGTGAGCGCCCAGCCGCGCGCGCCGCGGTACGTCGACGCTAAAGTGACCTCGGTCCGCCAGCTCCCTCGCCTGCTGGACGACCTCGGGGGGGCGTCCTAGCGAGTACTCACCTCCTTGCCGACACGGCGCTAGAATGCGCGGCCACGGGGGGAGACGCGTCATGGCGACCAAGCCGGGCGAGCGCAGGCTGCAGATCCTGCGGGTGCTCGCCGAGATGCTCGAGGATCCGAAGGGGGAGCGGATCACTACCGCCGCCCTCGCCGCAAAGCTCGACGTCTCGGAGGCGGCCCTCTATCGCCACTTCGCGAGCAAGGCCCAGATGTTCGAGGGCCTGATCGAGTTCATCGAGTCGAGCCTCTTCGGCCTCGTCAACAAGATCACGGCCGAGGAGACGAGCGGCGTCAAGCAGCTCCACGGGATGCTGTCGATGCTGCTCGGGTTCGCGGAGAAGAACCCGGGCATGACGCGGGTGCTCATCGGCGATGCCCTCGTGAACGAGGATCCTCGCCTCCAGGCGCGTATCAACCAGCTTCACGACAAGCTGGAGGCGACGCTCAAGCAGAGCCTGCGCGTCGCCGCGACGCAGGCGGCGGAGGGCGGCGGCGTGCCGACGGAGGACGACAGCGTGGCGCGGGCAAATGCGCTGCTCTGCTACGTGGTGGGGCGCTGGCACCAGTACGCGAAGAGCGGGTTCAAGCGGCTTCCCACCGCCGGATTCGACAAGCAGGCGCCGTTCCTGCTCTAGCGTTGCGCGCCGCAGACGCGGCAGCCAGGATCCTTCTTCAGCCGGATGGACCGCCATTCCATCCGCAGCGCGTCGAGGAGAAGCAGCCTTCCGCACAGGCTCTCGCCCAGACCGGTGAGGACCTTCAGCGCCTCGGCCGCCTGCATCGTCCCGATGATCCCGGTCAGCGGTGCGAACACGCCCATCACCGCGCAGCGCATCTCCTCCGGCTCGGCGTCCTCCGGGAACAGGCACGCGTAGCACGGGCTGTCCTGGCGGCGCAGGTCGTAGACGCTGATCTGTCCGTCGAAGCGCACCCCAGCGCCCGACACGAGCGGCGTGCGATGCGCGACGCAGGCGCGGTTGATCGCGTGGCGGGTGGCGAAGTTGTCGGTGCAGTCCAGAACGACGTCGGCCGCCGCAACCCGGTCCGCGAGCCGTCGCCCGTCGAGGCGCTCGGTGACGGCCTCGACCCGCACCCCGGGATTCAGCCGGCCGAGGGTTTCGCGGCCCGACTCGGACTTCGGCGCGCCCACCGCCGCGGTGGCGTGCAGGATCTGTCGCTGCAGATTGGTGAGGTCGACCGTGTCGCCGTCGGCGAGCGTGATGCATCCGACCCCGGCCGAGGCGAGATAGAGCGCCGCAGGCGAGCCAAGACCGCCGGCGCCGACGACGAGCGCGTGCGCGGCGAGGAGCTTCTCCTGCCCCTCCACCCCGAGTTCGGGCAGCAGGATGTGCCGGGAATAGCGCAGGAGTTGATCGTCGTTCATGCGGTCCGGAAAGCAAAAAGGGCCGGCAGGACCGGCCCCTCTTGCGCGCAGTGAGGTTCAGTTCTTCTGCGCCGTCTCCTCGGGCTTGTCGGCCTTGGCCACGACCGGCAGTCCCTTCAGGTGGTTCATCGCCTGCTTCAGCTGGAAGTCGTCCGGCCCGCCGAGCTCGATCGGCTTGCGATCCTCCTCGGTGCTGGTGCGCGGCTTGTCGGTGGCCTCGGGCTTGGTCTTCTCCGCCGGCGCGGCCGCCTTGTCCTTGTCGTTGCCGAGGTGCTTGACGAGGTCGGCCTCGCGCACCCGCGAGGAAGGCGCACCGGGCTCGTCGACCTCGATGTCCGGCGTGATGCCTTTCGCCTGGATCGAGCGGCCGTTCGGCGTGTAGTAGCGCGCGGTGGTCAGCTTGATCGCAGTGTTGTTGCCGAGCGGCATGATCGTCTGCACCGAACCCTTGCCGAAGGTCTGCGTGCCGATGATCGTCGCGCGCTTGTAGTCCTGCAGCGCGCCCGCGACGATCTCGGAGGCCGAGGCCGACCCGCCGTTCACGAGCACGACCATCGGGACGTTCTTCACCTGCGCCGGCAGCGCGCGCAGGTAGTCGTCGCGCGTCCCGCGCAGGTAGTCCTCCGGGCTCGCCACGTACTTGCGCTTCGCGTCCTCGGTGCGGCCGTCGGTCGTGACCACGGTGACCCGCGGCGGCAGGAAGGCGGCGGAGATGCCCACCGCGCCGTTCAACAGCCCGCCCGGATCGTTGCGCAGGTCGAGAACGAGGCCCTTCAGCGGCCCGTCCTTGTACAGCCCGTTGATGTGCTTCACCAGGTTTTCGGGCGTGTGCTCCTGGAACTGCGAGACGCGCACGTAGCCGTAGCCCGGCTCGATGATCTTCGATTTGACGCTCTGCACGCGGATCACGTCGCGCATGAGGGTGACTTCGAACGGCTTCGCGTCGCCCTTGCGCACGATCGTCAGGCGGATGGTGGTCTTCGGCTTGCCGCGCATGCGCTTGACCGCGTCGTTCAGGCTCATGCCCTTCACCGGCGTGTCGTCGAGCTTGATGATCAGGTCGCCGGGCTTCAGGCCCGCGCGGAACGCCGGCGTGTCCTCGATCGGCGACACCACCTTCACGAAGCCGTCTTCCATCCCGACCTCGATGCCCAGCCCGCCGAACTCGCCTTGCGTGCCGACCTGGAGCTCCTTGAACGCCTCCTGGTCGAGGTACGCAGAGTGGGGGTCGAGGCCGGTGAGCATCCCGTTGATGGCCTCGGTGATGAGCTTCTTGTCCTCGACCGGCTCGACGTAGCCGGCCTTGATCGCGCCGAAGACCTCCGCGAACGCCCGCAGCTCGTCGACGGGCAGCGGGTACTTTGCGGCTTCGCGCTGTGCCACTGCCGAGAAGTTGAGCGACAGGAGCACGCCGGCCAACACGCCGACCAGCACGAGGCCGAAGCTCTTGAACTTGCTGCCCATGAGGAACACTCCAATAATGGCTGCTAGCGCCGCAGCCAGGGCACGGGGTCGAACGGCCGACCCTGGAACCGAGTCTCAAAGTATAAACCCGAAGCTTCGCCGCCTCCGCTCGCCCCGACGGTCGCGACCGCCTCGCCGGCGTGAACTGCGTCACCGACCCGCCTCAGTACGGATTCGTTGTTCCCGTAGATGCTCAGGTAGCCGTCCCCGTGGTCGAGGATCAGCAGGTTGCCGTAGCCCCGCATCCAGTCTGCGAACACCACCCGACCCGGTGCGACCGCCTTCACATCGGCGCCGCCCGGTGCGCGGATGAACACGCCCTTCGTCGATGGCGCGGCTGCGGTCTCTGAGGCCCCGAAACGGGCCACAAGTTCCCCGCGCACCGGATAGGGGAGCCGCCCCTTGAGGGCGCCGAATGCCCCTGTTGCCGCCGCGTCCGGCCCCGGGGATCGGGGCGATGGCGGCGTTGGGGCGCGCGGAGTCGGCTTGGCGTCCGGTCGGGCGAGCGCCGCGACGAGCCGGGCAAGCCGCGACTCGTTCCGCTGGGCCGTTTCCAGGTCGCGGCGCTGCTTGCGAATCTGGTCGGCGTGACGGGCCAGCACGGTGCGGCGCTCTGCCGCCTTTGCGACCAGGACGTCGCGTTCCGCGCGCGAGCGCTGCGCGACGGCTGCCAGCGCCGCGATCCGCTCGCGCGCGGCCGCCTCGAGCTCCGCGAGCCGAGCGAGGTCTGCGCGCGTGCGGGCGATCATCTCGGCCTGCGCGCGGGCGAGGTAGGTCTGGTAGACGAGCTGCCGCGCGATGCGATGCGGGTCGTCGCCCGACGCCAACACCCGCAAGTACGCACCCTCCCCCGCCACGTAGCGCGCCGCGAGGGCGCGGCCCAGCTGTTCGCGCCGCGCCTCGATCTGATCCTTGAGCGCGCGCGACTGCGCACCGAGGCGTGCCAGCTCCCCGCCGAAGCGCTCCTGTTCGCCGCCTAGTTCGCGCAGCGCGCGGTTCGCTTCGGAGATTGCGGTCTCGGAGTCGCGCAAGGCGTCGGCCGCCTCCGCGCGCGCGCCCTCGGCGGCGGCGAGCTCCTTCTTCAACGCCTCGACGCGGGCGCGCTGCGCGCGCAGCTCCTCGTCCTTCGTCTGCGCGCTCGCGAAGGAGGGCGCGCCGAGCAGGACCGCGAGCGCGACCGCTGCAAGCGGCCGGGCACGCGGTCGGGTCAAGCGCGCGCCTTGCCCTGGTTCGCGACCGCCTTCACCGCCGCATCGACCATCGACGGGTCGCCGAGGTAGTAGTGGCGCAGCGGCTTCAGCGCGTCGTCGAGCTCGTAGACCAGCGGAATGGCGGTGGGGATGTTGAGCCCGATGATCTCGGTCTCGCTGACGTCGTCCAGGTACTTGACCAGCGCACGGAGGGAGTTGCCGTGCGCCGCGACGAGCACCCGGCGGCCCGACCGCATCGCCGGCGCGATCGTCTCGTGCCAGTAGGGTAGGAAGCGCGCGACGGTGTCCTTGAGGCACTCGGTGCGCGGCAGCTCCGCGGGGGCGAGTGCGGCATAGCGCGAGTCCTTGCCGGGATGCCGGGGATCGGCCGGCTCGAGGGCGGGCGGGGGGGTGTCGTAGCTGCGCCGCCAGACGAGCACCTGGTCCTCGCCGAACTTCTGCGCCGTTTCCGCCTTGTTGAGGCCCTGCAGCGCGCCGTAGTGGCGCTCGTTCAGGCGCCACGAGTTGTGGATCGGGATCCACATCCGGTCCATCTCCTCCAGGGCGAGCCAGAGGGTCTTGATCGCGCGTTTCAGCACCGAGGTGTAGGCGACGTCGAAGTCGAACCCGCTCTCCGCGAGCAGGCGGCCGGCGCGGCGCGCCTCCTCCCGCCCGTGGTCGGTCAGGTCGACGTCGGTCCAGCCGGTGAACCGGTTCTCCCGGTTCCAGAGGCTCTCGCCGTGGCGGAGCAGTACGAGCTTGTGCATGCGGATGCCGTTGCGGCGCAGGAATGACCCGGAATTCTATAATATGGCGTTTTCCTTATGGACCGCACCGTCTCGTGAAGCGCGAGTCGCACGACATCTTCGAGCTGATCGGCCGCCAGGAGCAGATCGACCAGGCCGCGCGCGCGATCAAGGCGATGGCCCACCCGCTGCGGCTCAAGATCCTCTGCGTGCTCGGCAACGAAGAGGTGAGCGTCCAGGACATCGTGGACGCGGTCGGCACCTCGCAGAGCAACATCTCCCAGCACCTCGCGATCCTGCGCGAGAAGGGCGTCCTGAAGGCGCGCAAGGACGCGAACCGCGTCTATTACCGCGTAGGCGACCAGCGCACCCTGGCGCTCATCGGCATGATGCGCGAGGTGTTCTGCGGCATTCCGTCTGGCAAGTGACCTCCACCATGAAGTTCATCACCGAGAACATCTTCCTCATCGCCATCGCGTTCGTGAGCGGCGCAATGCTCGTCTGGCCGCTCGTGCGCCGCGGCGTCGGCGGTGCCGCGGTCGGCACGCTCGAGGCGACGATGCTGATCAACCAGAAGGACGCGATCGTGATCGACGTGCGCGAGCCCGCGGAATTCGCGCAATCGCACATCCTAAACTCGCGCAACGTCCCGCTCGGCGAGATCGAGGCGCGCCTGAAGGAGCTCGAGCGCTACAAGGAGAAGCCGGTGATCGTCGCGTGCGCGACCGGCAACCGCTCGGGCTCCGCGGCGGCCGTGCTGCGCAAGCATGGCTTCGCCAGCGTCGTGAATCTTTCCGGGGGCATCGCCGCGTGGCAGCAGGCGGGATTACCCACCGGCAAGTGATGGCGAAGGTCGTGATGTACGCAACCGGGTGGTGTCCCTACTGTCGCCGCGCGGAGTCGCTGCTGCGCGCAAGGGGCGCGCAGATCGAGACGATCGACGTCGATGCGCACCCCGAGCGCCGTGCGGAGATGCAGCGCCGCAGCCGCCGTTACACGGTGCCTCAGATCTGGATCGGCGACACCCATATCGGCGGCTGCGACGACCTGTACGAGCTCGAGCGCGAAGGCAAGCTCGAACCGCTGCTGGCGGCGGCCTAGCACGGCCGCCCGTCCCGGCGCGCTAGACTGCGCGCGATCAACCTCGAAGCGCTCCGGAGCCCTCATGACCGATTCGCAGCAGCCCGTCTTCAGCATCGAGAAGGTCTACGTCAAGGACGCCTCGATCGAGACCCCGAACAGCCCGCAGGCATTTCTCGAGCCCACTCAGCCCCAGGTGGAGGTGCAGCTCCAGAACGCCGCGCAGCGGCTGAACGACGCGCTCTTTGAGGCCGTGGTGACGGTGACCGTCACTGCCAAGTCAGGCGACAAGACGCTGTTTCTCGTCGAGGCCGCACAGGCGGGAATCTTCCAGATCCAGAACGTGCCGGCCGCGGACCTCGAGCCGATCCTCGGCATCGGATGCCCGAACATTCTCTTTCCGTACGCGCGCGAGGTGATCGCCGAGCTGATCGGGCGCGCGGGGTTCCCGCCGATCCACCTGCAGCCGGTCAACTTCGAAGCGATGTACGCCGCGCGCGTCCAGGCGGAGGCCGAAAAGCAGGGCCCGCGCATCGAGATCGCGCATTGAGGTCGGCCGTGCGCATTCCGATCACCGTCGTCGCGCTCGCGCTTCCCCTCGCCGCCGGCGCCGAGTTCCTTTCGATCGGCGAGGCCGCCGCGGTCCTCTACGACGCGCCGTCCACGCGCGCGACGAAGCTCTACGTCGCGAGCCGGAGCCTGCCGGTCGAGATCATCTCCACCGACGGTGCGTGGGTGAAGGTGCGTGACCCGCTCGGCGGGCTGTCCTGGGTCGAGCGCAAGGCGCTTGCCGAACGGCGCACCGTGATCGTCACCGCGCCCATTGCGGACGTGCGCCAGCGCGCCGAGGACGCGGCGCCGATCGCCTTTCAGGCGCAGCAGCACGTCGTCCTCGAGCTCGTCGAGGCCGGTGCGACCGGCTGGGCGCGCGTGCGCCATCTGGACGGTGCGACCGGCTTCGTGCGCGTGAGCCAGGTCTGGGGCGTTTAGGGCCGCTTCCGGCGCGCGCCGCGATGCGACTAGCGATCCTCGGCGCCGGCGCCTGGGGCAACGCGCTCGCGATCGCGTACGCCGGGGCCCATGCGGTCACCCTTTGGGCGCGCGATGCCGCCCAGCGCGAGGGGCTGCGGGCGACCCGCCGCGGCCGCTATCTTCCCGAGGTCCCGCTTCCTGGCAACGTGGCGGTCGGCGATGACCCGCTTGCCGCCATCGGCGCCGCCGACACCGTGATCATCGCGACGCCCACCGCGGGCCTGCGCGAGGCGGCCGCGCTCGTTCGGCGCGCTTCGGCATCGCCGCCGGTCGTCTGGGTGTGCAAGGGTTTCGAGCCTGCGACCGGAAGGCTTCCCCACGAGGTGGTCGCAGAGGTTCTAGGCGGGGATGCGCCGGCCGCCGCGCTCTCCGGCCCCAGCTTCGCGCTGGAGGTGGCGCGTGGCCTGCCGACCGCCGTGACGCTTGCCGCGGCGGACGCCGCCCTTGCGAAGCGCCTCGCCCGTGCGCTCCATCAGCCCCGGCTGCGCACCTACTTCACCGACGATCTCGTCGGCGTCGAAGTCGGCGGCGCGGTGAAGAACGTGATGGCGATCGCAACCGGGATCTCCGACGGTCTCGGCCTGGGTCTGAACGCGCGCGCGGCACTCATCACGCGCGGGCTCGCGGAGGTCGCGCGGCTCGGCGTGGCGCTCGGGGGACGCGCGGAGACCTTCATGGGCCTCGCCGGCGCGGGCGATCTGATCCTCACCTGCACCGGGGACCTCTCGCGCAACCGGCGCGTCGGCCTCGCGCTCGGCCGCGGCGAGCGCCTGGAAGCGATCCTCGCTGGGCTTGGGCACGTGGCCGAGGGCGTCCATACCGCGCGCGAGGTGGACGCGATCGCCCGCGCGCGGGCGATTGACATGCCGATCACCCGCGAAGTCTGCGCGGTGCTGTTCGAGGGACGCGCCCCGGCCGACGCGGTCGCGCACCTGCTCGCGCGTGACCCGAAAGGCGAATAGCGGCGTCAGGCCTCGTACTTGAAGGAGAGCTGCACGCGCGTGCGGTAGGCGACGACCTTGCCGTCCTCGACCTTCATGTCCATCTTCGTGACCTCCGCGATGCGCAGATCGCGCAGCGACCGGGCTGCGGTCTCGACGGCCTGCTTGGCGGCGTCTTCCCAGGACGTCTTGCTGCTGCCGATCACGTCGATGACGCGATAGACGCCTTCGGAGCGGTTCTTCTTGGCCATGCTGTCCTCCTTCGGGTGCGCGGCCCGGGATCGGGCGGCGCGCCCATCATACGCCCGCCGCGCCGGCGAAACCGGCCTGGCGCCAGGCCTCGTAGACGGCGAGCGCCACCGCGTTCGAGAGGTTGATGCTGCGCATGCCGGGGCGCATCGGAACGAGCAGGTGGCGCTCCGCAGGAAACTCGTCGAGCACGGACGCCGGCAGTCCGCGGGTCTCGGGCCCGAACAGGAGCACGTCGTCGCGCTGAAACCGTGCCTCCGCGTAGATGCGGTGCGCCCGGGACGTGAACGCGAAGACGCGCCGGCCGGCGAAGTGCGCACGCGCGGCCGCCCAACCGTCGTGCAGTGTCGCGTTGCGCACTTCTGCGTAGTCGAGGCCGGCGCGGCGCAATGCGCGATCGTCGAGGCGAAAGCCGAGCGGCCGAACGAGGTGAAGCCTGCAACCCGCGTTGGCGCAGAGGCGCAGGACGTTTCCCGTGTTTGGCGGGATCTCGGGCTCGTAGAGGACGACGTCGAACATCGACTCAATCGCGCCGGGCGCGTGCGACGACCCAGCACTCCACGCGTGCTGCGCCCGCGCGCTTGAGCGTGGCGGCCAGTTCCTCGAGGCTCGCGCCAGTCGTCATCACGTCGTCGACGACGGCGAGCGACTGGCCGACGACCGGGCCGGTGCAGGCGAAGGCACCGCGGACGTTGGCGACGCGCGCATCGTGCGGCAGGTCGGCCTGGGGCGGGGTGTCGCGCACGCGCACGACCCGGTCGGGTGTCACGGTCGCCCCGGTCTCGCGCGCCAGCGCCCGCGCGACCTCCATCGCTTGGTTGAACCCGCGGCCGCGCAGTCGCGGCGGCGCGAGCGGCATCGGCACCACCGCGTCGACCGGCCGGCCCGCAACGCGAGCGGCGAGGGCGACGCCGAACGCGCGTGCGAGCAGCAGTCGCCCGCCGTACTTGAGTGCAAGCACGAGGCGATCGACCGGGAACCCGTAGCGCCACAGCGCGACGGTCGCGTCGAAGCTCGGCGGATCGGCGAGGCACCGCCCGCACACCGCACCGCCCGGACCCGGCCCGGCGCAGCGGGGGCACACCTCACCCAGCGCCGGCATGTCGCCCGCGCACCCCGCGCAGAACGGCGCGTCCCCGCTCGGTGCGGCGCACAGGATGCAGTCCTGCTCGAGCAGGTGGCGAAGCAGGCGAAACGGTCGGAGGCCCATGAATTTGACAGCCGTGAGCGCGGCGCGGAGACTCGGGCCGCGAAGCGCGGGCAGCGGTCGGCAGGACGGCGCCACAGGAGGCTAGACAGGATGCAGCAGACGGTCAACGTCGCCGGCCCGGGCGGGTCAAGCGCTGCGCGCTGGACGCGCTCGAGCGTGGAGCGGCTGTTCGACCACCCCCTGCTCGACCTCGTGTACCGGGCGCAGACTGTGCACCGGCAGCACTTCGCGCCCGGGAGGGTCCAGCTCTCGACCCTGCTCTCGATCAAGACGGGCGGGTGCCCGGAGGATTGCGGCTACTGCCCGCAATCGGCGCGCTATGCCACCGGCGTGAGCGACGAGCCGATCCTCGATACCGCCGACGTCGCGGCCGCCGCGCAGCGCGCGAAGGACGCCGGCGCGACGCGCTTCTGCATGGGTGCCGCGTGGCGCGGGCCCAAGGCGCGGGACCTCGAGCCGGTGCTCGAGATGGTCCGCTCGGTCAAGGCGCTCGGGCTCGAGACCTGCGCCACGCTCGGGCTGCTGCGCGAAGGGCAGGCCGATCTGCTCAAAGACGCCGGACTCGACTACTACAACCACAATCTGGACACCGCGCCCGAGGTCTACGGCCGCATCGTCGCCACGCGTCGGTACGAGGACCGCCTCGATACGCTCGAAAAGGTCCGGCGCGCCGGGCTGCGGGTCTGCTGCGGCGGGATCGTGGGCATGGGCGAGTCCCGCGACGAGCGCGCCGGCCTGATCGCCGCGCTGGCCAGCCTCGATCCGCCGCCGGAGTCGGTGCCGATCAACGCGCTCGTGCGCGTCGACGGCACGCCGCTCTCCGCCGCGCCGGATCTCGACTGGAGCGAGTTCGTACGCACGATCGCGTGCGCACGCATCACGATGCCGGCGAGCCACGTCCGCCTCTCGGCGGGCCGCCGCGAGATGCCCGAAGCGGTGCAGGCGCTCTGCTTCCTGGCGGGCGCGAACTCGATCTTCTACGGCGACCGGCTTCTCACCACGGGAAACCCGGACGCGGAGGAAGACAGCGCATTGCTGATGAAGCTGGGCATCGCGCCCGAGTAGGACGGGACGCGCAGATGCAAGGCTGGCTCGACCGCCGGGCCGCGCGGCGCTGGTTCGAGCGCGCCGGCGCGGCGCCCGTGCCCGACCCGCTCGCACGCGAGGTGGAGCGACGAATGGGCGAGCGCCTCGAGTACCTCCGGCACGAACCCGGGCGCATCCTGAACATCGGCGCTGGCGTCGCGGCGCACGCTGTCCTGCGCGGCCGCTACCCCCGCGGCGAGATCGTCGCGGTCGACTTCGCGCTCGCGCCGCTGCGGCGCGCGCGCGCCGCGCGCCCGCTCGCCGCGCGCGCCCTCGCGCGGCTGCGCGGCGGGGGCGAGGACTTCGTGTGCGCGGACCTCGCTGCGTTGCCCTTCGCGCCGGGCGCCTGCGAGATGGTCTGGTCGAACCTGGCGCTCGCGTGGTCGGACCTCGCGGCGGCGCTGCGCGAGTGGCATCGCGTGCTCGCGGTCGGCGGCCTGCTCATGTTCTCGAGCTACGGTCCCGACACGCTGCAGGAGCTGCGCGCGGCGTTCGCCGACACGTCGCCGCACGTGCACCCGTTCCCGGACATGCACGACGTCGGCGACGCGCTCGTCGCGGCCGGTTTCGCCGACCCGGTCATGGACATGGAGCGCATCACGCTCACGTACGCGAGCGTCGAGGGCCTCGTGGCCGATCTGCGCTCGACCGGCCAGCGGAACGCGCACGCCGCGCGCCGTCGCACGCTGACCGGGGCACGCCGTTGGCGCCGCGCGCGGGCGGCCTATGCCGCGATCGCCCGCGACGGGCGCGTGCCCGCCAGCTTCGAAATCGTCTACGGGCATGCGTGGAAGGCGGCGCCGCGCATTGCGCCGGACGGGCGCGCGATAATCAGAATCGATCGCAACCCCGCCCGGCGAAAACTCGCTTGATTGTCAAGCGGTTCGGATCAAGGAACGACGGTCGCGGCTTGCTGGCGCAGAGGGGCGTGTGGTACCTTAGCGCGCCCTGCCGCACACCCTCCTGCGGTCGCGGCGGAAGCAAGGCAGCACGAGCATGGATGAGCCGCGCATCGAGGTCAGCGCGCTCGATTCGAGCGCGGGATTCAGCCTCACGACAAGACGCAACTGCTCGCTGCCGCCGCATGCGCTGGCCTGGTTGCTGGTCTTCACGGCCTGCCTTCCCTTCGCGATCGGGCTCGGGTTCGCGTCGGTCGGGGCGTGGCCGGTGCTGCCGTTCGTCGGGCTGGAAGTGGCTGCGCTGGCAGTGGCGTTCGGCGTGCACGTGCGGCACGCCGCGGACTACGAGCGGATCGTGGTTCGCGACGGTGTGATGCGGGTAGAAGTGAGAGAGGCGGGGTGTGTCCGGGTGCACGACTTCCATCCCGGCTGGGTGCGGGTTTGTACACAGCGCGCACGGACTGGCGTGCGCGTCGACGTCCGGTCGCACGGCAAGGAACTCGAGATCGGGCGCCACTTGGACGCACCGGCGCGGGGCCTGCTCGCGGATGAGCTCGCGGGCCGGCTGAAGCGGTACCGGGACGGAACTTCGAGTTGAACGGATCAAACGGGGAGCGAATGAAGAAAGCCTGGAAAGCCCTTGCCGGTGCCGGCGCGATCGGCGCGTCGTACGCGGGCAACGCAGCGGCGGAGTTCCTGTGGAACTTCCAGACACCCGCGACGAAGGTCGCCCAGGGAGTTTCGGATCTCCATCTGCTGATGATGGCGATCATCCTGGTCATCTTCGTGGCCGTGTTCGGGGTGATGTTCTACTCGATCTACGCCCATCGGAGGTCGGTCGGGCACAAGGCCGCGCAATTCCACGAGAACACGACCGTGGAAGTGCTCTGGACGGTCGTGCCGACGCTCATCCTCATCCTGATGGCGTGGCCCGCGACGACCCACCTGCTGGCGGTGCGCGACACCTCGCAGCCAGACATCACGATCAAGGCCACCGGCTACCAGTGGAAGTGGGGATATGACTACCTCAAGGGCGAGGGCGAGGGCATCCACTTCGTCTCGAACCTGACCACGCCGCAGGACCAGATCCTCGGCAAGGCGCCGAAGGGCGAGCACTACCTGCTCGAGACCGACACCCACCTCGTCGTGCCGGTGGGCAAGAAGATCCGCATCCTCACCACCGCCGCCGACGTGATCCACGCCTGGTACGTGCCCGCGCTCGCGGTGAAGCAGGACGCGATTCCGGGCTTCATCCGCGACACCGCGTTCCGCGCCGACCGGGAGGGCGTCTTCCGCGGGCAGTGCGCGGAGCTTTGCGGCAAGGACCACGGTTTCATGCCGATCGTCGTCGAGGTGGTGTCGCACGAAAAGTACAGCGCGTGGGTCGGCGAGCAGAAGAAGAAGCTCGCGGCCGCGGCGGAGGACCCGAACAAGAAGTGGGACCTCGCCGAGCTCCGCGCGCGCGGCGAGAAGGTCTACGCCGCCAACTGCGTGGCCTGCCACCAGGCAAACGGCAAGGGCGTCCAGGGGGCCTTCCCGGCGCTCGACGGCTCGAAGATTGCAAATGGCCCGCTCGCCGAAAAGCTGGCGATCGTCCTGAACGGCAAGGCCGGCACCGCGATGCAGGCGTTCGGCAAGCAGCTCTCGCCGACCGACATTGCGGCGGTCATCACCTACATCTCGAACGCCTGGAGCAACAAGGCCGCCGACAATATCGTGCAACCCGCCGAAGTGCTGGCGGCGCGCAAGTAACGGTTACACAGGATCCCGCTTAGGAGCCGCTCGCGATGAGTGCAGTTGCCGACACCCACGCCCACCACGACGACCACGGTCACCATCCCGCCGGGATCATGCGGTGGATCATGACCACCAACCACAAGGACATCGGCACGATGTACCTGTGGTTCAGCTTCACGATGTTCCTCGTCGGCGGCGTGATGGCGCTCGTCATCCGGGCAGAGCTCTTCCAGCCCGGGCTGCAGATCGTCAATCCCGATTTCTTCAACCAGATGACCACGCTGCACGGGCTCATCATGGTGTTCGGCGCGATCATGCCCGCGTTCGTCGGGTTCGCGAACTGGCAGATTCCGATGATGATCGGCGCGCCGGACATGGCGTTCCCGCGCCTGAACAACTGGAGCTTCTGGCTGCTGCCGCCGGCGGCGACGTTGCTGGTCGTCTCGCTCTTCGTGCCGGGCGGCGCCGCGGGGGTGGGTTGGACGCTCTACGCGCCGCTCACCGTGCAGATGGGGCCGGGCATGGACCTCACGATCTTCGCGGTCCACATCCTCGGAATGAGCTCTATTCTCGGCTCGATCAACATCATCACGACGCTGCTCAACATGCGCGCGCCGGGGATGACGCTGATGAAGATGCCCCTCTTCTGCTGGACCTGGCTGATTACCGCGTATCTCCTGGTCGCGGTCATGCCGGTGCTCGCCGGCGCCGTGACGATGACCCTTACGGACCGCCATTTCGGCACGACCTTCTTCAATGCCGCGGGCGGCGGCGACCCGGTGCTCTACCAGCACATCTTCTGGTTCTTCGGGCACCCCGAGGTCTACATCATCGCGATCCCGGCCTTCGGCGTCGTCTCGCAGGTCATTCCCGCGTTCTCGCGCAAGCCGCTGTTCGGCTACTCGTCGATGGTCTACGCGACCGCATCCATCGCCATCCTGTCGTTCATCGTGTGGGCGCACCACATGTACACGGTCGGGATGCCGCTCGAGGCGCAGCTGTACTTCATGTATGCAACGATGCTGATCGCGGTGCCCACCGGCGTGAAGGTGTTCAACTGGCTCGCCACGATGTGGAAGGGCTCGCTCACCTTCGAGACGCCGATGCTGTTCGCGATCGGGTTCCTGTTCCTGTTCACGATGGGCGGGTTCTCCGGGCTGGTACTCGCGCTGACCGCGGTCGACGTGCAGATGCACGACACCTACTACGTCGTGGCGCACTTCCACTACGTCATGGTGGCCGGGGCGCTGTTCTCGGCGTTCGCCGGCGTGTACTTCTGGCTCCCGAAGTGGACCGGGAAGATGTACGACGAGAAGCTCGGCAAGCTCCACTTCTGGCTCTCGATGATCTTCTTCAACGTCACGTTCTTCGTGCAGCACTTCCTCGGCATCGCGGGCATGCCGCGGCGCATTCCCGACTACTCGCCGGTGTTCACCGAGTTCAACATGATCTCGAGCGTCGGTGCGTTCGGCTTCGGTCTGTCGCAGCTACTGCTGCTCTACATCGTGATCAAGACCATCCGCAGCGGCGAGAAGGCTCCGGCGCGGCCCTGGGACGGCGCCGATACGCTCGAGTGGACGCACTTGCCCTCGCCCGCGCCCTATCACAGCTTCGAGACGCCACCGACGGTGCGTTGAGCGTTGGCCATGCTCGATCGCGAGACCAAGAGTCGCAACTTCAAGACGGCGCTCGTGCTCTGGTCGATCGTGGCCGTGTTCTTCCTCGGTATCGTGCTCAAGTACTGGATGCTCCGATGAGCGCACCCGCTCCCGCAGTCGCCGCAGCGAACCGCGTCCTGCTGCGCAAGCTCGCGGTCGTTGCGGTGCTCATGTTCGGCTTCGGGTTCGCGCTGGTGCCGTTCTACGAGAAGATCTGCGAGGTCACCGGGATCCGGAACGTGCTCCAGCCGGACGACGTCGCCGTGGTCAACACGCAGGTCGATCGCTCGCGCGTCGTGACGATCGAGTTCGACGCGAACACCCAGCGCCTGCCCTGGACCTTCAAGGCGCTCGAGGCGCACCGCTCCATCCACCCCGGCGAAGTCACGCACGTGGTGTACGAGATCCGCAACACGCTCGATCGTCCGGTGACCGGACAGGCGATTCCGAGCTACGGTCCCCAGCGTGCGGCGCAGTACCTGAAGAAGATCGAGTGCTTCTGCTTCCAGAGCCAGACGCTGGCGCCGGGCGAGGTGCGCCGGCTGCCGGTCGTGTTCGTCCTCGATCCGGCGCTGCCGGCCGACGTCGGCACGGTGACCCTGTCGTACACGTTCTTCGAGGTCGCCGGCCGGGAGGGGAAACCCGGCTGATGGGCGAGGAGAGCGGGCGCAAGCGGATCGCGCCGCTCACCGTGGCGAGGATGGTTCTGTCCTCGTTCTTCGGCGTGCGGCGGCGCGCCGACCACGAGGCCGCGATGGCGCACGTGACGCCGGCGCAACTGATCATCGCGGGCGTCATCGGCGCGGCGATTTTCGTAGTGAGTCTGGTTCTGCTGGTGAAGTTCATCGTCAGCCGGGCCGCTTGAGGGAGACAAGAGGGAGAGACGATGGCGCAGGCGCACACCACCCAACCCTGGTACTACCTGCCCCAGCCCACGCGCTGGCCGATCATCGGATCGTGTGCGCTGTTCCTCATGGCGCTCGGCACGGTGCTCTGGATCAACGGCGCGGGCGTCGGCCCATGGGTCGTGCTCGCGGGCGCGGCCGTGCTCGTGTACATGATGTTCGGCTGGTTCGGCCAGGTGATCGGCGAGTCCGAGGGCGGCCTGTACTCGAAAAAGGTCGACATCTCGTTCCGCTGGGGGATGAGCTGGTTCATCTTCTCCGAGGTCATGTTTTTCGCCGCCTTCTTCGGCGCGCTGTTCTACGCGCGGGCACTATCCGTGCCGTGGCTCGGCGAGCTCGACCAGCGACTGCTCTGGCCCGACTTCCAGGCGGTCTGGCCGACCGCGGGGCCGGGCATCAAGGAGCATTTCTCGACGATGGGCGCGTGGGGCATCCCCGCGCTCAACACCGCACTTCTGCTCTCCTCGGGCGTCACGGTGACCTGGGCGCACTGGGCATTGAAGGAGAACAAGCGCGGCCAGCTGATCCTCGGATTGGCCGCCACGATCGCGCTGGGCGTGATCTTCCTCGGCTTCCAAGCCTACGAGTACATTCACGCCTACCGCGACCTCAACCTGAAGCTCTCGACCGGGATCTACGGGTCGACCTTCTTCATGCTCACCGGCTTCCACGGGTTTCACGTGACGCTCGGCGTGATCATGCTGACGGTGATCCTGTTCCGCTGCATCGCGGGGCACTTCAAGCCCGATCACCACTTCGCCTTCGAGGCGGTGTCGTGGTACTGGCACTTCGTCGACGTCGTCTGGCTGCTGCTGTTCGTGCTGGTGTACTGGCTCTGAGCGCGGCGGACCGCGCGCGATGCCCGGAGGGGCACACGAATAACGAGGAGGAGGGAATCCCCGCGAAGGGGATCTCTTTGGAGCGCCGCACGCTGTGCGGCGTCTTTTTTTCGCGTGCGCCCTCAGCCGATGCCGTGCGGCTGGATGAGCCCGAAGTAGTAGCCGGCGAGCAGCAGCAGGAACAGCGCGAGCGACAGGCCGATGCGCCAGGTGAGCGCCTTCACCGTGCGCGTCGAGCGCCCCTGGTCGCGAACCAGGAAGAACAGGCCCGAGAACAGGGCCGCGAGGATGACGAAGACGAACGCGAGGACGATGTAGCGCACGATGGCGAGCGAGCTGAACCGCATCGACAGTCTAGCGGAATAGCCAGATGCAGTTCTGGGAGAGGCTGGGGTGAATCCACGGCGCGCGCGCTTCCGTCTGCGGCCGGCGTGGCTCGCGGTCGCCGTGGCCGGTTGCGCTGTGTTCGTCGCGCTTGGCAACTGGCAGTCGCGCCGGGCCGAGGAGAAGCTCGCGGCGCAGCGCAGCGCCGACGCGCTTGCCGCCGCCGCCCCGGTGCGGCTTCCAGGCACGCTGGTCGCGGCGAGCGAGTATGCGGGCCGGCGTGTCGTGATCGTGGGCGAGTACGTTCCCGCGCATACGGTGCTGATCGACAACCGCGTGCACCGGGGCGTTGCGGGCTACCACGTCGTCACGCCGCTGCGGATCGAGGGTGGCCCGCTGCACGTGCTCGTGAATCGCGGCTGGGTCGCCGCCGGGCCCCGTCGGGATCGGCTGCCGGACGTGGGCGCACCGGTCGGGTCCCAGCGCATCGAGGGGCTCGCGGTTGCGCCAAGCCGGCCGCCCTATGAGCTTGCGCCCGACGACGCTCCCGGACCCGTTCGCCAGCACCTCGATCTCGACCACGTCGCCGCCGTGTCCGGATTGCGTCTCCAGCCGATCGTCGTGCAGCAGACGGGCGCGGCGACCGACGGGCTCGTGCGTGCGTGGACGCGGCCGGACGCAGGCGTGAACACCCATCGAGCATACGCAGTGCAGTGGTACGGGCTGGCGATCCTGACCGCGGTGGTCTACGTCGCCGTGGGGTTCAAGCGTGGCGGCGACCCGGCCTGACGGCGCCCCGCGCGCGAGCCGCTGGCCGCTCGTTTGGGTGGCGGTCGCGTCCGTTGCGCCCTTCCTGCTCGCGTACCTGACGTTCTATTTCTGGGCGCCCGAGGGGCGCATGAACTACGGCGAACTGATCGAGCCCGCTCACCCGCTGCCGGACGTCCCCCTCACGCTCGCGGACGGCGAGTCGTTCCGGTTCAACACCCTGCGCGGCAAGTGGCTCTTGCTTCTCGTCGCGCCTGGCGCGTGCGACGAGCCGTGTCAGCGCGGCCTCTATCACCTCCGCCAGCTGCGCCGCGCCCAAGGCAAGAACATGGAGCGTATCGAGCGCGTCTGGCTGATCACCGACGGCGCCCCGATCGATCCGACGCTCCTGCAGGCGTTCGAGGGGACCCGTTTCGTCCGCGGCGCGGGGAGCGACCTCGCCCGCGTGCCGGCGTTCACGGGCGCGCCGGCCGGGACCCTGTACGTCGTCGACCCGCTGGGCAATCCCATCCTCCGCTATCCTCCAGATGCCGATCCCAGGCGGATCCTGCGCGATATCGGACGGCTCCTCAAGGTGTCGCAAGTCGGCTAGAGGCGTCTTTGCGCCGGAGGCCGCGTGATAAAATCCGGCCTCCTTTGCCGCCCCTCTCCATGCTTCTCGCCCGGCCGTTTCGCGTCGATCGACTCCGCCAGTTCTACGAGCTGACGAAGCCGCGCGTCGTTTCCCTGATCGTCTTCTGCGCGGTCATCGGCATGCTGCTCGCAGTCCCGGCGGGAAGCTGGATGCCGCTTCCGGTTCTGGTTGCCGCCACCGCCGGCATCGCCCTGGTCGCGGGTGCCGCCGCCGCGGTGAACTGCCTTGTCGAGCAGCGAATCGATTCGATCATGGCGCGTACGCGCGCCCGGCCCCTCCCGCGCGGGGAGCTGACCTCGATCGAGACGCTGCTCTTTGCCGGCGCGGTGGGCGGGGTCGGCCTGTGGCTGCTCTACAACCTCGTGAACCCGCTGACGATGTGGCTGACGCTCGGCACCTTCGTCGGCTATGCGCTGATCTACACGATCGTGCTGAAGCCGTTGACGCCGCAGAACATCGTCATCGGTGGCGCATCGGGCGCGATGCCCCCGGTGCTCGGCTGGGCCGCCGCGACCGGAGAGGTCGCGCCCGACGCCCTGCTCCTGTTCCTCATCATATTCGCGTGGACGCCGCCGCACTTCTGGTCGCTCGCGCTGTACCGCGCCGAGGAGTACGCGCGCGCGGGGCTGCCGATGCTGCCCGTCACGCATGGGCGCCGGTACACGCAGCTGCACGTGCTGCTCTACACCCTCATCCTCGCTGCCTGCAGCCTGATGCCGTTCGTGAGCGGAATGAGCGGATGGCCCTACCTGGCCGCCGCGCTGGTGCTCGGCGGCGTGTTCATCGTTTACGCGGTTCGCATTTATGTCGACTACAGCGACGGTCTCGCGCGGCGGACGTTCCGCTACTCGATCGTCTATCTCTCCGCGCTCTTTGCCGCGCTTCTCGTTGACCACTACCTGCCTCGGTAGGGTTGCCGCGGGCCTGGCAGCCCTGCTGCTCGCTGCCTGCGCGCCGGAGAAGCCGTCGTTCAAGAGCGTCGACGTCACTGGCGCCGAATTCGGCCGCGAACTCGCGCTGACCGACCACACCGGCAAGGCGCGGACGCTCGCGGACTTCAAGGGCAAGGTGGTGGCGGTGTTCTTCGGCTTTACGCGCTGCCCGGACGTCTGCCCGACCACGCTCGCCGAGATGAAGCTCGTGAAGGAGCGGCTCGGCGCCGATGGCGACAAGCTTCAGGTCCTGTTCGTCACGGTCGATCCCGAGCGCGACACGCCCGAGCTGCTCGCCAAGTACGTCCCGGCGTTCGATCCGACCTTCCTCGGGTTGCGTGGGGACGCGGCGGAGACGGCGAAGACCGCGAAGGAGTTCAAGGTTTTCTATCAGAAGGCGCCGGGTACGAGCCCGGACAACTACTCGATCGACCACACTGCGGCGACCTTCATCTACGACCCGCAAGGCCGGTTGCGGCTGTTCGCGAAACACAGCTCGGGCGCCGACGCGCTCACCCAGGACATCAAGCTGCTGCTCTCCGGGCGTTAGATCCGCGCCGAGCCGCCGCGAAGGCCCCCGGCTGCGCCCGGAGCCCGCGACCGCGGGGCCTGGACGTGAAAACGCCCGGGATGGGCCCGGGCGTTTCGTCGCAAGGCTCGGCGCGTCAGGATGCTTCGATGCGTTGGCGCATCCGCTGCATCGCCTTCGCTTCGATCTGGCGGATGCGTTCGGCCGACACGTTGAACTCTGCGGCGAGGTCGTGCAGCGTCGCGGAGTCCTTCTCGCGCAGCCAGCGCGCCTCGATGATCCGGCGGCTGCGGGGGTCGAGCTCGGCGAGCGCGGACGCAAGGCCAGTGCGCCGCAGACGCGCGGACTCCTCGTCTTCGAGCGTCTTCGAGGGCTCGTCCTTCGGATCGGCGAGGTAGGCGATCGGTGCGTAGGTATCGTCGTCGTCACCGGCCGGCTCGAGCGCGATCTCCTGTCCGGCCAGGCGGGTCTCCATCTCGGCGACCTCTTCGGGCTTCACCCGAAGGACCGTTGCGACGTTCTGGATCTCGTCCCGGGTGAGCGGCTCCAGTCCCGGCTTCATGCTGCGCAGGTTGAAGAACAGCTTGCGCTGGGCCTTCGTCGTGGCGATGCGGACGAGCCGCCAGTTGCGCAGGATGAACTCGTGAATCTCGGCCTTGATCCAGTGGATCGCGAACGACACCAAGCGCACGCCGCGCTCGGGGTCGAAGCGCTTGACCGCCTTCATCAGGCCGATGTTGCCCTCCTGGATGAGGTCGGCGTGCGGAAGCCCGTACCCCAGGTAGCCGCGGGCAATGGCCACGACCACCCGCAGGTGCGACAGGACCAGCTGCCCTGCTGCGTCGAGATCGTTGTCGGTCCGGAACTTCCGGGCGAGCTGTGTTTCCTGCTCCGGGGTCAGGAGCGGAAACCGATTCACCGCCTGGATGTAGTGATCCAGGCTGCCCCCTGCCGACGGGACAGGAAAGGTCAGGACGTTGCTCATATTGCTCATCACCTCCCAGCCAAGTTTAGCACTCGAAGCATTGGAGTGCTAATTTCCCGAGGAGTTCAGTCGGACATTCTTTCGATGCTGATCTCCTGCCTTAATTCCCTACCTGGGCTCGATCTCGGATAAGTGTTTACTCACTGACAACCACGCCCCGACCCAGCCCAACCCACCGGCGAAGATCAGGACGGCGACCAGGTCGCCGACACCAGGCAATCCGAGGCGAAAGTGGGCGCCGTAGGTCGCCGCCAAGCGGGCCACCTCGACGTTGAGCACCTCCACGCTCGCAGCGACCATGCCGAGCGCGGCGAGCCCGCCGGCGAGCCCCGTGAGCGCCCCCTGATAGAAGAAGGGTCGGCGGATGTATGCATCCGTGGCGCCGATCAGTTTGCTCACCTCGATCTCGTCGCGCTGCGTCAGGATCTGAAGGCGCACGGTGTTGAACGTGACTGCGACCAGGCCGAACGAGAGCAGGGCCGCGAGCACCGCCACCGCCACACCGCCCAGCCGGAGCGCCGCCTCCAGCCGCTGCACCCACGCGGTGTCGATTTGCACCTGTGCCACCTTCGGCATGGCACGTAACGCCACGACGAGGCGCTCCGCGGTACCGGCGTCACCGGGCACCAGGGCCACCACGAAGGCGTCGGGAAGCGGGTTTGACCCGAGCGACGCGACGATCTCCGCCAACCCGTCGGCACGCTTCATCTCGGCCAGGGCTTGGTCCTTCGGCACGAATCGGAACGAACGGATACCGCTTTCCCGCTTGAGCATTGCTTCGACTCTCGAAGCGTCGGCACCCGTGGCGTCGCTCGCGAGGAAAACCGAAAGCTGGGGATCTGCGCCCAGGTGGCCCGCCAGCCGCTCGAAGTTCACGACGAGGACCCACCCGCCGAGCGGCAGCGCGAGCGTCACGCCGATCACGAGGGCATTCAGCGCGGTCGCGAAGGGCGAGCGCGCGAGCCGCAGCGCGGTCGCCCGCAGGCTCAGCGCATGGTGCCGAAACCAGGCCTTCACGCGCCGTCAGGCTCGGGGCGCGCGTCGACCACGCGCCCGTGGCTCAGATGGATCACGCGCCCCGCGAAGCGTTCGACGAGCGCGGCGTCGTGCGTCGCGATCACGATCGTGACTCCGACCTGCTGGAATGCCCTGAAGATCTCCATGACCGCACGGGCCGCGTCGGGATCGAGGTCGGACGTCGGCTCGTCGGCGAGCAGGATCGAGGGCCGGTTCGCCACCGCGCGCGCGATGCAGAGGCGTTGCTGCTCGCCGCCGGAGAGCGCGATCGGCATCGACTTCTCGCGGCCGGCGAGCCCGACCTTGTCGAGCGCCGCGCGTGCCCGCCGCGCGGCGTCTCCCGGGGCGTTTCCGCACACCAGGAGCGGCAGCATCGCGTTCTCGATGACGTTGCGGTCGTGCAGCAGCTTCTGGTCCTGGAACACGAGCCCCAAGTTGCGGCGCAAGTACGGCACCGCCCTGCGACCGAGCGCGCCGACGTTCTGGCCGTTGACGACGACGGAGCCGGAGCTTGGGCGTTCGATCACCGCGGCGAGCTTCAATGCGGTCGTCTTGCCCGCGCCCGAATGACCGGTCACGCAGGCGAACTCGCCCGCGCCGATCGTGAAGGTCGCGTCGCGGAGCGCCTCGAACCCCTCCGGATAGCGCTTCGAGACGTGGCTGAAGGCGAGCGCAGGAGTCGCCAGCGCGGGGCCTCAGTCGAGGAGGGCCGCGGCGAACTCGCGCGCGACGAACGGCCGCAGGTCGTCGATGCCTTCACCGACGCCGACGAAGGCCACCGGCACGGGCCGCGTCTTCGCGATCGCGGCGATTACGCCGCCCTTCGCGGTGCCGTCGAGCTTGGTGAGGACGAGGCCGGTGAGGCCGAGCGCCTCGTCGAACGCCTTCACCTGCGCGAGGGCGTTCTGCCCGGTGTTTGCATCGAGGACGAGCAGCACGGCGTGCGGTGCGGTCGCATCGGCCTTGGCAATGACCCGCCGAATCTTCTTTAGCTCCTCCATCAGATGGAGCTGCGTGGGCAGCCGCCCCGCCGTATCGGCGATCACGACGTCGGTCCCGCGCGCACGCGCCGCGGCGATCGCATCGAAGATCACCGCCGCCGGGTCACCGCCGGATTGGGCCACGACGTCGATCCGGTTGCGCTCGCCCCACGCCGCGAGCTGCTCGCGCGCGGCCGCCCGGAACGTGTCGCCAGCGGCGAGGAGCACCGACAGCCCATGGCCCTGAAGCCACTTCGCGAGCTTGCCGATCGAGGTAGTCTTGCCCGCGCCATTGACGCCCGCAATCATTATGACGAACGGCTTGCGGGCCGTCGGGTCGAAGTCGCGCTCGAGCGGGCCGAGCAGCCGGGCAAGCTCGTCCGCGAGCGCCGCCTTCACCGCCTGCGACGTATCCAGGCGCTCGCGTACGACACGAGCGCGCAGACGTTCGAGCAGGTGTTGTGTGGCGTCGAGCCCGGCGTCGGCCGCGATCAGAGCGCCCTCGAGCTCCTCGAAGAGCGTTTCGTCGACACGCACGTCGCCGAACACGGCGGCGAGCTGCGACCCCGTCTTGCTCAAGCCTTGGCGCAGGCGCGCGAACCACGACGCCTCCTGGGCCGGATCGGCAGGTTTCTTGCGGAACGAGAACACGAGGACGGGCGCGGTGCGCCGCTGAGACCGGGCTAAGATTCTGCAGCCGATTCTAGCAGAGCACCCCTCGTGTCCCCCCGCACCCGCACGCCGAACGCAGCTCGTGGATCTGCCGGGCGCGTGCGCATCATCGGCGGGACGTGGCGCAGCCGCTTAGTCTCATTTCCCGCCGAGCGTGGCCTGCGGCCGACGCCGGATCGCGTGCGCGAGACGCTCTTCAACTGGCTCGGCCAGAATCTTTCGGGAAAGCGCTGCCTCGATCTGTTCGCCGGGTCGGGGGTGCTCGGGTTCGAGGCCCTTTCGCGCGGCGCGGCCGAGGTCGTCCTCGTGGAGCACTCGCGCGCCGTCGCAGGGGCGCTGCGCGAGAACGCGGCGCGGCTCGAAGCCCACGGGGTCCGGCTCGTCATCGGTGATGCGCTACACTTCCTGCGCGATCCGGGCGGCGGTCGGTACGACGTGGTGTTCGTCGATCCGCCCTACGACAGCGGACTCGTCGCTGCGGCCCTTGCGCGCCTGCCCGCCCTGCTGGCGCCCGGCGCGGTGGTGTACGTCGAGAGCGACGGGCCGATCGACCCGGGCCCGGCCTGGCGCGTGCGCAAGCGCGCGCGCGCTGGCGGGGTGCACTTTTGGCTCCTGGAGATCGGGGAGGAAGCGTGATTAAGGCGGTCTACCCGGGAACGTTCGACCCGCTCACGCGCGGCCACGAGGACCTCGTCCGGCGCGCGGCGGACCTGTTCGGCGGCCTGGTCGTCGGCATCGCCGACAGCCGCCTCAAGCGCCCGTTCTTCGCCACCGACGAGCGGGTGCAGATGGCGCGCGATGTGCTCTCGGTCTATCCGAACGTGACCGTCCTCAGCTTCAGCGGCCTGCTGCGCGACTTCGTGCTCAAGCAGCAGGCGCGTGTCATCGTGCGGGGGCTGCGCGCGGTGTCGGATTTCGAGTACGAGTTCCAGATGGCCGGGATGAACCGCAGCCTGATTCCCGACGTGGAGACGGTGTTCCTGACGCCCGACGAGAACTACCAGTTCATATCGGCAACGATCGTGCGCGAGATCGCGGTCCTGGGCGGAGACGCGTCGAAGTTCGTCCATCCGATCGTGAACGAACGGCTGCGTGCCAAGGTCACTCAACTGGGCGGATGACCGCCGATGGCAAATGGCCCTGCGCATCACCGACGAGTGCATCAACTGCGACGTGTGCGAGCCCGAGTGCCCTAACGGCGCGATCGCGCAAGGGCCGGAGATCTATGTCATCGATCCTCGCCGCTGCACCGAGTGCGTGGGCCACTTCGACGAGCCCCAGTGCCAGAAGGTCTGCCCGGTCGACTGCATCCCGCTCGACCCGCAGTTCGTCGAGACCCGCGAGCAGCTCCAAGCGAAATACCTCGATCTGACGGCCGAAAAGAGGCGCACCGCCTGCGGCTGAACAGGCCCGGTCAGGCCGCCTTCACCGTGCGCGCCTCCTCGGCGTCCAGGACGCGCTCGATCTCGGCGGCGAGGTAGTGGATGGTGTCGAGCTGATGCATCAGGGTGGTCTCCACCTGCTCCAGCTCGGCCACGCGGTCCTCGAGCGTGTCGGTCGCCTGGTGGATGCGCTTGATCGACTCTAGCCGGCGGCGGAGCTGCATCTGGTGTTCGCGCACCTGCATCTCCATCGGCGACATGATTGCGCGCAGCCAGGCTTCGGCTTCCTTGTTCGCATATTGATAGATCCGGCGCACCTGGCTCGCGCAGGTCTCGAAGAACTTGTGCGTCAGCGTGAGCTGCTCGTTCGTCAGCATCGTGTAGACCGTGTCGAACTGCACCTGGAAGGTGCGCTCGACGCGGTCGAACTGCTTCTGGAAACGTAGCAGCGAGAACGACTGCGGCGCCGCGAGCCGCAGGCCGTGCTCGGCCGCGAACTTGCGGTACATGGCGTGCATCATGGTCTGGATCTCGGCGATTACGTCGCCCGCCCGCTCCATCTTGCCGCGCACGCCGTCGAAGTAGCCCTGCATCGCGGCGCGCAGGCGCGGCGTGATCCGCGCCCGACTCATCGACCGCAGCGTACGCTTCGCTTCGTCGCTCAGCGCATCCATGCCGAGGTGCGTGAACAGGTTGTTGGTCAGTTGCGAGAACACGCCGCGGGTCGCCTGGAAGCGCGCGAGCCCGCGCTCGAACCCCTCCTTTTCCGCGCGCACCTTGCGCATCATCTCTTCGACCACGTCGAGGTTGCGACCGCGCAGCGCACGCAGATCGGCAAGCTGCTCGAGCACGCCGGTCAGCCGCGCCTCGAGGATCGAGCGGGTGTTGAGTAGGAGGTCCACGATCTCGCGCCGGGTGGTGTCGCGCACGATCGCCTGCTTGCTCGGGATCAGTTGCGCGGAGAGCGTACGCTCGAGCACCGGCAGGCGGCTGCGGCCGAGCAACCGCTCGTCCTCGGTGATCTTTGCGACCAGGCCTTTCTGCGCCGAGACCGCAAGTACCTGCTCGTCGGGCACCCCCAGGACGTCGCCGACGAAGCGCATCTGCCGGTCGATCTCGGCGTCGATCTCCTCTTCGCTGCGCAGGCCATCCCAGATCGTGTCGATCTTGTTCACCACGACGTAACGCCCCTTCTGGGGGCGCGGCGCGGCCGCGAGGTACTCGCGCCAGACCTCGGCATCGGTCTTCGACACGCCGGTGTCGACGGCGAGGACGAACAGGACCGCGTGCGCGTTCGGCAGCAGGTTCAGCGTGAGCTCGGGCTCGGTGCCAATCGCGTTGAAACCCGGGGTGTCAAGGATGACCAGCCCCTGCTCGAGCAGCGGGTGGGGAAAGTTGATGATCGCGTGGCGCCAGCGCGGGATCTCGACCATGCCATCGGCGGCGAAGCCGGCCGACTGGCTCGTGTCGTGCTGCACGAAAAGGCCGTAGTGCTTGGCCTCCTCGATCGGGACGCGCTTGGTGGTGCGCACCTGCTGGAACGCCTCCACGAGCGAGCGCGCGTCGCCCACGTCGAGCGGCACGACCTCCCACTCGTCGGGGAAGCGCTTGAACTCGCTCGTGGTCGCGTTGGTGGCCCGCGTCTCGATCGGCAGGAGGTGGATCGCCGGCGGGCCCGACGGATCCCACGCGAGCTCAGTGGGGCACATCGTCGTGCGGCCGCTCGACGACGGCAGCAGGCGCCGGCCGTAGTCGGCGAAGAAGATCGCGTTGATGAGCTCCGACTTGCCGCGCGAGAACTCCGCGACGAACGCGATCGTGAGCTTGTCCTCGTCCAGCCGCTCGAGCAGCTGCCCGATGCGCAGCTCCGTCTGCGCATCGGCGAGCTCGTTCTCGTGCAGCCAGCGCCGGAAGGCGACGATGCGCGAGGCCACGTCCGCACGCCACGCGCTGTAGTCCTGGAAACGCTTCACCAGGCTCGCGGCGATTTCCGGCGGGACGGCCGACGTGTCCATGTCTGGCTACTGTAGCACGTGCACAGAATGTCGCAAGTACACGATCGCAAAAGGAATTTTTCGCTCCAGTCCGGTCGGTTCCGGGTCAGCGCCGCTGGCACTTCGGACAGTACCAGGTCGAGCGCTGCCCCTGGACCACCCGGCGTACGGCCGACCCGCAGATCCGGCAGGGCGCACCCTCGCGGTCGTAGACGAAGTACCGCTGCTGGAAGTAGCCGGACGAGCCGTCCGAATGCACGAAGTCGCGCAGGCTGCTGCCCCCCGCAGCGAGCGCGTCCCGGAGGGTCGAACGCACCGCCTCTGCGAGGCGCTCGCAGCGCTCGATCGACAGCCGGCCCGCCGGCGACCGCGGGTGGATGCGCGCGCGAAACAGGCTTTCGTTCGCATAGATGTTGCCGACCCCGACGACCAGCTTGTGGTCCATCAAGGTCTGCTTGATCGCGGCGCGCCGGCCGCGGGTCGCGGCATGGAGCCGCGCGCCGGTGAATGCAGGTGAAAGCGGCTCGACCCCCAGATGGGAAAGCAGCGGATGCCGGGCGGGATTGCCGGCATGCCACAGCACGGCGCCGAACCGGCGCGGGTCGCGCAGGCGCAGCACCCGGTCGCCGACCGCGAGGTCGAAGTGGTCATACGGGCCCGGCGGCTCGGCGGCGCCGACCATCCTCAGGCTTCCCGACATGCCGAGGTGGACGATCAGCGTGCCCCGGTCGCATTCGAGCAGCAGATACTTCGCCCGCCTGCGCACCGCTCGGATCCGCGCGCCGAGGAGGGTCGCGGCGAGGCCTACCGGAATCCGCCAGCGCAACCGCGGTTCGCGAACCGTGACCGCAGTGATCGTGCGGTGACGCAGCGCGGGGGCGATACCGCGCCGAGTAATCTCGACTTCGGGGAGCTCGGGCATCGGGCGCTGCGTGTCGTGGCCAAGGATGCTGCACTAATGCGCTATGGCGAGGGCGCCGGTCCTTTGGCGGCGCGGAAATATACTAAACTCGCGCGTCGATTCGCTGCAGCAGCCATTCACCCCATGATCGCGTCTTTCCCCCGATCCCTCGTCCTCAGCGTGCTGCGCGTTGTTGCGCTTGGCGCGGCCGCGGGTCTGCTCGCGGCCTGCGCGGGTCAGCCTCCGCGCTCGACTGCGGCGACGCCTGCCCAGGATGCCGAGGCGAAGAAGGCTGCAGCCGAGGGTGCGGCGACGGCGGAGGCGCGCGAGCCGGAGCTGCCGAAGCAGGAGCTCAGCGGCGAGACGATGTACGAGTTCCTTCTTGCGGAGATCGCGGGCCAGCGCGGCAACGCGACCCTCGCGGCGCAGGCCTACGCGGACCTCGCGCGCAAGACGAGGGACCCGCGCATCGCCGAGCGCGCGACGCAGATTGCGGTCGAGGCCCGGATGCCCGAAGCGGCGATCGAGTCGGCGAAAGTCTGGGCCGACACGGCGCCCGATTCCACGCGTGCGCTCGGTGCGGCGGCGAGCCTGCTCGTCAACGCCAACCGCGTGGGCGAGGCGCAGCCCTATCTCGAGCGCATCCTCGCGCTCTCGGGCGACAACCGCGGCGACGGCTTCATGCAGCTCAACCGGCTGCTCGCGAACAACCCGGACAAGGGCGCGTCGCTGCGGGCGATCCAGAGCCTCGCCGAACCGTATCCCGCGCTCGCGCAGGCGCGGTTCGCGGTCGCCGCGGCGGCGTCGAACGCGGGCGAGGACGAGCTCGCCCTCAAGGAGATCCGCGCGGCGTCGCAGCTGAAGCCCGACTGGGAGCTCGCCGCGCTGTTCGAGGCGCAGTTGCTGCAGAAGACCTCCAACACCGCCGCGTCCGAGCGCCTCGCGCAGTACCTGAAGACCTACCCGAAGTCGCGCGAGGTGCGGCTCGCCTACGCGCGCACACTGATCGCCGACAAGCGCTATCCCGACGCGCGCGTCGAATTCGATCGGCTGGTGAAGGAGTATCCCGACAACATCGACGTCGTGTATTCGATCGCCCTGCTCTCGATGCAGCTCGAGGACTGGCCGGTGGCCGAGACGAACCTGAAGCGCCTGCTCGACCTCGGCTATCGCGACCGCAACGCCGTGCGCTTCTACCTCGGCCAGGTCGCCGAGGAGCAGAAGCACTTCCCGGATGCGCTCAAGTGGTACTCGGAAATCACGCGCGGGGAACAGTTCATGCCGGCTCAGATCCGCTCGGCGCAGGTGATCTCCAAGCAGGGCGACCTCGCCGGCGCGCGCAAGTACCTGCAGCAGGTAAACGCCCAGAGCAACGACCAGCGGGTGCAGCTGATCCTCGCCGAGGCGCAGCTGCTGCGCGACGCGAAGCAGGAGAGGGAGGCATTCGGCATCGTCGACCAGGCGCTCGACAAGCTGCCCAACAATCCCGAGCTCCTCTACGACCATGCAATGCTCGCCGAGAGGATCGACCGCGTCGACGTGCTCGAGTCGAGCCTGAGGAAGCTCATCCGCATCAAGCCCGATCACGCTCACGCCTACAACGCGCTCGGCTACACGCTCGCGGACCGCAACCTGCGCCTCGACGAGGCGTACGACCTGATTGACAAGGCGCTCAAGCTCTCCCCCGACGATGCCTTCATCATGGACAGCAAGGGCTGGGTGCTGTACCGGCAGGGCAAGGCCGAGGACGGGTTGAAGTACCTGCAACGCGCCTACTCGATCCGCCCCGACGCCGAGATCGCCGCACACCTCGGCGAGGTGCTGTGGGTGCTCGGGCGCCGCGACGACGCGCGCAAGGTCTGGGACGAGGCGCTCAAGAAGTCGCCCGACAACGAGACCCTGACGAAGACCGTCCAGCGCCTCGGGAAGTAGTCCCGCCCACCTCCGAGCGCGCGGCGCGCGAGCCGCGATGCGCACGCCCCCTTTCTTCCTGTTTGCCGCGATGCTGCTCGGCGCGTGCGCGAGCATTGCGCCGCCTCCGCCCAAGGCGGGGGAGTTCGCGGTCGTCGGGCGGGTCGCGGTGCGCTACGGCGAGGAGGCGGCGAGCGGGCGCGTCGCGTGGCGCCACAGCGAGAGCGACGACGACCTGGTGCTCTCCACGCCGCTCGGTCAGGGGATCGCGGAGATCACCCGGCGCGAGGGCGTTTACACGCTCGTGAGCGCCAATCGCGAGCGGCTGACCGCGACCGATCCCGAGCGGCTCACCGAGCAGGCCCTCGGCTACGCGCTGCCGCTAGGCGGTCTGCCCGACTGGCTGCGCGGGCGTCCGCAGGCAGGTGTCGCGGCCGAAACGCGCTACGAGGGCCGGCAGCTCGCCGAGCTGCGCCAGCAGGGCTGGACGATCGAGTATCTCGCGTACGACGACGAGGGCCGCCTGCCCAGGCGCATCCGCCTGACGCGCGGGGCGCTCGACATCCGGCTCGCGATCGAGGAATGGCAGGTTGCGCCACAATGAGCGCCGCGTGGCAACGCCGCTGGCCGGCTCCGGCGAAGCTGAACCTCCTGCTGCACGTCCTCGGCCGGCGCGCGGACGGCTATCACCTGTTGCAGACGGTGTTCCAGCTGATCGACCTTTCCGACACGCTCGCATTCGCGCCGCGAGACGACGGTGCGATTCGGCTCTCAGCGCCGCTCCCCGGCGTGCCCGAGGAGGGCGACCTCACCGTGCGGGCGGCGCGCCTTCTCCAGGCCGAGACCGGATGCGCTGCCGGCGCGACGATCGCGGTCGAGAAGCGCATCCCGCTCGGGGGCGGGCTCGGGGGAGGCAGCTCCGACGCGGCGACGACGCTGATCGCACTGAACGAGCTCTGGGGAACCGGTCTCGAACGGTCCGACCTCGGGCGCCTGGGGCTTGCGCTCGGCGCTGATGTGCCGTTCTTTCTGTTCGGCCGGAACGCGCTCGGAGAGGGCGTCGGAGAGGTGCTCACGACGCTCGCCTTGCCCCCGCTGTGGTACGTCGTCATCACACCGCAAGTCGCTGTGCCGACGCGGGAAATCTTCAATTCCGCGGAATTGACACGGGATACGAAACCGCTCAGAATTACGGCCTTTTTCGCGGGGCTCGGGCGCAACGACCTCGAGCCGGTGGTGCGGGCAAGGTATCCGGAAGTCGCGCGGGCAATCGACTGGCTGGCGCGCCACGGCACAGCGCGGATGAGCGGTTCCGGGTCGAGCGTGTTCGCCGCATTCGCGCACGAGGACGAGGCCCGGACGGTCGCGGCAAAGGTTCCCGGGGAGTGGCGAGCGTGGGCGGTGCGCGGCCTGGACCGACACCCGCTCGGCCCCGACTGAGATTTCGACAACTGGGGAGTCGCCAAGCTGGTTAAGGCAGCGGATTTTGATTCCGCCATTCGAGGGTTCGAATCCTTCCTCCCCAGCCATTCTTCCGATCAGACGTAGCGCGCACCCGCGTCGGCGCCACGAAATGTGGCGCGGTGTGCGGCGGCGTTCGTGACCGGACGCGGACCCGAAGCTGATCGCACGAGCGCGACCACACCGATGGCCTACGAAAACCTAATGGTGTTCACGGGGAACGCGAATCCCCTGCTCGCGCACAACGTCGTCAAGCGGCTCAACATCCCGATCGGCCACGCCGTGGTAGGGAAGTTCTCCGACGGCGAGGTCATGGTCGAGATCCTCGAGAACGTCCGCGGCAAGGACGTCTTCGTGCTGCAGCCCACCTGCATGCCGACCAACGACAGCCTGATGGAGCTGCTCATCATGGTCGACGCGCTGCGGCGCGCCTCCGCGGGGCGCATCACCGCGGCGATGCCGTACTTCGGCTACGCGCGCCAGGACCGCCGGCCGCGCTCGGCGCGCGTCGCGATCAGCGCGAAGGTGGTCGCCAACATGCTCGCCGCGGTCGGCGTCGATCGGGTGCTCACGATGGACCTGCACGCCGACCAGATTCAGGGCTTCTTCGACGTTCCGGTGGACAATGTTTACGCGGCGCCAGTGCTTCTCGGCGACGTGTGGAAGCACAACTACGAAGACGTAATCGTCGTCTCGCCGGACGTCGGCGGCGTGGTCCGGGCGCGCGCGCTCGCGAAGCGCCTCGAATCCGACCTGGCGATCATCGACAAGCGTCGTCCCCGGCCCAACGTCTCGGAGGTGATGAACATCATCGGCGAGGTCGAGGGCCGCACCTGCGTGATCATGGACGACATCGTCGACACCGCGAACACGCTCGCGCGGGCGGCCGATGCGCTCAAGGAGCAGGGCGCGATCCGGGTGCTCGCTTACTGCACGCACGCGGTGCTCTCGGGCAACGCGGTGGCGCGCATCGAGGACTCGTCGCTCGACGAAGTGGTGGTGACCGACACGATTCCGCTGCGGTCCGACGCCCAGGCGTGCAAGAAGATCCGCGCGCTCTCGGTGGCGGGACTCCTCGCGGAGACGATTCTGCGCATCTCGAACGAGGACTCGGTGTCCTCGCTCTTCATGGAGTAACTGGCGTACCCGATTTTTCGTGAACCCCGGTGCGTGCCTGGTCGCGGGCCTGCCGGATCAACCTAGGAGCACACACATGACGATCGAAATCGGCGCTGCGAAGCGCACGGTGCAGGGCACGAGTGCGAGCCGCCGCCTGCGCCACGCCGGGCGAGTTCCCGGCGTCCTCTACGGCGGGAAGGATCCGGCGGTCAACATCGAGCTCGACCACAACGAGCTCTTCCAGGCCGCGCGCAAGGAGGCGTTCCATGCCTCGATCATCACGCTCAAGCTCGACGGGCAGCCGCAGCAGGTCCTGCTGCGCGCGATGAACATGCATCCCTGGAAGCTCGAGGTGCAGCACGTCGACTTCCAGCGCGTGCTCGCCGACCAGAAGATCCACATGCGGGTGCCCCTGCACTTCGTGAACCAGGAGAACTCGCCCGCAGTGAAGGTCGCCGGCGCCGTGGTGAACCACGTGATGAACGACATCGACATCTCGTGCCTGCCCGCCGACCTGCCGAAGTTCATCGAGGTCGACCTCGCGAACCTCACGATCGGCCACTCGGTGCACGTGAAGGAGTTGACGTTCCCGAAGGGGGTGGAGCCGGTCCTGCACCGCGGCGAGAACCCGGTCGTGGCCTCGGCGAGCATGCCGCGCGCGGCGGAGACGGAAGAGGCGGCGGCCGCGGCCGAGGAGGTCGTGCCGGCGTCGATGGTGCCGGCGGCGAAGCAGCAGCCGGAGAAGCCCGAGGCTGCTGCGCCGGAGAAAGGCGAGAAGCCCGCCAAGGAAGAGAAGAAGAAGTAAGGCGGCGCGCTCCCGCGAGGGCGCGGCGGGCGACCGTCGCGCCTTTTTTCTATGGCGATCAGGCTCATTGCAGGTCTAGGAAATCCCGGTCGCGGGCACGCCCGCGACCGGCACAACGTCGGCTTCTGGCTGCTCGACCGGCTGGCCGCGGCGCACGGGGCCGTGCTCGCGAAGGACACCAAGCACCAGGCGCTGGTCGCGCGCCTGGCCGCGCCCGCCGGCGACGTCTGGCTGTGCGAGCCGCAGACCTACATGAACCTCTCCGGCCGCAGCGTCGGCGGACTTGCGCGGTTCTACAAGATCGCGCCGGACGAAATCCTCGTCGTGCACGACGAGCTCGACTTCCCGACCGGCACGGCAAGGATGAAGCTCGGCGGGGGCGTGGCCGGGCACAATGGCCTCAAAGACGTCCAGGCGCAACTCGGTACCCAGGGCTTCTGGCGCCTGCGTATCGGCATCGGCCACCCGGGTGACCGGAACGTCGTCGCGGATTACGTCCTCAACGCCCCCACGCCGGACGAGCGTCCGCTGATCGAGGCCGCGATCGACCGCGGGCTGGCGGTCATGCCGCTAGTGCTCGCGGGCGACATGCAGGGCGCGATGCAGAAGCTGCATCGCGCCGAGAAAGAGGCGGCGGAGAAGGCGAAAGGCGAAGCGCCCGTGCCGAAGCCGCCGCCCGCAGCGAAGGAGTGACCTGAAGTGGGATTGAGATGTGGAATCGTCGGTCTGCCGAACGTCGGCAAGTCGACCCTGTTCAACGCGCTGACCAAGGCCGGCATCGCCGCCGAGAACTATCCGTTCTGCACGATCGAGCCCAATGTCGGGATCGTCGAGGTGCCCGACCCGCGGCTCGGGCAGCTCGCCGCGATCGCGAAGCCGCAAAAGGTGATTCCCGCGACGGTGGAGTTCGTCGACATCGCCGGGCTGGTCGCCGGCGCCTCCAAGGGCGAGGGCCTCGGCAATCAGTTCCTCGCCAACATCCGCGAGACCGATGCGATCGCGCACGTGGTGCGCTGCTTCGAGGACCCGAACGTCGTTCACGTGGCGGGCAAGATCGACCCGGTGTCCGACATCGAGACGATCAACACCGAGCTCGCGCTCGCCGACCTGCAGACCGTCGAAAAGCAGCTCGCGCGCTATTCGAAAGTCGCCAGGACCGGCGGCGACAAGGAGGCGCAGCGCCTCGTCGCGGTGCTCGAGAAGGTGCTGCCGGTGCTCAACGAGGCGAAACCGGCGCGCACGGTGGAGTTCTCGAAGGAAGAGCTCTTCGTCCTGCGGCCGCTCTTCCTGCTCACGATGAAGCCGACGATGTATGTCGCGAACGTCGCCGAGCACGGCTTTCAAGACAACCCGCTGCTCGCAGCCGTGGAGGCGCACGCGGCGAAGGAGGGCGCGCCGGTGGTGCCGATCTGCGCGGCGCTCGAGGCGCAGATCGCCGACCTCTCCGACGCGGACAAGGGGGTGTTCCTCGAGGACATGGGGATGCACGAGCCCGGCTTGAATCGCGTCATCCGCGCGGGCTACAAGCTGCTCGGCCTGCAGACCTACTTCACCGCCGGTCCGAAGGAGGTGCGCGCCTGGACGGTGCAGGTCGGGGCGACCGCACCCCAGGCCGCGGGCGTCATCCACACCGACTTCGAGCGCGGCTTCATTCGCGCGGAGGTGATCCCGTTCGACGATTACGTCGCCAACAAGGGCGAGGTCGGCGCGAGGGAGGCAGGACGGATGCGCGTAGAAGGCAAGGAGTACGTGGTGCACGACGGGGACGTCATGCACTTCCGCTTCAACGTCTGATATGCCGTCACGCGAATGTGACTCGAGGGTGCGGCGGGCGCGGTGGCGCGTGACGGGGTATCTGCCCGCGTTGGAGCGGACAGCAAGCTGCCGCTCAACGCGGGCGAGGCGAGCGTGCCGGAGCTTCCGGATATAGTGGTCTACATTGACGCGCTCGAGAGTCGAGTCGTCGGCGAGCCGATCGAGCGGATTCGAGTGCTCGGTCCGTTTCTTCTCCGCACCGCAGTCCCGCCGATCTCCTCGGCCGAGGGCCGGCGCGTCGTCGGCCTGCGGCGCATCGGCAAGCGGATCGTCCTCGCCCTCGAAGGCGAGCTCTTTCTCGTCCTCCACTTGATGGTCGCCGGCAGGCTGCGCTGGCTCGCGCGGAGCGCGAAGCCGCCCGGCCGCATCACGCTTGCCGTGTTCGAGTTTCGCGACGGGCGGCTCGTCTTCACCGAGGCAGGTACGAAGCGCCGCGCATCGCTACACCTCGTTCAGGGCGAGCCGGCACTTGCCGCGATGGACCCGGGCGGTCTCGAGCTGCTGGAGGCCGACCGCACCGCGTTCGCGGCGCGGCTCAGGTCCGGGAATCACACGCTGAAGCGCGCGCTGACCGACCCGCGCCTGTTCAGCGGCATCGGCAACGCGTATTCGGACGAGATTCTCCATCGCGCGCAGCTCTCGCCCGTCGCGCTGACCTCGTCGCTGAGCGAGGCGGACGTGACGCGGCTCCACGACGCGGCGCGCGCGGTGCTCGCCGAGTGGACGGATCGGCTGCGCGCCGAGAACGGTGACGGGTTCCCGGAGAAAGTCACCGCCTTCCGCGACGGCATGACTGTTCACGGCCGCTATCGCCAGCCTTGCCCGGTGTGCGGCGCGCCGGTCCAGCGCATCGTCTACGCGGAGAACGAGGCGAACTACTGCGCGCGCTGCCAGACGGGCGGGAAGATCCTCGCCGACCGGGCGCTGTCGCGCCTGCTGCACAAGAGCTGGCCGCGCAGCATCGACGAGCTGGAGTGAGCAGCCTCAGCGGCGCCGGCGCTTTCTAGCCGCGGACCGGCGCGCGGGCGCCGCGCGGCCGTTCTCTTCCGCGATCGCGGCGCGCACGAGCGAGCGCGCCACCCACTCCGCGACCTGGGCGACCTGCGGCCCCTCGAGCCCGAACATGTCCTTCAGCACGACCATGGTCTCGGTCCCGAAGACAATTGCCAGACCTTGCACCAGCCGGTCGAACGATCGCTTCGGCAGCCGGCGTGCAAGCGGCGCCAGCGCGAGGCGCAGCAGCCGGATGCGGTTGCCGCGCACGATGCGCGGCTCGTTGCCGATCGTGCCGGCCCGCTCGCGCGACCACTGGTCCAGCGCAAGACGCAGCGCGGCGCGCAGCGGCGCCTCGTAGTCGTCCATGCGGCGGAATCCGAACGCGAGCAGCCGGCCGACGCGCTCCTCGGCGTCGTCGGACTCGGGCAGCCAGCGCCAGATCGGGCCCAGCGCCTCGATCACCATCGCCTGCACGAGCACGCTCTGGCTGGGGAAGTGGCGATAGGCGGTGGCGCGCGAGACCTGCGCCGCTTCTGCAATGTCGGAGATCGACGGAATGATCCCGCGGCTCGCGATGGCGATCGCCGCCTGGATGAGCGCCGCGCGCATGCGCGCGCGCGGGCCGCGCGCGGGAAGATTCGGCGCGACGGCTCCCGCCGCGGCCCTTCCCCGCGCGCGGGTAACCCCTCGTGATACGCGCGTATTGACCTGAGACACCCGTCTCACTATAGTGCGGCGCTCCAGAGGGCCGCAAGCGTCGCGCGTTCGCGCGGTGCAGCAATAAGACCATTCGGATGCGGCGCGCGAGTCGCCTGCCGCGACACCAGAGGAGTCCATGCGTTGAGCACGCAGGTCATCGAGCGCATGGCCGTCGAAATTGACGGCGCGGGAGACGCGCTGGTCATGGTGCATGGCCTCGGTGGAACCTCCAACGTCTGGTCGCCGCAGGCGGTGCAGCTCGCCCCGCGCTTCCGCGTCATTCGCCCCGACCTGCCCGGATCAGGACGCACGCCCGCACCCTCGTCGCTCACCATCGACTCGATCGCCGACGGCATCGTGCGCACGTGCCGCGTGTTGGGCGTCGGACGGGCGCACTTCGTCGGCCACTCGATGGGGACGATCGTCTGCCAGCACATCGCGGTGCAGCATCCGGCGCTGGTTCAGAGCCTCGCCCTGTTCGGTCCGTTGCTCGCCCCGCCGGACGCGGCGCGCCAGGGCATGCGGGCGCGCGCGGCGAAGGTCCGGGCGGAGGGGATGGCGGGGGTGGCCGACGCGATCCTCCAGGCGGCGACGTCGAGCGACACGCGCTCCAATCACCCGGTTACGGCGGCGTTCGTCCGCGAGCTGCTGATGCGCCAGGACCCCGAGGGTTATGCCAGGAACTGCGAGGCGCTCGCCGATGCGCAGCCTGCGGACGTGGCGCAGATCCGCTGCCGCACCCTCCTCGTCACCGGCGACGAGGACCAGGTCGCCCCGCCCTCGAGCGTGCGCGGGCTCGGTGGCATGATCGAGGGCGCCCGCGTCGTCGTCTTCAACCGCTGCGGACACTGGACCCCGATCGAGCGCGCCGCGGAGTGCAACGCGGAGCTCGGATCGTTCTACTTCGGACGTCGTTAGACCCAGGAGGACGCCATGCCCAACATCCTGTTCACCAACGTGCGCATTCTGGACGGCTCAGGCCAGCAGCCCTTCACCGGCGAGGTGCTCGTCCAGGGCAACCGCATCCAGCGCGTCGGCCGCGGCCTGCGCACGCTGCCGACGGCGGGCGTCACCGTCATCGACGGCGCCGGCGCCACGCTCATGCCGGGGATGTGCGAGGCGCACACGCACTTCGGCTGGACGAACTCCAAGACGCTGGACGCGATCCAGAAGATGCCGCACGAGGAGCACACCCTCTGGGCGGCGAGCGTGGCCAGGCAGTATCTCGACTACGGCTGGACCTCCTGCGTGGGCGCGGCGACGCCGAAGCCGCGGCTCGACTGCGTGATCCGCAACGCGATCAATTCCGGCCAGATCCCGGGGCCGCGCTACCTCGCGGCGAGCCAGGAGATCACGGTGACCGGCTCGCTCGGCGACGACATGCTACCGCACCTGCCGTTCCCCGAGATGTCCTTCGGGACCGTGGTCGACGGGCCGGACGAGATGCGCAAGGCCGTGCGCATGTTCCTCAAGTACGGCGTGGACACGATCAAGCTGAACCTCTCGGGCGACAACCTCGTCCCGGGGGCGGACGCGACGACCAACTGGATGAGCGACGAGGAAGTCGCGGTCGCGGTCAAGGAAGCCAGGGTGCGCGGCAAGCGCGTCTCCTCGCACGCGCGCTCGACCGGGTCGATCAAGCAGAGCATGCGCCACGGCCTGGACATCATCTACCACGCGAGCTTCGCCGACGAGGAGGCCCTCGACATGCTCGAGGCGGCGAAGGACCGCATCTTCGTCGCGCCCGGCATCTCGGTGATCATCCGCCTGCTCTACGAGGGCGAGGTCGTCGGCATCGACAACTCGCAGGCGAAGCGCATGGGCTACGAGCGCGAGCTGGAGGCCTCCTGCAACAGCATGAAGGCGATGCTCAAGCGCGGCATCCGCGTGCTGCCCGGCGGCGACTACGGCTTCGCGTGGGCGCCGCACGGCGAGAACGCGAAGGACCTCGAGTACTTCGTCAAGTACCTCGGCATGACGCCGATGCAGGCGATCGTCTCGTGCACCCGCTGGGGCGGCCAGATGATGCTGCAAGGCAGCGAGCTGGGCGAGATCAAGGAGGGTTACCTCGCCGACCTGCTGCTGGTTGACGGCGACCCGCTCGCCAATATCTCCATCCTGCAGCACCGCGACAAGCTGCTCGCGATAATGAAGGACGGCGTCTTCCACAAGATGCCCGACGTCGGCGCGGCGCAGCGGTTCGCGCGCTCGGTGGCCTGAGGCGCCGGGTCCGACGCTACGCGAGGCGACGGTGGGCGGCCGCTTCTGGAGGAACGCGCTGTGGGCGGTGCTCGCCGCCGCCCTGGCGCTCTTCGTCATCTGGGCGATCGCGGACAACGCGCGGCTCTTCTTCGTCACGATGCTGAACGGGCTGACGCTCGCCTCGCTCTACTTCATCGTCGCCAGCGGCTTCACGCTCGTCTTCGGCCTGATGCGCAACGTCAATCTCGCGCACGGGTCGCTCTATCTTCTCGGCGGCTACCTCGGTTATGTCGTGGCCGAGGCGACCGGCTACTTCGTGCTCGCGATCGCGGTCGGCTTCGCGGTGGCGGCGCTGGTCGGGCTGGCGATGCAGCTCACGATCTTCCGCTTCATGCAGGGCCAGGACATGCGCCAGACGATGGTCACGATCGGCCTGTCGATCATCATCGCCGACCTGCTGCTGTGGTACTTCGGCGGTCAGGTGCACCAGATGTCCCCGCCCGACTGGCTTAACGGCCCGCTGCGGGGAATCCCGCTCATCAACGCCTACTCGAAGTACCGGCTCGCGCTGCTGCCGGTCGGGATCGCGATCGGCGTGCTGCTCTGGCTTTTCCTGAACCGCACTCGTGTGGGGATGATGATTCGCGCCGGCGTCGACGACCGGGCGATGCTCGCCGCCTCCGGCACGAACGTGAACCTCGTGTTCGCGGTCACGTTCGCGATCGGCGCCGGGCTGGCGGGCTTGGGCGGCGTCATCGGCGCGGTCGAGCTGTCGATGGTGCCGGGCGAGGACGTCCGACTGCTGCTCGCCTCGCTCGTCGTCGTGATCGTCGGCGGCATGGGCAGCGTCGTCGGGGCGGCGCTGGGGGCGACGATGCTCGGTCTTGCGGAGACCTACGGCCTCGCCTACGCGCCGACCTACAGCGTCGTGTTTACCTTCGTGATCATGGTGCTCGTGCTCGCGTTCCGGCCGCGCGGGCTGCTGGGCCGGCCGGCGTGAGCGCGAATCGATGAGTGCGGTCTGGCGCAAGGCCGTCAATCTCGACGCGGCGAAACAGGCCTGGGCGCGCTCGGCCTGGGGCGAGCGCGGCGCGGCGCGCCAGGGTGCGCGCGACGACCGGTGGGGCGGCGCGGCGCCCGAGCGCCTCACACCCGAGGGCCTGCCCGACTACACGGACCAGGACGCTCCGCGCTGGCTGAAGTGGATCTGGCAGCGCGTCGCGGCGCGGCATGTGGTCGTGGCCGCGTTCGTCCTCGTCTATCCGTGGATCGCGACGCCGTTCTTTGCGTTCCAGATCGGGGCGCAGTCGCTCGCCCTCGGCCTCATCGCGCTCTCGCTGACCTTTCTCGCGGGCTACGGCGGGATGGTCTCGCTCGCGCAGATGACGATCGCGGGGATCGCCGGTTACATGATCGGCATCTTCGGCACGAGCGGCACCGCCGAGATCAGCCTCGGCTGGCCGTGGTGGGTCACGGTCGCGATCGCGCTCGCGGTGGCGGTCGCGTGCGCGACCTTCATCGGCTGGCTCTCGGTGCGCACCGAGGGCATCTACACGATCATGATCACGCTCGCGATCGGCGTGGCGTTCTACTACCTCACGCTGCAGAACTACAGCGTGTTCAACGGCTTCCAGGGGCTGCAGAAGATCTATCCGCCGCAGTTTCTCGGCCTCGACTGGCGCGCGCCGGTGCCGTTCTACTACCTCGCACTGTTCTGTGCGCTCGCCGGCTACTTCTTCGTCAAGTACCTGGTGCGCGCGCCTTTCGGCGTCGCGCTGCAAGGCATCCGCGACAACCCGCGGCGGATGAACTCGCTCGGCTTCAACGTGGTCGCGCACCGCGTGGCCGCCTACGCAGTCGCCGGGCTGCTCGCCGCGATCGGTGGGGTGCTCCTGGTCTGGTACAACGGTCTGATCACCCCCGGCTCCATCGGCACGAGCTGGCTGATCAACATCCTGATCATCGCGGTGCTCGGCGGGATGCGCCATCCGATCGGCCCGTTCCTCGGCGCAATCGTGTTCGTCCTGCTGCAGACCTTCGCGATCGACGTGTTCGACCGCGAGCGCTTCAATCTCGTGATCGGCGGGGTGTTTCTCGCGATCGTGCTCTTCTCGCCGGACGGCCTGCTCGGGCTGTGGACGAGCCTGCGCGCGCGGCTCGATGCCGCGCGCGCGCGGCCGGGCCTGCCGGCGCCGAGATGAGCGCGCGCAAGGCCATCGAACCGAGCTCTGACGACCGCGGCCGGCGAGCCGCACTTTCTCACCAAGGAGGGAACCATGAAGCACGCTAGGAGGCAGTTCTCGCGCACGCTCGTCGGCGCGGCGGTGGTCGCCGCGTTCGGTCTGGCGGTTCCGGCATCGGCGCAGGAGGTCATCAAGATCGGCCTGCTCGCCACCCTCGAGGGGCCGTTCGCCGCGGGCGGCCAGGACGGCATGCGCGGCGCCGAGCTCGCGCTGAAGCAGCGCAACGGCATGGCCGGCGGCAAGAAGATCGAGATCATCAAGGCGTCGTCCGACGCGAAGCCCGACGTCGCGGTCAACGCGACCCGCAAGCTCGTCGAGCAGGACAAGGTGCAGATCATGGTCGGCCCGCTGTCCGGCTCCGAGGGCATCGCGGTCAAGGACTACTCGAAGACGCAGCCCGGCGTCACGTTCATCAACGGCTCGTCGGGCGCGCAGGCGACCACGCTGACAAGCCCCTCGCCGAACTTCTACCGCTTCAACACCGACGGCGCGCAGTGGATGGTGGGCCTCGGCAAGGCGGCGCTCGACAAGGGCTACAAGCGCGTGATGGTGATCGCCGAGGATTACGCGTTCCCGTATTCCCAGGTGCAGGGCTTCATGTCCGAGTACTGCCGCCTCGGCGGCAAAGTGCCGGTCAAGGCCTGGGTGCCGCTCGGCGGCAAGGACTACGCCTCGGTGATCGCGCGCATTCCGAAGGACGTCGACGCGCTCGTCGTCGTGCTCGGCGGTGCCGACGCGGTGAACTTCCTCAACCAGTACGAGCAGGCGGGCGGCGACAAGCCGATGATCGGCGGCTCGATCACGGTCAGCCAGGACGTCCTCAACTACAAGGGCAAGCGGCGCGAGTCGCTGGTGGGCACGCTGGCCGGCTCGCCGATCGCCGACGCGTACGACGCGCCCGAGTTCAAGGCCTTCGTCGCCGACTACAAGAAGGCCTATCCCGACGGTTATCCGAGCCCGTCGCTGTTCGCGCTCGTGTACTACATCAACATGAAAGCGGCGCTCGACGCGCTCGACATGGTCAAGGGCGATCTTTCGGACGGGCAGAAGAAGTACCGCGAGGCGCTCGCCAAGATGACGCTGAAGACGCCGGTGGGCGACGTCAAGCTCGACGAGAACCGGCAGGCGATCGGGACGACCTTCATCACCGAGGTCGCGAAGGACGCCAAGGGCGGGCTCTACAACAAGGTGCTGCGCAAGATCGACAACGTGCCGCAGACGCTCGGCATGAAGAAGGATGAGTTCAAGATCGGCTCGCGCGACGAGCCGAACTGCCCGTAGCCGCCAGACCGCCGGGGATCGCGTGGCCACCGCGCCCGCCGCCGCGCCGCTCGCGTCCGGTGACGCCCTCACGCTCGAGGGCGTCACCCGGACGTTCGGCGCGCTGCGCGCGATCGAGGACGTTTCGTTCTCGGTCGCCGCCGGCGAGCGCCGCGCGATCCTCGGCGCCAACGGCGCCGGCAAGACTACGCTCTTCAACTGCATCACCGGCGACTTCCCCGCGACCGCGGGCAAGGTACGGTTCTTCGGCGAGGATGTCACCGACCTCCCGCCGTTCGAGCGCATCCGCCAGGGCATCCGGCGCACCTACCAGTCGTCGCTCCTGTTCCGCGATCTCAGCGTGCGGGACAACCTCTTTCTCGCGGTCCGCGGGGTGTCCCGCGGCCGCTTCGGCTTCCTTCGCCCGCGCGCTTCGCATCCCTCGCGCGCGGCGACGCAGGACCTCCTCGAGCGCGTGCGTTTGAGTCACATCGCCGACCAGCCGGTGTCGTCGCTCGCGCACGGCCAGCAGCGCCAGCTCGAGATCGGCATGGCGCTCGCCGGCGCGCCACGGCTGATCCTCTTCGACGAGCCGGCGGCGGGGCTGTCGCCGGCCGAGCGCCGCGAGCTCGTCGCGCTCCTCGGTGCGCTGCCCGAGCACATGGGCTTCGTGTTGATCGAGCACGACCTCGACATCGCGCTGCGCGTGGTCGAGCGCGTCACCGTCATGCACAACGGAAAGGTGCTCAAGCACGGCACGCCGGGCGAGATCGAGAGCGACGCCGAGGTGCAGGCGATCTACATGGGCGAGCACAGGCACCACTAGATCCGAATGGCCCTGTTCTCCCGCACCCGTCCGGCCGACCCGCAGGCCCCGATCCTGAAGATCGAGGGGCTCGACGTCTATTACGGCCAGGCCCACGCGCTCCAGGAAGTGTCGCTCGCCATCGAGCACGGCGTCCTCGGCGTCGTCGGGCGCAATGGCATGGGCAAGTCGACGCTCTGCAACGCGATCATGGGGCTCGTCCCGGGCGCGCGCGGGAGCATCCGGGTCGCGGGCGTCGAGATCCACGGCCTGGCGCCGAACGAGGTCGTCGCGCAGGGCGTGAGCTACGTGCCGCAGGGTCGGCGCGTGTGGCCGTCGCTCACCGTCGACGAGCACCTGCGGCTCACGGCGCGGCGCGCGCGCGCGGGCGAGCGCAAGGGCGATCCGTGGACGGTGCAGCGGGTGTACGCAACCTTCCCGCGGCTCGCGGAACGCCGGGCGAACGGCGGCGCGCAGCTCTCCGGGGGTGAGCAGCAGATGCTCGCGATCGCGCGCGCGCTGCTCGCGAACCCGCGGCTGCTCGTCATGGATGAGCCGACCGAAGGGCTCGCGCCGGTGATCGTCGACCAGATGGTCTCGATGCTGAAGAGCCTGGCCGCCGAGGGAGCCATCTCGGTGCTGCTGATCGAGCAGAACCTCGGCGTCGCCACCGCGGTCGCCGACCGCATCCTGGTGCTGGTCAACGGCCGCATCGCGCACGAAGCGAGCGCCGCGGAGCTGCGTGCGGACCGGGACCTGCAGCAGCGGCTGCTCGGCGTGCGCGCGGCGGATGCGGACGACGAGCTCGAGGCGGCACCGCTTCCGCCGCGCGAGGAGCCGGCACGCGTGTTCCAGGTGCGGCGCGCCGCAGCGCCGGAGTCGTCGGAGAGTGTCCCGCTCGAGGCGGTGCGCCCCTATTCGCGCACCGACGTCCCCACGGCGTGGTCAGCCGGCGCGCCGGCGGCGGAGCCTGCGCCGGCGGCGAGCGAGCCCGAAACGGCTGCGGCCGCGCCCGCGGTCATCCCGGTCGCCGCGGTCGTCGGCCGCAGCGCGTATGTGGTCGGTACGTTCGACACGAAGGGTCGCGAGCTCGCGTACCTGAAGAGCTGCCTCGAGCGCCTCGGCGTGCGCGCGGTCACCGTAGACGTCGCGACGACGCAGCGGCCTTCACCGGCGGACATCGGGCCGGGCGAGGTGGCGCGCCATCATCCGCAGGGGGCGCGCGCGGTATTCACCGGAGATCGCGGCTCCGCTGTGAGCGCGATGGCCGAGGCGCTCGAGCGGTTCGTGCTCGCGCGCCGCGACCTCGCGGGCATCATCTCCGCCGGCGGCTCGGGTGGCACGTCGCTTGCGACCACGGCGATGCGCGCGCTCCCGGTGGGGGTGCCGAAGGTGATGGTGTCGAGCGTCGCCTCGGGAGACGTGAAGGGCTACGTCGGGCCGTCCGACATCTGCATGATGTACTCGGTGGTCGACGTGCAGGGGATCAACCGGATCTCCGAGCAGGTGCTCGCGAACGCGGCGCACGCGCTCGCCGGCATGATCGCCCACTCGATCGCGCCCGGCCGGCGCGGCGCCCGCGCCGAGACGAGGCCCGCGATCGGGCTGACCATGTTCGGCGTCACCACGCCCTGCGTCCAGCAGGTCGCGAAGGCGCTCGAGGACCGCTACGACTGCCTCACGTTCCACGCGACCGGGACCGGCGGACAGTCGATGGAGAAGCTCGTCGACTCGGGCCTCGTCGCGGGCGTGATCGACGTGACCACGACCGAGGTGCCGGATCTCCTCGTCGGCGGGGTGTTTCCGTGCACCGAAGACCGCTTCGGTGCGATCGCGCGCACGCGCGTCCCGTACGTCGTGTCGTGCGGGGCGCTCGACATGGTGAACTTCGGGCCGCTGGACACCGTGCCGGCGGAGTTCCGCGAGCGCAATCTGTACAAGCACAACCCGAACGTGACGCTGATGCGCACCACGCCGGCGGAGAACGCCCGCGTCGGGCGCTGGATCGCCGAGCGCCTCAACCGCTGCGACGGTCCGGTGCGGCTCTTCCTGCCGGAAGGCGGCGTCTCGGCGCTGGACGCACCCGGCCGCCCGTTCTGGGACCCGGAGGCCGACGGCGCGCTGTTCCGCGCGATCCAGGAGACGCTGAGGATCGGGCCGAGCCGGCAGCTGGTGCGGCTGCCGCATCACATCAACGACCCGCGCTTCTCGGAAGCGCTGGTCGCCGCATTCGAAGAGCTGACGCGCGGCCGGCGAGCCGCATGAGGGCAAGGGAGATGGCGCGCATACCGAGAAAGAAGATCCTGAAGAAGTTCCGCGAGATGATCGACGCGCGGATCCCGATCGTCGGCGGCGGTGCCGGCACCGGCCTTTCGGCGAAGTGCGAGGAGGCGGGCGGCATCGACCTGATCGTGATCTACAACTCCGGCCGCTATCGCATGGCGGGACGCGGTTCGCTCGCAGGGATGATGGCCTACGGCAACGCGAACGAGATCGTGGTCGAGATGGCCACCGAAGTCCTGCCGGTGGTCAGGCACACGCCGGTCCTCGCCGGCGTCAACGGGACGGATCCGTTCGTCCTGATGGAGCCGTTCCTGCGGCAGCTCGCCGACATGGGCTTCTCCGGCGTGCAGAATTTTCCCACTGTCGGGCTCATCGACGGCCGGTTTCGCGCGAACCTCGAGGAGACCGGCATGGGCTACGGGCTCGAGGTCGACATGATCCGCAAGGCCCACGAGCTCGATCTCCTGACCACGCCGTACGTCTTCAATCCCGACGAGGCGCGCGAGATGGCGCGGGCCGGCGCGGACGTAATCGTCTGCCATCTCGGCCTGACGACCGGCGGCGCGATCGGCGCCGGGACCGCGCTCGCGCTCGCCGACTGCGTACCGGTGATCGACGCCTGCGCGGAGGCGGCGCTGAAGGTGCGCAAGGAAGTGATCGTGCTCTGCCACGGCGGTCCGATCTCGATGCCGAAGGATGCCGAGTACGTCCTCGCTAACTGCGCGACGTGCCACGGCTTCTACGGCGCGAGCAGCATGGAGCGCCTGCCCGCCGAGGCCGCGCTCACCGAACAGACGCGGAAGTTCAAGAGCATCCGGAGCGGCGGAGCGAAGCGCATCCGCCGCGTCGCATAAGGAGGAGCGTGTCATGAGTGGCGCAACCATCGGCTGGACGATCCTCGGGATCATCGTCGCCGCAATAGTCATCGTCGTCGTCTTCTACATCCTGTCGTGGCTTTACCGGCGCTCGACCAAGGAGGTGTCGTTCGTGCGCACCGGCTTCGGCGGGCAGAAGGTGGTGATCAACGGCGGCGCGCTCGTGCTGCCGGTGATCCACGACGTCATACCGGTGAACATGAACACCCTGCGGCTCGAGGTGCGGCGCGGACGCGAGTCCGCGCTGATCACGAAGAACAGGATGCGCGTCGACGTGGTGGCCGACTTCTACCTGCGCGTGAAGGCCACGCCCGAGGCGGTGGCCGACGCCGCCCAGACGCTCGGCTCGCGCACCATGCAGCCCGACCAGCTGCGCGAGCTGCTCGAGGGCAAGTTCGTGGACGCGCTGCGCGCGGTGGCCGCCGAGATCACGATGGAGCAGATGCACGAGAAACGCGGCGAGTACATGAAGCGCGTGCGCGCCGCGGTGGCCGAGGATCTGCTCAAGAACGGCCTGGAGCTGGAGTCAGTGTCGCTCACCAACCTCGATCAGACCAGCATGGAGTTCTTCAACCCCTCCAACGCGTTCGACGCGGAGGGCCTGACACAGCTCACCGACGAGATCGAGCGGCGCAAGAAGATCCGCAACGACATCGAGCAGGACACGATGATCCAGATCCGCAATAAGAACCTCGAATCGGAGAAGCTTGCGCTCGACATCGACCGCGACAGCGAGTACGCGCGCCTCGCGCAGGAGCGCGAGCTCGAGGTGCGACGCGCGGAGCAGCGCGCCGAGCTCGCGCGCGAGCGCGCCCAGCGCGACCGCGAGGCCGAGCAGGCGCGCATCGAGGCCGCGCGCGAGGTGGAGCTGGCGAAGATCGCGCAGGACCGGGCGGTCGAAGAGAGCCGCATTTCGCGCGAGCGGCAGATCCAGGCGCTCGAGATCGACCGGCGCAAGACGATCGAGCTTGCCGAGCAGACCCGCGCGATCGAGGTAGCGGAGAAGTCCCGCGCCCAGTCCGAGGCGCAGGCCGAAGCCGACCTTGCGCGCGCGCAGGCGGTGGCCGCGGAGGAGAAGGTCTTCACTGCGCGCGAGCTCGAGGTCGCGCGCCGGCGTAAGGAGATCGAACTGATCGCGGCGGCGCAGGAGGTCGAGAAGGAAGCGATCCGCGTGCAGCGCATGGCGGAGGCCGAGAAGCAGGCCGCGGCCGACCGCGCGGACGCGCGCCGCCGCACCGCCGAGGGCGAGTCGGAGGCGGACAAGATCCGCGCGCTCGCCGCGAAGATCCGCTACGAGATCGACGCCGCCGGCACGCGCCAGATGAACGAGGCGCAGAACATCCTCACGCCCGAGGCGCGCCAGTCGGCGTTCCGCATGCGGCTCGTCGACAAGGTCGACGCGATCATCCGCGAGAGTGTGAAGCCGATGGAGAAGATCGAGAATATCCGCATCCTCCAGGTCGACGGGCTCGGCGGCGGCGGTGGCGGCAACGGCGCGGGCGGGGAGGGCGCGGGCATCGCCGACAACGTCGTCAACAGCGCGCTGCGCTACCGCGCGCAGGCGCCGATCGTCGACGCGCTGCTGAAGGAGATCGGCATTGCTGGCGGCGACATCACCAAGACGGCCGCGGCGCTCGCGCAGACGCCGGCCGCGAAGGCGGCCGAGTGAGCTGACGGATGGTGAAGGTCTATACGTCGTCGGTGATCGACGCCCCCGCCGACAGGGTCTGGGGCCACATCCGCGACTTCAACGGCCTGCCGCGCTGGGTGCCGGTGGTCGCCGACAGCCGCATCGAGAACGGGCTGCCGGCCGACCGGGTCGGCTGCGTGCGCAACTTCAACCTCAAGGACGGCGGTAACCTGCGCGAGCAGCTCCTAGCGCTCTCGGACTACGAGTACAGCGTCACGTACTCGATCCTCGCCTCGCCGATGGGCGTGCACAACTACGTGGCGACGCTCAAGCTCACCCCGGTCACCGACGGCGAGCGCACATTTGCCGAGTGGACGGCGGAGTTCGAGTGCGAGTTCGGGCGCGAGCAGGCGCTCGCCGACCAGGTCGGGCAGGGCGTGTTCCAGGCGGCGTTCGACAACCTCAAGCGGCAGCTGCAACGCTAGCGGCGGTGCCGAAGGTCGTCCGCTCCACCATCATCGACGCGCCGATCGAGGCGGTGTGGGCGGCGCTGCGCGACTTCAACGCGCACGACCGCTGGCACCCGATCGTCGCCGAGAGCCACGTCGAGGGCGAGCGTGCGCCCGACGAGATCGGCGCGGTGCGCAACTTTCGGTTGCGGAACGGCGCGCAGCTGCGCGAGCAGCTCCTCGAGCTCGACGATCGCAACCACACGTTCACCTACTGCATTCTCGACTCGCCGATCCCGCTCATCGGCTACGTGGCGAAGGTCTCGCTCAAGCGCGTCACCGACGGCAACCGCACGTTCTGGGACTGGCGCTCGCAGTTCACCGCTCCGCCCGGGCTCGAGAACCAGCTCGCGCGGATGGTCGGCGAGGAGGTGTACGAGTCCGGGATCGAGGCGATTCGTGCGCTGGTCGAAGGACGGCGGGGACCCGCGCCGGCCGGTATGCGCGCCGCGCCGCCCCCCGGCCGCGCGGCGATCGAGGGCCCCGGCATCGTGATCGCGCGCCATGGCGGGCCCGAAGTGCTCGTGCTCGGGCGCGTGTCCGCGCCGCCACCCGGGCGGGGCGAGGTCCGGATTCGGCACACGGCGATCGGCGTCAACTACATCGACGTGTACGTCCGCACGGGGCACTACCCGCTGCTCACCCCGCCCGGCACGCCGGGGATGGAGGCGGCCGGCCAGGTGATCGACGTCGGCGACGGCGTCGTCGGGATCATGCCCGGAGACCGCGTCGCCTACGCGTGCCCGACCGTCGGCGCGTACGCGCAGGTGCGCACGATGAAGGCCGACCAGGTTGTCGTGCTTCCGCCGCACGTCAGCGACGAGATCGCCGCCGCGGTGATGCTTAAGGGCATGAGCGCGGAATACCTCTTGCGCCGCACGGTGCGCGTGCGCCGCGGCGACGCGATTCTCGTGCACGCCGCGGCCGGCGGCGTCGGGCTGCTGCTTTGCCAGTGGGCGAAGCACCTCGGCGCGACGGTGATCGGCACCGTCTCGAGCGAGGAGAAGGCGCGCCTCGCGCGCGCCCACGGCTGCGACCATCCGATCGTGTACACGACCGAGGACTTCGTCGCGCGGGTGCGCGAGCTCACCGGCGGCGCCGGCGTGCGCGTCGTCTACGATGCGGTCGGCAAGGACACGATCACGAGATCTCTCGAGGCGCTCGCGCTCCGCGGCCACCTGGTGAGCTACGGCCAGGCCTCGGGCGCATATGACCCGCTCGACCCGGCGGCGCTCGAGGCAAGATCGGCGACGCTCTCGCGCCCGGTGCTCTTCCACTACACTGCCAACCCCGAGGACCTGCGCGCGATCGCCGGCAAGGTGTTCGACATGCTCGCGCGCGGCGCGCTCCGGGTCGCGATCCACCAGCGCTACGCGCTTGCGGACGCGGCCCAGGCCCACCGCGATCTCGAGTCGCGGCGGACCACCGGTGCCTCGATCCTCGTGCCCTGACCGCGGAGGAGTGGAACATGACAACGACGCTTCGCCTTCTCGGCGCCCTCGCCGCCAAGGCGCCACCCAACCTCGCCGACGAAATCGCGAAGCGGGCCAGGGTCATCGACACCGCCGGGGTGAAGGCCGAGCAGTAGCCGGCCGCAGCTCGCACCAAGGCCCGCGCCGCGCGCGGGCGCCACCACGCATGAACGAAACCGCCGCCCGCGAGGTCGTGCTCGTCCGCGCGCTCGAGTCCACCGAGACCGGCCGCGCGCTGTGGTCCGACGAGGACCGCGCGTGGGCGAGCCGCGCCGCGGCGGAAGTGGTCGGCGCGGGCGCGCCGCCGGAGCGATTCATCGCGCGCCGCGCCGCGCTCGCGATCGAACGGCTCGCCGAGACGCATCCGGGGATTCGGCGGGCGCTGCGCGCGGCCACCTGGCGTCCCTGGATCGGGACGGCGCTCGTTCTCGTCGCGTTCGTCGTGGGTTTCGCAGTGGACCGCATCGGCGCACCACAGCGGGTGAACGTCCTCGCATTCCCGCTCCTCGCGATCCTCGCGTGGAACCTGCTCGTCTACGCGGGCATACTCCTTCAGGGCACGTGGGGCGCGGTGCGTCGCGACGGGCAGAAGCTCGGACCGATCGGCAACGCCCTGACCCGGCTCGCACGCGGTGCGCCGGCACTTGCCGACGCGGCGCGCGACGCCCGCCTCGGCGGCGTGCTCGCCGGTTTCGCACAGGGCTGGGCGCTCGTCGGCGCGCGCCTTCACGCCGCCCGGGTCGCCACCGTTCTGCACCGCGCGGCGTTCGCCTTCGCGCTCGGCGCGATCGCCGGCCTCTACGTTCGTGGCCTCGTGCTCGAGTACCGTGCTGGCTGGGAGAGCACGTTCCTCGACGCCGTCACGGTCGAGAGCTTGCTCGGTCTGGTGCTCGGACCCGCCGCGGCACTCGCCGGCATCGAGCTGCCCGACGCCGCGCGGCTGGAGGCCATGCGCTTCGGCGCCGACGGCGCGGGCGAGAACGCGGCGCCCTGGATCCACCTCTACGCCGTCACGCTCGCCCTCGTCGTGCTCGTGCCGCGCGCCCTGCTCGCCCTCGGCACCGGATGGTCTGCGCGCCGGCTGGCGCGTGCGCTGCCGGTGCCGCTCGACGAGGCCTATTTCCAACGGCTGGGCCGCCTGATCACCGGCGAGACCGCGCGGGTGGGCGTGGTGCCCTACAGCTACCAGCTCTCGCCCCAGGCGACGCTCGGTCTCGAGGCCGTACTGCGGCGCGTGTTTGGCGGGCGCGTGGAGGTTTCGATCGCGCAGAGCGTGGCGTGGGGCGGCGAGGACGCGCTGCCGCGCGACCTCGTCCCGGGCGGACCGCTCGCCCTCGCGGTCGTCCTCTTCAACTTCGCCGCCACGCCCGAGCCCGAGAATCACGGGGCGTTCCTCGCCGCGCTGCCCGCCCGGGTCGGCGCAGGCACGCCGCTCGTCGCGCTTGCCGACGAGTCGGGATTCCGCGCGCGCTTTCCGGCCGAGTCGCTGCGGATCACGAAGCGGCGCGAAGGCTGGCGCGCGCTCGCCGAGGAGCGGGGCATCGCGCTCGTCTTCGCCGACCTCGAGCAGCCGGAGCTCGCGATTGCCGAGTCGGCGCTGAACGAGGCGCTCGAGCGCCACGCCCGCGGCGCGCGCGCCGCCGCATGAGCGCGCTGGGCCGCCCCAAGCGCGAATCCTTGGCGCTCTTCAGCGCCAAGGTAAGCCCATGAGCGCGCTGGGCCGCCCCAAGCGCGAATCCTTGGCGCTCTTCAGCGCCAAGGTAAGCCCATGAGCGCGCCGGGCCGCCCCCGGGAGGGAAGACAGGGCCCCTCCCCTGTCTCGCGCGAATCCTTGGCGCTCATCAGCGCCAAGGTAAGCCCATGAGCGATGCGGCGACCGTCAACCTGAGCCTCATCTCCCACACGAACGTGGGCAAGACCACGCTCGCCCGCACGCTGCTCGCGCGGCCGATCGGGGAGGTGCGCGATGCGCCGCACGTCACCGCCGTGGCGGAGGCGCACACCCTGATCGACACCGCCGCGGGGGACGCCCTCGCGCTGTGGGACACGCCCGGCTTCGGCGACAGCGTGCGGCTCGCCAGGCGCCTGCGCCAGGCGGGCAACCCGATCGGCTGGTTCCTGTCGCAGGTGTGGGACCGCTGGCGCGACCGGCCCTTCTGGTCCAGCCAGGAGGCGGTGCGCAACGTGCGCGACCATGCCGACGCGGTGCTCTACCTCGTGAACGCCGCGGAGAATCCCGGAGACGCCGGCTACGTCGAACCCGAGATGGAGATCCTCGAGTGGATCGGCAAGCCCGCAATCGTCCTCCTCAACCAGGTCGGCGCGCCCCGCCCGCGGGCCGACGAGGCGGCGGAGGAGGCGCGCTGGCGCCGGCACCTCGCCCCGCATTCGGTCGTACGGACGGTCCTCACGCTCGACGCGTTCGCGCGCTGCTGGGTGCAGGAGTTCACGCTCTTCGCGGCGGTCGCGGCCGTCCTGCCGGAGGCGAAGCGAGCGGCGTTCGAGCGCCTAGGCGCAGCGTGGCGCGCGCGGCGCATGGCGTCGTTCGACGCGGCGATGGGCGAGCTCGCGCACCAGCTCGCGCGCGCGGCGTGCGATCGGGCGCCGGTAGCCGATCGGGGCGTGCGCGCCACGCTGCGCGAGGTCGCCGTCGCGCTCGGCCTCGGACGCGAAGGCGAGCCGACCGGGAAGGACCTCGCGATGCAGCACCTCGCGGAGCGGCTCGACGCGGACGTGCGGTCCACCACCGACCACCTGATTGAGATCCACGCGCTCGAAGGCAGGGCCGCGGGCGAGGTGCTGGCGCGGCTCGTCGAGGACTTCGCAGTGCAGGCGCGCGCGAGCGAAGGCAAGGCGGCGGTGCTCGGCGGCCTGGTGACCGGGGCGCTCACCGGGCTCAAGGCGGACCTCGCGACCGGGGGCCTCACCTTCGGCGCGGGACTGCTCGCGGGCGGCGTCCTCGGCGCGCTCGGTGCGGCCGGCATCGCGCGCGGCTACAACGTCGTGCGCGGCACCGAGAGCTCCCTGGTGCGCTGGAGCGACGAGTTCCTCGAGGGTTTCTTCGCCTCCGCGCTGCTGCGCTATCTCGCGGTCGCGCACTACGGCCGCGGCCGCGGCGAATGGACGCAGAGCGAGCATCCGGCGTTCTGGAAGGACGCGGTCGCCGAGACGGTCGCGCCGCGCCGTGAAGCGCTGCGCGCCATCTGGGCCGAGCGCGCGGGCGAGTGCGATCCCGGGCGGTTGGCCGTCGCGCTGCGCGGCGAGCTGCGGGCGGCGGCGCTGGACCTGCTCGAGCGGCTCTATCCGGAGGCGGCACCCGCGCTGCGCGCGGCCGCCTAGGGCGCGAGCGTCGCCTCGAAGCAGCTCCCGCCGCCGGCGCGCGGCGTGCAGCGCGCATCGCCGCCATGCTTGCGCGCGATCTGGCGTACGAGTGCGAGGCCGAGGCCGGCGCCGCCGTCGGGTTCGCGCGTCCCGGCCGGGCGGTAGAACGGCTCGAAGATCCGCTCGCGCTCGGCCTCGGGCACGCCCGGCCCGCGGTCGCAGACGCGCAGCACGGCCTTGCCCGCGGTGCTCGACAGCGTCACTTCGACGCGTGAGCCGGCGCCATGGCGCTGCGCGTTCTCCAGCAGGTTGCGCACGAGCCGCCGCAGCAGGCGCGGATCGCCCCGGACCGTGGTCGGCACGCCGTCGAGCGACGCGTCGATTCGAGCGCACTCCTCGGCGGCGAGTGCCAGGAGGTCGATCGCCTCGCGCGCCTCCAGATCGGTCACCGCGTCCAGCCGGCTCGCCACCAGGATCTCGTCGACCAGCGCGTCGAGCTCGGCGACGTCGCGTTCGAGCTCGACGCGCAGGGCCGGCTTCGCGTCGGCCCTCAGGAGCTCGATCGCCATGCGGATGCGTGCGAGGGGCGAGCGCAGCTCGTGGGAGGCGTTCGCGAGCAGCGTCTTGTGCGCGCCCACCAGCGCCTCGATCCGCGCCGCCGAGCGGTTGAAGCTCGCCGCGAGCGCGGCGACCTCGTCCCTGCCTTCGACCGTCACGCGCGCGCCGAGGTCGCCGCTGCCGAGCGCGTCGACGCTCGCGCGCAGCCGTTCGAGGCGGCGCGTCGCGCCGCGCACGACCGGGTAGGCGCCCACCGCGACGCCGAGCGCAATCAGCCCGAGCGTGAAGAAGAGGCTCCACGGGGCGTACGGCGGCCGTTCGCGCCGCGGCAGTCGTGCAGCGAGCCAGCGGCCGTCGGGTAGCTCCAGGGTCCAGACCCGGCCCGGGTGCCACGGGCCGCGCGCGCTGGGCGCGCCCTCTCGCCGCGCGAGCAAATCCGGTCCCACCTGCGCGATGCGAGTCCCATCGGGCGCGTACAGCGCGATGTTGATGCGCCGGTGCGCCGCGAGTTGTTCGAGGGCCGCCTGCTGCGCGGCGCGCGGCTCGCTTGCCGGGGGCAGCGCGCCCTGCGTCACCTCGGCGGCGAGGTCGAGGCCGGGCGGGGGCGAGGCGGCGACGAGCTGGCGCCAGAGGAAGCCGGCCACGAGCACGAAGACGACGAGGCTCGCGACGACCGTGAGATAGAGCTTGAGGTAGAGGTGCCTCATCAACCGGACCCTCCAGGACCGCGCCGGTGCGCGGTCCTGCCCTGTTGTCGGGGGATCGCGCGGGGGCTGTGGTCCCCTTGCTCCGAATCAACCATCGTCCTGCAGTCTTGCGAAGACGTAGCCCGCACCGCGCACCGTGATGATCCGGCGCGGCCGCTTCGGATCGTCCTCGATCGCCGCGCGGATGCGCGAGACGTGCACGTCGATCGAGCGGTCGAACGCCTCGAGCGGCTCGCCCTTCAGGAGGTCCATCAGCGTCTCGCGCGAGAGCACCTTGCCGGCGTGCTCCGCCATCGCGACGAGCAGAGCGAACTGGTAGCTCGTGAGCACGCGCTCGACGCCGTCCACGCGCACCACGCGCGCATCGCGGTCGATCTCCAGCCGGCCTACGCGCAGGGTCCCGGCGCGCTTCTCCGGCACCCCCCGCCGGCGCAGGATCGCGCGCAGCCGGGCGAGGAGCTCGCGCGGCTCGAAGGGTTTTGGCAGGTAGTCGTCGGCGCCGAGTTCGAGCCCGACGATCCGGTCGGTCGGCTCGCCGCGCGCCGTGAGCATCAGGATCGGCACGTCCGAGGATGCCCGCACGCGCCGGCAGACCTCGAAACCGTCGAGGTCGGGCAGCATCACGTCAAGCACGAGCGCATCGAAGGGCTCGCGCGTGAGCGTCGCCAGCCCCTCGCCGGCGCTGCCGCGCACGCTCACGCGGAAGCCCGACTCGGCGAGGTACTCGCGCACCATCGCCGCGAGGCGTTCGTCGTCCTCGATCATGAGGATGCGGTCGGTCATCGCGCGATTATCCCGTGCCCGCCGCGCGGCGTTGAAAGGCGCCGCGGCCCGAGGGCCGCGGCGGAGGGCGCCGTCCGGCGCGAGGGGGGTCACGACGGACGGCGGGGGAGGTGGTTCAGCCGCGCTGACGGTGGCCGCGGCGCGACTTCATCTTCTCGGCGAGCTGCGCGCGCTGCTCGGGCGTGAGGACCTCGGCCACGTCGGCGAGCGACTGCACGAAGCGCCGCGACATCGCGTCGGCCGACTGGATCTCCTGCGCGCGGATCGCCTCGATCGCGGCGCGGTCGACGTTCGGCTTGGCGAGCAGCTCCATCACCGCGCGCCGCGCCTCGCGGTGCTTCTCGCGCAGGGGGGCCATCTCCTTCCTGGTCGCCTCGACGATCGCTGCGATCTTCTCGCGCTGCGCGTCGGTGGCGTTCACGTCGGCGAGCATCCAGCGCACCGAGGCGTCGATGCGGCGCTTCACTGCTTCAGGATCGGTCTGCCCGCCGCGGTCCATGTGCCGGCCGCCGGGGCCGAAGCCGCCGCCGAAGCCGCCGCCGTGAGCGAACGCCGTCATTCCGATGCCCGCGCCGAGGCTGCCGACGAGGGCCGCGACTACGAGGCGCCGCCACGGGCGGCGCGGTCCTTGTCTGGATTCGTTAGTGTCCTGCGTCATGTCCTGCTCCTTGGTTGGTGCGCCTGCAACGGCAGGCGATGGAGCGCAGTCTGGAGGGCAGGCGTAACGCAGGTTTCTCGGCTGCGTAAAGTTGTGCAAAGCTGCGGGCGTGACCGATTCGCTGTCCCCTGCGCCTCACGTGGTGATTCTCGGCTGCGGCTTCGGCGGCCTCGCCGCCGCGAAGGCGTTCGCCGGCGCGGAGGTGCGGGTCACCCTGGTCGACCGGGAGAACCACCACCTCTTCCAGCCGCTCCTCTACCAGGTCGCGACCGCCGGGCTCGCGTCGGTGGCGATCGCGGCCCCGATCCGGCACATCTTCCGCCGCCAGCGCAACGTGACCACGCTCCTTGCCGAAGCGCGCGCCATCGACGTCCAGGGGAAACAGGTGGTGCTCGACGACGGCACGGCGATCGCGTACGACTATCTCATCGTCGCCACCGGTGCGACGCACAGCTACTTCGGGCACGACGAATGGGCCCGCTTCGCGCCCGGGCTGAAGACCCTCGACGACGCGATGGAGATCCGCCGGCGCATCCTGCTCGCCTACGAGCGCGCCGAGCGCTCGACCGATCCGGCGGCGCAGCGGCGCCTGCTCGACTTCGTCGTCGTGGGTGGGGGTGCGACCGGGGTCGAGCTCGCCGGCACGCTCGCCGAGATCGCGCGCCACACGCTGCGCGACGAGTTCCGGCGCATCGACTCGCGCACCGCGCACGTCACGCTGATCGAGGCGAGCGAGCGCGTCCTCCCGACCTACCCGCCGGACCTGTCCGAGAAGGCACGGCGCCAGCTCGAGCGTCTCGGCGTCGAGGTTCGGGCCAGCACGCGCGTGACGCGGATCGACGACGACGGCGTGTGGCTCGGCGACCAGCGGCTCGCCGCGGGCACCGTGGTCTGGGCGGCCGGGATCGCCGCATCGCCGCTCGCGCGCACCCTTGACGTGCCGCTCGATCGTGCCGGCCGGGTGGCGGTTGCCCCGGACCTCTCGGTGCCGGACCACCCCGACGTGTTCGTGATCGGCGACCTCGCCACCGTCACGAGCGACGGCAAGCCGGTTCCGGGCATCGCGCCCGCCGCGAAGCAGATGGGTCGCCGTGCGGCCCGCAACGTTCTCGCGCGGATCGCGGGACGGTCGACACATCGGTTCCGCTACATCGACTACGGGTCGCTCGCGACGATCGGCCGCAACTCGGGCATCGCGGTGATCGGGCCGTTCAAGTTCTGGGGCCTGCCGGCGTGGCTGTTCTGGCTCTTCATCCACATCTACTTTCTGATCGGCTTCCGCAATCGGCTGATGGTGCTCGCCGACTGGGCGTGGTCGTACCTCACGTTCTCTCGCGTGGCGCGCATCGTCATGACCGGCGAGTCGCACAAGGCGTCGCGCTAGAGCGGGCCGCGGCGGGCGCGACAGTTCGACCGTCTCCGCGGGGTAGCGCCGCGCGCCACCGGTAGCGGCAGCGGTCGCCACGGCGCTCGCGCGCCCTCGATCCGGCGGCGCGGCGCGGGGATCCTGCGCGCCGCGGGCATGTGCCCGCACTCGAGGAGATCGGAATGTCCGGATTGTCCAGGAAGCTCGTCGCGGTTGCGGCACTGCCGCTGCTCGCGTTGACCGGCTGCTACGTCGTGCCGGTCACGCCCGACGGCCGGGCCCTTGCCGCGTACCCCGCGGCGCCTGCCGCAAGCGTCCCCGCGCCGGCGCCCGCTACGGTCGTGACGACCGCGCGGCTCTACCCGGCGAACGACCTCGCGGTGCAGACCGGCGTGCTGACCGGGACGGTCACTAATCACCTGAACGGCCGCGGCGACTTCCAGCTCAGCTACCAGGGAGAGGTAATGAGCGGCGAAGCCACCCGGGTCAACAACGACCAGCGCCGCGGCATCGCCAACGCGTACGGCGCACGCGGGACGTACATGAACTGCCAGTATCAGATGAACTCGGCGACGCAGGGCACCGGCACCTGCACGATGTCGAACGGCGCGCGCTACCAGCTTCACCTCGGCAGCTGACCGCCGAGTCGCCACGAACGACCGCCCGGGGCGCGAGCCCCGGACGGTTTGTTATTGGGGCGGCGATCAGTGCAAGGGCAGGGCTGCGCCGCGCAAGAGCATGGCGCACTCGGGGTCTGCCTCGTGCAGCTCGAGGAGCGACTGCTCGATCTTGGTCCAGTGCGGAGCGCCCTCCCGAACCGGGAGTCGGGACCTCAGTTTCTCCAGGCACCGGTGCATCTCGGGCTGGCACGAGGACTCGGCGCTCCGACCCGTGATGTCGATCGCCGCGGCGCTGCCGAGCGCGACCGGGCCGGCGACGAGCCACATTGCGGCGACCCATGGATGGATGCGGTTCATGTCGCCAGCGTATGCCTGCGCCGACGCCGTGTCTGCGCACTGCCCCACCGCCAGAACGTGACTTCTTTACGCCGGCGGCGCCCGGGCGCGCGCCAAAGAAAAAGCCCGGCCGAAGCCGGGCTTCGCGGGGGTTGCGCGCCTCAGTTGGGCGAGACACCGCCGGTGCCGCGGGCGAAGAAGGCGTCTTCCGCGCTCGGCGCCGGGGCGCCCGCGTCGCGCACGAAATGCGTGATGTCGACGCCTTCGGTGCGGCTGGGCATGAGGTCCAGACCGTCCTCGCTCGACGCGGTGGCGAACGGCGCGGCAGCGGAAAGAACGACCGCAGTCAGCAGAGCAGCAAGCTTCTTCATGGTGGTACTCCTTCTCCTGGTTGGGGGTGGTCTCAGCGTCCTTCGATCCGGAAACCTTCCAGCGAAGCGCTGATGGGCGCATCGTCGCGCTTCGCCCGCGGGAAAGCCGTGAACGGCTGCGCCCCGATTCTGTGATCCATGCACGTCGGCCGGCCGTTCCAGTCAGGGCGTGCCCACGGAAGAACCGGCACGCCGGTATGCGAGCGCGGAGAGCGCCGCCGTGCGCGCCGACGCTTCTCGCTAGAATCCCGACCGTCTTCAGCCTGCCCGCGAGTCGATGTCCCATTCCAATACGTGGCGCCTGCTCTCGCAGGCGAAGGTCCCGATCCTGATGGCGGCGCTCGTCGTCCTGCTCGTCGTGTTCGCGCTCGCCGCGAACGATCGCCGCCAGTGCCGCGAGGCCTGCCTAAAGGCCGGGCACGCCAATTACAGCTACAAGCGGGAGCGGTTCGGCGACGCGACGTGCGACTGCATCACGCGCGACGGGCGGACGGTGGCAGCGCCGCCGACCGGGCGTTGATCGGGTCGCGTCGAGCGAAACGGAGAGTCGTGCATGGAGCGAGCCGACGCCCTGGTGCTCTTCGGCGTCACCGGGGACCTCGCGTTCCGGAAGATCTTCCCCAGCCTGCAGTCGCTGGCGAAGGCGGGTCGTCTCGGCGTTCCTGTCGTCGGCGTTGCGCGCGAGGGATGGAGCAGGGAGCGGCTCGTCCAGCGCGCGCACGATGCGATAGCCTCGCGCGGCCCGGTGGACGCGCGCGCGTTCGAGGTCCTGGCGCAGCGCTTGCGCTACGTCCCCGGCGATTACACCGATCCCGGCCTGTACGACCGCCTGTGCGAGGGCCTGGAGGGTGCGCGCCGGCCGGCGCACTATCTCGCGATCCCGCCCAGCCTGTTTCCGATCGTCGTGCAGGGACTCGCCCGCGTCGGATGCGCCACCGGCGCGCGGGTGATCCTCGAGAAGCCGTTTGGCCGCGGCCTCGCCTCGGCGCGCATGCTGAGCGAGACGCTGCACGCCGCGTTTGACGAGGACGCGATCTTCCGCATCGACCACTATCTCGGCAAGGAGACGGTGCAGAACATCCTCTTCTTCCGCTTCGGCAACGCGTTCCTGGAGCCGATCTGGAACCGCAACTTCGTCGACCGGATCGAAGTGACGCTCGCCGAGGAGTTCGGCGTGGGCAGCCGCGGGCGGTTCTACGAGGAGGCGGGGGCGATCCGCGACGTGGTGCAGAACCATCTGCTCCAGGTGGTGTCGCTTCTCGCGATGGAGCCGCCGGTCGGGCCGGACCTCGACGGCTTCCGCGACGAGAAGGTGCGGGTGCTGAAGTCGATCCGCGCGCCCGCGATAGGCGACGTCGTGCGTGGCCAGTACGCCGGCTACCGCGTCGAGCCGGGCGTCGCGTCCGACTCCTCGATCGAGACCTACGCCGCGCTGCGCCTCTGGCTCGATTCGTGGCGCTGGCAGGACGTGCCGTTCTACGTCCGCGCGGGCAAGCGGCTCGCGGTGACGGCGACCGAGGTCCTGGTCACGCTCAAGGCGCCGCCGCAGCGCCGCTTCTCCGGGCGCAGCTTCGACGGCAACGCGCCGAACCACTTTCGCTTCCGGATGGGACCGGACACCGCGATCGCGATCGGCGCCACCGTGCTCGCTGCGGGGCGCCCCGGTCTCGCCGAGCACGTCGAGTTGTATGCGAGCCGCGACCGGGGGCGGCAGGTGGAGGAGTACGAGTTGCTGCTTGCCGCGGCGATCGCGGGCGACCACCTGCTCTTCGCGCGCCAGGACGAGGTCGAGGAAGCCTGGCGGATCGTCGATCCGCTGCTCGCCGATCCGGCGCCGCTGCAGGCCTACGAGCCGGGCTCGTGGGGCCCCGCGGCGGCAGACGCGTTGATCGCGCCACATGGCCGCTGGCACGCGCCGGGTGCGGCCGCCTGACGCGGCCTTGCACCTGACCGCCTTTGCGGGGATACTCCGCACGCCCGAGAGAGGATCCCGCGTCGCCGGCCGCCCATCGATGAGTTCCTCCGAGGTCATCCTCGAAACGCGCGGCCTGACGAAGGAGTTCAAGGGATTCGTCGCGGTCAACGACGTCAGCCTCAAAGTCCGACGGGGCACGATCCACGCGCTGATCGGTCCCAACGGGGCGGGAAAGACGACCTGCTTCAACCTGCTGACCAAGTTCCTGCCGCCCACGCGCGGCCAGATCCTGTACAAGGGCCACGACATCACGAGCGAGAGCGCGGCCCACATCGCGCGGCGCGGGGTCATCCGCTCGTTCCAGATCTCCGCGACGTTCCCGCACCTCACCGTCCTCGACAACGTGCGCATCGGGCTGCAGCGCGAGCTGGGCACCAGCTTCCATTTCTGGAAGTCCGACCGCACACTCGACGCGCTGAATGCGCGCGCGCTGGAGCTGCTCGCGACCGTGGGGCTCGAGGACGTGGCGAACTACGTGACGGTGGAACTGCCGTACGGCCGCAAGCGCGCGCTCGAGATCGCCACGACCCTGGCGATGAACCCCGAGCTGATGCTGCTCGACGAGCCGACGCAGGGCATGGGGCACGAGGACGTCGAGCGCGTGACCCAGCTGATCAAGAAGGTCGCCGCCAATCGCACCGTGCTGATGGTCGAGCACAACATGAGCGTGGTCCAGACGATCGCCGACACGATCTCGGTCCTGCAGCGCGGGCAGCTGATCGCCGAGGGACCGTACGACGTGGTGTCGAAGAATCCCCAGGTGCTCGAAGCCTATATGGGCAGCGCGGACGCCGAGCTGCAGGGCGCGCATGGCTGATCCCGGCATCGAGTACCTGCGCATCAGCGACCTGCACGCCTTCTACGGCGAGTCGCACATTCTGCACGGCGTCGACCTGCTCGTGAACCGGGGCGAGGTCGTGACTCTGCTCGGCCGCAACGGCGCCGGGCGCACGACGACGCTGCGCGCCATCCTCGGGCTGGTCGGGCGGCGGACCGGATCGATCGTGATCAACGGCCGGGAGGCGATCGGGCTCGCGCCCGACAAGGTCGCGCGGCTTGGCGTCGGGTACACACCGGAGGAGCGCGGCATCTTCGCGAGCCTGTCGTGCGAGGAGAACCTGCTGCTGCCGCCTCAGGTGGCGAGCGGCGGCATGTCGGTCGACGAGATCTACGCGATGTTCCCCAACCTGAAGGATCGGCGCGCGAGCCCGGGCATGAGGCTGTCGGGCGGAGAGCAGCAGATGCTCGCCATCGCCCGTATCCTGCGCACCGGCGCCCGGATGCTGCTGCTCGACGAGATCTCCGAGGGCCTGGCGCCGGTGATCGTGCAGGCGCTGGCGCGCATGATCAGGGAGCTGAAGGCGCGCGGCCTGACGGTGGTGATGGTGGAGCAGAACTTCCGCTTCGCCGCGCCGCTCGCCGACCGCTTCTACGTGATGGAGCGCGGCCGCATCGTCGAGGCGTTCCACGCCGCCGAGCTGCAGGCCAAGATGCCGGTGCTGCACGAGCTGCTTGGAGTTTGAACCCGTCGGGTTTCCGACGCATGACACGGAGAGGAAACATGATGAAGCGGAAGGTATCGTCGGCACTGGCCGCGGCCACACTCGCGCTGGGCGCGGGCGCGTCGCACGCGCAGATTTCGGACGGCGTGATCAAGATCGGCGTGCTCTCGGACATGTCGAGCCTCTACACCGACCTCGCCGGTGCGGGCTCGGTGCTCGCCGCCCGCATGGCGGTGGAGGACTACGGCGCGGCGAAGAAGGGCATGAAGGTCGAGTTCGTGTCCGCCGATCACCAGAACAAGCCCGATGTCGGCTCGTCCATCGCCCGCCAGTGGTATGACGTCGACAAGGTCGACGTCATCGTCGACACCCCGAACTCGGGCGTCGCGCTCGCCGTCAACCAGATCACGCGCGACAAGGGCAAGGCGTTCCTGGTCTCCGGCGCCGCGTCCTCCGACCTGACCGGGAAGGCCTGTTCGCCGAACACGATCCACTGGACCTACGACACCTGGATGCTCGCCAACGGCACCGGGAGCGCGATCGTCAAGACCGGCGGCGACAGCTGGTTCTTCCTGACCGCCGACTATGCGTTCGGCCACGCGCTCGAGCGCGACACCGAGGCGGTCGTGCTCAAGAACAACGGCAAAGTCCTCGGCAAGGTGCGCCACCCGCTCAACACCCAGGACTTCAGCTCGTTCCTGCTGCAGGCGCAGTCGTCGAAGGCCAAGATCATCGGGCTCGCCAACGCCGGCGGCGACACGACCAACTCGATCAAGCAGGCGGCCGAGTTCGGGATCGTCAAGGCCGGCCAGAACCTGGCCGGCCTCCTGGTGTTCATCACCGACGTGCACGGGCTCGGGTTGCAGACCGCGCAGGGCCTGATCTTCACCGAGACGTTCTACTGGGACCGCACCGACGAAGGTCGCGCGTTCGCCAAGCGGTTCGCGGCCGCGAACAAGGGCATCCACCCGACCATGATTCACGCGGGCGTCTACTCGGCGGTGCTGCACTACCTCAAGGCGGTGGAGGCGGCCAAGACCGACGACGGCACCAAGGTGATCGCCAAGATGAAGGAGCTCCCGACCGACGACCCGCTGTTCGGCAAGGGCACGGTCCGCGCCGACGGCCGCAAGATCCACCCCGCCTACCTGGTCGAGGTGAAGAAGCCCTCCGAGTCCAAGGGGCCGTGGGACTACCACAAGATCCGCGCGACGATCCCGGCCGAACAGGCGTTCCGGCCGATGGCCGAGGGCGGCTGCCCGCTGGTGAAGTGACGACCTGACGCGAAGCCGGGGAGCGCGCGACGCTCCCCGGACCGAGGCCCACCGACAAGATGGAAATCTTCGGCGTACCGACGCAGGCCCTGTTCGGCCAGCTCCTGATCGGCCTCATCAACGGTGCGTTCTACGCGATGCTGTCGCTCGGCCTCGCGGTGATCTTCGGCCTTCTCAACATCATCAACTTCACGCACGGCGCGCAGTACATGATGGGAGCGTTCTGCGCGTGGTTCCTGCTGAACAAGCTCGGCGTGGGTTACTGGTGGTCGCTCGTGCTCGCGCCGGTCGCCGTCGGCGCCTTCGGCGTGCTCATCGAGCGCACGATGCTCTCGAAGCTCTACAAGCTCGATCACCTTTACGGCCTGCTGCTGACCTTCGGGCTCGCGCTGATCATCCAGGGGGTGTTCCGCAACGAGTTCGGCTCGTCGGGGCTGCCATACCAGATCCCGCCGGAGCTCTCAGGCGGCGTGAACCTCGGGTTCATGTTCCTGCCGAAGTACCGCGCCTGGGTGATCATCGCCTCGCTCGTCGTCTGCCTCGGGACGTGGTACGTCATCGAGCGCACGAAGCTCGGCGCGTACCTGCGCGCCGCCACCGAGAACCCGACGCTCGTGCAGGCGTTCGGCGTCAACGTGCCGCGCATGATCACGCTCACCTACGGATTCGGCGTGGCCCTGGCCGCGCTCGCCGGCGTGATGGCGGCGCCGATCTACCAGGTCAACCCGCTGATGGGGGCCGATCTGATCATCGTCGTTTTTGCGGTGGTGGTGATCGGCGGCATGGGCTCGATCCTGGGCTCCATCCTGACCGGCTTTCTGCTCGGGGTCGTGGAGGGCCTCACGAAGGTGTTCTATCCGGAAGCGTCCAACACGGTCATCTTCGTCGTGATGGTGATCGTCCTGATCCTGCGTCCGGCCGGCCTGTTCGGCAGGGAGCGGTAGCATGAGCGCGCCGGGCCGTCCCAAGCGCGAATCCTTGGCGCTCTTCAGCGCCAAGGAAAGCCCATGACCGCGCAGACGCCGACCCCGGCGGCGGCGCCCGTCGCGGGCGCCGAGCTGCGCCGGCCCGTACGCGCCGTGCTCGTCATGACCGCGCTGCTCGCCCTGGCGCCGTGGGCGGGGCTCTATCCGGTGTTCATGATGAAGGCGTTGTGCTTCGCGCTGTTCGCGTGCGCCTTCAACCTGCTGATCGGTTTCGGCGGCCTGCTGTCGTTCGGGCACGCGATGTTCCTCGGCACTGCGGGTTACGTCTCCGCGCACGCTGCCAAGGTCTGGGGGTTCCCGCCCGAAGCGGCCATCCTCGTCGGGACTGCCGCGTCCGCCGCGCTCGGCGTGGTGACCGGTCTGATCGCGATCCGCCGCCAGGGCATCTACTTCGCGATGATCACGCTGGCGATCGCGCAGATGATGTTCTTCTTCTACCTGCAGGCGCCGTTTACGCACGGCGAGGACGGCATCCAGGCGGTGCCGCGCGGGCGGCTCTTCGGGTTCATCGACCTCGCGCAGCCGATGAACATGTACTACACGGTGCTCGTGATCTTCCTGGCGGGGTTCCTGCTGATCTACCGCGTGATCCACTCGCCGTTCGGCCAGGTGCTGAAGGCGATCCGCGAGAACGAGCCGCGCGCGATCTCGCTCGGGTACGACGCCGACCGCTACAAGCTCGTCGCCTTCGTGCTCTCGGCGACGCTGTCCGGGCTCGCCGGCGCGACCAAGGCGATCGTGTTCCAGCTCGCCTCGCTCACCGACGTGCACTGGACGATGTCGGGGGAGGTGGTGCTGATGACTCTGCTCGGGGGGATGGGCACGATCTTCGGCCCGGTCGTCGGGGCGTTCGTGATCATCGCGCTGGAGAACTACCTCGCGCCCTACGGCCAGTGGGTGACGATCGTCACCGGCATCATCTTCGTCGTCTGCGTGCTCGCGTTCCGCCGCGGGATCGTCGGCGAGATCGGCCACTGGCTGCGCAAGGCCGGATAGCGGGCGTCCGGGCCGGCCGGGCACCGCCTGCGCGGGCGCGCGCCGGGCGCCCGTCCGGCGCTCAGACCGACATGCAGAGGTACTTCACCTCGAGGTAGTCCTCGATCCCGTACTTCGATCCCTCGCGGCCCAGGCCGGATTCCTTCACGCCGCCGAACGGGGCCTCGGCGGTGGAGATGAGGCCGGTGTTGATGCCCACGATGCCGGACTCGAGCCCCTCGGCGACGCGCCAGACCCGTGCGAGGTCCCGCGCGTAGAAGTAAGCGGCGAGCCCGAATTCGGTGTCGTTCGCCATACGGATCGCGTCCTCGTCGGTCTTGAACCGGAAGAGCGGCGCGACCGGGCCGAACGTCTCCTCCTTCGTCACCTTCATGCTCGGATCGACGTTCGCGAGGATGGTCGGCTCGAAGAACAGGCCGCCGAGCGAGTGGCGCTTGCCGCCGGTGACGACCTTCGCGCCTTTCGCGAGCGCGTCCGACACGTGCTCCTCGACCTTCTTCACCGCCGCCTCGTCGATCAGCGGCCCGATCGTGACGCCCGGCTCGAGGCCGTTGCCGATCTTGAACTTCGCGACGCGCTCGGCGAGTTTCGCCGCGAACGCGTCGTAGACCTTGTCCTGCACGAGAATGCGGTTCGCGCATACGCAGGTCTGGCCGGCGTTGCGGTACTTCGACGCGATCGCCCCGTCCGCTGCGGCGTCGAGGTCGGCGTCGTCGAAGACGATGAACGGCGCGTTGCCGCCGAGCTCCATCGACGTCTTCTTCACCGTGCGGGCGCACTGCTCGAGCAGCACCTTGCCGATCTCGGTCGAGCCGGTGAACGTGACCTTGCGCACGAGCGGGTTCGAGGTCAGCTCGCCGCCCACGGCGGCGGCGCTCCCCGTGACGACGCTGAACACGCCCTTCGGCACGCCCGCGCGCTGCGCAAGCTCGGCGAGCGCGAGCGCCGAAAACGGCGTCGCGGACGCAGGCTTCGAGACCATCGTGCATCCTGCGGCGAGCGCCGGGCCGACCTTGCGCGTGATCATCGCCGCCGGGAAGTTCCAGGGCGTGATCGCCGCGCACACGCCGACCGGCTGCTTGATGACGACGATGCGCTTGTCGGCCTGGTGCCCCGGGATCGTGTCGCCGTAGACGCGCCGCCCCTCCTCGGCGAACCACTCGATGAATGAGGCCGCGTAGGCGATCTCGCCGCGCGACTCGGTGAGCGGCTTGCCCTGCTCGGCGGTCATGATGATCGCGAGGTCCTCCTGGTTCGCCAGCATCAGGTCGGCCCACTTTCGCAGGATCGCGGAGCGCCCCTTGGCGGTCTTCGCCCGCCACGCCGGCCACGCCGCATTGGCCGCCTCGATCGCGCGGCGGGTCTCGGCGGCGCCCATGTTCGGCACGGTGCCGAGCACTTCGCCGGTGGCAGGGTTCGTGACGGCGAGCGTCTTGCCGCTGTCGGCGTCGACCCACGCGCCGTCGACGTAGCACTGCTGGCGGAGGAGCTTGCCGTCCCTGAGCTCGAGGCGGGCGAAGCCGGGGGCATTCGGTGCATTCATGCGGATCTCCCGGGCGGGCGGTGCGGAGGACGCCGATTCTACGCCCGCGGCTGTGCAACAATCTCGAGGCTCATGATCTCGCCCGCCCGCATCCGGGACCAGCTCGTCGTCCAGCGCGTGGTGCCGGTCCTGCGCTTTGGGTCGGCCGCGACCACGATCCGCGCAGTGGACTGCCTGCGCGAGGCCGGATTCGGCACGTTCGAGATCACCCTCACCACGCCCGGCGCGGTGGAGCTCGTTGCCGAGCTGCATGGGCGCATCGGCGCGACCGCGGTCGTGGGCGCGGGTACGGTCACCGATCTCGACGCGGCGCGGCGCTGCATCGAGGCCGGGGCGCAGTTCCTCGTGTCGCCGTGCGTCGTGCCGGGCCTCGCCGCGCTGGCCCACGAGGCCGGCCGCGCCGCGCTCGTCGGCGCCTTCACGCCGACCGAGGTGCTCGCCGCCCACCGCGAGGGCGCCGACGTCGTCAAGGTGTTCCCTGCGTCGGTCGGCGGGCCGGCGCATCTCGGCGCGTTGCACGCCGTATTCCCGCACGTGCTGCTCTGCCCGACCGGCGGCGTGACGCTCGAGAATCTGAAGAAGTACTTCGCCGCCGGTGCCGCGCTCGTCGGCGTCGGCAATAACCTGATCGATCAGGCGGCGCTCGCTGCCGGCGACATCGCGCGCGTCGTCGCGGGCGCGCGGCGCTTCCTCGGCCCGGCCGTCTCCGCGGCATGACGCCGGACATCGTCGCCATCGGCGAGCCGATGGTCGAATTCAATCAGACCAAGCCCGGCGACCCGCACTACCTCCAGGGGTTCGGCGGCGACTCGTCGAACATGATCATCGCCGCCGCGCGCTCCGGCGCGCGCACTGCTTACTTCAGCCGCCTCGGCGACGACGAGTTCGGCCGAATGTTCGTCGCCCTCTGGCAGTTCGAGGGCGTGGACTCGTCCGCCGTGGCAATCGATCCGCAGGCGCACACGGCCGTCTATTTCGTGAGCCACGGCCCACACGGGCACGTGTTCAGCTATCTGCGCGCCGGGTCCGCCGCGAGCCGGATGCGGCCGGAGGACCTGCCGCTCGCCGCGATCCGCGGCGCCCGTTTCGTGCACGCCTCGGGCATCAGCATGGGGATCTCGGCAAGCGCGTCGGACACGGTGCTCGCCGGGTTCGAAGCCGCGCGCGCCGGGGGCGCGCACGTGTCGTTCGATGCCAACCTGCGCCTCAAGCTCTGGCCGATCGCCCGCGCGCGCGCCATGATCGCCGCGGCCGCGGCGCTCGCGGAGTGCTTCTTCCCGAGCATCGAGGACGCGCGCGCATTGAGCGGGCTCGAGGACGAGCAGGCGATCGTCGACTGGTCGCACCGCCTCGGCCCGCGGATCGTGTTCCTCAAGCTCGGGCCGCAAGGCGTCATCGTCAGCGACCGGACCCGGCGCGAACGCGTCGCCGGGCACCGGGTGGCGGCCGTCGACGCGACCGGGGCGGGCGACTGCTTCTGCGGCGCGGTGCTGGCGCGGCTCTGCGCGGGCGACGACGCGTTCGCCGCGGCGCGCTACGCAAACGCCGCCGCGGCGCTGGCGACCACCGGTTTCGGGGCCGTCGCGCCGCTCCCGCGGCCGGACGCGGTACGGGCGCTGCTCGCTCGTGCGGGCTGAGCGCTGCAGGAGAGCAATGGGCGCAGCGCGGCGCGGGATCGAGGTCGCGACGCTCTTCGGCCTCGTCCTGCACGCCGGCGGATGCGCCGAGCTCGAGAAGTACCGCGACCAGATCGAGGAGATCCGCGAGATCGTGCGGCAGCTGCGCGGGGTCGAACCCGCTCCGCCTGCGCCGACGCCCCCCGAGGTGGTGCGGCCCGAGGTCCCGGTCGCCGGCCTCACCGTCAAGGCCAGCTGCGTGGCGCGGGACGAGAGCGGCTACGCGGAGAACATCCAGCTCGACGTGAGCGATGGCCGGGTGCGTCAGTTCGACGCGCGCGTCGACGTGCCCAAGCGCGGCAGCTGCCGCTTCCAGCTCGCCGAGTTCCAGCAGACGAAGCTGACGCCCCACGTGGAGATGGCCGCGAGGGCGAAGGCGGCGTGCGTGATCCGCATGTGGCAGCAGGGCGACCGCGTGACCGTCACCGCGACCGAGTGCGCGGAAAAGTGCGCACGCGGCGCCTTCGAGTACGTCTGGCCGATGCAACTCAACCGCAGCTCCGGCGGCTGCTATTGATCCTGCGCGGCACGGGCCCCGGTATCATCGGCCCATGGGCACGGCGACGCTGCGATGAAACTCGGGCTCGCGAACCTCTCCAAGGCGCTCGATGCCGGGCTGCTCAAGACCGTCGAGGCGCTGCTCCGGGCGGGCCAGTTCCACCGCGTCGCGAACCTCGTGGCCGCGAGCGAGCCGCTTGCCACGTTCGCGCTCGCCCGGATGCGCGAGATCGTCGGCGACCCGCTGCTCGTCGCCCGCGACGGCGGCCTGCAGCTCACCCGGCGCGCCCAGCGCCTGGCCGCGCCCTTCCGCGACCTGCTCGAACGCATCGGCGAGGTCCTCGCGGGCCGCGACGTGTTCGATCCCGCGTTCTGCGAGCAGACCTTCCGCCTGGCGGCGAGCGACTACGCGTCGTTCGTCGTCGGCCCGGCGCTCGTTCGCGCGCTCGCCGCGGCGGCGCCGCGCGCCGCCCTGTCGTTCGGCCCGTTCGAGCCCGCGGTCGCGCGGCGAAAGCTGGAGCGCGCCGAAATCGATCTCGTGGTGGCGACGCCGCTGCGGGGCGGGGGGGGCGGGTTGCGCACCGAGACGCTCTTCGCGGAGCGCTTCGCGTGCATCGCGGCGCGCAATCACCCGCGCGTCGCGAAACGGCTGACCGCGACCGCCTACGCCGCGGAGCGTCACGTCGTGATCCGGGCCGCCGCCGGCGCGACGCGCGCCGATCCCGCGCTCGCGGACCCCGGGCGCAGGCGCCGCGCCGGGGCGACGGTCGCCCACTTTCTGCTCGTGCCGGCGATCGTGGCGGAATCGGAGCTGATTGCGACGCTGCCCGAGAGAGTCGCCGAGCGCTTCGCGGCGCAGTATCCGCTCGTCGTGCACCGCTCGCCGGTGCGCCCCGCAGGCTTTACGCTCGCGCTGACCTGGAGCGCGCGCAGCGAGGACGAGCCGGCGCAGCGCTGGTTGCGCGAAGTCGTGGCGGCCGCCGCCGCCGAGACCTGAAGGACGTGCGGCTCAGGACAGGGTGACGGGCAGGTGTCGCAGCCCGCGGAACCGCACGCGGCGGTCGCGTTCGGGCTCGCCGTCGAGGGCGATCTTCGGAAAACGCGTTATCAGCCGCGCGAACGCGATGCGGCCCTCGACGCGCGCGACGTTCATTCCCGCGCAGGCGTGGTCGCCATGGCCGAACGCGACGTGGCGGTTCGGCTTGCGGCCGACGTCGAGACGGTCGGGGTCGGGGAACTGCGCCGGGTCGCGGTTCGCCGCGCCGACGCCGAGCGTCACGAACGTGCCCGCGGGAAAGCGCTTGCCGCCGACCTCGAACGGGGCGGTCATCACGCGATTGTTGAGCTGGAGCGGGCTCTCGAACCGCAGCAGCTCTTCCACCGCGGTGGTCACGAGCGTGGGCTCGCGCGCGAGCCGCTCGAGCTCGCCGCGATGCACGAGCAGCGCGTGCATCCCGTTGCCGATCAGATTCGTGGTCGTCTCGTGCCCGGCGTTGAGGAGGAAGATGCACTGGTGCATCAGCTCCTTCTCGGCCAGGCGCTCGCCGTTCGGCTCGCCCTGGATGAGGCGGGTGAGGACATCTGCGTCGGGATCCCCCGGCGCCCTTCGGCGCGCCGCGATCAGCCGCCCGAGATAGTCGAGGAACTCGCGCACCGCGCGGTTTCCGCGCTCGAGGACGTCGGGTCGAGGCGCCGGCTCGAGCGCTGAAAGAATTGCGAGCGACCAGCCCCGCAGCGGACCGCGCTCGTCGCGCGGCACGTCGAGCAGGTTCCCGATCACCTCGATCGGGATCTGCGCGGCGAATTCCTCGATCAGGTCGGCGCGGCCCTTCCCGCCCATGCGGTCGAGCAGCGCGTCGACGAGGGCGACGAGGCCCGGCTCCATGCGCGCGATCGCCCGCTGGTTGACCGCGCCCATGATCAGGCGCCGCACGCGGGTGTGGAGCGGCGGATCGTTGAAGACGAGGCTGGTGGTGTGGTGCTCGTACAGCAGGCCGTCACCGAGCTTCGGCCGGAACTCGACCTTCTTGTCGGAGCTCGCATGCGGGTCGCGGTAGATCGCGACCACGTCCTCGTAGCGCGTGAGGAAGATCGAGCCGGGCGCCAGCTCGTGCACCGGGTCGTGCGTGCGCAGCGCCGCGTAGTAGGGATACGGGTCGTCGATGAAGTCGGGGGGGACGTCCGTGAGCCGGAAGGCGCGCGCGCGCTCGGCTGCGGACTGGCGATCGTGGGGGACGGGGGTCATGCGCGGCCGCCATTCTCGACCATTGGGATGCGCGGCGCCACCGGGGATTGTCGGAGTGCGGCGCGCGCCGCTACGATGCGGGCGGCGGCGCAGGCCGCCCCAACCGATGGCCCGATCCAACGACGATTCAGCCGCTGCGGCGCTCGCTAGCGCGGACGAGGCCGTCCGCGCGGGCCGGTACCAGGACGCGTTGCGCATCCTCGAGGCGCTGCATGGGCGTCACCCCGACGAGCCCAAGGCGCACTACCTGCACGGGGTTGTCGCCGCGATGGTGGGCGACCGCGCCGCCGCGCACGAGCGGTTCGTGCGCGCTGCACGGCTCGCCCCCGGCGAGGCCGCGCTGCAGTGCTACGCCGCCGCCTCGTGCATCGAGCACGCCCGCTTGGCCGAGGCCGCCCGGTTCGCCCGCGCGGCGCTGGCGGCCGATCCGCAGTGCGGACCGGCTTACGACCTGCTCGCCTCAGCCGAGCTGCCCGGCGAGCACTACCTCAAGCTGCTCGAGCGCATCCACGGGCATCTGCGCCCCCGCAACTACGTCGAGATCGGCATTTTCGCCGGCGCTTCCTTCTGCCTCGCGCACCCCCCGACGCTCGCGCTCGGCATCGACCCCGATCCCCAGATCGCGGCGCCACCGTCGCCGCACCACCGGATCTTCCGCATGACGAGCGACGCCTTCTTCGCCGGGCGCGACCTCGCCCGGGCGCTGGACGGACGCCCGGTCGAGCTCGCGCTCATCGACGGCATGCACCAGTTCGAGTTCGTGCTGCGGGATTTCATGAACCTCGAGCGCCACTGCGCGCCCGCGTCGACCATCCTCGTCCACGACTGTTTCCCGCTCGACGAGACGAGCGCGGCGCGCGAGCGGACCACCGGGTTCTGGAGCGGTGACGTCTGGCGCGCGATCCTCGCGCTGAGGAAATGGCGACCGGACCTGCGTCTGCACACGGTCGCGGCGCGCCCGACCGGACTCGGCGTGATTCGCAATCTCGACCCGGGATCACGCGTCCTCGCGGACAACCTCGAGCGGATCTGCGCGGAGTTCCTCCGCGTCGGCTACGAGTCGATCGCCGAGCACAGGCGCGAGGCGCTCAACGTCGTGCCAAACGAGTGGCCGGCCGTGCAGGCGCTGCTCGATGCGCCGGTGGTCCCGGCCGGCGAACCCGCTCAGAACGTCCCGGGGTAGGCGCCGCCGTCGATCAGGACGTTCTGCCCGACGACGAAGCCCGCCTGCGCGCTGCAGAGGTAGGCGCATGCGTCGCCGAACTCCGCCGGGTCGCCGATGCGCATCGCGGGGATCGTCTTCGTGCGCGCCTCCTTGAGACTCTCGGGCGAGACGCCCTGCTTCTTGGCGTTGAACTCGAAGTTAGAGGTCAGGCGATCGGTGAGGAACGCGCCCGGGAGGAGGTTGTTGATCGTCACGTTGTGGCGCGCCACCTGCCGCGACAGCCCGGCGACGAAACCGGTGAGGCCGGTGCGCGCGCCGTTCGACATGCCGAGCTCCGGGATCGGGAGCTTCACCGCGCCGGAGGTGATGTTCACGATCCGCCCAAACTTCCGCGCGATCATCGGATCGACCGTCGCCTTGATCAGCTCGATCGGCGTGAGCATGTTGGCGTCGATCGCCTTGATCCAGTCCTCGCGCGACCAGTTGCGGAAGTCGCCCGGCGGCGGGCCGCCGGCGTTGTTGACCAGGATGTCCGGCTGCGGGCAGGCGGCGAGAAGCTGCGCGCGTCCTTCCGCAGTCGTGACGTCGAGGGCGAGCGCGTTCACCTTGACGCCGAAGGCCTTGCGGATGTCCGCGGCGGCTTGCTCGAGCGCCTCCTTGCCGCGCGCGCAGATCGTGAGGTCCACGCCTTCGCGCGCGAGCGACCACGCGCACGCGCGGCCGAGGCCCTTGCTCGCGGCGCAGACGATGGCGGTCCTGCCCTTGATGCCGAGATCCATGCTGGCTCCTGAAGGGTTTGTCGTTACCGGCGCTTGCCGCCGAGGATCGAACCGAGGATGCCGCGCGTGATCTCGCGGCCGAGCGAGGAGGCAACCGACCGCGCCGCGCTCTTCGCCGCCGCGTCGAGCACGCCTTCCTTGCGGCCACCGCGCGGCCCGGTCTTGCCGAGCAGGACCTCGGACAGCACCTCCATCATCCCGCCGCCCTTTTGACCCTCGGCGGGTGCGCCCTTCCCGCCGGGGGCGGCCCGCTCGTCCGCCCCGGCCGCGCCGCGCAGCTTCTCGAACGCCGACTCGCGATCGACCGCCTTCTCGTAGTGGCCGGCGACGAGCGAGGACGCGACGATCCGCTTCCTCTCCTCCGGCGTGATCGGGCCGATCTTCGAGTGCGGCGGGGCGATGAACGCGCGTTCGACGACGCCGGGGCGCCCCTTCGCATCGAGCAGCGACACCAGCGCCTCGCCGACCCCGAGCTCCATGATCGCCTTCTCGGTGTCGATCTTCGGGTTCTGGCGCAGCGTCTGGGCGGCGGTCTTCACCGCCTTCTGGTCCTTGGGGGTGAACGCGCGCAGCGCGTGCTGCACGCGGTTGCCGAGCTGGCCGAGCACGCTCTCCGGGATGTCGAGCGGGTTCTGCGTGACGAAGTACACCCCGACGCCCTTCGAGCGGATCAGCCGCACCACCTGCTCGATCTTCTCCACCAGCGCCTTCGGGGCGTCGTTGAAGAGGAGATGCGCCTCGTCGAAGAAGAAGACCATCCTCGGCTTCTCCACGTCGCCCACCTCGGGCAGGTTCTCGAACAGCTCGGAGAGCATCCACAGCAGGAAGGTCGAGTAGAGCTTCGGCGCGTTCATCAGTTTTTCGGCGGCGAGCACGTTGACCATCCCGCGGCCCCTGCCGTCGGTCTGCATCAGGTCGCCGATGTCGAGCATCGGCTCGCCGAAGAAGCGCTCGGCGCCCTGGTGCTCGAGCTCGAGCAGCCCGCGCTGGATCGCGCCGACCGAGGCGGTCGAGATGTTCCCGTACTCGGTCTTGAACCTGGCCGCGTTGTCGCCGACGAACTGCGACATCGCGCGCAGGTCCTTGAGGTCGAGGAGCGCGAGGCCGTTGTCGTCGGCGATCTTGAACACGAGGGTCAGCACGCCCTGCTGGACGTCGCTCAGGTTGAGCAGCCGTCCGAGCAGGAGCGGACCCATGTCCGAGATCGTCGCGCGCACCGGGTGGCCCTGCTCGCCGTAGACGTCCCAGAAGGTGACCGGGCAGCCCTCCCACTTCGGCTCGTCCAGCTTGAGCTGCGCGAGGCGTTCCTTCATCTTCGGGGAGGCCGTCCCGGGCGCCGAGATGCCCGAGAAGTCGCCCTTCACGTCGGCCATGAAGCTCGGCACGCCGAGGCGCGAGAACGACTCCGCCAGCACCTGCATGGTCACGGTCTTGCCGGTGCCGGTCGCCCCGGTGATGAGGCCGTGCCGGTTGGCGAGCGCGGGCAGGAGGAAGAGCTCGGTGTCCGCGGTCTTGGCGACGAAGATGGGATCGGCCATGGGTCGGGTGTGCGTGGAAGGTTTGGGGCGGGCTGCGGCGAGGGGCTAAAATTACCGCCTTTCAACGATTTCCGCATTCGCACCGAGACGACATGGCCGGTCATTCCCGCTGGGCGAACATCAAGCACAAGAAGGCCGCCGCCGACGCCAGGAAGGGCAAGGCCTTCACCAAAGCGATCAAGGAGGTAACCGTCGCGGCCAAGATGGGCGGCGGCGATCCCGCCATGAACGCGCGCCTGCGCCTCGCCCTCGCGAAGGCGCAGGAGGTGAACGTCCCGAAGGACAACGTCGAGCGCGCGATCAAGCGCGGGACGGGCGAGCTCGAGGGCGTCGCGTACGAGGAGATCCGCTACGAGGGCTACGGCATCGGCGGCGCGGCGGTGATGGTGGACTGCCTCACCGACAACCGGACCCGCACGGTCGGCGAGGTGCGGCACGCGTTCACGAAGCACGGCGGCAACCTCGGCACCGACGGCTCGGTGGCCTTCATGTTCAAGCACTGCGGGCAGTTCCTGTTCGCGCCGGGGACCACCACCGAGGAGAAGCTGCTCGAGGCCGCGCTCGACGCCGGCGCGGAGGATGTGGTCACCGACGAGGACGGGACGCTCGAGGTGCTGTGCGCCCCCGCCGATTTCGAGAAGGTGAAGGGCGCGCTGGAGAAGGCGGGCCTCAAGCCCGAGGTCGCGGAAATCACGATGCGGCCGTCCTCGGAGACGCTGCTCAAGGGCGAGGACGGCGCGAAGATGCGCAAGCTCCTCGACGCGCTCGAGGGGATCGACGACGTGCAGGACGTCTACACCACCGCGGCGATCGAGGAGTGAGCGGGGCCGGCCCCTATAATCCGGCCATGTCGGCGCCCGCCGTCCGCATCCTCGGCATCGACCCGGGCCTTCGCGTCACCGGCTTCGGGATCATCGACCGCAGCGGCCAGGCCCTCGCCTACGTCACGAGCGGCTGCATCCGCACGCCGCTGGCGGGGAGCCTGCCCGAGCGGCTCGCGGTGATCCTCGAATCGCTCGGCGAGGTGATCGCCGCGCACCGCCCGGGCGAGGTCGCCCTCGAGAAGGTCTTCGTCAACGTCAACCCCGAATCGACCCTCGCGCTCGGCCAGGCGCGCGGCACCGCGATCTGCGCGGCAGTGTCCGCGAAGCTGCCGGTGGCCGAGTACACGGCGCTGCAGGTGAAACAGGCGGTCGTCGGCAACGGCCTGGCGAAGAAGGAGCAGGTGCAGGAGATGGTGAAACGACTCCTGCGGCTCGCGGGCGCGCCGAGCGCCGACGCCGCGGACGCGCTCGCCTGCGCGATCTGCCACGCGCACGGCGGCCAGGGGCTCGGCCCGATCGCGACCGCCGGCTACCGCGTGCGCCGCGGGCGGCTCGTGGGGCGGGCGATCGCGCGATGATCGGCCGCGTCCAGGGCGTCCTCCTCGAGAAGCACCCGCCGCAGATCGTCGTCGACTGCAACGGCGTCGGCTACGAGGTCGAGGTCCCGATGAGCACCTTCTACAACCTGCCGGCGACCGGCGAGCGCGTCAGTCTGCTGACCCACCTCGTCGTGCGCGAGGACGCGCAGCTCCTCTACGGCTTCGGCACCGAGGGCGAGCGCCGCGCCTTCCGCCAGCTCCTCAAGATCAGCGGCGTGGGCGCGCGCACCGCGCTCGCGGTGCTTTCGGGCCTCTCGGTCGCCGAGCTGGCCGAGACGGTGACCCTGCAGGAGACCGGCCGGCTCACGAAGATTCCCGGGATCGGCAGGAAGACCGCGGAGCGCCTCCTGCTCGAGCTCAAGGATAGGCTCGGCGTCGAGCTTGCGGCGACGGGCGCCGCGGCGCGCCCGGCGGCCGCGACGAGCGACGTGCTCCGGGCGCTCGTCGCGCTCGGGTACTCGGAGAAGGAATCGGTCGCCGCGGTGAAGCAGCTTCCCGAGGGGCTCTCGGTGTCCGACGGCATCCGGCAGGCGCTCCGGCAGCTCTCCAAGGCGTAGCATCCGCGCATGGCCATCGAGACCGATCGCCTGATCTCGCCCGCGAAGTCCTCCGCGCAGGAGGAGGCGTTCGAGCGCAGCCTCCGCCCGAAGCAGCTCACCGAGTACGTCGGGCAGGAGAAGATCCGCGGGCAGCTCTCGATCTTCATCGAGGCGGCGCGCGCGCGCAAGGAGGCGCTCGACCACGTCCTGCTGTTCGGCCCGCCCGGGCTCGGCAAGACGACGCTCGCGCACATCATCGCGCGCGAGATGGGCGTGAACCTGCGCCAGACTTCCGGGCCGGTGCTCGAGCGTCCGGGGGACCTCGCGGCGATCCTCACCAACCTCGAGCCGAACGACGTCCTGTTCATCGACGAGATCCACCGCCTCTCGCCGGTCGTCGAGGAGATCCTCTATCCCGCGCTCGAGGACTACCAGATCGACATCATGATCGGCGAGGGCCCGGCGGCGCGCTCGGTGAAGCTCGACCTGCCGCCCTTCACGCTGGTGGGCGCGACCACGCGCGCGGGGATGCTGACCAACCCCCTGCGCGACCGCTTCGGGATCGTCGCGCGGCTCGAGTTCTACACCCCGGCGGAGGTCCAGCGCATCATCGACCGCTCGGCGCGCCTGCTCGAGGTGGACATCGCGGCCGAGGGCGCGCTCGAGATCGCGCGGCGCTCGCGCGGCACGCCGCGCATCGCGAACCGGCTGCTGCGCCGCGTGCGCGACTACGCCCAGGTGCGCGCCGGCGGCGCGATCACGCGCGAGGTCGCCGACGCAGCGCTGACGATGCTCGACGTCGATGCGATCGGGCTGGACGTGATGGACCGCAAGCTGCTGCTCGCCGTGATGGAGAAGTTCGCGGGTGGCCCGGTCGGCGTCGAGAACCTCGCCGCGGCGATCGGCGAGGAGCGCGACACGATCGAGGACGTGCTCGAGCCCTACCTCATCCAGAGCGGCTACCTGCAGCGCACGCCGCGCGGGCGGGTCGCCACGCTGCTCGCGTTCCGCCACTTCGGCCTGGCCGCGCCCAGCCGGCCCGCCGCCGGAGAGCTGTTCGCCGATGAGTAACCCCGCAGCCGGGGCGCCGTCGTTGAACGCACTGGCAGGCGACTGGGACGGCCGGACGTACGCCTGGCCGGTGCGCGTGTACTACCACCACACCGACGCGGGCGGGGTCGTCTACCACGGGACCTACCTCGACTTCATGGAGGCGGCGCGCACCGAGCTCCTGCACTCGCTCGGGCTCGATCTCGCGGAACTCGTCGACCGGCATTCGGTCCTGTTCATGGTGTACGGGTTGTCGGTCGACTACCATAGGCCCGCGCGGCTGAACGAGCTGTTGCGCGTGACCGCGACCATCGCGCACGCCGGTCGCGTGCGCGTCGATTTCGACCAGCGCGTGCTGCGCGGCGACGAGACGCTCGTCTCCGCGCGGGTCAAGGCGGCCTGCGTGCATCCGCAGACGTTTAGGCCGGTCGCGCTGCCCGAGACCCTCAGGGAGAGATTCCAGAAATGACCGTGACGCAGGACCTCTCGATCCTCAGCCTGATCCTCAACGCCAGCTGGGCGGTGCAGGCCATCATGGTGCTGCTGCTCTTCGTGTCGCTGATGTCCTGGTACTACATCTTCCGCAAGATGTTCTCGATCCGCCAGACGCGCCGGCAGACCGAGGAGTTCGAGCGCTCCTTCTGGAGCCGCCCCGACCTGAACGCGCTCTACCAGAGCGCGGTCAACGCGCGCCACCGCACCGGCGCGCTCGAGCGGATCTTCGAGGCCGGCTTCCGCGACTTCGTGAAGCTCAAGACGCAGCGCGTCGAGGCGAGCGACCTCGTCGACGGCGCGCGCCGCGCGATGCGCGCGACCTACCAGCGCGAGATGGACCACCTCGAGTCGCACCTCGCCTTCCTCGCCTCGGTCGGGTCGGTGAGCCCGTACGTCGGCCTGCTCGGCACCGTGTGGGGGATCATGCACTCGTTCCGCGGCCTCGCGAACGTCGCGCAGGCGACGCTCGCCGCCGTCGCGCCGGGCATCGCCGAGGCGCTGGTCGCCACCGCGATCGGTCTCTTCGCCGCGATCCCGGCGGTGGTCGCGTACAACCGCTACTCCTACGACATCGAGCGCCTGTCGGTGCGCTTCGAGAGCTTCATGGAGGAGTTCTCGAACATCCTGCAGCGGCAGGCGGCGAGGTAGCCGCCATGGGCCGGCAGCGCAAGCTGATGAACCAGATCAACGTCGTGCCGTACGTCGACGTGATGCTGGTGCTGCTCGTGATCTTCATGGTGACCGCGCCGCTCGTGTCGCCCGGCCTGGTGGAGCTGCCGAGCGTCGGCAAGGCCTCGCAGCCGCCCGAGGCGCCGCTCGAGGTGCTGATCCGCAATGACCAGTCGATGCTGCTGCGCGAGCGCGTCAAAGGCCAGGCGGTCGACCGCAACGTGAGCCTGGCGCAGCTCGTGACCGCCGTGCGGCAGAAGCAGGCGGTCGCGCCGGAGCAGGCGGTCGTCATCTCCGCCGACAAGGACGTGCGCTACGAGGCGGTGCTCAAGGTGATGGACGAGCTGCAGCGCGCCCAGGTGAAGCGCGTCGGCCTGATGGTCAAGCCGGCGCAGGTGGAGGCGCGGTAGGCGTGCAGGCCCTCCAGCGCCGCGACCCCGGGGCGAATGCGTCGGCGGCGCTCGCCGTCGGCGTGCACGTCCTGCTCGCCCTGGTGCTCTTCTTCGGCATCCGCTGGCGCACCAAGCAGCCCGAGCCGGTGATGGCCGAGCTGTGGAGCCAGCTCCCGGCGGTCGAGGCGCCGCGCCCCGCACCGCCGCCCCCGCCGGTGCTCGCGCCGAAGCCCGAGCCCAAGCCCGAACCGAAGCCGGAGCCCCCGCCCCCGCCCCCGCCCCCGCCGAGGGCCGAGCCGAAGCCGGAGCCGAAGCCCGACATCGCGCTCGAGCAGGAGAAGAAGCGCAAGGAGGAGGCGGAGAAGAAGCGGCGCGAGGACGAGGCGCTGAAGAAGAAGCGCGAGGAGGAGGCGGCGAAGAAGAAGCGCGATGACGAGCTCAAGGCGAAGGCCGAGCAGGAGCGCAAGGACAAGGCGCTCGCCGAGCAGCGCCGCCGCGACGAGCAGGCGGCCGACCGGAAGCGCATGCAGGCCGAGCTTGCGCGCGAGCTCGCCGGGGCGGCGCCGAAAGCGGCTGCGCCGGTCGCCGGCGCGACCACGGCCGCAGGCGACCCGACGGCGCGTGCGCAGTGGGGCGACCGGATCCGCGCCAAGATCCGACCGAACGTCGTCCTGCCCTCGGACCTGCAGGGGAACCCCGAGGCCGTCTTCGACGTGCAGCTCCTTCCGACCGGCGACGTGCTCGCAGTAAAGCTGAAGAAGTCGAGCGGCTCGCGCGCGTACGACGACGCGGTCGAGCGCGCGATCCTCAAGAGCTCGCCGTTGCCGCTGCCCGAGAGGCGGGAGGCGTTCGAGGCGAGGCTCGAGCTGAAATTCCGCCCCCGCGAGTGACCCGCGCGCGTGCGCGTGCTGTCGCCGCAGGCCGACAGATTTGGTCGTTTCCCGCCCGGCGGCGACCGGTATAATCCCGCAACGCGTCGAGCCCACCACGCCTTGAACCGAACGCTCCGTGCACTCATTGCCTGCTTCGCTCTCGCGGCAGGCGCCGCGCAGGCCCAGCTCACCGTCGAAATCACGGGCGGGGGCGGGAACCAGATCCCGATCGCGATCGCGCCGTTCCAGGGCGAGGGGCAACTCCAGCCCGGCCTGAGCGACGTGATCGAGGGCGACCTCGCGCGGAGCGGCCGCTTCCGCACGCTCTACACCGGCCCGCAGAACCTGAACGACGCGAGCACGCCTGACCTCGCCGCCTGGCGCGGCCGCAACGCCGACGCGCTGGTGGTGGGCGGCGTCTACCCCGCAGGTGGCGGGCGCTACGACGTGCGCTTCCGGCTGTTCGACGTGCCGAAGCAGCAATCGCTCGGCGGGGTCGCGTACACCATCACGCCCCAGCAGGCGCGCGCCACCGCGCACCGCATCGCCGATTTCATCTACGAGAAGCTCACCGGCGACAAGGGCGTGTTCTCGACCCGCATCGCCTACGTCGTCAAGAGCGGCCCGCGCTTCCAGCTCCAGGTCGCCGACGCCGACGGCGGGAACCCCCAGACCGCCCTGACGTCCAACGAGCCGATCATGTCCCCGAACTGGGCCCCGGACGGCACGCGCATCGCCTACGTCTCGTTCGAGGCGAAGAAGCCCATCGTGTACGTGCACAACCTGGGCACCGGCCAGCGGCAGGCGGTCGCGGCCTTCCGCGGCTCGAACAGCGCCCCGGCGTGGTCGCCGGACGGCCGCAGCCTCGCGGTGGTGCTCTCGCGCGAGGGCGGCTCGCAGCTCTTCGTGATGAACGCCGACGGCACGAACGTGCGCCGGCTCACCAGCTCGGCGGCCATCGACACCGAGCCGCAGTTCGCGCCCGACGGGCGATCGATCTACTTCACGTCCGACCGCGGCGGGGCGCCGCAGATCTACCGCATCGCCACGACCGGCGGCGACGTGCAGCGCGTCACGTTCGACGGCAGCTACAACGTGACGCCGCGTCCAAGCCCCGACGGGAAGACGCTCGTGTTCGTGCAGCGCAACGGCGGGCGCTTCCAGGTGGCCGCGATGGACCTCGCGTCCCGCCAGGTGCAGGTGCTGACCGACGGCAGCCGCGACGAGTCGCCGAGCTTCGCGCCCAACGGCAAGATGATCCTCTATGCAACCGAGGTCGGCGGGCGCGGCGTGCTCGCCGCCACCTCGAGCGACGGGCGCGTGAAGCAGCGCCTGTCCATCCCGGCTGCGGACGTCCGCGAGCCCGCCTGGGGCCCGACCCCCGCCAACTGAAGAAGGAGCCAACCATGAAACGCATCCTCGCCATCGTCGCGGTCACCGCGTTCCTGTCCGCCTGCTCGAGCACCCCGGATTCGGAGCAGGCGCCGGCGCCGGTCGAGGAAGGCAAGACGGGTGCGCCCGGCAGCACCGCGCCGGTGACGCGCCAGCCGATCGAGACCACGCCGATCGGCGGCGATCCGAACAAGGACCCGCGGCTCAACGATCCCAAGAACATCCTGTCGAAGCGCAGCATCTACTTCGACTTCGACTCCGACGCGATCAAGCCGGAGTTCGTGCCGATCGTCGAAGCGCACGGCGCGTTCCTGCGCCAGTATCCCGGCGCCAAGATGCTGATCCAGGGCAACGCCGACGAGCGCGGCAGCCGCGAGTACAACCTGGCGCTCGGCCAGCGGCGCGCCGACGCGCTCAAGAAACGGCTCATCCTGCTCGGCGCGAAGGACGGCCAGATCGAGTCGGTGAGCCTCGGCGAGGAAAAGCCGGTCTGCACCGACCAGAGCGAGGAGTGCTGGGCGAAGCAGCGCCGGGACGATATGCTCTACGGCGGGCAGTTCTAGTTCGGCGCCGGGCGGGGCGGCGCCGGGAGGGGCGCACGATGAAGGTTCAACACATCCTGCTCTGGCTGGCGGCGGCGGCACCGCTGCCCGCGCTCGCTCTCTTCAGCGACGACGACGCCCGCAAGGGCGTCGCGGAGCTGCAGAAGCGCGTCGACGCCCAGCAGCAGACGCTCACGCGCATCGAGCGCGAGGTCACCGACAAGCGCGCGGTGATCGAGCTCTCGAACCTCATCGACGGCCTGCGGCAGGACATCGCGAACCTGCGCGGGCAGCTCGAGGTTCTGGCCAACCGCATCGACGGGCTCGACAAGCGCCAGAAGGACCTGTACGTCGACCTCGACACGCGGCTGCGCAAGCTCGAGCAGGGGCAGTCCGAGAAGGACAAGGTGGCGCAGGCCGCCGCGGCCGAGCAGCAGGCCTACGAGGCGGGGCTCGCCCAGTTCAAGGCGAACAACTACGGCACCGCGATCCAGAGCCTGCAGTCGTTCCTCTCGACCTATCCGCAGAGTCCGCTCGCCCCGTCGGCGCAGTACTGGATCGGCAACGCGCACTACGCAATGCGCGACTACAAGAGCGCGATCGCCGCGCAGCAGAAGGTGGTCTCGGGCTGGCCCGAGAGCGCGAAGGCGCCCGATGCGCTCCTCAACATCGCATCGAGCCAGGCGGAGGCGGGCGACGCGAACGGCGCGCGCAACACCCTGCGCACGCTCGTCTCGAAGTACCCCAGCAGCCCGGCGGCCGAGCAGGCGAAGCAGCGGCTCGCGAAGAAGTAGGCGATAGACCCCCGCTATCCCGGGCTAAGCAGATTCGCTTGGCGCGGGCGGTGCGGTCGGTGAGAATGCCCCGCCTTGGCCTGGGGGAGGGCGAATGAACGAAGTCAATCCTGCGAGCCTCGTGCCGGCGGTGGCCTGGGGCGGCTTTCTCCTCGCCTTCGTCTTCGGCTTCGTCGGCAACAAGACCAACTTCTGCACGATGGGCGCGGTGTCCGACGTCGTCAACATGGGCGACTGGAACCGCATGCGCATGTGGCTCCTCGCGATCGCGGTCGCGATCGTCGGCGCGAGCGCGCTCGAGCTCTCCGGCGTGCTGAAGCTGTCGAATTCGATCTACCAGTCCCCGAACTTCACCTGGCTCTCCTACGTCGTCGGCGGGTTCGTCTTCGGCGTCGGGATGACGCTCGGTTCGGGCTGCGGCTCGAAGACGCTGATCCGCGTCGGCGGCGGCAACCTCAAGTCGCTCGTCGTGCTCGTGTTCATGGCGATCGCGGCCTACATGACGCTGCGTGGGCTCTTCGGTTCGTTCCGCGTCGGCGTGCTCGAGCCGGTGAGCGCACAGCTCGCCGGCGGGCAGGACCTGCCGACGTTGTTCGCGAAATGGTTCGGCGGCGAGCGCCGCACGATGCTGATCGTCGCTACCGTGCTCGTCGCGGGCGCGCTCGCGGTCTTCGCGCTGATGAAGCGCGAGTTCTGGCAGCGCGACACCCTGCTCGGCGGGATCGTGGTGGGGCTGGTGATCGTCGGCGGCTGGTACGTGAGCGGCAAGCTCGGGTACGTGCAGGAGCATCCCGACACGCTGCAGGAAGCCTGGGTCGCGACCAACACCGGGCGCATGGAGTCGCTCTCGTTCGTCGCGCCTCAGGCGTTCGGGCTCGAGCTCCTCATGTTCTGGACCGACAAGTCGAAGATCGTCACGTTCGGCATCGCCTCGGCGCTCGGCGTGATCTTGGGATCGGCCGCCTACGCGCTCGTCTCGAAGACCTTCAGCTGGGAAGCGTTCCGCGACGCGAGCGACATGATTCGCCACATCGTCGGCGGGATCCTGATGGGCTTCGGCGGCGTGGTATCGCTCGGCTGCACGATCGGGCAGGGAATCACCGGGTTCTCGACACTCGCGCTCGGATCGATTGTCACGTTCGCTGCGATTGTCGCGGGCGCCGCGGCGACGATGAAGTACGAGTACTGGCGGATGATGCGCGAGGGGTGACGCGCGCGGCGACGGCGGGATTGCTGCGGTGCGTTGACCCTCGTAGGCCGCCCCTGTAGAATCCCGCCTCCTTCCGGGGGGCGTTAGCTCAGTTGGTAGAGCAGCGGACTTTTAATCCGTTGGTCGCAGGTTCGACCCCTGCACGCCCTACCAGATCCTTCAGACACTTACGCGCGGTGCGGTGGCCATCTTGCTTTCGTGCGTGAGTTTTGCGTGAGCTGGCTACGCGACCGCCAGCCGTCGCAACACGACGAGTGCCGGGCGCCGCTCCTGCCATTCACACACCCGGTCCGCCGCCTCGATGAGTTTCGCGAGCTCCGGGGCGGAGTAGTGGGTGGTGATTCGGCCTGAGCGATGCCCGAGCAGGTCCTGCCGATCCTCGAAGCTCACGCCCGCCGCCCGTAACCGCCGCCCGAGCGTGTGCTTGAGGTCGTGCACACGCACTTGCGGCAGTCCTGTGGCCTTGCGAGCGCGCCGCCATCCCGAATTCAGCATCCGCGCGATCGGCTTCCCCTGGTACGCAAAGACGTGGGCGGGGTGCTTGCCGCGCTGCGCCTCGACCACCGACGCTGCGATCTTGTTGAGCACGACGAGTCGATCTTCCGCGTTCTTTACGTGCTGCCCGGGGATGATGAACACCGAGGTGTCGAGGTCGGGGATCCGGATCTCCCAGTCCCAGCGCAGCCCGCATACCTCGAGATCGCGACAGCCGGTGTTCACCGCGAAGAGCGCCATCGCCGCCAAGTGGTCCGGGAGCGCCTTGAACAAGCGCGCCTGCTCGTCCCAGCTCAGCGGGTAGGGCTGCCGCTTTTCGACGTCCGGCAGCATCCTGATCTTGGGCGCCGAGGCGAGCCAGGTGAGGCCGTTGTCGTCGCGCCACTCCTGCGCGGCGAGGTTCAGGATCCGGCGAACGACCTTGAGACCATGATTGATGGTGCCGGCCGCAACGCCCGCCTTCTTCCGCTCGACGAGCCAGGGCTGCAACGTCCCGCTGTGCAGCTTGTCGAGTGTGATCTGGCCGATCGAGGGCATGAGCGTCTTTAGCCGGCTGATGTCGTCACCGAGACTTCGCTTGTGGTCGTTCTCCAGCACGTACTTCGCCGCGGCCTGCTCGAACGTGCGCGCGGGCCTTACCCCGTAGATGTTCGCATTGCGGATCTCCTCCGAGCGGCGGGCGAGGAAGCGCTCGGCTTCTTCGAGTGAAGCTGAGCCAGTGCTCTCGCAAATTCGCCTCCGCCCGATGCGTTTGTCGACGTGCCAGACTCCGCCTCGGTTGACGAGGCCCGGCGTTCTCTTGCGTCCCATATCGAAGCTCCTTTCGCTCGACCGGGACGCCCGTTGCGGGACTTATGTTGCTCTGCCCACGCGTCCAGTTCAAGCCGGTCGAAAGCCACGCCCTGGGTGCCGATCGGGATCTCGGTGAGATCGCCGCGGACCTCGGCGTTGAAGCGGTTGCGGTCCATGCCGAGGTAGGTCGGCGCGTCGCGGAAACGGATGAAGCGGGGAAGGATCTTCATGGCGGCTCCTCATCGACCTAGGTAGGTCGCTGTCACCTGACCGCGACCATGGCCGAGCTCGAGCGAGATCTCGAGCCGGGCGCGCTGATCGATAGAGCGTTGCTCCGGAGAGAGCTGCTTCGCGGTCGGCCCGCCGCGCGCGGGACATTGCCAGCCGGTCTTCTCGAAGTAGCGCGTCTGGGCGTACCGGTGCCGCAGGCCGTGCACGCCGTTGATGCCCACGCGCTTGCACTCGGCGCGGAAGGCCTTGAGCTGGTCCTTGTAGGTCGAGCCCTCGGGGATCAGGCTCCCGCCCTTGGCGAGCTGCTTCGCTTCGTTCAGGACCGCGCGCTGCTCGGGCGTGCCGATCGGGACCACCCGCGCCCGCCCGCCCTTGGTCCAGGAGTCCTTCAGGCGCAGGGCATTGCCCTCGTCGGCCCAGCCGGGGCGGATCTTGATCGACTCCTCCCGACGCAGCCCGAAGGCCTCCTGGAGTCGCAAGGACATCGCGATGTAGGGGGAGGCCACCTTCTCGACCTGGGCGGGGTCGAGGGCCTTGCCCTTGTCCTGGTTGGTGACGAACTGACGCCGCTCGATGCCGTAAGCGTCGTTCTCCCGCGCGACGATGTTCTCCTTGCCGATCTTCTCGGCGAGCCAGCGCAGCACGGCCAGCCGGTTCTTCATCGTCGCGGCGGCGATCTCCTCGGCCTTCCAGCGCTCGATGAGCGCCTGGATGTGCTTGGGCTTGAGATTCTCGGCGTGCAAGCGCCGGAAACCCATCTCGTGGAGCTGGTTGGCGAAATGCGCGAGCATGCGTTCGCGGTCGGCGCGGGTGGCGAAGCTGCCGTCGCGGTTGCGCTCGCAGAGCTGCTTGAGCTGGTAGTTCAGATCCCGCATGACGCCCTCCTCGATAGCGATGTATTCGGTTGCCGGTGCTGCCGTCGGTGTGCTCGTTCGGTAAGTGTTTCTGTCCGTCCCACTGGCCTTGGCCGGGCGGGAACATCGAGGGACACGGGGCACCACCCCCGGGTGTGCAGGACTGCGTACCGCTGTCAGCCGCCGCTGCACTGCGGCGTTGGCTGCCGGTGCGCGTCTCGAGGAACGAGATCGGCCGCATCGGGGACCATTGACCCAGGGTCCAAGGAGCGCCGGTGAGGGCGCGGATCGCTTGCCGTCCGAGGGGACGACGTGGAGGCCTTGCGCCTCCCTCTTGGGTGCTGTGATCGGCCCCGGAGGGCCGATCACTTGCCGCCTCACGCGAGCGCGGCGCGAAAAGGTCAATCGGATCGATGACCTATGCGCGTCGTCACTGTCAGGCCAGTGACGACGCGCCCGCTCGCCACGGTGATGCAGATAGCGTCTCCGCCGAGCAACGTGCTCGGGCTATCGCGTCTGCGTCATCCGTCGCGAAACGTCGCGCAGTGGCTCACGTCAAGGGTGCGACGACCGCCGCGGGGCTCGGTGGCCCCAAGCAGTCGTCTCGCCGCGGAGTCGGTCGAGCCGGCTCCGGGTAGCGCCGTGGGAACTGCTGGCGCCTTCTTCTCGCGCGCTCGGGGTCCTCGAGGGATGTCCCGATCGCGGGTGACAGGCCGTGGATCGTCGAGCGATCGCGCGGCCAGAACATGCGGGGTTAACCGCTACTCATGCTCCCTTCGGTGCTGCCAGGGCTGGGAGCTCCCTCTGCCTCTCCGGAATCCCGGATGAGGGCTTGTGTGACGAGGCTCAGCCTACGTGCGACCGCCTCGCCGCTTCTGCTGGAATGCGGACTCGTCCACCGGGCGTTTCCGGAAGACGCGAACGGCGTCCGCGTCGAGGCGCCCATCCAGTTCTCTCGTGCCGAGGATCAGCGACGCTGATCCCGGTCCTGCTCTCATGCGCGTATCGCACGCCGCGCCCGGGTATCTCAACCCGGGGACCCCGCGAGGGGCCTCGCACCGATCACGCCCGAGAGCGGGATCGCGTGCACTCCGAAGAACCTCGCAAGCTTAGCCGGCGCACGGCACGCCAGACGCCCAGAGAGCCGCCCGAAAACCTGCGCTCTCCGGGCGTCTGGGGTAGCCAGCGCTACCGCGGTCCCCGGCAGCCGGTAGACGATCGCGTACGGGAATCGGCGCGTCAGCATCCGCTGCCGCGAAGGGACGCGTACGCGGTCAACGCAGCCGGCGGCGCAACCGCTCGAGCACCTCGTCACCGGGAATGGGCTGGACCTCACCCCGTTCGATCTGGCCCACGCGGCGCTCGATCTCGATGCGCCAGGCTTCCTCGACATCGGCATCGGGCGGACCGTCGAGCGACTCGATCAGCGCCCGGGCGAGCTCCGCGCGCTCCATCTCCGAGAGCTGCTGCGCCTTCTCCTTGATGTCCTCGAGCGTGGTGGACATGCGCGTACCCCTTCTGGTTGACGCTCTTTCCATTGTACGCAGCGAACCTCGCATGCCCGGGAACGCGACGCATCGGCCTGCGCTTGAGCGTGGCCGCGGGAGAGGCGCTCGCGCGGAAGTGATGCCGCATCACGGGCCAAGGGCTCGGCCCGTAATGCCGCGTGGACGCGGCGCCAATGCCGCGATCGGTCCACGGGTCAGGCGAAATGCAACCCTAGCTGCGTCGACGCAGCGCCCACGCTGCTTCGGGTCGTGGCCGCGCTCTCGAAGACGACAGGCGCAACGCCCACGCTACGCCGGCGCGGCTCGGTTCAGTCGTCGGGGCCCCGGTGCCCGGTCGCCTCTTCGTCGACCCAATCCTCCTCCGTCCAGCTCATGCCCATGCGCCCCGGGACCTTGCGGGTGGGACCGGCGCGGTACCGGGGGCAGGACTTCGGCCCGTAGCAGAAGGTCTCGAAGCGATACTTGCGCACGCTCGGATTCCACTGGTCGACGATCATCTCCACCGGCATGCGGCAGCCCCAGAGGCAGCTCGTGCAGTCGGCTTCGTAAGTGCGGCTGTCGAGCCGCCGGTGGCCGCGCTCGCGGTAGACCTCGAGCGCGGGCGGGACGCCGGTCCAGGACGGGGCGGCGGACGCCGTCGCCGGCGCGCGCGCGAGCACCTCCAGCTTGGCGACCTTGTAGAACTCGACGGGCTCGAGGCGGGGATCGGCGACCGGTTCGGCCTCGCCGGCGACGCGGTCGCCGACGCGGAAGGCGTGCTTCGCCTGCGCGGCCTTGCCGATCCCGACCGAGAAGTCGCGCGTCTCGCTGCCGATCGCCCCGCGCAAGTACAGCGCGTAGCCGAGATAGCTGTGGCTGCGCTGGTCGAACGAACGCGTGAGCCGGATGCGCGGCTGGACGGAAACGATCTCGCCCTCCCAGCTGAGCTTCATGCGCGCTTGCACGTCAATGCTTCTGATCGCGCAATTCTCCCGCCGATGCGCGGCCGTCGCTTTCTTGCGCGAACAGGCGGCCGCCGAGCGCGCCAACGCCCTGATGCAGCACGACTTCGAGTGCTCCGAGCGGGTAGGCCAACGAGCCCTTCGTTCCCGGCACCGGCTACTGCCCTACCGCAGATTGACCAGGGGGGGGGGGGCAATCGCGTACACTCCCGCGCCACGGCGTGCACGCCCTGCTTGATGGCGAGCAGCGCACGCCGCCCCCACCGGATGACAGGGCGTTCGGCGGGGTGCCAGGACAAGACCAAGAACCTCACCAAGAACCAACAAGAAATCTCCCGAAGGCTGGCCCCGTGGTCGCGGCGTTTCGCGCGCGAGCGGTGCGTGTGCGCACCCGGGGCAGGAAGAACGACGTCGGGCTGTTTGGGAGGTTTCTCGAAGGTGGAAGCGGTCGAGCCGCTCCGGCTCGAGGGAGGAGAGCGGTCCCGCCGCGGCGGGACTGACTGGCTCGCGCGCCCAATTGCGGCCGAGGCGTTCGTCTGGGCGGCGGGGAGCGCGGCGAACCTCGCGCGCGTCGCCTTCGATCCGGGACTCCTCCGGTGCGAATTCCCCGCGCCGCACACCGTCGCCACGCTCGTGCGCGCCCTCGATGCCCTCGGGCTGGCGGTCGTGGCGAAGCGCTTGGCGTCCGCGCGGCTGCCGGAAGCAAAGCTCCCCTGCATCGTCCTGCTGCGCGCGAACGCCGATGACGCTCCCGAGTTAACACCCGCCATCGTCGCGGCGGCGAGCGCGGAGCGCATCGTCTACTTCCGGCCGGGCGCGCCGGCGCCGAACGCGGTCAGTCCGGCCGAGTTCGCCGAGCGCTTCGCCGGCTTCGTCCTCGAGTTCCACCTGAAGGCTGAAGCCCTCCGCGATACGGACGGCGCGCGGGAAGCCAAGCGCGCGTTTGGCTTCCGCTGGTTCGTGCCCGAGCTCCTGCGCCACAAGCGGGTGTGGCGCGACGTCCTGGTCGCCTCGCTCATCCTCCAGCTCGCGGCGCTCGCCACGCCGCTGCTGACCCAGGTGGTGATCGACAAGGTGGTCGTGCACCACACCACGAACACGCTCGTCGCGATCGGGATCGCGCTTGCGGTGTTCATGGTCTTCGGCGCGATCCTCGGCTGGGTGCGCCAGTACCTCGTCCTGCACACCGGCAACCGCGTGGACGCGGTGCTCGGGGCAGCGGTGTTCGAGCACCTCTTTCGGCTGCCCCCGCGCTACTTCGAGCACCGCCCGACCGGGGTGATCGTCGCCCGGCTCCAGGCGGTCGAGACGATCCGCGAGTTCCTGGCGAGCGCCGCGGTGACGCTGCTGCTGGACTGCCCGTTCCTCGTCGTGTTCGTCGCGATCATGGCCTACTACAGCTTCACCCTCACCGGGGTGGTGCTGGCGATCCTGGCGACGATGGTGGTCTTGAGCCTCGCCGTCGCCCCCATCTTCCGGTCCCGGCTCAACCACCAGTTCCTGCTCGGGGCGCGGAACCAGGCCTTCGTCACCGAGCACGTGGCGGGGCTGGAGACGGTGAAGGGGCTGCAGATGGAGCCGCAGCTTCGCACCCGCTACGGCCGCTACCTCGGGGCGTACCTCCACGCCGGGTTCGAGACCCGCAACCTCGCCAACACCTACAACACCCTCGCCAACGGCCTGGAGCAGCTGATGACGCTGCTCATCCTGTGCCTGGGGGCGTGGGTGGTGATGACCAGCCCCGAGTTCACCATCGGGATGCTGGTCGCTTTCCAGATGTTCGCCATGCGGCTGTCGCAACCGATGCTCAGACTCGTGGGCCTGTGGCAGCAGTTCCAGCAGGCCGGCATTGCGGTGCAGCGTCTGGGCGACGTCATGAACGCGCCGGCCGAGCCGTACTCGGTCCACCCAGCCCGGACGGCGACGGAGCCGGGGGCGATCGAGATCGCGGGACTGGGGTTCCGTTACAGCGAGACCACGCCCTTCCTCTACCGCCATCTCAACCTCGCCATCCCGGCCGGCGCCGCGGTCGGCATCATTGGACCGTCGGGCTGCGGCAAGAGCACGCTCGCGAAGCTGCTCCAGGGATTCTACGTCCCGACCGAGGGGGCGATCCGCATCGACGGGCTGGACGTGCGGCACCTCTCGGCGAACGAGCTGCGACGCAACTTCGGAGTGGTGTTCCAGGAGACGGTGCTTTTCTCCGGGACGGTGTACGACAACCTGCTCGCCGCGAACCCGCAGGCGAGCTTCGAGGAGATCGTCACGGCCTGCCGGGCGGCCGAGATCCACGAGGTGATCGAGAAGCTGCCCCAGGGCTACCAGACCGAACTGGGCGAGCGCGGCGTCGGGCTCTCCGGGGGCCAGCGCCAGCGCATCGCCATCGCCCGGGCGCTGCTGAAACGCCCGCGCATCCTTCTCTTCGACGAGGCGACGAGCGGGCTGGACGCCCCGACCGCCGAGGCCTTCGCCCGGACGGTGAACAGTCTCAAGGGCCACGCGACCGTGCTCTTCATCGCCCACCAGATGCCGCGCGCCCTCCAGCTCGACAGCATCGTGAGGCTGGGGCCCGAACCCGCCGTGCTTTCCAACGTCGCCTCCGCAGAGGCCGAAGGCGACCACGATGCCCGGCAGCGCCCATGAAACCGCTCGCCCTGAACGTGGCGCACCCGGCCGACTTCGCCCCGGACCTGCTCACCATCCAGTCGCAGCCGCCGGCGCGGCTCCCGCGGGCGGTGATGTACAGCGTGTTCGCGCTCTTCGCGATCCTCGCCGTGTGGCTCGTGCTTGGGCGCCTGGACATCGTCGCGGTGGCGGAAGGGAAGCTCGTGCCGCAGACCTACCTCAAGATCGTCCAGCCGGCCGAGGGCGGGATCGTCCGGGAGATTCGCGTACGGGAAGGCGAGGCGGTGACGGCAGGCCAGGTTCTGATGCGCATGGACACCCGGATCGCCGAGGCCGATCTCGCCACCCTGACCGCGGAACTCGCCCTGCGAACGCTGACGCTCCGGCGCATCGACGCCGAACTGGCGAACGCCCCCTTCGGCAAGCGGCCCGGGGACCCGCAGCCGCTCTACGGGGAGATCGAGGCGCAGTACCGGGCGCACCGGCAGGCCTACCAGGATGCGCTCGCCCAGGAGCAGGCGGTCCTCGCCAAGGCGCAGCACGACCTCGCCGCGGCGCGCGAAATCCAATCGAAACTGACCCAGGTGCTGCCCTCCTACCAGAAGAGCGCCGAGGCCTACCAGAAGCTCGGGCGGGAAGGCTTCGTCGGCGAGATCCTGATGCAGGAGAAGGTCCGCGAGCGCATCGAGAAAGAACAGGACTTGAAAGCGCAAGGGGCGAACGTCGAGGCCGCAAGAGCGGCGATCGAGCAGTCGGAGCGGCGGCTGGCGCAGATCACGTCCAACTACCGCAAGGACCTGCTGCGTGAGCGGGTCGAGACCGAGAACCAGCACCAGCGGCTGAAGCAGGAACTTGAGAAACAATCACACCGAGCAGGGCTGCTCGAGCTTAAAGCGCCGCAGGCGGGCGTCGTCAAGGAACTCGCGACCCACACCCTCGGGACGGTCGTCGGTCCGGGGACGGTGCTCATGACCCTCGTGCCGAAGGACGAACCGCTGCAGGCGGAAGTCTTCGTGCGCAACGAGGACTCGGGCTTCGTGCAGGAGGGGCAGCGGGTGAAGGTGAAGCTGGCGGCTTATCCGTTTCAGAAGTACGGAATGCTGGAAGGAACGGTCGTGCATCTCGGCGCCGATGCGAGCGATGCTCGCAGTCCGCAGGATGAATCCACGGCGGGTCGCGCGACCGCCCGTCAAGGCGGACTCGGGTACCGGGGGCTCGTCGCGCTGGATTCGCAGTTGCTCGAGCGCGAAGGGACCCGGCTCAAGCTCGCAGCGGGGATGCACGTCGTCGCTGAGATTCACCAGGGCGAAAGGTCGGTGATCGAGTATCTGCTGTCGCCGGTGCAGAAGACGGCAAGCGAGGCGGGGAGGGAAAGATGAATAGAGTTTGTGGATTGGGTTCTAGCGGGCTTGCAGCTCTCCGAGTCGTACTAACGCTCGCACAACTCATGCTCATCCTGGCGTTAGGCACTAATAGCGCGTTCGCGAGCATGCCTGTGCCACCAAAACATACGGCGGAACGAAAGGTGCAACTGTCCGAAGTTGTGCTAATCGGAACGGTGACTGGAATCGTCTGCACGCGGCGTGATCCGATGGATCCCTCGCGAGACGTTGTTTTTGATGGGCCGGAGTGTGGGGCAGATCCCAGAGTCGGAAAGCTGCTGCAAGTCAAGATTGACCAAGTTCTCTGTCGAACCTTCGAAGTAGCGCTCCCACAATCGGTCGCGATTGCATCTCCGTACGTCTTTGACTCACCCGACGAGCATCGCTCGCGCTTCGTTGGAAAGCGCTTGATCTTTTTCCTGGTGAGATCGATTGGACCGAATGGCCGCCCCTCTCTGGAACGACCGCTACTGGTTCCGCTATTCGACTACCTAGTGGAACCCGAGCCCACGGACAGGTTGACTGAGTTCGAGGCAGCGTTTCAGAAGCATTGCCAATACCGGTAAGGAGAAGTCGAAATGAGCACCCCAGTCGAGTTTGCACAAGCTGTGATCAGCGCGCGTCGGACGGGCTACATCCCTGGCGCAACAATAGGCTTCTCCTTCATGACCGCGCAGGATTATCTGTCGACAGACTATAGCTTCATCGATGGACATCCTCAGAGTACGGGCGACTTTCTGACGGCATTTACGCCGTTTACGGAGGCGCAGAAACGAGCGGTGCGAGAGATTTTTAGCATCCTTGAGAGTTTCTTGAATCTACGCTTCGTGGAAGTTGGTTCGACAGAAGTGGGACCCAACATTCGATTCGGGAGTACCGCTCAATCGACTTCAGGTGGCGTCAGTATCCGAGACAGCTCGTTCTTACAAGGGCTAGGCTGGATGACAGGAATAAACGACATCCTGATCTCCACGCAAAACCAGGTGACGTTGCCTGGGTCGTACGGATATGCGACGCTGATTCACGAGATCGGGCACGCGCTCGGGCTCAAGCATCCGCACGAGGCGGAGCCTGGCCAGCCAGCGCTCTTGCAGGAGGAAGTTACAAGGGCGATATCGGTGATGTCATATGAAGATTCCCCGGCACAGCCGGGCGTCTTCGGTCGAACGCCATTGCTATTAGAAGTGCGTGCTCTCCAAGATCTGTATGGAGTGCGGACTGCCGCATACGGGTCAAATCCGCTTACAGCCCACTTCGGAAAAACTGATTACCTCTTTGTCCCCACAGATGGTGCGGTCCAACAATTCGACTTAACCACAATAGGTCGGGGCGAGATCAGAGCGGTTTGGGATGGTGGTGGGGAGGACACATTTGACGCCTCCCGATATACGAATGAGCGAGTCGAGATTCGTCTTGAACCAGGCGAACTGAGCTCGATCGGGCGGCAGTTGAACATTGCGGTTGCGTTCGGTAGCGAGATAGAGAACGCGAAGGGGGGTGGCGGTGATGACCTCTTGATCGGTAGCCACGGCAGGAACAAGCTGTACGGTAACGGTGGCAAGGACACATTGCTTGGCGGCAACGAGGTCGATGAGTTGCACGGTGGCTCTGATGATGATGTGCTCGACGGCGGCGAAGGCGCAGATCTCTATTTCTACGAGCCGAATGATGGCGAGGACAGAATCGTCGATTCGGATAGCACCGGGAGAATTAGAGTCGGGAACGCCGAGCTGGCCGGAGGCAAGGGTACCCCAGAGAAATACTTGTGGGTCGACGCGCAGAGCAGCGTCTCGTACCGCTACATCCCAAGTGGAGCGCAGGCGGGTTCGAAGGGCAGACTGGTGATCTCAGGGCAGGCCTTGGGTGGGACCGGGAACCAGATCACCATTGAGAACTACACGCGATCCGCGCTCGGTGTGACAGATGGATTTGGACTGACGTTTACTGCAGATGAGAAGGTCGAAGTGGTTGAGGGCAGGGCCGCGAACCCTTGGAGAGAAGACCCGACTCACAGCCAAAAGACTGGCGTCGAAGTCGCCTCTACCGAGCGACTTGCCGGGAGCTTTACCGTGGCGCTCTCCGCCGCGATCGACGTTGCGCAGACGGTCAGGATCAAGCTCGATGCCCTCGCCGACAAGTTTCTGGCGATTCTGGGCGACGAGACGGTGCGTTTCACGAACGGGGAGATCGAGCTCAGCGTCGCCCCCGGCCAGACGGTTGTCTCGTTCGCCTTGCTCGCCGATCGGGACGTTGACACTGACGCCACCATCGGGCTCACGGCCGAGCTCCTGGACGCGCAATCGTCCCCGGTTGCCTCGCACGCGATCAGCCTCGCGCTCGATGCAACCGAAGAGCCCGATGACCCGCAGACCACCAACACGATCCTGGGCGACCAGGATCCGCTCGCCTCGAACTACCCGACGGACATCCTTGCCGGGACTTTCGGGAACGACCGCATCGAGGGCCGGAGCGGCGATGATCAGCTCGGCGGCGGCCCGGGCGGCGACGACTGGATTCTCGGCGGCGCCGGGGCCGATCGGCTGTGGGGGCACGAGGGCCGCGACCGCCTGGAGGGCGGCGCCGGCAGCGACGCCTTGGACGGCGGGAGCGACGACGACCTCCTCGAGGGGGGCGAGGGTTCGGACTGGATCCTGCTCGGCGGCGCGGGCGACGATCGCTTGTTCGCAGGCACCGAGACCGATTTCGCCGCGGCCTTCGACACCGACGCGATCGAAGGCGGCTCCGAGAGCGAGTGGCTCTTCGGGGGCGACGGCCGGGACACGCTCGTCGGCCAGACGGGGGCGGACGTCCTGACCGGCGGGGCAGGCGAAGATCTGCTGCTCGGCGGTGCGGGGGCCGACTTCCTCTACGGCGATTCGGACCTGGAGCTCGCCGGCGTCGACCAGTTCGCGGTGGGCGAGATCAACCTCGCCGGTGCGGCAGACACCCTGTTCGGGGGCGGGGGCGATGACGAGCTGGCCGGCGAGGTCGGGGCCGACACGCTGCTCGGCGGTGGGGGCGCGGATCTCTTGTTCGGCGACTCAAACGCGCTCGCGTTCGCGTATCACGGCGATGATTTCCTGGACGGCGGCGCAGGCAATGACGTGCTGCATGGCCAGGGCGGAAATGACTCGTTGCTCGGCGGCGCGGGCGATGACGTCCTGCAAGGCGACGATCCCGGCCACCCCCAGGGGGACGACTATCTCGATGGAGAGGACGGCGATGACACGCTGATCGGCGGAGGCGGAGCTGACGTGCTCTCTGGTGGCGCCGGCGCCGACGTCCTTGCTGGCGACGGCGACAACGTGCCGAATGCGGAGCAGGGGGCGGACGAGCTCTATGGCGAAGCCGGAGATGACCTCCTTCAAGGTTACGGCGGCGAGGACTTCCTGGACGGGGGCGAGGGGGCCGACACGCTGATCGGCGGCCTCGGCCGCGACACGCTCTACGGCGGTGCGGACAACGACGCGATTGCGGGCGACGAAGGCGGCACGTCGCAGGCTGGCGATGCGGACCTCCTCTTTGGCGAAGCGGGGGATGACGTCCTCGGCGGCCAGGGTGGCGCGGATCAGCTCTACGGGGGCGATGGGGATGATCAGCTCTCCGGGGGCGATGGGGATGACTTCCTGAGCGGCGGCGAGGGTCAGGACGTGCTGCTGGGCGATGCGGGGGCGGACCTGATCAGCGGCGAGGCGGGCGCAGACCAGGCGAGCGGCGGAGACGGCGACGACGTGATCTTCGGGGGTGACGACAATGACCTGTTGCTCGGCGACGCTGGCGCCGACGAACTGAACGGGGAAGACGGCGACGACACGCTGCAGGGGGGCGATGGCGATGACGTCCTCGTCGGCGGGGACGGTGCCGACGTGCTCTCGGGCGGCGACGGCGCAGACCAACTGCTTGGCGGCGCCGGCGCGGACATCCTCACCGGGGGGGCGGGAGATGACATCTACGAAGTGAGCCTTGCCGAAGGCGACCAGGTCGTCGACGCAGAGGGCGAGAACGTCATTCGCATCCTGGACGCCACGGCTGACTCCCTCAGCGCCGAGGGTGTCACGATCGACGGGCAGTTCGGCGTGCTCCTGAAGAGCGACCCGGCCGCGACGAGCGGGGTCTTCGTCCAGGGCGGGCTGACGCTGCTCGATGCCTCCAACCCGATCTACGAGCTCGCCGGTGGCACCGTCGTGAGCCACGCGGCGCTCATGGAGGAGATCTATACCGCTTCCGCGCTGCTGACCGGGACTGCCGTCGGCGACGCGCTCAAGGGCTATGCGGGCGCCGACCTGATCCAGGGCCTCGACGGCGATGATTGGCTGAGCGGCGGCTCGGCCGATGACGTGCTCGAGGGCGGGGAAGGCGATGACGAGCTGATCGGTGGGGCGGGCGCCGACATCCTGCGCGGCGGGCTGGGCGACGACACCTACACGGCCGACGCCGCCGACACGCTCGAGGAACTCGCCGACGAAGGCACCGACACGGTGCTCGCCGACTCGACCTACACGCTTGGCGCGAATCTCGAGAACCTGTCGCTCACTGGCGAGGCCGCGATCGACGCTACCGGCAATGCACTTGGCAACGCCCTCACCGGGAACGCCGCGGCGAACGTGCTCACCGGTGGGGCCGGCGACGACGCACTCGCCGGCGGGGCGGGCGATGACGAGTACGTGTTCTCTGCAGGCGACGGCTTCGACACGATCGATGACGCGCTTGGCATGAACTCAATTCGCTTCGGGACCGGCATCGAGGGGCAGAGCCTCACCGTCGATCGATACGTTGGCGACGATGGGGCGACGTATCTCGAGATCGGCTACGGCGCCGGTGGCGACAAGGTCGCGGTCCGCGACGGGCTGCTCGGGCGCGTCAGTGAGTACCGCTTCGCCGACGGCACGGTGCGCACGCACGAAGACATCCTGGCGAGCCTCGGGGCGCTCGCGATCGAGGGCTCGGACGGCGCCGACACGATCATCGGCGGCGCGAGCCCGGACGTGCTCGACGGCGGGGCCGGTGCCGATCAACTCTTCGGCCGCGGCGCCGACGACGTCCTGCGGGGCGGCGACGGCGAGGATGCGCTCTGGGGCGAGGCCGGCAATGACGTGCTGGACGGCGGGCCCGGCGCCGATGCGCTCGCCGGCGGGGTGGGCGAGGACACCTACCTCGTCACCTGGGACATGGGCGAGGACACGATCCAGGAGAACGCGGAAGAGCTCAACCACCTGCGCCTCGGGGCCGCGGTGGCGTTCGAAGATCTCGTCGCCAGCCGGCAGGGTGACGACCTCGTCCTGAGCCTGCGCGGCGGCTCGAATCGACTTACCCTCGCCGGCTACTACGTCGCGCCGCAAGACTGGCTCGTCACTGACTCGGCCTCGGAGATCCGGACGCTCGCCGAGGTGATCGCGCAGTCGCCCGCTGGTCCTCCCGACCCGGTCGAGGCCGAGATCGCGTCCTACAAGGCGCGAGTCCTGCGCGAGTTCTACGCCACGAAGGGCTTCGCGGTGCTCGACGGCGAAACGCTCGAGCGCACCTTCTCGCAGGTGACCGGGAGCCAGAGCGACTCGACGCATTCGACCTACGTCCTGCAGGAGGTCGTGCGGGCGAGCGACGACGGGTTCATCGGCCGCGAGACGCCCTCTTCGGATCTCGTGAGCGAGACGACCGTCACGGTGTCGACGATCACCGTGTATCAGACGGCGCCGGGCTCGCGCACGGTTGCCGCCGGACTCGCTGCGCACGGGGCGTCGAACGACATCGGCTGGCGATACGTCCCGGTCGGCCAGACCGCCGGCGCGTCGATGCGGCAGGCGGCAAACGGCATCGGCGTCGCGAAGGAAGCCGGTGCGGTGGCCGCCGAGGGGTTCTGGGTTCCCACCGGCGGTGGCGTGTCCTTCCCGCCGCCGACGCTGCCGGGCACGGTGTCCTGGACGCTCCCGGTCACCCACGTCTTCACCGAGGAGACCCTGACGCTCAACCTGGAGGAGATTCGCGCGGGCGAGGGCGACAACGTCATCCAGACCACCGACTACAGCGTCGTGGACGCCGGCGCCGGCAACGACTACGTCTACGTCGTGAGCGCGCCCGACTACGTCCTGGCCGACGGCCCCGGCAATCGCGGACGGATCGGCAGCCTCCTCTACGGCAACGACGGCGACGACAGCCTCAACGGAGGCGATGGCAATGACCTCTTGATCGGGGGCAGCGGCTTCGACCGGCTCTACGGCGGCGCCGGGGGCGACCGCTATCTCGCTGCGGGCGAGGGCTTCGACATCATCGCCGACAGCGGCGAGGACCTCGATCGCTACCGGGCCGCCTACTACAGCATCGCGAACTTCCCTGATCTCGTGCTGCGGGAGGACGCCGGCGGGCGTTACGTCGATCAGGATGTCGACATCTATGGCCTCATCGCTGGCGGCGGGCGCCCCAGCCAGTCCGAAGTTCAGCTGGTCTTCGATACGCCAGAAGACGGGCTCGCCCATGCGCTGGAATCGCCAAGGTACGCGCTCCAGATTGCGCGGGCCGAGTACGTGCGGATGCTGCGCGGTGACGGCCCGCCGACCGACCCGAACGGCAACGGCCCGGACTACTACGCGCGATACATGCGCCAACTGGAGGCGCAGATCGGCTTCGAGCAGGGCCGCTATCTGCGGCGCTTCACCTACGTCGAGCCGCTGCCGCCGCTGCCGCCGATTGCCGGCAATGACCACGCGGCGATCGAGCCTTACTACGACGTCATGTGGGTCGACACCATCGCGCTTGCCGCCGGGTGGAGCCTCGCCAACCTGATGGTCTCCACCGACGTCGTCGACGGCGAGGCCGAGACGCTCTACCTCGATCGCCCGGACGGCGCGGGCGTCACGATCGCCCTCGCCCGGGGGACCGACCCGATCGGCACCGGGGTGGAGAGGTTCGCATTCGCCGACGGCAGCGCGTACACGATCCGGCAGATCCTGGATCTCGAGAACCAGGACCGGACCATCATCGGTACGGCGGGCGAAGACTCGCTGACCGGCGGGCGCGGCGACGACACGCTGATCGGCCTGGCGGGCGCGGACTACCTGTACGGCCGTCTCGGCGACGACCTCCTCCAGGGCGGCGCGGGCAGCGACTACTACGACTACGACGCCGGCGCCGACGTGATCGAGGATCTCGATCCGACCGGGAGCGACTTCGACGGCGTGTACCTCATCGGGATCGCCCCGGAGGAGGTCAGCGCGAGCTTCGACAGCGGCATCCTACGGTTCGACTTCGCCGGATCGAGCGACTCCCTCTCGATCCGCTGGGACCGCGCTGCCGGTTACGGGGTCGAGGAGGTGGCCTTCGACGACGGCACGGTCTGGGACCAGGCGATGCTCGATAGCCTCGCCGCGCCCCCGCTGACGATCATCACCGGCACCAGCGGTGCCGAGACGCTCACCGGGACCAGTGGCCGGGACGAGATCTCCGGCCTCGGCGGCGACGACGTGCTCTTCGGGCTGGGTGGGGCTGACTACCTGGACGGCGGCACGGGCGCCGACCAGATGTCCGGCGGGCCGGGCGACGACACCTACGTCGTCAACGACGCCGGCGACCAGGTGCTCGAGAACCCGGACGAAGGCGTCGACACCGTCGAAGCCTCGCTGAGCTTCACGCTCCCAGCCGAGCTGGAGAACCTCACCCTGACGGGCGGGGGCAACCCCATCGGCACCGGCAATGCGCTCGCGAACGTCCTCACCGGCAACAGCGGCGCCAACACGCTGGACGGCGGCGATGGCGCGGACACGCTTGCCGGCGGCCCGGGCGCGGACACGCTCCTCGGCGGCGCGGGCGACGACACCTTCCTCGTCGCGGGCGACGAGGGGCCGGACACGTTTGACGGCGGCAGTGGGTTTGACACGGTCCTGGGGAGTGCCGGCGACGACGTGATCCGAGTCGCGAACCTGAGCGCGGCGAACGGCATCGAGCGCATCGACGGCGGCGGCGGGGTGAACACCCTCGCTGGGACCGCGGGCAACAACACGATCGACCTCTCCGGGATCGAGGTCCTCAACGTCGCGCTCATCGATGGCGGCGCGGGCAGCGACGCGATCACCGGATCGAGCGGCGCCGACACGATCCAGGGCGGGGCGGGCGCCGACACGCTCGCGGGCGGAGCCGGCGACGACACCTTCCTCGTCACCGGCGACGAAGGCCCGGACACCTTCGACGGGGGAACCGGCTTCGACACGGTGCTTGGAAGCGCCGGCGATGACGTGATCCGTGTTGCGGGTTTGAGCGCCGCGAACAACGTCGAGCGGATCGACGGCGGCGCGGGGACCAACGTCATCGCGGGGACTGCGGGCAACAACACGATCGATCTCTCTGGGATCGAGGTCCTCAACGTCGGGCTCATCGATGGCGGGGCTGGCAGCGACACGATCACCGGGACCGCCGGCGCCGACGCGATCCAGGGCGGGACGGGCGCCGATGTCCTCGCTGGCGGAGCCGGCGACGACACCTTCCTGGTGACGGGGGACGAGGGGCCCGACACCTTCGACGGGGGAACCGGCTTCGACACGGTTCTGGGGAGCGCCGGGGACGACGTGATCCGGGTTGCGGGCCTGAGCGGCGCGAACAACGTCGAGCGGGTCGACGGCGGGGGCGGGGCGAACACGCTCGCGGGCACCGCCGGCAACAACACGATCGACCTATCCTCGGTGGACGTCTTGAACATCGCGCTCATCGACGGCGGCGCGGGCGACGACACGATCACCGGGACGGCCGGCGCCGATGCGATCCAGGGCGGGGCGGGCGCGGACACGCTCTCCGGGGGCGCCGGCGACGACCTCTTCCTCGTCGTGGGCGACGAGGGCCCGGACACGTTCGACGGGGGAACCGGCTTCGACAGCGTGCTGGGGAGCTCCGGGGACGACGTCATCCGCGTCTCGGGCTTCGGTCCTGCGAACGGCGTCGAACGCATCGACGGCGCGGGCGGCTACAACCTCGTCGCGGGCACCGCGGGCAACAACACGATCGACCTCTCGGCGACGCAGCTCCTCGCAATCGCCGTGATCGACGGGGGCGCAGGCAGCGACACCATCACCGGGTCGGCCAGCGCTGACACGATCCTGGGCGGGACCGGGGCCGACACCTTGCGCGGGGGCGCAGGGGACGACATCTTCCTCATTTCCGGCACCGACAGCGCCGCGGATACGGTGGGCGGCGACGCCGGGTTCGACGCGATCCTCGGCAGCGTCGGCGACGACACCTTCCGCTTCTCGAGCTACGGTGGCATGAACTCGGTCGAGCGCATCGACGGCGCAGGCGGGGTGGACACCATCGCCGGCACCGCCGGCAACAACACGCTCGACTTCTCGGCCTCCGAGCTCCTCGCGATCGGCAAGATCGACGGCGGGGCCGGCAATGACACCGTGACCGGTTCAGCGGGGGCCGACTTCATCACTGGCGGCGACGGCACCGACACCCTGCGCGGGGAGGGCGGCAACGATCTCGTCCAGGGCGGCCTCGGCAATGACACGCTCGTCGAGACGGCGGGGACGAACCTCCTCGACGGGGGCGCGGGGACCGACGCGATCACCGGGGGCGCCGGGGCGGAGTTCATCGCTGGAGGCACCGGCAACGACACGGTGAACCCAGGAGCGGGGGCGGACGTGCTCGCCTTCAACACCGGCGACGGCCAGGACACGGTGAACCCGGGGACGGGGGCGAACAAGACGCTCTCCCTGGGCGGGGGTATCCGCTACGAGGACCTCGCCTTCCGCAAGAGCGCGAACGACCTCATCGTCGAGACCTCGGCGACCGAGCAGGTGACGCTCAAGAACTGGTACGCGGCACCCGCGAACCAGGGCTTCGTGACCCTGCAGGTCATCGCCGAGGCGATGGCGGGATACAGCCAGAGCTCGCCTGACCCGCTGCGCGACGACAAGGTCGAGACCTTCAACTTCGGCGCGCTCGTGAGCACCTTCGACGCCGCGCGCGCGGCCGATCCGATGATCAGCCGCTGGGCGATGATGAACGCGCTGCTCGACGCGCATCTGGCGGGCTCGGACGACGCGGCGCTCGGCGGGGACCTCGCTTACCAGTACGGCATGACCGGCACGCTCGCGGGCATCGGCACCGGCGCAGCGCAGGACGTGCTCGGTTCGAGCCAGTTCGGCACGCAGGCGCAGCAGCTTCGGCCACTGGCGACGCTGCAGGAGGGGGCGGTGAAGCTCGGGTGAGGGATCGCGCGTCGTCGCGGAGTGGTAGGCTACTTCGCATGACGGAAAGCGATGCCGCCGCGCGTGTCGCCAGGGAGGCGTTGGACGTCTTCGACGCCGTCCATCTGAACGGGCAGGGGGTCGTGAGTCTGGGGCGGGCGGCGAGAATCGCGGGTCTCTCGGCGGCCGAGTTCATCGACCGGCTTGGCGCGCCGAGGATTCCGGTTGCGCGCTCCTCGTCCGACGAGCTATCGCGGGAGGTCGCCGAATTTGGCTGAGATCGAGGAGGCCGACGCGAGCTTGTTGATCGCCTTCGGCCGTCTCGACAAGTTCTCCGTTCTGAGCGCGATCTTCGATCGCGTCATCGTCTCTCAAGCCGTCTACGAAGAGCTTCGGTCGCATCCCGCAACGCCGGACGCGTCGGCGATGTGCATTGCTGCCCCGACCGGGACGCCGACCCGCGAACCCCGCACCCTCCCCGCCCTGTGCGGCGCCCTCTTGCCCAAGCTTGTCTCCGGCGAGCCGTGGGCGAAGGACGCAGAAAACTTGATTGGAAGGGCCGTCTGATGGCCGATGCCCCCGGCGGCGAGGTCCTCGTTTACGAGACCCCGGAGGGCGACGTCCGGGTCGATGTCCGGCTGGAGCGGGAGACCGTCTGGCTCCGGCAGGATCAGATGAGCCAATTATTCGGGCGCGAGCGGTCGGTCGTGACCAAGCACGTCCGCAACGTGTTCCGCGAGGGTGAGCTGGACCCGAAGTCAGTATGTGCAAATTTTGCACATACTGCCGCCGACGGAAAGACCTACCAGGTCGAGCACTACAACCTCGACGTCATCATCTCGGTCGGCTATCGGGTCAAGTCCGCTCAGGGTACCCGTTTCCGCCAGTGGGCCACGCGCACCCTGCGCAACCACCTGGTCCGGGGCTACACGCTCGACCGCCAGCGCTTCGAGGCCAATGCACGCGAACTCGAAGCCGCACTGGCGCTGGTGCGCAAGGCGGCCGCCGGGGAGGCGTTGAGCACGGATCAAGGGCGCGGGCTGGTCGACGTCATCGCCCGCTACACGCAGACCTTCCTGCTCCTGCAGCGCTACGACGAGGGGCTGCTGGTCGAGCCGAAGGGCATCGCGGGCGGAGTGCTGCCAAGCCTGAGCGAAGCACGCGCCGCCATCGCCCGCCTCAAGCACGACCTGCGCGCACGCGGCGAGACGACCGATCTGTTCGGACATGAGAGAGAGGAGGGGCTCGCCGCCTTGCTCGGCAACCTCGACCAGAGCGTGTTCGGCGAGCCGGCGTATCCGACCGTCGAATCGAAGGCCGCGCACCTGCTGTACTTCGTCATCAAGGACCACCCCTTCTCCGACGGCAACAAGCGCATCGGCTCGTTCCTGCTGGTCGAGTTCCTGCATCGCAACGGGCGGCTGATTCGCAAGGGCGAGCCGGTGATCAACGACATCGGGCTGGCCGCCCTCGCGCTGCTGGTCGCCGAATCGGCGCCGAAGGACAAGGATGCGATGATCCGGCTGGTGATGAACATGCTGGCGGAGCCGGCGGCATGAGCGGCCTCCCCGAATCCTTGGAGTAAGACAGGTACCGTCGCTGTCAACCGAACAGGCGGTGGCTCAGAATGGAAAGCGCGCGTCTCCAGATGGTCCGGAGCTGCGCGTGAGTTTTGCGTGAATGAGCTGTGCAAAGTGCTGCACGGTGCTGCGAAAGACGCAACGGGCGTCCTCGGAAGTTGTTGATTCCCAAACCACTGCATCGCGGCAAGCGAACTTTTAATCCGTTGGTCGCAGGTTCGACCCCTGCACGCCCTACCAGATCAATCAAGACCTTGGCGATGAGCCAGGGTCTTTCTGTTCCGACGGTTGTGCCGAGTTCGTGCCTTTCAGCATGGCCGTGATCACCTCGGCGTGCTGAGCGAGGTGCGCCGGACCGAGGTGCGCGTACCGCCGCACCATTCCCTCCGACTGCCACGCGCCCATTTCCTGGACGACGTAGAGCGGTGTCCCGTTCTGCACCAGCCAGCTTGCCCAGGTGTGCCGAATATCGTGCCAACGGAAATCCACGATTCCGGCGCGCTTCAATGCCTCCCGCCACGCCCGAGTATTGGCCCAAGAGATCGGCCGGCCCCGGAAGGTGAACACCCGCTCGGGATGCTTCCCAACCTGGCGCGACAGAACCTCGAGCGCGGTGGAGTTCAGGGACACGTGAATGTCCCGTCCGCCCTTCGCCTGGTCGGCGTAGATCCAGGCGACCCCGCGCGCGAGGTCCACTTGCGACCACTCGAGCCTCACGACGTTTCCTTGCCGTAGCCCCGTCGCGAGCGCGAACAGAACGACGTCGCGCTGATGCGTCGGGAGTTCGGCGAGGAGCGCCCTGACCTGCTCGGGCGTGATCCACCGGACGCGTCGGGTCCGCTCCCGAAAGAGCTTCACCTTGGGCGCTCGGTCGATCCATTCCCACTCGAACACCGCTTTCCGAAGGACGGCCCGAACGAGCGCCAGGTAGCGGTTCGCGGTCGACAGGCTGGCTTCCGAGGCCTTCGCCTCGCCGATCCGGACGATCAGCTCGCGGTCGATGGAATCGAGCGGCCGGCCGCGCAGGAAGTGCTGCAGCCACCGGACCTTCGCGAGGTCCTCGTGGTGCGTGGCCTTGTGCTTCGTTTCGGTCAACCATTTGAGCGCTGCTTCGTCCCAGGTCCGCCGAGGTTTCTCGCCCAGTTTGCAGACACGCCATGCCTCGGCCTTCAACTTGTCGTGGAGTTCCTGCGCCTGGATCTTGTCGTCTGTGCGAGCAGAACTTCTAACGCGCTCGCCGCGTGGTGTGGTGAAGTCGATCCACCACGTCTTACCGCGTCTGAAGAGTGGCACTCGTTCAACTCCTTTCCGAGTGACACCTGCAGCGCTTGCCGGCGCTCAGGATAGAGCGAGCGCAGGTACGCGGCAAGGTCTTCATCGATGAACACCCACGCACGTCCGGCCTTGGCGCCGGGAATCGCGCCGGTCTTGGCGCGACGACGAAGCTCTTCGGGGTGCATTCGCAGAAACGCCGCCGCCTCGGTGAGAGAAAACGTTCGCATCCTCGCCTCCGATGAGTGAGAAGGTGAGCGCACATGCCGCTCACCTCCCTAAGTACGTCGTCGTGACCTGCCCGCGACCGTGCCCGAGCTCGAGCGTGATCTCGACCCGCACCCGCTGATCCATCGAGCGCTGCTCAGGGGTGAGCTGCTTCTTGGTCGGGCCGCCGCGGGCCGGGCACTGCCAGCCGGTCTTCTCGAGGTAGCGCGTCTGGGCGTAGCGGTGCCGCAGGCCGTGATTGCCGTTCAGGCCGACGCGCGCGCATTCAGCCTTGTAGGCCTTGAGCTGCTTGACGTAGTTGGACGCGCTGGGGATGAGGCTTTGGCCGGCGGCAAGCTTCTTCGCCGCGTCGAGGACGGCGCGCTGCGCCTCGGTCCGGATCGGCAGGACCCGCTCCCGCCCGCCCTTCGTCCAGGACTGCTTGAGGCGGAGCGCGTTGCCCTCGTCGGCCCAGCCCGGGCGGATCTTGATCGACTCCTCCCGCCGCAGGCCGAACGCCTCCTGCAGGCGCAGCGACATCGCGACGTACGGCGAGCGGACTTGCTCGAGCCGGGTCCGGTCGAGATCCTTCCCCTTGTCCTGGTTGGTGACGTACTGGCGCCGCTCGATCCCGTAGGCGTCGTTGTCCCGGGCGATGACGTTCTCCTTGCCGACCTTCTCGGCCCACCAGCGCAAGGACGCGAGCCGGTTCTTGAACGTCCCGGTCGAGATCCCCTCGGCCTTCCAGCGCCCGAGGAGGGCCTCCACGTGCTTGGGCTTCAGGCTGTCGGCGCGCATGTGCCGGTAGCCCATCTCGTGGAGCTGGTTGGCGAAGAGCGCGAGCATGCGTTCGCGGTCGGCCTGGGTGGCGAAGCTGCCGTCGCGGTTGCGGCGGCAGAGCTGCTTCAGCTGGTAGTTCAGATCGCGCATGACGGCCTCCTCGGCGATGTTGATTTCGGTCTCGGTCTCGTCGGTCCCAGGTCGTCATCGGTGTATTCGTTCGGTAAGTGTTTCTGTCCGTCCCGCCGGCCGTGGCCTGGCGAGAACATCGAGGGACACGGGGCACCGCCCCCGGGTGTGCAGAACTGCGAACTGCGCTTCAGCCGCCGCTGCACGCCGGCATTGGCTTCCGGTGCGCGTCTCGAGGAACGAGACCGCCGCATCGGGGACCATTGACCCAGGGTCCAAGGAGCGCCGGTGAGGGCGCGGATCGACTTGCCGTCCCGGAGGACGACGTGGAGGCCTTGCGCCTCCCGCTTGGGTGAAGTGCGGGGCCCGTTGTGGGCCCCAGCACTTGGCTCCTCACGCAAAGCGCGTCGCGAAAAGGTCAACAAGATCGCTGACCTACGCGCGTCGTCACTGACAGGCCAGTGACGACGCGCCCGCTCGCGACGGCGGTGCACGAAGCGCGGGAAGCGAGCAGCGTGCTCGCTTCGACGCTCGTGCACCAGGAATCGCGAAACGTCGCGCAGTGGCTCGCGAGAGAATCGACGACGCCTGCGGGGCTCTGTGGCCCCACGCGGGTCGTCTCTCCGGCATGCCGATCGAGTCGGCATGCGGTGGCGCCGTGGGAACTGCGTGGCGCCCGCTCTCTGCGCGATCGGAGTCCTCGAAGGACGTCCCGATCGCGGGTGACAGGCCGCGCGTCGTCGAGCGATCGACGCGGCCAGTGCTCTCAATGCTCCCTTCGGTGCTGCCAGGGCTGGGAGCTACCTCGCCTCCCCGGAATCCCGGGTGAGGACTTGTGACTCGCAGGACAGCCTACGCGCGACCAGGCGGGTGCATCTCCCGGAAACGCCGCCTCGCGGGCGGGGCTTTACGAGCTGACCCGCGCAAACTGCCGGTCGCGCTTGACTCCCCTCTTGCTACAGGCAGCAGCGCTGCCCGGAACCTCTACCTCTGCTGCTCCTATGCGTTTATCGCACGCCGCGCCCGGGTATCTCAACCCGGGGACTCCCCTCGCACCGATCGCGCCCGACGGCGGGATCACGTGCCTCGATTGACGATTCGATCCTAAGGCCCTCCCAACAGGTCAAACACCCAGAGAGCGGGTCGAATCGCCGCGCTCTCCAGGGGTGTGAATGCTGAATCGCCCTGAGTGTGCACAGTCGACGGCGCTTGATCGCCATCGGTCCCAACGTAGCGCTCGACACGACTCCTCATGCGAAGGTGCGCCGACACAGCGCCAGCGCACCTCTAATCATCTTGCCTGACATAAAGGCCCCAAGTGAGGCGTGTACGCAGCGTGCACGCATCGCCCCGCATTGCTAGCCGGACGCACAGCCGCGGCGTATATGACCGTGGCCACCCTACGGCGACACTTGCCAATCCCTGGAGATCCCATTCTTGCTTACGAGACCGGTGCCCTCTCTTGCGTGGCGTATGCGATGCGAACGGAACCAGCGTAATGCACGATGGAAGCGGGGAGCCTGGTTCGGACGTGGAGGTTCGCTCGGCAGTCCCTGAAGCCGCCGACGCGATACGCTCCGCACGCACTGAAGGTGGTACCGAACGTCGACTGAGCTGCGGGGGCGCAGACGATCGTCGGCGTGAGGACCCAAGCTGAGAGGAGCGCCGGGACGGTCTCTGATGATGACCGCGGGTAGTACGTGAATTGAACCTCGCCCTCTGTATCGAGAGGATCAAGCTGGACACCTATGCATTCAGGACCAACCGTCGATGTTTCCCGAGCTCGGTCTCCAATGACGTCCTTTGCATAATGCTCGACGTCGTCATGAGTGAAGCCGCGAGTCTTGCCGAGGGCTTTCAACTTGGCATCGACAGAGGTTCCCGTATCGCCGAGCGATTGCGCCCAAAGGCCAGTCGGGCACTCCCGTAGGAACTTGCCAACTGGGTTGCGAATCAAGCGAAAGTACCGCATCCCATTCGGCTCAAGACGGCCCCGACGCAGTTCCCAAGCCAGCGGCGTTAGCCGGCGTCCGAGGTGCCAGCCAACAATTGACAATTGCAGGTTGTCAGCGCGCGCGCGCTTATCACAATTGAGTCGCTCGTTCAGATTCCAAGCAAGTTCCCTGATAAGGATATGGAGAGGTCGGGCAAGCAGCGGAGCGCCAGGTTGAATCATCGCCGTCGCGAGGCGTCGATGAGCCAAGCAGCTTGCCACCGTAGCATCCATCCACTCCGAATTCGCTACTGCCACTCCTGTGTACGCGATGGACACGAGCGCGTTCGAGCAGAGGACAACACAGATCTTCATTGATGCCGGATCCACCAATTCGAAAAAATCTCCCGAGGAGACGCGGCGGGTGATCTGGCGATCAACGATTTGGGATACGCGACCGCCCCAGATCGTGTTGAGGATAACGGTCACGCGATGGAGGCCAAACGCTTTACCTTCGACTCTTTCGCGGAAGAAAGCGTTTCCGAGGGATCAGGGCGTGTGTCAGCGGCGACCTGCTTTGCGGAACGGCCATCGCAGGCGTTCATTTTGAGTCCCGCGATTCGGACCGCGGCTGAACCACACACACTGAAGAGAGCGATAAGGCTCACCCAGCCGTGGGCGTGTCATGCGTAGGTGGCGCTCCGGTCAGTTGTGCCTTGTAATTCGCTCGGTTGGAGATCCAGTCGCGATTCCATAGGTGATATATCTTTAAGTGTTCAAGTGTTACTTGCCGCTCCGGCATCAACCTGGAGCCCTCTCCTGAAACTTTGATGCCCCGGCATTCGGCCATCTCCTGTTCCAGCTCCTGCAGTGCGCGCAGCGCAGCCTGGAACCTCGGCTGGTCATCCTCGAGGCTCGACCTACAGATTCCGAGAATGGCAACGGTATACGAATCGCTTGTGCCGAGCTCTACGTCCAGGGCTGGCTTGATAGCGATCCGAATCTCCCGAATATCGGCGCATTTCTTGAGGACCACCTCGATCGCATCGAGCCGTTCGCTTAGTCTTGCTTCGAACTCGTTCGGAAACGCAGTTCTCCGGTATCGCTGCACAAGCCATGCGACCACCTCGGCCGATGCCTCCTTAGAGAGGCTTCGCGCACCGTCAGGAGGCCAGCGATCCAGAAGGCTTCGACGGACGAAGCAACGATCGACCATATCGAAGGAGAGATATGCCTCGCTGCTAAGTGGCAGGTGCAATTGACGACTGCTCTTTCGTGCGACGAGGTCCGGCTTCGGTTTCCCCGTCCGCTGACGAGCGACGAGGATCTCGGTGTAGGGTTCCAGGGCGTCATTAGCGCAGACCAGGTCGCAAGTTTGCCCCACCACGATAACGCGGTCGTCCTCACTTGGTGGAGCGATATCCGCTCGGCCAGCATCCGTGCACGCTTGGGCTATGGCGCTATGTGCAGCAGTAGGAAACGTACCCCCCTGTCGCCAACCTGCGGCCAGCAGACGTTCGCCGAGCGTCGGAGACTTTGGCTTGCCGGCGCTCTGCTCCGTCGTAGGCAAGCTAGTGTCGCCCTAGAAGTCGACCTCGATTGACTCGTCGAAGCCGGCCTCTCTCATTGCAGCAAGACGACGGGACTCATCGATCGAGCTTTGCACACTACGCGAGATTGCCGTGAATACCTCACGAACAGCGCGTTCGTCGATTGGATCGGCTGTAAGAAGCTCCAGCAACGACAGTCGCTGCTTTCGGCCGTGCGATTTAACTTCGATTGGAGCATGCAACTCTGCGCCGATCGTGCCGACCTTCCGCCTTAGCCAGTCTTGCGCTAAAGCCTCGACCGTTCGCAGACGCGTATCTTTGCTTCTATGGAGAACAATCCCTGGGTTCGTAAACCAGTTATATAGATTTGATCGTCTTGTCTTAAGCACTCTTGCGAGTTCTGCAGTGCTAAGCCCGAATGCCGCTCTGACGCGCAAGAGGCGTTCGTCCAATCGCTCGATACCCGTCCCGTGATGAGACTGATTTTCGGGATTGGTACCACGGAAAAGCGGGAGTACGAGCTCTATGCCCGTCTCATCATGGAGATCGACAATTGGCGAGTACAGCAAGCGACTTAAGTCCCACTGTCTTACGCTTGTGAGTGCGTGAAAGGCGCTCGCCAGATAGGCGCTCACAGCAACGGGGCCTAAGTGAAAGAATGTCGTGGGCGACCTGGCGCCGGTTGGTGTGGCATCAATCCACGAAAAGTCGCGTGCCCAATCGTAAGCGATCAATCTCGATGCTTGCGATGCAGTCCCCTTGGGAGACGCACGTCTGTCGGCGGTCAGGAGTTCCACACCATCCTCGCATGGTCATTGATTACAGCCTTGAACAACTGTGAACTGTCCTCATGCAGCTTGCCGAAAAGGTCGAATACCATGTCTTCGTCGAATACGGCGCTCGGCGTGCATGACGAGTCGAAGTCAAGGACTCCAATCCCGGCTCCCCCGACCGGGATTTTCTCGCTTTCTTCCGCTCGTGCTGACTTCCGCAAAAGCGGCGGGAATGAGAAATCGGGTGGAAGCGGACTTGATGGGGGTTGTCTCAAGACGCACCGCATGCGAATCACACGATCGTCGCGAGAGAACGCGAAAATTGTTGCGGATTGCTGAAGCGTGGCCGCCGGCCAGACTCGTGAAAGGGAGGCAATCGATGGTGTTAGGTAGTCCTCTGGCTTCTCGTCCTTTCTAGGGATGATTACGTCTATGGACCTGAGCCCCAATCGCTCAATAAAACGCCCTGGAACACATCGGGCGAAACTGCGGAGCACAAACCGCAATCGGCCGGCGAAGTCGTCGTCATAGTTAACGTATTCGGTTGCGTGAACTGCTATCGCTGTCTTTGTCAGAGAGACCGCATGGTGCGCATTCGGGCTGTAGAAATCCCATCTCGTTTCGGACGAGATCTTCGCTCCCTTCTCTGTAAGTTCAACGTTCTGGATACTCGGTCTATCGAGCCGCGGAAACTGCGACTCCAAAGTCTCTTGGAGGTCGGCTACTTTCTCGTCAATTTTTAGTGTTTCGCTAAATCGAATCTCGGCGACTACTGACGCAAGTGGCGCATTTTTCATACTGCCCATCGCCTTGCTTGCCATACTGGGATCTCCCGTCCGAGGCCAGCGCTTGATAGTACGACCAAATTCCAGTGAAATTGGACACTTTTTTGGACAACGCCGCGCACCAGAAATTCACGACAACCGCCAAACGAACTCTGAATGTGAGCACTTGCTCATCAAGGGGGCTTGAGGTAGGTACGCGACCAAGCTTTGCGGCCCCAAGTAGCGGTGCTGCTGGGATTGGTCTTGTGCCCGAACTGTGACTTTGGAGAATAGGGTCGGAAGGTGCTCAAGGCGGCTGGGGTTGGGAAATGGATCAGCAAGCGCCGCAAGTGCCTGATTGGCAACGACCCCGATTTCTCGGAGCCCGCTTTTAATCCGTTGGTCGCAGGTTCGACCCCTGCACGCCCTACCAAGAAAATCAGCAATCTAGGTTGAAGCGGCCCGCTTCCTCCACTGCTATAGCCAATCCTGTACCGATCGCGAGCACCCGGACCACCGCGGGCGCGGGTTCGGCGCGCGCACGTCCACGTGCCTCCAGGGTCCGCTTGCAGCGTATACGCGACCAGCGTATAGTGCGCCGATGGTGTTCGTCGAGCTGACGCCCTTCGGCACCTTCCGTCATGAGTACTGGACCGACGACGACCTGCGCGCGCTGCAAAGTTTTCTGCTCGTGTCGCCTGACGCCGGCGACCTGATCCGCGGCGGAGCGGGGCTGCGGAAGTTGCGCTGGTCGGCGCAAGGACGCGGAAAGCGGGGCGGGGCGAGAGTCATCTACTACTGGCACGTTCCACGGCGCCACATCTACCTGATCTACGGGTATGTGAAAAGCAAACGCGAGGACCTGACCGCGCAGCAGGTCAAGGTGCTCGCCGAACTGATGAAGGACCTGAAAGATGGATAAGCGGCATTTCGATCAGCTGGTGAAGGGAGTGCGCGAGATGAAGCGCCACATGGCCGGCAAGCCGGTGCACGGCGCGCGTGTCACGGAGCTCGCCGAGCCCGACGTGCGCGCCATCCGCGAGGCGGCCAAGATCAGTCAATCCCAGTTCGCGAAGCTGATCGGCGTCAACCTGCGCACGTTGCAGAACTGGGAGCAGCATCGAACGCGGCCAACCGGTCCGGCGCGTGCACTGCTCAAGATCGTGGCGTCCAACCCAAGGTCGGCAATCGAGGCGCTGCATGCGTAGGGCGCGGCGCGTCATTGCACCGGCGCCGCGTGGGGACATGCCGGCCTGAAGCGGGCTCGCGCCCGCCCGCAAGCGAGCATCGAGCACCGCAGGAAGAACGCAGGGTCTTAGGCGAGTTTCCGCGACCTTCGGCATGTGAGGGCGGGTCGAAATCAACTACGTACGGTTTCAGACTCGAGCTTTCAATCCGTTGGTCGCAGGTTCGACCCCTGCACGCCCTACCAGAACATCAAGGGCTTAGCGAGCGCTAGGCCCTTTTGATCTCCGAAGCGTTACCTCTCGATCAGGCGTCGGCCGCCGCCGCGTTCATGCCGGCGCTCCGCGCGCCGATATGAGCCGCGAGGTGAGCGCTCAGATCGCGCGCATCGTCGCCCGCGCCGTCGATGAGGCTCGATTTCCGGCGCCGCAGGAACGGCAGGCCCATCACATACAGTCCTGGCGCCTCCGTCACGACGCCGCCGTCGTGGCGGATGTTGCCCTTGTAGTCGAGGACCGGGACGTCCAGCCAGGAGTAGTCGGGGCGAAACCCGGTCGCCCAGACGATCGTCCTGATCCCGGCGCGGCGGAGATCGAGGCCGAGCGGCGGCGATGCGTCGACGCGCGTCGGCTCGGGGCGATGCGGCGGATCCACCGCGTCGCTCATGCCGTTCGCCGCGGCCCACTCGTCGAACGTATTCAGCAGCCGATTCAGCTTGAGGTCGGCGAGCTCACACAGATTGCGCAGCGAGCCGGAGAACTGGGCCTTGCCGTCCTGGATCCCGGCGAGTCGGCCCACGAGCTTCACCCCGAGCGACGTGAGCGCGTTGAGGTCGATGTTCCGGCGGTCGGGATAGCCCGCGATCTGAAACGAGGAAAGGTTGCGGGCGCGCCGCAGGTTCTCGACCTGGTCGTAGCGCTCGTCGTTCAGTCCCGACACGTCCATCCACCACTGGATGTCCCTGCCGCGGTACGTCCGGGGCGCGCGCACGTGCTCCCCCACCGCCAGCGTCACGGGACGTCCGGAGCGCTGGATCTCGTCGGCGATCTGCGCGCCCGAGGCGGCCGCGCCGACGACCATCACGCCGCCCGGCGCGAGGCTCGCCGGGTTGCGGTACTGGGCGGTCGTCAGCTGCACGATGCCGGACGGCACCGCTTCCGACACCTTGGGGAGCTGCGCGATGTTGAACGCGCCGGTAGCGAGCACGACCGCCTCGCAATGCCAGGACGCCTGTCCGGCGACGACTTCGTAGCCGTCGGTCGTGCGCCGCACTGAAGTGACCGGACAGTGCGTCCGCAGCGGTGGCGCCACCCGTTGCGCGTAGCGCTCGAGGAACGCGATGGTCTCGGACATCGTCCGGAAACCGTCCGGATCGTCGCCTTCGTACCCCATCCCCGGCAGGCGGCTCTGCCAGTTCGGGGTGAGCAGCGTGAGCGAATCCCAGCGCTCGGTGCGCCAGGTGTTGGCGACCTCGCCGCGCTCGAGGACCACGTGGTCGATCGAGCGCGCGGCGAGGCACCAGCTCACGGCGAGGCCGGAGTGGCCCGCGCCGATGACGACAGCAGTCGTGCGCACCCGGCGCGAGGCCTCGTGCGGCGCGGCGGCGTTACGACACCTCGACCGTGACGTTGGTCGGGTTGGTGATGATGTCGTAGACCGCGGAGCGCTTCTGCGACTGCGCGACGATCGCCTTGATGTCGGCGGGCGACGCGTCGGCGTCGATCTTGTAGGTCACCTTTATTCCGTCGAAGCCGTTGCGGATGTCCTCATCCATGCCGAGGATGCCGCGAACGTCCATTCCGGCCTCGAGCGTCGCCGACACGGAGCGCAACTGGATCTTGCGCGCCTGGGCGACGGCCGCGACGCCGGCGGTCAGGCAGCTTGCGAGACCGGCCAGGACGATCTCCACCGGCGTCGCCGCCTGGTCTTCGGCTGCGAACAGCTCGGGATGGTCGGCGTCGACGGTGAACTTCTTCTTGTGCTTCTGCTCGGCGCCCAGGCCATAGAAGCCCTCGATGGTGGAGCGGCTGTGAGTGCCGTTGACCCACTCGACCGTCGAGCGCCACTTGAACTTTGCGGCTTCCGGCGCGTTCTTCAGCGCTTCCTGCGCGCCGAACAGCGCCTCGACGTTGACGCCGTTGTTGACCGGCTTGTCGTTCTTTGCTTGCGCCATGACTTCCTCCTGGGAAGGTTCAAGGGGGCAAAAAGTGTAGCAGCGCGATGATGACGGGCCCATAGTCTTTATGGATGGCGGAGGGTCGACCGGGTCGTCCGGGTGAGCCGGATGCTCATCCCGGTGCTGCATCGCATTACGGCGCCAGGCAGGCGGGCCTGCCGGCGAGCGGCTAGATCGCCTGGTTCAGGCGGGGCTTCCAGAACGGGCGGAACAGCTCGATCTTCGGACAGCGGTTCATGACGACCTTCAGCCCCGCCGCCTCGGCCAGCCGGGCCGCCTCGTCGTTGCGCACGCCGAGCTGCGCCCACAACACCTTCGCCCCGATCTCGATCGCCTCGCGTGCGATCCCGGGCAGCGCATCGGAGCTGCGGAACACCTGCACCATGTCCACCGGCCGGTCGATCGCCGCCAGCGACTCGTAGACCCGCAGCCCGCGGATCTCGCCCCCGGCCTCGTTGGGATTGACCGGGATCATGTCGTAGCCGGTTTCGTGCAGGACCCTGAGCACGCCATAGCTGAACTTGGTGGGGTCCGAACTGGCACCGACCATGGCGATGGTCTTCACCTCTTTCAGGATGGTGGCGAGATAGTCCGCCGGATAGTCCTGGTCGTGGTCCATGTGGGTGACGGCGGTCATCGCGCATCCTTCAGCGATGCCGCGGTGCCCGGTTTCAGCTCGTGCGGCGCGAGCGGGCTGGCGAAGGGATTGCGGTAGAGCCGGTCGTGGCTCTCGACGCCGACATCGAATGTGCAGTCGGCGAGCGGCCGAGCGACGCAGAGCAGCACGTAGCCGTCGGCGAGCTGCCGCCCGTTCAGCGCAACGCCCGCGCGCTGGTCGATCTCGCCCGACAGCAGTTTCGCCGCACAGGAGATGCAGCCGCCGTAGCGGCAGCCATAGGGCAACGACACGCCGTGCGCCTCCAGCGTGTCGAGCAAGGGCCTCCCCCGATCGACCCGGAACGACGCGCCGCCCCGGTTCGCAAGGGTGATCCGAACCTTCGTCATTTCTCCGCCATCCTCAGAGCCAGATGTCCGAGGTGCAGTCGCCTCCCGGATACCGCGTCTCGTGACAGCGGGCGGGGCCGTTCGGCTCCTTGCCGAAGTCGACGAAGAAATCCGGGTTGATCGACATGCCCCCGCTTCCGGTGTCGCAGTCGACCATCAGCATGCAGCCGCCGTTCTGCCGGATCTCCGGATAGAACTGGTTGTCCCAGGTCGAAAAGAGCGACGTGGTGACGTAGAGCCGCTTGCCGTCGAGCGAGAGCTGGATCATCTGCGGCCCGCCGGTGATGCGGCGGCCGTTGACGACGGGGGCCCTGTTCAGCAGCCCGCCCATCCAGACCTGGCCGGTGAACTTCGGATGCGAAGGATCGGAGATGTCGTACTGGCGGATGTCGCCGTGCAGCCAGTTGCAGAAATAGAGGAACCGGTCGTCCATCGAGATCAGGATCACGCTGATCAGGCCCGGCACCGGGATCGGCCATTCCGGGTGGCGCACGTTCTCGACGTCGATGACCTTTTCCCAGATCCACTCGCCGTCGCGCTTGCACCAATGGATGATGTTGGACGAAAGCGCGGCGCCCACGTAGCCATGGCTCGAATCCGGGTTGTGGTGGAAACGGACTTCCAGCGGCACCAGCCCGTCCTCACCCAGGTACATGGTCTTCTCGACCCGCTTCCCCTTGAAATCCCAGAAATGGATCTCGCGGCCGTACTTGAGCTGGCCGACCTCCTCGAGGTCGAAGCCCGGCATGAAAGTGTTCGGTGCCGCCCATTCGGACGAGACCATCACGTTGTGGCGCGGCTGGTACCAGAAGTCGTAGTTGAACTTCATGCCGCCCAGGTCGTTCTCCCATCGTCCGACGATGTCGAAGTTCTCGTTCAGGTGCAGGAAGCCGCCGGGGGCGTTTCCCCGCGCGTCGCCGAGCATCGAGATGATGATGTCGGAGCCGAGGCAGTGCACCGTATGCGGGGCCGACAGGTTGGTCTTCGACTTGATCTCGGCGCCCGTGATCACCTTGTGCAGACGCGGGGCCTTGGGGTCGATGCCGCAATCCACGATGTGCAGATTCGAAGAGCGGACGCCCGGCACGATCAGGTACCGCCGCTGCTTGGTCGCGTCGTGATGGCACGACGAGCAGGCGTTCCAGCCCATGTGATGCAGCTCGTCGCCGATGCCCGGCATTTCCAGCCGGCTGATGACCTGGCTGTAGGTGGGGCTCGCCGGGTCGGCGTCGATGGTCGCCAGGTAGTCCGGCCTTTGGATGCCGGTGCCGATATAGAGCGCGACCGTGTAGAGGATCTTCTCGCGGGGGGCCTTCATCGCCTCGGCCGGCGAGGCGTAACCTGGCCCGCAGCAGTGCGATCCGCCGTGCTCAGCCATGCTGATCCTCCGGTCGCGTCGCCGACCCCGCGCGTGAACCAGTGCGCGGTCAATCCTTCCGGCCAGCTTAGCAGGTTGTTCCGCACCTGCGCGCCTCGACCTCGCCGGCCATCCGGGGTAGGCCGAACGGGAGATTGCCGCTCTCGCACGGCCCGCTAGAGTGGGCGCCAACTGGCTTACCCGAAAGGCGAAATAATGCTTGGCGAGGTTCCGCTCATCGCGATGAAGGACGTCGCCGCGCTCGTCCCGGACACCGAGATCGAGATGGCGCTCTACGCGGCCTTCTGTCACGGCCTCGGCGAATGGCGCGAGCTCGACGCGGGCGAGCGCGCAGCGCTTGCCGCCGCGCTCGACGCGTTTCGCGCCGCGTATCACCGTGGCTGGATCGGCGGAACGGCATTCCTGACCCGCACCGAGCTCGTGTTCATCCCCTCGCTCTCGCGGCGCACGGGAACTCCGGGCGATCTCGCGCTGCGCCTGCCCCTCACCGGCATCCTCGCGGTTGCGGCCGCCCCCGCGCTGTGGCGCGATACCCTCACGGTCCGCACGCTCAGGGGCCGATTCCACCTCCGTGGATTCATGGCCCGGCGTTTCGGGGCGCGCGTGCAGCGGGCGTGCGCCGACCGGCTCGGCCAGTTCACGAACGGCGCGCTGCGGCCCCAAGCCGCCTGAGGCCCGAGCCACATTAGGGCGATTCGGCCTCAGCAGCGGCAATTGCTCGACGGTCTCGCGCACCAACCCCGCGGGGCGATTTTCCGCTGCGCTTTGCCCATGTCCCTGCAACGCGCTTCTGCTGCAACTGCAAACTCTGTCACGTCAATGCGTTGCGGCGCCGCTCGGGGCCGTGCAGGACGCCACGCTCGCCGGCGTGACGTCCTACGCGTCATCGGCCGCAATTCGGTATCGTTCTTGCTGTCGGACGGATGTCCGCGGGAGGGGCGGCGTGGCGCTTAGCGCCGGTCCGTTAAGTCGGCCGCCCCCCGCGCGACACCAACGCAGTGCCGGTCGCCGCGTGCGTCCGGCGCATGAATCGGAGCCAACGGTGCCCCCATCATCGCTCGTCTCGTCGCTCGGGTTTCGGCGCGCCAAGTTCGGCGCGGACCCCGACGCGCAGGTCATGAGCGACGACGATTACATTGCGTGGGGCAAGCAGTCGAACAACTCCGAGCTGTCCGCCGCCGAGGGCGACCCGCTCTACCGGCTGCTCGACGAGGACGACGGCTTCGACGCGTTGTTCGAGGTGCCGTTCGGGCTCAAGCACACGAAGGACCTGCGCGTGGTGATGCGCCATTCGGTCGCCGTGGTCGGGGACCGGCGCGAGGAGCTCACGCGCAATCCGCTGTTCTGCCCGGCGTTCGCCGCGTTCGCGCTCGGGTTCGCGGTCGGGCTCGCGCAGGCGCACCGGCTCAGACACCTGGGCGCGCGCGCGAGCCTCACGCGGATGTCGCGCAAGCAGGCCGAGGCCTGCGAAGCGTGGGGCGTGGAGGTCGCGACCTATTTCCTCGCCACCGTCGACGAGGACGGGATCTTCGGCAAGGCCTCCGATTTCGACCTGTACGGCATCCCGCACCGCTGGCGCCTCGTCGCCGACGACCGCCGGCTGGAGACCTTCGGCCTGCTCAAGGAGTGCGTCGAGAGCGGCAGGCGCGCAGCGCACGCCTGGTTCGATGACGAGACCGCCGACGTTCCGCCGCACTTCCTCGACGCGCTCGCGAACTTCGTCGACGCGTACCCGAACCAGAATTTCGAGTAGGTTGGCGGCGGCGCCGCGCGCCGCCTAGCTCAGTCCGTATCCGCGCCGGTAGAGCGTCCAGCGCCCGTCCTGCGTGCGCCGGTAATGCCGGTCGTCGGCCTGCCCGATGAGGTGGATACACCACTCGCGCTGCGCATCGCGCTCGGCGATGCGGTTCGCCTCGCGCACGGTCATCTGGTGCTCGAGGGCGCCGAACTCCGCCTCGAACACCGGCACGCCGTCGCGCGTCAGCGCGGCGTACCCGGCGCCTGCGGCGATGAGGGCGTCGGGCTCGAGCGTGCTTTCGTCGACGCGGCGAGGATGGTCGACCGCTCCGGTGTCGGGAGTGCGCAACACGGCGTGCTCGATTTCCACTGCATTCTCCTGAGGCGGGACGGGACGTCGCGACGGGCGGCGCTCCGGAGCGAGGTCCCGGGTTCGTCGATGCTGCCCGCCTTTCATGACAGCATCTCGCGCGCCAGGTTCCAATGTCGCTTCGCAACGACGTTGGCCGTACAATGCGGCGCCGGATCCTCCACCGCGCCGCAGCGCAACAACGTGCCTTCCGATCCGACTCTTCTCCCGCCGCGCGTCCCGGGACCTGAATGACGCGCCCGCCGAGCTGGCTCGCCGAGGCGCTTGCCGTCGACTACACGAAGCTCCTGCCGCTGCGCGCGGCGGAGCGCCGGTTCGGCTGGGTCGCGCCGGACTTCGCGGGCGTGCTCGCGCGCTTCCCCGACGTGTTCGCCTGCGAGCCCGAGCGCATTGCGCTCGCGGACGCGCTCGACACCGCCCAGGCGCGCACCGACGCCGTCGCGCGGGTGCTGGCGGTGCTGCGCGCCGAGGGGCTCGTCTCCGGCTGGCGCGACGAGCAGCACGAGGTCTATGCCGAGGCGAGCGGGGAGCCCCTGTTCCGCATCGAGCGGGCCGCGGTGAAGCGCTTCGGCATCCGCGGGCGGGCCGCGCACCTTAACGGGATCGTCCAGACCGGCAAGGGCCTTGCGATGTGGATCGCGCGGCGAGCGCGCGACAAGGCCACCGACCCGGGCAAGCTCGACAATCTCGTCGGCGGCGGCATCGCCGCCGGTCACGACGCCTGGCAGACCTTGATCAAGGAGTCGCGCGAGGAGGCGGGCATCCCGTTCTTCGTCGCGGAAGGGGCGCGGCTGCGGGACACGCTCGCGTTCGACTACGTGGTGCCGGACGGCCTCGACTCGAACGAAGTGGAGGTGTTCGATCTCGTCCTTCCCTCGGGCTTTGTGCCGCGCAACGAGGACGGCGAGGTCGACGGCTTCGAGCGGGTCGGTTTCGACGAGGTCCGGGAGCGCCTGGCCATGCCCCACCTCTTTACGGTCGACGCGGCGCTGGTCGCTTGGAACTGCCTGCAGCGGTGGGGCGGCCCCGGGGCGCCGTGAGGCCGCCCGACCCGGAGCGGGGCCCGCCTCGTCAAGCCAAGTTGTACCGCGCTCCGGCCATGCCGCTCGCATATACTTGCCGCGACACAACAATTTGCCCCCGGCGGCGCGGCCGCGGGGCTTAGAGACACCCGTGACCAGGCGGCGTTTCGGCAACCCCCCTCGGAGCATCCTTCCGCGATCCCCGGAGGCGCGGAGGGTGTCCGCGTGAGCGTTCAAGTCGGCACCTGGGCGAGCGCCGGCAGGCCCTACCGCATTGCCGCGTTTGTCGCCGCCGCCGCGTGCCTGTTCGGAGGCTGGGCCTACCTGTACCTGAAGTCGCGGGCGGTCGACCTGACCGCGTCGACCGAGGCGCTCGCGGCGCTGCGCGAGCTCAAGGAGTCGGATAGCCGCTGGAATGACTGGCTGATCGGGACGCGGCTCGCCGCGGGCGGCGCCGCGGGAACGCTGCCTGCAGGGCGCCCGCGCGTCGAGCCGACGCGCATCCAGAGCGTGCTCGCCAACCTGTCGCTGCAGAACGCAGCGCTCGACAATGCCCTCGGGCCGGGGACCCTCGCGAGCCTCAGGCAGGCGCTCGACGTCAAGGCGAAAGCGGTCGACGACTTCGGCGCGGTGCGCACGCGCCACGGCGCCGCGGTCGCCGCGTACGCCCAGGCCGCGGAAAGCTTCGAGACGTTCGCGCGCGAGCGGTCCTCCGGCGTGCCGCCGGGCGCGCTCCGCGACGCCGACCGGATGCGTGAGACGTTGCTCGCGTTCGAGGCGCAGCCGACCGCCGCCGCCGAGAAGGCCGCGCGCGAGGCGATCGACCAGTTCGCTTCCGGCGAGGCGCCGGAATCGGCGCGCAGCGAGTTCGACCGGCTCGCGGCTGCGGCGCGCCAGGCGCTCGAGGCGAAGGCGCAGGAGGACGCGCGCTTCCAGGAAGCGTTCTTCTCGTCGACCGGGCCGCGCCTCGAGTCGGCCACGCGCGCGGTGGAGCAGGCGTTCGGCAACGCGGTCCAGGAGGCGGAGCGCTTCCGCTGGTACCTACTCGTCTACTCCGGCCTCGTGGTGCTGCTCGCAGCGTGGCTCGCGCTGCGCCTCACCGAGACCTACCGGGTGATCAACCGCATCAACCGCAAGCTGCGCGAGGCGAACGACTTCCTCGAGTCCCGGGTCGAGGCGCGCACCCGCGAGCTGAAGAGCGCGCTCGACCAGCTCAAGGAGCAGGAGGCGCTGCTCATCCAGAGCGAGAAGATGTCGTCGCTCGGGCAGATGGTCGCGGGCGTCGCGCACGAGGTGAACACGCCGCTCGCGTACGTGAAGTCGAGCCTGGAGGCAGTCGCCGGCGGCATGCCGAAGGCGCGCGAGGCGCTCACCGAGTCCGAGCGGCTCGTGCGGCTGCTGCAGTCGGAGCAGGCCGACGAGGCCGAGCTCACGCGGCAGTTCGCCGCCGTGAACGGCGCGCTCGCCGAGATCCGCGGCGGCGAACGCCTCGCGGAGCTCGACACGCTGGTCAAGGACGGCCTGTACGGCATCGCGCAGATCGCCGAGCTCGTGACCAATCTGCGCAACTTCGCGCGCCTGGACCGCAGCAAGGTGGCCGAGTTCGACCTGAACGAGGGCCTGAAGAGCGCCCTCACGATCGCCAAGAATCACGTGAAGCGGCGCACGGTGAAGCAGGAGCTCGGCCGCATCACGAAGGTGTCGTGCGCGCCTTCGCAGATCAACCAGGTGTTCCTCAACCTCATCACCAACGCCGCGCAGGCGACGCCCGAGGAGGGCGGGGTGATCGGATTGCGCACCTGGCAGGTCAACCCGGGCCAGGTCGCTGTCGAGATCTCCGACAACGGCCACGGTATCCCCGCCGACGTCCTGCCGAAGATCTTCGACCCCTTCTTCACGACCAAGGAGGTCGGCAAGGGCACCGGCCTCGGCCTCTCGATCTGCTACAAGATCGTCGAGGGCCACGGCGGGCGCATCGACGTGCAGTCGAAGCCCGGCGCCGGCACGCGCTTCACCGTGACCCTGCCGGTGAAGCCGGTCGCCGCGATGAACGAAAGCGCGGCGGCGAGGGCCTGACCCGATGGAACGCCCCGCGCGCATCGGCAAGTACGCGATCGTCGGCGAGCTCGGCAAGGGCGGGATGGGCGTCGTCTACAAGGGCCACGACCCGGTCATCCGGCGCGACGTCGCGCTGAAGGTCATCCGCAAGCGCGACCTCGACCCGCAGGACGCCGAGCACGCGCTCGAGCGCTTCAAGCGCGAGGCGCAGGCCGCCGGGAACCTCGCCCACCCCAACATCGTGGCGATCTACGAGTACGGCGAGGACGAGGAGAACGCGTTCATCGCGATGGAGTGCGTGGTCGGCCGCAGCCTGCGCGACCACCTCATCTCGGGCTACCGGCCGGAGCTCAAGGTATTCCCCGAGATCCTGGTGCAGATTCTCGAGGGCCTCGAGTTCTCGCACTCGCGCGGCGTCATCCACCGCGACATCAAGCCCGGCAACATCCTGATCAGCGAGATGGGCACCGCGAAGATCAGCGACTTCGGCATCGCGCGCCTGGAAGCCTCGCACCTCACGATGCTGGGCGAGGTGCTCGGCACGCCGTACTACATGGCGCCCGAGCAGTTCGACGGCCAGCCCGCCGACGAACGCAGCGATGTCTACTCGGCAGCGGTGATCGTGTACGAGGTGCTCACCGGCCGCCGGCCGTTCGAGGGCCAGGGCGCGGCGCTGATGAAGCAGGTGCTCCAGGGTGAGCCGCCGCTGCCCTCTTCGCTCGAGCCGCGCCTGTCGAAGGAACTGGATCGCGTGCTCCTGAAGGCGCTTTCCAAGCGCCCGGAGCACCGGTTCCGCAGCGCGCGCCAGTTCCTGGAGGCGCTGCTCGCGGCGTTCGACAACGAGCCGTTGCCCGCGAGCATGACCGACACGGGCGAGCAAGAGACGACCGTCCCGAGCGTCGACGAGACGCCGTCGGGGACCAAGCGACTCACGCCGGGCAACCTGAGCGCGCTGCGCCGGGCGATCGCCGTCGCGCCTGCGCCCGAATCGGCCGCCGCGCCTGCGCCCGCGCCGTCGCGCGCCGCGGGCCCGCGGCGCCCGCGGCTGCTCTTCGTCGACGACGAGGAGCGCGTGACCAACGCGCTGAAGGCGGTGTTCCGCGACACCTACGACGTGGTCACCGCATCGGGCGGCGAACAGGCGCTCGAGATCGTCCGTACGCAGCCGTTCCACGTCATCGTGAGCGACCAGCGCATGCCCGGGATGCTCGGGGTGGAGCTGCTGCGCGAGGTGAAGTCGCTGCGCCCGAACGCGGTGCGGATGCTGCTCACCGGCTATTCGGATCTCGCCGCGATCGTCGGGTCGGTGAACGAGGGCGAGGTGTTCCGCTTCGTCTCCAAGCCCTGGAACCAGGAGGACCTGCAGGGCACGATCGCGGAGGCGGTCACGATCGCCATCGCCCTGGAGGCGAGCCCGCCGCCGCGCGCCGCGGTGCGGTCGAGCGAGGACGTGGTCACCCTCGTGCTCGACGACTCCGCGATGGCGCGCGCGACGCGCGAGATGGCCGGCGACCTGTGTCGCGTCGTGCACGCGCCCACGCTCGACGACGCGCTGCACGCGCTGGCGGTGAACGAGGTCGCGGTGCTGATCTGCGACCTCGAGTCGCAGCGCGTGGACATCACGGTGCTCCTCAAGCTCCTCAAGCAGGAGCATCCGGCGACGCTCGTCATCGTGACCACCAGCCGCTCCGACTCGGAAATGATCATCAGCCTGATCAACGAGGCGCGCATCTTCCGCTTCATCAACAAGCCGGTGAACCTCACGCTGCTGCAGAGCCACGTGGTCGCGGCGCTCGAGCGCTACTACAGCTTCAAGCAGGTTCCCCAGCTCGTCGGCACGCAGCGCGCGCGGCCGTCGGCCGCGGTGCGCGAGTCGACGGTCGGGCGCTCGATCCTCGACCGGCTGCGCTCGATCACGACGCGGATCGCCGCGCCGTTCCGCGGCTAGGTCCGGTCCGCGCCGGTCCGTCCGGCTCATGCGCCACGCGATCTACTTCGCGCCCGCCGAAGGCTCGCCCTGGTGGCGCTTCGGCGCAGCCTGGCTCGGCCGCGATCCGGCGACCGGCGCCGAAGTCCCGCAGCCGGCGCTCGAGGCGGTCGCGCCGGACGACTTCCGGGCCCTCACCGCGACGCCGCGTCGCTACGGCTTCCACGCGACGGTCAAGGCGCCGTTCGAGCTGCGCGCGGGCGCTACGCGCGAGGCGCTGGCCGCCGCGCTCGAGCGCTTCTGTGCCGCGCGCTCGGGCATCGCGCTGCCGCAGCTCGGGGTGACGCAGCTCGACGATTTTCTCGCGCTGGTGCCGGCGGCCCGCGAGAGCCGCGTCAACGACCTCGCCGCCGAGTGCGTGCGCGACTTCGAGCCGTTCCGCGCGCCGCTCGAGGCGGCCGAGCTGGAGCGGCGCCGGCGCAAGGGCCTCAGTCCGCGCCAGGACCGCTATCTCGAGGAGTTCGGCTACCCGTTCGTGCTTGCCGAATACCGCTTCCACCTGACGCTCAGCGGCAGCCTGGACGGCGCCCCGCCGCACCTCGTGGCGGCGGTGCGCGCCGCGGCCGAGCATGCGGTCGCGGCGCTCGCCGGAGAGCCGCTGCAGCTCGACGCGCTCGCGCTCTTCGAGCAGCCCGAGCGCGCGGCGCCTTTCCGGCTGGTCGCGCGCTTCCCGCTCGGGGTCGACGCGCGCTGAGCGCAGGCGCGGGACGCGGCGCGCGACTCAGGCAGCGCGCGCGTCCGCCTCTTCGCAGTGCACGATCTGGTACCCGGGGCCGGTCTCGCGCCCGACCGGCACGAGGTGCAGCGTCGCGCCGTCGCGCTCCACCCGGAACGGGCCGTCACGCACCGCGCCCGGCCGGGAGACCACCATCAGGCCGGTGCGGGTCCGGCGACCGTCGAGCAGCAGTCCGAAGTCGGCGGCCCCGTCTCCGTCGCCGTGCAGCGCCACCGGTGTGACCTCGCGCGTCGGCATGAGCATCGCGACCTCCGTGCGGTCCGGCCGCTCGCGCAACAGGCGGCGGACGACCCCGACCTGCCAGCGCGCGGCCTGCTGCGCGCGGACCGCCACCAGCGCGCCGAGGCGCAGCCAGCTCCGGGGCGCGCCGTTCACCACCGCCTTCACGCCGCCTGCCCCGGCGTCCTCCATCAGCCACTCGTCGGTGGCGGCCGGCAGGAAGGCGAGCGAGCGGTCGGGCTGCAGCCGGTCCAGGATCTCGTCGAGCCCCCAGACCACCTCGAGGCGCGACTCCAGGCGGTGCCGCGGTCCCTTGCGGGTCGCGGCGTCGATGCTGCAGTAGCGCCGCAGGTGCTCGAACATCGCCGTGACGAGGGCGGGCTCGTAATCGAGCTCGCGCCGGAACTCCGCGGGGATCGCATTGCGCTCGGCGATGCGGGCGGCGAGGCGGTCGAGAAAATCCATCGCGTCGGCCGCGCAGAAGTAGCGCACCGTGTCCGCGGACCGCACCGGGCGCGCGAGCCGCGCCGGCGCCGCAGGCTTCGCGAGGTCCAGCCAGTGCGTCGCCTCGGGCTGGGCGACGGCGGCCACTGCGAGGCCGGACGCGGCCGCGGCGAGCAGGTCGTCGAGGGCCTGCAGCTCGGCCGCCCGCAGGCTCGCGGGCGACGCGATGGCCAGCGCGACGAGGCGGGCGAACTCGTGCTGCGCCGTCGACATGCGCTCGTCCCCGGCAAAGACCTGCGTGCGCGTGCCGGCGATTCCGAGCCGCTCCGCCGCGGCATAGATCCGGTACGCGCGCCGCCAGAACTTCTCCTCGACCGGCTCGCGCGCCGCGTGCAGCCACTTCAGCGCGGCCGTCAGCGAGCGCAGCGCGCAGACCGCGGTCCGGGCGCGGTCCACCTTCGCGTCGCCGCTCGCCAGCACCGCCTGGTAGCACGCCGCCGCGCCGGCGTGGAAGCGGATGATCGTCGCCAGCGCCTGATCGCTCTCCCCCGACGGCATCTCGCCCGCGCGCAGGAGCTGCTGCGCGAGCGTCCCCACCGCGTCCTCGCCCGCCGCGTGCGCGAGGTGGCCGATGCGCGCACGCTCGGCCGCGGTGAGCGCGTCGTCGCCTGCGGCCGCCTCGAGCCAGTCCGCGGCCGCCGCGGCTGCTTCGAGCGCGTTGGCACTCGCGCCGACCGCGGCGGCGAGGCGCTCGGCACGCCGCGGATCGGCGAGCGGATGGGAGGATTTCCTGCGGAAGAGTTTCGGAAACATGGTCCTTCGTATTGGACGGCCGGCGCTTCGCATCGGACCGGCCGAAGCCCGATCCTATTCGCTGGGCCCCGCGGACCCGGGCGGGCGATTGCCGCTTTGCGCGCATCTTTGACAAGATTTGACACTTGTGCCGGATGCAGCCGCGCGACTGGACGAGCCCCCGCTGTCGGCCGGGTGACGCCGGAACGATTAGACTGGCGACCCGGCAGCGCCGCGGGCCCGCCCGCGCCGCCCTCCCCGCCGCTCGCGTGGAACCCGCAACGAAAGGAACCCAAGCATGGCTGGCACCTATATCGACATCACCGCCGCCGACGGCGGCAAGTTTCGCGGCTACCTCTGCCTGCCGCCCGCGGGCCGCGGACCCGGCCTCGTCGTCGAGCAGGAGATCTTCGGCATCAACGAGAACGTGCGCTTCGTGTGCGAGGAGTACGCAAGACAGGGGTTCGTCACCCTCGCCCCCGACCTCTTCTGGCGCATGGAGCCCGGCATCGACCTCGACTACAGCGAAAAGGGCTGGGCGCGCGCGTTCGAGTGCTTCCAGAAGTTCGACGTCGACGCCGGCGTGAAGGACATCGCGGCGACGATCAAGGCGCTGCGCGCGCGGCCCGAGTGCACGGGAAAGGTCGGGTGCATCGGCTACTGCCTCGGCGGGAAGCTCGCCTACCTCACCGCGGCGCGCACCGACTGCGACGCGTCGGTGGGGTATTACGGCGTCGCCCTCGACGGGGTGCTCGGCGAAAAGGGGAACATCAAGAAGCCGCTCATGCTGCACGTCGCCGAGCTCGACAAGTTCGTCCCGCCCGAGGCGCAGGCGAAGGTGAAGGACGGGCTGAAGGCAATGGCGAACGTCGAGATCCACAGCTATCCCGGCGTGGATCACGCGTTTGCGCGGCACAAGGGCGATCACTACGACAAGGCGGCGGCGGAGCTCGCCAACGCGAGGACGCTGGGCTTTCTCAAGAAGCACCTCGGCGCGTAGCGCGCCGCGCGGGCGTCAGCCGAGCAGCTGGCGCGCCATGATCATCCGCTGGATCTGGTTGGTGCCTTCGTAGATCTGGGTGATCTTGGCGTCGCGATAGAGGCGCTCGACCTCGAAGCCGCGGATGTAGCCCGAGCCGCCGTGTATCTGCACCGCGTTCGCGGTGTGCGCCACGGCGGCGTCGGACGCGAAGCACTTGGCCATCGAGGCCTCGAGCGTCGCGCGCGCGCCCGCGGCGAGCTTCGCCGCCGCCGCGTGCACGAGGAGGCGGGCCGCCTGCAGGTCCTTCGCCATGTCCGCGACCATCCACTGCACCGCCTGGAACTCGGCAATCGCGCGCCCGAACTGCTTGCGCACCCGCGCGTACTCGACCGACGCTTCCAGCGCGGCCTGCAGGATGCCGACTGCCAGCGCGGCGATCCCGACGCGGCCCTTGTCGAGCACGCTCATCATCATGTGGAAGCCGCGCCCTTCGGGGCCGAGCATCGCTGCGGCAGGGAGGCGCACCGCGTCGAAGGCGAGCGCACCGACCTGCGAGGCGCGCTGCCCCATCTTGTGCTCCTTGCGACCGACGGTGAAGCCGGCGGCGTCGCGGTCGACGAGGAAGATGCTCATCCCACGATGGCCGGCCGCGGGATCGGTGCGCGCCAGCACGCAGGCGAAGTCGCACACCGGCGCGTTGTGAATCCAGATCTTCTCGCCGCTGAGCGTCCAGCCGTCCGCGGTCCTCGTCGCGGTGGTGCGAAGGTTCGAGAGGTCCGAACCGGCCTCGGACTCGGTCAGCGCGTAGGCGCAGCGCCGCTCTGCGGCAAGCAGCGGGCGCAGGTAGCGCTCGTGCTGGGCGCTCGTGCCGTGTTCGGCGAGGAGCGTGCCGACCAGCTCGACGAGCCCGCACTGGTCGGCGACCGAAGCGTAGCCGCGCGCGAGCTCCTCCATCACGACCGCGTAGGCGAGCGCGTCCGCCCCCGCCCCGCCGAGCGTCTCCGGAACCGTGATGCCGAAGAGGCCGAGCGCGGCCATCTCGGCGTACAGGCCGGACGGGAACGTCTCGCCCTCGTCGAGCGCCTGCGCCTGCGGGCGCACGCGCTCCGCGGCGAACTTGCGCACCGCTTCGCCGACCATGCGGTGGCGGTCGGACAGCAGCGGCGAGGCGAGGGCGTCGGGGGTCACGGCGCGGCTTCCTCCGGAAGCCACTTCATGATGTGCTCGCCGACGACGGCGAGCTCGCCGTCTGCCTTCGCGACCTCCACCTTCGCGCGGCTGCGTCCCGCGACCGCGTCGAGCGCGACGATCGTGTAGCGGGCGGTGAGGGTGTCGCCGACGAAGACGGGCTTGAGGAAGCGGATCCGGTCGTAGCCCAGCGACACCGAGGTGCCGCGGCTTCCCCGTTCGCGCGCCCGGGCACTGATCATCGCCGAGACGGTCGAGAGGAGCGCCATCGACAGGATGCCGTGGGCGATGCGCCGCCCGAACGGCGTCGTGCGCGCGTGCGCCTCGTCGACGTGGATCGGGTCGTGGTCGCCGGAGATCTCGGCGAAGCGGTCGACGTCCGCCGCGGTCAGCGTCCTCGAGAACTCCGCGGTCTCGCCGACCGCGACGAAGAAATCCCCTGACATGGTTTCCTACGCGAAACCGTAAAGCTCGGCGGGATTGTCCGTCAGGATCCTGCGGCGCGCCGCCTCCTCGGGCGCCCAGTCGAGCAGCAGGTCGAGGAGGTCCGCGTCGTCCGGGACGGCGCCCGGTGGCGCCGAGGGGTGCGGCCAGTTGCTTGCCCAGAGCATCCGCTCGGGGGCATGCCGGACGAGCGCCCGGGCGAGGCGGCTCACGTCCTCGTAGCCGGGCGCGCCGGTCTTCGACGTCTCGTACGGCGCGGAGAGCTTCACCCAGCAGCGTCCGGTGTCGACGAGCCGCAGCAGCGCCGCGAACGCCGGGTGGCCGGGCGCGACCGGCTCGAGGTACTTGCCGGTGTGATCGATCACGAAACGGCCGGGGAGGCGCGCGATCCGCGCCTCGTGCGCGGGCAGCTCGCGCCCGTCGAGCTGGATGTTGGCGAACCACCCGAACGGACGAACGCGTGCCATGACCTCGTGCATCTGCGCGAGCGGCACCGCCCCGTTCGGCAGGTCGAAGATCCGCTGCGCGACGATCCCGCCCTGCGTCAGGCGCTCGAGCTCCGCATCGCTCACGCCCGGCCTGACCACGCCGACGCCCTTCGCTCCCGGGCCGAGCGCGCGGATCGCGTCGAGCGTCACGCGATTGTCGTCCTGGTAGGCGTTCGGCTGGACAACGACGACGCGCTCGAGGCCGAGGCGCGATCGCATCGCGCGATACGCTTCGACCGGGAAGTGGCCGGGGAGCGCCGGCCCGCCCGGCGCGCTCGGCACCGCGGCGTCGTACACGTGCATGTGCGTGTCGCACGCGCCTGCGGGGACGACGAGACGCGGGCGGCGCGCGGTCACTTCTTGCTCTTGCCCTTCGCTTTGGCGGCCGGTCGGGCCGGCTTGCGCCTGGCGCGCGCCTTCTTCGGCGGCGGCCGGCTCGGGTCGCCGCCGAACTCCGCGGCCACGAAGGTCCCACCCTGGTAAAGCTCGACCCGGGGGTTCGCGTTGTCCACGTGGGCGGCGAGCTTCTCGGCGGCCCACGGCTCGCTGTCGTCCTGCGGCTTGTAGCCGAGCCGGTACGCGTTCGAGTTGTCGTACCACGCGCGCTTGTTGCCCGAGATGCCGTAGACGATCTCGAACCGGATGTCGGGATGGTCGATGCCGATCGACACGAGCTGCGCCAGATCGCGCGGGCTGAGCCAGATCGCGAGGCGCCGCTTGTCGGCCGGCGCCGGGGCCACGTTGCCGATCCGCATCATGTAGACCTCGAGACCGTATTTGTCCGCGTAAAGGCTCCCCAGCGCCTCGCCGAAGACCTTCGACACGCCGTAGCGGCTGTCGGGCTTCGGGTAGACGCGGTGGTCGATCGTCTCGTCGCGGCGATAGAAGCCGACCGCGTGGTTGGAGGTCGCGAACAGGATCCGCCTGACGCCGTTGCGGCGCGCGGCCTCGAAGACGTTGTAGGTGCCGTCGATGTTCACGGTCAGGATCGTCTCCCAGTCGCCCTCCACCGACCAGGCGCCGAGGTGCACGATCGCGTCCACGCCCTTCGTCGCGCGCAGCATGTCGGGCATCTTCCGGACGTCGCCGCGCACGAAGGACTCGCCCCTGGCGAGCGGCTTGAGCGGCTTCACGTCGGAGAGGCGGAGCCGGTAGCGCCCCGCGAGCTCGCGGCGCAGGTGGGTGCCGACGTCGCCGCCGGCGCCGGTGATGAGGACGGTCTTCACGGGAGGGCTCTCCTTCGAGCGAAGCGAGGTTTGTTGTATGTCATCGTACAACTAGCCGGCGCGCCGCCCGCCCCCGCTAGTGCGCGGAGAGGGGCGGCGTGCCGGCGCTCTCGTGCGCGCGCCGCAGGCGTTCGCGGCTGTTCGACAGATGGGTGCGCATCGCCGCGCGCGCCGCGTCGCCGTCGCGCCGGGCGATCGCGGCGTAGATGTCCTCGTGCTCGCGGCCCACGCGGCGCAGGTACTCGGGGCGGTCCTCGCGCGCGAAGCGCGCGGTGTCGAGCCGGGTGCGCGGGATGATCACGGTGCCCAGGTGCCGCATCAGGTCGGCGAAGTGGGGGTTCCCGGACGCGGCGGCGATCTGCAGGTGGAACTCGAAGTCCGGGTTCACCGCGTCGTCCGGCGCATCGATGCTGCGTGCGAACGCGTCCAGGGCACGGCGCATCTCCGCGAGGTGGGCGTCGCTGCGCCGTCCGGCCGCCAGCGCCGCCGCCTCCGCTTCGATCGCGATGCGCAGCTCGAGGACGGCGATCACCTCCTCGATGGTCGCGAGCTCGGCCGGGTCGACCCGGAAGGGCTCCTGCCGCGCGCGCCGGAGGACGAACGTGCCGACCCCCTGCCGCGTTTCGACGAGCCCCGCCGCCTGAAGGCGCGAGATCGCTTCGCGCACGACGGTGCGGCTGACCCCGTACTCCGCCATGATCTCCGACTCGGTCGGCAGCTTGTCGCCGGCACGGATCTCGCGCCGGCCGATGCGCGCCGTCATGCTCTCCACGAGCATCTGCGTGAGGCTGCGGCTGCGCTTCGGGTTGAGCGGTCTGGGCGCGGTGCGGGGCATGCGGGCGGTGCGGCGGAGGGCTTGACAGCGCCTGCGCTTGGCTCCGTATAATGGCGTCGAGTTGTACGATAACATACAAGATCGGCGCCGGACAGACCCGGCGCGACGGTTCCATGCTCACCCGGCTTTCCGCTGACGCGCCGAAGGCCGATCCAAAGGAGGAGACCTGACGATGAAACGACGCACGTTGATCCTCGCCGCGGCGGCGGCCGCGGCCTTCGGCCTGCCGGGACTCGCCCCGGCGCAGCAGAAGATGGTGCTCAAGGCGAGCGACGTCCACGCACTCGGCTATCCGACCGTCGAGGCGATGGTGCGCATGGGCAAGAAGCTGGAGGCGCAGACGAACGGGCGCCTCTCGATCCAGATGTTCCCCGCCATGCAGCTCGGCGGCGAGAAGGAGATGATCGAGCAGGCCCAGGTCGGCGCGCTGCAGATCGCGCGCATCTCCGTCGGCGCCCTCGGCCCGGTGGTCGACGAGGTCAACGTCTTCAACCTGCCGTTCGTGTTCCGCGACGAGGCGCACATGCGCAAGGTGATCGACGGGCCGATCGGGCAGGAGCTGCTCGAGAAGGCCGCCAAGGACCCGAAGTCGTCGCTCATCCCGCTCGGCTGGATGGACGCCGGCACGCGCAATGTCTACGCCAAGAAACCGCTCAAGACGCCGGCCGAGTTCAAGGGCCAGAAGATCCGCATGATGGGCAACCCGATATTCGTCGAGACGATGAACGCGATGGGCGGCAACGGCGTCGCGATGGGCTTCAACGAGCTCTACTCCGCGATGCAGACCGGCGTGGTGGACGGCGCGGAGAACAACCCGCCGACGTACCTGACCCAGAACCACTACCAGATCACCAAGTACTACAACCTCACCGGCCACCTGATCATCCCGGAGATCTTCGTCTTCTCGAAGCGCAACTGGGAGCAGCTGTCGGCGGACGACCGGGCCCTGATCACGAAGCTCTCGCGCGAGGCGCAGGTCGAGCAGCGCGCGCTGTGGGACGCGATGGTCAAGGAGTCGACCGAGAAGCTCAAGGCGTCCGGCGTCCAGTTCGTCGAGGTCGACAAGAAGGCCTTCTACGACGCGACCAAGCCGGTGCGCGACAAGTACGGCGCCAAGTACGCGGCGCTGATCAAGCGCATCGAGGACACGAAGTAGCCCGCCGCCCCGCGGCGGCATGAACCCGACGAGGCCGCGCTTGCGCGGCCTCGTCGCGTCTGGGAGTCACTCATGGATCTGAAGGCCCGCTACGCGCGCGCGATGGAGCGGCTCTACGTCACGTGCATAGCAGTCTCCGGCGTCGCGCTCGTTCTCATCACCATCGCGATTCCGTACGGCGTGTTCATGCGCTACGTCATGAACTCCGCGGCGAGCTGGCCGGAGCCGTTCGCGGTCATCCTGATGGTGCTGTTCTCGTTCGTGGGCGGGGCGGCGGTGTTCCGGGCGAACGCCCACATCGCGGTCAAGGCGCTGATCGAGGCGGTGCCGCCGCGCGTGCGGCTCGTCATGCAGTGGCTGATCGAGATCGCGATGATCGTCGCGTGCCTGTTCATGATCGTCTACGGCATCAAGCTCGTGCAGACGACCTGGCACCAAGGCCTCGCCGAGTTCCCCGACTTCCCGGTCGGCCTCAACTACTCGCCGATCCCGCTGGGCGGCTTCCTGACGCTGCTCTTCATCATCGAGAAGCTGTGGGTGGGCGAGCCGCCGAAGACATCGGTCATGTACCGGGACGAGGCCGCCGCGGCGGAGTAGCGCGATGGACGCCCTGGTCCTGATCGGTTCGTTCTGCCTGCTGGCGGCCCTCGGAGTCCCGGTCGCCTACTGCCTCGGCCTGTCGGCCCTGATCGGCGCCTTGTGGATCGGCATTCCCGCCGAGGCGGTGATGCTGAAGATCTCCGACGGCACCGACGACTTCGCGCTGCTCGCGATCCCGTTCTTCGTGCTCGCCGGCGCGATCATGGCCGAGGGCGGGATGGCGACGCGCCTCATCAACCTCGCGAAGGTCTTCGTCGGCTGGATCCGCGGCGGCCTCGCGCTCGTCAACATCCTTGCCTCGACGATGTTCGGCTGTATTTCGGGGTCGTCGGTGGCCGACACCGCGTCGATCGGCTCGGTGATGATTCCGCAGATGGTGAAGCAGGGCTATACGCGCGTCTTCGCCACCAATCTCACCATCTGCGGCTCGGTGCAGGCGGTCGTCATTCCGCCGTCGCACAACGCGGTGATCTACTCGCTCGCGGCCGGTGGGACGGTGTCGATCGGGGCGCTGTTCCTGGCGGGCATCTTCCCCGGCCTGCTGTTCGGCGTCTGCCTCGTCGGGCTCGTGATGTGGCTCGCGCAGAAGCGCCACATGCCGAAGGCCGAGCCGATCACCTGGGGGCAGTCGGTCCGGATCGCGCTCGACGCGGTGTGGGGGCTGGTCACCATCGTGATCATCCTCGGCGGGATCCTCTCCGGCGTCTTCACCGCCACCGAGTCGGCGGCCGTCGCCTGCGTCTACGCGTTCCTGGTCACGATGTTCGTGTACCGCGACTACAAGTGGCGCGACCTGCCGCGGCTCGTGCACCGGGTGGTGAAGACGGTCGCGATGGTGATGATGCTGATCGGCTTCTCGGTCGCCTTCGGCTACCTGATGGCGCTGATGCAGATCCCCGCCAAGGCGACGCAGTTCTTCCTATCGCTCACCAGCGACAAGTACGTGATGCTGCTGCTCGTGAACATCCTGTTGCTCGTGCTCGGGACGTTCATGGACATGGCGCCGATGCTGCTCATCTGCACGCCGATCCTGCTGCCGGTGATGAAGACCTTCGGCGTCGACCCGGTGCACTTCGGGATGATCATGATCATCAACCTCGGCATCGGGCTCATCACGCCGCCGGTCGGGCCGACGCTGTTCGTCGGCTGCGCGATAGGCAAGGTGACGATGGAGCAAGTCTCGAAGGAGCTGTGGCCGTTCTACGGCGCGATGTGCCTCGCGCTGCTGATCGTCACCTACGTCCCGGCGCTGTCGCTCTGGCTGCCGCGTACGTTCGGCCTCTAGGACGCAGGCGCGCGACGCGCCGCTGCGGTCAGCCCGCCGCCGCCTGCTCCCGCCGCGCCCGCGCGATCGCCCGCCACACGCGGTGCGGCGTGGCCGGCATCTCGATCTCGTCCACGCCGAGCGGCGCGAGCGCGTCGAGGATCGCATTGACGATCGCCGCCGGCGCGGCGATGGTGCCCGCCTCGCCGCAGCCCTTCGCGCCGAGCGGGTTGTGCGTGCAGGGCTGGCTCTCGTCGTTCTCGGACACGAAATCGGGCAGCTCGTCGGCGCGCGGCAGCGCGTAGTCCTGGAACGAGGCCGTCAGGAGCTGGCCGCTCCCGTCGTACACGCACGCCTCGCCCAGCGCCTGGCCGGCGCCCTGCGCGACCGCGCCGTGCAGCTGCCCCTCGACGATCATCGGGTTGATCACGGTGCCGATGTCGTCGACCGCCGCGTAGGCGGCGAGGCGCACCACGCCGGTGTCCGGGTCGACTTCGACCTCGCAGAGGTGCACCCCGTTCGAGAACGCGAAGTTCGACGGGTCGTAGAACGCGCTCTCCTGCAATCCAGGTTCGACGCCTGCCGGCAGGTCGTGCGCGGTGTGCGCGGCGCGCGCGACCTCGGCGAACGCGACCGCGCGATCGGTGCCGGTCACCAGGTAGCGCCCCGCCGCGAACGCGACGTCGGCCTCCGCGGCCTCGAGCCGGTGCGCCGCGATGCGCCGGCCTTTCTCGATGACCTTCGTCGTCGCGACGTGCAGCGCCGACCCGCCGACCGCCAGCGAGCGGGAGCCGAAGGTTCCGGTGCCGTACGGCACGGTCGCCGTGTCGCCTTCGACGATCCGGATCCTCGCGAGCGGCATGCCGAGGCGCGTGGCGAGGATCTGCGCGAAAGTGGTCGCGTGGCCCTGCCCGTGGCTGTGCGTCCCGAGCGAGGCCTGCACCGCGCCGGTCGCGTCCACGCGCACCTCGGCCGACTCGAAGAACCCGGCGCGCGCGCCAAGCGCGCCCGCGAGCTTCGACGGCGCGACGCCGGAAGACTCGACGAAGCACGCGATGCCGAGCCCGCGCAGCACTCCGTGAGCGGCGGACGCCGCGCGCCGTGCCTCGAACCCGGCGTAGTCGCCGACCGCAAGCGCGCGCGCGAACACGCGCGGAAAGTCGCCGCAGTCGTAGGTCGGCCCGATCGGGGTCTTGTACGGCATCGCAGAGGCGGTCACCAGGTTGCGGCGCCGGATCTCCGCGCGGTCGAGTCCGAGCGCGCGCGCCGCCTCGTCGGCGAGGCGCTCGAGCACGAAGCAGGCCTCGGGCCGCCCGGCGCCGCGGTAGGCGTCGGTCGGCACCGTGTTGGTGAAGACGCCGGTGACCTCGACGTGGATCGCCGGCGTCGCGTAGACGCCGGCGAGGAGGGCGGAGTAGATCGCGCTCGGGATCGCCGCCCCGACGGTCGAGACGTAGGCGCCCAGGTTCGCCGCCGTCGCGACGCGCAGTCCGAGAAAGCGGCCTTCGCCGTCCAGGGCCAGCTCGCAGCGCGTGTCGTGGTCGCGCGCCTGGAGGTCGGAGACGAAGCTCTCGGTGCGGCTCGCCGCCCAGCGCACGGGGCGGCGCAGGCGGCGCGCCGCCCACGCGACGATCGTCTCCTCCGGGTAGTGCTTGCCCTTGTAGCCGAAGCCGCCGCCGACGTCGGGCGCGATCACGCGGATCGCGAGCTCGGGAAGCCCGAGCTGCTCGGCGACGAGGCGCCGGACGAAATGGGGCACCTGGGACGCGGAATAGAGCGTGAGCGAGTCGGCATCCGCACCCGGGAGCGCGACGGCGGCGCGCGGCTCGAGGGCGCAACCGGCGATGCGCTGATTGCGCAGATGGAGCTCGACCTTGTGTGCGGCGGCCGCGAACGCGCGGTCGACCGCCGCCGCGTCGCCGCGCCGCCAGCGGAAGCACACGTTGCCCGGGGCGTCGGTGTGAAGGCCGGGGGCGCCGTCGGCGCGGGCGTCCGCGGTCGTCGTGACCGCGGGCAACGGCTCGTAGTCGACTGCGACCCGCTCGGCCGCGTCGAGCGCCGCTTTGGGATCCTCCGCCAGCACGATCGCCGCGGGTTCGCCGACGTGCCGCACCACGTCGCGGGCGAGGGCCCAGCGCGCCGGCTCGGCCATCGGCACGCCGTCGTGCGACCGGATGGCCCAGAGCGAGCGCATCGGGCCGATGCCGTCGGCGGCCATGTCCGCGCCGGTGAGTGCGGCGACGACGCCGGGCGCGGCGGCCGCGCGCACGTCGACCGCGCGAATGCGCGCGTGCGCGTACGGCGAGCGCACGATCGCGCAGTGCAGCGCGCCGGGGACCGCGAGGTCGGTCACGAACTCGCCGCGGCCGGTGAGGAAGCGCGCGTCCTCCTTGCGCAGGACTCGCGCGCCGATGCCCTCGTTCATTGGCGCTCGACGCGCGCCAGGTCGAGCGCTTCGTACACCGAGCGGTCGGTCACCAGGAAGAGGTCCGCCGGCCCGCCGGTCGCGGTGTGCGAGGCCCAGGTCCAGTGCGGGACGGTGAACACGTCGTGCCGCGTCCATTCGAAGGTGCGGTCGCCGACCGTCGAACGGCCTTCGCCGGCGACGACCAGCACGATCGCATTCCAGGTCGCGCGCGCGGCCTGCGTCGCCGCGCCGGCCGTGAGGCGCGTCGCGTAGCAGTCGAGGGTGGGCATCACGGGGCCGCCCGTCTGCGGGTGCACGTAGCGGAGCGTCCGCGCGCCGTCCGTGTCCGGTTTCAGCGCGGCGAGGACGCGGCGCGTCTCCTCGCCCGGGTAGCGGTACTTCGGCGAATGCGCCGGCCGCTGCGGGTCGGCCGCAGGCGCGAGGCCGGCCGCCCGATAGAGACGCTCGTCCCCCTCGTCGACCTCCCAGAACTTCGCGTCGTCGCGCCGGCCCGGCTCGAAGAAGCTCGCTTCGAGCCCGCAGACGAGCGGCATGTTGGCGGCGTCGAACCAGTAGGTGCGGTGGTCGGACTCGTTGATGTGGCCGTGCCAGCAGAGCGGCGGGGTGAGGACGAGGTCCCCGTCCTTCATCTCGCACCGCCTGCCGTTCACGATCGTCACCGCGCCCTCGGCGCGCGTCGCGAAGCGGATCGCGGCGGCGGTGTGCCGGTGCGGCACGGCGTGATCGCCCGGCTCGAGGATCGTGAACGCGCCGATGAGGTTCGAGGTCGTGACCGTGTCCCCGCCGAACGCCGGGTTGGTCATGATGATCGCGCGCCGCTCGATGTCCTCGATCGGGACTTCCTTCGCCGCGCGGTTCGCGAGCGGCTCGAACTCGCGCCAGCGCCAGTGCATCGGCCGGTCCCGCTCCCGAGGCGCGACCGGCGTGATGCGCTTGTAGCGGTCCCAGAGCGGGTGGTAGTGCGCCGCCTCGAGGGCGCGGATCAGTTCGGCGTCGGGACGCATCGGGGCGGGGCGGGGCTCGTTCATGGCCGGTGCCTTCGGCGGACGGGGCGTGCTAGTGTAGCCGCACACCCGCCACGCGCCCGGCCATGCGGCAGTTCATTCGCCATCCCGCCGACATTCCGATCGAGGTGAGTCCGGTCGACGCGGGCGGCGCGCGCCCGCCCCGGCTCGTCAACGTCGGCATGGGCGGGCTCGCCTTCCGCTCCCACAGCGCCTTCCGACCTGCCCACGTGGTGAGAGTCCGCATCGACTGCGTGCGCCCGGCGTTCGAAACCATGGCGCGCGTCGCGTGGTGCCGCGCGTGCGGCGGGGAATACGAGCTCGGGCTCGCGTTCACCGACCCGGACGACGCGTTCCGCGCCCGCATGGTCGAGCAGATCTGCTACATCGAGCACTACCGCAAGGAAGTCCGCGCCACGCAGGGCCGCGTGCTGACCGCCGAGGAGGCGGCGCGGGAGTGGATCGAGCGGAACGCCGCCGGTTTTCCCGCAAACGGCCCGGAGCACTAGCGCGACTCGCGCGCCACCCGCATCGCCGGGTCCACGATCCGGCCCTTCTCGATGATGACCGTGCCGTCGAGCGCGACGGTGCAGTCGCGCATCGGCACGTCGTAGTGCCCCTTGGTGTCGCGCTTGCCGCCGCCCTGCGTGTTCGGGCCGGTGGAGAAGAGGAAATTGCCCGGGAACGTGCGCGCGGCCGCGCGGCTGCGCTCGGGCTCGTCGCCGTTCAGCGCGAGGCCGTACCAGCGCGCCTGCGGGTTCATTCCCCAGCCGAGATGGGAGATCGCGAAGGGGTCGCGGTCGTCGGCGTCCTTCCTGCCGTCCTCGAGCCAGTCGCGCATCAGCTTCGCGTCGAGGCCGCCCTCGATCTTCACGATGTGCCCGGCGCGGACGTCGAGGCGCACCGGGTCGACGACGTAGCGGCAGTACGGGAGGATGACGATGTCGCCCGGCTGCATCACGACCGTGCCGTTCGCGCTGCCCTCGTTCGGAAAGGTGTGGATGTGCCCGCCGCCCCAGTGGTCGAAGTGGCCCGGCTCGTCGGCGTAGCCCCACTGCGTCATCACCGGATACTGGCCGCACTCGTAGGCGAGGTCGGTGCCGGCGTCGCTCGTCACGCGCACCTTCCTCGTCGCGCGGTAGAGCCGCTCCGCATGCTTCATCGCCTCCTTGAGGCCGGGCGGCGACATGAGCTGCTCGAGGTCGTCGGGCGCGTCGATGATCATCAGCACGCGCGTGCCGCCGTCCATCACCTGCTTCAGCCATTTGGTGAACAGCGGCACGTGGAAGATCACCACCATGTCGGCGGCGCTCACCGCCTCGAGCGTGCCCTTGCACTTGCCGATCGTCGGCACGCCGACCTTGGACCAGGACGGGATCGAGTTGACGCACAGCTCGTAGACGTCGGCGCCGAGATCCTCGGCCGCGGCAAACGCGGCCTGGACGTACTCGCGCCGCGTGCCGAGGTCGCTCACCACCGCGATCGTCTCGCCCTGCTTCACCTTGCAGAGCTCGAACTGCCGGCGGTAGAGCATCGCGAGCTTGGCCGGGTTCACTTCCTGCACGCGCAGCGCGGCTTGTCCGGTCATTGCGGTTCCTCCAGAATGCGCAGGATCCATTCTATCCACCCGCCGAGGAGCGTCCCATGCCCGCCGAGATCACGATCGTCAACCCCGACGGCCTGGGCAAGCCCCTCGGCCAGTACTCGCAGGTCACGCGCGTGAAGAACGCGTCCGAGTGGCTGTTCATCGCGGGCCAGCTCGCCACCGACGTGGCCGGCAACATCGTCGGCGCGGACGACTTCGACGCGCAATGCGGGCAGGTGTTCAAGAACATCGAGGCGGCGCTCAAGTCGCAGGGCGCCGGCTGGAAGAACGTCGTGCAGTTCACCACCTACCTCGTGCACTCGCAGGACATCCCGAAGTTCATGGCGTTCCGCAAGCGCGAGTTCCCGAAGCTCTTCCCGGACGGGAAATACCCCCCGAACACGCTGCTCATGATCGACCGGCTGGTGGGCGAGCCGTTTCTCGTCGAGGTCCAGCCGATCGCGGCGCTGTAGTCCCAACGCGGTAGACCGAAGGAGGTGGACATGGAAGGGCTCATCGGGTTCCTGATCATCGGCCTGATCGCCGGCTGGCTCGGCGGAAAGATCATGCGGGGCGGCGGGTTCGGGCTCGTCGGCAACCTGATCGTCGGGGTGATCGGCGCGCTCGTCGGCGGGTTCACGTTCGGCCTGCTCGGGCTCGCCGCCGGCGGCTTCATCGGGTCGCTGGTCACCGCGACGGTCGGCGCGGTGATCCTGCTCTGGCTGATCGGGCTGCTGAAGAAGGCCTGACCCGGCGCGCGGCGCTCCGTGGCGACGAGCCTCGAGCCGGCAGACTCGGGCTCGGGGCTAGCGCATGCCCTGGCGCAGGTCGAACAGAACCTGGTCGAACGAATCGACGCGAATCAGCCCGACGCGAGGGTACTCCATGTCCACGATGACGTAGACCGCGCCGGCGAGTGCGAAGGCGAACGTGGCCATGTGGAGCCAGTTGCGCTCCCGGGAGCCTGACATCGCATGACCCGCCAGTAGCGCCCCGAGCAGCGCGAGCCCGGAGAGCAGCGCGAAGAGAACCAACGGCGGGTGGGTCTGGCCGGCCATGGTGCGCGTGGTCGTGATGTCGATCATCTGATTGAGGGCCGGCAGCAGCAGCACGGTCGCCTGCGATCCCGCCGAGGCGGCGACCGACTTCGACCAGATCTCCTCTTGCAGTTTCGCGGCGTGAGCGAGCGCGGCGTCGACCGCGACCATATCCGGAACCGCGCGGTAGACCGCCAGCCGGGCGTCGACGTAGCGGCGGAAACTCTCCCGCAGTTCCTCTCGAGCCGTTGCCGGCAGGAGATCGAGCCGCAGGTATGCCGTGCCGATCGCGTTCGCCTCCTCGACGATGAGCGCGCGCCGCTGATCGAACCGCGCGGCCGCGCCCGAGAACGTGAAGGCGATAAGCAGGCCGAGCAGCGCGAATACGGCGCCATCCACCACGCCCGCGCCCGCTCGTGCCGCCTCGCCATCCCGGGCGGCGCGCCGGACGCCGATCCGGCGCCCGATCTCGAGGCAGGCAAGCATCGCGAGGAAGAGGCCACCTGCCAGCAGAACCGCTCCCAGCGTGAAGTTCGAAAAAATCATTCGCGTGTGCCGCCGGGGTGCCGGAAGAAAGGCCGCGATGATAGCGCACGCGGCTTCGCTCCTTGCGCGGCTTCCGGAGTGCCGAAGCGCTCTCCCTGCGTGCTGCCGCAGCGCGGCGCATACTTGCGGTCGGGATCACGAGTGGCCAGGGGGTGGGAATGGAAGACGGCCTTCCAGCGCTGAGCGTCGAGTGCCCCCGGCCCCAACGCGCGCGCGGGATGGTCACGTGAGCCGCAACCTCGCGCGCGCGAGCGCCGCCGAGGTCGCGGCCTGGCTGCGGTCGCGCGAGCTGCGCGCGGTCGACGTGCTCGAGGCGACGCTCGAGCGCATCGCGGCGCGCGAGCCGGCGATCCACGCGTGGGCATTCCTCGATCCGGAGCGGGCACGCCACCAGGCGCAGGCGCTCGACGCCGGGCCGGTGCGCGGACCCCTGCACGGCCTGCCGATCGGCGTGAAGGACCTGATGGACACCGCCGACATGCCGACCGCGTACGGGTCGTCGATCTACGCCGGCCATCGCCCGGCGTGGGACGCGGCGGCGGTCGCGTCGGCACGCGCCGCGGGCGCGATCGTCGTCGGCAAGACCGTCACCACCGAGTTCGCGACCTTCACGCCCGCGGCGACGGTCAACCCGCACGACTTCGAGCACACGCCCGGCGGCTCCTCGAGCGGCTCGGCGGCGGCGGTCGCCGACGGCATGGTGCCGCTCGCGTTCGGCACGCAGACGGTCGGCTCGATCATCCGGCCCGCGAGCTTCTGCGGCGTGGTCGGCTACAAGCCCACGTTCGGCATGCTGAGCCGCGCCGGCGTGAAGCTCCTGTCGGAGAGCCTCGACACGATCGGCGCGATCGCGCGCACGGTCGACGACGCCGCGCTGATGGTCGGCGCGCTCACCGGCCGCGCGGAGCTCGTCGATCTCGCCAAGACCGAGCGGCCGTGGGTGGGTCTGTGCCGCACGCACGACTGGCGCGAGACGCAGCCTGAAGTCGGCGATGCGATGGAGGCGGCCGCGCGCGGGCTCGCGGCGGCGGGCGCGCGCGTGTTCCACGTCGAGCTGCCGGCCGACTTCGCGCCGCTCGGCGACGCGCACGGCGACATCCTCGGCTACGAGATCGCGCGCAACCTCGGCTTCGAGCACGCGCAGCACAACGGCCGGCTGAGCTCGCGCCTGCGCGAACTGCTCGACGCGGGGGTGCAGGTCGGCGCCGCGCGCTACGACCGCGCGCGCGAGGTCGCGCATCTTGCCCGTGCGGCGCTGCCCGGCGTGTTCGATGCGTGCCACGTCCTGCTCGCGCCCAGCACCACCGGGGAGGCGCCCGTCGGCCTCGAGTCCACCGGGAACCCGGTGATGAACCGAGTGTGGACGCTGCTGCACGTGCCGTGCGTGACGGTGCCGGTCGCCACCGGGCCGAACGGCCTGCCGGTCGGACTGCAGGTCGTCGGCCGGATCGGCGACGACGCGCGCACGCTGTCGGCGGCGCGCTGGATCCACGAGCGGCTGGGCGCGGGCTGAAGATGCGATTGCGGTATCTGCCGGTCGTTCTCGCGGCCGTGGCGATCCTGCTGTCGGGTTGCAGCAAGCTCACGCCGGAGAACTACGCGAAGCTGAAGCCCGGCCTCACCTACGCGGAAGTGAAGTCGCTCCTGGGCGAGCCGGCGCGCTGCGACGACCTGGTGGGATTCAAGAGCTGCCGCTGGGGCGACGACCGCCGCAGCATCACGGTGCGGTTCGCCGGCGACCAGGTCGTGCTGTATTCCGCCGAGAACGTGCGCTGATACGACCGGTCAGATCGACCAGATCCACGGCCGCGCGGCCTGGTCGCGCGCCTGGAACGCGCGGATCTCGTCGCGGCGCTTGAGCGTCAATCCGATCGCATCGAGCCCCGCCAGCAGCATCTCGCGTTCCGGCCCGCCGACCTCGAAGCGCAGCGTGCGGCCCCCGGGCGCGCTCACGGTGCACGACTCGAGATCGACGTCGAGCTCGAGCGCACCCGCCTCGGCTTCGCGGCCGAGCGCCTCCACGTCGGCTTTCGGCAGCACGACCGGCAGGACGCCGTTCCGGTAGCAGTTCGCCTGGAAGATCGCCCCGAACGACGGCGCGATCACGCAGCGGAACCCGAACTGGCGGATCGCCCACACCGCCATCTCGCGCGAGGACCCGCAGCCGAAGTTCTCGCCGGCGACGAGGACCTGCGCGCGGTCGAACGGCGCCCGATTCAGCACGAAGTCCGGATTGGGCCGGCGGTCGGGCTCGAGGTAGCGCCACGACGCGAAGAGCTTCTCCCCGAAACCCTCGCGCGACGGCGAGGTGATCTCGCGCGACGGGATGATCACGTCGGTGTCGACGTTCGGGCGCAGCAGTGGGGCGGCGAGCGCCTTGAGGCGGACGAACTGTTCCATCAGTGCGCCGCGAGCGTGCGGGGATCGGCGATCCGGCCGGCGACCGCGGAGGCCGCGACGGTGAGCGGGCTCGCGAGGTGCGAGCGCACGCCCGGACCCTGGCGGCCCTCGAAGTTGCGGTTGGTGCTCGTGACGACGCGGCGCGCGGTGCCGAAGCTGTCGCCGCCGGAGTAGAAGCAGAGCGAGCAGCCGCTTTCGCGCCACTCGAACCCGGCGTCCCGGAACACGCGGTCGAGGCCCTCGGCCTCCGCCGCCTTCTTGAGCGAAGTGGAGCCCGGCACGACGAGCGCCTTCACGCCCGGGGCCACGCGGCGTCCCCGCAGCAGTGCCGCCGCCGCGCGCAGGTCCGAGAGGCGGCTGTTCGTGCACGAGCCGATGAACGCCGCCTCGATCGGGAGCCCGGCGAGCGGCTGCCCCGGTTTGAGGTCCATGTAGGCGAGCGCGCGCTCGAACCCGGCGCGTGCCGTCGCGTCGGGCGCGGCCGCGGGATCGGGGACGACGCCGTCGACGCCGACCGCGTGCGCCGGGCTCGTTCCCCAGGTGACCTGCGGCGCGAGCCTCGCGCAGTCGAGCGCCAGGCGCGCGTCCCAGCGCGCGTCGGCGTCAGAAGCGAGCGTGCGCCAGTGCACGACTGCGGCGTCCCAGTGTGCGCCCTGCGGTGCGAAGGGGCGGCCTGCGATCCACTCGATGGTCGTATCGTCGGGCGCGACGAGGCCGGTCCACGCGCCGAATTCGACCGCCATGTTGCACAGCGTGAGACGCGCCTCCACGCCGAGCGCACGCACCGCCGCACCGTCGAACTCGAGGGCGTGGTTCGCGCCGCCCGCGGCGCCGTACCTGCCGATCAGCCCGAGGATCATGTCCTTCGCAGTCACGCCGGGTGCGAGCGCGCCGCGGAACTCGACGCGCATCGTCTTTGGCCGCCGCCGCACCAGCGTCTGCGTCGCGACTGCGTGCTCGCCCTCGGTCGAGCCGATGCCCCACGCGAGCGCGCCGATGCCGCCCACCGTGCACGTGTGGCTGTCGGGGCACACGAGCGTGCAGCCGGGCAACGCGATGCCCTGCTCGGGCGAGATCACGTGCACGATGCCCTGCCGCGGGTCGTCGAGGTCGAAGAGGCGAATGCCCGCGCGCCGGGCGAGGTCCCGGAAGCTGCGGATGAACTCGTCGCCGCCCTTGAAGCGCGTGCGCTCGGTGCGGCCAGGGTCGGTGTCGACGATGTGGTCGATGACGCCGAACACGAGTGCGGGGTTCGCCACCGCGTGGCCCGCGGCGGCGAGGCCCGCAAGCGCCTGCGGGCCGGTACGCTCGTGCAGGAACACGCGGTCGACGTGCACGAGCGCCTGCCCGTCGCCCAGCTCGGCGACGACGTGCGCGTCCCAGATCTTCTCGATGACCGACCGCGGCCGCATCAGCCGAAGCGCTCGCGCGCGAGCCGCGCGCCGGCGCCGAGCGCCTCGAGCTTGGAGAGTGCCACCGCCCGGTCCATCGGCGCGAGGCCGCAGTTGGTGCACGGGAGGATGCGCTCCTTCGGCACGAACTTCATCGCCGCGGCGATCACGCCGGCGATCTCCTCCGGCGTCTCGACCTTGTCGCTGGCCACGTCGATGACCCCGAGCATGACGTCCTTGCCGGCGAGCAGGCGCAGCAGGCTCGCGGGCACCTTCGAGTGGATGCACTCGACCGACACCGCGTCCATGCGGCTCGCCGCAAGCGCGGGGAAGATCGCCTCGTACTGGCGCCACTCCGCGCCGAGCGTGTCCTTCCAGTCGAGGTTCGCCTGGATGCCGTAGCCGTAGCAGATGTGCACCGCGGTCCGGCACTTCAGGCCCTCGGCCGCGCGATGCAGGGCGTCGATGCCCCACCGCACCACGTCGTCCATGTAGACGTTGAAGGCGGGTTCGTCGAACTGCACCAGGTCGACGCCGTCGGCCGCGAGCGCCCGCGCCTCCTCGTTCAGCACCTCGGCGAACGCCATTGCGAGCTTGACGCGATCGCCATAGTGCTTGTCGGCGATCGTGTCGACGATCGTCATCGGACCGGGCAGCGTGAACTTGAGCTTGTGCCGCGTGTGCGCGCGCGCGAGGCGCGCCTCGGTGGCGTGCACGCGGTCCTTGAGCCGCAGCGGGCCCACGACGGTCGGCACCATCGCCTTGTAGCGGTTGTTGCGGATGCCGAGCTCGACCTTGAGCTTGAAGTCGATGCCCTGGACCGACTCGAGGAAGCCGTGCACGAAGTGCTGCCGCGACTGTTCGCCGTCGGTCACGAGGTCGATCCCGGCGTCCTCCTGCGCCTTGAGCCAGAGGAGCGTCGCGTCGCGCTTGGCCTCCGCGAGCGCGGCGCCCTCGAGCTTCCAGCGCGGCCAGAGCTTGTGCGTCTCGGCGAGCCAGCCGGGCTTCGGCAGGCTGCCCGCGATGGTGGTTTCGAACATGAGGCCCGGGCTCCCACACGTGGACCGCCGCGAAGGCGGGAGGGGCCGAACATAACGCCCCGGTGCATCCGGGGCAAGCCGCTGCGAAGGAACGCGGTCGGCCCGGCGGTTGCCTGCCGGACCGACCGGTTCAGCCCCAACTCAGGCGCTGCGCCGAGGTCTCAGGCGTACACGGTAGGAGCGCCCGTGCCGCACGGGAATCGGCTCGACGGCGTATGCCCTTCGTCCGACGTCGGCCGGTCCCGACACCGCCGCTGTAGACTCGCGGCCGGTCGCGTCGCGGGCGGAGGGTCGGAATGGGCAATGCGAAGTTCGACTTCGGCGGGAAGGTGCTGCTCCTCACCGGCGGTGCGTCGCTGCTCGGCGCGGCGATCGCGCGCGCGTTTCACCTGGCGGGCGCGTCGGTGTCGATCGCGGATGTCGACGCGACCCGCGGCGCCGCCGTGGCTGCGGCGCTCGGCGGCCGCGCGCTGTTCACGCGCTGCGACGTCACCGACGACGCGGCCCTCGAGGCGCTGGTTGCGGCGACCTGCGAGCGCTTCGGCGGGGTCGATTTTCTGCTGAACAGCGCCGCGACTTTCCTCGACGCCGGACTCGACTCCTCGCGCGAGGACTGGCTCAAGTCGCTGAACACGAACGTGGTGAGCGGCGTGCGGCTGACGCGGCTGGTTGCGCCGGTCATGAGGGCACGCGGCGGGGGTTCGATCGTCAACTTCTCGAGCATCGCCGGGCGCTTCGGCGCGGCCGGGCGGTTTCTCTATCCTGCGTCGAAGGCTGCGCTCAAGCAGGTCACGCGGAATGAAGCGGCCGAACTCGCGCCGCACAAGATCCGCGTCAACGCGATCTCACCGGCATGGACGTGGTCCGATCCGCTGAAGGTGCTCTCGGGCGACGATCGCGCGCGCGCCGACGCAATCGGGGCGAAGACGCATCCGCTAGGCCGCATCGGCGACGCCGAGGAGGTCGCCGACGTGTTGCTGTGGCTCTGTTCGGACGCCGCGTCCTGGATCACCGGCGCCGACATCCCGGTGGACGGCGGCTACTCGATGCTCGGCCCGGACCGCGGGCTCGGGCCGAAGGGGTGGTTCGAGGGCAAAGGCGGCTGAGGGCGCGCCCTGAAATCGAAAAGCGGCGGGGTTACCGCCGCTTTTCGTCGGGTCGGGCCCGCGAGCGGGCCCGAGCGGGGCGCCGTTAGCGCCCGCGACACTTCGCGAGGTCTTCGTCCGTCATCGCCGGCTTGATGACGCACGCCGGCGGGGCGGAGGCGTGCTGCGTCCGCCGCGCCTCGCGCTGCTTCGCCTCCGCGGCGCGACGGGCTTCGTTCTGCTGTTCGGCGCGCTTGCGCTCGGCTTCGGCCTCGGCCGCCTTGCGGCGCTTCTCCTCCGCCTGGCGCACCTTCGTCTCCTCGTCGAACTTGCGCTGGAGCGCGGCGAGCTCCTCGGCGCGCTTGCGCTTGGCTTCCTCGTCGACCGCGGGCGCCGCCGCCGCGGCCGCCGGCGCTGCGGCGGTCGAGACCGGGACGATCGCCGGGCCGCCCGACGGCGCGGCCTGCTGCGACGACGACGAGCGCATGCGCGGCATGTTGATCGTGACGCCCGAGCCCGAGTCCGAATCGGCGCTGCGGTCGGCCGTCTCGGACTTCTTCGTCTTCTTGAGGTTGTCCGAGCTGAACGCCGGCTGCTCGTCGCGCGCGGTCTTCTTCGCGGCGGACGCGGTGTCGCTCGATGCGCTCGAGCTCGATTTGGACTTCACCTTGAAGCCCTTCGCGTCGGCCTGGTGCGCGACGAGCGCGAGGCTCGCGACCGCCGCGGCGACGATGAGGTGCTTGATGGCCATGATTTCCCCCTGCGATCGGATGCCGGTCATGCCGGTGTCATGGCTTTTTACCCGCGCTCGCGGGGCGCGGGGAGGGGCGTAGTGCCGCGCCGGGCGCCGCCCGTCCGCGCGAGCGTGAGATTTTCCCGCTTCGACCGGCGGCGACCGCGCCGAATCGCGGACGCGTCGAAACGCGGACAATGACGTCATGTGCGGCCGGTACGTCCATCCCGACTCCGCGGCGATCGAGCGTGCGTGGCACGTTGGCCGGTCGGGCGGCAACCCGTTCGAGCGGCGCTACAACGTCCTGCCGACCACGAGCGTGCCGATCCTGCGCGCGGCGCCCGGTTCGGGTGCGCTCGAGCTCGTCATGGCGCGATGGGGATTCATCCCGCACTGGTGGAAGGAAGCGCGTCCGCCGCAGTCGACGATCAACGCGCGCTCCGAGGAGGCCGCCGCGAAGCCGATGTGGCGCGACGCGTTCCGCCGCGCGCGCTGCCTGATCCCGGCCGAGGGCTGGTACGAGTGGCGCGAGATGGAGCGGATCGACCGCGCGACCGGCGAAGTGAAGCGCTACAAGCAGCCGTACTTCATGCGCCGCCCGGACGGCGCGCCGTTCTGCTTCGCCGGGCTCATGGCCGCCTGGCGCGCGCCCGACACCGAGGCGCCCGCGCTGAGCTGTGCGATCCTCACCCGGGCGGCCGCCGGGAAGATCGCCGCGCTGCACGACCGCATGCCGGTGGTCCTGCCCGCCGCGGCCCACGACGAATGGCTGGACGCCGGGCTCACCGATGCCGCGCGCATCGCCGCGATCGTGGCGGGTGCCGCGTCGGACTTCGGCTACGCGCCGGTGAGCACCGCGATCAACGGCCGGGGCGCCGAGGGCCCGCGGCTGATCGAGCCGATCGAGCTCTGAGCCGTGGAGGCGAGTGACGTTGCCATCCGGCGTCCGCCCTGGATCCTTCCCGCGATCGTCGTCTCGCAGTTCGCGGGAACGTCCCTGTGGTTCGCGGGCAACGCGGTGCTCGGCGACCTGCAGGTCGCGTGGGGTCTCGCGCCGGCGGCGCTCGGGTACGCGACCTCCGCGGTGCAGCTCGGGTTCATCGCCGGGACGCTGGCGTTCGCGTTCTTCGCGCTGTCCGATCTCGTTTCCCCGCGGATCGTCTTCTTCGCGTGCTCGCTCCTCGGCGCGCTCTTCAACCTCGGCGTCTATGCCCTCGGCGAGGGGCTCGCGACGCTGCTCGTGTTCCGCTTCCTGACCGGTTTCTTCATCGCGGGCATCTACCCGGTCGGGATGAAGATCGCCTCCGGGTGGTACCAGCGCGACCTCGGCCACGCGCTCGGACTGCTCGTGGGCGCGCTGGTCGTCGGCACCGCGTTCCCGCACCTGCTGCGCGGGCTCGGCCAGTCGCTGCCGTGGGGCAGCGTGCTGGTCGCGGTTTCGGCGATCGCCGCGCTCGGCGGGTTCGTCATGCTCGCCTTCGTGCCCGACGGCCCGCATCTCGCCAAGGGTGCGAAGTTCGACCCACGCGCGCTCGCGGTGGTCTTCCGCTCGCGCGAGTTCCGCGCGTCGTGCTTCGGGTACTTCGGGCACATGTGGGAGCTGTACGCGTTCTGGGCGTTCGTGCCCGTCGTGCTCGCGGCGCGCGCGGCGGGGGAGCTGAACGTCCCGTTCTGGGCGTTCGTCGTGATCGCGGCGGGATTCGTCGGGTGCGCCGTCGGCGGGCTCGTCAGCCTGCGCGCGGGCAGCGCGCGCGTCGCGTATGCCCAGCTCGCCGCCTCGGGGGCCTGCTGCCTGCTCTCGCCGTTCGCCTTTGGCGCGCCGCTGCCGGTCTTCCTCGCGTTTCTCGTGTTCTGGGGGATCGTCGTGGTCGGCGACTCGCCGCAGTTCTCCGCGCTCAACGCCCGCTACGCGCCGCGCCAGCTGGTCGGCTCCGCGCTCACGATCGGCAACTGCATCGGCTTCTCGATCACCATCGCTTCCATCCAGCTCTTGAGCGCGCTTGCTGCGAGCGTGCATCCCGCGTGGCTCTTTCTCGCGCTCGCGCCGGGGCCGGCACTCGGCCTCGTCGCGCTGCGTCCGCTGCTGCGCGTTCATCCTTCCGGATGAACCGGGCACCGCCGCGCGCGTGACTTTCGTCGCGCGGGCGCGGCCGCTCGTGAATAGATCACCGGCCGACGGTCAATAGCGCCCACTCGCGGGGCGTCCGCGTCGGCACACTGCAGCCCGTCGAGTCGCGGTGCCCACCCCGGCTCGACGGGCTCGAAGAGAGCCCAAACCCCCAACCACCGACTGAAAGGAGCTGCACCATGAAACGCAATCTGATCGCGCTGGCCGGCATCGCCCTTGCGCTCGTCGCGAACGTGTCCGTCGCGGACAACAACTACGTCTTCGACGACGCGTACTGGAAGCGCTCGGAGTCGACGTCGATCCAGGTGGCGCTGCCGATGGACGCGACCGAGTCGCGCGCCAAGTACAGCCAGGTCGACGACTACAACCCGTAATCGTGCCGGGCCCGGGTGCCGGAGCGCATGCGCTCCGGCCACCCACCCGCCGGACACTCGAATGAACACCCGTTCCAAGTGCGTCGCCCGCGGGGCGCTGATCGCCGCCGCGGTCGCGTCACTCGCCGTCCCGGCCCATCCCCGCGCGGCCGAGCTGCTTTCCGACGCGCACGAGATCCCTGCCTTCGTCCTGCAGCGCGTCGATCTTGCGACCGCCGCGAGCGTGACGGCACCCGTCTCGGCTCCCCGAGCATCCCGATGAAACCCCTCGAACCCTTTCTTGCGCACCGCGAGCCGGCGTTCGCGGTCGAGGCCGATGCGCAGCCCGGCGGCTCCCTCGCCGCACGCATTGCCGCCGCCGCCGTGCTCTGCGCGGCGGTCGCCTCGATCGTCTGGTACGTCGTCGACGCGGTGATGGCGCTCTAGCTAGAGCGCCATCACGTCCCGACGCGCAGGCGCGCGGGTGAGAGCGCAGCCGGATCGACACCCTCGTCGCGAAGCCCCGCGGGAATCGACCGCTTCAGAATCAGCGCCGCCGCGAGCGCTGAGAGTGCGGGCGAGGTCTTGATGCCATAGCCGCCCTGGCCCGCGAGCCAGAAGAACGCCCCCTGCCGCAGATCGAATCCGCACACCGGCGTGCGGTCGGAAGCGAAGCTGCGCAGCCCCGCCCATTTCGCCGTCAGGCGCTTCACCTCGAACAGCGTGTCGCGCTCCAGGCGGTCGACCAGCGTCGCGACGTCGAGCTCCTCCGGCTGGGCATCGCACGGCGGCGTCGGGGTCTGGTCGGCCGGCGAGGCGAGAAAGCGGCCGGCGTCCGCCTTGAAGTACAGCGTCTCGTCCGCGTTGACCGCCATCGGCCACGCCTGCGGGCCGGCGAAGCGCGCGCACTCGAAGATCACCGCGGTGCGGCGCAGCGGCTGGATGCCGAGCGGGGCGACGCCGGCAATGCGCGCGACCTCGTCGGCCCAGGCGCCGCTCGCATTCACGAGGACTTGCGCGGCGAACTCGCCCGCGCTCGTCTGCAGCCGCCAGCGGCCGCCGGAGAATTCGGCGGCGCGCAGCTCGGCGTTCATCGCGAAGGTCGCACCCGCCGCCTTCGCGCCGCGCAGGAAGCCCTGGTGCAGGGCGTCGACGTCGATGTCCCGTGCCCCCGGCTCGAGGATGCCGACCTCGGCGACGCCGGGGCGCAGCGGCGGAACGAGCGTCCGCAGCTCGGCGCCCGACAGCATGCGCACGTCGGTGCCGGTTGCACGCCATTCCTCGGCGCGCGCCGCGAGCGCATCGGCCTGCGCCGCGCCACCGTAGACGGCGCTGCCTCGCGGCGAGAGCAACGGGCTCGTCGCAAATCCCGACGGCGGCGACTCGAGGAATGGTCGACCGGCACGGGCCAGCGCGCGCACCGGCACGTTGCCGTAGGTGGCGGAGAAGAGCGCCGCGGAGCGGCCGGTGGAGTGGTAGCCGGGCCGCTCCTCGCGCTCGAGCACGACGACCCGCACGTGCGGCGCGAGGGCGTACGCGGCCGATGCGCCGGCGATGCCGGCGCCGACGATGGCGACGTCGGTCTCGGTCACGCGCGGGGGCGGGCGACGCTAGCCGCGGTACTCGATGCCCTTGCGGTCGAGCAGGCGCAGCAGCGCCGGCCAGTCCTTGTGGACCGACGGTCGGTCCGGGCGCTCGAACTGCGCGGCCGCGGTGCGCGCCGCCTGCGCGCTCATGAGGAGCGCGTTTTCCATGCCGCCCGCGAGCGCGTCGACCTGGATCTGGCAGGCGCAGTCGAGGTAGTACATCAGCTCGAAGGCCTCGCGCACCGACTCGCCCGCCGTGAGCAGGCCGTGGTTGCGCAGGATCATCGCCTTCGAGGTGGGCCCGAGGTCGCGCGCGAGCCGCGTGCGCTCGTCCATCTCGAGCGCGATGCCCTCGTAGTCGTGGTAGGTGACCTGCGTGATCACGCGGGTCGCGTGCTGGCTGAGCGGCAGCAGCCCGCACTTCTGCGCCGACACCGCGACGCCCGCGCGGGTGTGGGTGTGGATGACGCAGCTGATCTCGGGCCGCGCCTCGTGGACGCAGCCGTGGATCACGAACCCGGCCTCGTTGTAGCCCATGCCGGTCGGGTCGTCGACCACCTTGCCCGCGTGGTCGATCTTCACTAGGTTCGACGCGGTGATCTCGTCGAACATCAGCCCGTAGGGATTGATGAGGAAGTGCTCGGACCCCGGCACGCGCGCCGAGAAGTGCGTGTAGATGAGGTCGGTCCAGCGGAAGAGGGCCGCGAGCTGGTAGGCCGCGGCGAGGTCGACGCGCACCGCCCACTCTTCGCCGCTCACGCGGTCGCGCACTGCGGGCGTTACGACGGATTTCAGGTTGGCCGACATGCGGGGCTCCCGGGGTGGATCGAGACGCGGATGATACGCCCGGACTAGACCCCGAGATACCGGTGCCACAGACCCCGGTCGGCATCCAACTCGGCGGAGGTGCCCTGCCACGCGACGCGGCCGCGCTCGACGATCGTGTGCCGGTCGGCCACGCGTACCAGGCGCTCGACGTACTTGTCGATGACGAGGATCGTCTGGCCGGCGGCCTTCAGGGCTGCGAGGCAGCGCCAGATCTCCTCGCGGATGAGCGGCGCGAGACCCTCGGTGGCCTCGTCGAGGACGAGCAGGTGGGGGTTGGTCATCAGCGCACGGCCGATCGCGAGCATCTGCTGCTCGCCGCCGGAGAGCTGGTTGCCCATGTTGTCCGCGCGCTCGGCGAGCCGCGGAAAGAGCGCGTACACCCGCTCCAGCGTCCAGGGATCGCGCGCGCCGCAGCGGTTGTCGGCGAACGCGACCAGGTTCTCGCGCACCGTGAGGTTGGGAAAGATCTGCCGCCCCTCGGGCACCAGCGCGATGCCGGCGCGCGCGTTGCGGTCGGCCGAGCGGCGCTCGATGCGCTCGCCGCGGAAGGTGATCGCTCCCGCGCGCGGCGGCGTCAGGCCGAGGATCGAGCGCACCGTCGTGGTCTTGCCCATGCCGTTGCGCCCGAGCAGCGTCGCGACTTCGCCCGTGCGGATCTCGAGGGCGAGGCCGAACAGCACCTGGCTCGCGCCGTAGGCTGTATCGAGGCCTTCGACCCGGAGCAGCGGCTCGCTCATGCGGCGTGCTCTTCTCCGAGATAGGCCCGCTTCACGTCCGCGTTCGCACGAATCTCGTCCGGCCGGCCGCTCGCGATCACGCGGCCGCCGACGAGCACGGAGATGCGGTCGGCGAGCCGGAAGACGGCGTCCATGTCGTGCTCGATCAGCAGTACTCCGATGCGCGCCTTCAGGCCGTCGACGAGCGCGATCAGCCGCTCCGACTCCTGCGGGCCCATGCCGGCCATCGGCTCGTCGAGCAGCACGAGCTTCGGCCGGGTCGCGAGCGCGAGGCCGACCTCGAGCGCGCGCTGCTCGCCGTGCGCGAGGTGCCCGGCGAGCACGTGCGCGCGCTGCGCGAGACCGATCTCGGCGAGGACGACGCGTGCCTCGTCGAAGAGCGCGCGCTCGGCCGCGAGCGGCGTCCAGAACGCGAGCGAGGAGCCGCTGCGCGCCTGCACTGCCAGTGCGACGTTGTCGAGCGCGCTGAAGGCGCGGAAGAGGCTGGTGACCTGGTAGGAGCGCGCCAGCCCGAGCGCGACGCGCTCGTGGAACGCGCGCGCCGTGACGTCGGTGCCGCCGAAGACGACCCGCCCGGTGTCGGGCGAGAGCGCGCCCGACAGCAGGTGCACGAGGGTCGTCTTGCCGGCGCCGTTCGGGCCGATCAGCGCGTGGATCTCGCCCGCGCTCACGTCCAGGCTCACCGAGTCGACCGCGACGACGCCTCCGAAGTGCTTCGAGACGCTCTCGACGCGCAGCAGCGCCTCAGCCACTGCGGCGCCCCTCGGCGAGCCCGGCCAGCCCGCGCGGGGCAAAGAGCACGATCGCGAGCAGGACCGCGCCGACGCCGAGCTGCCAGTGGATCGTGTAGCCGGAGACCACCTCCTCGAGCACGAGCAGCGCGATCGCGCCCAGCACGCCGCCGTAGAGGTAGCCGACGCCGCCCAGGATCACCATGATCATGAGCGAGCCGGACTGGGTCCAGTACAGCAGGTTCGGGTTCACGTAGCTGTTCTGGTTGGCGAGCAGCGCGCCGGCGAGCCCCGCGAGCGCGCCGCCGAGCGCGAAGCACACGAGCTTGTAGCGGTAAGTCGGAAACCCGATCGCCTCCATGCGCGTCTCGTTCTCGCGGATCGCCTCGATGACGCGGCCGAAGCGCGCGCCGACCGCGCGCCGCAGGACGTATAGCGCCGCGGCGAGGATCGCGAGCACCAGGTAATAGAAGGTGACGTCGTCCTTGAGGTCGAGGCCGAAGCCGAGCTGCGAGCGCGTCGGGAGGTTGAGCCCCTCCTCGCCGCCGTAGGCGCGCATGCCGACCGCGACGTAGTAGATCATCTGCGCGAACGCGAGCGTGATCATGATGAAGTACACGCCGCGCGTGCGCAGGCATACGGCCCCGATCGCCGCGGCCAGCGCCCCCGCCAGCACGACCGCGAGCGGCCACGCGATCCACGCGGAGGCGACGCCTTCGGCCATGAGGATCGCGACGGTGTACGCCCCCGCGCCGACGAAGGCCGCGTGCCCGAACGAGACCATCCCGCCGTAGCCGAGCACGAGGTTCAGGCTGGACGCGGCGAGCGCGTAGATCATGATGCGGCTCGCGAAGCCGATGTAGAAATCCCAGCCGAGCGGCTTCGCGACGAGCGGAAACGCCACTGCCGCTGCGAGCGCCGCGAGAGTGAGCCAGCGCCGCATCATCGTCCCGTCACCCGCGGGCGGGGAACAGGCCCTGCGGCTTCCAGAACAGGATCGCCGCCATCAGGACGTAGATAAGGATCGACGCGAGCGCGGGGCCGAGCGCCGCGGCGAAGTCCGCGCGCAGGAACTCGCGCAGCAGGCCGGGCAGGAACGCCCGCCCCATCGTGTCGACGACGCCCACCAGGATCGCGCCCACGAGCGCGCCGCGGATCGACCCGATCCCGCCGATGACGATCACCACGAAGGCGAGGATGAGGATGTTCTCGCCCATCCCCACCTGCACGGCGAGGATCGGGCCCAGCATCGCGCCCGCGATCGCGCACAGCGCGGCGCCGCAGCCGAACACGATCGTGAAGAGGCGCTTGATGTTCACCCCCATCGCGATCGCCATCTCGCGGTTGGACGCGCCGGCGCGCACCAGCATGCCGACGCGCGTGCGGGCGACCGCGAAGTACAGGGCTGCCGCGACCGCGAGTCCGACCGCGATGATCGCGAGCCGGTACGAGGAGTACTGGAGCCCGGGGACGATCTCGACCGGCCCGGCGAGCGCCGGCGGCGCTGAGAGGGGCACCTGCGGCCCCCAGATGATGCGCACCGCCTCGTTCGCGATCAGGATCAGCGCGAAGGTCGCGAGCACCTGCGAAAGGTGGTCGCGCGCGTAGAGCCGGCGCAGCACGCTGATCTCGAGCGCCATGCCGACCGCCGCGGTGCCGGCGAGCGCGAGCACCACCGCCAGCCAGAACGACCCGGTCAGCTCGGCGAAGGTCGCCGCGAGGAACGCCCCCACCATGTACAGCGACCCGTGGGCGAGGTTGATCATGTCCATGATCCCGAACACGAGCGTGAGCCCGGCGGCGAGCAGGAACAGCATCAGCCCGAACTGCAGGCCGTTCAGCGATTGCTCGAGCAGCAGGATCCCGGACATGCGCGTCCGCGGGGCGTGCAAAAAACGAAGGGGTGACGCGTCACCCCTCGCGTGGCGCCGCCCGCGCGCCTACTTCATCTTGCAGTCCTGCACGTACGCGTCGCCGCGCGCGGTGAGCACGGTGCCCATCGTCTTGTGGGCAATCTTGCCCTCCGCGTTCTTGCTCACGACCTGCAGGTAGTAGTTCTGCACCGGGAACTGGTTCGCGCCGAACCTGAAGTCGCCGCGCACGCTCTTGAAGTCCGCCGACTTGATCGCGGCGCGCAGCGCCTCCTTGTCCTCGATCTTGCCCTTCACCTTGCGGATCGCCGCGTCGAGCAGGAGCCCGGTGTCGTAGCCGCTCGCCGCGTAGCCGGTGGGCAGGCGCTTGTACTCCTTCTCGAACTCGGCGACGAACCTCTTGTTCGCGACGTTGTCGAGGTCGATCGTCCAGTGCCCGAGGCTGAACAGACCGAGCATCGGGTCGCCGACCGCGCGGATGATGTCCTGGTCGGAGCCCCACAGCGGCACCACGAGCTGGATGTCCTTCGACATGCCCGAGGCGACGAACTGCTTGATGAAGTTGATGCCCATGCCGCCGGGCAGGAAGACGTACAGCGCGTCGGGCTTCGCGGCGCGGATCTGCGCGAGCTCCGCGGCGTAGTCGAGCTGGCCGAGCTTGGTGTACATCTCCTCGGCGAGCTTGCCCTTGTAGTAGCGCTTGAACCCGGTGGCCGCGTCCTTGCCGCCCTGGTAGTTCGGCGCAAGGAACACGACGTTCTTGAAACCGCGCTGCGTCACGTACTGGCCGGCCGCTTCGCTGTAGGCCTCGCTCGGCCACGACGACACGAAGAAGAAGGGGTTGCACTGCGCGCCGGTGTACTGCGCCGGCCCGGCGTTCGGCCCGATGAAGAAGGTCTTCGACTCGATCACCTGCGGCGCGATCGCGAGCACGACGTTCGAGAACACCGTACCGGTGACGAAATCGACGCGGTCGCGCTTGAGGAGCCGGTCGGCGTTCTGCTTCGCGACGTCGGGGTTGAGCTGGTCGTCGGCCACGATCACCTCGGCCGGCAGGCCGCCGAGCTTCCCGCCGGCGAGCTTGACCGCGAGGTTGAAGCCGTCGCGGATGTCGGTTCCGATCGCGGCGTTGGGGCCGGAAAGCGTGCTGACGAAACCGACCTTGACCTTGTCGGCCGCCTGCGCGGCGAACGCGAGCGGCAGGGCGGCGGCGAGGGCGAGCGCCGTTCTTTTCATGCGGACCTCCTCCGGGTTCGTGGGCCCGGGCATTCTAAGCCCAAAGCAATCGCCCGAACGCGATCTGCCTCACGAACGTCATGGGCCGGGGCTAGAATCGCCCGCTGCCGTGAACCCAGGAGGAGGAAACCCGATGCGCTCCATTGTCCGCGCCCTGACCGCGCTCGCCGCCGCGAGCTTCGCCTCTGCGGCCGTCGCCCAGACGGCGATCTGCTACAACTGCCCGCCCGAGTGGGCCGACTGGGGCACCCAGCTCAAGGTGATCAAGGAGAAGACCGGCATCACCGTCCCGCCCGACAACAAGAACTCCGGCCAGACGCTCGCGCAGCTCGTCGCGGAGAAGGCGAGCCCGGTTGCCGACATCGCGTACTACGGGGTGACGTTCGGGATCCAGGCGAAGAAGGACGGCGTCGTCGCGCCCTACAAGCCGGCGGGCTGGGACGAGATTCCCGCCGGGCTGAAGGATCCTGACGGCAACTGGTTCACGATCCACTCGGGCACGCTCGGGTTCATGGTCAACGTCGACGCGCTCAAGGGCAAGCCCCTCCCGAAGTCCTGGAAGGACCTGCTCAACCCGACCTACAAGGGCATGGTCGGCTACCTCGACCCGGCGAGCGCGTTCGTGGGCTACGTCGGCGCGGTCGCGGTCAACCAGGCGATGGGCGGCACGCTCGACAACTTCGACCGCGCGATCGGCTATTTCAAGGATCTGCAGAAGAACCAGCCGATCGTGCCGAAGCAGACCTCGTATGCGCGCGTGCTCTCGGGCGAGATTCCGATCCTGCTCGACTACGACTTCAACGCCTATCGCGCGAAGTACAAGGACAAGGCGAACGTCGCGTTCGTCATTCCCGCCGAGGGCACCGTGGTGGTGCCGTACGTGATGAGCCTGGTGAACAAGGGCCCCAACCCCGCGAACGGCAAGAAGGTGCTCGACTTCGTCATGTCGAACGACGGGCAGGCGATCTGGGCGAACGCGTTCCTGCGCCCGGTGCGCGCGAGCGCGATCTCCAAGGAGGCGCAGGCGCGCTTCCTTCCGGCGTCCGAGTACGCGCGCGCGAAGACGGTCGACTACGGCCGGATGGCGGAGGTGCAGAAGGGTTTCTCGGACCGCTACCTGAAGGAAGTCCAGTAGGGCGCGCAGGTTGAACCGGGCCGAGGCGCCCCGCGCCGCGCGCGGAGCGGGGCTCTACGTCTGGCTGCTCGCGCCGGCGGCGGCGGTCTTCACCGCCTTCTGGCTGCTGCCGCTCGCGCGCCTCGTCGCGGTCGGCTGGAGCGGGCCGCAGGGCGTCGGCGCGTATTTCGCCGTGGTCACCAATGCGCAGTACTTCCGCAGCCTCGTCTCCACGGTCGCCCTGTCGCTCGGCGTGACCGCCGCGACGCTCGTCGTCTCCGCCATCGCCGGGCTCTTTCTTACCCGGAACGAGTTCTACGGCAAGCGGCTGCTCGTCGCGATGCTCACCTTCCCGCTCGCGTTCCCGGGCGTGGTGGTGGGCTTCATGGTGATCATGCTCGCCGGCCGGCAGGGGCTGATCGGCGACGTCAGCGGGTGGCTCTTCGACGAGCAGATCGTGTTCGCCTACTCGATGGCAGGGCTGTTCATCGGGTACCTCTACTTCTCGATCCCGCGCGTGATCCTGACGGTGATGGCCGCCGCGGAGAAGCTCGACCCCGCGCTCGAGGAGGCGGCGCGCTCGCTCGGCGCGGGCCCTTGGCGCGTCGTGCGCGACGTCATCGTTCCCGGCCTGATGCCGGCGCTCGTCTCGGCGGGCGCGATCTGCTTCGCGACGAGCATGGGCGCGTTCGGCACCGCGTTCACGCTGGCCACGAAGATCAACGTCCTGCCGATCACGATCTACACCGAGTTCACGAACTACGCGAACTTCTCCATCGCGGCCGCACTCTCGATCGTGCTCGGCGTGATCACCTGGGCGGCGCTCGCGCTGGCGCGGTCGCTTGCCGGATCGACCGTGTCCGCCGCGGCATGAAGCGATGAAACGCAACGCACGCTTCTGGGCCCAGCTCGCGTTCACGCTTTTCGTGTGCGCGTTCCTGGTCGTGCCGGTAGTGCTCTCGGTGCTCGCGGGGCTGTCGGCGAACTTCTTCGTCGGCGTGAAGAGCGGACTTACGCTGCGCTGGGTAAGCGAGGTGTGGACGCTGTACGCCGACACCGTGTTCCGCTCGATCGGCGTCGCGCTCGCGTGCCTCGCCTGCACGCTCGTCCTCGGCGTGCCGGCCGCCTACGTGCTGGCGAAGAAGCAGAACCGCTGGACGCGCGCGATCGAGGAGCTGCTCGTGCTGCCGGTCGCGGTGCCCGGGCTCGCCACCGCGCTCGCGCTGATCCTCTTCTACGGCGAGCTGAAGGGATTCCGCACGAGCTGGGCGTTCATCCTGGTCGGGCACGTGCTGTTCACACTGCCGTTCATGGTGCGGTCGGTGATCGCGGTGATGGCGGCGATCGACATGAAGACGATCGAAGAGGCGGCCGCGAGCCTCGGGGCCGGCTTCCGCGAGCGCTTCTTCGGCGTGATCCTGCCCAACGCGAAGCCGGGCATCCTCGCCGGCTCGCTGATGGTGGTGACGCTCTCGATGGGCGAGTTCAACATCACCTGGATGCTGCACACGCCGCTCACCAAGACGCTGCCGGTCGGGCTCGCCGACAGCTACGCGTCGATGCGCCTCGAGATCGGCTCGGCCTACACGATAGTGTTCTTCTTCATGATCATTCCGCTGCTGGTGGCGATGCAGGTCCTGAGCGGCAACGGCGGGCGCGGGAAGGGGACGGGGTGGAAACCGGCGCGGTGAGCATGCGCCTCGAGCGGTGCGCAAAGACCTTCCCCGACGGCACGAAGGCGCTCCTGCCGCTCGACCTCGACGTGCGCGCAGGCGAGACGGTGGTGTTCCTCGGTCCCTCGGGCTGCGGCAAGACGACGATGCTGCGGATCATCGCCGGGCTCGAGGCGCCGGACGAACCCGGGCGCGTGTTCTTCGGCGCGGAGGATGTGACCGCGCAGCCGATCGAGCGACGCAACGTCGGGATGGTATTTCAGAGCTACGCGCTGTTCCCGAACATGACCGTGGCCGAGAACATCGCGTACGGGCTGAAGGTGCGCAGGCTCGCGCCGGCGGAGCGCGATGCCCGGGTCGGCGAGATGCTCGCGATGATGCACCTCGTGGAGCTCGGCCACCGCCGCGTCGACCAGCTCTCCGGCGGGCAGAAGCAGCGGGTCGCGCTCGCGCGCGCGCTCGCCGTGCGGCCGCGGGTGCTGCTGCTCGACGAGCCGCTGACCGCGCTCGACGCGAAGCTGCGCGAGGGGCTGCGCGTCGAGATCGACCGGCTGCTGCGCTCGCTCGCGATCACCGCCATCTACGTGACCCACGACCAGGCCGAGGCGATGGCGCTCGGCGACCGCATCGCGGTGATGGAGAAGGGGCGCATCGCCCAGATCGGCACGCCGCAGGAGATCTACTATCGCCCACAGACGGCGTTCGTCGCCGATTTCGTCGGGACGATGAACCGCCTTGCCGGGCGGGCCGACGGCGCGGGGGTCGAGGTTCCGGGCGGGCGGTTGCCGTGGGCCGGGCCGGCGCGCGCGCACCAGGAGCTGCTGTTCCGGCCGGAGGACGTGCGCATCGTCGACGGCCAGGGGGCGCACCTGAGGGGCGCGGTTGTGTCGGCGTTCTTTCTCGGCGACCATACGCGGCTCATCGTCGACACCGGCGCGGACCATCCGCTGGTAGTCGAGACGGCGGAGCGGCGCACGTTCCGGCAAGGCGAGGCGCTCGCGCTCGCGGTGAACCCGGAAGCGCTGCTGGCGCTCGAACGCTAGAGAATGTCGCGATGCTGATCGGCCAGATTTCGGACCTGCACATCAAGGCGGACGGCAAGCTGTCCTACCGCGTGGTCGACACCGCCGGGATGCTCGCGCGCTGCGTGGAGCACGTACTGGCGCTGAAGCAGCGCCCCGAGGTGCTGGTGATCACCGGCGACCTCGTGGACTTCGGCAAGCCGGAGGAATACGCGACGCTGAAGCGGCTCCTCGCACCACTGCCGATGCCGTACTACCTCATCCCCGGGAACCACGACGAGCGCGAGGCGATGCGCGCCGCTTTTCCCGAGCACGACTATCTCCGCCAATGGGCTCCGTTCGTGCAGTACGCGATCGACGACTGGCCGGTGCGGATCGTGGCGCTCGACACGGTGATCGCGGGCAAGAGCGGCGGCGAACTGTGCGGCGAGCGCCTGGCGTGGCTGGAGTCGACCCTCGCTGCGCAGCCCGGCAAGCCGACCGTCGTGATCATGCACCACCCGCCGTTCGAGACCGGCATCGGGCACATGGACCGGATCGGGCTCGACGGCACGGCGGCGCTCGCCGCCGTCGTCGCGCGGCATCCCAACGTCGAGCGCATGCTTTGCGGGCACATCCACCGGCCGATCCAGATGCGCTTCGCGGGCACGATCGCCTCGGTCTGCCCGAGCCCGGCGCACCAGGTGGCGCTCGACATCGCACCCGACGCGCCGTCGCGCTTCATGATGGAGCCGCCGGGGTATCAGCTCCACAAGTGGAGCGAGGGGAACGGCATGGTCTCGCACACCGCCTTCATCGGCGACTTCGCCGGGCCGTACCCGTTCTACGAGGGCGGGAAGCTGATCGACTGACGGGGCCGCGGCGGCTAGTCCGGGACCACCTTCCCCGGGTTCATCAGGCTCTTCGGGTCGAGCGCGCGCTTCACCGCCCGCATCGTCGCGACCGCCGCGGCGCCGTGCTCGGCCTCGAGGAACTCGAGCTTACCGAGCCCGATGCCGTGCTCGCCGGTCGATGTGCCGCCCGCCGCGATCGCGCGCGCAATCAACCGGCGATTGAGCGCCTCGGCCGTCTCCATTTCGTCGTGCGACGCCGGGTCGACGTTGATCCCGAGGTGGAAGTTGCCGTCGCCGACGTGGCCGACGAGCACGATCGGCAGCCCGGTCGTCGCGCAGTCTGCCTCGGTTTCGGCGATGCAGTCGGCCAGCCGCGAGATCGGCACGCAGACGTCGGTCGAGAGCACGCGCGTGTTCGGCCGCAATCCGAGCGTGGCGAAATAGCAGTTGTGCCGCGCGGTCCACAAGCGCGTGCGCTCCTCGGGCGTCGTCGACCACTCGAAGCCTGCGCCGCCGTGCTCGGACGCAATCGCCTCGACGAGGCGCGCCTGCTCCTCGACCCCCGCCGCCGAGCCGTGGAACTCGAAGAAGAGCATCGGCGTCTCCGGGAGCGTCGTCCTGCTGTGCCGGTTGATCGCGCGGATCGCGGCGGCGTCCACGAGCTCGCAGCGCGCGATCGGTACGCCGAGCTGGATGACCTGGATCACCGCCTCTACCGCGTCGCGCACGTTCGGGAACCGGCACGTCGCGGCCGAGATCGCCTCGGGCTGCGGGTGCACGCGCACCGTGACCTCGGTGATGATCCCGAGCGTCCCTTCCGAGCCGACGAACAGCCGCGTGAGGTCGTACCCGGCCGAGGACTTGCGCGCGCGGGTACCCGTCTTCAGCACGGTGCCGTCGGCCAGCACGACGGTGAGCGCGAGCACGTTCTCCCGCATCGTGCCGTAGCGCACCGCGTTCGTGCCCGAAGCGCGCGTCGCGGTCATGCCGCCAATCGACGCGTCGGCGCCGGGGTCGAGCGGGAAGAAGAGCCCGGTGCCCTTGAGCGCGTCGTTGAGCTGCCTGCGCGTCACGCCCGGCTGCACGACCGCGTCGAGGTCCTCGGCGTGCACCGCGACCACCGCGTTCATCTGCCCGAGGTCGATCGACACGCCGCCGCGCACCGCGAGCACGTGGCCCTCGACCGAACTGCCCACGCCGTACGGGATCATCGGCACGTCGTGCGCGTGGCACAAGCGCGCGATCGCGGCCACCTCGTCGGTCGAGCGCGGAAAGACCACCGCGTCGGGCGGCACCGGGGCGAACGACGACTCGTCGCGCCCGTGCTGCGCGCGCACGCTCTCGCCGGTCGACGCGCGCTCGCCCAGCAGGGCGCGCAGCGCATCGAGCGCGGCTGCGGGCAGGGGACGGCGAGCGGTTGGGGGGGCGTTCATGTGCGGCTCAGGCGTGGCGCATTCTACGGACCGACCGGCACACCCGTTCAGCGGTCTGCCATCGCGCGCTCGAAGAACGCCTCGATCTGGGCCACCGCGTCGCGGTCCTCGTAGAGCGCGCCGGCCCGCGCGGCCTGCTCGGCCTTCAGTCGCGCGCGGAGGGACGCGTCGGTTGCGATCGCGACCGCGCGCTCGACGTACTCGTCCGGCGTGGCGACCACCGTTTCGGTGAACCGCATCTTGCGGTAGAAGCCGTAGGTGTGGCGGCTGCGCATCATCGCCCCCGGCAGCGTCACCACCGGCGCTCCGGCCGAGATCGCCTCGAGGCTCGTGTTTCCGCCGCAGTAGTGGATCGTGTCCAGAACGACGTCGGAGGCTTGCAGGCGCTGCAGATAGCCCTCCCGCCGCTCGGTGCGGGACAGGAAGACGAGCCGATCCATGGCTGCGCCGAGCGAGCGGGAGAGTCGCGCCTCCAGCCGCGCGCGGCGGAAGTCGTCGCGATTGGCCACGATGTAGACGCGCCCGTGCGGATCGGCGCGGAGGATGCGCACGAGGATCGCGTCGAAGTCGGGATGGAGCTTGAAGAGCGCCTGCGGGCAGAAGTAGACGTGGGCATCGTCGTCGAAGCCGAGCGCCGCGCGCGGCGCGGGCGTGGGCAGCGCGGGGCGGTAGTAATAGCCGGGAAACGCGACGTCGCGCAGGCGCTCGAGCCGCTCGCTGTAGTGCGCCGCGCCGTTCTCCGGCTCGAAGTAGTCGGTCGACAGGTAGTAATCCATCGTCGGGACGCCGGTCGTGACCGGGTGCCCCCAGGTCGTGCACTGCACCGGCGCGAGCCGCGCGAAGGTCAGGAAGTAGGTGAACGGGTCCATCCCGACATCCGGATAGAACAGGACGTCGAGCTCGCGGGCCGCGATCGCCGCCCGCGCGCGCGCGAGGTCGTGGTCGAGCACCACCCATTCGTCCGCGTGGCTCGCCATGTCGCGCGAGCTCGGGTCGAACGCGGGGCGCGGGGCGAAGATGCGCACCGAGAACCGCTCCTTGTCGAGCATCGCGACCAGCCCGCGCGTGACGTTGCCGATGCTGTGATCGTAGAAGTGCTTGGAAATGAAGCCGACGCGGTGGCGGTCGTCGCCGGCGTGCCGGCGTCCTGCCGCGCAGTGGGGCGCCACGTAGGCGAGCGACGGGCAAGCGCGGAGGTGGAGCGCCGCGACCTTCTCGTGCAGCGCGCGGTCGTCCTGTCCGTGGTAGGCGAGGTAGAAGGTGGTGACCCGCACGTCGTTGAGCGGATCGGGGACGGCGAGCGCGCGCGACGACAGGCGATCGAGCTCCGCGTCGAGCTCGCGCCGCACGCGTGCGATCTCGTCGTTCGAGTCGAGAATCGCGGGCAGCGCGAGCGCGCGCGTGATGGACGACCCGTCCGAAGGGGCGAGCGCCGCGAGCCGCTCCAGAGCCGCGCGCGCGCGGTCGACGTCGCCAAGCTGCAGGCGGGCGGCCACGAGGTTCTTGAGCGCCGCGGTGTTGCCGGGCTGCGCGGCGAGCGCCGCCTCGCATTCGCGCGCGGCGGCCCCGAGCTGCCCCGCCTCCTTCAGTGCCAGCGCGAGGTTGATGCGGGCCTCGATCATGGCAGGGTCTGCGGCGACCGCCGCGCGCAGGAGTGCGACGGCGCCGCCGACGTTTCCGGCCCCGAGCTCGAGCAGCGCCAGATTCACGCGCGGCGGCGCCCACTCCGGTCGCTCGTCGCAGATGCGCGCGTACTCGCGGCGCGCCGCATCCGTCTCGCCCAGCCGTGCAAGCGCCGCAGCGTAGTTGAAGCGCGATTCGGGCTGGTTCGGGTCGAGCTCGAGGGTGCGCCGATAGGCGTCGAGCGCTTCGCGGTCGCGCCCGATCCGCCGCAGGACCTCGGCGAGCAGCGCGGGCAGCACTGCCGCGCGCGGCCGCTCGGCCATGCCCGCGCGCAACGCCGCCGCGGCCTGCTCCATCTCGCCGCGGCCCTGCGCCGCGGTGGCACGCCGGAGGAGATCGGCGAGTCCGGGGTCGGCGCCCTCGTCTGCGGGCGCGGGCGCCGGCCGGCGTGCGCCACCCAGGAGCTCGCCGAACAGCCGCCTCAGCATCGGCACCCGCCGCCGCGCCGGACGCTCAACGCTCGGGCCTCCGCGCGGTGACGTTGAGGCTGATCGGCACGCCGGCGAAGACGAGGCGACTCGTGTCGTCGAACAGGCCGAAGTCGGCGACGCGCTCGACGTCCGCGAAGCCCACTTCGCGCAGGAAGTAGGCGAGGATCTCGTAGTCGAAGCCGACCTGGTGGTAGTCGTGCTCGTCGCAGTGGCCGCCGAACATCATCTTGACGACCGCGAAACGGTGCTCGAGCGAGAGCCCGTCCGCGAGAAACAGTCGCGCGAGCACGGTGAGGTCCGGCACGCTCACGTAGAGGCGCCCGCCCGGGGCGAGCACGCGGTGCCATTCCCGCAGTCCGGCCAGCAGCTCGTCCTTGAAGTCGAGGTGCTCGAGCACGTGTGAGCTGTAGAGCGCCGTGAAGGTTCCGTCGGGGAACCGCCGGAGGTCGGCGGCGCTGCCGACGTGGTCCACGACCGGGCCGGGCACCGCGTTCAGCACTTCCCAGCCTTCGACCCGCTCGACGCCGCCGATGTGCAGGCGTCTTTCCCCGGGGCGGGGGGTGGGGCGGCGCAGGCTCTTCAGGACGGACAGCAGCATGGGTGGGACGCCCGGGACGTGTCGCACTGCAAGGTAGTGGAATCCGGGATGGCTGTACAGGGCGCGCGCCGCATCGCAGCACCGACGCAGGGCGTCAGCGCACCGACACGGCGCGTCCGTCGGCCGTCCAGACTCGTCCGCCGCCCGCCCGCCGGCATCCGGCGGCGCCGCATTCGGTTTGATCCATCCGGTGGAAGTCGTCACGCCCGCGCGCGAACATCCTGCACACACGTGAAAACGTGGCGGTCCCCTTAGTGATTTGGTGCACGCGCTGGCCCAGGCGGTCGTAATCGGGAACGGTGCTTGCTCGACAGAGGAGAAAGGCAGCGAACGCGTCCCCTGAGGACGCCAGGCAGACGGAGGCGGCGCCATGAAAGTGATCGAGGCACGCGAAGTGGAGCAGCTGGTCCGGGCGACCTTCCCGGCCAAGCGCGCCTTCTCGGCGGAAGCCGAGCTCGGGCTCGCCCCCGGGGCCCCGGCCGCGATCACCTTCGTCCACGGGGGGCCCGACCCGTATCTCGACCGGCAGTTCGATTCCTGGCTCGACGGCGTCGCCCGCTTCGTGCCGGTGCACCAGATCCTGAACCGCCTCTGCCGCGCGGGCGCCCTGCCGCCCGGCGACTACGCGGTCACCCGCCGCGGTACAGCGTAACGAGCGCCGCGGGGTCCTCCTCGCCCTTCCCCCGCGCGTCGAGCATCCGGAAGAGCTCGCGCGCCATCCCCGACATCGGCGCCGGCGTGCCGGTGTCGCGCGCCACCTCCGCGATCGTGTCGAGGTCCTTGAGCAGGATGTTCGCCGCGACCAGCCCGCTGTCGTAGCCGTTCACCATTCGCGGCGCCCAGATGCGCAGCGGCTTCGAGTCGGCGAAGCCGCCCGCGAGCGCCTGCGGCAGCAGGCCCGCATCGACGCCCGAGTTCTGCGCGAGCGTCACCGCCTCGGCGATCACCGCGGTCGTGCAGCCCACGATGATCTGGTTGCAGAGCTTCGTGATCTGGCCGGCGCCGGGCGGCCCCATGCGCGTGATGTTCGTGGCGTAGGCGCCGAACACCGGCCGCACGCGGTCGATCGCCTCGGGATGCCCGCCGCACATGATCGTGAGCTGGCCGGCCTGCGCGCCGCCCACGCCGCCGGACACCGGGGCATCGACCCACTGCATCCCCGACCGGCTCGCCAGCCGCTCGGCGAAGGTGCGGGTCGCGTCGGGACGGATGGACGAGTGGTCGACCAGGATCTTGCCGCGGCCCTCGACCGCGCCCACGCCGTCAGCACCGAACGCGATGTCCTCGACCGCCTTCGTGTCGGTGACGCACACGAGCGTGATCTCGGCCGCCCGCGCGGCTTCGCGCGGGCTCGCCGCCTCGATCGCGCCCTTCTCGAGCACCGGCGCGAGCCTCGCGCGATTGCGGTTCCAGGCGTGCACGCGGTATCCCGCCGAGAGCAGCCGCAGCGTCATCGGGACGCCCATCCGGCCGAGACCGAGGAAGGCAAGCGTAGGCTTCTCCATGCGTCCTCCTGTTCGCGCGCCCGCCCGGAGTGGCGTGTCGTTCGGCGCCGACAAGCGGTGCTCGCGCGCTGCGCCAGTATAGCGCCGCGAAACGGCGCCGCCGCGCGCGGCCCCGGTGCCCGGAGCGCCGCGCACGCGCCCGCGCGGCGGGCGTCGGCCGATTTACTTTAGATTTCAAATAAACCGGCGGCGGGGCGTAGAATCGCGCCCGGAGCGAGCCGAGGAGGGACACCATGAAAGTCGACGTGATCGGCGGCGGCCCCGCCGGCCTGTACTTCGCGATCCTGACCAAGAAGAGCCGGCCGGACGCCCGGGTCGAGGTGGTCGAGCGCAACCGGCCGGACGACACGTTCGGCTTCGGGATCGTCCTGTCCGACGACACCCTCAACAACCTGCGCCAGGCCGACGAGCCGAGCTATCGCGACATCGCCGCGAGCTTCGCGTACTGGGACGACATCTACGTCCACTACAAGGGCCGCACGCTCAAGTCGTCCGGTCACGGATTCTCCGGCCTCGGGCGCCTCAAGCTCCTGCAGATCCTGCAGAAGCGCGCCGCCGAACTCGGCGTCGAGGTGCGCTTCCAGACCGAGGACCCCGGCCTTGCCGCGCATCGCGACGCCGACCTGATCGTCGGCGCCGACGGCATCAACAGCGCGGTGCGCAACACCCTCAAGAGCGAGCTCGGCGCCACGCTCGAGATGCGGCCGAACCGCTTCGTATGGCTCGGCGCGCGGATGACGCTGCCCGGCTTCACCTACAGCTTCCGCGAGAACGAGCACGGCATCTGGAACCTGCACACCTACATGTACTCGCAGGGCGAGTGCACGTTCCTCGCCGAGACCACCGACGAGGCGTTCAGGGCCGCCGGGCTCGAGGTGGAAAACGAGGCGCGCACCGCCGCGTACCTCGAACGCGTCTTCGCCGAGGAGCTCAAGGGGACCCGGCTCCTCGCCAACCGGTCGTTCTGGCGCCAGTTCCCGGTCGTGCGGTGCAGGTCATGGCACCACGACAACGTGGTGCTGCTCGGCGACGCCGCGCACAGCGCGCACTGGTCGATCGGCTCGGGCACCAAGCTCGCGCTCGAGGACGCGATCGCGCTGCACCAGGCGGTGGTGCGCCACCCGGACGACGCGCGCGCGGCGCTCCGCGCCTACGAGACCGAGCGCCGGCCCGAGGCCGAGCGCATCCAACACTCGGCCAACACCTCGCTCGTCTTCTTCGAGAACGTGCGCCGCTTCTGGCACATGGAGCCGGCGCAGTTCAACTTCGCGCTGATGTCGCGCTCGAAGCAGATCACCTACGAGAACCTGCGCAAGCGCGACCCCGCCGTGATCCACGAAGTCGACGCGTGGTGGGCGCGCCACGTCGCCGCGGAGGAGCGCATCAAGCTCGCGCGCGACTTCCAGGCGCCACCGCCGCTGTTCGCGCCGTTCCACCTGCGCGAGATGAAGGTGCAGAACCGCGTCGTCGTCTCGCCGATGTGCCAGTACTGCGCGGTGGACGGCACGCCGACCGACTGGCACTTCGTGCACTACGGGTCGCGCGCGGTCGGCGGCGCCGGCCTGATGTTCACGGAGATGACCTGCGTCGCGCCGGATGCGCGCATCACGCCGGGGTGCACGGGCATGTACCGGCCCGAGCACGCCGCAGCGTGGACGAGAATCGTGCATTTCGTGCACACGCACACCGACTGCCGCATCGCGCTGCAGCTCGGCCACGCCGGGCGCAAGGGCTCCACGCAGCTCGCCTGGGAGGAGATGGACAAGCCGCTCGCGCGCGGCAACTGGCCGATCGTCGCGCCCTCGCCGCTGCCGTACTACGCGGAGGTCTCGCAGGTGCCGAAGGCGATGACCCGCAAGGACATGGATCGCGTACGCGACCAGTTCGTCGCGGCGACGCGGATGGGCGTCGAGTGCGGCTTCGACCTGCTCGAGCTGCACATGGCGCACGGCTACCTGCTCGCAAGCTTCCTCTCGCCGGTCACCAACCGCCGCACCGACGAGTACGGCGGCAGCCTCGAGAACCGCCTGCGCTATCCGCTCGAGGTGTTCGCGGCGTGCCGCAAGGCCTGGCCGCAGGCAAGGCCGATGTCGGTGCGCGTCTCGGCAACCGACTGGATCCCGGGCGGCAACACCGGCGCCGACGCGGTCGCGATCGCAAAGGCGTTCAAGGCGCACGGTTGCGACCTCATCGACGTCTCGACCGGCCAGACCGACCCGGCGTCCAGGCCGGTGTACGGGCGCATGTACCAGGCGACCTTCGCCGAGCAGATCCGCAACGAGGCGGGGATCGCGACGATGGCCGTGGGGGCGATTACCACCGCCGACCAGGTGAACACGCTCGTCGCCTCGGGCCGCGCCGACCTCTGCGCGCTCGCGCGGCCGCACCTCGCCGATCCGTACTTCACGCTGCACGCGGCGGCGGAGTACCAGGCGATGGGCTACCCGATCGAAGGCGTCTCGTGGCCGAAGCAGTACCTGTCCGGTCGCGACCAGCTCTACACGCTAGCGCGCCGCGCGCGCGCGGACGCCGAGGCAAGACAGGGTCAGGTCAAGCCGCCGAAGCCCGACGTCCCCGGGATGAAGGCCGCGTAACGCGCGCCGCACCGCGCGCCCGCGGCGCCGGCGCGACCGCGCCGAGCGCGCGGAGGATGGTCTTCAACGCCGCGACGTCCGCGGCGGGAAAGGCGGCGAGCGTTGCCCGCTCGTGCGCCTTCGCCTGGGCGAGCAGCGGCGCCACCAGCGCGTGTCCGCGCGCGGTCTCGTACACGAGCGTGCGCCGGCCGTCGGCGGCGTCGCCGCGGCGCTCCACCAGCCCCGCGCGCTCCATCCGGTCCACCAGCTTGGTGAGCGTCGGCTGCTGCGCGAGGACCTCCGCCGCCAGCTCCCCGATCGTGAGCCCGTCGCCGTCGGACAGCGTCGCGAGCACGCGCCACTCGGTCGACGCGAGCCCGGCGGCGCGCAGCCGCGGCGCGAAGACCCGGTGGACGGCGTGGTTCGCCTGCCCGAGGAGGTACGGCAGGTAATCGCGCACGAAGGCGCGGCCGGCGGCGCGGCGAGATCGATGATTTTTCATGGAGCGGGAGTGTAGCCGGACGCGCGCGCGGCGGCGGCGCTTGCATTACATGAAATTTCATATATTATGCCGGCACCGGGGCGGGTGCACAATCGACCCCGGAGCCCACCGGCCAGGAGACCCCGATGGCGGATGCCGCCGCCCGCTTCGACGCGCTCGAGTTCCGCAGGGCGCTCGGCACGTTCCCGACCGGCGTCGCGGTCGTCACCACGCGCGCCGCGAACGGCGCGTTCGTCGGTTTGACGATCAACTCGTTCTCGTCGCTCTCGCTCGAGCCGCCGCTCGTGCTCTGGTCGCTGCAGCTCGCGAGCCCGAGCCTCGGCGCGTTCGACCGCGCGCGTCACTTCGCGGTGAACATCCTCGCCGAGGGGCAGGTCGAGCTCTCGCGGCGGTTCGCCTCGCAAGTGCCGAACAAGTTCACGGACCTCGAGGTCCACGCCGGCATCGAGGGCGTGCCGCTGATCGCGGGCTGCGCCGCGCGGCTCGAGTGCCGCGCCGCCGCGCGCCACAACGGCGGCGACCACGTCCTCTTCATCGGGCAGGTCGAGCGCTTCGAGTACGACGCGCGCAAGCGGCCGCTCGTGTTCTACGCCGGCCGCTATCACGCCGCCGGCAGCGACCTGTCCTGAGAAAGGGGGCACGCCGATGCTGCGCGAACGAATCGAGGGCAAGTGGATCGACTGCTTCGCCGAGGTCTTCGCGCGCTGCGGCGTGAAGTCCGGCGACGCGGCCGCGATCCTGTCGGAGACGCAGTCGCGCGCGGTGAACGTCGAGCTGGCCGAGCTCGCGCTGCACAAGCTCGGGTGCCGGCCGTTCCATCTCGTCGTGCCGACGCCGCGGCTCGCCGCGCCGGCGCCGGTGCGCTCGACCGGCGCGAGCGACGCGCTCCAGCGCCTCGCGCCGGTGGTGAGCGCGGCGGCGCAGTCGGCGCTCGTCGTCGACCTCACCGTCGAGGGGCTGCTGCACTCGGCCGAGCTGCCCGCGATCCTCGCGGGCGGGGCGCGAGTGCTGATGGTGTCGAACGAGCACCCCGAGATCCTCGAGCGCTGCATGCCGGACCCGGCGCTCGAGACGAAGGTGCGCGAGGGGATGCGCCTGCTCAGGGGTGCGCGGCGGATGCGCGTGACCTCGCCCGCCGGCACCGATCTCGACATCGGCCTCGCCGGCGCGCGGGTGGGCGGCGTCTGGGGCTACACGTCGAAGCCCGGCACGGTGGCGCACTGGCCGGGCGGCATCTGCCTCGCGTTCCCCGCGGCGAAGAGCGTCAACGGCACCCTGGTGCTCGCGGACGGCGACGTGAACCTCACGTTCAAGCGCTACATCCGCTCCCCCGTGCGGCTCCGGATCGAGAACGACTACGTGAAGGCGATCGAGGGCAGCGGAATGGACGCCGACATGATGCGCGAGTACTTCGCCGCGTGGGGCGACGCGGAGGCCTACGCGGTGTCGCACGTCGGGTGGGGCATGAACCCCGGCGCGCGCTGGGATGCGATGACGTTTTACGACCGGCGCGACTTCAACGGCACGGAGCTGCGCGCGTTTGCCGGAAACTTCCTCTACTCGACCGGCGCGAACGAGGTGGCGGGGCGCCACACGCTCGGGCACTTCGACCTGCCGCTGCGCAACTGCACCGTCGCGCTCGACGACCGAGCGGTGGTCGACACGGGGCGGCTCCTGCCGCCGCTCGCATGACGATCCCCGCTCACGTCGTGCGCGGCGCCGGCGACACTGCGGTCGTCATGCTGCACGGCGTCGGCGGCGGCGCGTCCGCGTGGACGCCGCAGCTCGACGCGTTCGCGGCCGCGGGCTACCTCGCGGTCGCGTGGGACGCGCCGGGCTACGGCGCGACGGCGGCGGTCGAGCCTTACGACGTGTCGAGCCTCGCGCACGCGCTCGCGGGGCTCCTCGACGCGCTGCCCGCGCACCGGCGCGTGCTCCTCGGGCACTCGATGGGCGGCATGGTCGCGCAGGAGGCGATTGCCGCGTTCCCGGACCGGATCGACGGGCTCGTGCTGTCGGCGACGAGCCCCGCGTTCGGCAAGGCCGACGGGACGTGGCAACGGGCGTTCCTCGCGCAGCGGCTCGGCCCGCTGGACGCCGGCCGGACGATGGCCGACCTCGCGCCCGCGCTCGTCGCCGGGATGATCGGTCCAGACGCCGAGCCCGCGGGCGCGGCGCTTGCCACCGAAGTGATGGCGCGCGTTCCGGGCGAGACTTACCGCAAGGCACTGCACGCGATCGTGCGCTTCGACCGGCGAGACGCGCTCGGCGCGATCCGCGTTCCGACGCTCGTTCTCGCCGGCGAGCGGGACGCGAATGCACCGCCCACAGTATTGGAGAAGATGGCTGCGCGCGTCGCCGGGGCCGAGTACCGCGTGCTCGCCGGCTGCGGCCACCTCGCGAACCTCGAGCGCCCGCGCGCGTTCAACGACCTCGTGCTCGCGTGGCTCGCGCGGCACTTCGCTGCCTAAGCGTCCTCCAGGAGGCTTCCATGTCCGCCCAGCTCTCCCCGCTCCGCCCCGCCGGCTACGTCCCGCCGCCGATCGTCGGCGAAGGCTATCCCCTCACCGAGCTGCAGCGCGAGCTGCTCGCGACGGCGGCGGCGCTCGGCCGCGAGAAGTTCGCGCCGCGCGCGGCCCAGTACGACCGGGAGGCGACCTTCCCGTTCGAGAACTACTACGACCTGCGCGCCGCCGGCCTGCTGAAGATCTGCGTGCCCAAGCGCTACGGCGGGCTCGGCGCCGACTTCCCGACCTACGCGATGGTCGCCGCGGAGATCGGCCGGCACTGCGGCGCGACCGCGCTCACCTGGAACATGCACGTGTGCTCGACGCTCTGGAGCGGCCTGCTCGCCGACGAGCTGGACATGACGACCGAGCAGCGCACGGAGCACGAGCGGCATCGCGCGCTGCACTTCGCCCGCATCGCGCAGGAGGGCAAGATCTACGCCCAGCCGTTCTCGGAAGGCTCCGCGGCCGCGGCGGGCAAGGCGCCGTTCGGCACGCTCGCGGCCAAGGTCGACGGCGGCTGGGTCCTCAACGGAAAGAAGATCTTTGCCTCGCTCTCGGGCGCCGCCGACTACTACGGGGTGCTCTGCACCGAGGACCGGCCCGACCGCTCGATGCGTGACACGCTCTACATGGCGGTGCCCGCGGACGCGCCGGGCTTCTCGATCACCGGCGACTGGGACCCGCTCGGCATGCGCGGGACGGTGTCGCGGACGCTGCTGCTGAAGGACGTGTTCGTGACCGACGACGCGCAGCTCATGCCGCGCGGCGTGTACTACCAGGCGGCGCAGCGCTGGCCGCACATGTTCTCGACGCTTTCGCCCACGTACATGGGGCTCGCGCAAGCTGCGTACGACTTCACCGTCCAGTATCTGCGCGGCGAGGTTCCCGGCACGCCGCCGGTCAAGCGGCGCATGTACCCGACCAAGCAGATCGCGGTTGCCGAGATGCGCGTGAAGCTCGAGCAGACGCGCGCGCTCTTCCTGCGCGCGGCCGGCGAGGCCAAGGTGGACCCGTCGAAGGACGAGCGGCTGCGCTGCTATGCGGCGCACTACACGATCATGGAGAACGCAAACGACATCGCGCGGCTCGCCATCCGCACGTGCGGCGGGCAGTCGATGCTGAAGAGCCTGCCGCTAGAGCGCATCTACCGCGACAGCCGCTGCGGCTCGCTCATGCTGCCGTGGACGGCCGAGCTCTGCCTCGACCGCATCGGGCGCGAGGCGCTCTACGAGGCCGGCGACGCCGACGACTGATTGCGTAAGGGCGCGCGATCCGCGGTCGACCAATCGGGGTGTGTCCATCCACCCCGAAAGGAACCGCCATGCTCAGGAACCTCGTTGCCCTCTCGCTCGCTCTGCTCATCGGCGCCGCCGCCGTGGCGCCGGTCCAGGCCAGCACCGACGACCCGTCGAGCCCCTTCTACCTGCTCCCGACGAAGGCACACGGCACGACGTTGCAGGAGCCCGGCACACGCCAGTGACCGAGCGCCGCGCTGTCGCACTCAGCCGGCGCGGTAGCGCTCGATGACGGCAGGATCCGGGTCGCCGCCGAGGCCCGGGCCCGACGGCACCTCGAGCGCGCCGTCCACCGGGTCGAGCAGCGCGCCGATGGGCTTTGCGTCCGGCCAGAGATAGAAGTACTCGAACCACGACGGTTCGCCGTACGCGGCGAGCAGGTGCAGCGTCGCGAGCGCGCCCGGACCGAAGTACGGCGAATGCGGTGCGAGGCGCACATTGGCGCCCTCCGCGAGCGCCATCACCTTCAGGAACTCGGTGACGCCGCCGACCTTGGTGACCGACGGCTGCGCGTACTGCACTGCCCGCGCTTCGAGCATCGCCGCGAACTGCGTCGCGAAGCAGAGGTTCTCGCCGCTAGCGAGCGCGATTCCGCTTGCCGCGCCGATCTCGCGCAGGGCGCGGAAGTCCTCGGGCGGGAACACCGGCTCCTCGAGCCACGCGAGGCCGTGCTCGCGCCAGCGCGTCGCCATGGCGATCGCCTCGCGCGGCCGCCATTCGCAGTTCACGTCGACGGTGAGCGGCACCTCCTGCGGGGTCACCCGACGGGCGGCTGCGACCGCCGCGTCGTCGATCTCGTGCAGCTTGAGTGCGGTGAATCCTTCGCCGAGCGCCCGCTCGCAGTACTGGGTGACCAGGCGCGGCTCGGTGTAGCGCAGGAAGCTCGCGTAGCAGGGCACGCGCGTGCGGCGCGCGCCGCCGATCAGCCGGTGCAGGGGAACGCCCGCGCGCTTCCCCGCGAGGTCCCAGAGCGCGATGTCGAGACCCGACAGCGCGAACGCGGTGATGCCGAAGCGCCCGAAGATGTGGAGCTGCTTCTGGATCCGCGCGTGCAGGCCGCCGATGTCCGTGGCGTCGTGCCCGACCGCGAGCGGCGCGATCATGTCGCGCACCGCGGCGACGACCGCGGCGCGGCAGGTGTACGCGAACGCATCGCCCCAGCCGACGAGGCCCGCATCGGTCTCGACCCGCACCAGGCAGAAGTCGAGCTTCTTCCAGGCGCCGGTGCCGAGCTTGAAGGCCTCGGCGCCGTAGGTGAACGGGATCGCGAGCGGGATCGCTTCGACGCGGGTGATCTTCATGGCGGGTCCTTTCTACGCGACGCGATGGCGGGCGATCACCGCCGGATCGGGATCGACGCCGAGGCCGGGACCGGTGGGCACCCGCAGGCGGCCGTTGCGCACCACCGCCGCCTCCCCGAAGAGCTCCGCCTCGAAGTCGAGGTACAGGCGCTCGAACAGCGGCGGACGGACCTCGGCCGCAGTCAGGTGGATCGTCGCGATCTGCCCGGGCCCGAAGATCGCGCAGTGCGGCGAGAACGTGAGCCCGTACGCCTCGCAGAAGCGCGCGATCTTCACGAGCTCGGTCACGCCCCCGGTCTTGGCGACGTCGGGTTGGGCGATGTCGATCGCCCCGGCCGCGTGCATGGCGACGAAGTCGAAGAGGCTGCCGGCGTTCTCGCCCGCGGCGATGCGATGGCGGCCCGTCGCCCGGATGGCGGCGAGCCCGGCGTAGTTCTCGGGCGGCCAGACCGGCTCCTCGAACCAGTACAGCCCGAGGCCGGCGAGCTCGGCGTCGATCCGGAGCGCCTCTTCTACCGACCACGGGCAGTTCACGTCGAGCATCACCGTCGCCGCGCCGCGCGCGGTTTCGCACGCCGCGCGGATTACGGGCACCGCAAGGTCGTGCAGCTTGATCCAGCGGTAGCCCTGGCCGATCGCGCGTCGCACCGCGGCGGCCACCGCCTCCTCGGTGCCGTAGCGCACCAGGCTCGCGTAGACCTCGACCTCGTTCGCGTTCGCCCCGCCGAGGAGCTCGACGAGCGGCCGGCCCGCGCGCTTGCCTGCGAGGTCCCACAGCGCGACGTCCACGGCGGACACGCCGAACATGATCCCGCCGTTGCGACCGAAGTTGTGCAGGTTGAACTCGACGTCGTGCTTGATGCGCGCGATCTGGCGCGCGTCGCGGCCGACGACGAGCGGCAGCACGCGCGTGTCGATGACCTGCTTCAGGGCGACGTCGGCCATGCGCGAGAACGCCTCGCCCCAGCCGACGAGGCCGTCCTCGGTCTCCAGCCGCACCAGCAGGGTGTCGAACGTGCTCGCCGGTGCGCCGCCCCAGCCCCACGGCGGCAGCCCGCCGCTCTGGAAGGGAACCGAGATCAGGATGGTCTCCGCCTTTACGATCTTCATCGCCGCGCTCCGCTCGCGAGGAACGGATCTTACGCCGCGTGCGCGCCGCGACGCCGGGCTAGACTTGCCGCCGTCGACCGCGGGGAGGAGGGCGAGATGATCGGCAATGCCGGCGCACGCGCGGCCGCAGCGGGGGGGCGATGAGCCGGGCGAGGCGCAGCGGCACGGCGCCCGCCGGGCGACGCGAGCAGCGCAAGCTCGAGACGAGGGATCGCATCCGCGCGGCCGCGGCGGAGCTGTTCACGCGCCGCGGCTACGGTGCGGCCACCATGCGCGAGATCGCGCGGCGCGCGCACGTCGGCCTCGGCACGCTCTTCAACTACGCGGAGGACAAGCGCGACCTCGTCTTCCTCATCTTCAACGAGGAGCTGAACGCGGTCACCGATGTGGCGCTCGCCGCGCCGCGGCCGGACAACGCGCTCGTCGACCAGCTGATCGCGGTGTTCCGGGTGCACTACCGCTGGCTCGCGGGGAAGCCCGCGCTCGCGCGCATCCTGCTGCAGGAGCTGACGTTCTACTCGAGCGGCAAGCAGGCCGCGACCTTCCTCGGCATCCGCAAGCGACTGATCGACGGCATCGAGGCGCTGGTGCGCGGTGCGCAGCGTGCGCGCCGCATCCGTTCGCGCGAGGACCCGGCGGTGATCGCGCGGCTCGTCTTCTTCGTGTACTCGGCGTCGCTGCGCTGGTGGATCGCGGCGCCGCGCCCGCGGCCCGAGAAGGGCGTGGCGGACCTGCGCCGACTGCTCGACCTGCTCGTCGGGGGCCTGCGTTAGCGCCGCGCCCCTGTGATCGCCGCCCACACGCGGGCAGGCGAGAACGGGAAATCCAGGTGGTGGATGCCGAGCGGCCGCAGCGCGTCGATGACTGCGTTCGCCACGGCAGGCACCGCGCCGGTGGTGCCGGCTTCGCCCGCGCCCTTCACGCCGAGCGGGTTGCCGGGCGAGGGCACCGAGTTGTCGTGGAGGCGGATCTCGGGCTGCTCGTCGGCGCGCGGCATCGTGTAGTCCAGGAACGTGCCGGCCACCAGCTGGCCCGAGGCGCGGTCGTACTGCGCGTCCTCCCCCAGCGCCTGCCCGACCCCTTGCACGATGCCGCCGTGGATCTGGCCCTCGAGCAGCGTGTGGTTGATGACCCGGCCGCAGTCGTCGACCCCGGTGTAGCGCAGCAGCTGCACCGCCCCGGTCTCGGGATCGATCTCCACTTCCGCGACGTGCGCGCCGCCCGGGTAGGACTTCGGCTGCGGCACGTCGCCGCGCGAGTCGAGCGGGTGCGGCGACGGCCCGGCGAAGCGGCGGACGACCTCCTCGAAGCGGATCGTGACGTCCGTGCCTTTCACGCGGTACGCGCCGTCGGAGAACTCGACGTCCGTCGCCGCGACCTCGAGCGCCTTCGCGGCGAGGTCCGTCCCCTTGCGCACCGCCTCGCGCACCGCCATCGCGACCGCGCCGCCCTGGGCCATCATCGAACGCGAGCCGATCGTGCCGTCGCCCATCAGCGGCGGCCCGTCGGGATCGCTCGCGCGCAGCGTGATCTTCTCCGGATCGATGCCGAGGATCTCGGCCGCGACCTCGGGGTACACCGTCTCGTGTCCCTGGCCCGAGCTGCCCGAGACCGTGAAGAGCTCGGCGCTGCCCGACGACCCGAAGCGGATCTCGGCTTCTTCCTTCGGGCTGCCGCCCGCGCCGGCCGGCTCGACGAAGACCGACAGGCCGATGCCGCGCAACCGGCCGCGCCCCTTCGCTTCCGCGCGGCGGTTCTCGAAGCCCTTCCAGTCCGACTTCTCCAGGACCATCTCGACGTGCCCGTGCGGATCGCCGCTGTCGTACTTCGACATCGGGAGCGGCGTCTGGTAGGGAAACTCCTCCTTGCGCAGCAGGTTGCGCCGGCGCAGTTCGACTCGATCGATGCCGGTCTCGCGCGCCGCCTCCTCGACCAGGCGCTCGGCGATGTAGGAGACGTTTGGCCGACCGGCGCCGCGATAGGCGGTGGTCGGCGTGGTGTTCGTCAGCACCAGGCGGTGACGGCCGTACAGCGCCGGGATGCGGTACAGGTTGGTCGCGTGGAGGCCCGGGAGCAGCGTGTTGATGAGCGGGCCAGGGTGCGAGAGGTAAGCCCCCGCGTTGACGAGCCACTCGAGGCGCAGCGCGAGGAACGTCCCGTCGCGGTCGAGCGCGAGCTCGCCGATGAGCCGTGCCGCGCGCCCGTGATGGTCGCTGACGAAAGTCTCGGACCGCGAACCCACCCACTTGACCGGTTTGCCGAGGGTCTTCGCGGCGAGCAGGGCCACGCAGTACTCGGGATAGGCCTCGGAGCGCACGCCGAATCCGCCGCCGACGTCGTATGCGTGCAGCCGGATCTTCTCGCGCGGATGCGCGAGGACCGCGCTCAGGCCCCCCAGCATGAGCGTCATGCCCTGGCTCGGCGCGTGGAGGTCGAAGGTGTCGGTCGCGGCATCGTAGACCGCGAGGCAGGCCTTCGGCTCCATCGGGTTGCCGACGAGGCGCTGGCTCTCCAGCGTGAGACGCGTGACGTGTGCGGCATTCGCGAAGGCGGCCTCGACCTTGGCCGCATCGCCGTACTCGAAGTCGAACGCGAGGTTGCCGGCGATCTCGCCGTAGAGCTGTGGCGCGCCGGGCGCGAGCGCGTCGTCGACCGCGACGAGCACCGGCAGGTCGCGATACTCGATCGCGATCGCCTCCGCCGCGTCCTGCGCCGCGGCCGGCGAGTCCGCGACGACGAACGCGACCTCCTGGCCGACGTGCCGGACGCGCCCGACCGCGAGCGCGTGCCGATGTGGCTCGGCGAGCTTCATGCCGCCCCGGCCCGGGTAGCGCACGAGCGGCGGCTCGACGCCGAATCCCGCCTTCACGACGTCGTCGCCGGTGAACACGGCGCGGACGCCCGGGGCGGCGCGCGCCGCGGTGGTGTCGATCGACACGATTTCCGCGTGCGCGCGGTCGGCGCGCAGGAAGTGGCCGTAGAGCTGGCCGGGCAGGTTCCGGTCAGCCGCGAAGCGGCCCTGGCCGGTGATCAGGCGGTGGTCTTCGCGTCTTCCCTTGAACGGCGTGGTCACGGCGGCCTCCTCCTCGGTCGCGCGATTGTAAACAGCGTGGCGCAGCCCGGCGGCGACGCCGAGGTCACTGCGCGAAGCGGAACACCAGGCTCGCCGCGCGCAGTGCGCGCCCGCCCTGCAGCGCCTTCAGCACCTCGTCCTTCGTCATCCCGGGCGCGAGCGCGCCAGGATCGACGTCGGTCGCGATGAGGGTGAAGACGTAGTGTTGCAGGGCGTTGCCGGGCGGCGCACAGGGGCCGAGATACGCCATGCCCACTAGGTTCTTCCCGGGGACGAAACGCCCCGCCTTCGGCGGCGCGCCCAGCTCGCCCTCGGCGAGCGACCTCACGCTCGCGGGAATGCCGTACACCACTGCGTGCGAAACGCCGAGCCCGCTGCGGCCGGCCTGGTCGTCCACCAGCAGCACGAAGCTGCGCGTCTTGTCGGGCGGATTCACCCATTCGAGCGCGGGCGACACGTTCTCGCCGGTGCAGTTCGGATTCTTCTCGAACTTGCCGGCGTTCTTGCGCGCCAGGATCGAGTTGTCCGGCATGCCGGGCGAGCTCATGCGGAACGCCGTCGGCGGCGGTGCCGGCTCGTGCGTCGCGCACGCCGAGACCAGGATCGACACGAGCGCCAGCGGCGCGCACTTTCGGGCAAGCGACTTCATCTTCTCCTCCTCCGATGGTTCACAAGCCGAGAATCCGCTCGGCGTTCTTGTGGAAGATCTTCTCCATCACCTCGTCCTTGTAGCCGAGCTCGCCCCACTCGCGCAGGATCCGCTCGTACGGCATGCTTGGGTAGTCGCTGCCGAACATGATCTTGTCCTGCAGCCGCGCGCGCATGTCCACCTTGAGGTTTCCCGGGAAGTACTTCGGCGCCCAGCCCGACATCTCCCAGTACACGTTGCCCTTGTGCAGCGCCACCGCGGTCGTCTCGTCGACCCACGGCCAGCCGGGGTGCGCCATGATGATCTTGAGGTTCGGGAAGTCGGCGGCGAGCTGATCGATCGCGGCCGGATGCGCGTTGCGAATCACCGCGCCCATGCCGCCGGGAAGGCCGGCGCCCATGCCGGTCGTCCCGACGTCGATCATCACCGCGGCGCCCAGCGCGGCGATTTCCTCGAACAGCGGGTAGTAGCGACGGTCGTCCACCGAAAAGTGCTGCATGATCGGATGGAAGTGGAAGCCGATCAGGCCGAGCTCGCGAACCGCCTTCCTCACCTGCCGGATCGCGATCTCGCCCTTCGCCGGCTCCACCGCGCCCCACGCCTGGATGATCCGCTTCGGGTGCCGTTTCCACATCGCGTGCACGTACTCGTTCGTCACCGGCGGCGTCGCGATCGTCGTTTCGAGGTCGAGCGCCACGAGCACCGCCTCGACGCCGGCGTCGGTGAAGTCCCTGAGGACCTCGTCCTCGGTCTTGCCGACCCACTGGCGGTTCCAGTACTTCGCCAGCGCCTCGACGTAGGGGCCCTGGCACGCGATCCACTCGTGCGTGCCGGGGTAGCAGTGCAGGTCAACGATTCGCATCGCGCGTCACCATCTCCGCAAGCGCCTTCTTCGACACCTTCCCGAAGGTCGACACCGGGAAGTCCTGGAACGCCTCGAGCCGCTCGGGCAGCTTGAACTTCGCGATCTCCTTCGCCATCAGGAATTCGACCAGCGCCTTGAGCGTCAGCGTCGCCCCCGGCCGCAGGACGACGCACGCGCACATCTTCTCGCCGAGGTTCGGGTCGGGCACCGGCACGCACGCCGCGTTCTGCACCGCCGGGTGCTGCAGGATCAGGTTCTCGATCTCCTCGGCGCTGATCTTCTCGGCGCCGCGGTTGATGAGGTCCTTCTTGCGCCCCTCGACCACGTAGTTCCCCGACGGGTGCAGGCGCATCAGGTCGCCCGAGCGGTAGAAGCCGTCCGCCGTGAACTGGCGCGCGTTGTACTCGGGCACGCCGAAGTAGCCGCGCAGCGTGTACGGGCCGCGGCAGGTGAGCTCGCCCACCTCGCCCGGCGCGACTTCGCGGCCGTCGTCGTCGCACAGGCGGACCTCGTCGTCCGGGCAGACCGGCCGGCCGCAGGTCTCGAGCTTCACCTCCTCCGGGTCGTCCGCGCGCACGAAGAAGAGCATCCCCTCCGACATCCCGAAGTTCTCCTGGACGAAGACACCCGGAATCAGCTGGCGGGTCCTGAGGCGCACCTCGGGCTGCATCCGCTGGCCGCCGCTCTGGATCACCTTGACCGCGGAGAGGTCGTGCTTGCCGATCTCCGGGCTGTTGATCAGCCGGACGAGGAGCGCGGGAACGACCTTGATGTGCGTGACGCGGTGCTTCGCCGCCAGCGGGAGCATCTCCTCCGGCCGGGTGGTCGGGCTGAGCACCACCTTGCCGCCGTTGAAGAAGTAGCCCTGGATGCCGGGGCAGGCGAGCGGCAGGTTGTGCGCGATCGGCAGCGCGAGCAGCAGCACCGAGTCGCCCGTTACCCCGCACACTGCCGCCGCGGTCTTCGAGTTGTAGGCGTAGTCGTTGTGCGTGCGCGGGATGAGCTTCGGCACCCCGGTGGTGCCGCCCGAGAGCTGGAAGATGCACGGGTCGAGGGGATCGATCCGGATCTTCGCGAGCTCGGCCTGCGGCAGGGTCGGCTCGCGCGCAATCAGCTCGCGCAGCCGCCCGAGGCTCACGCGGTGCTGCAGGCACGGGCTTTCCTCGGACACGCGGCGCACCATCGGCTCGAATTCGAACTCGCTCTGTCGTTCGGGAAAGAAACAGGCGGCGGCCTGCGCGATGCGCACGAACTGGCTCACCTCGGCGTAGCGGTGGGTCGCAAGGGCCGCGATCGGGATCGCGCCGATCTTCTGCAGCGCGAAGTACAGGACCACGAACTCCGCGACGTTCGGCAGGGTCAACACGACGCGGTCGAGCGGCTTCAGCCCGAGCGCCAGCAGATTGAGCGCGAGGCGCGTGCTCAAGCCGTCCACGTCGCGGTACGTGTAGGCGCGCTCGCCGTCGACGAGGGCGACCCGATCGGCGTAGCGCGCGAACACGGCCGCGAACTCCTGCGCGAGCGACATGTCCTGCCAGTAGCCCCTCTCGCGGTAGCGCCGCGCGAACTCGGGCGGGAAGGGAACGACTCCCTCGAGCATCGGGTGTCTCCGGTCAGGTCGAGCTCGAGAAGCCGCCGTCGACGACGATCACCTCGCCGGTGACGAAGCGGTTGGACTCGATCAGGCTCAGCATGGTCTCGGCGACGTCCTCGGCCGTGACGACGCGCCGCAGCGGCGTCGCCTTCGCGCGCCTGCCCATCAGGTCCTCGTACTTGTCCTTCAGCATGCGTTCCATCCACTCGCCTTCCATCCAGCCCGGCGCCACCGCGTTCACGCGGATCTCGGGCCCCAGGTTCCAGGCGAGGGTCTTGGTGAGGTTCACGACCGCCGCCTTGCTGGCCGCGTAGGGCAGCGGCTGCGGGCCGGGGCGCAGGCCGACGATGCTCGCGGTGTTCACGATGCACGGGCGCTCGCCTCTGCGCAGCCACGGCAGCGCCGCGCGCGTCACCTGGAACATGCCGCGCACGTTCACCGCGAACACGCGGTCCCACTCCGCGAGGTCGAGCGTCTCGAGGTCCTTCGGCTTCCAGGACGCGGTGATCCCGGCATTGTTGACGAGGACGTCGAGACGTCCGAAGCGCTCGCCGATCGTCGCGATCATCGCGCGCACCCCGGCCTCGTCGCTTACGTCGCACTGGACGAGCAGGGTCTGCGCCCCGGCGCGCTCGGCCTGCGTGGCCGTCTCCCGCGCCTGGGTCTCGCTGCGGCTGTAGTTGATCGCGACGTCGCACCCGGCGCGCGCCAGCGCGACCGCCGCGGCGCGCCCGATCCCGGTCGCGGCGCCCGTCACGAGGCCGACCCGCCTGGCTGCCAAGGATTGCCCTCCCGGTGGGTGCTGCACCGCGCAAACCCGCGGTCACAAATCATGAACATGTTCATGTTCGTGTCGGCTGCGGCGCCTGTCAAGCGCCACGAAACCTTGGACATTGATGGGCCGATGTCTTAACGTTCGCGTTCCGCGCCAACCGGAGGAGGATCGCCATGAAAAGACTCGCCATCGCGGCGGCTGCGCTGATCGCGTTCGCCGGCGGGGTGCAGGCCCAGCAGTGGCCGGCGAAGCCGGTGCGGGTGATCGTGAACGTGGCACCGGGGGGCGTCGCGGACATCACTGCGCGCGTGCTGTCCGCGCGCCTCACCGAGACCCTCGGGCAGCCGTTCGTGGTGGAGAACCGCGCCGGCGGCGACGGCTACATCGGGTTCGAGGGAGTCGCCAGCGCCGATCCGGACGGGTACACCTACGTCTTCTCGCCCGGCTCGAGCATGATGATCTCGCCGCACATCGTGAAGCGGGCCGACTTCGATCCGCTGAAGACGCTCACGCCGGTGGTCGCCACCGGCGCGGTGTCGCTCTACGTGATCGTGAAGCCCGACTTGCCGGTGAAGAACTATCAGGAGTTCTTCGCCTACGCGCGCGCCAATCCCGGGAAGGTCAGCTACGGCACGCCCGGCAACGGCACCTCCCCGCACATCGCCGGCGAGGTCTACAGCCGCGAAGCCGGCGTGAAGCTGAACCACATCCCGTACAAGGGCGCCGGGCCGGCGCTGAAGGATCTGCTCGGCGGCGTCACCGATTCCGTGTTCGACCCCGGCGTCGGCCTGCCGCAGGTCAAGGCCGGAAAGCTGCGCCTGATCGCGATCGCCGGGCCGCAGCGTCATCCCGACTTCCCCGACGTCCCGACGCTGGAGGAAAACGGCATCAAGGGGGTCGACGGCGGCCCGTACTTCGGGTTCTACGCGCGGAACGGCACGCCGCGCCCCATCGTCGACCGGCTCAACGCCGAAGTGCAGAAGGTCATGCAGGAGCCGGCGGTGCGCGAGCGGTTCCGGACGCTGGCGGTGAACCTCGCCCCGGCGATGACGCCCGATCAGTTCGCCGCATACGTGCGTGCCGAGTACGACCGCTACGCGAAGCTCCTCAAGGAGCTCGGCATCGCCAATTGACGCTCGGGACCGCGCACTCGCAGGCGACGCAATGAGCGCTTCCGCTGCAGCGAGCGGCGCCGAGGCGCTGCTCGCCGGCTTGCGCGCGATGGGGGTGGAGCGCATCTTCGCTTCGCCCGGCTCCGACTGGGCCCCGGTGTGGGAAGCGCTCGCTGCGCCGCGCGCGACCGCGGACTTCCCGCTGTATCTCTCCGCGCGCCACGAGGAAACCGCGGTCGCGATGGCGCTCGGCTACGCGAAGGCGACGGGGAAGCTCCCCGCGGTCCTGCTCCACACCACCGTCGGCGCGCTGCACGCGAGCATGATCGTCCGGGCCGCGCTGCACGAGCGCATCCCGATGGTGGTGCTGGCGGGCGAGTCGATCGGCTTCGGCGAGCCGCCGGGCCCGCAGCTCGGCAGGCAGTGGCTGCGCCTGCTCACCGACACCGGCGGTCCGGCCCGCCTCATGGAGCCGTGCGTCAAGTGGAGCTTCGCGCTGAACCGCAGCGCGCTGCTGCCCCACACGGTGCAGCGCGCCTGCCAGCTCGCCACGTCGGTACCGCGCGGACCGGTGTTCGTGTCGGTCCCGACCGAGTTCCTCATGGAGACGACGGTCGCGGCGCCGCCGCCCGTCGCCGCACTTCCGCGCGCCGCGGAGGCCGCGCCCCAGGTGATCGACGATTTTGCGCATGCGCTCGCTGCCGCGCAGCACCCGGTGATCGTCACCGAGGAGGCCGGCAAGGACCGCGCGGCGGTCAGCGCGCTCGTCGCGCTGGCCGAATCGCTCGGTGCGCCGGTGCTCGAGGCCTGGCAGCCCTACTACGTCAACTTCCCGCGCGATCACCCGCTGTACGGCGGCGTCGTGGTCGACGACATGGCCGCTGCGCTCGCGCCGGCCGACGTCGTGTTCCTGGTCGAGTCGGTGGCGCCGTGGCATCCCGCCTCGGCCCTGCCCCGGGACGGGGCCCGGGTGCTCGTTCTGGGCGAGGACCCGCTGCACTCGCGCCTCCCGTACTGGGGCTACCGCGCGGACCTCGTGGCGGCGGGCGAGGTCGCGCCGTCGCTCGAGCGCCTCGTGGATCGCGTGCGCGAGCTCGTCCCGCCCCGGTCGCGGGCGGAGAAGCTCGCGCAGTGGGGCGCGAAGCACGACCGCGAGCGCGAGGCCCGACGCGAGGCCGCGCGCGCGGCCGGCCGCGGCTCGACACTAGAGACCCGCTGGATCGGGCACGAGCTCGCCGCGGTCCTGCCCGACGACGGCATCCTCGTCAACGAGACGATCACGCACCGGCTCGACCTGCTGCGCATGCACGAGCGGGCGGGCGCGGGCGGCTTCTACGAGGCGAGCTACGGCGGCCTGGGCGTCGGGCTTGGAATGGCGCTTGGCCTCAAGCACGCGCAGCCGGAGCGTGCGGTCGTCTGCACGATCGGCGACGGCGCCTTCCACTACAACCCGGTGGTCGGCTCGTTCGGCGTCGCGCAGGAGCACCGGCTGCCGATCCTGGTGGCACTCTTCGACAACGGCGGCTATCTCTCGCAGCGGAGCGACGTCGCAACCTACTATCCCCAAGGCGCAGCGGTGCGGACCGGTCGCTTCGCCGGCACCTCGATCGCGCCGCAGCCCGACTACGTTCTGCTCGCCCGCGCGTTCGGCGGCACCGGCGAGAAGGTCGAGCGGCCCGAAGAGGTGCGGCCCGCGCTCCGGCGCGGGCTCGAAGCGACCGCGAACGGCCAGCTTGCGCTCGTGCACTTCGTGCTCGGGCCCGCGCGCGGCAACTAGGCGGCGCGCAGCAGGTTCGCGCCGCGCATCGCGGCGCGCCGCGGCTTCCCGGCCGGCTGCTCGCGCGCGGCGGCCTTCGGCGCCTGCGGTCCGAACCACCGCGCTTCGAGCGATTTCCGCAGGCCCTGGCGCGCGCGGTGGAGCATCACCCAGCAGTTCTGCTCGGTGATGCCGAGGCTCGCGCAGATTTCCTCGGTCGAGAGGCCGGCGATCTCGCGCATCGCGAATACCTGGGCGGTGCGCTTGGGCAGCTCCGCGAGGCACGCCTCGAGCGTCGCGTAGAACTCCCGCTGCGACAGCGCGGCGTCGGGGTCCCCCCAGCTCGAGGGCGGCTCCCGCAGGTGGCCGTTCTCGCGGTACAGCCGGTCGAGGGCCTCCTCCGCGCCGTCGTCGTCCGCGGCGGGCAGTGCGACCTCGCGCGCCCCGCGCCGATAGTGGTCGACGATCTTGTGCTTGAGGATGCCGATCAGCCAGGTCGACACCGACGACCCGTGCGCGAATGCGTCCGCGTTCTGGAGGGCGGCGGCCAGCGTTTCCTGGACGGCGTCCTCGGCGGCGGCGTGGTCGCGCAGCTGGGTGAGCGCGTACTTGAGGAGCCGGGGGCGATGGCGGGCCAGCTCGAGACGATCGACCATACTCGGGTCCATGCAAGCCTCCTCCGGGTGGCGGGCCGGCGGCTCCGGCCCCCTCGATGCACGGTCCGCACTCTCCGCCGCCGCACTCACGCGCACGTCACCCGGGCATAACGTTTCGGTCACGGGGCGGGCGGGCCTTGAGCGAACCGTTACCCCGCCGTGACCGTTTCGGGACGACTGGGGGCTAGCCTCGGCGCGTGACCGAAGCGAGGGGTGCGGTTTATGCTCGATGCCAATCTCCGGAGTCCGGGCGGCGGGTGTCCGCCCGCGGCCCGTTCGATCGCAGGTGACCGGCCGATGCAGGCGAACCGCAAGGTGCTCGTCGTCGAGGACCAGCAGGACCTGGCGGAGCTGGTGCAGCTCCACCTGAAGGACCTCGGCTGCGAGGTGACCGTCGCGCTCGACGGCGCGGCGGGGCTGGCGGAGGCCGAGGCGAAGGACTTCGACCTCGTGATCCTCGACCTGATGCTGCCCGGCATCGACGGCCTCGAGATCTGCCGCCGGCTGCGCGCAAGGGCGCGCTACGTGCCGGTGCTGATGGTAACCGCCAAGTCGACCGAGCTCGACCGCGTGCTCGGCCTCGAGCTCGGCGCCGACGACTACCTCACCAAGCCGTTCAGCGTGCTGGAACTGGTGGCGCGGGTGAAGGCGATCTTCCGGCGGGTCGATGCGCTGGCCAAGCCCGACGCGGCGCCGGTGGCGGCGACGATCCGCGCCGGCGCGCTCGCGATCGACCCGGCGCGGCGCGAGGTGCGCATCGGCGAGCGGACGGTGGAGCTGACGGCCAAGGAGTTCGATCTGCTCGTCCACTTCGCGCGCCATCCGGGGCAGGTGTTCACGCGCAACCAGCTGCTCGACGCGGTGTGGGGCTACAGCCACAGCGGCTACGAGCACACGGTGAACTCTCACATCAACCGGCTCCGCGCGAAGATCGAGCAGGATCCGTCCGAGCCGCGCTACGTCCTCACCGTGTGGAGCGTCGGCTACAAGTTCAACGAAGCGCTCGACCGGCCCGCGCGATGAGCCGCGCCGCGGCCGCGGGCGAGGAGAGCGCCATGGAGAACCCTCAGCGCAACGACGCGCTGCGCGAGGCGAACGAGTTCCTCCAGGCGATCATCGACGGGGTCGAGGAGGGGATCATCGTCTACGACCGCGAGCTCCGCTACGTCGTCTTCAACCGCTTCATGGAGCGCATGCACGGGCGGCCCGCGTCCGAGGTCCTCGGCCGGCGCGCGACCGACGTGTTTCCGTGGATCCGCGAGAGCGGGATCGACGCGATGGTCGAGCGCGCGCTGCGCGGCGAGGCGGTGCAGGCGCGCGAGCTGGTGCTGCGCCGAACCGGGAAGAGCGACGTCTGGCAATTCTCCCGCTACGCGCCGCTGCGCGACGCGCGCGGCGAGATCGTCGGCGCGATCGCGCTGGTGAGCGACATCACCGAGCGCCGGCGCGCCGACGACGCGCTGCACGCGACCAACCGGTTCCTGCAGGAGATCATCGACAGCGCCGAGGAAGGCATCATCGTGTACGACAGGGCGCTGCGCTACGTCGCGTTCAACCGGTTCATGGAGCAGCTGCACGGGCGCCCGGCGGCCGACGTCCTCGGCAAGGTGGCCGGCGAGGTCTTTCCGTTCCTGCGCGAGAGCGGCGTGGAGGACATGATCCGGCGCGCGCTGGCGGGCGAGGCCGTCCAGGCGCGCGAGCTGCTGCTGCGCCGGCCCGGCCGCAGCGACGTCTGGGAGTACTTCCGCGTCGGGCCGCACCGCGACGCCGCCGGGAACATCATCGGCGCGATCGCGCTCGTGACCGACGTCACCGAGCGCCACCAGAACGAGGAGCGGCTGCGGCAGGCGAACGCCGAGATCGCCGCCCTCAATCGCCAGCTCGAGGCCGAGAACGTCTATCTCCGCCGCGACCTGATCGCCAACGTCTCGCACGACCTGCGCACGCCGCTCGCCGCGCTGCACGGCTACCTCGAAACGCTGCTCGTGAAGGGCGAGGACCTCGCGCCCGAGAAGCGGCGCAGCTATCTCGAGACCGCCGCGCGCCAGAGCGAGCACCTCGGGACCCTGATCGCGGAACTGTTCGAGCTCGTGAAGCTCGACTTCAAGGGCTTCGAGATCCGGCCCGAGCCGGTGCAGCTCGGCGAGCTGGCCCAGGACGTCCTGCAGAAGTTCCAGCTCGCCGCGGAGGAGAAGTCGGTGGCGCTGCGCGCTCGCATCGAAGCGCACCTGCCGCTCGCCTCCGCCGACATCAGCCTCGTCGAGCGCGTCTTCGACAACCTGATCGACAACGCGCTGCGGCACACCCCGGCCGGCGGCGAGGTGCGCCTGGAGGTGTTCGCCGCCAACGGGGCGGTGCAGATCCGCGTCGCCGACACCGGCGGCGGGATTCCCGCCGCGGAGCTCGGCCACATCTTCGACCGCTTCTACCGCGTCGACCGCAGCCGCAACGCCCGCACCGGGGGCGCCGGGCTCGGCCTGGCGATCGTGAAGCGCATCGTCGAGCTGCACGGCGCGACCATCCAGGTGGACAGCGCGCCGGGGCGCGGCACGGCGTTCAGCTTCTCGCTGCCGGCTGCGGCGCGCTGATCGCGGCCGGGGCCGCGCGCTACTCCGGCTTGATATTCGCAGCGCGGATCACCTTGCCCCACTTCGCGACCTCGTCGGCGAGCTCGGCCTGCAGCGACTCGGGCGTGCCGCCGACCAGCTCGATGCCCGCACCGGCGAGCTTCGTGCGCAGATCGTCCATCTGCAGCACGGCGTTCGTCTCGCGGTTCACGAGCGCGATCGCCTCCCGCGGCGTGCCGGCGGGCGCAAAGATCGCGTAATCGGTCGCCGCCACGACGCCCGGATACCCCGCGTCAGCCATGGTCGGCAGCTCCGGCAGCAGCGCCGAGCGGCGCTGCGTGGCCACCGCGAGCGCGCGCAGCTTCCCCGACTTCAGATGCGGCAGGTAGGCAGGCAGGCTGTCGAGCGCCATGTCGATCCGGGCGTCGAGCAGGTCCGGCAGGATTTGCGACGTGCCCTTGTACGGCACGTGGGTGAGCTCGATCCCGGCCGCCTGCTTGAACATCTCGCCGGTGAGGTGGATCAGGGCGCCGGTACCCGAGGAGGCGAAGGTCAGCTTGCCGGGGTTCGCCTTGGCCAGCGTCACGAACTCGCTCACCGAGTTCGCGCGCGAAGACTGCGGCACGACGAAGACGATCGTGCCGTATCCGACCCGCGCCACCGCCGCGAAGTCGCGCGTGATGTCGAAAGTGCGCTTCGGGTACATGTGATGCACGATCGCCTGGCCGCCGATCGGACCGACGAGGAACGTGTAGCCGTCGGGCGCGCTGCGCGCGGCCGCCTCGGTGCCGATGGTCGTCCCCGCGCCGGGCCTGTTGTCGACGATGATCGGCTGGCCGAGGCGCGGCGAGAGCTTCTCGCCGAGCGCGCGCGCGACGATGTCGACCCCGCCGCCGGCGGGAAAGGGCACGATGAAGCGGATCGTGCGCGACGGGTACTGCTGGGCATGGGTGGCGGTAACGGCGAGCAGCGCCGCGGCAGCGGCGAGCAGGCGAGCGGTCTTGAGCATGATCCGGTGCATCCTCCCATCGGTTTGGAGGCCGGATCATAGACGTCATTCGTCGCCCGCTCTCGGCCGCAATTGCGCCCCGGTCAGGCCCGAATCGCGCGCCAGAATCCCTCGTCGGACCCGGAACGAGGTGCCCGCATGCGCTTTCCGTTGCTCGCCCGCGCCGCCGCGATCGTCGGCGCCGCCGCTGTCCTGCTCGTGCCGCTGCAGCTCGTCAATGGCAAGATCGCCGAGCGGCAGGCGCGCGCGAACGGCGTCGAGCGCGAGTTCGCCGCCGAGACGAGCGGACCGCAGACGATCGTCGGCCCGCTGCTCGCCCTCGCCTGCGAGGAGCGCTACGTCGAGGAGCGCGAGGTCAAGCGGGGCGGCAAGGCCGAGACGGTGGCCGAGAGCAGGGTGCGCCCGTGCCCGACCGGCTACTTCGCTCCGCGCACCCTCGCCGTCGCCGGCACGCTGCCCGTCGAGACCCGCCATCGCGGCATCTACCCGATCCGCCTCTACCGCGCGTCGCTCGAGCTGACGGGCGAGTTCGAGTGGCCGGCCCCGCCGCCGGCGGGCGCGGCGATCGCCCGCGCCTGGAAGCAGGCCTACGTCGTCGTCGCGACGAGCGATGCGCGCGGCATCAAGACGGTTTCGGCGCTGAAGTGGGGCGACGCCTCGCTCCCGTTCGCCGCCCGGGGCGCGGAGGCCGACGCGCGGTTCGCGCTCCAGGCCGCCGCGGGCATGCACGCGGCAACGCCGGTCGGGCAGGTCATCGCCTTCCGCTTCGCGCTCGAGCTCGTCGGTACCACCAGCTTCGCGGTCGCGCCGGTCGGCGACGCGACCTCGATCCGCCTCGCGTCGACCTGGCCGCATCCGGCGTTCGGCGGCGCGTGGGTGCCGGACGAGCGGCGCATCCGGGCCGACGGCTTCGACGCGCTCTGGCGCACGACGCACCACGCGACCGGCGGCCAGGCGGCCTGGCAGAAGCAGGCGCGCGACGGCCAGCTCTTCGGCGCCGTGCGGACGGTCTCGGTGGGCCTGTACGACCCGGTAAACGTCTACGCGCTCGCGCACCGCGCGACCGAATACGGGTTCCTCTTCGTCCTGTTCACCTTCACCGCGCTCGCACTCGCGGAGGCGCTCGCCGGCGTGCGGCTGCACGCGATCCAGTACCTGCTGGTGGGATCCGCGCTCGCCGTCTTCTTCCTGCTGCTGATCGCGCTCGCCGAGCACACGTCCTTTACCGCCGCGTACGCCGCGGCGGCAACGGCGTGCACCGCGCTGCTCGCGCTCTATCTGCGGCACCCGCTCGGAACGCGCCTGCGCGCGGCGGCCTTCCTCGCGCTATTCATCGTGCTGTACGGGGCGCTGTACGTCCTGCTGCGTTCCGAAGACTACGCCCTGCTCGGGGGGGCACTCCTCGTCTTCGGCGTGCTCGCGGCGACGATGCTCCTCACCCGGCGGCTCGACTGGTCGGCGCTCGCGCGCCGGCTGGCGCCGCCGGCAGCCGCGTGAAGAACAGCGAGAGGTTGTTCGCCGGCATCTCGACCACGTCGGCAAGCGCGAACCCGCGCGCCTCCGCTTCCGCGGCCACGACCTCGAGCTCGCGCACGCCCCATTCGGGGTTTTGCCGCTGCAGGCTCGCGTCGAACGCCGCATTGCTCGGCGCGGTGTGCCGCCCCGCGCGCCGGTACGCCCCATAGAAATAGAGCAGCCCGCCGGAGGCGAGCAGCCTTCCCGCGCCCCGCATCAGCCCGAGCGTCGCCGCCCACGGCGAGATGTGGATCATGTTGATGCAGAGGATCGCAGCGATCGGGACGGGAATGCCCGGGTCGTCTTCCCAGCCTGGGGACGCGACATCCAGCGCGAGCGGCGGGCAGACGTTCGTCGCGCCGGTCGCGGCGGTCCACGCCGCGACGCTCGCGCGCGCGGCGCGGTCCGGATCGCTCGGCTGGAAGACGAGGTTCGGGAACTCGGCCGCGAAGTGACTGACGTGCTCGCCCGTGCCGCTCGCGATCTCGAGGACCGTGCCCGTGGCCGGGAGCCAGCGGCGCAGCACCGCTGCGATCGGCGCGCGGTTGCGCTCGGTGGACGGGGAGAAGAGGCGCTCGTCCATGTGTGATCTGGAAGAATAGCGGGCTTCGCCGCCGGGTGGTTCAATTGCGCCCGTGAATCTCTCGCGCATCGTGGCCCACTGGGCGCAGTTCCGGCCGAAGGGCGTCGCCGTGCATTTCGCCGGCGAGGACATCACCTGGGCCGCGCTGTGGCGGCGCGTGGATGCCGCCACGCTCCGGCTCGCGAGCCTCGGGCTGAACCGCGGCGACCGCGTCGCCTATCTCGGCTACAACCATCCCGAGATCCTCGCACTCCTGTTCGCGTGTGCGCGCCTCGGCGCACTGCTCGTGCCGCTCAATTTCCGCCTCGCGCGGGCCGAGCACGAGGACATCCTCGCGCACGCCGGGGCGTCGATGCTCGTGGTGGAGCCGGATTTCTACGAGTCGGCCGGGGCGATCCGAACGAAGTTGCCCTTGATGCAGCTGATCGCGCTGCGCGGCACGCCGCCCGGCTGGTTCGCGTGGGAAGGTCCGCCGCCGGGCGGCTTCGACCCGAAGCTGCCGGGGACGGACGCAGACCCGGTGCTGATCGTCTACACCTCCGGCACCACGGGCAAGCCGAAAGGCGCGGTGCACACGCAGTCGGCGCTGCTGTGGAACATCGTGAACGCGACGCTCTACCAGGACTTTACGAGCCGCGACCACGTGCTCACCGTGCTGCCCATGTTCCACGTCGGCGGGCTGTGCATCCAGACGCTGCCGGCGCTGCACGCCGGCGCGACGGTCACGATCCACCCGCGCTTCGATCCCGGCCTGTGGCTGCGCGACGTCGCGATGCGCCGGCCGACGCACTCGCTGCTCGTGCCGGCGACGATGAAGGCGGTCACGACGCACCCCGACTGGGCCCGGACCGACCTCTCCAGCCTGCGCGAGATGAACACCGGTTCCTCCACGATCCCGGAGTCGTTGATTGCACCGTTCCACGCGCGCGGCATTCCGGTCGGGCAGGTGTACGGCTCGACCGAGACCGGCCCGGTGTCGATGTACCTGCGCGCGGAGGACGCGAAGCGCAAGGCCGGCTCGGCCGGCAAGGCCGCAATGCACGCGGAGATCCGGCTCGTCGGCGCGGACGGGCGCGACGCGGCGCCGGGCGCGGTCGGCGAGATCTGGGTGCGCGCGCCCAACCTGATGTCGGGCTACTGGAAGGACCCCGACAATCCCGCGTTCCGCGACGGCTGGTTCCGCTCCGGCGACCTCGCGCGCGTCGACGACGAGGGGTATTACTGGGTTGTCGGCCGCTCGAAGGACATGATCATCTCCGGCGGCGAGAACGTGTACCCCGCCGAGCTCGAGAACATCCTCGCCGACTGCCCGGACGTGCTGGAGGCGGTCGTCGTCGGGGTCCCCGACCCGAAGTGGGGCGAGGCGGTGGTCGCCGCGGTCGTGCGGCGCCCCGGCGCCGCGCTGGACGAGGCCGCGGTGATGCGGCTCTTCGACGGGCGGATCGCGCGCTACAAGCAGCCGCGCCGCGTCGCGTTCGTCGACGCGCTGCCGAAGAGCGCGATCGGGAAGGTGCAGAAGTTCGAGGTGCGCAGGCTGGTCGGCGGCTGAGCCGCTCGCGTCACGCCGGGTGCGGCTTGTCGCCCGGGTGCAGGATCTCGCGGTGGCGCGCCATCAGCTCGTCGAGGATCGACTTGCGAGTCTCGGCGTCCATGCCGGCGGCCTCCATCCCTACGGACACGCGCTTGAGCAGCCCGGGCAGCAACGCGACGAGCCGCGCGCGCTCGGCAGGCAGCGCCATGGGCTTGAGGCTCCAGACGAGCTCCTGCATCGTCTTCGCGGCTTCGCCCCACGCCGCGCCGTCGTAGCCGCCCGCCGCGTGCGCGCGAGCGAGCAGCCCGCCCCAGGTTTCGCGGAGAAACACGTCGAGCAGCATCGGCAGATCCGTGCCGTCGAGCGCCGAGGCCAACGCGCGCTCGGCGGCTGCCACGGCGGCCGGTGGAGGCGCTGAACCCGACGCCTGCGCGCGAGCGGGTGCGGCAGCAGCGGGCGCTGCAGGCGCGGCCGCTCGCGCCGCGCCTGGCGGCGGTTGGGCCGGCGTCACGCCGTTCGACGCGAACGCGCCGTTGACGCCCTTGTACAGCGCCGCGATCGGCGCCACGAAGTGCTGCTCGAGCTCGTCCCGGACCGCGCGCGTCGCGCGGCCCTGGAGCTCGAGCGCGCCGACGCCGGCGTACACGCCGCGGGCGATGACGAGCGGGCCGAGCGGGTTGTCGCCGTCGTCGACGTGGCTGCGTCGGAACAGGGTCGCGAACCGCGCCGAAAGCTCCGCGAGTTCGGGCGCGGCCGCCTGCTTCATGAGCGCCGCGAGCTTCCCGATGGCGACTTCGCTTTCGAGCACGTTGGTGCGCATGGCGGCGAGCTCCTCGCGGCTCGGCTCGCCGCCGAAGGGATCGAAGCCGCGCTGGAGCGTCTCCACGCACTCGGCGAAGCGGACGGAGAACTCCTTGCGGAAGCGGTCGAGGAAGGTGTCGCGCCCGCCGTGCAGGCGGGAGAGGGCATTCGCGTACTGGTCGCGCTCCTCGCGCTCCTTCGCATCGCGGTGGAGCGCCTCGATCCTGGGGACGATCCTGGCGAGCACCGCCTCGAGCTCGGCGCAGAGCCGCTTCTCGACAGCCGCCCGGCACTGCGTCAGCAGGGCGCGGCGATCGACGGCAGGCGGTGCGGCGTTCACGAAGCTCCCCAAACGATTAACTCTAGGATGATCCCTCGGCCGCGGGAAAGGGCAGTTGACGCATGTCACGCGCACGCCCGGCTCAGCCGGGTCTTACGCCTGCGGCTTTGATCACCTTGCCCCACCGCTCGGCTTCCTCGCGCATGAGGAGGCGCAGCGCCTCGGGCGCGGTCCCGAGCGGCTGGAAGTAGATTGCGATCAGGCGACCCCGCACGTCGTCGCTGCGGATGATCTTGACGAGCTCCTCGGAGAGCCGGCGCACGATCGGTTCGGGGGTCTTCGCCGGCGCGACTGCGCCGATCCAGGCGGTCGACTGGAAGCCCGGGAAACCCTGCTCGGCGATGGTGGGGAGGTCGGGCAGCACCACGCTGCGCGTGATCGTGGTGGCGCCGAGCGCCTTGAGCCGGCCCGCCTGCACGAGCGGCATCGCGGTGGCAGGCACGACGAAGCCCCCCGCGATCTGGCCATTGAGTATCGCGGTGTTGACCTGCGGGCTGCCCGGGTAGGGGACGTGGACGAGGGCGATCCCGGCGAGCTGATTCAAGAGCTCCATGGTGAGGTGCGAGGCGCTGCCGTTGCCGACCGAGCCGTAGTTGAGTTTGCCCGGCTGCGCCTTCGCGAGCGCGACGAAAGCCTGCACGTCGCTCACGCCGAGCTTCGGGTCGACGACCAGCACGTTCGGGCTCGCCGCGACGACCGTGACCGGTGCGAGCTCGCGGAACGGGTCGTACTCCATCCTCTGGAGGAGCACGGTATTCACCGCGAGCGGGCCGGGAATCGACAGCCCGATCGTGTAGCCGTCAGGCGCCGCCTTCGCGACTGCGCCGGTACCCACCATGCCGCCCGCGCCCGGCCGGTTCTCGACGACGACGGGCTGCCCGAGCGCGGCGCCGAGCCGGTCGTTGAGCATGCGCGCGACGAGGTCCGGCGAGCTGCCGGGCGGGAACGGCACGATCATGCGGACGGGCCGGGACGGCCACTGCCCCTGCGCCGCCGCGCCGCCGGCAAGCGCCGCGGCGAGCAGCCCGGCCTGGAGCAGGTCCCGCAGCGCGCGTGCGGTCCCGGTGACGAAGTGCATGGCGCCGGGGAAGATACCGCACGTGCGCCCTGCGCGGAGCGCGGCCCCCTGTTTAGAATTGGGCCGTGAACAAGCCTCCCGTTCCCGCCGAGCTCGACGCCGCACCGGAGAAGGCAGGGGGGGTGCGCGCGCTCTGGAGCTGGCTGACGAGCGTCGGCCGCACGCGCGAGCGCCAGCCGATCTCGGGGGCGGAGCTGCGCGAGGCGCGGGCGACCTTTCGCGAGTGCCTCGAGGGCAAGGGCGGCGAGGCTTCGGCGCGCCGGCGCGTCGAGGCGCTCGTGGCGCTGTACCGCCGCCTGAACGACGCGGGGCGCGAGAGCTTTCTAGCGCTGCTCGCCGAGGAGTTCGGGCCGGACGAGCTCGCGGTCAACCAGGCGATCCAGGAGTACCTCGACGCGCCCGCCGGCGACGGCCGGCGGCATGCCGAGTCGCGGCTGCGGCTCGCGCTCGCGAGCCCGCGCATCCGCATCCTCAAGCAGTTCAACCTGCTGCACGACGGCGTGAAGTTCCTCGTCGACGCGCGCGCCGGCGTGCTGCGCCACGTGCGCGAGCGGCCGGCCCTCGCGGCGCTCGACGAGGAGCTCGCCTCGCTCTTCTCGAGCTGGTTCGACATCGGCAACCTCGAGCTCCGGCGCATCTCGTGGAGCTCGTCGGCGGCGCTGCTCGAGAAGCTGATCGCCTACGAGGCGGTGCACGAGATCCAGTCCTGGCGCGACCTGCGCAATCGCCTCGACTCCGACCGGCGCTGCTACGCGTTCTTCCACCCGCGCATGCCCGACGAGCCGCTGATCTTCGTCGAGATCGCGCTGGTGAAGGACATGGCGGACAACATCCATCACCTCCTCGACGAGGAGGCGCCGCCGTTCGACCCGCACGCGGCCCAGGGCGCGATCTTCTATTCGATCTCGAACACCCAGGCCGGGCTGAAGGGCGTGTCGTTCGGCGGATTCCTCATCAAGCGCGTGGTCGAGGAGCTGCTCGCGGAGTTCCCGAAGCTGAAGACCTTCGCGACGCTGTCGCCGGTGCCGGGATTCCGCAAGTGGCTCGACGCGCGCGTCGCGGCGAAGGATCACTCGCTCTTCGGCCGCCACGAGCGCGAGCGGCTGTGCCGCGAGGCGGGCGCGAAGGACCCGTGCGATGCGTTTGCGCAGCTCATGCTGCGCGGCTTCGTGGCCGAGGCGCAGCCGCCGGAGTCGCTGCGCGGCACGCTGATGCACCTCTGCGCGCGCTACCTCGTCGAGGAGAAGTCGATCGAGCCGAACGGCGCCGCGCGGCCGCTCGACCCGGTGGCGCGCTTCCACCTCGGCAACGGCGCGCGGCTGGAGCGGATCAACTGGCTCGCCGACACGAGCCCGCGCGGGGTCAAGCAGGCCGGCGGCATCATGGTGAACTACCTCTACAAGCTCGACGACATCGAAGAGAACCATGAGGCGTACGCGCGCGAGGGGCGGGTGGTCATCGCGGATGCAGTGAAGCGGCTGCTGCGCAAGCCGTCGTAACTCGACCCGGAGGAGGCCGCCCTTGTCCCGCATTGCACCGCTGCCCGTCGACGCGCACCCCGAGCTCGCCGACGCGTTCGATGTTTACCGCAGGTCGCTCGGCTTCGTGCCGAACAGCGTGCTGATCATGCAGCGCCGGCCGAAGATGGTGCAGGCACTCGCCCAGCTCGCCGCGGCGATGTGGGACAAGGAGAGCGCGGTCGACGTCGGCTTCAAGCGCCTGCTCGCGCACTTCGCGAGCCGCGCGAGCGGCTGCCGCTATTGCATGGCGCACACCGTCGGCGGCGCCCTGCGCCTCGGCGTGGACGAGAAGAAGCTCGACGCGCTCTGGGACTACAGGACGAGCCCGCTCTACAGCGAGGCCGAGCGGCTGGCGCTCGACTTTGCGCTCGCCGCGGCGGCGGTGCCGAACGACGTGACCGACGAGCTGTTCGCGGCGATGCGCAAGCACTGGTCCGACGACCAGATGGTGGAGATCGTCGGCGTCATCGCGATGTTCGGCTTCATGAACCGCTGGAACGACACCATGGCGACGCCGCTCGAGGAGGAACCGACCCACGTGGGCGAACGGTTCCTCGCGAAGGGCGGGTGGACGGTCGGCAAGCACCGGGCGTGACGCACTGCGGCGTGCAATCCGGCACGCGCTGACGGCATCATCCGGGGCCGTCGTCGGATCGACCAGGAGGATGAGTCATGAGAATCGCCGCCCTAGCGGGTGCCGCATGCGCGTTGCTCGTCTGCGCTGCCGCGAGCGCCCAGCAGTATCCCAATCGCCCGATCACGATGATCGTGCCGTTTCCGCCCGGCGGCATCGCCGACATCACCGGCCGGCCGCTCGCGGTGGCGATGTCGAAGCAGCTCGGCCAGCCGGTGGTGGTCGAGAACAAGGCCGGCGCCGGCGGCGCGGTCGGCCACGCCTTCGTCGCGAAGGCGAAGCCCGACGGCTACACGATCATGACCGCGCTCTCGTCGATCGTGGTGATCCCCGAGGCGGACAAGGTGAACGGCCGGCCGTCCACCTACCAGATGTCGGACTTCACCTCGATCGCGCTCCTGTCCGCCGATCCGACGATCCTGCTGGTGCCGGCGAACGCCCCGTGGAAGTCGCTGAAGGAGCTGATCGACGACGCCCGAGCGCGGCCCGGCAAGATCAGCTACGCCTCCTCCGGGGTGTACGGGACGATCCACACCTGCTTCGAGATGCTCGCGCAGGCGGCGAACGTGAAGCTCCTGCACGTGCCCTACAAGGGCGGCGGGCCGGCGATGACCGCGCTGCTCGCGGGCGAGACCAATCTCGGCGCGCAGTCCCCGGGTGTGTCCGACCCGCACATCAAGGCCGGCAAGATTCGCGTGCTCGGGTCGTGGGCCGGCGCGCGCACCGCCTCGCTCCCCGACGTCCCGACGATGAAGGAGCAGGGCTTCGACGTCGAGTTCTACATCTGGGCCGGCGTGTTCGCGCCCGCCGGCCTGCCGCCGGACGTGCGCGCGCGGATCACCGCCGCCGTGCGCCAGTCGGCGCAGGACCCCGAGTTCGTGAAGGCGCTCGCCAATGTGAACACGCCGGTCAGCTACAAGGAAGGCAAGGATTTCGACCAGTTCCTGGAAACGGACACGAAGCGCCTCGCTGAAGTCGTGCGCAAGATGGGGAAGACAGAGTGAAGATCATCCGCTTCTCGGCCGACGGGGCGACGCGTGTCGGCGCCCTCGACGGCGACCAGACGGTCGAGTTTCCCGGCGTGCACAGCACGCAGGACTTCATCGCCGGCGGCGCTGCGGCGCTGGACGCGGCGCGCAAGGCGATCGCCTCCGGTGCAGGGCGGCGACCGCTCGCCTCAGTGAAGCTCCTCGCGCCAGTGGTGCCGGCGACGATCCTGTGCAGCGGCTCCAACTACACCGACCACAACAAGGAGAAGGCGAACACGCCGATCTCGGGCAAGGAGCCGGAATTTTTCGTGAAGACCGCGGACTGCGTGATCGGGCCGGGCGACACGATCGTGCACGACGAGCGTCTGGCGAAGAAGCTCGACTGCGAGACCGAGCTCGCGATCGTCATCGGCAGGCCCGGTCGCTTCATCCCGGTCGAGCGTGCGCTCGAGCACGTGTTCGGCTACACGATCGTAAACGACGTGACCGCTCGCGACCGGCAGGTGCGGCGGAACGCGCAGGGCTTCACCTGGTACGAGCTCGGGCGCGGCAAGGCGTTCGACTGCTCGGCGCCGCTCGGGCCCTGCATCGTGACCGCCGACGAGATTCCCGACCCGCAGGCGTTGCGCCTGCGCACGCGGATCAACGGCGAGCTGCGCCAGTCGGCCTCGACCGGGAACATGATCTTCTCGTGCGCGCAGCTGATCCACTTCTTCTCGGTGAACTTCACGCTGCGTCCCGGGACGGTGATCATCACCGGCACGCCCGGCGGCACCGCGTGGTCGGTCGACCCGGAGCTCGGCGGCAAGTGGGTCGGCGGCGACGGCAGCGAGGCGCTGGTGCCGGCGAAGGGCTACCTCAAGCCCGGCGACGTGGTCGAGAGCGAGCTCGAGAAGATCGGCGTGCTGCGGAACGTCGTCGGCACGGCGTGACGCGCGTCGACGTCGCCGTCATTGGCGGCGGCGCGATCGGCTCGGGCGTCGCGTACTTCCTGCTGCGCGAGCTGGCTTCGGTCCGGCAGGTCAGCCGGCCGGCGCGCTGGCGGTCTGGGCCAGAAACTGGTGGACAAAGGCGATGGCCATGCTGCCTTCGCCGACGGCCGCGGCGACACGCTTGACCGGGCTGGACCGCACGTCGCCGCAGGCGAAGATGCCCGGCACGCTCGTTTCCAGCAGATACGGATCTCGGCCGAGGCGCCACTGCCCCGACTTGGTCACCGGCTCACCCGTGCGGACGTAGCCGCGCTCGTCGCGCACGATCGCGTCGGGCAGCCAGGCGGTCTCGGCGTCGGCGCCGATGAAGACGAACACTCCGCCACTGTCCAGGCGCCGGACCTCACCGGTGGCCCGGTTCGCAAGGTCCAGGGCCGTGAGCACCTTGTCACCGTGCAGGGCGCTCACCTCGCTGCGCAGCTCGACCCGGATGTTGGGCTTGCCGCGGATCTGTTCGATGAGGTAGTGCGACATGCTCTTCTCGAGGCTGTCGCCGCGCACGACCAGCGAGACCGTGCGCGCGTGGTTGGCAAAGAACATCGCCGCCTGGCCCGCCGAGTTGCCGGCGCCGATGAGGTGAATGTCCTGCCCCTGCGTGGCGCCGGCTTCGCTGCGCGAGGCGCCGTAATACACGCCCTTGCCCAGCAGGCGGTCGAATCCCTCGGTGGCCACCCGGCGCCAGCTGACGCCGGTGGCCAGGATGATGGAGCGCGCCCGCACGGACTCGCCGCCGTCGAGCGTCACGCGTTTGTCCACCGGGTCGAGGCCGACCACGTTGCGCGTGACCAGAATCTCGGCGCCCAGGCGGCTCGCCTGCTGCAGGGCACGGCGCGAGAGCTCCTCTCCCGACACACCCGTCGGGAACCCGAGGTAATTCTCGATGCGCGACGAGGTCTCGGCCTGGCCGCCGGGCGCCTCGCGCTCGATGACGAGCGTGCGCAGGCCCTCCGAGGCGCCGTAGACCGCCGAAGCGAGGCCGGCCGGGCCGCCGCCGATAATGACGGCGTCGTAGTCGCGGCTGCGCGGCCGGGTGTGGAGGCCGAGTTTTTCGGCGACGTCGCGAATGCCCGCGCGCCGCAGCAGGGTGCCATCGTCGCAGACCAGGGCCGGCAGGTCGGCGTCGGCCAGGGGCGGGCCGGGCCAGCGCGTGTCGAGATCGGGCGCCTCCGGCGTGATCCAGTCGAAGGAGATCTGGTTGCGGGTCAGAAATGTCCGCAGCTCCCGCACCTTATCGTCCCACCGATGCCCGACCATCACTGCGCGCGCCTTGGTCGGTGCCGTGGCGATGCCGCGCAGGCCGCCGATGCGCTCGCTGGCCACTGCGGCGACGTGCGTCAGGACGGCGGGCGCGCCAGCGGCCAGTGCGTGGAACTGGCGGGCCGAGACCTGCATCACCCGAGTGGGCTCCGTCGCCCGGTAGCTGCCCTGGAAGGGCGTGCCGAAGGTAATGGGCACTTCGCCGAACATCTGCCCGGGCGCGCGCACACCGATGATCCGCTCGATGCCGTCGATCAGCTTGGTGACCTCGATCCGGCCGGAGAGGACCACGAAGAGCGCGCGTTCGTCGCCCTCGTGCACGGCGTACTCGCCGGGGGCGAGCCGCACGTCACCGGCCGCTTGCGCCAGGCGCGCCAGATCCTCGGGAGCGACCGAGGCCAGGAATGGAATTTCCTTCAGCTCGTCAGCGGAGATCATTGAACACCCTAACGCTGGGCCGAGATCACGCGAGCCAAGCAATGTATCCGAAATGCCTCTCGTCTACACGGCAGGCGCCAATGGGCGCAGAGACGATCTTCGCGGTGCGCACTACAGCTTGAGCGCCCAGTACTGGCCGACCAGATCCTTGCCGAAGCTGTGATGCGGTTCCTCCCGCACCAGCCGGTAGCCGGCCTCCTCGTAGATGTGCCGCGCGGCGTCGAGACCGCCGTTCGTCCATAGGACGATCTTGCGGTAGCCGACCTGGCGCGCGAAGCGCTCGCACTCGCTCACCAGGCGCCGGCCGATGCCCAGGCCGCGGGCCTCGGGCTCGACGATCAGCAGGCGGAGCTGCGCCACCGTGTCGGACTTGCGCACGAGGAACACCGATCCCACGTTGCGGCCGTCGCGCTCGGCGATCCAGCAGCGCTCGCGTTTCGCGTCGAAGTTGTGGACGATCCGCGCGGCGACCTCCGCCACGAACGCCTCGAACGTCTCGTCCCACCCGTACTCCTGCGCGTACAGCGCGCCGTGCCGGCCGATGACCCAGCCGATGTCGCCGGGCTGGTGCGGGCGCAGGAGATACGGAACGCGCCGCGTTGCGCCGTCTCCGAGCACGTTCTCGACGGTTTCGAGCGCGCGCACGAGGCTGCGCTGCCCGGCGTCGGGGAGCCCCGCGAGCAGCGCGGCAACGTCGTCGTTCGAGCGCGCGTCCAGCGCGGCGAACGCGCGCTGCCCGCGCGCCGTCAATGCGAGGTGGCTCCGGCGGGCATCGGTCTCGGAGCGCGCGCGCCGGACGAGGCCCCTGCGCTCGAGTCCGCGCAGGAGCCGGCTGAGGTAGCCCGCGTCGAGAGCCAGCTCGCGCCCCAACTCGGCGGCGGTGGGGCCGTCCCGGTGCGCGAGCTCGTAGAGCAGCCGCGCCTCCGCGAGCGAATAGGGGCTGTCGAGCAGCCCCGCCCGCAGCGCGCCGATGCGGCGGGTGTAGAAGCGGTTGAACCGCCGCACGGTGTCGATGCGCTGCTGCAGCTCGTCTCGCCGCATGGCTCCCTCCGTCAGGCTGGTCCGTTGACTCCAGCCATTGTCAACTAGATAGTTGCCAATGGCAAGTATATGCGGTCCGGCGGAGTCGCCGCGGGGGAGCGCAGGCCGCGTCTGCTACGATGGCCGGCGACCCCGGCGCGCGAGGAGGTGAGCGATGGCCTTCCGGATCGAGACCGACACAATGGGCGAGGTGCAGGTGCCCGCCGACCGGTACTGGGGCGCCCAGACCGAGCGCTCGCGCAACAACTTCCGCATCGGCCCGCCGGCGAGCATGCCGCGCGAGATCATTCACGCCTTCGCCTACCTGAAGAAGGCGGCGGCGCTCGCCAACGTCGAGCTCGGGGTGCTCCCGCAACACAAGGCCGACCTGATCGCGCGCGTCTGCGACGAGATCCTCGCGGGCCGGCTGGACGGCGAGTTTCCGCTCGTGATCTGGCAGACCGGCAGCGGCACCCAGAGCAACATGAACGTGAACGAGGTGATCGCCAACCGCGCGCACGTGCTGGCGGGCGGCAGGCTCGGCGACGGGAAGCAGACGCTCAACCCGAACGACGACGTCAACAAGAGCCAGTCGAGCAACGACACCTTCCCGACCGCGATGCACATCGCGGCCTACAAGCTGGTGGTCGAAACGACGCTGCCGGGCGTGCAGCGGCTGCGGGCCACGCTCGCCGAAAAGGCGCACGCCTTCGACAAGGTCGTGAAGACCGGCCGCACGCACTTCATGGACGCGACCCCGCTCACGCTCGGACAGGAGTTCAGCGGCTACGTGCAGCAGCTCGACAACGGCATCCGGGCGATCGACAACGCGCTCGAGATGGTGCGCGAGCTGGCGCTCGGCGGCACCGCGGTGGGCACCGGGCTCAACGCGCCGAAGGGCTACGCCGTGCTGGTGGCGGAGAAGATCGCCGAGCTCACCGGCCATCCCTTCGTCAGCGCGCCGAACAAGTTCGAGGCGCTGGCCGCGCACGACGCGATGGTCGAGCTCTCCGGCGCGCTCAAGCGCCTGGCGGTGTCGCTGATGAAGATCGGGAACGACGTCCGCATGCTGTCGAGCGGGCCGCGCAGCGGGATCGGCGAGCTCCTGATCCCCGACAACGAGCCGGGCTCGTCGATCATGCCGGGCAAGGTCAATCCGACGCAGCCCGAGGCGCTCACCATGGTGGCTGCCCAGGTGATCGGGAACGACGTCGCGGTGACGATCGGCGGGGCGAGCGGGCACTTCGAGCTGAACGTGTTCAAGCCGCTGATCGCGGCGAACGTCCTGCAGAGCGCGCGGCTGATCGGCGATGCGTGCGTGTCATTCAACGACAGGTGCGCGACCGGCATCCAGCCCAACCTGCCGGCGATCGACCGGCACCTCGAGAACTCGCTGATGCTGGTGACCGCGCTAAATCCGCACATCGGCTACCACAAGGCGGCCGAGATCGCGAAAAAGGCGCACAAGGAAGGCACTACGCTGCGCGAGGCCGCGCTCGCGCTCGGCCACGTCACCGCCGAGCAGTTCGACGAGTGGGTCGACCCGGCGAAGATGGTGTCGGGCGGGTGAGCGCCCGACGCGGGGCTACTTCAGCCCGAGCGCCTCGCGCGCGAGGCCGTCGAGGAGCGCCTCGACTTCCTTGAGGGACGCCTTCGACGCCGCGGAGCCGTCCGGGCGCCACGGCCGCTTGTACGTCACGAAGACGGTGTCCGGTGCCTGGGCAGTCGAGTAGACCACCATCGTGTACGGGCACATCGAGACGTTTGCCGGGTCCGCCTCCATCGTCTTGCGCGAGAGGGCCGCGCTGCAGAACACGAACGCCTGGGCGTCCGAGTAGAGCTTGCGCCCCGAGCCGACGTCCTTGCCGGTGCGCTCGAGCATGCGGTTCACGTACGACTGGTAGTCGATGACCAGCCCCTTGCCCTCGATCGCGGACTTGAGGTCGTCGCGCACGTCCTCGAACTTGGCCTTCTTCGAATAGCTCACGACCGGGTGCGGGTCGGCGGCCTGGACGGCGGAGAAGAGCGCGGTGAGGAAGGCGAGCAGCAGGACGCGGGCCATGGTCGACTCCTTGTCGGCGGGGAAGGTCGGCCCAGCGTAGCGCCCGGCTCCCGGGTCGATTGTGATCGTGGTCAAACCCCCGGCTCGCCCCTAGCGCGCCCCGGCCTGCTCCAGGATCGCGACCATCTCCTTGTAACCCCGCCCGCGCGCATGCGCGAGCGGGGTGATCCCCGAGCGGTCCGGGATGTTCACGTTCGCGCCTGCCTGCACCAGCGCGCGCAGCGTCTCGGTGTGCCGCTTGCCGCCATCCCCGAGTACGATCGACTCCATGAGCGCGGTCCAGGTGAGATTGTTGACGTGGTCGAGCGGGGCGCCGGCCTTGATCAGGACCTGGACGACCTCGACGTGCCCGAGATGGGCGGCGGCGATCAGCGCGGTGCCGTCGTACGGGCTGGTGACGTTCTTCGGGCTCGCGCCGCCCTCGAGCACGAGCCTGAGCGTCGGCACGTCGTCGGCGACCGCGGCGATCGTCACCACGTCGTAGCGCTGGCGATCGAGCGCGTTCGCGTTGGCGCCCTTGGCGAGCAGGAGTCGCGCCGCCTCGCGCTGCTTGCGGTACACGGCCACGTGCAGCGGCGTGCGCCCGTTGCCGTCGCGCGCCTCGCGGTCGGCGCCGGCGGCGAGCAGGCGCTCGATCTCGGCGACGTTCCCCGACGCGGCGGCGGCGTGGAGGCCCTGGTAGCCACGCACCTCCGCGTCGCTCGGGGCAACCTGAGCAGTTGCGCCGCCAGACAGCATGCAAGTGACGAACAGCAGGGTGCGGACGAATCCGCCTCGACGGTCTCGCATTCCGGTTTTCCTTTCCGCCCTCCTGGGACAGGCGCGCCACTATCCGGTGGTCATAGCGGGTCGTCAAGCGCGCGGTCGCGGCTGTTTGCGGGTGTAACATCAGCGCCGCGATGCGCGATCCGATCCACCCCGACCAGGTCGAAGGTCTTCGCCGCATGTCTCCGGCCGACAAGCTGCGCATGGTCTGCGCGTTGTACGAGGCCGGCATCCGCTTGCGGGTCGCGGGCCTGCGAATGACTCATCCCGATTGGTCCGACGAACGGCTGGAATGCGAGGCGCGACGGAGCTTGCGCCATGCCGGCACCTGATCCGCTCGCGGTCTTCCTGGAGCCGCTCGAGCGCCTCGGCATCCCCTACTGCGTTTCCGGGTCCGTCGCCGCGAGTGTCTACGGCGAGCCTCGACTGACCGCCGACATCGATCTCGTTGTGCTCCTCAAACCCGACGATATTCCGTCGCTTCGCCAGGCGTTCCCGGATTCGGAGTACTACGTCCCGCCCGACGAGAGCATGCTCGCCGAGACGGCGCGTGCACGGGGCATGTTCAACCTGATCCACCACGCGAGCCGGTTCGAGGCGGACATCTACATTGCCGGAAGCGATCCGTTGCACGCCTGGGCTCTTGCCCACCTTCGCCGGATCGACCTCGGCGGTGGCGGCGCGTGGATCGCGCCGCCGGAGTACGTGGTCCTGCGCAAGCTCGAGTATCTCCGCGAAGGCGGATCGGACAAGCACGTCCGTGACATCCGCTTCGTACTCGCCGCGACCGCGATCGATCGCGCCTTCCTCGAACGGGAGATCGATCGTCTTGACCTCGCTGCGCAATGGCGCAGGTGCCAGGAGGACGCGCGCTGATCCGTCCGCAGTCAGTGCGACATCGAGATCGCGTGGCGGCACGATCTTGCCGCGCGGCGCGCTTGCCTCGAGCGCGCTTTGATGATCGTCGCATGGCTGCGGCGTCTCACCTTTCCAGTCCGGCTTCGTGCAGGCGACCCGCGTCGTCGTTCTAGGCGCCACCGGGAACTTCGGCGCGCGGATCTGTCGCGCGCTCGCGTCCGACCCGAATGTCCGCATCGTCGCGGCGGCGCGACATCCGGAGCCGATCGCGGCGGAATCCGGATCCGGAAGCGCGATCGAGCATGCGCGGCTCGACCTTCGCACGACGTCCTTCGCCGACGATCTACGCGCGCTCGAGCCCGCGATCGTGGTGCACTGTGCAGGCCCGTTCCAGGGGCAGGACTACCGGGTCGCGCATACGGTGCTCTCTGCCGGGGCCCATTACATCGATCTGGCGGACGGCCGCGAGTTCGTGGCGCGATTCGCTGACGAGGTCGGCGCCGCGGCGGTCGCCGCGGACCGGCTCGCAGTCGCCGGGGCGAGCACTTTGCCGGCGCTGTCCTCTGCGGTAATCGATGCACTTGCCGCGCGCTTCGCCCGGCTCGCGGAGATCGAGGTGATCATCGCACCCGCCCAGCGGGCGCCGCGCGGTGCCGCGACGCTCGCCGCCGTCCTGAGCTATGCAGGGCGACCATTTCGAACCTGGCGCCACGGAGAGTGGCACGCGGCCTACGGCTGGCTGGGCGTCGAGCGCCGCGACCTAGGCGACCTCGGCCATCGCTGGAGCGCTCCGTGCGACGTCCCTGACTTGGAGCTCTTTCCCGCCCGCTATCCCGGTCTTCAGCGAGTCGAATTCAGGGCCGCGCTCGAGGTGGGCGTATCGCACTTGGCGTTGTGGCTCATCGCGCGTGCGCAACGCGCAGGACTGACGTTCCCGGTCGGGCGACTCGCCGGACGTCTCGACCGGTTGGCTGCTTGCGTGGATGGATTCGGTACGGAGCGCGGAGGGATGGTGGTGAAGCTGACCGGGTTCGGCTCCGAAGGCGAGCCCTTGACGATCTATTGGCGTCTGACTGCCGACCACAATCACGGGCCCGAGATCCCGTGCATGCCGAGCATCCTGCTCGCACGGAGGCTCGCGGCGGGCACAATTGCGCTGCGTGGTGCCCACCCGTGTATGGGACTCCTCGGCCTCGACGATTACGCCCCCGAACTCGCGCGCTGGGGAATGACGACGCGGATCGAGGAGGACCACCGTGGATAGCGCGTACGCGTTCTGGAAGACCGCGCACATCGTCAGCGCCGCGATCCTGCTGGGGACCGGCCTCGGCATCGCGTTCTTCTGCTGGGTCGGGTCGCGGCGCGCGCTTCAGGCGGGCGACCTCGGCGCATTGCGCACGATCCTCAGTCTGACCGTGCGGGCCGACTACTTGTTCACTGCACCCGCCGTCCTGGCCCAGCTCGTGAGCGGTATCGCCTTGATGCGGATACTCGGCTGGTCGTACACGAGTCCGTGGGCGCTCACCGTATTCGCCCTGTTCGCCCTGATCGGCGCGTGTTGGCTGCCGGTGGTCGCGCTTCAGGCAAGACTGAGCGCAGTGGCTCTCGCGGCCGCCTCGACCCGCGATCTGCCGACGGCTTTCCATCGACAGTTCCGCTGGTGGTTCGGGCTTGGCATTCCGGCGTTCGGCGCACTGCTTGCGATCTTCTACCTGATGGTCGCGAAGCCGCTTGCTGTCGCTTCGGTCTGAAGAGGATTTTGCGATCCCCGCCTGCGCCGCGATAATCGGCGCATGCCGACGGTCGCCCCGCCCACGACCCGCGAGATCTTCCTCTCGTTCCTGAGCGTCGGGATTTCCGGCTTCGGCGGCGTGCTGCCGTACGCCCGCCGCCAGCTCGTCGACGTCAAGCGCTGGATCACCGACGCGGAGATGACCGAGCTCCTGAGCATCGCGCAGCTCCTGCCCGGCCCGAACATCGTGAACGTCGCGATCATGCTCGGGACGCGATTCCGCGGCGCGACGGGCGCCGCCGCGGGGGTCCTTGGCCTGATCCTCGTCCCGCTCGTGCTGTTTCTCGCCCTGGGCGCGCTCTACCGCGAGTTCGCCGACGTGCCGTGGCTCAAGGGCGCTTTCGCAGGCGTCGGGGCGGCCGCCGCCGGCCTCGTGCTCTCGGTCGGCATCCGCTTCGCGCACGCGCTCAAGCCGCACGCCTGGGTGGTCGCGCTCGGCGTCGCGAGCTTCACGGCGATCGCGGTGGCGCGCGTGCCGCTGCCCCTGGTGGTGGTCGCGCTCACACCGCTCGGCGTGTGGATCGCGTGGCGGCGGGAGCGCTGATGGAGTCGCTCGCCGACGCCGGCACGCTGCTCGGGCACCTCGCGCTCCTCTCGCTCGTCTCGGTGGGCGGCGCGCACGCGGTCTTCCCCGACGTGTTCCGCCTCGTGGTGACCGAGCGCGGCTGGATCACCGGCACCGAGTTCGCGACCCTGGTGGCGCTCAGCCAGGCCGCGCCCGGGCCGAACGTGCTGGTGATGGCCCTGATCGGGCAGCGCGTCGGCGGCATCGCGCTCGGCGTCGCGGCGCTCGTCGCGTTCGTCCTGCCCTCGTCGGTGATCGCGTGGCTGGCGGCGCGCGCGCACCTCCGGGCGGCGGGATCGCGCTGGGCGCGGGCGGTGCGCACCGGGTTCGCACCGGTCACCGTCGGCCTCGTGCTCGCGAGCGGCTTCATCCTCGCAACCGGCGCCGCCTCGGATTGGCGGATCTACCTGGTCGCGATGGCATCGACCGTGCTCGCCTCGGCCACGCGGGTGCACCCGCTCTGGTTGATCGTGGCCGGGGCGGTCGTGGGTGCCTTAGCATAGGAAGCCTTCACAGGGAGCGTGGCGATGCTGGACTTCCTCATTCGCGGCGCGACGGTCTACGACGGCAGCGGCGGCCCCGCGCAGCGCACCGACGTGGGCGTGCGCGACGGGCGCGTCGTCGCGGTCGATGCAACCGACGAGCCGGCGCGCGAGTCCATCGACGCCGGGGGGCTCGCGCTCATGCCCGGCATCGTCGACGTGCACACGCACTACGACGCCCAGGTCACCTGGGACCCGACGCTCTCGCCTTCGCCGTCGCTCGGCGTCACTACCTGCGTGATCGGCAACTGCGGCTTCGGCATCGCGCCGTGCCCGCCGCAGCACCGCGAGCTGCTCGTGCGCAACCTCTCGGTGGTCGAGGGGATGGACCTCGACGCGCTGCTCGCCGGCACGCGCTGGAACTTCGAGTCCTTCGCGCAGTACCTCGACGCGCTGCGCGCCTGCAAGCCGTACGCCAACCTCGCCGTGCTCGCGCAGCACTCGACGATCCGCACCGCGGTGATGGGCGAGGCGGCGTGCGAACGCAAGGAGCCGACCGCGGACGAGCTCGCGGCGATGCGCGAAACGGTGCGCGGCGCGCTGCGTGCCGGCGCGATCGGCTTCGCCTCGTCGTTCTCGCCCAACCACAGCGGCTGGGGCTCGCGGCCGATGCCGTCCACGATCGCGACCGACGCGGAGCTCGCGGCCCTCACAGGCGTGCTCGGAGAGGAGCGCCGCGGCGTGTTCGTCTCGGCGACCGGGTCGCGCGCGACGCCGGCTTACATGGAGAACATCGCCGCCGCCACCGGCCGGCCGGCGTTCATCGTGACCGTGCTCACGATGTACACCGACGCGCATCCCGATCGCGCGATCGCGCTGTACGAGGAGTGCCGCGCCGCGATCGCGCGCGGGCGCGAGGTGTACATCCACGCGAGCTGCCAGCCGCTCTCGTTCGACTTCAACCTGCGCGATCCGTACGTGCTCTACAGCCACGAGGCCTTCGCGCGCGTGAAGCGGGCGGGCCGGGACGAGCTGGCCGCGATCTACGTCGATCCCGCGTTCCGCGACGAATTCCGCGCGAACCTCGCCCATCCCAAGGCGGGCGGCCTCTTCGCCGGCGACTGGCGCAAGATCGAGGTGGCGCAGGCGGCCACCGAGCGCGGCCGCGCGCTCGAAGGGAAGAGCATCGCGGAGCTCGCCCGCGTGGCGGGAATCGATCCGCTCGACGCGTTCTTCGACCTCGCGTTCGCCGAGAGCCTCGACACCGCCTTCGTCGGCAAGTTCTACAACAGCGACGACGACGGCGTGCAGCCGCTGCTTCAGCATCCCGCGGGCGTCGTCGCCCTGTCGGACGCCGGCGCGCACCTCAAGTTCCTCTGCGACGCCGGGTTCGGCCTGCACTTCCTCGGCCACTGGGTGCGGCGCCGCGGCGCGTTCACGCTGGAGGAGGGCGTGCGGCGCCTGACGAGCGATCCCGCGACGAGGTACCGGATCCCCGGGCGCGGGCGCATCGCGCCGGGCGCGGCGGCGGACCTGCTGCTCTTCGACCCGGCGACGGTCGGCATCTCGCCGCTCGAGCGCGTGAGTGACCTGCCCGGGGGCGGCACGCGGATGATCCGCCGGCCGCGCGGCGTGCACGGCGTGTGGACGAACGGCGTGCAAGTCTTCGACGGCGAGCGCTATACGGCGCTCGAGGGCGGACCGGGGAAGGTGCTCGACCGGTTCGAGCGCTAAGCCGCGCGGCGGCGCGACCGCGTCGCGGGCTGATCGGCGTCGCCCTGCAGCACCGACAGGAATGCATCGCGCGCAGCGAGCGGCTCGCTGTCGCGCCGCCAGACCATCAGCGTCTGGACCTTGCCGAACTTCGCCGGCACCGCGTGTACCGCGACGGTGTCGCGAAGGTTGCGCTGCTCGATGATGGCGCGCGGCATGAGCGAGATGCCCATGCCGGCGGCGACGCAGCCGAGAATGCCCTCGAACGTGCCGAACTCGAGCGTGCGGCGCGGCGCGACGCCGCCCGATGCGAGCCACCCTTCGAGCCGCCGCCGGTACGAGCAGCCGGTCCGGAACACGAGCAGCATCGTGTCGGCGACGTCGCGCGGCGCGGCGACCGACCCGTGCGTCCGGCTCGTGATCAGCGCGAGCTCCTCGTCGAAGACCGGCCGGCCGTCGAGGGCAGGGTGCTCCACCGGCCCGGCGACAAGCGCCGCGTCGAGCCGGAACTCGAGCACGCGCTGGATCAGGTGATCGGTCGGACCGGTCTCGATTGCGAGGTCCACTTCGGGAAACCGGGCGTGAAAGCGGGCGAGCAGCCGCGGCAGCCGCGCCGCGGCGGTCGTCTCCATCGAGCCAATGGCGAGCGGCCCGCGCGGCACGCCGTCGGACGCGACCGAGCGCTTCGCCTCCTGCGCGAGGCGCAGCAGCCGTTCGGCATAGCCGCGCAGCTTGGTGCCCGCGGGCGTGATCACCAGCCGGCCGTTGACACGGTGGAACAGAGGGACGCCGAGCTCGGTCTCGAGCTGGCGCAGCCGCGTCGTCACGTTGGACTGGACGTAGTGCAGCTGGGCGGCGGCGCGCGTCACGCTCGCCTCGTCCGCAACCGCCTTGAAGATGCGCAGCGCCTGCAGGTCGAGCGTTCTCGGATCCATGCTCATCACTCCTGATGAACGGCGCGTTCACGATCATTCATTTCCATTGATCTGTCAAGGCGGGTAGGTTGAGACCCGGCAGCTACGACGGTCCACTCAACCAGGAGGACACGGCCATGCCAGCACAGGCTCTCGCTTCGCGTTTCTTCCGCACTGCAGTCGTGGGGGCGCTCGCCCTCGGGCTGTCGCCCGTCGGCTTCGCCATCGAGCGGACCACCGGCGTGAGCATCACGGTCACCGTCCTTGCCGATCGGTACCTGGCAGCGGGCGTGTCGTTCCCGGACCTCGAGACGCTGGACGCCCTGGTCAGGCCGATGAACGCGCACCTCGTGCGCCTGGAGGCGTGCGGTCCCGCTGCGTCGGACGCGCTGCTCGCGGCCGCCGATCACCTCAGCTATGCGCCGCTAGTGCTGAACGTGCTCCCTCCAACGGCACCGCAGTGCGCAGCGGCGCCGGTTCGCGCGGTTCAAGTCAGCCAGGCGGGCGGCCCCATCCCGGTAGGCGCGGCGCGCATTCCATCCGACCGGTACTGGCGGAGCGTCATGCCGTGATGCTCGGAATGGAGGCGCATTAACGTGCCGATTCGCACCCCTCTCACGGACAGGCTAGGGATCGCCCACCCGATCCTACTTGGGCCGATGGACATCGTCGCCGACGCGCGGCTCACCGCCGCGGTGAGCGCTGCGGGCGGACTGGGCATTCTCGGCGGCGGCTACGGCGAGGAAAGCTGGCTCACGCGCGAGCTCGACCTGCTGGCGCGGTCGGGCACGCGCTTCGGCGTCGGCTTCATCACCTGGAGCCTGGCGAGGCAGCCGCACCTGCTCGACCTCGCGCTCGAGCGCCGGCCTGCGGCGGTGATGCTGTCGTTCGGCGACCCGCTGCCGTTCGTCGCACGGATCAAGGAGGCGGGCGCGCGGGTCATCTGCCAGGTCCAGTCGCTCGCGATCGCGCGCGAGGCCGCGGCGGCGGGTGCCGACATCCTCGTCGCGCAAGGCACCGAGGCCGGCGGGCACGGGATCGCGCGCGGATTGTTTTCGCTGGTTCCCGAGGTCGTCGACGCAGTCAAGGGAGAGATCCCGGTCGTCGCGGCGGGCGGCATCGCGGATGGCCGCGGCCTGGCCGCCGCGCTCATGCTCGGGGCCTCCGGCGTGCTGCTCGGGACGCGGTTCTACGCCACCGAAGAGGCCGCCGGGGCGCGGGCGGCGAAGGAGCGCATCCGCGCGGCCACCGGGGACGACACCGTGCGCAGCATCGTCTTCGACATCGCGCGCCGCAACGTCTGGCCCGCACCGTTCACCGGCCGGTGCCTCCGCAACGCTCACACGGAGCGCTGGGTCGGTCGCGAGGTGGAGCTGCTGCGCGACGGGGACGCAGCGGAACAGTACGCGGAAGCGCGGCAGGCGAACGACTTCGACGTCGCGGCGGTCATCGCCGGCGAGTCGTCGGGACTCGTGCGCGACATCACGACGGTCAGAGCGATCGTCGACCGCATCGTGTCCGAGGCGGAAGCACGCCTCGCGGACGGCGCCGCGGTTACCCGTGCCGCGCCCGCAGCATCCGCGCGGCCTCGGCCTCCGCGCGCAGCTTGACGTAGACCTCGTCGAGGTCGACTTTCGCGGCCGAGCCCGGCGCGAAGCCGCAATCGGGATTGAGCGTGATGCGTCGCGCGTCGACGCGCGTAAGGGCGCGCTCGACGCGCGCGGCGATCCCGGCGGCGTCCTCCTGCGCGCCCGGCGTCACGTCGACCACGCCGAGACCGAGCTCGAAGTCCTCGCGCAGCCGCGCGAGGCTCTCGAGATCGTCGGCGCCGGCGGCGGTGAATTCCATCGTCAGGTGGTGGACCTTCAGGCGGTTCAGCTGCGGCAGGATCGGGCCGTAGGTGCCGGCGTGGTGCTTCTCGCCGCGCACGCGCGCGCCGGCGCGGCGGCACAGGTGGACCGCGAACCTGATCCCGTCAAACCCGTCGACGAGCGCGTTGACCATGTCGACCGCGAAATCCGCCGCGCGGTCCGGGTTGTCGTAGCCCCGGCGCACGTCCGGATCCACGAAGAGGCAGAGGTGCGGGTCGTCGATCTGGACGATGTCGACCCCGAGGTCGCGGAGGAGCGCGATCTCGCGCCGCAGCGGCGCGACGCAGTCGCGCACGAAGTCGTCGCGGTTCGGGTACGCCGCGCGCGAGCGCACCGGGTGCCACAGCCGCTCGCCGAGCAGCCCCGGCGCCGGCAGCGTGATCTTGGTGCCGACCTGCGCGACGCTCTTGAGGAACGCCGCCTCGCGCGCGATGAAGCCGGGTTCCTTCGGCGCGAGCTTCTCGGTGACGACGGTCCAGGGCCGGCCGTCGGCCAGGTTGGTCTCGAGCGCGAAGCCGTGCGCGAGCTCGGCGATCACGCCGATGTAGGAGCGCCGCCGCCACTCGCCGTCGGTCACGACGTCGAGCCCCGCGAACTCCTGCAGCGACACCGCGAAGCGCACTGCCGCGTCCATCACGCGCTCGTCGGCGGCGTCCCAGGCCGGCTTCTCGATCAGCTCGCGCACGTGCCGGGGGCGCGGCAGCGAGCCCACCACCGAGGCGGGGAAGAGCGGAAGCGTCACGGGTTCCAGCCCTTCTGCGCGAGGTCCATGTCCTCCTGGGTGTCGATCTCGCGGTAGTTGCCGTGGGTGTCGGCGTGCCCGAACTCGACGTCCTGCTCGATCATGTCCTGGAAGAGATGGATGAGGTAGGCCTTCTGGAACTGCGCTGCCTCGCGATAGGGCTTGTCCCAGTATTCGCGCCGGCGGCGGTGATAGTGTTCCCGCAGCAGCGCACCGCCGCGCGCGCTGAACCGCGCGACCCCGATGAACTCTCCGGTGGCCTCCTCGTACGGGATGCTGCGCTGCACCCGCTGCACGCGCCCGTCGCGCGTGATCGCCTTCTCCGCGTCGTGCGGCGGATGCTGCGTGCGCGGCGCGTAGTGGCTGCGCCAGTCGGTGTCGATGCCGAGCGCGATGTCGGCGCGCGCGGCGATCAGGCCGGCCACGACCTCCTGCGTGAACAGGATGTCCGAGTACGTGGTGAGGAACGGCTCGTCCATCAGGTCCTCGGCGTGCATGAGCGACACGAGGATGTTGTTCGACTCCCATTCCGGATTGCGCCGGAACGTGAAGTGAGGATACTCGCGCTCGACCGCCTCCATGCGGTAGCCGCCGATGAAGCAGATCTCGGTCGCGCCGCCCGCGGTCAGCGCCTCGACGGTCCAGTCGAGGATGCGCTTGCCGCGGATCTCCGCGAAGCACTTCGGTGCGTACTCGGTGGTGGGCATAAGCCGGCGCCCGCGTCCGGCCCCGATGATGATGGCGCGCATGTCGCCGCCGATGATCGGTTAAAGCGCCTGCAAAATCAATTCGCCGCGGGCCCGGCGCGATGCTTTGCTTGACAGCGTTTCGGCACTTCGGCCACCATCGATCGGGGAGGAGTGATGCTGAGAGTCGAGCGACTCACGAAGGCGTTCGGATCGCTGATGGCGGTCGAGGACGTCTCGTTCGAGGTGCCAAGCGGCCAGATGGTGGGCATCATCGGCCGGTCGGGTGCGGGCAAGTCCACGCTGCTGCGCATGATCAACCGGCTGACCGATGCGACGTCGGGGCGCATCCTGTGCGACGACGTGTTTGCGCAGGAGGTGGACGTCTGCACGCTGAAAGGCCGTCGCCTGCGCGAGTGGCGCGCGCGCTGCGCGATGGTGTTCCAGCAGTTCAACCTTGTGCCCCGCCTCGCGGTCATGACCAACGTCCTGATGGGGCGCCTCAGCTACCACTCGACGCTGCGCACGCTGCTGATGATGTTCTCGCCCGCGGACCGCACGCTCGCGATCCGGGCCCTGCAGCGGCTCGACATGGTGTCGCACGGCCTGCACCGCGCCGACGAGCTGTCCGGGGGCCAGCAGCAGCGCGTGGCGATCGCCAAGGCGCTGGTGCAGGAGCCGAAGATCCTGCTAGCCGACGAGCCGATCGCCTCGCTCGACCTGCGCAACGCGACGATCGTCATGGACAGCCTGCGCCGCATCAACCGGGAGGACGGGATCACGGTGATCTCGAACCTCCACCTGCTACAGACCGCCAAGGACTACTGCGACCGGATAATCGCCATGCGCAAGGGCAGGATCGTGTTCGACGGGCTGCCGTCGCAGCTGTCGGACGCGGATGCGCGCGAGATCTACGGTGGTGGCGAGCCGGGCGACGAGGAAGTCGAGCTGGCGCTCACCGCCACGTCGGCGCCCGCTCAGGAGGCCGCGCGGACACGCACCGGCACGGACGACTGAGACGGACAATCCACAGGAGGAGACGATCATGCTGAGAACCCATTCGCGCTGCCTCGCCGCCGCGCTCGCCGCGAGCGCCTTGCTGGCCGGCGGGGCCGCCATGGCGCAGGAGCCCTGGCAGAAGAAGTACCCGGTGGTGAAGTACGGCGTGATCCCGGTCGAGACGCAGACCTCGACCACCAAGACGATGGACGGATTCCTCCGCCACGCCGAGAAAGTCACCGGCGTGAAATGGGAGCTCTACCAGGCGACCGACTACTCCGGCGTGATGAACGCGCTGATCGCCGGGCAGATCCACCTCGCCTGGCTGTCGGGCTTCAGCTACTGCCAGACCTACGCCGACTCGAAGGGTGGCGTCGAGCCGCTCGTTGCGGCGGCCGCGATCGACGGCTCGATGGGGTACAACTCGGTCATCGTCGTGCGGGCCGACAGCCCGTACAAGACGATCGACGATCTAAAGGGCAAGATCGTCGCGCGCACCGATCCGCTGTCCGGTTCCGGCTACCTCATCCCGACCGCGGCGTTCCGCGCGATGGGCAAGCCGGTGGACGAGTACTTCAAGAGCCCGCTCTCGGGCGGGCACGTGCAGAGCGTGCTCGGCGTGCTGAAGGGCACCTACGACGCCGCGTTCACCTGGACCTCGAAGGACGATGGCTTCGGGAACCTGCGGCAGATGATGAACCAGGGGCTCCTCAAGCGCGAGGAGATCCGGGTGATCTGGGTGTCCGACCCGCTGCCCTCGCCGCCGGTCGTGATCCGCAAGGACGTGCCGCCCGGCATGCGCGCCGACATGCTGAAGCTCTTCACCGGGCTCAAGGACGTGGACATGAAGCTCGCCGAGGCGGTGGCCCAGGGCAAGACCACGGGCATCATCCCGGTGAGCCACAAGGACTACACGCTCATGTGCCAGGCCGCGGCCGACGAGCGCGAGGCGCGCCGGCGCAAGGCCGCGAAGTAGGTGGCCCGGGCGGGCGCGCCGCGCGGCCAGGTCGCGCGCTTCGAAGCCGAGTACGCGGCGTACCGGCGCGCGAAGCGCCTGTACGCCGCGCTCTTCGGCGTGGCGTTCGTCGCCTGCGTCGTCGTCTCCGCGATCACGGCCAAGTTCGACCTCGTCACCCTCGTCCAGGGGTTGCCGCGGACCACCGAATTCCTGGAGCGGATGGTGCCCCCGCTCGGGCTCTCCACGTTCGGCCACGACCTGCGGGAGTGGTACTGGGACCTCGACAAGTGGCTCGGCAGCCTGCTCAACACGCTGCTGATGGCCTGGCTCGCGACGGTGCTCGGCACCGCGATCGGCGGCTTTCTCAGCTTCTTCGCCGCGCGCAACCTCGCACGGCACTACGCGATCTACTGGTCGACGCGGCGCGCGCTCGAAATCGCGCGCACGGTCCCGGACATCGTCTGGGCACTGATGTTCGTGATCGCCTTCGGCATCGGTCCGCTCGCCGGCATCCTCGCGATCACCGTGCACACCATCGGCGCGCAGGGCAAGCTCTTCGCCGAGGTGAACGAGAACATCAGCCCGCTCCCGATCGACGGCGTGCGCGCCGCGGGCGGCAGCTGGCTGCAGGAGGTTCGCTTCGCGGTGCTGCCGCAGGTCCTGCCGAACTACATGTCCTACACCTTCTGGCGCCTGGAGCTCAACGTCCGCAGCGCCACGATCGTCGGGTTCGTCGGGGCCGGCGGCATCGGGCACGACCTCTTCACGTCGATCCAGCTGCTCTACTTCTCCGACGCGGGCGCGATCCTCCTCATCATCGTCGCCACGATCATGCTAATCGACATCCTGAGCGAGGCCTTCCGGCACAGCGCGATCGGACGCGCCGCCTTCGCGCGTTGACCGGACCGGTATGACGCTGCGCATCGCCGAGATCACCGCCGCCGACATCGCCGCCGAGCGGGCCCGGTATCCGCGCGCGTTCGCGGCGCCCGCTGGCGAGCGGGTCCGTGCCTGGCTCGCGTGGGGGGCCGCCGCGGCGCTCACGCTGTACTGCCTCCACCGGTTCGGCTTCCTCAGCCGCGACTTCCTGCACGGGGTGGGGAAGTTCGCCGCCGTCGTCGTGGCGCAGCTCTTCCCCCCGTCGGGGTTCGCGAACCTGCCGCTCTTCCTCAAGGTGATGGGCGAGACGATCGCGATGGCGTTCCTCGGGACGCTGCTCGGGGCGGTGGCCGCGTTTCCGCTGAGCTTCCTCGCCTCGCGCAACATGACCCGCTCCCGCCCGGTGCAGTTCGGCACCCGGCGCTTCGCCGACCTGCTGCGGGCCTTCGACTACCTCATCTGGGCGCTCATCTTCGTGCGTGCGATCGGGCTGGGGCCGCTTGCCGGCATCATGGCGATCGCGATCGTCGAGACCGGCACCTTCATCAAGCTCTACTCGGAGGCGATCGAGAACCTCGACCGCAAGCAGATCGACGGCGTCACCGCCGCGGGCGGGAACGCCCTGCAGCGGGTGCGCTTCGGCGTGCTGCCGCAGGTGCTGCCGATGATGCTGTCGAACACGCTCTACATGTTCGAGCACAACGTGCGCTCGGCCTCGATCCTGGGCATCGTGGGCGCCGGCGGCATCGGCTTCCTCCTCGCCGACCGCCTGCGGGCGTACGAGCTGCGCGAGGCGTGCCTGATCATCATCCTCGTGATCCTGGCCGTCTACGCGATCGACTGGCTGTCCAAGCTCCTGCGCGAGCGCCTGATCGGCGACCACCGGCGCCGCGCGCCGGTCGACGACGCGCCGCAGACGTAACTGCCGGCCCGGCGCCAGGGGGGCAGTGTGACGGAACCCCTTCCCTCAGGCGGCGAGTGGGTGCACGCTTACGTCTGAGGTGACCGCAAGCTAACCATGCAGACGCTGCTCAGCATCCTGGCCGGCGTTGCCCTGCTCGTCTGGGGCACGCACATCGTCCGGTCCGGCGTACTGCGCGTCTTCGGCGGCAACCTCCGCGGCGTGCTCGCCCAGAGCGTGTCGAGCCGGGGGCAGGCTTTCCTTGCCGGCGTGGGCGTGACCGCGCTCGTCCAGTCCTCGACTGCGACCGCCCTGATCGTCGGTTCGTTCGTCAGCCGCAAACTGATGGCGCTCGCGCCGGCGCTCGCGATCATGCTCGGGGCCGACGTCGGCACGAGCCTGGTGGTGCAGGTCTTCTCGATCGACCTGTCGTGGCTCGCGCCGCTCGCGATCGGCCTGGGCGTGATCCTCCATCTCTCGCGCAAGGCAACGCGCGCCGGCCAGATCGGGCGCATCGCGATCGGCGTCGGGCTCATCATCCTCGCCCTGCAGATGATCCTTCAGGCGGCGCGCCCGTTCACCCAGGCCGCCGGCGTCCAGGTGATCTTCGGCTCGCTCTCCGGCGATCCGCTGCTGGACCTGCTGATCGGGGCGCTCTTCACGGTGCTCGCCTGGTCGAGCCTCGCCGTAGTGCTGCTTACCGCAGCGTTCGTCGCGAGCGGGTTGATCGGATTGCAGGTGGCGCTGTTCCTGGTCCTCGGCGCGAACCTCGGCAGCGGCGTGCTCGCCTTGGTCGCCACCGCGGGTGCCGCGCCGGCGGGGCGGCGCGTGGCGCTCGGGAATTTCCTCTTCAAGCTCGCCGGGTGCGTGCTCACGATTCCGCTGCTCGGGCTGATCACGGACGGGCTCGCGTGGCTCGATCCGGACCCGCAGCGCCTGGTCGTCAACTTCCATACCGCGTTCAACCTGCTACTCGCCGGGTCGCTCATAGCCTTCACCGGGCCGGTGGCGCGCCTCGCCGAGCGCCTGCTCCCCGACGATCCGCAGAAGGCCGCCGCCACTCAGGCGCGCAATCTCGACCCGGCGGCGCTCGAGACCCCGGCGCTCGCGCTCGCGAACGCCGCGCGCGAGGCGCTGCGCATCGGCGACGTGATCGAGCGCATGCTCGGGGGCGTGCTCGAGGCGGTGCGCGCGAACGACGGCAAGCTCGCGCGCGAGCTGAAGCGCATGGACGACGTCGTGGACGAGCTTTACACCTCGATCAAGCTCTACCTCACCCAGATCAGCCGCGAGGCGCTCGACGAGCGCGAGAGCCGCCGCTGGGCCGAGATCATGTCGTTCACGATCAACCTCGAGCACGTCGGCGACATCGTCGAGCACATCGTCGACGACCTGGAGCAGAAGAAGATCTCGCAGGGGCGCTCGTTCTCCGAGGCGGGGATGAAGGAGATCGGGGAGCTGCACGCCCGCCTCATGTCGACGCTGCGCCTCGCGCTCAACGTGTTCCTGAACGGCGACCTGAAGAGCGCGCAGATGCTGATCGCGCAGAAGGCGGAATTCCGCGACCTCGAGCGCGCCTACGCCGGCACCCACCTGGACCGGCTCGCCTGGCAGACGCCGGAGTCGATCGAGACGAGCTCGCTGCACCTGGACATCATCAACGAGTTCAAGCGCATCAACTCGCACTTCTGCGCGATCGCGTACCCGATCCTCGAGGACGCGGGCGTGCTCGCGCGCACGCGCCTGCGCGAGGACGTGGCGAACGGCGGGGTCCGCAACGGCGACGCGCTTCCGCGGGGCATGAAGCCGGGCAAGACCTGAGCGCTGCGCGCGGCTACCGCGCTGCGACCGCCAGCACCTTCTTCCCGCGCCCGTGCCCGCGCTGGCTCGCGGCGTACATCGTCGGCGCGTCCTCGAAGGCATAGACGCGCTCGACGTGCGGCTTCAGCACGCCGGCGTTCGCCCATTCCGCGATGCGGCCGAGCCGCTCGGGCGTCGGGGCGATCGGACCGTTCAGCACCTTGATGTCGGTGCGGGTGGCGGGCGGAAGCGGTGCGGCGATGATGTAGACGAGCCGGCCCCCCGGCTTGAGCAGCGCCGCGGAGCGCCCGTGCACCTCGCCGCCGAGCATGTCGAACACGACGTCGCTCTCGCGCGCGGCGTCCGCGAAGTCCTCCCGCGCGTAGTCGATCACCCGGTGGGCGCCGAGCGCCCTGCAGAAGTCCGCGTTCCCCGCGCTGCACGTCGCGATCACCTCGGCGCCGAGGTGACGCGCGATCTGGACCGCGAGATGCCCCACCCCGCCTGCGCCGGCATGGATCAGCACGCGCTCGCCGGCCGCGAGCTGCGCCAGCTCGACGAGCGGGATGTACGCCGAGAGCGCCGCGACCCCGAGCGTCGTCGCGGCCGTCATCGGCAGCGCCGCTGGCCGTCGCATCACGGCAGCGGCTTTCAGGCACGCGTACTCGGCGTGCGTGCCGTCGCGGTCGGGTGCGCTGACGCCGAACACCTCGTCGCCTGTCGCGACGTCGGTGACGCCTTCCCCGCAGGCCACGACCGTCCCGGCGCAGTCGCGACCGATCGTACGCGGGAACGTCACGGGGAACGCCTTCTGCAGCCGGCCCTCGCGCAGCGCCCAGTCGCTCGGGTTGCCGCTCGCGGCGGCGACGCGCACCAGCACCTCGCCGGGTCCCGGGCCGGGAACGGGCGTCTCCTCGAGGGACAGGACCTCGGGGCCGCCGTAGCGGCGGATGCGCCAGGCGCGCATGGGAAGCCCTAGGGCCGCAATCCGGCGTCGGAAGCCGCTTCCTGGCGCAGCCTGAAGCGTTGGAGCTTGCCGGTCTCGGTCCGCGGCAGGGTCTCGCGGTACTCGATCGCGCGCGGGTACTTGTAGGGCGCGATCGACGCCTTGACGTGCTCCTGCAGCGCCTTTGTCAGCGTCGCGTCGCCGGCGAAGCCGGGCTTGAGCACGACGTAGGCCTTCACGACCATGCCGCGCTCCTCGTCCGGCGCGCCGACCACGCCGCATTCGGCGACCGCCTCGTGGGTGAGCAGCGCCGATTCGACCTCGGGGCCGGCGATGTTGTACCCCGCGGAGATGATCATGTCGTCGGCGCGCGCCTGGAAGTAGAAGTACCCGTCCTCGTCCATCGCGTAGGCGTCGCCGGTGACGTTCCAGCCGCGCTGCACGTACACCCGCTGGCGCTCGTCGGCCAGGTATTTGCAGCCGGTGGGGCCCTTCACCGCGAGCTTGCCGACCACGCCGGGCGCGCACGGCTTGCCGTCGTCGTCGAGCACGGTGGCGACGTAGCCGGGGATCGCATAGCCGGTGGCGCCGCGCCGCACGCGCTCCACGGTGTGCGAGATGAAGATGTGGATCATCTCCGTCGAGCCGAGCCCGTCGATGATCTCGATGCCGGTGGCCTGCTTGAAGAGCTGCCGCGTCGCGTCGGGCAGGGCCTCGCCGGCCGAGACGCACTTCTTCAGGCTCGAGAGATCGTAGTTCTTCGCGAGCGGCGCCATCATGCGGAAGAACGTGGGCGCGGTAAAACAGGTGGTCGCGCGGAAGTCCCGGATCGTCTCGAGCAGCAGCTCGGGCGTCAGCCGCTCGATGAGGACGGTCGAGGCACCGGCGCGCATCGGGAAGCAGAGCATGCCGCCCAGCCCGAAGGTGAACGCGATCGGCGGGGTGCCGCAGAACACGTCCGTCTTCGACGGCTTGAGGCAGGAGCGCGGAAACGCGTCGCACATCGCGACGACGTCGCGGTGGAGGTGGAGGCACCCCTTCGGCTGGCCGGTCGTGCCCGACGTGAACGCGATCAGCGCCACGTCGTCGATCGCAGTGTCGACGTTGGCGAAGTCCGTCGGCTTGCTCTCGAGCAGCGCTTCGAGCGAGCCGGGTCCCTCGCCGTTGAACCACAGCACCTGCCTCAGGTCGGGGCACTGCGCCTGAGCGAGCGTCAGCTCCTCGCGCAGGCGAACGTCACACAGCGCGGCGCCCACGCGGGCCTTGTCGACGATCTGCTTCAGCTCCTTCGCGCGCAGGAGCGGCATCGTCGCCACCGCAATGCAGCCGGCCTTGATCACGCCGAACCAGCACGCGGCCATCATCGGATTGTTCGGGCCGCGCAGCAGCACGCGGTTGCCGGGGACGAGCTTGAGATCGTGCAGGAGGACGTGGGCAATCTGGTTCGCGCGCACGAGCAGCTGCCGGTACGTGCAGGAGTACTTCTTCCCGTCGATCATCGTGTGGATCACCGGCCGGTCGCCGTGGCCGGTCGCGACCATTTTGTCGAGGAGCTCCGCGGCGCAGTTCATCCGCGCCGGGTAGCGGAACTCGGGCCGCTCGAACAGGAACTCGGGCATCTCCGCCGGCGGCGGCAGGTTGTCCCGGGCAAAGGTGTCGACGTGCGCCGTGTACGCCATGGGTCAGCCCTTCAGCGTCTCGCGCGCGATGATCAGCTTCTGCACTTCGGTCGCCCCCTCGTAGATGCGCAGGCTGCGAATTTCGCGGTAAAGCGTCTCGACCGCCTGGCCCGATACGACGCCGAGGCCGCCGAAGATCTGCACCGCGCGATCGATGATCGTCTGGGCCGTCTCGGTCGCGACCATCTTCGCCATCGCCGCCTCGCGGGTGGTGCGCGCCTGCTTGACGTCGCGCAGCCAGGCCGCGCGGTACGTGAGCAGCGCGGCGGTGTCGATGCCGGTCGCCATGTCCGCGATTGCCGCCTGCGTGAGCTGGAAGTCGGCAAGGGCCTGGCCGAACATCTTGCGCGAGGTCGCGCGCGCGATCGACTCGTCCAGCGCGCGGCGCGCGAAGCCGAGGGCGGCCGCCGCCACCGACGCGCGGAAGATGTCGAGCGTCTGCATCGCCACCTTGAATCCCTCGCCCGGCGCGCCGAGGCGGTTCGCCGCGGGAACCCGGCAGTCCGCGAACGCGAGCGACGCGAGCGGGTGCGGCGCGATCACGTCGATCCGGCCGGCGATGCTCAAGCCCGGAGTGTCCGCGTCCACGACGAACGCGCTGATGCCGCGCGCGCTCTGCCCGCCACCCGCGGTGAGGGGCGCGTCCATCTCGCGCGCGAACACGCAGTAGAAGTCGGCGATGCCGCCGTTCGAGATCCAGGTTTTCGTGCCGTTGAGGACCACCGCGTCGCCGTCGGCGCGCGCGCGCGTCTGCATTGCCGCCACGTCGGACCCCGCCTCGCGCTCCGAGAGCGCAAAGGCGGCGATCGCCTCGCCCTGCGCGACGCGCGGCAGGTACCGCGCGCGCACCTCGTCCGAGCCGGCGATCGAGATCGCGCCCGAGCCGAGCCCCTGCATCGCGAACGCGAAGTCGGCGAGCCCTGCGTGGCGCGCGAGCGTCTCGCGCGCGATGCACAGGCTGCGCGAGTCGATGCGCTCGAGTCGGCCGCCGAAGGCCTTCGGCACGCAGTATTCGAGCCAGCCCGCTTCGCCGAGCAGCGCGACGAGGTCGTGGCACGCGCGGTCCGTGTCCACGTGGTCATGGCCCGCATTCTCGTTCTCTGGCCCGAGGCGCTCCGCGGCCCAGGCGTCGAGGTCGCGCGCAAGCGCGCGGTGCGCGTCGTCGAAGAACGGCCAGTCGAGATAGCTCCTGTCGCTCACCTGACCTCTCTTCCTCTCAATCGTTGCGGGCGCGATTCACGCTGCGTTTCAGCTTGGCGAGCAGCTCGAACAGCTGCCGGCGCTCCGGCGCGGCGAGCCCGGCGACGAGCTTCACGACCCACGCCTCGTGCGACTCCGCCATGCGCAGGAACTGCCTGCGGCCGGCCGGCGTCAGGCGGACGACGAAGGCACGGCGATCGTCCGGCGGCGCGGCGCGCGTGACCAGGCCCTCCCGGACGAGCTGATCGGTGATCCCGGTGACGTTCCCGCCGGTCACCATGAGCCGCTTCGAGAGCTCGCCCATGCGCAGCCCCTCGGGATGGCGCTCGAGCTGCGCCATCAGGTCGAAGCGCGGGAGCGTGCAGTCGAAGTCGCGCCGCAGCTCGGCGCGCACGGAGGCCTCCATCAGGCTCGTGCAGGTGAGCAGCCGCAGCCACAGGCGCAGCGCCTCGTGATCCCCCCGCGACGCCTGGGACTCGCGGTCGACCGGAGCCGAGACGGCGTCGTTCATCCCATCACCTCGCCTCCCGCGACCGTGATGGCTTGACCGGTGATGGACCCGGAGCTGGGCAGGCACAGCCAGAGCACCGCGGCGGCGACCTCGTCGGGCTGGATCATGCGGCCCTGCGGATTGCGCGCCACGAGCGCGGCGCGCGCCTCGGCCTCGGTCTTGCCGGTCTTCTTCACGATGTTCGCCACCGCGTCCTGGACGATGTCGGTCTCCGTGTAACCCGGGCAGACGGCATTGACGGTCACGCCGGTCTTCGCGGTCTCGAGGGCCGCCGCGCGCGTGAGGCCGATCACGCCGTGCTTAGCGGCGCAGTAGGCCGAGACGTACCCGTAGCCGACGAGGCCGGCGGTGCTCGCGACATTGACGATCCGTCCGCTCCCGCGCTTCGTCATCTCCCCGAGCGCCTCGCGGGTGCAGAGGAACGTGCCGGTGAGGTTCACCGCGAGCATGCGCTGCCACAGGGCGAGGTCGGTGCGCGCGAGCGGCGCGCTCTCGGCCTGGCCGGCGTTGTTCACGAGGAGGTCGATCCGGCCGAACCGCTCGCGCACCGCCGCGAGGGCGCCGCGCACCGACGCCTCGTCGGTGACGTCGACGCCGACCGCCTGCGCGCGGGCGGCGCCGCCGAGCGCCTCGACCTGCGCAGCGAGGCGCGCCGCGTCGCGACCGAGCACCGAAACCGTGGCGCCTTCGCTGGCGAGCGTCTGCGCGATCGCGGCGCCGATGCCGCGCCCGCCTCCGGTCACCACCGCGTGCTGCCCTGCGAGCTGCGCCATGAAAAAATTCAGGCCTCAATAGATGAGGCCTGAAATGATCGGCCGTTCGGCCGGGTCAGTCAACGATGCGGTGCGGAAGCGCCGTCAGGCCCTGATCCGGTCGTAGAACTTCACGAGCGCGGCGTCGTACGCCGCCGGCTGCTCGATGTTCGAGAGGTGCGAGGCGTCCTTGATGGTGACGAGCTCGGAGCCGGGCAGGTTCTCGTGGATCGCCTGCGCCATCGCCGGCGGCGTGCCGGCGTCCTGGTCGCCGACGATCACGAGCGCCGGCACCTTGATGTCCTTCAGCCGCGCGGTGAGGTTGAGCTTCGGAATCGCGTGGCAGCAGCCGACGTAGCCCGCGACCGGGGTCGCACGGATCATCGTGCCGACCCGCTTCATCTGGTCGGGCTGCGCCGCGCGATAGGGGGCCGTGAACCAGCGCTCGAGCGTCGGCTGGACGAGCGGCTCCATGCCCTTCGACTCGGCGACCTTGATGCGCTCCGCCCAGAGCGGCTGCGCCTCCTCGGGAATGCGGCTCGACGTGTCGGCGAGGACGAGGCTCCTCAGGATGCCGGGGTACTTGAGCGCGAAGGTCTGCCCGATCATCCCGCCCATCGAGAGCCCCATCCAGTGCGTCTCGCGGACGCCGAGCGTCTCGAGCAGGCCCTTCACGTCGTCGGCGAGTTGCTCGAGCGTGTAGGCGCCCGCGGGCGCGTCGCTTCCGCCGTGCCCGCGCGTGTCGAAGCGCAGCACCTTGAACCGCTTCGTGAGCAGGGGCATCTGCTCGTCCCACATGCTCGAGGCGCAAGCAAGCGAGTGGCTCAGCGCCAGCCAGGGTCCGTTGCCTTCGACGCTGTACTCGAGGTTGATGCCGTTCGCCTTCGCCTTCATCGCTCCTCCGGGTCGGTCTATCGGGTCGTCTGGTCCTTGAGCCGCGTGATCCGGACCACCTCCGGAATGCGGCGCAGGGTCTTCATCAGCCGCGCGAGGTGCAGGCGATTCTGCACCTCGATCGTGAAGTACATGGCGGTATAGACGCCGCGCTCGTCGTCCATGCTCACGTTGTCGATGTTCGAGCCCGCATCGGCGATCGAGGCGGCGACCTTGGCGAGCACGCCGCGCTGGTTCGCCGCGACGACGCGGATACCGACCCCGAACGTGCGGTCCGTCTCGTTCGCCCAGTCGACCTCGATCCACTTGTCCGGATCGGAGCGGGCCTTGAGCGCGGTCGGGCAGTCGTGGGTGTGGACGACCAGCCCCTGTCCCTTCTTGATGAAGCCGATGATCGGGTCGCCCGGGATCGGCCGGCAGCACTTGGCGAACTGCACCGCCATGCCTTCCGAGCCGCGGATCACGATCGAGCCGGCCGCCCTGCCTTCGGCCGGCACGTTGTCGGCCAGCGCCAGCAGCTGCCGCGCGACGATCGCGGCGAGCCGCTTCCCGAGCCCGATGTCGGCGAGGATCTCCTCGCGCGACTTGGCGCCGGAGTCGCGCACCAGCTTCTCCCAGCGCTCCGGCGTGACTTTGAGCACGTCGGTGTCGAGGTGCCGCAGCGCCTGCCCGAGCAGACGCTCGCCGAGCGCGGTGGACTCCTCGAACTGCATCGTCTTGAGAAAGTGCCGGATCTGCGAGCGCGCCTTGCCCGTCTTCACGTACGAGAGCCACGCCGGGTTGGGATGGGCGTGCGCCGCGGTCACGATCTCGACGCGGTCGCCGTTGCGCAGCTCCGTGCGCAGCGGCACGAGCTCGTAGTTCACCTTTGCCGCGACGCAGCGGTTGCCGATGTCGGTGTGGACCGCGTAGGCGAAGTCCACGGGCGTCGCCCCGCGCGGCAGCGACATGATCTTGCCCTTCGGCGTGAACACGTAGACCTCCTCGGGGAAGAGGTCGACTTTGACGTGCTCGAGGAACTCGGTCGAGTCGCCGCTCGCGTTCTGGATCTCGATCAGCGACTGCAGCCACTTGTGGGTGCGCGTCTGCACCTCGGACAGCGTGCCGGCGTCGTCCTCCTTGTAGAGCCAGTGCGAGGCCACGCCGGTCTCCGCGACCCGGTTCATCTCGCGCGTGCGGATCTGCACCTCGACCGGGATGCCGTGCGGCCCGATGAGCGAGGTGTGCAGCGACTGGTAGCCGTTCACCTTCGGGATCGCGATGTAGTCCTTGAACTTGCCGGGCACCGGCTTGTAGAGGCTGTGCAGCCCGCCGAGCGCGAGGTAGCAGGCGGGCACGTCCTTGACGATCACCCGGAAGCCGTAGATGTCCAGCACCTCGGAGAACGACAGGTGCTTCTCGACCATCTTCTTGTAGATGGAGAAGATGTGTTTCTCGCGTCCGGTGACGGTCGCCTCGATGCCGGCCTCCTTCAGCCGCGCCTTGATGCCCTCGAGGATCTTGTTCACCACCTCGCGGCGGTTGCCGCGCGCGGACTTCACCGCCTTCGCGAGCACCCGGAACCGCAGCGGGTGGAGATGGCGGAAGGCGAGCTCCTGCAGCTCCCGGTACAGCCCGTCGAGGCCCAGGCGGTTGGCGATCGGCGCGTAGATCTCGATCGTCTCGCGCGCGACGCGGTGGCGCTTCTGCATGCCCACCGCGTCCAGCGTGCGCATGTTGTGCAGGCGGTCGGCGAGCTTGATCAGGATGACGCGCACGTCGCGCGCCATCGCGAGGAGCATCTTGCGGAAGTTCTCGGCCTGCGCGTCCTGGGCGTTCTGGAACTCGATGCGGTCGAGCTTGGAGACGCCGTCGACGAGCTCCGACACGGGCTTCCCGAAGCGCTCGCTGATGTCGTCCTTCGAGACGGTGGTGTCCTCGAGGACGTCGTGCAGCAGCGCGGCGACGAGCGTCTGCGCGTCGAGCTGCCACTCCGACAGGATCTCGGCGACCGCGACCGGGTGGGAGATGTACGGCTCGCCGGACTTGCGGAACTGGCCCTGGTGGGCGGCGTCGCTGAAGTGGTAGGCCTCTTCGAGGCGCGAGAGGTCGCCCGGCTTGAGGTAGGCGGCGACGCTCGCCTTGAGGCCTGCGAGGGAGGCGACCGCGGCCGTCATGCCGCCGCCTCCGGGCCGTCGGTGCGGGAGCGAAGGCACGCGCGTCGGCGGCTGGCAGCGCTCGTCGTGCCGTCGATCCCCATCGCATCCGCGATGGGGCCCCGCGCCGGGTGACTCGCGCGCCGCCCCCGTCCGCCCGCGCGCGCCGGGACGTTCTCGATTGCGGTCAGGTCACGGGCGCGGCGCGGCAAGTGTCCGGTCAGTTCTGGTGGACGCGGTTCAACATCTCCACCCCTACCTTGCCGGCTGCGACCTCGCGGAGCGCGAGGACGGTCGGCTTGTCGCGCACGCTCTCGAGCAGCGGCGTGCCGCCCTGGGCGAGCTGGCGCGCGCGGTACGTGGCCGCCAGGGTGAGCTGGAAGCGATTGGGGATGCGCTTGAGGCAGTCGTCTACGGTGATTCGGGCCATGGTCCAGATTATGTCGTATGCGATCGGAATAAATCGGGGTGCTGTGCGGACTGCCGGTCGAGCGTCAGGCGGGCGGCGCGGATCACCGCCCCGAGGTCCCTGCGTGCCTCGTCGAAGTCCTTGTTAATTATAGCGTAATCGAACTCGGCGACGTGGCTCATCTCATCGTCGGCGGCGGCCAGGCGGCGTTCGATCACCGCGGGCGGATCCTGCCCGCGGCTGACGAGGCGCTCGCGGAGCGCCTCGCGGGAGGGGGGAAGGATGAAGATTCCGATCGCGTCGGGAAAGACGCGGCGGACCTGCTGCGCACCCTGCCAGTCGATCTCGAGCACCGCGTCGCGGCCGCTCGCCCGGATCTCCTCGATCTGCCGCTGCGAGGTCGCGTAGTAGTTGCCGTGCACCTCCGCGCTCTCGAGGAAGTCCCCGGCCGCGGCCATGGCGAGAAAGGCGTTGCGGTCCACGAAGTGGTACTCGCGCCCGTTCGCTTCTCCGGGCCGCGGCGCGCGGGTCGTGTACGAGATCGAGAGCCGTAGTTGCGGATCCTCGGCGAGCACCGCGTTTACGAGCGAGCTCTTGCCCGCCCCGGAGGGCGCCGCGACGATGAATAGGCAGCCCGTCATTCCAGGTTCTGCACCTGCTCGCGCATCTGCTCGATCGCGAGCTTGAACTCGAGCGCGGCCGCCGACAGCTCCCGCGACACCGACTTGGAGCCGAGCGTGTTCGCCTCGCGGTTGAGCTCCTGCATCAGGAAATCGAGGCGCTTGCCGACCGCGCCGCCGGCGGCGAGCACGCGCTCGACCTCGTCGAGATGCGTCGCGAGGCGCGAGAGTTCCTCGGCGACGTCGATGCGCACGCCGAACACCGCGATCTCCTGGCGGATGCGGTCCTCGTCGCCTGCGCCGAGCACCTCGCGCAGCTTGGCCGCGAGCTTCTCCTCGTAGGCGGCGATCGCCTGCGGCACGAGCGGCTCGAGCTCCCCGAGCCGCGCGCGGATCCGCGCCACCCGCTCGCGGATCATCGCCGCGAGGCGTCCGCCCTCGCGCGCGCGCGCGGCCCCGAGCTCTTCGAGGGCGGCGCGCATCGCCTCGACCGCGCTCGTGCGCAGCGCCTCGGCGCTCGCGGCCTCGTCGCCCAGGACGCCGGGCCAGTGCAGCACGTCGCTCACCCGCAGCGGCTGCGCGTCCGGGATCGCCGCGCGTACCGCGCGTGAAAGCTGCGCAAGCCGCGCGAGCACTTCCGCGCCGAGCTCGACGTCTCCGCGCGCCAGCGGCGCCGCCACGTAGTTGATCCGGCAGTCGACCTTGCCGCGGGCGACTGCGCCGGTCACGAGCTCGCGCAAGGCGGGCTCCACGGCCCGCAGCTCCTCGGCCATCCGGAACTGCACGTCCAGATACCGGCCGTTCACGCTGCGCAGCTCAAGCGTGAGCGTCCCCTGCGCGATCTCTCGCGCGATGGTGGCGTAGCCGGTCATGCTGCAAACCATCGATTGCTTCCGCTTAGTGGGCGCCCTGTCGCGCGCGCCGCAGCTCGCACCCGGGAAAACTGCCGGATCGAGGCGACGCGAGCGGGTGCGGCCGCTTTACATCGGGAGGGCAAACACAGAGAATCAGCGGCGCTCCCTCGCTATCTTAACAAAGGCCCTCGGTCCCTTTCGGCGCCATGCCGCAGCAAGCGAACATCCCGCTGCCCGAGGGCTACCAGCTCCAGACCTACCGCGTGACGAAGGTGCTGTCGGCCGGCGGCTTCTCGATCGTCTACCTCGCGCACGACGAGACCGACCAGCCGGTCGCGATCAAGGAATATCTGCCGTCCTCGCTCGCGCTGCGGCGCGAGGGAGACGTGCTGCCGTCGATCGCGGACGACAATCTCGCCACGTTCCGCTACGGCATGAAGTGCTTCTTCGAGGAGGGCAGGGCGCTCGCCAAGCTCTCGCACCCGAACGTGGTGCGAGTGCTGAACTTCTTCCGCGCGAACGAGACCGTGTACCTCGTGATGCGCTACGAGCGCGGCCGCACGCTGCAGGAGCACATCCAGGCGCGGCGCGGGGCGATGAAGGAGAACTTCATCCGCCGGGTCTTCACGCTGCTCCTGAACGGCCTGCGCGAGGTGCACGCCAACAAGCTGCTGCACCTGGACATCAAGCCGGCGAACATCTACATCCGCAACGACATCACGCCGGTGCTGATCGACTTCGGCGCGGCGCGGCAGACGCTCACCGCCGAGGGCTTCAAGCTGAACCCGATGTATACCCCCGGCTTTGCGTCGCCCGAGCACTACCAGCGGCGCGAGCTGCTCGGGCCGTGGAGCGACATCTACTCGATCGGCGCGAGCATGTTCGCCTGCCTCGCCGGCGCGGCGCCGCAGGCCGCGGACATGCGCGTCGAGAAGGACCGCTACGTCTCGGTCACGAAGATCTTCGCCGACAAGTATTCCGATCAGCTGCTCGAGACCATCGACTGGTGCCTGCAGCTCGACCATTCCAAGCGTCCGCAAAGCGTGATGGCGCTGCAGAAGGTGCTGCTGCGCGAGAAGGACCCGGAGGGACCGAGCCGGCGGTCGTTCGTGACCAACCTGCGCGGGGCGCTCGGCCGGCTCGCGCGCCGGTGAACGAGGGGAGACGGCCCCGCGACGCGGGGTGAGCGATGAAGTTCTCGATCTACCAGGAGAGCCGCCAGGGGCCGCGCAAGTCCAACCAGGACCGCGTGGCCTACTGCTACAGCCGCGACGCGCTGTGCATGGTGATCGCGGACGGCATGGGCGGGCACCTGCACGGCGAGGTCGCGGCGCAGATCGCGAGCCAGTTCATCGCGGAGGCCTTCCAGCGCAACGCCCAGCCGCGGCTCGCCGATCCGCTCAAGTTCCTGCTCGAGTCGATCACCAACGCGCACCACGCGATCGTCGACTACGCGAACGTGCGCAGTTTGCTCGAGACGCCGCGCACGACCTGCGTCGCATGCATCGTCCAGGATGGCCTCGCGCACTGGGCGCACGTGGGCGACTCGCGCCTGTACCTCGTCCGCAACGGCCGCATCGAGGGGCAGACGAAGGATCACTCCCGCGTGCAGATCCTGGTGGACGCCGGGCGGGTGCGCGAGGAGGCGGTGGCGGCCCATCCGGACCGCAACAAGATCTTCAACTGCCTCGGGCAGATGGGCCCGCCGAAGGTCGACCTCTCGCGGCGCGTCGCGCTGCGCCACGGCGACGTGATCCTGCTCTGCACCGACGGCCTGTGGGGCCCGCTCACCAGCCGGCACATCTGCGAGGAGCTGCTGCGCGCCGAGGTCATGCACGCGGTGCCGAAGCTGCTCGACATGGCCGAGGTGCGCGCCGGTCGCGAAGGCGACAACGCGTCGGTCGTGGCCATGACGTGGTACGAGGAGGCGGCGAGCGGCGACACCGCGGGCATTTCCACGGTCAGCATGGACCCCACCGACGTGAAGACCACCGTAGAGCAGTTCGGGAAGTCGGCGCCGCCGGCCACGGGCGGCTACCTCACCGACGACGAGATCGAGCGCGCGATCGACGAGATCCGCAACGCGATCCAGAAGCACTCGAAGTAAGGAAGGGGCGAGCGTGGCAGCGGAAGGATGGGCGCGGCCGAGCGGTCGCACGCCCGACGCGCTTCGCCCGGTCCGCATCACCCGCGGCTACACCAAGCACGCCGAGGGGTCGGTGCTGGTCGAGTTCGGCGACACCAAAGTGCTCTGCACGGCAAGCGTCGAGGAGCGCGTGCCGCCGTTCCTGAAGGACAAGGCGCAGGGCTGGGTCACGGCCGAGTACGGCATGCTGCCGCGCGCCACGAACACCCGGACCGACCGCGAGGCGGCGCGCGGCAAGCAGTCGGGCCGTACGCTCGAGATCCAGCGCCTGATCGGGCGTTCCTTGCGCGCGGTGACGGACCTCGTTGCGCTCGGGTCGCGCACGATCCAGGTCGACTGCGACGTGCTCCAGGCCGACGGCGGGACGCGCACGGCGAGCATCACCGGGGCGTTCGTCGCGGTTCACGACGCGGTCGAGAAGCTGCGCGCGGCCGGCCTGGTGACCGGCGCGCCGGTCCGCGATTTCGTCGCTGCGGTTTCCGTTGGCCTGTACAAGGGCGTGCCGGTGCTCGACCTCGACTATGCCGAGGACTCCGCCTGCGACACCGACATGAACGTGGTGATGACGGGGGGCGGCGGGTTCGTCGAGCTGCAGGGCACGGCGGAGGGTGTCCCGTTCACCCCCGTCGAGATGGTGTCGCTCGTTGCGCTTGCCGAGGGCGGCATCCGCAACCTGATCGCGAAGCAGCGCGCCGCGCTGGGGCTGTGAAGCGGCTCGTCCTCGCTTCGTCGAACTCCGGCAAGGTGCGCGAGTTTCGCGCGCTGCTCGCGCCGCTCGGCATCGAGGTGATCCCGCAGGGCGAGCTCGGCGTGCCCGACGCCGACGAGCCGCATGCGACCTTCGTCGAGAACGCGCTCGTAAAGGCGCGCCACGCGTCCCGCCACGCGAAGCTGCCGGCGCTCGCCGACGACTCGGGGATCTGCGTCGCGGCGCTCGGCGGCGAGCCGGGCGTGCACTCAGCGCGCTTTGCCGGCGAGCCGAGATCGGACCGGCGCAACAACGAAGCCCTCGTCGCGAAGCTAAAGGACCGGAGCGATCGACGCGCCCACTACTACTGCGTGGTCGTGCTCGTGCGCCACGCCGACGACCCCGAGCCGCTGATCGCCGAGGGCCGGTGGCACGGGGAAGTGGTCGCTGCCCCGCGCGGGACGGGCGGGTTCGGCTACGACCCGCACTTCCTGCTGCCCGACCTCGGCCGCACCGCTGCCGAGCTTTCTCCCGAGGAGAAACACGCAGTCAGCCACCGCGGCAAGGCGCTGCGGCGGCTGATCGCGCTGCTGCGCGAGGAGGCGTAGGGCCGCCCGCCCGGGCGACTCAGTCATACTGCGGGGCGATCCCCGCCCGGTCGTCGCCCGTCGCGCGGCGCACGATCACCGCCTCGAGCTTCGCCGCGAGCGCGCGGTCGAGCTTGAGAAGCTGCGCGTGGTCGGCGGCCGCGCGCTTCAGGTCCCCCCGCTGCGTGAAGAGCACGCCCCGGTACATGTACGCCACCGCGAGGTCGGGCTTGAGCTCGATCGCCCGGTCGTAGTGCTTCAATGCCCGATCGAAGTACTGCGGGCTCTGCATGCGCAGGCTGAACGCCAGATTGTTGTGCGCTTCGGCGAGCAGCTCGAAGCGCGCGAGCGCCTCCTCGAACTTCGCCTGCGCCTGCGGGTAGCGCTTGTCCAGCATCAGCTTGACGCCGTCGTTGTACGCGACGATTGCCTGCTCGCGCGCGGTACCCTTGGGCACCGGGAGCGGGGCGCTCTCGTCGGCGAGCGCTGCCGGCCCGGGATGCGCGAGCGCGGCGGCCGTCAGGGCCGCCACACCTATCGCTTGAAACCGCTTCACGTCACATTCCCAGCGTCCGCTTCGCGGTCGCGATCTCGGCCCGCATCGTGTCCGCCCCCGCGGTGAGCTCGATCAAGCGCGCCGAGTAGTAGGCGGCCTTCTGCGAGTCGCCGGCCTTCTGCGCCGCTTGCGCCGCGCCGGCGAAGGCGCGGTAGCGGTTGGGCTCCTTCGCGAGCACCGCCTCGAACTCGCGCAGTGCGTCGGCGGGCTTGCCGAAGTCGAGGATCGTGTAGGCGAGCACTTCTCGCGCCGGCAGCAGCAGCCCGGGCGTGACCGGGTGCTTCTGGGTGGCGTCCTCGCGCGCCGCGGCCTTGCGGAGGATCTCGATGCCCTCGGCGGGCTGTCCGGCGGTAGACGTCGCGAGCCCCCGGACGAGCTCGGCCTGGATGTCGATCTGCTCGACCCAGTAGCCGAGCTTCATCCCCCCTGCCGCGTCGCGCAGTCCCTGCAGGCGCTTCACCTCGGCCTGCGCCGCGGCCGCGTCCCGGTTCATTGCCGCGCCAATGCCCCGCCCGAAGGCGTTCATGGCCTCGGCTTGCGGGTACTTCGACCACGTCACCACGTTGGTCGGTGGGTCGAGAGGGAGACTCGCGGCCGTCTTCCAGTCCCCGCGCTCGACCGCAAACCGTGCCGGCATGGCGGCGTACGCGTAGGCGGCCACGAAGTGGTCGGGTTTCTTCGGCACTGCCAATGCATGGTCGAGCACCGCGCGCGCCGCGCGATCCTGACCGAGTTGCAGGTAGGCGTACACCATGTAGTCGTAACCGTGGGGGCTGTTCCAGGTGCGGTCGCCATCGACCCTGGCGGAGGCGCGGTTCGACTCTGCCGATTCGCGCCACGCGCCCACGCGGGTGAATATGTGCGAGGGCATGTGCTGCGCGTGGGGCGCATCCGGCGCGATCTTCGAGTAGCGCTTGGCCGCGTCGAGGCCGTGACTCGCGATCGGCGGGAAGTCGTAGCTGTGGATTAGATAGTGCGCCACACCCGGGTGCTCGGGTTGCTGCACGAAGATCGGCTCGAGCGCCTTCGCCGCTTTGAGCTGGTTCGAGAACGTCTGGTCGGCCGGGTCGAAGTTGACCGAGACGATGAGCGCATACAGGATCGCCGCCTCCTTGTCGTCCGGGTAGCGGCTCGCGACCTGCGCCATCGCCTCCTCGAGCGCCTTTGCGCGCGTGCGGTGGTTGAGCTTGTCATGGTCCTTGTAGAAGACCGCCAGCGCGTCCACGTAGTCGCGTTCGCGCTGGGTCTTGAGACCCGTCTTGCGCGCCGTTTCGATCGACGCCTCGCCCTCGGCGAGAACCTTCGGCGACAGCGGGATCGGCCAGGTGAAGGGGTTGTCGAGCACGCCGAGCGCGCGCAGCCAGTGCGTCATGCCGCAGCTCGGATCTGCCGCGGTCGCACGGTCGAGCGGCGCCCGGTATTGCTCCCAGGCGAACGAGTGGTAGTACGCCATCGCGACGTCGAACTCCTTCTGCGCGGCGGCATTGCACGACACGGGGAAGTGGACCTTGCCGAGCTTGGCGGGAGCGCCGCTGACCTCGTGTGCCCCGGCCGGGGCGGTCGTACCAAGACCGACGAGCAGTGCTGCGATGGATGCGGCGAGAAACGTGCGCTTGATTCTCATTGGTCGAGCCCTCAAGATGTTGGCCCGCGCGTCCTGTCCGCGCCGGCCTGCACACTGCGGAAAGAAAGCGTTCACAGGGATTGGCCCAGCAGACCGAAGGCGGTGCTTCCCTGACCGCTATTGCGGCCGTGGCTCGCCGCGCACCGCCACGACCTCGAGATACTCGCTCGGCAGCACGAGCGTCCCGTCCTTGGCGCGGTTGTGGCGAGCCATCAGACCCTCGATGTCTTCGGTGAGCGCCTTCCGCTTCTCCGCATCGAGCGCGCCGAACGCCTTGTGCAACGGCCCGTACCAGGTGCGGAACACCTCGAGCCAGTGCGCCGGTGAGCGATACCGGAACACGTAGTCGCGCGGCTGCGCGTCGATCGATGCCACGCTTCCGGCGAACAGCTCTGCGAGTCGCACCTGGGTGCCCCACAGCGCTGGCGATTTGATCCCAGCCGGCGGCGGAAGGTACTTGCCGAGCGTCTTGAAGAGCTGGCCGATGAAGCTCTCGGGCGTCCAGTTCGCGAGCCCGATTCGCCCGCCCGGACGGCACACGCGCACGAGCTCGGCCGCGGCGCGCTCCTGGTTCGGTGTGAACATCACCCCGAAAGTGGAGAGCACGACGTCGAACGACGCGTCGGCGAACGGCAGCTTTTCGGCGTCTGCCTCGCGGAGCTCGATCTCCAGGCGGTCGGCCCGGGCCCGCTCGCGCGCGCGCTCGAGCAGCGTCGGCACGTAATCGCTGGCGACCACTTGGCAGAAGCGTCGCGCCGCAGCGAGTGACGCATTGCCGTTGCCTGCCGCGACATCGAGGACGCGGCTGCCGGCGCGAAGATCCACTGCCTCGCACAGCGACTCGCCGACGATCTGGAGCCGCGTGCCGATCTCGGCGTAGTCGCCCGAGGCCCAGGCGACCTGCTGGCGCGCCTTGACGGCCTCGAAGTCGGGTGCCGGCGGCGCTGCGGTGTTCTGAATTGCCTGTTGCATGGAATGGCTCCTCGGGTCGTCGCTGCGTTCAGGCCGCGGGCTTGATGTTCTGATTCACGCGGAAGAGGTTCTGCGGGTCGTACTTGCGCTTCACCTGCGCGAGTCGGCCGTAGTTGTCGCCGTAGGTCGCCTGGACCCGGCCGTCCGCCTCGTCGTCGTACATGAAGTTCACGTAGGCGCCTTCGAGGTTGAAGGGGTGGACCGCCTTCCAGTACCCACGTCCCCACTTCTTCAGCGCCTCGGCCTGCTTCGGCTCGGGATCGATTCCGGCGATGACCATGGACCAGGTCGCATCGCGCGTTGCCCACGCGGTCGCGTCCTTTGCGACGCGGCGCACCGCGCCGTCGATGGGGTAGAGATGCATCAGGCAAAGGGCGCTCGGCGCCTCCGCGGCCTGCCGGATGTGGGCATCGATCGCCTCGTCCGGCAGGGACTTCACGAAGTCACCCTTCCAGTACCACTGCAGGCCCTTCGGAAAGAACGGGTCGAACATCGAATTGATCGCCGGGAACGGCATCGGCCCCATCCAGTTAAAGATCGGTGGCGGGACCGCTTTGAGGAGCGGCGCGATCGCCTTCTCGCCGTCGGCCACCGGGCCGTTGAAGCACGAGATGACGGCGCACGCGCGCTGGCCCCAGTGCTCCTTCGGGAACGGGTCCATCGGCGGCACGGTCTTCAGTCCGACGAAGGTTCCCAGCTCCTCGGGCGCGGTCGGCAGGAATTCGCGGTATGCGCGCATCACCGCTTTCGCGTCCTTCGCCAGCCAGAAGACCGGGCCCGCGTAGACCATGCTGACCGGGTGTGCCTGGAACAGGAAGCTCGTGACGACGCCGAAATTCCCGCCGCCGCCGCGCAGGCCCCAGAAGAGCTCGGCGTTCTTTTCCCTGCTCGCGGTCACGAAGTTGCCGTTGGCGAGCACCACGTCCGCTTCGATCAGGTTGTCAATCGTGAGCCCGTACTTGCGCGTGAGGTAACCGGTGCCGCCACCGAGCGTGAGGCCGGCGACGCCCGTGGTCGAGACGATGCCGAAGGGCACCGCGAGCCCGAACGCGTGCGTGGCATGATCCACGTCGCCCGAGGTGCAGCCGGCGTCGACCCGGACCGTCCGGTTCGTCGGGTCGACCCGTACGCTCTTCATCTGCGAAAGATCGATCACCAGGCCGTCGTTGCAGCTGCTGAGCCCCGGTCCGCTGTGGCCGCCGCCGCGGATCGCGACGAGCAGCCCCTGCTCGCGGCCGAAGTTCACCGCGGCGATGACGTCGGCGGCGTCGACGCAGCGCGCGATGAACCGCGGCCGCTTGTCGATCATGCCGTTGTAGAGTGCGCGGGCATCGTCATAGTCGGCGTTGCCGGGCTGGATGAGCTTGCCGCGCAGGGCGGCGCGGAACGCCTGAATCGCCTGATCGTTGGGCATGGTTACCTCCTTGGTGTGGTGCGATCGTAGGGGGCGCGATGCCCCTGGCGCATCGACAAGGCTGATCATTTGCGCCGCCGCCGCGCCCGGCCGGCGGCCTAGTCAAACCTGACTATTGACGCGGGGGGCGATCCAGGCGGAAATAGCGTCGCGCCACCCCTCGACCGACGGAGGACGCCGATGCCCCTGTTCGTCATCGAACGCCAATTCGCCGAGCAGCTGAACCTCACTCGTGAGGACGCCGCCGCGGTAAAGGTCGTCAACGACGACGTCGGCGTGCAGTGGCTCTTCTCGTTCCTGAGTGCGGACAAGAAGAAGACCTACTGCCTCTACGAGGCGCCAAGTGCCGCGGCGATCCGCGAGGCCGCGCGGCGCGCGAACATCCCGGCCGACGTAATCGTGGAGGTGACCGAGCTCCGGCCGGAGGCGTTCGCTTAGGACTGCTTCCCAACCAGGGCGTGCTTGACGGCGAACGCAGCGGCCTCGGTCCGGTTGGCGGTGTTGGTCTTGGTGAGAATGCTGCGCACGTGGTTCGCCACGGTGTTGTGGCTGACGTAGAGCGCCTCGGCGATCTCGCGGTTTCCGCGACCGGACGCGACGAGGCGCAGTACCTCCACTTCGCGAAAGCTCAAGCCTGCCGGGTAGCGCGCCCGCCCTGGAGCGCCGGCCGCTTTCTCCCGTAGCGCGGCCGCGCGTTCGGCGAGCGCCGCCATCCCGATCCCCCGCGCGATGGCGAGCGCATCGTCGAGGAGCGCGACCGCCCGGTCGCGATCTCCGTTTGCGCTCCGCGCGAGCAGCATCGCCGCGTACTGGTGCTGCGTGTGAGCGAGCCAGGGCCGACCGCCCTGGCGGGCGTTCATTGCGAGCGCCGCCTCGAAGTGACGCTCCGCGTCGGGCCAGCGCTTCATCGTCGCCGCGAGCATCCCCAGGTGGCGCGACGCGGCGCCGAAGCACGCGACGTTCGGCGGTGCGATGAGATTGCGGCCCTCGAACGGCAGGAGCCGAGCGTAGAGGAGGACGGCGCGCTCGGCGTCGCCGAGAAAGGTGCAGACCTCGGCGAGATAGGTCATGCTGGTCGCCCAGCGGGCGTCCTTCGGAATGCGCTCGAAGCGGTCCGCAATGACCGCCTCGAACTCGGCGCGCGCCTCGGCGACGAGCCCGAGCTCGCAGTAAATGACGGCGAGTCCCGGCCGCCACGTCGCCGCTGCAGCAGTGTGCTTGACGAAGTGGGCGACCACCGGCGCGAGCTCCACGAGGCGTCCCTGCTCACGTCGCACGCTGAACATCTGCAGGCCGTAGACGCCCTCGGCGTCGAGTCCCGGCATCCGGCCGCCGAGCTCGAGCGCTTCCTGCGCGAGACGATCCGACTCCTCGAGGCGGCCCTCGAAGAGGGCCATCATCGCGCGCGAGGAGACGCCGATGTACCGGTAGAAGGGCTGGCGCACCTCTTCGGCGAGCTTCGTGTACGCCTCGAACTCGTGTGCCCGCGCGTTGAGGTCCCCGAGTTCCATGAGGTCGAAGAGTCGCCAGCTCGCCGCCTCGAGCACTCGCTCCCGGTCACCGATGCGCTCGGCGAGATGCTCCGCCTCGCGCGCGACCTCCACTCGGGCGGCGAAATCCTGCGGCAGCCAGCGCGCGGTCGCGACCGACCGCAGCGCGGCGGCGATAGTCGCAGGGTCGCCGAGGCGGCGCGCCATCGCAATCGCCCGCGCGTGCACCTCCATCGCCTCTTCGAACGCGCCGCTGAAGACGAGCGCTCGCGTGAGCGAGCTCAGCACGTGCGCCCGGAGATTGCTGTCCTCGTCCGCGAGCCCGGCGAGCGCTTCGCGCAGCAGGCGGGCCGCAGCGTCGCCCGGGATGCCCGGCCGCCAGGTCGCTTCCTCGAAGGCGAGCGCCGCGTGCGCGAACTCCTCCGACACGCCGAGCGCCTTTGCGCTCGCTGCCGCGTGCTGGAGCACCTCCGCCGCCTGCAGGTTCTCGCCGGTCTTGACGAGCGCCTGGCCGAGGACGATCAGGAGCCGGCAGCGCCGCGCGAGGTCGCAGCCGCTCCCCCTTGCGTCGAGCGCCTGCAGCGCAAGCCGGCAGTAGCGGGCGGCCTCCTCGTAGGCGAAGAGCTGATCGGCGCGCTCGGCTGCGCGCTGGGCGTAGTCCGCCGCCTTGCGGGGATCCCCGCCCGGCAGCGCAGCGCAATAGTGGTGGGCCAGGGCGGCGAGGCTCGACATCGGGTCGCGGCCCTGCAGCGTCTCGAGCGCCGAGCCGATGCGCAGGTGCAGGCGCGCGCGCCGGGTCGGCGGGATCTCGTCGTACAGCGTTTCGCGCACGAGCGCGTGGCTGAACTGGAAGCAGCCCGGCTCGGACGCCGGCTCGATTACCGCGGCGGCCAGCGCCTCCTCGAGCGCGGCGGACAGCGTGTCCTCGGCGCCGCCGTCGATCTGCGCAAGGACCTCGGCGCTGAAAGTGCGCCCGATCGCAGCCGCGTTTGCGAGCACCGCATTGCAGGCGGGCGACAAGCGATTCAGGCGCGTGCCGATCACCTCCTTCACGCCTTCGGGGATGCGCCGGAGCACCTGCCCGAGGCCGGCGCGCGCGGCAGCCGCCGCCGCGTCGAGAACGCCCTCCTGCATGAGGAACCGCGCGATCTCGCCGAGGAAGAGCGGATTGCCCTCGGTCTGGCCGTGTACCGCGGCGGCGAGATCCGGGGGGACGGCGCGCCCGGCGGCGGCGGTCATGAAGCGACTCGCCTCGCCGAGACTGAGGCCGGCGAGACGGACGCGCTGGAAGCGGGGATCGCGGGCGAGTTCGCCGAGCGTGTTCGAGAGCGGGTGGCGGCGCGAGAGTTCGATGTCACGGTAGGTCCCGAGCACGAGGAGCCGGGCGCCACTGATGGTCTGCGCGAGGAACTCGAGGAGGCGGAGCGTAGGAGCGTCCGCCCAGTGCAGGTTGTCGAGGACAAGGAGGTGCGGGGCGTCCGCCGCGACTCGCCGCCAGAAGCCGGCGATCGCATCGAACAGGCGAAACCGCGCCTGCGTCGCATCGGTCGGTCGTTCGACCGGCGCGAGGTCGGGCAGCCGTTGGGCGAGCTCCGGAAGGATCTCGGCGAGATCACTCCCGCCTGCGCCAAGCAGCGTGCGCAGCCGCCCCTCGCCGCCGGCTTCCGCGCACGAGCGGATCAGTTGCAGCCACGGCCAGAACGGCGGCGCGCCCGGCTCCTCGTAGCAGCGGCCCCAGAGCACGCGGACGTCACGGTGCTCGGCGTAGCGGGCGAGCATCTGCGCGGTGCGGGTCTTGCCGATGCCGGGCTCGCCGGAGAGCATCAGGATCCGGCCGGCGCCGCCGAGCGCTTGATCCAGCGCGGTGCCGAGCGCGGCGAGTTCCCGCTCGCGGCCGACGAACACCTCGCCGCCCCCTGCCGACGGGGGGCGCACCGCGTCGGCGACCGCGCTGCGCAGCGACGTGCCGCAGGCATCGCAGAACGCCGCGTCGGCGCGGTTCGCCCTACCGCACTTCGGGCATGCTGCGTTCGGGTCGCCCATTCGGTACCCTGTGCCGCGGATCGGCCGGACGTTCGAGGCGAACATGCTAGCGCTCTATGGCGCGAGCGTCACCCGTGGCGGTTTGACCGCGACGAGCCGCGGCGTCAAGAACTGGCGCCGGAACCAGCGCTGGATCGCCACCGCCTCGGCCTCCGACCATTCGATAGTGAAGCGGTCGCCGAGGTAGCGCGCCTGGATGTAGTGCACCAGCTCGTGCGCGAGCGAATCGTCGAGCGTGTAACCGTACCGTTTGTACAGCCGCGCCTCGTCGATCAGGTAGACCTCGTTGGTGGCGGTGGCGTACATGGTCGTGAAGACCTCGGGGCGGAAGCCCCACTGGCGCTCGGCGGCCGCCTGCAGGCGTTCGAGCGGGGTGCGGCTTTCGAGCCGGATCACTGGCGGCGGGACGTCGGGCCGGAGGGTGACGCCCATGCGATTGGCGACCGCCTCCAGGATGAATTGCGGGTCGTACTGAAGCTCGGCGACCGCACGGGGCGCGGCGGCGACAGCCGGCACTGCCGTCCGCCCGACCGGGTCCGGCGCATCCGCCGTTGCGGCGATGAGCGACACGGCAGCAAGCACAACGATCGTTCTGAGCGAGCGGCTCATGATGTCCTCCTGGTCTTGCGAGCGCGGACTGGCCTGCCTCGCGCTCCATTCAAGGACCGCCGACGAGAACTATCCAGAGGCGGTAGTCCCGCGCGCGACGCGGGAGCGGGAGAAATCCGGGACGGTCGTCCCGGGTCAGTGTTGGATGTCGAGCGGCGAGGCGGCGAACCCGGCTTCGCGCGCGCGCACGATCGCCTGCGCGCGCGTAGGTACGCCGAGCTTGTCGAAGATGCGCGAGACGTTGTTGCGCACGGTCTTCTCCGACAACTCGAGCCGCGCGCCGATCTGCGCGTTGTCGAGGCCGTGTGCGACGAGCTCGAGGATCTCGCGCTCGCGGGCGGTCAGATCGGCGAACGCGGGCCCGCCGGGACCTCCGCTGGCGCCCGGGCGCAGGAATTCGTGCAGCGCGCCAAACGCCTCCGCAAATGCGGGCTCGCCCTCGAGCAGCACGTGATTGCGGCCCTCGACCGGGACGAAACGCGCGCCCGGAATCAGGCGCGCCACAATGCGCCCTTCTTCGAAGGGGACACGGGCATCGTCCCGGACGTGCAGCACCAGCGTCGGGCAACGGACCTGCACGGCGAGATCGGTCACGTCGATCGAACCGAATGAAGCGATGAGCCGCGCCGCGGTCGCGGGCGTCGCGCACGTTCGCTCCTGCTCGTTGAACCACGCGGCTTGCTGCGGCGTGGCGTCCGGGATGAAGATCGACGTGAACATCTGCCGGTACGCCGGGTTCTGGAGCCCCCAACCCAGCTCGACGAGCTCGAGCATCGCGCGCGCGGCGCGCACCTGTTCCGGACTCGGGTTCCGCTTCATCGGCCCCCGTGCGTAGCCACCGTAGATCACGAGGTGGGTCACGCGCTCGGGATGCCGTGCCGCGTAGGCGATCGCCGCGGCGGATCCCTGCGAGGTGCCAAAGAGCGCAAACCGGTCGAGGCGGGCCGCGTCCACCACCGCCGTCAGGTCGTCGATGCTGCGCTCGAACGAGAAGTCGGTCGAGTCGCGGTCCGAGAGGCCGCACCCGCGCCCGTCGTAGCGGACGAGCCGGTTGTGACGACCGAGCTCGACAAGCCACGGGCGCCATACCGGGCTCCTCAAGTCGAACTCGAGGTGGGTGAGAAAGTGCGGGCCCCAGACAAGCGGCCGACCCGCTCCCAGCGTCGCGTAGGCGATGCGCGCACCGTCGCTCGACGTGCAGAAGCGGATCGCCTGCCTCAGCTCGCTCATCGGGCGCCCCCCGGGAACGGACCGCGTCGGACTATACGCCCGACGCGCGGGCCCTGCCTCTCCGGTTTGGCCGCTGCACTATCATCCGGCAGCGTCTGACTAGGTATGGCCAGCACCGTCGTACACGCTCCCGTTGCTGGCGCGAGGCCTCGCCTCGTTGCCCTGCCCCCGCTCGCGCTCTACGTGCACCTCCCCTGGTGCGTGCGCAAGTGCCCGTACTGCGACTTCAACTCGCACGAGGCGCGCGGCGCGCTGCCCGAGGACGAGTACGTCGACGCGCTGATCGTCGACCTGGAGTCGGTGCTGCCGTCGGTCTGGGGCCGACGCGTGCACAGCATCTTCTTCGGCGGCGGGACGCCAAGCCTGTTCTCCGCGCGCTCGATCGACCTTCTGCTCGCAGCGATCCGCGCGCGCCTGCCGCTCGAGCCTGACGCGGAGATCACGCTCGAGGCGAACCCCGGCACGTTCGAGGCGGACAAGTTCCGCGACTTCCGCGCGGCCGGCGTGAACCGGCTCTCGATCGGGATCCAGAGCTTCGACCCGAAGCATCTTGCCGCGCTCGGCCGCATCCACGACGAGCGCGAGGCGCACCGCGCGATAGAGATCGCGCAAGCGCACTTCGAGAACTTCAACCTCGACCTGATGTACGCACTGCCCGAGCAGACGCTCGCGGAGGCCGAACGGGACGTCGACGGCGCGCTCGCGGCCGGCGCGCCGCATCTTTCCTTCTATCACCTGACGATCGAGCCGAACACCGTGTTCTTCACGCGGCCGCCGCGGCTGCCGGACGAAGAAGCGTCGGCCGAGATCGGTGACATGGTCGAGCGGCGACTGGCCGAGGCCGGGTACGAGCACTACGAGACCTCCGCATACGCGCGCCCTGGCAGGGCGTGCCGGCACAATCTGAGCTACTGGAGGTTCGGTGATTACCTCGGCATCGGTGCCGGCGCGCACGCGAAGGTCTCGTTCCCGGACCGGATCGTGCGCGAGGTGCGCGCACGCACGCCCGCCGAGTACATGCGCCGGGTCGCCTTGGGGGACCAGGTGGTGGAACGCCGCGAGCTCGGCCGGGCCGACCTGCCGGTCGAGTTCATGATGAACACGCTCCGGCTCGCCGAGGGCTTCCCGGTCGCGATGTTCTCGGAGCGAACGGGAATGCCGATCACCGCGGCCGAGCGTGCGCTCGCGCAAGCCGAGGCGCGCGGCCTGCTCGAGCGCGACCACGCGCGCATCCGGCCGACCGCGCTCGGCTGCCGCTATCTCAACGATCTGCTCGGATTGTTCCTGCCCGAACCGGAAGGGGAGAAGACGTGAAAGCGACGCTACGCGGCATCAAGGCGCTGACGTTCGATGTGTTCGGAACGGTCGTCGACTGGCGCGGCTCGCTGATCGAGGAAGGGAGGCGCCTCTCACGGCGCAAGAAGATCAAGGCCGATTGGGCCGAGTTTGCCGACGCCTGGCGCGGCGGCTACCGGCCCGCGATGGACCGCGTGCGCCGAGGCGAGCTCGCGTGGACGAACATCGACGGCCTCCACCGCATCATCCTCGACGGGCTGCTCCCCCGCTTCGGCCTCGATGGGCTCACCGAGGCGGAGAAGGACCATCTCAACAGGGCCTGGCACCGGCTGACCCCGTGGAAGGAAGCGGCGGCCGGCCTCAAGCGGCTGAAGAAGAAATACGTGATCGCGACGCTCTCGAACGGCAATGTCGCGCTCCTCACCAACATGGCCAAGCACGGCGGCCTGCCGTGGGACTGCGTCCTCTCGGCGGAGCTGTTCGGGCACTACAAGCCCGACCCGGAGTCCTACCAGGGCGCCGCGCGGCTGCTCGGCCTGCGGCCGGACGAGGTGCTGATGGTCGCCGCGCACAAGGACGACCTCGACGGCGCGGCGCGTGCGGGCCTGCGCACGGCGTTCGTGACCCGGCCGCTCGAGTTCGGCGACGCGGCGAAGAAGGATCTGACGTTCGAGCCGCGCTTCGACGTCAACGCCAGAGACTTCGTGGACCTGGCGCGGAAACTGGGCTGCTAGGCCCAGTCGCGCGGCACGAGGAACACTTCGTACAGCTTCGCTTCGGGCGTCCCCGGCGCCGGCTTCCAGTCGTAGCGCCACTTCACCACCGGCGGCAGCGACATCAGGATCGATTCGGTCCGTCCGCCCGACTGCAGGCCGAACAGCGTGCCGCGGTCGTATACGAGGTTGAACTCGACGTAGCGGCCGCGGCGATAGGCCTGAAAGTCGCGCTCGCGTTCGCCGTAGGGCAGGCTGCGCCGCCGCTCGACGATCGGCCGGTACGCCTCGACGAAGTGGTCGCCGACGCTGCGCGTGAGCGCGAAGCACGTGTCGAAGTCCGGCGTGTTGAGGTCGTCGAAGAAGATCCCGCCGACGCCGCGCGGCTCATTGCGGTGCTTGAGATAGAAGTACCGGTCGCACCAGTCCTTGTACCGCGGGTGGAAGTCCGCCCCGAACGGGGCGAGCGCCGCCTTGCACGCGCGGTGGAAGTGCGCCGCGTCCTCCTCGAACCCGTAGTACGGCGTGAGGTCCATTCCGCCGCCGAACCACCAGACGGGCTCGGCGCCTGCCTTCGTCGCGACGAACGAGCGCACGTTCATGTGCACCGTCGGCACGTAGGGATTGCGCGGATGGAGGACGAGCGACACGCCCATCGCCTCGAACGCGCGCCCGGCGAGCTCCGGGCGGCCGGCGCTCGCCGAGGGCGGCAGGTTCGCGCCCGTGACGTGCGAGAAGTTGACGCCGCCGCGCTCGAACAGCGCGCCGTCCTCGATCAGCCGGCTCACCCCGCCGCCGCCCTCGGGACGCGTCCAGGCGTCGCGGCGGAACGTGCCGCCGTCGAGGTCTTCCAGCGCCCCGACGATGGCGTCCTGCAGCCCGGTGAAATAGGCCAGGACGGCGCCGACGTCCACCTGCGTCAGCCCTGGCGCGCTGCGGTCGGGCGCGAGCCGTTGCGCGCCTCGATGGCCCGGTGTCCTATGTCGCTCCGGAACTGCATGCCCTCGAAGCGGATGCCCGCGATCGCGTCGTAGGCGCGCTTCTGCGCCATGCGTACGCTGTCGCCGAGCGCGGTCACGCACAGCACGCGCCCGCCGCTCGTGACGACCTTGCCGTCGCGGAGCTCGGTGCCGGCGTGGAACACGCGGCAGTCGTCGGCGGGCGCGGGCAGCCCGGTGATCTCGTCGCCCTTGCGCGGGGCGTCGGGATAGTTCGCCGCCGCGATCACGACGCCGAGTGCGGCGCGGCGGTCCCATTGCGCATCGACGGTTTCGAGCCTTCCGTCCACTGCGCGGTCGAGGAGCTCGAAGAGGTCGCTCTTGAGGCGCACCAGGATCGGCTGGGTCTCGGGATCGCCCAGCCGGCAGTTGAACTCGAGCACCTTCGGATTGCCTGCGGCGTCGATCATCAGGCCCGCATACAGGAAACCCGAGTAGGGGATGCCGTCTTTGGCCATCCCCTTGATCGTCGGCGTCACGATCTCGCGCACGACGCGCGCGTGCAGCGCGGGCGTGACGACCGGCGCCGGCGAGTACGCACCCATGCCGCCGGTGTTCGGCCCCTGGTCGCCGTCCTTCAGGCGCTTGTGATCCTGGCTGGTGGCAAGCGTGAGGACGTGCTCGCCGTCGCACATCACGATGAAGCTCGCCTCCTCGCCGGCGAGAAACTCCTCGACCACCACGCGCGCGCCCGCCTCGCCCATCCGGTTCTCGACGAGCATCGCGTCGATCGCGGCGTGCGCCTCGTCCTTCGTCGCCGCGACGACGACGCCCTTTCCGGCCGCGAGCCCGTCCGCCTTGACAACGATCGGCGCCGCGCGTGCGTCCACGTACCGGTGCGCGGCCGCCGCATCGCTGAAGCTCTCGTAGGCGCCGGTCGGGATGCCGTGGCGCACGAGAAAGCGCTTGGCGAATTCCTTCGAGCTCTCGAGCTGCGCGGCGGCGCGGGTCGGACCGAAGATGCGCAGGCCGCGCGAGCGGAAGAGATCGACGACGCCGGCGGCGAGCGGTGCCTCGGGGCCGACGACGGTGAGCTGCACCTGCTCGCGCGCGGCGAAATCGGCGAGCGCGCCGAGGTCGGTGATCGGGACGTTCTCCACGCCGGGCTCGCGTGCGGTGCCGCCGTTGCCCGGCGCGACGAACACCTTCTGCACGCGCGGGGCGGCGGCGAGCTTCCAGGCGAGCGCGTGCTCGCGGCCTCCGGCGCCGATCACGAGAAGCTTCATCGCGGACCTAGTGGCGGAAGTGCCGCACGCCGGTGAACACCATTGCGAGACCGCGCTCGTCGGCCGCGGCGATGACCTCGTCGTCGCGCATGCTGCCGCCCGGCTGGATCACGGCCTTCGCACCCGCGTCCGCCACGACGTCGAGCCCGTCCCGGAAAGGGAAGAACGCGTCGGACGCGACCACCGAGCCCGCGAGCGAGAGGCCGGCGTTCTGCGCCTTGATCGACGCGATGCGCGCGCTGTCCACGCGGCTCATCTGGCCTGCGCCGACGCCGAGCGTCATGCCGTCGCCGCAGAACACGATCGCGTTCGACTTCACGTACTTCGCCACGCGCCACGCGAACAGCAGATCGCGCAGCTCCTGCGCGGTCGGCCGGCGCTTCGTCACGACCTTCAGCTCGCCGGCGCCGACGTTGCGGGCATCGGGCGACTGCACGAGCAGGCCCCCGCCGACGCGCTTGAAGTCGTAGCGCTGCACTTCGGTGCCCGGCGGCACGACCAGCACGCGCACGTTGGCCTTCTCGGCGAGCGCTGCGCGCGCCGCCGCATCGAACTCGGGCGCGATGACGACCTCGACAAACTGCTTCGCCACTGCCTCCGCGGTCGCTCCGTCGAGCGGCCGGTTGAACGCGATGATCCCGCCGAACGCGGAGGTGGGGTCGGTCTTGAACGCGCGGGAATATGCCGCGAGGCAAGTGTCGGCCTCGGCGACGCCGCACGGGTTGGCGTGCTTGATGATCACGCAGGCGGGGCGCTCGAACGTCTTCACGCATTCCCACGCCGCGTCGGCGTCGGCGATGTTGTTGTACGAGAGCTCCTTGCCCTGGACTTGGGCGTAACGCGCGAGGCTGCCGGCCGCCGGATCGGCGTCGCGGTAGAACGCCGCCGCCTGGTGCGGGTTCTCGCCGTAGCGCATGGCTTGCGCCTTCTGCCACTGCAGGGTGAGTTTCTCGGGGAAGAGCGTCGGTCGCGCCTCGCCGTCGAGCGCGGTCAGGTAGTTCGCGATGCCAGCGTCGTAGCCGGCGGTGTGCGCAAACGCCTTCTTCGCAAGCGCGAGCCGCGTCGCGGCGCTCACGCAGCCATCGTTCGCGCGCATCTCGTCGAGGATGCAGGCGTAGTCGCCGGGGTCGGTGATCACCGCGACGCCGCCGTGGTTCTTCGCCGCCGCGCGCACCATGGTCGGCCCGCCGATGTCGATGTTCTCGACCGCCTCGTCGAACGTGCAGCCGGGCTTCGCGATCGTCTGCTGGAACGGGTACAGATTGACGACGACGAGGTCGATCGGCGCGATGCCGGCGGCCTCGATCGCCGCCATGTGCTCGGGAGAGTCGCGCCGCGCCAGCAGGCCGCCGTGCACCTTCGGGTGAAGGGTCTTCAGCCGGCCGTCCAGCATCTCCGGATAGCCGGTGTACGCGGCGACCTCGGTCACCTTCGCGCCACTCGCCGCCAGCAGCTTTGCGGTCCCCCCGGTGGAGAGGATCGCGACGCCGAAGTCGCCGAGCCCGCGCGCGAGCTCGGCGAGGCCGGTCTTGTCGGAGACGCTGATCAGCGCCTGCCTGATCCTGATCTTGTCCATGTGCGCGGTTCGAACGGGATTGAATGCACCCGCCGCGCGCGGCGCGACGGCCCTTCTCCCTTCCTCCCCTCGCCCTAGGGCTTGATCTTGTGCTCGTTGATCTTCTTGCGCAGCGTGTTGCGGTTGATGCCGAGCATCTGGGCGGCGATGGTCTGGTTCCCCTCGGCCTTGTCCAGCACCGCCTCGAGCATCGGCTTCTCGACGTTCTTCAGGACCATGTCGTAGATCGCCCGCGGCTTTGCGCCGTCGAGATCCCGGAAATAACGGTCCAGCGATTTGCGCACGGATTCGGCGATTTCTCCCGTGGTCTGCTTCATGCCGCCAGCTCCTCTTTTTCGTCGCAGCGCGGTCGTTGTTGTTGTTGCGCCAGTTCCTCGAAGTACCGGTCCACCGCCGCGAGCTGCGCCTCGCAGGTCTCGAGCCCGTTGAACGTCCGACGGAACGCGTCGGCGCCGGGCAGCGCGCGGGTGTACCAGGCAGCGTGCTTGCGCGCGACCCTCAGGCCGGTCTCGCGCCCGTAGAAAACGTACAGCTCGTGGAGGTGCTCGACGAGCACCTCCCGGATCTCCGCCGCGCGCGGCGCGGGAAGCTCGCGCCCGGTCGCAAGAAAGTGCTCGACCTCGCCGAAGAGCCATGGGCGACCCAGCGCGGCGCGGCCGATCATGACGCCGTCGGCCCCGGTCGCGTCGATCACCGCTCGCGCCTGGCGCGGGGTCGCGATGTCCCCGTTGGCGACGACGGGCAGCCGCGTCGCGGCCTTCACGGCGCGAATCGTTTCGTACTCGACCGCGCCTGCGAACCCGCAGGCGCGCGTGCGACCGTGAAGCGCCAGCATCCGGACGCCGCTCTGCTCGGCGATCGCGGCGATGCGCAGCGCGTTCCGGTGCTCGGCATCCCACCCGGTCCGGAACTTGAGCGTGACCGGAACGTCGACCGCCTGCACGACCCCTTCCAGGATCCGCGCGACCAGCGGCTCGTCGCGCAGCAGCGCCGAGCCCGCGGCGACGTTGCACACCTTCTTCGCCGGGCAGCCCATGTTGATGTCGACGATCTGCGCTCCCTCGTCGACGCTCGCGCGAGCGGCCGCCGCCATGGCTGCCGGATCGGCGCCTGCGATCTGGACGGCGACCGGCTCGTGCTCGCCCGCATGGTCGCGCCGGCGCTGGCTCTTCACCGTGCCGCGCAACCGGGGATTCGACGCGGTCATCTCCGACACGGCGAGGCCGGCGCCGAAGCGCCGCGCGAGCTTGCGGAACGGCCGGTCGGTCACGCCAGCCATCGGCGCGACGAAAACATTGTTCCGCAGCACGTGAGTGCCGATCCGCATGGCGTGCAACAAGGGGGAGATCGATCGAGAGGAGCGCGATTCTACCCTCAAAGTTTTTGCGCGGGGAACGAAAATGTCACTCAAGTGATTCGCGCCGCTGATTGCGCGGCGCTGCGCACCGGCATCGCGCGATGCAGGTGCGCGTTGCGCGTCTCGGTGCGCGCGTGCGCGCTTGCGGCGGAGAAAAATTTTAGTTGCGGCCGGGGGTTCCGCGCACTTTGCGAGTTGCCCTCGAACTTCGGCGCGGAAGTGCTCGGAGCGATGGCGCTCCGCGCGGGGCCCGGATGCTACGGCAGGCCGCGGGCGCCGAGCATCATGCGCCGCGCGAGCAAGCGACGTGCCGGCGGAAGGAGGTCGAGGGCCGCAAGCCCGATGCCGCGCGCGAGGCGCAACGGCGGATCGTCGTTCGAGAAGACCCGGACAAGAAAGTCGGTCACCCCGATCGACGCGTAGCGGTCGACGCGCCGCGCCGCCGCGAACCCGGCGACGAACTCGGCGTCACCGACCCGCGCCGGATCCGTGCGTGCGACCCGGTCCGCGAGCTCCGCGGCGTCGCGCAATCCGAGGTTGAGTCCCTGGCCGGCGACCGGATGGAGCGTTTGCGCGGCATTTCCCACTGCCACGGTGCGCGGCCCGGCGCTCGCGGAGCGCCTGAACCAGAGTCGCAGAGGATGGCTCGCGCGTGGGCCAGCCGCGACGAAGCGTCCTAGACGCTTGCCGAACCGTTCCCGGAGCCGGGCGCAGAAGCCCTCGTCGGGCAGCTCCGCGAGCCTGGCCGCCTCGGACGTGCCCACCGTCCAGACGAGCGCGTATAGATAGTGTGCGTCGCCCGATGTCCCGCCGAAGGGGAGGAGCGCAAGCGGGCCTTCCGGCGTGAAGCGCTCCCAGGCCCGGCCGGGGTAGGCGCGCTCGGTGCGGACGATCGCGACGATGGCCGTCTGGCCGTAGTCCCGGAGCGCCAGGTCGTCGCCGGCGAACTGCCCGCCGTCGGCCAGCACGAGCAGCCGCGCCGCGATCTGCCGCGCGCCGCCTTCCCCTTCGATCGAAACGGCGACGCGCTCGCCGAGGTCCTGCCAGGAGGAAACGCGACCCGGGAGGCGCTCGGATGCAGCCGCCTCCAGCAGCGTCGCGGCGACTTGCGAAACGTCGGTGACGTAGCCGAGCGCGGGCAGCGCGTGGTCCTGGGACCGCATGAGCGTTCGTCCGAATCCGCCGGCCTGAGACACGTGGATCGACTCGATCGGCGTCGACCGGATGCGCTCGAACGCGCCGACGCGCTCCAGCACGAGCCGGCTGCCGTGCGACAGCGCCACGGGGCGGAGCGGACCTTCGGGCTTCGCACGCGGCTCGACCAGCACGACCGATCGGGCGCTCCCGCGCAGCGCGAGCACAAGGGTGGCGCCGACCGGCCCGCCGCCGGCGACCACGACGTCAACCGTTTCAGGCCCGGCGCGCATCGCGCATCAGGGCCTCGATGTCGTCGACGCGCTTGGGCGCCTCGGCGGTGACGATCTCGCAGCCCGATGCCGTGACGAGCGCGTCGTCCTCGATGCGTACGCCGACGTTCCAGAAACGCTCGGGCACCCCGTCCGCCGGGCGCACGTAGCAGCCCGGCTCCACCGTCAGCGTCATGCCCGGGGCGAGGCGCTTCCAATCGCCGCCCGACTTGTAGTCGCCGGCGTCGTGCACGTCGAGCCCGAGCCAGTGCCCGGTGCGATGCATGTAGTACTGCTTGTACAGCTCCTTCTCGAGCACCTCGTCGAGCGTGCCCGAGCACAGCCCGAGGTCGATGAACCCCTGGGCGAGCACCTTCACCGCGGCGTCGTGCGGCGCGTTCCATCCGCTTCCGGGGCGCACCTCCGCGATCGCGGCCGTCTGTGCGGCGAGGACGAGTTCGTAGATGTCGCGCTGCGGACCGCTGAAGGTGCCGTTCACCGGAAAGGTGCGCGTGATGTCCGACGCGTAGCCGTCGAGCTCGCACCCGGCGTCGATCAGGAGCAGGTCGCCGTCGGCGAGCCGCTTCGAGTTGTCGCGATAGTGCAGCACGCAGGCGTTCGCGCCTCCCGCGACGATCGGCCAGTACGCGGGGAACTGCGCGCCGTGGCGGCGGAACTCGTATAGGAGCTCGGCCTCGACCTCGTACTCCATTGCGCCGGGACGCGTCGCGCGCATCGCGCGGACGTGCGCGCCCGCGGAGATCGACGCCGCCCGGCGCATGGTCGCGATCTCGTGCACGTCCTTCACCAGCCGCATCTCGTCCAGCGCCGCGCGCACGTCGCGGATCTCGGCCGGCGCGGCGACGCCGGTGCGCGCGAGCGCGCGCACCTCGTTGAGCCAGCGCATGCAACGCGCGTCCCACGCCGGGTCGAGCCCGGGCGCATAGAAGAGCGCGGGCTGGTTGGCGAGGAGCTTGGGCACGGCCTCGTCGAGGGCGGCGAATGCGTGCGCGTCGTCGAAGCCGAACGCCTCGCGCGCGGCCGTCGGCCCGTAGCGGAACCCCTCCCACAGCTCGCGCTCGGGGTGCTTCTCGCGGCAGAAGAGGATCGACTTCGGCTCGGCGCCCGCGATCAGCACCAGCACCGCCTCGGGTTCGGGAAATCCGGTGAGGTAGTAGAAGTAGCTGTCGAAGCGGTACGGATAGTCGCTGTCCCGGTTGCGGATGCGCTCCGGCGAGGTGGGAACGATCGCGATCCCCGCGGCCATCCTTTCGAGGAGCGCGGCACGACGGGCGCGGAACGGGGTGATGTCGGGCATCGGTTCAGCCGGGTGACGCGGAAGGGGGATTGTCCTCGCCGTCGGCACGCCGATCAAGAAGCGCCGCCCACTCGTTTGCGCGCCCGACGATTGGGTCGAGCGCGGCGGCGCGAAGCGCCCGGAGCGCGGCACGCAAGCGCGCACCGTCCTCGCCTTCGAGCTCGCGTGCGGCCGCGTCGAGGGCGTCCAGCGCCTCGCGCAGCGCGAGCGCCGAGGCGAGCGCGTTCTTCAGGCGCTCGCGGGGCCGCGGGATCCACGCGCGGTCGGCGACGAGCGCACGCAGCCGCTCGCCTGCGTCGAGCACCTGCTTGCGCAGGCGCGGGAGCGCGCCAACGTGGGGTCCGCGGAGCGCCCCGAACACCGCGATCGCGACCAGATCGAGCCAGAGCGCCTTGAGCCGCGCGACCCACGCCGCATCGAGCGCGAGCGACCGATCGACTTCTGCCGGGTCAAGCACGGTGCGAGGCGCGCAGCTCGGCGTCCAGCGCGGCGAGCCGCTCGGGCGTGCCGACGTCGACCCATCGGCCGCCGAAGCGCTCGCCCCCGACCCGCCCGGCGTCGGCCGCGCGGCGCAAGAGCGGCGCGAGCTGCGCCGTTGCGCCGGGCGCGATGCCCGCGAAGAGCGACGGGTGGTATACGCCGATGCCGCTGAACGTGAGCATCGGAACGCCGGCGTTGCGCACGCGACCGTCGACGAGGGCGAAGTCGCCGCGGGGATGGTGCGGTGGGTTCTCCACCAGCACGAGATGCGCGGCATCGTCGCTGCGCAGCGCGGCGCGCAAGGCGGCGAACGGATAGTCGGTGTGCAGGTCCGCGTTGATCGCGGCGAACGGCTCGCGACCGAGCAGCGGCAGGGCGTGCGCGATGCCGCCCGCCGTCTCGAGCGCGGTCGACTCCGGCGAGTAGCGGATGCGTACCCCGAATCGCGCGCCGTCGCCGAGCGCCGCCTCGATCCGGTGGCCGAGGTGCGCGTGATTGATGACGAGCTCGGTGAATCCGGCCTGCGCGAGACGCTCGATCAGGCGCGCGACGAGCGCGCGTCCGCCCGCCTCGAGCAGGGGCTTCGGCGTCGCGTCGGTCAGCGGGCGCATCCGCTCGCCGCGCCCGGCGGCCAGAAGCATCGCTTTCATGCCGGCTCGCGCGCCCGCTCTAGAACGTGTAACCCGCGCGCACGGCGCGTCCCTCGAGGACGTCGAGGAGCTCGAGCAGGGGCTTGAGCGCGTCGTAGCGGCGGCACACCGCGCGAATGTACGCGATGAAGCGCGGCGCATCCTCGAGGTACGCGCGCTTGCCGTCGCGGTGGGCGAGCCGCGCGAAGATGCCGGCAACCTTCAGGTGCCGCTGCAGGCCCATCCACTCGAAGTCGCGGTAGAAGGCGCCGAAGTCCGCGTCGACCGGCAGGCGCGCGCGACGCGCCTTCTCCCAGTAGCGCACCGCCCCGTCGAGCACGCGCTCCTCGTCCCAGCTGATGAATGCATCCTTGTAGAGGCACACGACGTCGTAGGCGATCGGGCCGTGGACCGCGTCCTGGAAGTCGAGGATGCCCGGATTCGCGTCGCACACCATGAGGTTGCGCGGCATGTAATCGCGGTGCACGTAGACCTTCGGCTGCGCGAGGTTCGACGCGATGACGAGCGCGAAGCTGCGATCGAGGGCCTCGCGCTGCGCCGGCGCGAGGGTCACCCCAAGGTGGCGACCGACGTACCACTCCGGAAAGAGCTCGAGCTCGCGCCGCAGCAGTGCCTCGTCGTAGGGCGGCAGCTCGCCGGGACGGGATGCGAGCTGCCACTTGACGATCGCGTCCGTCGCGTCCGCAAAGAGACGATCGGCGGTCGCCGCGTCCGCGACGCGCAGCGCCTCGAGGTAGGTGGTCGTGCCGAGATCGGACAGCAGCAGGAAGCCGCGCGCGAAGTCCTCGTCCAGCACGCGCGGCGCGTTGAGGCCCGCGTCGGCGAGCAGCCGTGCGACGTGCACGAACGGCCTGCAGTCCTCCTTCTCCGGCGGTGCGTCCATCGCGATCAGGGAGGCGGCGCCGGCGCGCGCGAACGATACCCGGAAGTAGCGGCGGAAGCTCGCGTCCGCGGATGCGGGCGCGAGGGTGAAGTCGCGGCCGGGAAGGCGCGCGGCGATCCAGCGCTCGAGCTCGGTGAGGCGATCCATTGCGCGGCGATCGGTGCGGGAGGTCGGTCGGCCGACGCGGGTCGGCGGCGTTGCCTTGCGGTGGCGGATGTGCGATTTTACGGGATGCCCCGGTGGCCGGGCTCCCCGACGCCAGCCGGCCGCGAGATCGATCCTCAAAACAAGAGCGCCCGGCCGTCAGCTCCGATGAACCACGTCGTCCCAGCGCTGGTCGCCGCCCTGCTGTGCGCGTCGGCGTGTGGCCTCGCGCACGCGCAGGCCAACGGCCTGAAGCTGCAACGCTCGCTCGGCGAGCCGGTGCCCGCGCGCGGCGAGGACGTGCCGACGTTCGTCGCGGCCGACCGCATCGAAGGTCTCGGCGGCACGGAAGTCGAGGCGATCGGCGACGCGGAGCTGCGGCGCGGCGACACCCGCTTGACCGCCGACCGCATCAAGTACTTCGCCGATACCGACGAGGTGGAGGCGACCGGCAACGTGCGGCTGCGCGTCGCGGGGGACGAGGCGACCGGCCCGCGTCTGCGCCTGCGCATCGGCGACACGACCGGGATCCTCGAGCAGCCGACGTTCCGGTTCGGCGAGCGCGCGGTGAAGGTGCGCGGCGAGCGGCGGCGCGGCCCGACGCTCACTGCCGATCCGGGGGTGCCGATGCAAGCGGAGACCCACGTGGAGACGCGTGGCACCGCGTCGGCGCTGCGCTTCGGCGGCGACGACGAGTACCGGATGACCGACGCGAGCTTCACCACGTGCAAACCGGGGCAGGACGACTGGTTCATCGAGGCGGGCGAGATCGACATCGACATGGGGCGCGAGGTCGGCACCGTGCGCGACGCTCGGCTCACCTTCATGGGGCTGAGCTCGCCGCGCGTCCCGTGGTTCGACTTCTCGCTCAACAACCAGAGGAAGAGCGGCTTCCTGCCGCCGTCCGCCGGCATCCAGAACACCACCGGCTTCGACGTCGTGCTGCCTTTCTACTGGAACATCGCGCCGAACTACGATGCGACGATCGCGCCGCGCTACATGGCCAAGCGCGGCTTGCAGTTCCTCAACCAGTTCCGCTTCCTGCAGCCTTGGGCGGCCGGTGAGCTGCGCTACGACCTCCTGCCCAGCGACCAGTCGCGCGGCGACGAGCAGCGCTACGCCTTCGCGGCGACGAGCAACCTCAACTTCGCGAACGGCTGGAGCGGGCTCGTCAACTATACCCGGGCCTCGGACGACAACTACTTTCGCGACCTCTCGGGACGGCTCGCGATCGCGACGCAGACCCAGCTCACGCAGCAGGGGCTCGTCGCGTATACGTCGCCGACCGGCCAGTGGAACGCGTTCGTCAACATGCAGCGCTTCCAGACCCTGCAGGATCCGCAGAACCCCATCCCGGTCCCGTACTTCCGCGAGCCGCAGGTCGTGTTCAACGGGCTGCGCCAGACGCTCGGCGGCCTCGATGCAGGGCTCGGGGCCGAGTACGTGAACTTCACCAACAGCGCCCTCGTGCCGACCGGCGCGCGGACCACGGCCTATCCGTACGTTTCGCTGCCGCTGGTGCGGAGCTACGGCTACGTCCTGCCCAAGGTGGGGGTGAACGCCCGCTGGTACAGCCTCGCAACGCAAGGGTCTTTCACCGAGACCGGGATCACCAGCACGCTACCGATCGCAAGCCTGGACTCCGGGCTGTTTTTCGAGCGCGACTCGAAATGGTTCGGTACGGACTTCGTCCAGACGCTCGAGCCGAGGGCGTACTACCTCTACGTGCCCTTCGAGGACCAGAACAACATTCCGGTATTCGACACGAGCACCTCGGACCTGAACTTCGGCCAGCTCTTCCAGGAGAACATCTTCGCCGGCGGCGATCGCATTGCGAATGCGAACCAGCTGTCGCTCGCGGTGACCTCGCGCCTCATCCGTCCCGCGGACGGCCAGGAACTCGTGCGCGCGGTGATCGGACAGCGCTACTACTTCACCGACCAGAAGGTTTCGGTGCCCGGCCAGCCGGTGCGGACCGACTCGCAGACACCGCTGATTCTCGGGCTCGGCGGACGGATCGCGCAGAACTGGGCGGCCGATTTCAGCCTGCAGTACAAATTCGCCGGCGGCCAGAACGTCGAGAAGATGACGGTGGGCGTACGCTACTCGCCGGCGCCCGCGGCCGTGGCGAGCGTGTCGTACCGCTACGTCGATCAGTCGTACACCGCGGGGGCGGGGACGATCAACACCGTCGACGTTGCGGGGCAGTGGCCGCTCGGGCGCGGCTTCTATGGCGTCGGACGCGTAAGCTACGATCTCGAGGGGAGCAAGGTCGTCGAGGCGCTGGGCGGCCTCGAATACAGCGCAGGTTGCTGGATCGTGCGCGGGGTGATACAGCAGTTCCAGACGGCCACGGATCAGCAGACGACCTCGTTCTTCATCCAGCTCGAGTTGAACGGTGTCGCGCGGATCGGGTCGAATCCCATCGAACTGCTGAGGCGCAACATCCCCGGGTATACCCTGATCAACACGACGACTCCGGGCGCGGGCGCCCCCGACATTGCTCCGATCGGCGGGCAGCCGCCGCTCGGCAGCGCGAGCCCGGGACCGATCCCGGGGGGATCTTCGTCGATTTACCGGTACTACGATTGATGACCCGAACGCTTCTCGTCCTCGCCCTCGCGCTGTGTGCGGTTCCGGCAGCGGCTCAGTTCCGCGCGCCGACCGCCCCCGGCTCGGGTGTCGGTTCGCAGTGGCCCGGCACGGCGCCCGCGAAGCCGACGCCCGCACCGGCGCCGCGCGCCGCGCCGGCGCGCGGACCCGTCCTGATCGACCGCATCGTCGCGATCGTCAACAAGGACGTGATTACGCAGCGCGACCTGGACGAGCGTGTCGCGCTCGTCGTCTCGCAGCTCAAGCGCCAGAACACGCCGCTCCCGCCGGTCGAGGTGCTCGAGCGCCAGGTCCTCGAGCGCATGATCACCGATCGGGTCCAGGTGCAGTTCGCGCTCGAAACCGGGGTGCGCATCGACGACCTGCAGCTCGACCGGACCGTGGCGATGATCGCGGAGCAGAACCGCATGTCGCTGCCCGACTTCCGCCGCGCGCTCGAGCGCGAGGGCGTGCCGTTCGACAGGTTCCGCGAGGACATCCGCCGCGAGATCATGATCTCGCGCCTGAAGGAGCGCGAGGTCGACAGCAAGATCCAGATCGGCGAGAGCGAGATCGACAACTTCCTGCAGGAGGTGGCGACGACGCCGAAGGGGGCCGAGTACAACATCGCCCACATCCTGGTGACCGTGCCGGAAAGCGCCTCGCCCGAGCAGATCGAGGCGCGGCTCAAGCGCGCGCAGGAGGCGGCGGCGCGCGCGAAGGGCGGCGCGGACTTTGCGCAGGTGGCGGTGAGCTACTCCGACGCGGCCGATGCGCTCGCCGGCGGCGGGATGGGGTGGCGCGCGCAGGATCGCCTGCCGGAACTGTTCGCCTCCGTGCTCGCCAAGATGAAGCCGGGCGAGGTGAGCGACGTGCTGCGCAGCCCCGCCGGCTTCCACGTGCTCAAGCTCGTCGACCGGCGCGGCGGCGCGGCGGAAAGCGCGTTCGTGGTGGAGCAGACCCATCCGCGCCACATCCTGGTGCGCATCAACGAGGTCGTGTCCGAGGGTGAGGCGCGCCGCAAGATCGGGCTGCTCCGGCAGCGCATCGTGGACGGCGCGAACTTCGCGGAGATCGCGCGCCTCAACTCCGACGATACCGCTTCGGCGTCGCGCGGCGGCGACCTCGGCTGGGTGGTGCCCGGGGACCTCGTGCCCCAGTTCGAGAGCGCGATGAAGGAGCTGAAGCTGGACGAGGTCTCGCAGCCGGTGCGCACGCCGTTCGGCCTGCACCTCATCCAGGTGCTCGAGCGCCGCACTGCCGACGTGTCGGCCGACCGCAAGCGGCTCGAGGCGCGCAAGGTGCTGCGCGAGCGGCGGTCGGACGAGGCCTACCAGGAGTGGGTGCGCCAGCTCCGCGACCGTGCGTACGTCGAGCTGCGGCTCGAAGAGCGGTGAAGGCCCACGCGCCACGCAAGCGGTTCGGGCAGCACTTTCTCCACGATCCCGGGGTCATCGCGCGCATCGTCGCCGCGATCGATCCGCAACCCGGCGACGCGCTGGTCGAGATCGGCCCGGGGCTGGGCGCGCTCACGACGCCGCTCCTCGAGCGCGTCGATCGACTGCACGTTGTGGAGCTCGACCGGGATCTCGCCGGGCGGCTGCGAGCGGCGCATCCGCCCGAGCGCCTCGTGGTGCACGCCGGCGACGCCCTGCGGTTCGACTTCGGCGCGCTGCCCGCGCCGCTGCGGGTGGTAGGGAACCTGCCCTACAACATCTCGACGCCGCTGCTCTTCCGCCTCGCCGGGTTCGCGCCGCGCCTGCGCGACCTTCACTTCATGCTGCAGCGGGAAGTCGTCGAGCGGATGGTCGCCGCGCCCTCGTCCCCCGAGTACGGGCGCCTATCGGTCATGCTTCGGTACCGGTTCGAGATGACGCGGCTCTTCGTCGTCGGAGCAGGCGCGTTCCGTCCGCCGCCGAAGGTCGAGTCGGCGGTCGTGCGCATGGTGCCGCGTCCCGCTGTGGCGCTCGTCGCGCGCGATCCCGTCCTCCTCGGCCGCGTGGTCACCGCCGCATTCACCAAGCGGCGCAAGACGCTGCGGAATGCGCTCGCCGGCCTCGCGGACGAAGCGACGCTGCGCGCGCTCGACATCGAGCCGCGGCTGCGGCCGGAGAATCTCGGCGTCGAAGACTACGTTCGCATCGCGAACGCGATCAGTCGCGCTGGATGAGCTCGATCTTGTAGCCGTCGGGATCCTGTACGAAGGCGATCACCGAGGTACCGCCCTTCACCGGCCCCGCCTCGCGCGTGACCGTTCCGCCGCGCTTCTTCACTTCCTCGCACGCCTTGTACGCGTCCGGCACGGCGATCGCGACGTGGCCGTAGGCGGTCCCCATCTCGTACTTGTCCACCCCGTAGTTGTAGGTCAGCTCCAGCACCGCGGTCTTCTCCTCGTCGTCGTAGCCGACGAAGGCGAGGGAGTACTTCTGGTCCGGCCGGTCGGTCGTGCGCAGCAGGCGCATGCCGAGAACCTCGGTGTAGAACTTCACCGCGCGGTCGAGGTCGCCGACGCGAAGCATGGTGTGGAGCATGCGCATCTCGTTCTCCTGTCACAGGTCGGGGAGTTGACGGCCGCGCTCGCGCAGCGCCCGGCGGGCCGCGCGATGGTCCGGGAAGATCGTCTCGACGAGGCGCCAGAACGCGCTCGAGTGGTTCATGTGCCGCAGGTGCGCGAGCTCGTGCGCGACGACGTAGTCGACGAGCGGCACCTCGAAGTGCACGAGCTTCCAGTGCAGGAGCACACGGCCGCGGCCGTCGGCCGACCGCGAGCAGCTGCCCCACTGCGCTGCGGCCGAGGACAGCCGCAGCGCCGGCGCTTCGACGCGGAGCGCCGGCGCGAGGCGCGCGACCCGCTCGTGGAAGAGCGCGAGGGCCGCGGCCCTCAACCAGCCGATCACCGCTTCGCGCAGCGCCGACCCTGCCGCGAGCGCGCACGCCGGCACCTCGAGGCGTTCGCCGTCGAGCGCGGGCGACCGCCGCGGCCCCTGCGCGATCACGATCTCGCGCCCGAGGTACGGGAGCCGGGCGCCTTCGCACCAGACGAACGGCACACGGGGCCGCCGGTGCGGATCGTCGAGGCGCCGGAGGATCCAGCGCTCCTTCTCGCGGATGAACGCTTCGACCTCCACGATCGTCGCCCACCGCGGCGCCGCGGCGGCGAGCCCGTGCTCGTCCACGACGATCCCGATCGTGCGCCGGCGCGCCCGGCGGAACCGGTAGGGCACGATGCGCCCGCCGAGCTGCACGCGCCGCAGCCGGCCCGGCGCCGCGGGCGGCGGTTCAACGAGAAACGGCAGCTCGAGCTGCATTGAAGTGCTGCACCGCCTCGGGCGGCGCCAGGCGCTCCATCTCGCCTTCGATCCACTCCTCGGCGCGCCGCATGACCTGCTCGGCCGTGAGGCCTTCGGTCGCGATCGGCGGGCCGATCACCACCGTTACCTTGCCCGGCCGCTTGACGAACGAATTGCGCGGCCAGACGAGCCCGGCGTTGTGCGCGACCGGGAGCGCGAGGGCGCGGTTCTGCACCGCAATCACCGCGCCGCCCAGCTTGTAGACGCCGCGCCGCCCCACGGCGATGCGGGTGCCTTCGGGATAGACCATGATCGAGAGACCCTGTTCGAGGCGCTCGCCGCCGAGCTGGATCACCCGCTGCATCGCCGCCTTGCGGTTCGAGCGGTCGATCGCGATCGGACTCATCAGCGCGAGCCCCCAGCCGAGGAAAGGCAGCCACAGCAGTTCGCGCTTGAGCACGTAGACGTGCGGCGGAAAGATCGTCGTGTAAGCGATCGTCTCCCATGCCGACTGGTGCTTGGACAGCACCACGCAGGGCGTGGCGGGAATGTGCTCGCGACCGTGCACCTCGTAGTCGATGCGCAGCAGGTGCCGCGAGAGCCAGAACGCGAACTGCGGCCAGCCGGCGATGATCCGCCAGCGCACGAGGCGCGGGAACGGCGCGGTGCATAACACCATGCCTGCGTACGGGATCACGACCACCAGCAGGATGATCTGGAACAGCGCCGACCGCAGCCAGGTCATGCCGCAAGCGCCTCCGCGACGGCGGAGAGGTCCGGGAAGACCTGTGTCCCTTCGGGCAATCCGCCTGCCTCGAGGGTCTTCTGGCCCTTGCCGGTGAGCACCAGCATCGGCTGGGCCCCCGCCGCCGCGGCCGCCTGCAGGTCGCGCAGGCTGTCGCCCACCGCCGGCACGCCCTCGAGCGGCATCGCGAAGCGCTCTCCGATCTCGAGCAGCATGCCGGGCGCGGGCTTGCGGTAGGTCGACTCCGACTCCGCGGTGTCGGGGCAGTAGAAGACCGCCTCGATGCGCCCGCCGACCTGCGCGAGCGCCTTGTGCATTTTTGCGTTGATCGCGTTCAGCGTCGCCATGTCGAAGAGGCCCCGGCCGATGCCGGACTGGTTCGTCGCCACGACGACGGTGTAGCCGGCCTGGTTGAGGCGCGCGATCGCCTCCAGGCTGCCCGGGATCGGCTTCCACTCCTCCGGGCTCTTGATGAACTGCACGCTGTCGACGTTGATGACGCCGTCGCGGTCGAGAATCACCAGTTTCATCTTGGGCCGGGGTCGGGGCGGGGCAAGCGGCGCAACGCCGCGGATTCTACGCCGCCGCGGTGCGCGGCCTATTGCGCGAGCCGGGAGATGTCGGCGACGCGGTTGAGCACGTGCTCGAGCTCCGCCAGGAGGCGCAGCCGGTTGGTGCGCAGCCGCGGTTCCTCGGCGTTGACGAGGACGTCCTCGAAGAAGCGGTCGACTTCGGGCCGCACCTGCGCGAGCAGGCGCAGCGACCCGGCGTAGTCGCCGGCGGCCGCCCCCGCCTCCACGTCGGACCGGATGCGCCCCAGCGCGGCGTGGAGCGCCTGCTCGGCCGCCTCCTGCAGCAGCGCGGGATCGGCGCCGCCCGGCGCGAACTCCGCCTTGCGCAGGATGTTGCGCACCCGCTTGTTCGCGGCGGCGAGGCTCTCGGCTTCCGGCAGCGCGCGGAACGCGCGCACGGCCTCGATGCGCGCCACGACCAGGTCCAGCCGTCCCGGCCCGTCGGCGAGCACCGACTCGATCTCGTCCGGCGCGTAGCCCTGCTCGCGCAGGTACGAGCGCAGGCGGTCGAGGACGAAGGCGTGCACCTCGGACGCGATCGTGCCCGGCGCGTTCGGGGCAAACGCGGCGGCGGCATCCTGCGCGAGCTCGAGCGCGTCGAGCGGCAGCCGGTGCTCGACGAGGATGCGCGCAAGGCCGAGCGCCGCGCGGCGCAGCGCGAACGGGTCCTTGTCGCCGGTCGGCGCGCCGCCGACCGACCAGATCCCGGCGAGCGTGTCGAGCTTGTCGGCGAGCGCCACGCAGTCGCCGACGCGGTCGGCGGGCAGGGCGTCGCCCGCGAAGCGCGGGCGGTAGTGCGCCTCGATCGCGCGCGCGACCGGCTCCGGCTCGCCGTCGTGGCGCGCGTAGTACTCGCCCATGACGCCCTGCAGCTCGGGAAACTCGCCGACCATGCCGGTGAGGAGATCGGCCTTGCACAGCCGCGCGGCGCGCGCCGCGGGCGCCTCGTCCGCGCCGAGCTTGCGCGCGACGAGGACCGCGAGCCGCTCGATGCGCGCGACGCGTGCGAGCTGCGTCCCGAGCTTGTTGTGATAAGTGACCGCGCCGAGACCCTCGACGCGCGAGGCGAGCGTCCGGCGCCGGTCCTGGTCGAAGAAGAACTTCGCGTCCGCGAGCCGCGCGCGCAGCACGCGCTCGTTTCCGTGCACGATCTGGCGCGGCTCGGCGATCTCCATGTTCGACACGACGAGGAAGCGGTTCGAGAGCCGGCCCTGGCCGTCGACGAGCGGGAAGTACTTCTGGTTCTGCCGCATCGTCAGCATCAGGCACTCCTGCGGCACCTCCAGGAACGCCTTCTCGAAATGGCCCTCGTAGACCGCGGGCCACTCGACCAGCGCGGTGACCTCGTCGAAGAGTGCGTCGTCGGCGGCAACGGTTGCGCCGCCGGCCGCCGCGGCCAGGCGCTCGCGGATCGCGCGCGCGCGGCGCTCGAAGTTCGCGATCACCTTGCCGTCGCGCTCGAGCGCGCGCTCGTACTCGTCGGCGCGCGCCAGCGCGATCTCGCCGCGGCCGAGGAAGCGGTGACCGCGCGTGACGCGGCCGCTCTCCAGCCCGAGCACTTTCCCCGGCACGACGCGCTCGCCGTGGAGCATGACGAGGCCGCGCGCCGGGCGCGCGAACTCGACCTCGAGATCGCCCCAGCGCATCATTTTCGGGATCGGCAGTTTCCTGAGCGTCGCGCCGATCTTCGCCGCGAGCGTCTCGTCGAGCACGGCTCCCGCGGCGACCGAACGGTACGCGAACACTTCCTGCTTGCCGTCGTTGATGCGCTCGAGCCGGTCCACGGACACGCCCTGCTTCTTCGCGAAACCGGTGAGCGCCTGGGTCGGTGCCCCGTCGGGGGCGAGTCCGGCCTTGACCGCCGGTCCCTTCGCGAGCACCTCGCGATCGGGCGCCTTGCCCGAGACGTCGGCCACGAGCACGCCCAGGCGGCGCGGCGTCGCGTAGACGGTAAACGCGCCGTCGACCGGAGCGAATGCATCCGCGCGCAGGTCCTTCACCAGCGCGTCGGCGAACGCGTAGCCGAGCGTCCGCAGCGCCTTCGGCGGCAGCTCCTCGGTGAGCAGCTCGACGAGCAGCGGCGCAGTCGCGGGCACGCTAGGACGCCTTCTTCAGCATCGGGAAGCCCAGGCGCTCGCGCGACTCGTAGTACGCCTGCGCTGCCGCGCGGGCGAGCGCGCGCACCCGCGCGATGTACCCCGCGCGCTCGGTGGTGGAGATTGCGCCGCGTGCGTCCAGCAGGTTGAACGTGTGCGAGCACTTCATGACCATCTCGTACCCGGGCAGGGTCAGCCCGTGCTCGAGCAGCCGCTTCGCCTCGCGCTCGAAGCCGTCGAAGAGCCCGAGCAGCCACTGCGGGTCGCTCTCCTCGAAGTTGTAGCGCGACTGCTCGACCTCGTTCTGGTGATAGACGTCGCCATAGGTGACCCCCGGCGCCCAGACGAGATCGAAGACGTTCTCCACGCCCTGGAGGTACATCGCGAGGCGCTCGAGGCCGTAGGTGATCTCGCCGAGGACCGGCTTGCACTCGAGCGAGCCGACCTCCTGGAAGTAGGTGAACTGGGTCACCTCCATGCCGTCGAGCCACACTTCCCAGCCGAGGCCCCACGCGCCGAGCGTCGGCGATTCCCAGTCGTCCTCGACGAAGCGGATGTCGTGCGCACCGGGGTCGATCCCGAGCGCGCGCAGGCTGTCGAGGTACCGGTCCTGGATGTCGTCGGGAGAGGGCTTCAGCACCACCTGATACTGGTAGTAATGCTGGAGGCGGTTCGGATTCTCGCCGTAGCGTCCGTCCTTCGGGCGCCGCGAGGGTTGCACGTACGCCGCGTTCCACGGCTCCGGGCCGATCGCGCGCAGGAAGGTCGCGGTGTGGAACGTGCCGGCACCGACCTCCATGTCGTACGGCTGCAGCAGCACGCAGCCGCGCTCGCTCCAGAAGGTCTGGAGTCGGAGAATCAGGTCCTGGAAGGTCTGCATGAGCGGAGGCGTCCGCTCCGCGGTCGCCGGAAAGGCCGCAATTCTACAGGCAGCCGGCACGGCGGCGCGCTACAGCCGGCGCGCTACAGCCGGCGCGCTATAGTCGCGCGCGACTCCACGCGCGCAATGTCCGCCGTCGCGACGCGAAGGCCGACTAGCCGAGGTGCTGCCTGAAGAACGCGAGCGTCCGTTCGCGTGCGAGCTTCGCACTCTCCGCGTGGTACGAGCCCCGCTGGTCGCAATTGAAGCCGTGCCCCGCCGGGTAGACGTGGATCGTGAGCTCCGGGCGCGCCGCCTTCACCGCCTGCACCTCGGCGATGGGGATCGCGTGGTCGGCCTCGCCGAAGTGCAGCAGCGCGGGGCAGCGGGGTTTGAGGTCCTTGTTCGCGAGGATGCCGCCGCCGTAATACGGTGCCGAGCAGGCGAGCCCGTCGAGCTTCGCCGCGGACACCCACGCCACGGTGCCGCCCCAGCAGTAGCCGACGATCCCGGTCTTGCCCGCCGGGGCGACCGCCTTCATCGCCGCGGCGACGTCCTTCAGCGCGTCGTCCAGCGACATCTTCTGCATGAGCGCGCGCCCCCGGTCGATCTCCGGCTGCGAGTACCCGATGTCGAGGCCGCGCTCCACGCGATCGAAGAGCGCCGGCGCGATCGCGAGGTAGCCGTCGGCTGCGAAGCCGTCGGCGACGCCACGGATGTGGCTGTTCACGCCGAAGATCTCCTGCACGACGACGAGGCCGCCGCGCGGCCCGCCGGGCGGATCGGCGCGATAGGCGGCGAGGCGATGCCCGTCGGCGGCGACGAGCTCGAGCGTGCTTCCCATGGGAACGATGCTCCTGGCGCGCCGGCGGGCACCGCCCGTGCGCGGTTCAGGTTCGGGTGCGAGCTGCGGTTTAGTGTTGCGTCGTCGGCCCGAGCTTGCGCTCGAGCAGGGTGATCTGGTCTTTCAGGAACAGCTTTTTCTTCTTCAGTCGGTGCAGTTGCTCGTCTTCGAAGATCCTGCTTTCTTCCATCCTGCAGACTGCGGCGTCGAGATCGTGATGTTCCAGTCGCAGGGTGCTGATCATCTGCTTGAGGGACTCGATCTCCGTTTCGGTCATGGGCGCCTCCTCTAGAAGGAAGTAGTGGACGGGACGAATCAGCGGTGCCGAACCGCGCGGATTAGTCTACTCCTCGGCCCTCCGCCCGGCGCAAGCCGGATCACGTTTTTTCCCGCAGGGGGCGATGCTGCGCCGCCCCTGCGTCCCGCGCGGCTCAGGCGGATCGGTGCAAGCCCCCGTCGCGGCTCGCGTTTTTGATTCGCCGGCGCCCGAGGACCAGTGCGATCCCGACGATCAGACCGGCCAGCGCCACCACGGGCGCGTTGCCTGCATGGACATATGGCGTCGCCCCCGTTCGCCCCTCGACCCGGGCCTCCAGGACCCCCTCGGTGAAGGCCGGCAGGCGACCCGCCACCTGCCCCCGCGGATCGACGACTGCGGTCACGCCGGTGTTGGTGGCCCGGAGCATCGTCCGGCCGGTTTCGAGTGCGCGCATGCGCGCGATCCGCAGGTGCTGGGCGGGCGCCGCCGAGTCGCCGAACCAGGCGACGTTGCTCACGTTGACGAGCAGGGTGGCCTCGGGCAGCTGGCGGATGATCTCCGGTCCGAACGCGTCCTCGTAGCAGATGTTCAGCGCGACGCGCTGGCCGGCGACGTTGAGCGGTCGCTGCGTGTCCGCGCCGCGGGAGAAATCCGAGAGCGGGATCTTGAGCACCCCGACGACCCACCCGAATCCCGGCGGCACGAACTCGCCGAACGGGACGAGGTGCGACTTCGCGTAGGCCTGGAGCGGCTGGGCGCCGAGGCTCACGACTGCGTTGTAGTACCGGCGGTCGGGGTCGAGGATCGGCACGCCGACGAGCACGTCGCCCGCGCGCGCCGCGACGAGGTTCTTCAGCCGGTCCAGGTACTCGCGCGGGACTTCGTGCAGGAACCGCGGGAGCGCCGTTTCGGGGAGCACGACGAGCCGCCCGGCGGCGCGCTCGACGAGCTTCGCGTACGTCTCGAGCGTGGCCTCGAAGCGGCCGTCGACGAACTTCAGCTCCTGCGGGATGTTCCCCTGCACGAGGCTCACCGCGAGCGGCTCGCCCGCGGGCGCGGTCCACTCGATGCTCCGCAGTCCCCAGCCGGTCGCGGCGAGCGCGACCAGGACGCCGGCCGCGGTGAGGCGCGTGCGCCGCGCGACGCGACTGGCGATGAGCGCCGCGAGGGCGCCGGCCGCAACGGCGGCGAGAAAGGACAGCCCGAGCACGCCGAGCACCGGGGCGAACCCGGCGAGCGGCCCGTCGATCTGCGAGTAGCCGAGCACGAGCCACGGAAACCCGGTGAAGAGCCAGGAGCGCACCCACTCGGCACCCGTCCATAGCGCCGGGATCACGAGCATGAGCCGCACCGGGACCGCGGCCGGGATGCGCGCCTGCAGGTACCCGACCGCGGCGGGAAAGAGCGCGAGATAGAGGCAGAAGAGCAGGGTAGCGGTCGCCGCGAGCGGCGCGGGCATCATGCCGAAGTCGTGCAGGCTCACGTAGACCCAGCTCACGCCGGCAACGAAGAGGCCGGCGCCGAAGGCAAACCCGAGCGCGGCGGCGCTCGGCGTGCCGATGCGCGTCCAGGCGAAAAAGAGGAACGCGAGCGCGACGAGCGCGAGCGGAAACAGGTTCCAGTCCCCGAAGGCGGCGACCGACGCGCCGCCGGCGAGCGCGGCGGCCGCGAGCCAGCGCGCGCGTCCGCCGCGACGGCTCACGCCGCTTCCCCGGCTGCCCTCTCGACCTGAAGCGTGTACAGGCGGCGGCTGTCGGCGCGCAGAACGGTGACCTTGAGCCCGTCGATCGCGATCGACTCGCCGCGCTTCGGCAGGCGGCCGAAGCGGTGGATGACCATCCCGCCGACCGTGTCGTACTCGTCGTCCGGCAACGACGTGCCGAACACCTGGTTGAAGTCCGCGATCTCGGTCTGCGCCTTGACGCGCCACCGGCCGCCCTTCTCGCGCAGCACGTTGTCCTCGAGCTCGTCGAAGTCGTACTCGTCCTCGATGTCGCCGACGATCTGCTCCAGGACGTCCTCGATCGTGACCAGGCCCGCCACGCCGCCGTACTCGTCGACGACGATCGCCATGTGGTTGCGGTTCTTGCGGAACTCGTGCAGCAGGACGTTGAGGCGCTTCGACTCGGGCACGAACACCGCGGGGCGCAGCATCTGGCGGACGTTGAACTCCTCCTCGCCGGCGTAGTAGCGCAGCAGGTCCTTCGCGAGCAGGATGCCGATCACGTGGTCGCGGTCGCGGTCGATCACCGGGAAGCGCGAGTGCCCGGTGCCGATCACCGAGGGAATGAACTGGTCGGGCGTCTCGTTGATGTCGATCACGTCCATCTGTGCGCGCGGGATCATGACGTCGCGCACCTTCATCTCGGAGACCTGCAGCGCGCCCTCGATCATCGACAGCGCCTCGCCGTCGAGCAGGTTACGGCCGTGCGCCGAGCGCAGCAGCGCGACGAGGTGCTCGCGGTCCTCCGGCTCGCGCATGATGAGCGCGCCGAGTCGGTCGAGCCAGGACGGTTTGCGGCTACCCGGGGCGTCGTCCATAGGGGTCGGGGAATCCGAGCCGCGCCAGGATCGTCCGCTCGCGCGCCTCCATCCGCTTTGCGTCCGCGGGACGCTCGTGGTCGTAGCCCTGCAGGTGGAGCGCGCCGTGCACCGCGAGATGGGCGTAGCGAGTGCGCGGCGTCAGGCGCTGCGCGCGCGCTTCCCGCGCTACCACCGGCGCGCACAGCACGATGTCGCCCGCGAGCGCGCCGCCGCGCCCGGCGTCGTAGACGAAGGTCAGCACGTTCGTCGCGTAGTCGCGTCCGCGGTACTCGCGGTTGAGGCGGCGCCCCTCGACCGCGCCGACGAAGCGCACCGTGACGCGGGCCGCGCGCTCGAGCGCGGCGCCGAGCCACCGCGCGAGGCTGCGCGGCGCGGGCAGGCCGGCGCGCGGCGCCGCGTACTGGACCGCGAGCGCGAGCCGCGCGCGCGCATCAGCCCTCGTCACGGTCGCGTGTCGCGCGCGCGGCGCTCGCGCGCGAGTGTGCCTCGTAGGCATTGACGATCCGCGCCACCAACGGGTGCCGCACCACGTCCTCGGAGCCGAACTCGGTGAACGCGATGCCGCGCACCGCGCCGAGGATGCGCCGCGCCTCGACCAGTCCGCTGCGCTGCCCGCGCGCAAGGTCGATCTGGGTCACGTCGCCGGTGACTACCGCCTTGGTGCCGAAGCCGATCCGGGTCAGGAACATCTTCATCTGCTCGGGCGTCGTGTTCTGGGCTTCGTCGAGGATGATGAACGAGTGGTTCAGCGTGCGCCCGCGCATGTAGGCGAGCGGGGCGATCTCGATCGCGCCGCGTTCGAACATGCGCTGCACCTTGTCGAAGCCCATCAGGTCGTACAGCGCGTCGTAGAGCGGGCGCAGGTACGGGTCGACCTTCTGCGCGAGGTCGCCTGGGAGGAAACCCAGGCGCTCTCCCGCCTCGACCGCGGGGCGCACGAGCACGATGCGCTTGACGGCGTCGCGCTCGAGCGCGTCCACGGCGCACGCCACCGCGAGGTAGGTCTTGCCGGTGCCCGCCGGGCCGACCCCGAACGTGACGTCGTGAGCGAAGATGTTGCGCAGATACTCGCGTTGGTGGGGCGTGCGCCCGTGCAGGTCGGGGCGGCGCGTCTGCAGCACCGGCTGGTCCGACTCGTCGGGCGTGCGCGGTCCTTGCGCCTCCACGAGCCCGAGCTGGATGTCGTCGACGGTCAGCTCGCGCGCAGCGCCGGCGTAGAACCGCTCGAGGAGCTCGGCTGCCCGGGCCGGGCGGTCGGCCTCGCCGCGCACGGTGAAGCGGTCGCCGCGGCGCGCGATGGTGACCTCGAGCGCGGTCTCGATCTGGCGCAGGTTCTCGTCGAGCGCGCCGCACAGGTTCGCGAGGCGCTGGTTGTCGGCGGGCGCAAGCGTCAGCTCGACGGACTTCGGCTTCAACGCGGGTCGGGGAGGTCGGGGATCGCCCATTCGGACGCTAGGATGCCACCGCGGCGCCCGGCGCGTGCTCGACCCCCGCGACCCGCCCGCGCAGGCTGTGCGGGAGCGCGCGCTCGACAACCAGCTCGACGAACTGGCCGACGAGACGCGGCGGTCCGGCGAAGTTGATCACGCGATTGTTCCCGGTGCGCCCGGCGAGCTCGCGCGGGTCTTTCCGCGAGGGGCCCTCGACGAGCACGCGCTGAACGGTGCCCACCATCGATGCGCTGGTCGTCCGCGCCTGCGTCTCGAGGAGCGCCTGCAGCCGCCGCAGGCGCGCGCGCTTTGCCGCCGGCGGCGTGTCGTCGGCGAGGTCGGCGGCCGGCGTGCCCGGGCGGCGGCTGTAGACGAACGAGAACGAGGCGTCGAAGCCGACCTCCGCGACGAGCCTGAGCGTCTGCTCGAAATCGGCTTCGGTCTCGCCCGGGAAGCCGACGATGAAGTCCGACGAGATCGAGGCGTCCGGGCGCGCGGCGCGCAGCCGCCGCACGATCGACTTGTATTCGAGCGCGGTGTAGCCGCGCTTCATCGCGGCGAGCACGCGATCGGAGCCCGACTGCACCGGCAGGTGAACGTGCGGCGCGAGCTTGTCGAGCCGCGCGTGCGCGTCGACGAGCCGCCGGGTGAACTCCTTCGGGTGCGAGGTCGTGTAGCGGATGCGCTCGATCCCGGGGACCTCCGCGACGTACTCGAGGAGGAGCGCGAAGTCCGCAGCCTCGCCGTCGCTCATCGTCCCGCGGTAGGCGTTCACGTTCTGGCCGAGCAGCGTGAGCTCCTTCACGCCCCGGTCGGCGAGGTCGGCGACTTCCGTGAGGACGTCGTCGAAAGGCCGCGAGACCTCCTCGCCGCGCGTGAACGGCACGACGCAGAAGCTGCAGTACTTGCTGCAGCCCTCCATGATCGAGACGAACGCGCTCGGGCCGACGGCGCGCGCCGGCGGCAGGGCGTCGAACTTCTCGATCTCGGGGAAGGACACGTCCACCTGCGCCGACCCCGAGCGCCGCCGCGCGGCGATCAGTTCCGGGAGCCGGTGCAGCGTCTGCGGGCCGAACACGAGGTCGACGAACGGCGCGCGGGCGACGATGGCGCTGCCTTCCTGGCTGGCGACGCAGCCGCCGACGCCGATGATGAGGTCGGGCCGTGCGCGCTTGAGGTGGCGCACGGTGCCGAGATCGCTGAAGACCTTCTCCTGGGCCTTCTCGCGCACCGAGCAGGTGTTGAAGAGGATCACGTCCGCGTCCTCGGGCGCCGCGACCATTTCGTAGCCGTCCGACGCGGCGAGCACGTCGGCCATCTTGGCCGAGTCGTACTCGTTCATCTGGCAACCGAACGTGCGGATGAAGACGCGGCGCGGCATCGCGCTCTCGTGCAGGCGGGAACGGCGGTCTACGGGTTGGCGGACTGGCCCGGCCCGGGCGGTATCGTCGTGTCGCGCGGCGGATCGCCGGGCCGCAGGCCAATGCGGCTCGCCGGCGGCGTGCCCAGGACCTGGTCCATGGTCCGGCCCTGTTCCGGCGATGTGCTCCAGGGGAGCGACGGCGTCGCGTACTTGTCGGGCTGCTTCGCCTCGTCCGGGGTCAGGATCCAGGCGCGAAACAGGCTCCCGCCGCCGTCCAGCTGGTATTTCACAAGCGCGTTGCGCGGCAGCTGCGAGGGCAGGACGAGGAGATTGTTGGCGCCCCGGATCTGGCCCCCCGGCGCGAGCTTGATCTCCTTGCCGTCGAGGGAGACGACGGTCTCCTTCACGAAAGAGAGGTAGCCGCGGCGAGCGTCCTCCGGCAGCGTCCGGACGGAGACCTGCCCGAGCGCGGTCACCGCCCACAGCGCGAGGGCGAACGCGACGGCGAGCGGGACGGGACGGAAACGTGAAGACATGGGCCGAATCCTTTGATCGCACGCCATTTTAGGCGGTTTGCGACCGGCCGGCGGCGAACGATGCGGGGGGCTGCGGCGCATGCCACGCAAATGCGCTCGAAACCCCCTGCAAAACCGGAAAACTGGTGGCGAGTCAGGGATTTGAACCCCGGACCAACGGATTATGATTCCGCTGCTCTAACCGCTGAGCTAACTCGCCAGGGAAGGGGCGCGATTATCCGGGGCTGCGCGGGAGGGGTCAAGCCGCGGGTCCGGGACGCGGTCGCTCCCTGTGGTGTGTTGTATTATTGTGTGTACATTCGCATTCAACGCACGGGGTAAACATGTCCTCCACGATGACCATCCGCCTCGAGGACGAGGTCAAGGATCGGCTGGATCAGCTCGCCGAAGCGACCCAGCGAAGCAAGTCGTTTCTGGCGGCCGAGGCGATCCGCGAGTTCGTGGAGAACAACGAGTGGCAGATCGAGGAGATTCGCGCCGGACTGAAGGAAGCCGCGGCCGGCGACTTCGCGACCGAGAAGGACGTGTCCGCCCTGGCCAAGAAGTGGAAGGTGAATGCGCGTTAGGTGGCTGCGCAAGGCGCTGCGCAACCTGGACGACGAGGCTTCCTACATTGCGGTCGACGACGTGAATGCCGCGCGACTCGTGGTGGCACGCGTGCTCGACGCCGTTGCCATGCTCGAACAGCAACCCGCGCTCGGACGCCCGGGGCGGGTGCCGGGCACCCGTGAACTGGTGGTGCGCAAGACCCGCTACCTCGTCCCCTACCGGGTGCGTGGGGACGTGATCGAGATCCTGCGGGTCTTCCACACGTCGCGGCGCCCGCCCGAGAAATGGTAGCGGACCGGCCGGTGCGCAATTCTTTCGACGTCATCATCGTCGGCGCCGGGCTCGTAGGATCCAGCCTGGCGGCCGCGCTGCGCGACAGCGGGCTCGAGGTCGCCGTCGTCGAGCCCGCCCCCCCGGCCGTGCCCACGGACGACTGGGACAGCCGGATCTATGCGATCAGTCCCGCCTCGGCCGCGTTCCTCGCCGAGATCGGGGCCTGGCAGCGGCTCGATCCTGCGCGGGTCCAGCCCGTTGGCGCGATGCGCATCTCCGGCGACGCGCCCGGCGCGCGACTCGAATTCTCCGCCTACGAGACCGGCGTCGCGGCACTCGCGCACATCGTCGAGAGCGGCCGCCTGCAGCACGCGCTCTGGCGGACGCTGGAGGGCACGGGAATCAGACTGATCGCGCCCGCAAGCCCGGCGCGGCTTGAGGTCGGCGACCGTGGGGCAACGCTCTCGCTCGACGATGGCACCGCGCTCGCCGCGCGACTGGTGGTCGGCGCGGACGGCGCACAATCCTGGGTGCGGCGGAGCTCGGGGCTCACCGCTCGCGCCGAGAGCTACGGCCAGCTCGGCGTGGTGGCGAACTTTGCGGTGGAGCAATCTCACCGCGGTGTCGCGTACCAATGGTTCCGGCCCGACGGCGTTCTCGCGTACTTGCCGCTGACTGGCGACCGCATGTCGATGGTGTGGTCCACGCCCGAGGCGCACGCCCGCGAGCTCCTCGTGCTCGACGGGGCGGAGCTATGCCGGCGCGTCGCAGCGGCCAGTCACCAGGCCCTCGGCATCCTCGAGCTCATCACCGCACCAAAAGCATTTCCCCTGCAGCTGCTGACCGCGGAATCAATGATCGCCCACCGCGCCGCGCTCGTCGGCGACGCGGCCCACGTCGTGCATCCGCTCGCGGGACAGGGGGTCAACCTCGGCTTCGGAGACGCGCGCGTCCTTGCCGAGGTGCTCCGCGATCGCGGACCGGCGGACCCCGGGGACCGCGCGGTGCTCCGGCGTTACGAGCGCGCGCGGGCGGAAGCTATACTCGCCATGCGATCGGTCACCCACGGGCTGGTCGGGCTGTTCGGACAGCCGGGCGCAATTCCGTCACGGATCCGCAACGCCGGATTGAACCTGACGGACCGGTTGCCGGTCTTAAAGAACCTGCTCGTCCGCCACGCCGTCGGTTGACCGGACGGCGCCCCCCGGAAGGATTCAAATGCTGAAACTCCTGATCACCCTGCTCGCCCTCGTGACCGCGCTCGCCGGTGGCACTGCGGTCGCCCGCGACGAAGCCACCGTCCGCAAGGGCGCGGAAGCGTTCCTCGGCGAGGACATGAAAATCGAAGGCATCGGGCGCGCCGGGTTCCTCAACCTCTGGGAAATCCGCGTCGCGACCCCCGAAGGCACGCGCCTCCTGTACACCAACGACGAGGCCACGCATTTCTTCCTCGGCACGGTGTTCGAGGGCAAGACCCAGACCGACCTCACCGAGCTGCGGATGCGCAAGCTGAACTCGGTGCGCTTCGCCGACCTGCCGCTCAGCCAGGCGTTCAAGATCGTGCGCGGCAAGGGCACGCGGCAGTTCGCCTACTTCTCCGATCCGCGCTGCCCCTACTGCAAGAAGTTCGACCAGGAGCTCGTGAAGATGGACGACATCACCGTCCACGTCTTCATGCTGCCGATCATCTCGCCCGAGTCGGGGCCGCTCTCGCGCGCAGTCTGGTGCTCGCCGGACCGCGCAAAGGCCTGGCAGGACCTCATGCTCAAGGACATCAAGCCCACTGCGAACGGGAACTGCCCGAATCCGATCGACCGCAACCTGGAGCTCGGCAAGAAGCTTCGCGTGAACGGGACGCCGACGCTGGTCTTCGTCGACGGCCAGCGCCTGTCGGGCTGGCGTCCGGCACCGCAGCTCAGTCAGCTGCTCGACCAGGCGCAGGCGAGCAAGCAGTAATGCGCGTCTAGCGCGCCGGGCACCGCCCGTCGGGCGAGAGCTTCATCCAGCGCGCGAGCCACGCTTTCGTGCGCGCCCAGGCGTGGCGGGCGGCGATTTTCTCCTCCGGCGACTGGTCGCGGCGGAAGTCGAACGCACGCCGCGCGAGCGGATACACCTGTAGCTCGACCGGCACGCCGCGCTCGTAGAGCGTGTAGAACGCGCGGCCCGCGCTCAGTCGCCGGACCTCGAAATCCTGCTCGCCGATCAGCATGAGCACCGGGGCGCTGATCTGACCGACCTCGGGCGCGACGCGGAAGATCTGGTCGGGCTCCGGCGCGTTCGGGTTCTGCATGTGCCCGTACCAGCTCACGATCGCCGCGACGTCCTTGGGCCGCTTCGCCGCGAGCCGGATCGCGTAGTAGGGGCCGCGCGAGAAACCGACGATCCCCGCAGGCATGCGGCAGGCGTCGGGCCGCTTCAGCAGGTGATCGAGCGCCGCCTCGACGTCGCCTTCGGTCGCCGGATCGTGGGGAATCGGCCAGCGCTCGAGGAAGCGCCCGCTCTGCCAGTCGGGCGCGGCGACGAGGAAGCCGTCGCCGGCGAGCGCGCGCAGGTTCTGCCGGTCCTCGTCCTCGAAGCCCTTGCGCGCATGGACGTACAGCACCGGCGGGAACGGCCCGGTGCCCGCCGGGCGCGCGACCTCGACCGGCACTTCGACGTCCGCGTTCCGGACCGTCGTCTTCTCGAGCGTCACGGCGTTCGCGGCGGTGGCGACGCACCAGGCGAGGCACAGCGCGAGGCGCTTCATCGACGGTTCTCCTCGGTCGGGACCGGGTAGCCGCGCGGCAGCAGCACCCACATGCGCCCCTGCTGGCGCATGCGACCGGCCAGCAGGCCCGCGTCCGGGCCGGTGCCCCAGAAGAAGTCCGCGCGCACCGCGCCGCGGATTGCGCCGCCGGTGTCCTGTGCGATGACCAGGCGCTCGAGCGGCACGCTCGAGTTGGGGTGCGTCGTCGCGAGGACGACCGGTGCGCCGAGCGGCACGAAGCGCGGGTCGACCGCGATCGAGCGCTCGGCGGTGAGCGGCACGCCTTGCGCGCCCGGCGGCCCGTTCGGGCTCGGCTCGAGCACGCGGAAGAACACGTAGCTCGGGTTCTGGTTGAGCAGCTCCACGACGCGCGACGGATTGGCGCGCGCCCAGGCCTGGATCCCCTGCATGCTCGCCTGGCCGAGCTGGAGCTCGCCGTTCTCGACCAGCCACCGCCCGATCGACTGGTAGGGGTGCCCGTTCTGGTCCGCGTACCCGACGCGCAGCTCGTCGCCATTGCCGAGCCGCACGCGACCCGAGCCCTGGATCTGCAGGAAGAACGCCTCGATCGCGTCGTCGACGTAGACGAGCTCCTTCCCGCCGACCGGTGCCTTGCCGTCCTCGATGTCGGCGCGCGACCAGTACGGAATGACGCGGCGCCCGTCGAGTCGCCCGCGCAGGCGCATGTTGCGCGTGTCGGGCGCCACCGACGCGAGATCGATGATCAGCAAGTCGTCCGGTGGCGCGTAGAGAGGGTGCACGAATGGCGCGCTCCGCTCGCGGCTGCCGCGCAGCAGCGGCTCGTAGTAGCCGGTGACGAGCCCGGTCGTGGTGCCGTCGGCGTTGGCGACGCGGTAGGGGACGAAGTTCGCCTCGAAATATGCGCGGACGGCCGCGGTGTCCGGGCTCTCGAGGGACTCGGCGCGCGTGCAGGCCTCGCGCCAAGCGTCGCGGAACCGCAGGGTGCGGCAACTCGCGCGAAATGCGGGCCACGCGGCGGCGAGGTCGTCGCTCGTCCACGCCGGCAGCTCCGCGAACGACACCGGCGCGAGCGTCGGGACTTTCGGTTTCTCCGGCGCGGGACACACCGGGCACGCGGGGCAGGGCTGCGGCGCCGGGCAGGCCTGCGCGCCGGGCGGCGAGGGGGGCTGCGTGACGCACGCGCCAAGGATCAGGGCGCCGACGAGGACAAGCGGGCGCGCTAAGATCGCGCGCAACCCGCGTCCGACTTGCGATGCGGCGGCACCTTCCACGCGCCGAGTATAGCCACGCATGCAGGGCTTCTGGATCTTCCTCGTCGAGATGGCGGCCGCGCTCGCCATCCTCGTGTTCATCGTCTGGTGGACGACGAGGAAGTAGCCCGGGCGGTCTTCACCAGCGCGATCGAGCGGAACCACCCGCCGGCAAGCACCGGCACGTCGGACTCGACCGTGAGGCGCGGCGCCGCGGCGAGCGCGTCCTCGAACACGACGTCGAGCCGCGTCGCAAGATGGCGCGACACTGCGTTCAGCGTCCGCCGCAGCGGCGCGCGCTCGCCGGGGCGCAGGAACTTGTCGAGCACGTAGGCCCGACCTCCGGGCTTGAGGACCCGCTCGGCCTCGGCGAGGCAGCGCGCCGGCGCCGGGACGACCGCGACGATCAGGTGCAGCACGACGTAATCGAATGCGCGATCGGCGAAGGGCAGCCGCATCGCGTCGCCACGCACGAGCGCGAGGCGCTCCCGGCGCGGCACGCGCGCGAGCATCGCGGCGGTCAGGTCGATGCCGACGTAGTCGTTGCCGGGCGGCAGGTGGGGCACGTCGAGCCCGGTCCCAATCCCGACGACGAGCACGCGCGCGTTCGCGTGCGCCGGCAGCCGGGCGAGGCTCGCGGCCCGGGCGGCGCGGCTCGCGCGGCGGATGGCGAGGTCGTAGACCGGCGCGAGCAGCCGGTAGCTGTGGTGCAGGGCCACGGGGCGGCGCCGCCTAGTGCAGCACGCGCGGGATGGAGAGCGTGAACTCCGGAATCGGCGCGTCGAACTTCGTGCCGTCTTCGGCGACCATCTGGTAGCTGCCGCGCATCGTGCCGACCGGCGTGGCGATCGCGGCGCCGCTCGTGTACTCGTAGGACTCGCCCGGGGCGAGCTTTGGCTGCTCGCCGACCACGCCGAGGCCCTTCACTTCCTGCACCTTGCCGTTCGCGTCGGTGATGATCCAGTGCCGGCTGATGAGCTGCGCGGTCGCCGTGCCGGTGTTGCGGATCGTGATCGTGTAGGCGAACACGTAGCGGTCGGCCGCCTCGTCCGACTGGTCGGCGAGGTACTGCGTCTTCGCGGTGACGGTGATCTCGTTCTGGGCGGCCATGGGCGCGGCTATTCCACCCGATTTCACGACGGGGCACAAGCGTGCCGCGCACCGTGCTCCCGGAGCGTCCGACCGGCTAGAATTGGCCCGACCCATGGCCCCGCGCACCTTCCGCATCGCCCCGAGCATCCTGTCGGCGAACTTCGCCCGCCTCGGCGACGAGATCACGGCGGTGATCGCGGCGGGCGCCGACATCGTGCACTTCGACGTGATGGACAACCATTACGTTCCCAACCTCACCATCGGTCCGCTCGTGTGCGAGGCGATCCGCCCGCTGACGCAGGCGCCGATCGACGTGCACCTGATGGTGAAGCCGGTCGACCGCATCGTGCCCGACTTCGCCAAGGCCGGCGCCAACATCATCAGCTTCCACCCGGAGGCGTCCGAGCACGTCGACCGCACGATCGGGCTGATCCGCGAGTGCGGCTGCAAGCCGGGCCTCGTCTTCAATCCTGCGACGCCGCTCGATTACCTCGATCACACGCTCCATCTTCTCGACCTCGTGCTCGTCATGTCGGTGAACCCGGGGTTCGGCGGCCAGAAGTTCATCCCACACGCGCTCGACAAAGTGCGCGCAGTGCGCCAGCGCATCGACGCGTCGGGCCGCGACGTCATGCTCGAGGTGGACGGGGGCATCAAGGCCGAGAACATCGCCGCTGTCGCGCGCGCCGGCGCCGACACGTTCGTGGCCGGGTCGGCGATCTTCGGCGCCAAGGATTACGGGGCGGTGATCGCGGCCATGCGGGCGCAGCTCGCGGCCACCCCATGAGCCCGGCGCAGCCGCGCGCGGTCCTCTTCGACCTCGACGGCACGCTGCTCGACAGCGCGCCCGACCTCGCCGCGGCGGCGAACGCGACGCTCGCGGCGCTGGGACGCCCGCCGCGCGAACCGGCGGTGATCGCGACCTACATCGGCAAGGGCATCCCGAAGCTCGTCGAGCGGACGCTCACCGGCTCGCTCGACGCGCCGGCCGATCCGGCCCTGTTCGCCCGGGCGCTGCCCATCTACGAGCACCACTACGCCGCAGAGTCCGGCCGGCGGTCGGTGCCGTTTCCCGGCGTGCTCGAAGGCCTGCGCGCGCTCCAGGCGGCGAGGGTCCCGATGGCGTGCATCACGAACAAGGCCGAGCGGTTCACGGTCGATCTGCTGAAGCGCACTGCACTGGCGGGGTATTTCCGCGTGGTCGTGTGCGGCGACACCGTTGCGCGGAAGAAACCCGATCCCGAGCCGGTGCTCACCGCCTGCGCCCGCCTCGGCGTGTCGCCGGGCGAGGCGCTGATGATCGGCGACTCGGCGAACGACGTGGCGGCCGCCCGGGCCGCCGGCTGCCCCGTGTGGTGCGTCCCCTATGGCTACAACGAAGGGCGGCCGGTCGAGTCGCTCGCCTGCGACCGGATCGTCCCCGATCTCGCCGCGGCCGCCCGGCAGCTGCTTGGACGGGCCTGAGCCGCCCGGTCGGGCGGCGCGGAGACTGAGCGCCCCGTTGTGCGGCGCAAATCCCCGGTGCTATAGTGCGGTCGACTTCACTTCACGACCAACGGACGACACTCGTCACATGAGCTGCGTGCTCTTCGGCCTCCGGGGGCAATGGGAAAGCTGGCGCTGCTGGCGCCGCTAACCCACTGCGCTCGCGCGCGGCGTCACGCGCGCACCCGGCAGCACCGAAGCGATCCACGCGAAAGCGGCTCATGACCGAAACCGACTTCAAGCGCCTCGCGGCGCAAGGCTTCAACCGCGTCCCGCTCGTCCTCGAGACGTTCGCGGACCTCGACACGCCACTCTCGATCTACCTCAAGCTCGCGAACCGGCCGTACTCCTACCTCCTCGAGTCGGTGCAGGGCGGCGAGCGCTTCGGCCGCTACTCGTTCATCGGCCTGCCGGCGCAGACGCGCATCGTGGTGCGCGGGCGCCGCGTGCTCGTGCTCCACGGCGAGACGGTGACCGAGGACGTGGAGAGCCCCGATCCGCTCGCGTTCGTCGGCGAATACCTGCGGCGCTTCAAGGCCGCTCCGCTCGAGGGCCTGCCGCGATTCTCCGGGGGCCTGGTCGGCTACTTTGGCTACGACACGGTGCGCTACGTCGAGCCGAAGCTCGCGCGCAATCCGGAGAAGCCCGACCCGATCGGCACGCCCGACATCGTGCTCCTCCAGTCCGAGGAGATCGCGATCGTCGACAACCTCGCCGGCAAGCTCTACCTCGTCGTCTACGCCGACCCGCGCAATCCGCTTGCCTACGCCCACGGGAAGCAGCGGCTGGGGGAGCTCCTCGAGGCCCTGCGCCGCCCGGTGGACATCCCGGCGCACGGGCCCACCGTCGCGCACCAGGCGCAGTCGGGCTTCGGCGAGGCGAGCTTCCTGCAGGCGGTGGCGAAGGCGAAGCGCTACATCTTCGACGGCGACGTCATGCAGGTGCAGATCGGCCAGCGGCTCTCGCGGCGCTACGCCGGCGAGCCGCTCGCGCTGTACCGGGCACTGCGCACGCTGAACCCGTCGCCGTACATGTTCTATTTCGACTTCCGCGACTTCAATGTGGTCGGCGCCTCGCCCGAGATCCTGGTGCGGCTCGAGGGCGGCAAGGTCACGCTGCGCCCGATCGCCGGCACGCGCCGGCGCGGCGCGAACGCCGAGGAGGACCGCGCGCTCGCCGCGGAGCTCCTCGCCGACCCCAAGGAGCGCGCCGAGCACGTGATGCTGATCGACCTCGGCCGCAACGACGTCGGCCGCATCGCCGAGACCGGCTCGGTGCGCGTCACCGAGAACATGGTGATCGAGCGTTACTCGCACGTGATGCACATCGTCTCGAACGTCGAGGGGACGCTCAAGCCGGGCCTCGACGCGCTCGCGGTGCTGCGGGCCACGTTCCCGGCGGGGACCGTGACCGGCACGCCGAAGGTGCGCGCGATGGAGATCATCGACGAGCTCGAGCCGGTCAAGCGCGGGATCTACGCGGGCGCGGTCGGCTACATCGGCTATCACGGCGACATGGACCTCGCGATCGCGATCCGCACCGGCGTGCTGAAGGACGAGCTGCTGCACGTGCAGGCTGCAGCGGGCATCGTGGCCGACTCGGTGCCGGAGGCCGAATGGAACGAGACCAACATCAAGGCGCGGGCGCTGCTGCGCGCGGCCGAGATGGCGACTGCGGGGCTCGACTCGAAAGTGGAGCGATGATCCCCCGCGCGCGGGGGTGCTCAGCGCTTCGCGCGCAGCGTCCCGCTCCAGCCGCAGCCGATCGCGCGACAGCGGTAGCGCCGCCGCGGGGAGACGAGGCTCAGCAGGCGGTCGAGCAACGTGCGGCGTGTCCGGACGAGCGGCCCGCGGCAGAGCGGACAGCGCAGCGTGGGGTCCGGGGGATGGGTGTACATGGTCTGCGGTTCGGCCTTGCCGATCGATGCGGGGCCCGTTGCTACAGGATATAGCGGGTCGAGGCGGACATGGTATTGATGATCGACAACTACGATTCGTTCACCTACAACCTGGTCCAGTACCTGGGCGAGCTCGGCGCCGCGGTGCAGGTGGTCCGGAACGACGAGGTGACCGTGGACGAGGTCGAGCGCCTGCGGCCGGAAAGAATCGTCATTTCTCCCGGCCCGTGCTCCCCGAACGAGGCGGGGATCTCGCTCGAGACGATCCGGCGGCTGGGCGGGGTCGTCCCCCTGCTCGGCGTGTGCCTCGGCCACCAGGCGATCGGACAGGCGTTCGGCGGCAAGGTCGTGCACGCCAAGACGCTCATGCACGGCAAGACCTCGCCCATCCATCACGCGGGCGGCGGCGTCTTCCGCGGCCTGCCGAGCCCGTTCGTCGCGACCCGCTACCACTCCCTCGCGGTCGAGCGCGAGGCGCTGCCCGACTGCCTGGAAGTCACGGCCTGGACCGAGGACGGCGAGATCATGGGGCTCGCCCACAAGTCGCTCGCGGTCCAGGGCGTGCAGTTCCACCCCGAATCCATCCTGACGGAGCACGGTCACGCGCTGCTCCGAAATTTTCTGAACGAGAGGAGAAGCGCATGATCACCGCCCAGGAAGCGCTCCAACGCACCATCGAGCACCGGGAGATCTTCCACGACGAGATGCTCGACCTCATGCGCCAGATCATGAGCGGCCAGATGTCGCCGGTCATGATCGCGGCGATCATCACCGGGCTGCGCGTGAAGAAGGAGACGATCGGCGAGATCACCGCCGCCGCCCAGGTGATGCGCGAGCTCGCCGCCAAGGTGCACACGAAGAATCCCGAGAACCTGGTCGACGTCGTCGGCACCGGCGGCGACGCGGCGCACACGTTCAACATCTCGACCGCGGCGACATTCGTCTGCGCCGCCGCCGGCGCCCGCGTCGCGAAGCACGGCAACCGCGCGGTGTCGTCGAAATCCGGCAGTGCGGATGTGATGGAGGCGCTCGGCGTGAAGATCGACCTCGCTCCCGAACAGGTCGGGCGCTGCATCGACGAGGTCGGCATCGGATTCATGTTCGCGCCCAACCACCATGCCGCGATGAAGCACGCCGCGCCGGTGCGGCGCGAGCTCGGCGTGCGCACGATCTTCAACATCCTCGGGCCGCTCACCAACCCGGCGATGGCGCCGACGCAGCTGATGGGCGTGTTTCATCCCGATCTCGTCGGCATCCAGATCCGCGTCCTGCAGCGGCTGAACGCGCGGCACGCGATGACCGTCTACGGCACCGAGGGGCTCGACGAGATCTCGATCAGCGGGCAGACGATGATCGGCGAGCTGAAGGACGGGCGGGTGAGCGAGTACATGTTCCATCCCGAGAAGGTCGGGTTGCCGGTGCACGACCCGCGCGCCCTGCGCGTGGCGAACGTCGAGGAGTCGCGCGCGCTCGTGCTCGCCGCGCTCGAGAACAAGCAGGGGGCCGCGCGCGACATCGTGGCCCTCAACGCCGGCGCGGCGATCTACGTCGCGGGCAAGGCGGCGACGCTCGAGGACGGCGTCGAGACCGCGTTCGAGACGATCAAGAGCGGCGCGGCGCGCGCGAAGCTCGACGAGTTCGCGCGCTTCACCCAGCAGTTCGCGAAGTAGGCGGCCGGCGGGGCGGGTGCTCACCGAGCGGGCGTACGCGGATCTCGTGCGCCGGGCCGAGGCGAGCCTGGCGGCCGGCCGGCTCGACGAGGCCGAGCAGGCGCTCGCGCGGATCGTGGCCGAGGCGCCGCGGGACCACGGGGCGCAGCACGCGCTGGCGGTGATCGCGGTGCGACAGGGCCGGTTCGGGCTCGCCGTCGAGCGTGCCCGCACGGCGCTCGCGCACGCGCGCCGGGAGCCGGCGTACCTCCTGACGCTCGGCATCGCCTGCGCCGGCGCCGGGCAGACGGAGGCGGCGGCCGACGCGTTCCGGCGCGCGGTGCGCGAGCGGCCGGCGAATCCCGAGGCGTGGTTCAACCTGGGGCTCGCGCTGCGGCGGCTCGCGCGCTACGACGAGGCGGCGAAGGCCCTGCGGCGGGCGGCGGCGCTCGACCCCGCGAATCCCACGGCGCAGAACGAGCTCGGTCTGACGCTCGAGGCGGCCGGCCGCCGCGACGAGGCGATCGACGCTTTCCGCGCGGCGATTGCGCGCGCGCCCCACGATGCCGACGCCCACAACAACCTCGGGATGGCGCTGCGGCTCGCCGGACAACTGGAGGAGGGCGCGGCGGCCCTGCGGACGGCGCGCGCGCTCGCGCCGGGCGACCCGCTCGTCGCCAACAATCTCGGGCTCGCGCTGCAGGCGCTCGGGCGGCTCGACGAGGCGCGCGAGTGCCTCGCGGCGGCGGCGGCTGCGCGGCCCGAGTTCGGCGAAGCGCACGCGAACCTCGCGCTGGTCCTGGAGATGCAGGGCGCGCTCGACGAGGCCGAGGCGGCGGCGCGGCGCGCGGTGGGGCTCGCACCGCGCTCGCCCGACTTCGTCGCCCGACTTGGCGGCGTGCTCCGGGCGCGCGGGCGCGAGGCGGAGGCGATCGCGGCCTTCGAGGCGGCGCTCGCCATCGCGCCCGACCACGTCGACGCGCTCTCGGGCCTCGGGCTTGCGCTGCTGGCGGCGGGCCGGGGCGACGACGCGCTCGGCAGGCTCGAGCGGTGTGCAGCGCTCCGCCCGGACTCGGCGTCCGCGGCCAACAACGTGGCGGTCGCGCACCGCCTGCGCGGCGATATGGCGCGCGCGGTGGATTGGTGCCGGCGCGCGATCGCCCTCGATCCGCAGTACGCCCCGGCGAAGAGCAACCTCCTCGCGTGCCTCAACTACCTTCCCGGCACGCCGATCGCCGAGATCCTGGCGGAGCACCGGCGCTTCGGCGGCGACCTCGAAGCTCCGCTGCGCGCACGCTGGCCGGCGCACGGGAACGCGCGCGATCCGGAGCGGCGGCTGCGGGTCGGCTACGTGTCCGGCGACTTCCGCCGCCACGCGATGGCGTTCTCGATTGCGCCGGTGCTCGCGCATCACGACCCCGAGCGGGTCGAGGTCGTGTGCTACGCGAACAACGCGGTCGAGGACGAGGTGACCGCGCGGCTGCGCGCGGACGTCCGTGAGTGGCACCGCGTCGCGGGCACGAGCGACGAGGCCGTGGCCGAGCTCGTGCGCGCGCACGGCATCGATGTTCTGGTCGATCTTTCCGGCCACACCGCGCTCAACCGCCTGGGCGTCTTCGCGCGCAGGCCCGCGCCGGCGCAGGTCGCGTGGCTCGGCTACGTGACCTCGACCGGGCTCGAGGCGATGGACTGCCGGCTCACCGACGCGCGCGCCGACCCGACGGGCGCGGACGAGTCCGGCTACACCGAAGTGCTCGTGCGGCTGCCCTGGGTCACGGTCTTCGAGCCGCAGGCCGATGCGCCGCCGGTCGCGCCATCGCCCGCGCTCGGCGGCAACGCGTTCACGTTCGCCTGCCTCAACCACCTCTCGAAGGTCAACGACGACGTCGTTGCGCTGTGGTCGCGCGTGCTCGCGGCCGCGCCCGACGCCCGGCTCCTCGTCGGCAATGCGGGCGATCCGGGCGTGCAGCGCGGACTCGCCGAGGCGTTCGCCGCACACGGGATCGCGCCCGCGCGGCTGGCGTTCCGACCCCGGATGCCGCTCGCCGACTTTCTCGCCTTGCACGGCGAGATCGACCTCGCGCTCGACACCTTTCCCTACAACGGCGGCGCCACCAGCTGCCACTCCCTCTGGATGGGGATCCCGTTCGTCACGCTGTCCGGGGACCGCTACATGGGGCGGATGGGCACGAGCCTGCTCGCCGAGGTCGGGCTCGACGAACTCGTCGCGCGCACGCCCGACGAGTACGTCGCGATCGCGGCGGGCGCCGCGCGCGCGCCGGAGCGCCTCGCCGCGCTGCGCGCCACGATGCGCGATCGCCTCTCGGCCTCGCCGCTGCTCGACGGGGCCGGCTTCGCGCGGACGCTGGAAGCGGCGTACCGGGGGATCTGGCGGGCGTGGTGCGCGGATCCCCTGCCGGGATTTGCGCGGCGCGCCCGGCTGGACCGCTGCGTGGCCTGACTTCCCTCTCGAGGGTCGCGCCATCCTCGCTGGGCGCGGCCGCCCCGACGGAGAGGGGCGGCTAATATGCGCGGTGACCCACCACCCGACCATCGGCACATGAGCGACATCCTGCAGCGAATCCTGGCGGCGAAGCGCGCAGAGGTCGCGTCCGCGCAAGCGCGCATCGACGTGGCGACGATGAGGTCGGAAGCCGAGCGCGCCGACCCTCCCCGCGATTTCGTCGGCGCGCTGCGTGCGCAGATCGCAGCGGGGCGGGCCGCCGTCATTGCGGAGATCAAGAAGGCGAGCCCGTCGAAGGGCGTGATGCGCGCCGACTTCGACCCGGCGGCGATCGCGCGCTCCTACGCCTCGAACGGCGCCGCGTGCCTGTCGGTGCTGACCGACCGGCAGTTCTTTCAGGGCGCGCCCGAGCATCTCGCCGCGGCGCGCGCGGCCTGTTCATTGCCGGTGCTCCGCAAGGATTTCGTCGTCGAGCCGTACCAGGTGTGGGAAGGGCGCGCGATGGGCGCCGACTGCATCCTCCTCATCGTCGCCGCGCTGGAGACCGCGCGGATGCACGAGCTGGAGGCAACCGCGCTTGGGCTCGGGATGGCGGTGCTCGTCGAAGCGCACGACGCCGCAGAGCTCGACCGCGCGCTGACGCTGACCACGCCCCTCGTTGGCATCAACAACCGCGACTTGCGCACGTTCGAGACGCGGCTCGAGACAACGCTCGACCTGCTTCCGCGCATTCCGGCCGATCGCCTGATCGTCACCGAAAGCGGCATCGTGGCGCCATCCGACGTCGTGCGAATGCGGGCGTACGGTATCAACGGGTTCCTCGTTGGCGAGGCGTTCATGCGTGCGGCGGATCCGGGGGCGGCGCTGGCGGCCCTCTTCGGAGGCAGGTCGCGGGAGACGTAATTTGAATCAAGCCGACCGAGGTTATCGGCCGTGCATGGCCGTCCTGCCCCCAAGGGCTCCGGCATTTTTCCCTCGATTTCTATCTAAGATATTGAATTTAACGGATTTAATGTCAGATTGATCGTTGTTGCGTGAGCGCAACATATGGGCAGTGAAATTGCTCGCCGAACGGCCAAAAGCTTGCTCGGATCCCGTCTGCAGTTGCAAGATTCCTACAACTTCCCGGTTACTCGGAGGAGTGACGGTGGCCCGCTCCGGGCTTCCGGTTTCAAACGTTCAGAGGAGAACTCTTTGATGAACAAGAAAGTGATGGCGGTTGCCGTCGCCGGCGTGCTCGTTGCGCCTACTGCGTTCGCGCAGTCGAGCAATGTGCAACTCTACGGCCGCGCGGTTCTCGGCCTTGACTACTACAAGGCTGAAGGCGGGACCAACGCTGCCAACAATCTCGACGGCCGCCTGCGCGTATTCGACAATAGCTCGCGGGTCGGCCTGCGTGGGTCCGAAGATCTGGGGAACGGCCTGAAGGCGATCTTCCAGATCGAGACCGGGGTCAACATCGACAACGGTAGCAACACGGGCCAGGGCGGTCAGGCGAACGCGAGCTCCGGCTTCTGGGCCACGCGCGATTCGTTCGTCGGAATCGACTCGAACTTCGGCCGACTGACATTCGGCCGCCAGTCGATCTACTGGGCGAACGGCGTGAACGCGCAGTTCGCGGCCAACTACATCAACACGGAGATCCCGTGGACGAACGGCACCGCGTTGGGTCGGATTAATTCCGGCGCGCTCGGCAGCGCGACTCCGGCGCGGATCAGCAACACGGTCCAATACACGACCCCGACCTTCGCGGGCATTAACGGCACGCTGAGCTACTCGCCGGGCGCCCAAGAGGCCGTGCAGGGTACCGGAACGAACGTCGATCCGAACGGCAGGATTTGGGGCGCTACGGTCCGGGGTGAGTGGGGGCCCTTCTATGCGCAGGTCGACTACGCGGACGTCCAGGGCAACTCGTCGACCGTCGGTCTTCCGCGCCTCGATGGCAGTGCATGGAAGGTGGGCGGCAGCTGGGGCTACATGCCTGGCGCGCGTGTTGGCATCATCTGGGTCCGCTCGGAGGCGAACAACGCCGTGGGTCTCACGACGGGCGACAAGGTGAACCAGGACGGCTGGACGCTCAACTGGGAGCACACCTTCGGGAACTTCCAAGTGATGGCGCAGTTCGGATTTACCAACGACATCAAGAGCTGCAACGGAGATCCGGGCACAGTTTCCTGTAGCGATTCGAGTTCTACGGGCTACATGATCGGCGGCCGGTACTTCCTGTCGAAGCGGACCTGGCTTTTCGCCTCGTACAACAGGGTCAACAACGACAGCAATCAGTTCGCGGACTACACGGGTGGCGCGCAGACCTCGACAAACCTTCCGGTTGGCGGTGGTGCAGCCTACCCGTATGGGGCGGACCCGCAGATCATGGCAGTAGGCATCTTCCACCAGTTCTAATCCGGCTCAGGTCGGACGCGAACGAAACGGGCGCTTCGGCGCCCGTTTTTTTTGCCCGGTTCCTGCGTACCGGCTACAGTCGCCGGAACGCTGCGGGCGGGGTATTCCTGCCATGTTCTCGATCGACGATCTGATCATCGGATTCGACCAGGGTCTGCGAACGCTCGCGGGCACGCCGCGGGCGGCGCGGGCCACGCCGGGCGCTTCGCTCGCGGAGCCTGAGTTGAACGCGGACGAGCGGCAGGAGGCGGCCGCCCTCATGCGCGTCAATCACTGCGGCGAGATCTGCGCGCAGGCGCTCTACCAGGGCCAGGCGCTCGCCTCGGAGAACGACCAGCTCAAGCGCTCGCTCGAGCAGGCCGCGCGGGAAGAGGAGGACCACCTCGCCTGGACCGAGCAGCGCATCGCCGAGCTCGGCGGGCGGACGAGCCTACTCAACCCGCTGTGGTATGCGGGATCACTGGCGATCGGTTTTGCGGCCGGGAAGGCCGGCGACGCCTGGAACCTCGGCTTTCTCAAGGAGACCGAGCGGCAGGTCGAGGCGCATCTGCAAGGGCACCTGGACCGGCTCTCGCCGCGCGACGCGAAGACCCGGGCGGTCGTCGAAGTCATGCAGCGCGACGAAGCCGGCCACGCGCGAATGGCCGAAAGCCTCGGCGCGCGCGAGCTCCCCGGGTTCGTCAAGGCGGCCATGCGCGCGGCCGCCCGGGTGATGACGTCTCTCTCGTACCGGATTTAGGGCCGAACCACGCGCGCCCAAACGGGCGCGCCCCGGCTATCAATCGGCCAAAAAAATGGCGGGGCACCTCGCCCCGCCACTTCACTCTGATCGCCTGCCACCCGACAGGCGCCGGGCCTCAGAACTTGACCGAGGCCTGCACGCCTAGGATCTGCACGTTGGCCTTGTAGTCGCCGATCAGGTTGCCGCGGAACGCGTCCGCGCCGGTCGGCCGCAGATTGCTCGAAGCGTCATCGACCCAGATGTACGTGTAGCCGAAGTCCAGCCACCACGTCGGCCCCGGTTGGTACCGGGCGCCGATCGAGAGCCAGAATCGATCGTTGTCCGGCAGGCGCGGGGTCCGGTAGGTATCCTGCACCGGCGACGTGTCGTAGGCGATTCCCGTCCGGAGCAGCCACGGCTGGTTGAGCTGGTATTCGAGGCCGAGCCCCATGCGCCAGCTGTTCTTGAACTCGAGCTCCGTACTGGTCAGGGTCGCGCTGGTTGCCTGGCTCTGGATGTTGAGCGTCTTGATCGAGTCCCAGCCGGTCCACGTGTAGTCGGCCAGCATGCGCAGCTTCGGATTGAACTGATGCGACACGCCGATCGAGAACGTGTCCGGCAGTTCGACGTCCGCCTTGACGTTCTGGGCCGCGGGCGCCAGGGGCGATTGGGCGCCGTTGTAAGTCAGGTTGCCTTCGATCGTGTAGTCGACCGTGGAACGGTACGTCAACCCGAGGCGGGTGCCCTGCCCGAAATCGAACAATGCGCCGAGGTTCCAGCCCCACGCCCAGTCGTCGCCTTCGACCTTGCCCACGACGGGCAGCGCGAGCGCGCAAGGAATCGGGCCGCAGGCGCCGGGCGTCGCGCTCGGGGCGGCATTGGTGAGCTCTGCCTCGAGTCGCTGGTAGCTTATGCCCGCCCCCAGCGAAATCATGTTGTTGACCTTGAACGCCACGGTCGGGTTGATGTTGAGCGTCTTGATCTCGGACCGGATCGCGTGGAACTGGCCCGCCCAGGACGTATCCCACTCTGTGGCGAGGCCGAAGGGCGCGTTGACGGCGAGGCCAACCGTCCATTGCGGATTGATCATCCAAGTGCCGTAGAGCGCCGGGACGAACGCGGATTCGCCGCCTTGTCCGCCATTGCCGAGAGCGTTGTAGGTCGAACCGCCCGGTAGCGGTCCTGCGCTGGTGAACTTCGTATCCGGAATGATGTAGTGGAGGGCGCCGGTCACCTGCTTGCCCTGCAGCAAGGACATGCCGGCCGGGTTCCAGAACGCGGTGCTCGCGTCGTGGACCGCTGCGGCTTGACCGGAGTACGCGACCCCAAGGCCGCTCGCGCCTTGTTCCTGAAGCTGGAACCCCGATGCGCTCGCGGCGCCGCCCCAGCCCGCCAATGCGCTACCGACCGCGGCTGCGGCGACCGTCTTCGTCCACTTCTTCGCCATTTCGACCCTCCGTTAGCCCGCGCAAAGGTGGCGGGCGATGTGCTGTTAGGACCCTTCCGACCTGCCGACGAGTATAGGAAATGCGTTGCGGTGGAACAACGCACCAGATCAAAGACATCCAGGTCAGGCCCACGATCGTTGCGCCCGCGCAACAGGCCCAGTCCGAGGTGCTTTAGCACGGGTTTGGGGCCTGCTACCGGCTAGGCGGAGCCAGCCGGTCCTGCGGGAGATCAGGCGGCCTGCCCGGCGGTCGGTTCCTCGACCATCTCGTAGTCGTGCGTGATGACCGCGGTCTTGCCGAGCATCGCTGAGGCCGAGCAGTACTTGCCGTGGCTCAGCTTGATCGCGCTCTCGACGACGGAGCGCTTGAGGCTTCGTCCCCGCACCACGAAGTGCATGTGGATCTTCGTGAAGACCTTGGGATCGGTCTCGGCGCGCTCGGCTTTAACGTCCACCTTGCACGCCGTGACGTCCTGGCCGCTGCGCTTCAGGATCAGCACCACGTCGAAGGCGGTGCAGGCGCCGGTGCCTGCGAGCACGGTCTCCATCGGCCTTGGACCGAGATTGCGGCCGCCCGCCTCAGGGGCCCCGTCGATCACGAAAGCGTGCCCGCTGCCGGTCTCCGCGACGAAACTCATCCCGCCCTCGATCCACTGCACCGTGCATTCCATGATTGGCTCCGGATTCTTAGAGGCGGCATTCTACGCCGCGGCTTTGCCCTGGTCCGCAGGGTCTGATTCAAACTCAACCCCTTGATTTTACGAAGTACGCCTGGCTCGATGGAGCGGGTAGATTGCTCCGCGATAAGGCGGGTTTGTGGCGTCGCACAAAATTTTTCTTGCATCGCACAATCGAGCTCCGGATAATTCGCTTCGTAGCGAGCGTCATCGAGCAGCACGGCGCTCCAAGTCTCCTCCACCCTCCTCCTTTGGTGGATTCAGCGCAGCCGCAAAGGCTGCGCTTTTTTTTGCCCGCAAGCCCCCGGCAGCCAAGTCAAGTTTCTGATTTGACGAGGGTCCTGCCTGCCCGATAAAATCGCCGTCTTTTCGCCCGAATACCGCTCGACCCACCCCGATGAAGACCTTCACCGCCAAGCCCCACGAGGTCCGCCGCGACTGGTTCGTGGTCGACGCCTCGAACAAGGTGCTCGGCCGGCTCGCCGCCGAGATCGCCTACCGCCTGCGCGGCAAGCACAAGCCCGAGTTCACCCCCCACGTCGACACCGGGGACTACATCGTCGTGGTGAACGCCGCCAAGCTGCGCGTGACGGGCAACAAGGCGCAGGACAAGACGTACTACCGGCACAGCGGGTACGTCGGCGGCCTCAAGGAGACCTCGTTCGAGAAGCTGCACGAGCGCCATCCCACCCGCGCGCTCCAGAAAGCGGTCAAGGGCATGCTGCCGAAGGGACCCCTCGGCTACGCGATGGCGCGCAAGCTGAAGATCTACGCGGGCGGCGAGCATCCCCACACCGCCCAGCAGCCGCAAAGCCTGGAGATCAGCTGATGATCGGCAACCATCACTACGGCACCGGCCGGCGCAAGAGCGCGGTCGCGCGCGTGTTCATCAAGCCCGGCAAGGGGCGCTTCGTCGTCAACGACAAGCCGGTCGACGAGTACTTCGGCCGCGAAACCGGGCGCATGGTCGTTCGCCAGCCGCTCGCGCTGACCAACCACCTCACCACCTTCGACGTGATGGTGAACGTGGACGGCGGCGGCGAGTCGGGCCAGGCGGGCGCGGTGCGGCACGGCCTGACGCGGGCGCTGATCGAGTACGACGCCGCGCTGAAAGCCACGCTGTCCAAGGCGGGTCTGGTCACCCGCGACGCGCGCGAAGTGGAGCGCAAGAAGGTCGGCCTCCACAAGGCGCGCCGACGCAAGCAGTTCTCCAAGCGCTGATGTAGGGCCGGGGAATCCGACGAAAGCCGCCTCCCGGGCGGCTTTGTCGTCTCTGGGGGCGCAAGTGTCGTCGCGGAGTGACAACGGTCGCTCCGCAATCGGAGGTCCGCTGATGATCAGGATCGGAATCGTCGGGGGTACGGGATACACCGGGGTCGAGCTGCTGCGGCTGCTTGCGCGGCACCCGCACGCCGAGCTCGCCGTGATCACCTCGCGCAAGGAAGCCGGCACGCGCGTGGCCGACATGTTCCCGAGCCTGCGCGGCCACGTCGATCTCGCGTTCTCGGAGACGGGCGGCGCCAGCCTCGAGAAATGCGACGTCGTTTTCTTCGCCACGCCGCACGGTGTGGCGATGAACGACGCGCGGCGGCTGCTCGACGCAGGCGCGCGCATCATCGACCTGGCGGCCGACTTCCGCCTGCAGGACCTCGACGAGTGGAAGAAGTGGTACAAGCTCGACCACGCTGCGCCGGATCTCGTGCGCGAAGCGGTGTACGGACTGCCGGAGATCAATCGCGAGGCGATCCGCAAGGCGCGCGTGGTCGGCAACCCGGGCTGCTACGCGACCGCGGTCCAGCTCGGCCTGCTCCCGCTCGTCGAGTCGGAGACGGTCGACGCCGCCCATCTGATCGCCGACGCGAAGTCCGGCGTGAGCGGCGCCGGAAGGAAGGCGGAGCTCAACCTCACCTTCAGCGAGGCGTCCGACAACTTCGCTGCCTACAACGTCGCCGGCCACCGGCACGTGCCGGAGATGCGCGAGAGCCTCGAGCGCGTCGCCGGCCGGCCGATCGGGCTCACGTTCGTCCCGCACCTCACGCCGATGATCCGCGGGATCCACGCGACGCTCTACGCGCGCATCACGCGCGAGGCCGATTTCCAGGCGCTGTTCGAGAAGCGCTACGCGGCGGAGCCGTTCGTCGACGTGCTCCCGCCGGGTCGCCACCCCGACACGCGCTCGGTCCGCGCGGCGAACACCTGCCGGATCGCGGTGCACCGGCCGCACGGCGGGGACACGCTCGTCGTGCTCTCGGTCATCGACAACCTGGTGAAGGGCGCCTCGGGTCAGGCGGTCCAGAACATGAACATCATGTTCGGGCGCGACGAGGCCGAAGGCCTCGGCCAGGTGCCGGTCCTGCCCTGAGCGGGGCGCGGACAGCGGATGCGGTTCTCCTTCCGCGCACTGCGTCGTCGCTGGGGCATTGCCGCCCCGAGGATGACCGTGCGGACGCACGTCGCCTGGTACTGGCGCGCGCTCGGTCTGGTGGCGGTGCTCTCGATCTCGCTCACGCTCGCGCTCTGGATGTACGACGCGGGCCGTCGCTTCGCCGGCTTCGACGCGACGGCGGCGAGCGAGGAGCTGGCTACCCTCCACGGACGGGTCAATCAGCTCGAGGAGGAGGCGAGGCAGCTGCGCTCGACGATGGCCTCGAGCGAGAGCCGGGTGCAGATCGAGAAAACCGCGCAGGAACAGCTGGTAAAGCAGCTGAAGAGGGCGGAGGCCGAGAATGCGCGCCTGCGCGAGGACCTGGCATTCTTCGAGAACCTCGCGGCCGGTCGCGCCGAGGACAAGCTCGCGGTCCCGCGCTTCAAGGTGGAAAGCGATGCGTTGCCGGGCGAGTACCGGTTCCGGGTGCTCGTCACGCAGGGCGGGAAGGACCGCGACTTCAACGGGCGCATCCAGCTCGTCGTCTCGATGCGCCAGGGCGGGCGGGACACGACGCTGATGATCCCGGACGATCGGGCACCGGAGACCACCGCCTACCGGATCCATTTCCGACGCTTCTACAGCACCGAAGGCACGTTCAGGGTCGATCCCGCGGCCGTCGTCAAGTCGGTGCAAGTGCGGGTGTACGAGCAGGGCGTGGCCCAGCCGCGCGCCACCCAGAGCTTCAACCTGACCTGAGCCTCACGGAGGACCCCATCATGTTCGGCAAGAAACCGCCCAAGCCGCAGACCCGTATCGACAGCCTGATCGGCGCAGGCACCCGGATCGAAGGCAACGTGATCTTCGCCGGCGGTTTGCGCATCGACGGGGAGGTGAAGGGAGACGTGCGCTGCGCGGAGGGCCAGGCCGGCACCCTGGTGATCAGCGAGCACGCGCGGGTCGAGGGGCAGATCTCGGTTGCCCACCTCGTCGTCAACGGCACGATCGCCGGACCGGTGCACGCCACCGATTTCGTGGAGCTGCAGCCCCGGTCGCGCGTCACCGGGGACGTGCACTACACCTCGCTCGAGATGCACCTCGGCGCGGTGGTCGACGGGCAACTCGTCCACAAGGGCGCGACCGCCGAGCCGAAGCCGGTCGAGCTCAAGCTCGCGAAGAGCCAATGACCCTGCGGCAGTCCGGGGAATTTCGCGCGGGGTCGCGACTTGCGTGGCGCGCCGATTGACCCCATCTACCACCCGTCCGATAATTTGACTCAGCCTTGCTGGGAGTCTCCATGAACGCCGTGACCGAGATGCCCGCGCCCCTGGTCTTCACCGACAGCGCCGCGGCCAAAGTGAAGCAGCTGATCGACGAGGAAGGCAATGCCGAGCTCAAGCTGCGCGTCTTCGTGAGCGGCGGCGGCTGCTCGGGATTCCAGTACGGGTTCACCTTCGACGAGGTCACCAACGAGGACGACACCGTGATGCAGAAGAACGGCGTCACGCTCCTGATCGACGCGATGAGCTACCAGTATCTCGTCGGCGCCGAGATCGATTACACGCAGGGCGTCGAGGGGGAGCAGTTCGTCATCAAGAATCCGAACGCCACGACGACCTGCGGCTGCGGGTCGTCGTTCTCCGTCTAGCGGCAGCGGGCGCGTCGCACGCAACGGGACCGCAAGGTCCCGTTTCTGTTTGTGCACCGCGCCCCGGTGACGACGCGTCAGCGTCGACGCAGGAGGCGCAGCGGGTCGTATTCGAGCGTGATCGTGCCGTCCTGCCGCAGGACCCGATTGCGCGTCCGGACGAGCCCGCGCCGGCCGTCCGACGTCGGACGGGCCTCGATCACCTCGCACGCCACGTGGATCGTGTCCCCCACGCACGTCGGCGCGCGCACGCGCAGATCGGCTTCGAGGAACGCGAGGCCGGTGTGCTGCATCATCGGCAGCAGCAGTCCCTCCGCGAACGAGTACACCAGCGCGGCCGGAACGACGCGCGCCGGGATGGCCATCTCCTCGCGACCGGTGGCGCGGGTGAAGAGCTCCTCGGTGAGCCAGGTCAGGTTGCAGAACGCGGCGAGGTCCGCTTCGAAGAGCGTCCGCTGCGCGGTGCGGAAGGTGTCGCCCACCGCGATGTCGTCGAAGTGCAATCCGATGCCGAGCGTGCCCTTGTCCGCCATGCCGGAGACCTCCCTACGCAGGATAGCTGGCGCCGAGCTGCCGGATGCCGCCCAGCGCGTCCGGCGAGCGGAAATCGGCCGCGACGCGCAGCCCGCCCGGCCCGGCGAGGCGCGCGCCTAGTCGAGCGCGGCGAGACGGACGTCGGCGAGGAGCTCGAGCTGCGCCGCGCGCGGCCGCGCGATCGCGTTGAAGGCGCCCATGCGGTCGGCCGGCACCGGCTCGGCGGCAGGCATCGCGATGGTGAGCGGGTTGCGGTGCTGGTTGTTGACGCGGAATTCGTAGTGCAGGTGCGGCCCGGTTGCCCAGCCGGTCGCGCCCACGAAGCCGATCGTGTCGCCTTGCGCGACGCGCGCGCCCTTGCGCACGTCGCCGGCGAAGCCGCTCAGGTGCGCATACGCGGTGGTGATGCCGCCGTGGTGCCGCAGGACCACCACCTTCCCGTAACCGCCCTGGACGCCGGCGAAGTCCACCGTGCCGTCGGCCGTCGCGCGCACCCGCGTGCCGGTCGGGGCGCCGTAGTCCACGCCGTTGTGCGCACGCCACTGCTGCAGGATGGGATGAAACCGCATCGCAAAGCCGGAGGTCACGCGCGAGAACTCGAGCGGCGAGCGCAAGAACGCCTTGCGCAGGTTCTTCCCGTCCGACGCGTAGTACCCGCCGCGGCCTTCCGCGGGGTCGTCGAACCACACAGCGCGCAGCACCTTCTTCGCGTTGACAAACTCGGCTGCGAGCACGCGGCCGGACTTCAGCAGCCGGCCGTTGTGATGGAACGCCTCGTAGACGACGGCGAACCGATCCCCCTTCCGCAGGTCGCGGTGGAAGTCCACGTCGCCGGAAAAGATGTCGGCGATCTGCATCGTGATCGCGTCGGGCATTCCGGCGTCGTCCGCCGCGGCGAAGAGCGAGGAACGGATCTCGCCGGACTTGAGCACGATCTGGCGCGCGAGCCGCGCGGGCTCGTCTACGACGCGAAACCCGTCGCCCTCGCGCTCGAAACCGAGGATGGTGTCGCGGCCGGAAACGAAACGCAGCGCGCGCAGCGCGCCGTAGTCGGTCGTCTCCGCCTGCACCGTCATGCCTGGCCGCAGGGCGCGGAACGGCTTCGATCCGCCGTGCTGCCTGACGAGCTGCACCGCGTCCGCGCCGTCCACGCCGAGACGCGCCAGCAGAGCGGCAAACGTGTCGCCGCGCTCGAAGCGCTCCTCGTGCGCGTAGGTCTGGACGATGTCGGTCGTTGCCGCGGCGATCGGGGGCGCGAGCACTTCCACCACCACCGCCCGCGCGACCGGCGGCTCGGGCGAATCACTGACCGTCCCGAACGCCGCGACGCCCCCGAGCAGCCCGACCAGCCCAGCGACGAACATCGCGCGCCGCCGCAACGGCAGCTCGCGCAATCGCCCCCCCTGCGCTAGAATCTCGCTCTTGGTCAAAGGACTGATTTGATAGGTTTTTCCAGCTCTTAGCGACGAAATATAACAGGAAGCCTCAGCTCGTCCAAGCACAAAGTCACGAGAATCCGATGGACATCGACCAACAGCTTGAGGCAATCAAGCGGGGCTGCGAAGAACTCCTCGTCGAGGAGGACCTCGTCCGCAAGCTCAAGACCGGCCGCCCCCTGCGCGTCAAGCTCGGGCTGGATCCGACCGCCCCCGACCTGCACCTGGGGCACACGGTCGTGGTCAACAAGCTGCGCCAGTTCCAGGACCTCGGGCACCGGGTCCAGTTCCTCATCGGGGACTTCACCGGGATGATCGGGGACCCCTCGGGGCGGAACGCCACGCGGCCGCCGCTCACCCCCGAGCAGATCGCGGAGAACGCGAGGACCTACCAGGCGCAGGCGTTCAAGATCCTCGACCCCGAGAAGACCGAGATCCTGTTCAACTCCACGTGGTCGAACGAGCTCGGCGCCGGCGGCATGATCCGGCTCGCCGCGCGCTACACCGTCTCGCGCATGCTCGAGCGCGACGACTTTGCCAAGCGGTACCGGGCGAACCAGCCGATCTCGATCCACGAGTTCCTCTATCCCCTGATGCAGGGCTACGACTCGGTGGCGATGAAGTCGGACGTCGAGCTCGGCGGCACCGACCAGAAGTTCAACCTGCTGGTCGGCCGGGAGCTGCAGAAGGACTGGGGCCAGGAGCCGCAGGTCATCGTCACCATGCCGCTGCTCGAGGGGCTCGACGGCGTGAACAAGATGTCGAAGTCGCTCGGCAACTACGTCGGCATCACCGAGTCGCCAGGCGAGATTTTCGGCAAGCTGATGTCGATCTCGGACGCCCTCATGTGGCGCTACATCGAGCTGCTCTCGTTCGAGCCTCTGGCCGTGGTGCACCGGTGGCGCGCCGAGGTCGAGGGCGGCCGCAATCCGCGCGACATCAAAGTCGGCTTCGCCAAGGAGATCGTCGCGCGCTTTCACGGCAAGGCGGCCGCGGAGAAGGCCGAGGCCGACTTCAACGCCCGGTTCCGCGAGGGCGCGCTGCCCGATTCCATGCCCGAGCTGACGGTCGCCGCCGGCGCGGGCGGCATCGCGCTGCCGCAGCTCCTCAAGCAGGCCGGACTCACGCCGAGCACGGCGGAATCGCTCCGCATGATCGAGCAGGGCGGCGTGCGCATCGACGGCGAGCGCGCGGCGGACAAGGCCCTGCGCCTCGCGGCCGGCGCAACGGTGGTGCTGCAGGTCGGCAAGCGCAAGTTCGCGCGCGTCACGCTCACGTAGGGCCGGGATGAGCGCCGGCGACGTCGGGCGCCTGGTCCTGCTTGCCGCCGTCTGGGGGCTCGCCTTCGTGTTCATCCGCGTGGCCGTGATGCCTCTCGGGCCTGTCGCGCTGGTGGAGCTGCGCCAGGTGATCGCGGGCGTGGTGCTCGTCCTGTACGCCCGCTCGATCGGGCTCACGCTCGAGGTGCGCGACCGGTGGCGGATCTATCTGCCGATCGCGCTCCTCAATTCCGCGCTGCCGTTCGTGCTCATCGCCGCCGCGCAGCGCGAGCTCACCGCGTCCTACACGGTCATTCTGGTGTCCACCAGCCCGCTCTTCGCGGCGCTGATCAGCGCGGTCGCGCTGGACGATCCGCTGACGCTGCGCAAGACGGGCGGGCTGGTGCTCGGGATCGCGGGCGTCGCGCTCCTCATCGGCTGGAATCCGGCCGCCCTCGATCTCCCCCCGCTCTGGGCGATCGCTGCGGCGCTCGCGGCCGCGCTGCTCTACGCAGTCGCGGGCGTCTACACCCGGATGCGCGCGCAGGGCATCCCGCCGATGGCCACCGCCGCGGCGAGCCAGCTCACCTCCGCCGCGCTCGTCCTCCCGTTCGTGGCGGTCGCGCCGCCGATCGCGATGCCCACCCTTCTCGAGTGGCTGAACGTGATCGCGCTCGCGCTGCTCTCGTCCGCGGCCGCGTTCATCCTCTATTTCCAGCTCATCCGCAACATCGGGCCGGTGAAGACCCTGACGGTAAACTTCCTGACGCCGATCTTCGGGGTGGGCGGCGGCGCGCTGCTGCTCGGCGAGCGCATCACCCCGAACATGCTGGGCGGTGCGGCGGTGATCCTCGTCGGCACTGCGCTCGTCCTCGGCGGCGCTGCGCGCGCGCGCCGGGATTGAGCGCGGCGCGCGCGCCCGGAACGAGTGCGGCGCGAGCCGCTCAGCGCCAGAACCCGGCGTGCGCGGCGGCCGCCTCATCCTCGAGGAGCGGGCCGACCACGTCGATCGCACGCTGACCGCGCGCGAAGACCTCGCGGCACGGCAGCCGCAGCGTTGGGTTCTCCGGATGGCTGCCGGTCAGGTCGAGCAGCCGCACCTCCGACAGCGCGTAGACGACGCGGCCGACGCCCGACCAGTAGATCGCCCCGGCGCACATCGCGCAGGGCTCCGCGCTCGAATACAGCGTCGCGGCCGCGAGCCGCTCCGGGCTGTGGTGGCGGGACGCCGCCCGCACCGCCTCGAGCTCCGCGTGCCCGGTGGCATCGCAATCGGGTCCGACCGCGCGATTCTCGGCCGCAGCGAGCACTTCGCCCGGTGGCGCGACGATCAGGGCGGCGAACGGATGGCGCCCGTTCGCGCGGGCGCGCGTGCTGAGCGCGATCGCGCGGCGCAGGTACAGGAGATCCTCGTCGCGCGGACCCGTCATGCGCAGCGGGCGCCTCAGCTCGGCATGTTCATGCCGCGGTGCGCCCAGCCGGTCATGCGTCGCTCGAGCGCGGCGAACGCCACGTACATCACCATCGCCATGATGCTGATGACGATCAGCCCGGCGAACATGAGCGGCACGCGCATGGTCGAGCTCGCGGCGAGCATGAGCTGGCCGATCCCCTCGTTCGCGGCGGTCAGCTCGGACACCACCGAGCCGACGAACGCGAGCGTGATCGCGACCTTCAGCGACGCGAAGAAGTAGGGCATCGAGCGCGGCAGGCCGACCTTGATCAGCACGTCGGCGCGCGACGCGCCGAGCGCGCGCAGCACGTCCTCGAGCTCAGGCTCGATCGTCGCCAGGCCGGTGGCGACGTTCACCGTGATCGGGAAGAAGCAGATGAGGAAAGCGGTCAGCGTCGCGGGCACGACGCCGATGCCGAACCACACGACCAGGATCGGCACGAACGCGGCCTTCGGAATGGCGTTGAACGCGACCAGCAGCGGGTACAGGCCGTTGTACATCAGCCGCGAGGAGCCGATGATCACGCCGATCAGCACGCCCACCACGATGCCGATGGCGAAACCGACCATCGTGGTCCAGAACGTCGGCCACGTGTTCTTCATGATCGGCCAGAAGTTGTCGTACAGCGCGCGGAACGACGCGCTCGCGGTCGGCAGCACGAACTCGTCGATGCCGAAGAGCCGCACCCCGAACTCCCAGAGAAACAGCAGCACCGCGAGGAAGATCCACGGCGCCCAGCGGTCCATGTTGCGCTTGTTTGCCACGCCGCCTCCTCAGCCCTTGCGCACGCGCCCGATGTGCGCGCGCAGTTCGTGGACGATGTTGATGAAGCGCTCGGAGTAGGTGATCTCCAGGTCGCGCGGCCGCGGGAGGTCGATCTCGCGCTTGGCGATGATCTTGCCTGGGCGCTTGCTCATGCAGTACACGGTGTCGGCGAGGAACGTGGCCTCGCGCAGATCGTGGGTGACGAGCACGACGGTGAAGCGCCGCTCCTGCCACAGGTCGCGCAGCACCTGCCACAGCTCCTCGCGGGTGAACGCGTCGAGCGCGCCGAACGGCTCGTCCAGCATCAGCAGCTCCGGCTCGTGGATCAGCGCACGGCAGATCGACGCGCGCTGCTGCATGCCGCCCGAGAGCTGCCACGGGAACTTCCCCTCGTTGCCCTCGAGCCCGACCGTCTCGAGGAGCTTGCGGGCGCGCGCGATGTACTCGTCGCGCTTCTGCTTGAAGTTCGCGCGATACGGCTGCACGATCTCGAGCGGCAACAGCACGTTGTCCAGGGTCGTGCGCCACGGCAACAGGTTCGGCGCCTGGAACGCCATGCCGACGATCTTGAGCGGTCCGGCCACCTTCTTGTTGTCGACGTGCACCGTCCCCTGCGTCGGCGGCTTCAGCCCGGTGCAGAGCTTCATGAAGGTCGACTTGCCGCACCCCGACGGGCCGACGATCGAGATGAACTCGCCCGGCCGGATGGAAAGCGTGATGTCCTCGACCGCGTAGCCGCTCGCCTCGTCGTAGGCGAGCGAGACGCGGTCGAAGGCGACGAACGCCGGGTGGCTCACTCGCTCCCTCCTCTGCGGCCCCGGGATCGGGGCGTCGCGCGCGAAGGGTCCCCGCCTCTGGCAGGGACCCCGTGCGTCGGCCGCTACTTCGAGAAGATCTGGCGCTCGGCGCGGCTCGGCAGGAAGCTCGAGTTGAAGATGGCGTCCATGTTGGGCGTCGTCTTCAGATCGAAGGCCGCGACCACCTGGGTGACGGTTTCCTCGAGCTTGACCTTGTTCACCGCGCCGATGCCGTTCGACTTGAACTCGGGCGTGGCGATGACCATGTCGATCGCGAGCCTTAGGCGGCGCTGCTCGAGCGCCTCGTTGATCAACGGGTCGCGGTCTTTCACGTACTTGATCGCCGCGTCGGGATTGGCGACCACCTCGCGGATGCCCTTCGTCAGCGCGCGCAGGAACCCGGCCACCGCCTTGGGGTTCTGGTCGATGAAGCGCTGGCTGGCGATCACCGTGTTCCCGTAGATCCTGACGCCGTGGTCGGGATACTTGAAGGCCGTGACTTCCTCGTCCTTGACGCCGCGCGCATTCAGGTTGAGCAGGCTGGTGAAGTAGAAGCCGGTGATCGCGTCCACCTCGCCGCGCGCGAGCATCGTCTCGCGCAAGGGTGGGTCCATCGACTGCCACTTGAACTTGGACGCGTCGAGACCGTTCGCCTTGGCGAAGATCGGGAACGCGCGGCGGCCGGCATCGAACACCGGCGCACCCATGACCTTGCCGTTGAGACCGGCAGGGCTGGTGATGCCCGACTTCTTCAGCACGAACACAGCCGCCGCAGTGTCGCTGTATGTCATGTACACGGCCTGCATCCGCGCCTGCGGCAGGTGCTGGTTCTGCGCGAGAAACTCGACCATCGCCGCGATGTCCGCGAAGCCCATGTCGTACGCGCCGGACGCCACTCGGGTTACGGTGCCGCCCGACCCGCCGCCGGCGTCGATCGTGACGTCGAGCCCCTCGTCCTTGAAGTAGCCCTTGGCCGCGGGCAGCAGGAAAAGCGCCGCCGGACCTTCGAAGCGCCAGTCGAGCTGGAAACGGATCTTGGTGGGCGCCTGCGCGGCGGCCGGGCTCCCGGCCCCTGCCAGCAGGCAGGCCGCGGCAACCGCGGCAATCATGTTCAGCGCGCCCCGGCGCGACGGCGTCGAGCGTATGGTCATCGTGAGCGTCCTCCTCGTAACGGTGCGCGTGGCGCGCGGGTGCGGCACGGTCGCGGCGGTTCGAGAAGCAAGTCGCATTCCGTGCGCGCCGCGGAGCGCTGCTGCGTCCGCGGTCCGGGGCGCGAATGTGACACGATTGCCCTGGCATGGCAAGCCGGCACGCCGCTCGCGCGTCGCGCGCGATGCGTGCGCAATCTCCGATACGCCGTTGTTCGATCGGGGAATTCAAGCTGCGCCCGGGGCCGCAGCGGCCCGCGCCCGGACGGTCCGGCGGCCGGCGCTGCGAGCCGTGCGCCGCGGGCGCTGCCTTCACCATGCGAGGGCGCAACGACCGCCGAGCGCACCGCGCACGTGCACGCGTTCCCGGAGCCGCGCTGCGCTCGCCGCTAGAATCGTCGCGAAGGAGGTGACGCCGGACGATGAGCTCCCTGCTGCGAATGCTGGCGTTGGTCGCGTGCGCGGCCACGGCCCATGCCCAGACGCTCGACCGGCTCGTGTTCGGCACGAACTGGTACGCGCAGGCCGAGCACGGCGGGTTCTACCAGGCGCTTGCCGAAGGCAACTACCGCAAGCACGGCCTGGACGTCACGGTGCGAATGGGCGGCCCGCAGGTGAACGGCATGCAGCTTCTGCTCGCGGGCCAGATGGACCTCTTCATGGGCTACGACCTGCAGACCATCCAGGCGGTCGCGCAGGACCTGCCGGTCGTGACGGTGGCCGCGACGTTCCAGAAGGATCCCGCAGTCATCATCGCGCATCCCGGCGTCGCGAAGCTCGAGGAGCTGAAAGGGCGCCCGATCGCGATCAGCGCCGCGAGCGAGACGACGTACTGGCCGTGGCTGCGCGCGCGTTACGGCTTCACCGACGACCAGAAGCGGCCATATACGTTCAGCGTGCAGCCGTTCCTGCTCGACAAGCGCCTCGCGCAGCAGGGCTACATCACGTCGGAACCGTACTCGATAGAGAAGGCCGGTGTGAAGCCGGTGCTCTTCCTGCTCGCCGACCTCGGCTATCCGCCCTACGCGCAGACGATCGTCGCGACGCGGGACACGCTCGCGAAGCGGCGGGACGCAATCCGCCGCTTCGTCCAGGCCACCGCGGAGGGATGGAAGAGCTATCTCGCGAATCCAGCGCCGGGCAACGCGCTCATCCGGCGCGACAATCCGCAGATGGAGGCGGCGCTGATCGCCTATGGCCTGGAGAAGATGCGGGCGTACGCGATCGTGACCGGCGGCGACGCCGAGCGCCTCGGCATCATGACCATGACCGACGCGCGCTGGCGGCGCACGTTCGAGTTCATGGTGGAAGCGAAGATGGTGAAGCCCGGGCTCGACTACCGGCGGGCGTACACCCTGGATATCGTGCGCGAAGCGAAGGTCCTGCCCTGACGAGGCCTAGTGCAATCGCCGGCGGTTGGACGGCGCCAGCGTCGGCGCGGTCGCCTGCGGCCGGCCGGCGCCCGCAGCGGGCGCGGTGCGCTGGAAGAGCTGGTTGAGCAGCGCCACGACCTCGCCGATCTCGCTGTCGCCGAACTGGCGCGCGAGGATGTGCGAGACGTCGTCGATCATCGCCTGGCGTTGCGCCTCGTGGATCGCCTCCGGCGTCGGCCCGACGAACACGACCCCGAACTCGTCCTGGCCGTCGTCGTGGTAGTAGGTCACCTCGATCTCGGCGGCGCGCTCGGTGTACGGGTTGAGACCCTGCAGCGCGGTCTCGACCGCGTCGCGGAACGTCCGCCCGACGTCGCCCGTCCAGCAGATCTCGAGCAGCCGCTCGCGGCCGTCGAACACGATGCCCGGCTCGTCCTCGTAGACCGAGCGCGCATCGGCAAGCGAGTCCTCGTCGATGTACTCGAGCCACGGCTTGAGCGCCGCCTCGATCTGCGCCGAGGTGACGCCGGCGCGCAGGGGAACGTTGCCGTGGACGTGGACTTCGATGCGCATCTGGGAACCTCTCCGCGGCCCGGGAGCCGGGCCGAGCCCGTATTGTCCTACTGTTTCGGGAGGTGCGCGTCGTCTGCGCGCTCGCGATGTTCCAGCAGGAAACCCAGCACCGCCGCGTCGAAAGCCTCCGGCTGCTCCAGGTTGGAGAGGTGCCCGGCGCCGCGGATGAGCGCGAGCCGCGCGCCGGGAATGCGGCGGGCCATCGCCTCGGCAAGCGCGGGCGGATACAGGCGGTCGCCATCGCTCGTGACGACGAGCGTCGGCGCCGCGATCGCCTCGATTCGGGCGCCCCGGTCCTCGCGCGCCGAAGCCTCGATCGTCTTCAGGTACGCGTCCTTGCGCAGCGCCGTCATCGCGGCAAGCAGCCGCTCGTAGGCCCCCGGGACCGCCGACGGACTGACCAGGTTGCGCGCGAGCTCGTGGGCGAGCTCGGCGGGCGTGCGGCCGGCTTCGAGCGGGCCGCGGCGGCTGCGGACGAAGGCTTCGACTTCCTCCGGCGTGAGCGTGTCGAACCCGGCGGTGGTGTTCGCGAGGACGAGCGTGGCGACGCGCGCCGGGTGGCGGAGCGCGAAGTCGCGCGCGACCCGGCCGCCGAGGGACAGTCCGACGAGATGCGCGCGCGCTGCGCCGAAGAAGTCGAGCACGCGCAGGAGGTCGCCGCTGAAATCGGCGAACGCCAGCGGGCCGGCATAATCGTCGGAGTCGCCGTACCCGCGCGCGTCCCACGCCGCTGCGGTGAAGTGCGCCCCGAGCGCGCGCAGCTGGTCGTCCCAGTGCCGGCGGTGGCCGCCGATGCCGTGCAGGCAGACGACCAGCGGCCCGGAGCCCGTGACCGACAGCGCGATGCGCGGCGCCGGCCCGACGAAGACCGTCCTCACTCGGCCTTCGCGCCCGACAGCTTAACCGCGCGCCCGCGCGCCTCGCGGTCCCGGACGATGAAGGCGGCGAACGCTTCGGGGGAGGACGCGACGAGGTCGTAGCCCTTCTGCACGACCTCCTTCTCGCGGAAGCCCGGCTCGTTGAATATCGCGGCGACGTCGCGGTAGATGCGGTCCACCGCGGCGCGCGGCGTACCCGCCGGCACGAACAGGCCGAACCACGCGTGCGTCTCGACCTCCGGGTAGCCCTGCTCGGCGAACGTCGGCACGGCCGGCATGAGCGGCGAGCGCTGCGGCCCGCCGATCGCGAGCGCCTTGAGCCGCCCGGCCTGCACCTGCGGGCGCGAGGACGCGATGCCCGAGAACGTGAGCTCGACCTCGCCGGCGATCGCCGCCGGGATCGAGAACGACAGGCCCTTGTACGGGATGTGCACGATGTCGATGCCAGCCTTCGCCTTGAGCGTCTCGGCGGCGAGGTGCGGCTGGCTGCCCGAGCCGTATGAACCGTAGTTGAGGGTGCCGGGCTTCGCCTTCGCGAGCGCCACCAGCTCGGCGAGATTCGTCGCGGGGACCGACGGATTGGCGAGCAGCAGCTGCTGCAGCAGGATGAGCTGCGTGACCGGAACGAAGTCCCGGTCCGAGTACGGCAGCTTCGCGAAGAGGTGCGGGTTGATCGAGAAGGTCGAGTCGGTGGTGAGCAGGATCGTGTGCCCGTCGGCGGGCGACTTCGCGACGAGCTCGGTCGCCGGGATCGTGCTCCCGCCGGGACGGTTCTCGACGACCACCGGCTGGCCCCACTGCGGCGCGAGCCGCTCGGCGAGCTGGCGTCCCATGACGTCGATGCCGCCCCCGGGCGGGTAGGCGACGACGATTCGCACCTGACGCGTCGGATACGAGCCTTGCCCATGCGCACTCCACGCGGTGAGCCCGCATGCCAGCGCGGCGACCAGCGTGACGACGAGTCTCATGGCGTTCCTCCTGTTCGTGGCGCGGAAATCGAGCGCGGGCGAGTCCGCGGCCGTCCGCGTTAAGACTGCCACAGCTTTGACCGGCGCGGGCTCGCGTCGCGCGAGCCCCCGGGTTTGCTAAGCTCCGCTGCGGACGACCCACATGCGCGCGCTCCAGAGCCACAACCGCTACGACTACTCGCCGATCACGCGCCGTCCCGACTTCAACTGGCCGGAGGGAAAGCGGCTCGCGGTCTACCTCGGCTTCAACATCGAGCACTTCGAGTTCGGGCGCGGGCTGGGCGCGAAGCTGGCCCCCTCGAGCGAGCCGGACGTCCTCAATTTCGCCTGGCGCGACTACGGCAACCGCGTGGGCGTGTGGCGCTGCCTCGAGCTGTTCGACGAGCTGAAGCTTCCCGTCGGCGTGCTCATCAACACCGCGCTCTACGACTACTGCCCGGAGGTCGTCGCGGCGTTCCGGCGCCGTGGCGACGAGATCATCGGCCATGGGCACACGAACGCGGACCGTCAGGGCGACCTGAGCGAGCCCGACGAGCGCGCGCTCATCGCGTACTGCACCGAGCGCATGGCGCGGGAAGAGGGCCGCGCGCCGCGCGGCTGGCTCTCGCCGTGGATCTCGGAGAGCGCCGTCACGCCCGATCTGCTCCGCGAGGCCGGCTATCGCTACACGCTCAACTGGTGCCACGACGACCAGCCGACGCGCCTGCGCACGCGCGCAGGCGATCTCTGGGCGATCCCGTACCCGCAGGAGATCAACGACATTCCCGCGATCGTCGCGCGGCAGCGCTCGGCCGAGGCGTTCGCCGACATGATCGTGGACTGCTACGAGGAGATGGTTGCGCAATCGGCCCGCCAGCCGCTGGTCATGGGCATCGCGCTTCACCCGTACCTCGTCGGCCAGCCGCACCGGCTGCGTCACCTGCGCCGGGCGCTGCGGCACATCGCGCAGAGCGGGCGGGCGTGGTGGTGCACGCCGGGCCAGATCCTGGATCACGTCGAGGCGATTCCCGCGGGCGCGCGCTGACCGTCCATCCCGCGGGGCTATGATTCCCCGCAGCCATGACTCCCGAGCCGACGATCGAACGGCAGTCGAGCGACGCGAACGCCCGGCGCCCGCGCGTGCGGCGCTCGCTCGCGCGCATCTTCTTCGGCACGACCGAGCAGCGCGTCGAGGCGGTGGCCATCGCGATCCTGATCCTCGCGGGGGTGGGGTGGTGGACGTGGTCCGGGGTCAAGCAGTCGGTCGAGAACGCGCGCCGCGGTTACGTGCGCGCCCTGCTCGACGCCAAGGTGGCCTCGCTCGAGGTCTGGGTCAGCGCCAAGCGCGCCGAGGCCGAGCGCTGGGCGGCGGCGCCCGACGTCGCGAGCGCGGTGCGCGCGCTCGAGGCGGCCGCGCGCGCGGGCGCTTCGCGGGACACCCTCGCGGCGGCACCGGCGCAGGCCCGGTTCGCGCGCCTGCTCGCGCCCGCGGTCGCCACCGACCCGGAGCGCGTGGCCGCGAACGCCGTCGATCGCACCGGACGCATCGTTGCCGCGCGCGCGCCCGCGCAAGTCGGGTTCACGGTCGGCAAGAGCATGCAGGCCGATCTCGCGCCGGTGTTCGGCGGCGAGAGCCGGTTCCTCGCGCCGCGGCCGGAGGCGGAGCGGCTGCCCGACGCCAAGGACGCCTTCGAGCGACCGGTGACCTGGTTCGCCGCGCCGGTCCGGGACCCGGACGGCAAGATCATCGCCGCGCTGGAGATCGGTTCGTACGCCGACGTGCGCTTCGCGCGCATCCTCGCGCCGCCGGCCGAGTTCACGCTTCCCGAGTCATCCGGCGACGTCTACGCTTTCGACCGCAACGGCCTGCTGCTCACCACCAGCCGTTACCGTGAGGCGCTGCGCGCCGCAGGCGTGCTGCCGCCGAACGCGCGCACCGCCGCCTTCAACGTTCGCCTGCGCGATCCGGGCGTCGACCTGAGAGAGCACCCCGCGCCGTCCGACCTCGCCGAGCGCGGGCTGACGCGCCTCGCCACGGCCGCAATCGCGAACAGCAGGGCCGCGGAAGCGGAGGCGCGCCGTGGCGAGCTCCTCGAGCCCTATCGCAATTACGTCGGGCGCGAGGTGATCGGGGCCTGGCAGTGGCTGCCGGAGTACGACATCGGCGTTGCGATCGAGCTGGCGGCGTCCGAGGCCTACGCGCCACTGCACTATCTGCAGGTTGCACTGCTCACGCTGTTCGGACTGCTCGTCCTCGCGGTCGGGGTGGCGCTCGGCTCCACCTTCTCGCTCGCGCGGCTCGACCGCGAGGTGCGCCAGCTCGGCCAGTACCGAATCGAGCGCAAGATCGACGAGGGGGGGATGGCGACGGTCCACCGCGCGGTGCACGCGCTCCTCAAGCGGCCGACCGCGATCAAGATCCTGAAGCCCGCGCTCGCCACCGACGAGGTAATCGCGCGGTTCGAGCGCGAAGTCGTCCTCGCCAGCCGCCTCGAGCACCCGGCGACCGTCGAGATCTTCGACTACGGCCGCACGCGCGACGGCACCTTCTACTACGCGATGGAGTACATCGACGGCCTCACGCTGGCGCAGCTCGTCGAGCGTGACGGCGCGCAGCCGGTCGCGCGCACCGCCTACATCCTGCGGCAGGTCTGCGAGAGCCTGCGCGAGGCGCACGGGAAGGGTCTCATCCACCGCGACGTCAAGCCGCAGAACATCATGCTGTGCGAGCGCGGCGGCGAAGCGGACGTCGTCAAGGTGCTCGATTTCGGGCTGATCAAGGACGTGCACGCCACCGACACGCGCGACATCACGCAGTACGCGCGCCTCCTCGGGACACCGCTGTACATGTCGCCGGAGCGCGTGCGCGATCCGGCGGTCGCGGATCCGCGCGCGGACATCTACGCACTGGGGGCGGTCGCGTACTACCTGTTGACGGCGAAACGCCTGTTCGATGCGCCGAACGAGCTCGAGCTGCAACGCATGGTCCTCGACGTGAAGGCGCCGCGTGCGTCCGCAGGGGCGACCCAACGCATCCCGCCGGCGCTCGACGAGCTGATTGCGCGTTGCCTCGAGAAGGATCCCGCCGCCCGGCCGCAACGCGTCGAGGAGCTGATCGCGGTGTTCTCGGCGCTGCTTCGCGAGCATCCCTGGGCGCAGGAGGTCGCGGCGCGCTGGTGGCAGGACTACAACGCCGCGCGCGAGATGGCCGCCGTCTAGCCGGCCGCCGGCGCGGTCACGATCGGCCGATCCGCGCCCGCGCCGCCGTGGGCGACTCGGCTGCCGCATACGCCCGGATCGCGGCAGCCCGGTCGGGTTCGTGCGGGTCCTGCGCGCCGGGCGGGGGTGCCGCTTCAGGCGGAAAGAGCGCGAGCGCCTGGGTCTTCGCGCGCTTGACCGCCTCCAGGTCGAGCTCGCGCGCGTTCACGCCCCTGGGCGTCACCGACACGCCGTCGACCATCTCCAGATCGAACCACCATTTCTTCGTCTTGTTGATCGAGCCGTTCGCGAAGCGGTCGTCGAGACGCGCAATCCAGGCGCGGCTCGCCGGCACGTGGATCGCCAGCCACAGGAAGAGGCGGTGCGCGAGCAGGCCCTCGGTGTTGAACGGGCAGGTCTTCATGCAGCGCCCGCACGCCGAGCCCTTCATGTTGGTGACGCGGTACTTCGCACACTTCTCGACGTCGGGCTTCCACGTCTCGTAGCCGTTGAACATCACCTTCGGCCCGAACGGAATCGCCATGCACGGACACTCGCGCGCGCACTTGGTGCACTGCGCGCAGAAGTCCTGCAGCCCGAAGTCGACCGGACGGTCGACCGCCATCGGCAGGTCGGTGGTGAGGACGACGGTCTTGAAGCGCGGGCCGACGAAGGGGGAGAGCACCAGCTCGCCGATGCGCGACAGCTCGCCCAGCCCCGCCATCAGCGTCGGCGGGATCTGCAGGATGTCGGAGTCGGCGTTGGTCTGCGAGCGCGCCGGCCAGCCCAGCCGGCGCAGGTGCGCGGCCATCACGCCGGCGATCATCGCGCCGCGCATGTACGCGCGCATCGACTGGGCGCCCGAGATCCAGTCGTCGCCGGAGGCGCCCTCCATCGTCTCGAAGCCCTGGTCGACCAGCATCACCACCGCGTAGCGGTGGTAAGGCTCGATCGCCCGGCCGTCGTCATGGTGCGAGTACCACATCCACGGCGGCGCCTCGCACACGCCGACGAGATCCGCGCCGAGGTAGTAGCCGAGCGCCTTGACGGCATCCGCATTGGCGCGCGAGTCGGTGAGCTGCGTGCGGTTCGGTGACGGCTCGCCGCCCTGCATCGGCACCATGTTGCGGATGAGCGGCGTCATCGCGAACGCGTACGGATTCTTGGTCGCGAAGCGAATGCGCTCGCGCTTCGCCTTCTCGCCGAGGTCGCCCATCAGCGCGCGGGTGAAGAAGTTCGCGCGCTTCGGCTGGCGTCTGATCTCGCCGCCGAGGACGAGCGTCGTCGGCTCCGCCACGCGACGAATCCGCTCCATCGGCGCCGGGCCGAGATGCAAAGGTCGCGCCGGATTGCGCAGGCCGCCTTCGATCCGCGCCCAGCCGCAACGCGTGCCGCCCAGCCCGAGCCACCACGCGGGTCCGTGGCTGCGCCAGCGGCCGGCGAGCGTGTCCGGCGCGAGCGGCGCATCGGCGGCCACTGCGTAGTCGGCGGTGACGACGCCGGCGCGGAAGCGCCTGCCGAGGTAGGGGTTCACGAGCACGCAGTCCGCGACGCGCGCGAGGCCCGACTCGACGACGAGCCGGCCGATGTCCACCTGCGTGTCGTAGGCGACGTGCCCGCGCGCGGCAAACCCCATGTTGCGGAGGTACCCGGACATCACCACCGCGACTTCCGCCGCGCGCAGATCGCCGCGCGCGACCTGCGTTCCGCGAATCCAGTCTTCACCCGGGTCGCCGGGGCGCGGCTCGCGTCCGAACTCGACGAGGAAGACCAGCGCGTGGGTGTGAGGCGCGTGCCCGCCCGGCAGCCACGCGTCGCGCGGGATGGCGCACGTGGCCGCCTGCGCGACGTCGAGGAAGTAGGCGGCCGCCTTGAGGTTGTGAGCGCGCACCGCCGGATCGTCGGGAATCGGGGCACGGGCGCGCGCGATCTCGCCGTCGAAGTGGCGCGCGAAGAGGGCCTGGTACTCCGGCATCGCGTGCGCCACGGCGGCGTCGCCGGCGGGGTCGGGCTCGGTCGGCTGGGCGCCGGTGGGCGGTCCCGCGACCGCGCTCGCGCGCGCGAGGCGCTCGAGCGGGAAGGGCCCCAGATGGACCGGCCGGCGACGGTGCGAGAAGAGCCGCATGCCGGCGATTCTAGCCACGCAGTGGCCCGGGCCGGGTGGCGCCGCGCGGCGTGCGCCGGCGGAAACAATCCGCTACGCGACTGACATCGGGCGATTACGTTCGCCTGCCAGGATCGCCGCAACGAAGTCCAGGCGAAGAGGTGGGGCCATGAAGATCCTCAAGACGAACGAGCTGGAGCGGCTGGTGCGAGGGGCGTTCCCCGCGAAGACCGGCTTTACGGCGGGCGCGGACCTCGGGCTCGCGCCCGGCCGCATGCCGGCGACCGCGCACGTGCACGGCGGGCCCGACCCCTATCTCGACCGCGAGCTCGACGATTGGCTCGCGGGCGGCGCGGCCTACATCGGCCTCTACCCGCTGCTCAACCGGCTCTGCCGCGCGGGCGCGATCGCGCCGGGGGCGTACGCGGTCACCGCTGCCCGAGCGGCCCGGCGACAAGCAGCGCCTTGAGTGGCGTCCGGAACCATCAGTCAATCACCACGGAGTGCACCAATGAACGATCAAGCGATCCAGACGTTCAAGTCGGCCCTGCGCGGCCGGCTCGTCCAACCCGGCGACGCGGACTACGACGCGGTCCGCGCGCTCTACAACGCCATGATCGACAAGCGGCCGCGCCTCATTGCGCGCTGCGTGGACGTCGCCGACGTCATTGCGGCGGTCGGTTTCGGCCGCGACCAGGGGCTGCTCGTCGCGATCCGGGGCGGCGGCCACAACGGACCCGGCCTCGGCAGCTGCGACGACGGCCTGGTCATCGACCTGTCGCTCATGAAGAGCGTGCGCGTGGACCCGGTAAGCAGAACCGTGCGGGTCGACGCCGGCTGCACTTCGGGCGACGTCGATCACGCGACGCATCCGTTCGGGCTCGCGGTGCCCTTCGGCCTGGTCTCGACCACCGGGGTGGCCGGTCTCACGCTCGGCGGCGGCACCGGTTACCTCACCCGCAAGTACGGGCTCACGATCGACAACCTGCTCGAGGCGGACGTAGTGCTCGCCGACGGCCGGTTCGTCACCGCGAGCGAGCGCGAGCACCCGGACCTGTTCTGGGCGCTGCGCGGCGGCGGCGGCAACTTCGGCGTCGTGACGAGCTTCCTCTTCCGCGCCCATCCGGTGAGCACCGTCTACGCCGGCCCGGTCTTCTGGGAGGCGAAGCACGCCAAGGCGGTGATGCGCGCCTACCGCGACTTCCTGCCCGGCGCGCCCGAGGAGCTCGGGGCCTTCGTCGGCCTGAAGACGGTGCCCTCTACCGACCCCTTCCCGAAGGAGCACTGGGGCAAGCGCGTCTGCGCCGTCATCTCCGCATACGCCGGTCCGGCGGCCGACGGCGAGAAGGCGATCGCCCCGCTGCTCAAGGCGGTGCCGCCGCCCGCGTTCAACTGGATGGGAGAGATGCCGTTCCCCGCGATGCAGGCGCTGTTCGACCCGCTCATGCCGAAAGGGCTCCAGTGGTACTGGAAGGGCGACTTCGTCCGGAACCTCCCCGACGAGGCGATCGACGCGCACGTCGCGCACGCCGCCGAGGCCCCGACCGAGCTCTCGCTCATGCATCTCTACCCGATCGACGGTGCGGTGCGCCGGGTGCCGAAGGACGCGACCGCGTGGAGCGAGCGCGACGCAACCTGGTCGATGGTCATCGCCGCGATCGGCTCCGACCCGAAGCAGGCCGGGACTCTGAAGTCCTGGGGACGTGGCTACTGGAAGGCGGTGCACCGCTTCAACCTCGAGGGGGCCTATGTGAACTTCATGATGGACGACGAGGCCGACGGCCGCGTGCAGGCGACCTACGGCGACAACTACGCCCGCCTCGCGGCGATCAAGGCGAAGTACGACCCGCGGAACCTGTTTCGCGTCAACCAGAACATCCAACCGAAGGCATAGGAGGAACGGACCGTGTCAGCAGTCCAGCAAGCAATACCCGCCGCCGCGGCGGCCCCCCCTACTGATCTCGCCGCGGTCAAGGCACGCCAGCAGGCCGCGTGGTCCGCCGGCGACTACGCGGAGATCGGCACGCGGCTGCAGATCGTCGGCGAGTCCCTGTGCGAGGCGGTCGACCTGCGCGCGGGCGCTCGCGTGCTCGACGTCGCGGCAGGGAACGGCAACGCGGCGCTCGCCGCCGCGCGGCGCTGGTGCGAGGTGACGGCGGTCGACTACGTGCCGCGGCTCCTCGAGCGCGCGCGCGAGCGCGCGGCGGCCGATCGCCTCCCGATCGAGTTCCGCGAGGCCGACGCCGAGAACCTGCCCTTCGCCGACGGCTCGTTCGACGCCGTACTGTCGACCTTCGGCGTGATGTTCACGCCCGACCAGGAGCGGGCGGCGCAGGAGATGCTGCGCGTCTGCCGGCCGGGCGGGAAGATCGGGCTCGCGAACTGGACGCCCGAGAGCTTCATCGGGCAGCTGTTCAAGACGATCGGGAAGTACATCCCGCCGGCGCCGGGCGTGAAGTCCCCGGCGCTCTGGGGCACCGAGGTGCGGCTCGCCGAGCTGTTCGGCCCGCGAGCCGAGACGATCGACAGCCGCCCGCGCCACTACGTGTTCCGCTACCGCTCGCCCGAGCACTGGCTCGAGGTGTTCCGCACCTACTACGGTCCGGTGCAGAAGGCGTTCGGGGCGCTGGACGCGGAGAAGCAGGCGGCGCTCGCGCGCGACCTGACCGAGCTGATGACGCGCCTGAACCGCTCCGGCGACGCGACGCTCGTGCTGCCGAGCGAGTACGCCGAGGTGGTCGTCACCGTGTGCTAGCAAAGGCATGTCTGCCGCCGCGGGCGGCAGACATGCTCACATCGGGGAGCGCGAGGGGGTGTGGCCCCTCGCCTCGTATCACCTAGTTCGAGAACGCGTCCTTCACGCCGCGCCACGCGCCTACCGCGGCGTCGCGCGTCGCGCGGCCGAAGGAGCGCGCGCCGTCGCCGATCGCGCGCCCGGTCTTGCGGAAGCCATCGCCTGCGTCTGCCCAGGCCTGCTTTACGTCGCGCTTGAACGACCCGGTGCTGGGGTGCTGCGCGGGTTTGTCGCGCCCGGATTCCTGCGACTCGGCGGAGACCGGTGCAGCGGGGGCAGCGCGCGACGTAGGGTCCGCACCCGCCGACATTGCTGCAAGCAGCATGGCGGCGAGGAGCACGATGACGAGGGGTTTGGCCATGACCACAGCCTAGCAGCGCCGCGCCGCGTTCGCACCCTGTCGCCGGATCCCGACGGACGGGGGGCGCCCTTGACCCAAGTCAACCTCGTCCGGCAGCCGGCCGGCATCCTAGGCGCAACGAGCCGGGAGGTCGGATTGCAGGTCAAGCACATCGTCTGGGTGGTCGGCGCCGCGATCGCGCTCGGCATCGCGCTGTTCTTCTTCACCTCCGCGGTGGGCGCGGGCGACTTCGACCGCGGCCAGCTGCTCTATCAGGCGCGCTGCGTCGGCTGCCACGACAAGAGCGTGCACAACCGCGATGCACGCAAGGCGGTCACCATCGAGGCGATCCGCGCGCAGGTGCGCCGCTGGGACGGCGCGATGGGCGGCGCGTGGAAAGAGTCGGAAGTCAACGACGTCACCACCTATCTCAACGAGCTCTACTACCGGTTCCCCTGCACGCCGGAGATCTGCCCCGAGCGCAAGGCCGCCCGGCCGCCCGCCGCCGCTGCGGCATTGCGCTGATCTCCCGCGAGTAGAATCCACGCTCCTCCGAGGAGGAGCGCCGACGGTGAATCTCGACCCCGCCCTCTGCCTGCCCGCCGACTGGCGCGCCGCGACCCTCGTCGGCCGCGCCTGGATTCCGGATTCGACGCCCGGTCCTGCGCTCGTGGCGCTCCGCGCGGACGGCGTCTACGACGTCAGCGCGGCGGCACCCACCTCGACCGAGCTCTGCAACCTGGCCGATCCCGTGGCCGCCCTGCGCAGGACGCCCGGCATCCGCGTCGGCGCCGTCGAGGAGCTGCTCGCGGCGAGCGCGCACGACCGGGCGGGGCCGCAGGTCGCCCACTTTCTCGCGCCGTGCGACCTCCAGTCGATCAAGGCGGCGGGGGTGACTTTCGTGCGGAGCCTGCTCGAGCGCGTGGTCGAGGAGCAGGCGCGCGGCGACTTCAGCCGGGCTGACGAGATCCGCGCGCGCATCAGCCGCGAGATCGGCGCCGACCTCGCGCGCGTGAAGCCGGGCTCGCCCGCGGCGGCGCGGCTGAAGGAAACGCTGGTCGCGATGGGGCTGTGGTCGCAGTACCTCGAGGTCGGCATCGGCCCGGACGCGGAGATCTTCACCAAGGCCGCGCCGCTGTCCGCCGTCGGCCTCGGCGCGGAGATCGGCCTGCACCCCGCCTCGCAGTGGAACAACCCCGAGCCCGAGCTCGTCCTGGTGCTCGACGCACGCGGCGCGATCGTGGGCGTGACGCTCGGCAACGACGTGAACCTGCGCGACTTCGAGGGGCGCAGCGCGCTCCTGCTCGGGCGCTCGAAGGACAACAACGCCTCGTGCGCGATCGGGCCGTTCATCCGGCTCTTCGACGAGACGTTCACGCTGGACGACGCGCGGCGGACGGAGATCGCGCTCACCGTGGCGGGCGAGGACGGGTTCGTGCTGCGCGGGCGGAGCTCCGTCGCCGAGATCAGCCGCGACCTCGCCGATCTCGCCGGCCAGGCGATCGGCCCGACCCACCAGCATCCGGACGGGCTCGTGCTCTTCACCGGCACGCTGTTCGCGCCGACCGAGGATCGCGGCGCGCCGGGCATGGGCTTCACGCACAAACCCGGCGACCTGGTGACCATCGCGGCGCCCGCGCTCGGGGCGCTCGTGAACCGCGTGACGACGAGCGACCGCGCGCCGCCGTGGACCTACGGCGCCGCGGCGCTGATGCGCCACCTCGCCGCGCGTGGCCTGTTGAAGGGGTGAGACGCCCGGGCGGGCGGCGGGCTCAGCGCCCTCCGGCCGCCGCCTGCCGCTCGGTCGGCGGCATCTCGTCGAAGCGCACGACCTTGTTGCGGCCGGTCTGCTTCGCGGCGTAGAGCGCCTGGTCGGCCTCGTCGATCAGCGTCTTCAGGCCCGGGGCGCCGAACTCGAGCGACGAGAGCCCGAAGCTCGACGTGACGCGCAGCCCCGGGATCGAGCGGATCCCCGGGCCGGCCTGAGCTTCCACGCGGAAGCGGATCCGCTCGGACACCACCGCCGCGCGCAGCGCGTCCACGCCCGGCAGCAGGATGCAGAACTCCTCGCCGCCGTACCGGCACAGGACGTCGGTCGGGCGCAGCGCGGCCTTGAGCACGCGCGCCACCTGCACCAGCACCTGGTCGCCCACCGCGTGGCCATAGGTGTCGTTGAAGGTCTTGAACTTGTCGATGTCGGTCATCAGGCAGCAGACGTGGCTGCCCTCGCTCCTCGACTGCACGATCAGCTGCTCGGCGGTCTCGAAGAACGCGCGCCGGTTCATGCAGCCGGTCAGCGGGTCGATGTTGGCGAGCTGCTTCAGCTCCTCGTTCTGCGCCTCGATCTTCTTGCGCGAGTCCTCGAGCTCGGACAGCGTGCGCTCGAGCTCGACGTTCTTGCGGTCGAGCTCGGTCACGTCGTTGAGCGACACGAGGCAGCCGCGCACCATCCCGCGCCCGTCGGTGATCGGGCTCGCCGCGAGCTTCGCCTTGCGGCGGCCGTCGGGGGTGTGCGTGAATTCGAGCATCTCGCCGGCGACCGTGACGCCGTCGCGCATCGCGATCGTCCACGGATGGTCGTCGGGCTCGCGCTCGCCGAGCGACGCCCGCAGCCAGGGAATCTCGGAGGCCTTGCGCGCCGAGAGCCCGACCTTGTCGTCGGCGCCGTGCAGCTCGCGGAACGCCTCGTTCGCGAGCACGATGCGGCCGTTGGTGTCGAGCACGATCACGCCCTCGGTGAGCGTGTCGAGCGCCTTGCGCACGCGGTCCGGGATCGCCTTTGTCGGGTCGAGGTGCTCGAGCACCCGGCGCATGTACCAGTAGTAGAGGAGGAACCCGCCGATCACCATCGTGCCGAGCATCAGCACCAGCGGGTGGCGGACCCAGCCGAACCAGGTCTTCGGCACCACCGGCCGGAAGCTGATCTCGACGTTGCCCCACACGTCCTTGCCGGCGTGGATCGGAACCGACACGTGCGTGGTGGTCGAGCGCGCGTCCTTGAGCGGCACCCAGTGCTTCGGGTGGTCGGCGCTCTCGATCATGATGTCGCCGGAATTGCGCCGCAGCCCGACCGAGAGGATCTCGCCGTCGCGGCCGCTGATCGCGTCGATCGTGCGCTTCAGCGCCTCGGTGTCGTCCTTCTGCAGGAGTACCGCGAGCTGGATCGAGAGGTCCTCGGCGGCGATCGTGCGCGCCTGGCGCGCCATCTCGACGTCGTCGCGCAGCACCCCGAGGAAGGACACGAGGAGCAGGAGACCGATCGTGATCGACACGAGGCCGATCGCGATGCGGGAAATCGGTCCGAACAGCTTCATCATGGCGCTCTAGCGCTCCCGGGGTTCACGCGCGGGAATCCCCTTCCAGCACCCACGCCGCGCGGTGCTCGTCGTCCTTCTTGTCCTGGTCCTGGGCGGAATCGTCCCATTCCTCTTCTTCTTCCTCGTCGCGCCCCAGGACCGGCAGCGGGTCCACGTGCCGCCAGGCCGGGGTCGACGCCAGCAGGCTCGCCACCAGGCCTGCCGCCCGCGCTGCCCACCAGACCGCCCCGACGGACAGAGCGAGCCCGGTGATGCGCACGGAATTTAGCACCACCTCGATACGCTGCCGCTCTTCCTCGTCCAGGTCAAGGTTGTAGCGGGTCGGAATGACCTGCATTTCCGCCCTGACCGGCTCGACTTCGATCACGCCGCGCTGCGGTGCGGTTTCGATCACATCTCCCTGGACCCGGACCGGCGGGATGAGGCCCTCCGGGGTGGTGACGCGGTCGTTGACCCCCGCGGCGACGGCGACCGGCCGGATCTCGGCAAAGGCCACCTCCTCCCCACCTTCCTGCTCGCCCCCGCCCCCGACGCGCAGAAACGTGGTCGCTCCGGCGCCCGGCAGGCCGGCCGGCGCGGTCGCCGTCGACGGGGGCAGCGTCGGAGGCGTCACGTCCGCGGGACCGCCGCTCCCGCTGCCCGGCGTCAGGGCCGGTGCGCCGCCGCCCCGGACGTAGGTGATATTGGCGGCATACGGGCCCGCCGCGGCCGAGCCGTCCGACACCGTGATCTGGAACGCTGAGTCGCCGCTGCCCGTCTGCACGAACTGCACCTGCCCGGCGAGCACCTGGGCCTGGGTAAAGGAGGTAATCGGGGCCCCCGGGCTCGAAGTCAGCGCGAAGTATCCGTTCGCGATTCCACCGATCGAAAACACGAGCTCTGACGAAGCGTCGTCCACGTCCGTGGCACTGATATTCGCCGCCGACAGCACCAGGGTGCCGCCGGGAACCAGCACGAAGCTGTTCGCCCCGAGCACCGGCGAGTCGTTCACGGCGGCCAGGCTGATCGAGACGCTGCTGCTCGCGGAGGCGGCCGACGGGTCGCTGGTCGTCATCGTAAGCGTGTCGGTCCCGCTCCAGTCCGGCGACCCGGTGTAGACGAGGGACGCAAGCGCGGCGTTCACCTGTGCGATCGTGCCGGTGATCGTCAGCGCCGACGTCCCGTTGGTGCCTGCCACGATCATGATCCCGCTTCCTGCTGCGTCGACGCTCAGACTGCCCGCGCCGACGGAGAGCGCGACGGTGCTCGTCCCACCGTCCGCGTCTGCGACCGACAGCCCGCCGATGGCGAGCGGCACGTCCTCCACGCCGGCCTGGGGTCCGGGCACCGTGTTCACCGGCGGATCGTCCACCGCGGCCACGTTGATCGTGACGGTGGCGGTGGAGGTATCGCCGTCGGCGTCGGTGATCTGGTAGGTGAAGCCGGCCGCGCCGTTGAAGTTCGCCGTGGGCGTGAA